>Ga0164290_1000273_pt1 | contig 187320 bp, 168 predicted proteins | sample Micstemetagenome_FD_108782 | JGI IMG/M metagenome (GOLD analysis project Ga0164290, IMG submission 108782) | Contaminated culture microbial community from soil near Moab, Utah, USA - Microcoleus steenstrupii SON62 (Illumina Assembly) | ecosystem: Environmental > Terrestrial > Soil > Soil crust...
GCGGCCTTCTTCGCCGGGGCGGCCTTCTTCGCCGGAGCGGCCTTCTTCGCCGGAGCGGCCTTCTTCGCCGGGGCGGCCTTCTTCGCCGGGGCGGCCTTCTTCGCCGGGGCGGCCTTCTTCGCCGGGGCGGCCTTCTTCGCCGGGGCCTTCTTGGCCGGAGCGGCCTTCTTCGCAGTTGCCATGTCAAATCTCCTTGATCAAGGGGAGGAAACACCGCCGGCCGGCACCGTGGCGCCGGTCAGTCGGTCATTCGCCTTGCGCAACCTCCAGGCCGCACTTCAGCGAATCGGGTGGCGGCCTCGGCGCTCTCCTCTACCGGGAGAACTGCCGCAGCCGCTTCTTTTCAAATCCGTCCTGGTCTCGAGATCAAGGGCGCCGGGACATCAGTCCCAACTCAGCGCGCCGCCGCTTTGATACTCGATGACCCGCGTCTCGAAGAAGTTGCGCTCCTTCTTCAAGTCGATCATTTCGCTCATCCAGGGGAAAGGGTTCTCCTCGTTCGGGAACAACGGATCCAGGCCGATCTGCACCGCACGGCGGTTCGCGATGAAGCGCAAATAGCCCTTGAACATGCCGGCATTCAGACCCAGCACGCCGCGCGGCATGGTGTCCTCGGCATACGCGTATTCAAGTTCGACGGCCTTCAGGAACAGGGCCTTGATCTCGGCCTTGAATTCCGCGGTCCACAGATGGGGGTTTTCCATCTTCAGCGCGTTGATCAGGTCGATACCGAAATTGCAGTGCATCGATTCGTCGCGCAGGATGTACTGGTACTGCTCGGCAGCACCGGTCATCTTGTTCTGGCGACCCAGCGCGAGGATCTGCGTGAAGCCGACGTAGAAGAACAGGCCTTCCATCAGGCAGGCGAACACGATCAGGCTCTTCAGCAGCGTCTGATCGGTCTCCGGCGTGCCGGTCTTGAAAGCCGGATCCATGATCGCGTCGATGAACGGGATCAGGAATTCGTCCTTGGCGCGGATCGACGGCACCTCGTTGTAGGCGTTGAAGATCTCGCCCTCATCCAGGCCCAGGCTCTCGACGATGTACTGGTAGGCGTGGGTATGGATCGCTTCCTCGAAAGCCTGGCGCAGCAGGAACTGGCGGCATTCGGGCGCGGTGATGTGCCGGTAGGTACCGAGCACGATGTTGTTCGCCGCCAGCGAATCGGCGGTGACGAAGAAGCCGAGGTTGCGCTTGATGATGCGGCGCTCGTCGTCGCTCAGGCCGTTCGGATCCTTCCAGAGCGCGATGTCGCGACTCATGTTCACTTCCTGCGGCATCCAGTGGTTGGCGCAGGTGGCGAGGTACTTCTCCCAAGCCCACTTGTACTTGAAGGGCACGAGCTGGTTGACGTCGGTCTGCGCGTTGATGATGCGCTTGTCAGCGACGTTGACGCGGCGGGCAGTTTGCACGGGAGCTGCGGGGACGCCTGCGGCACCGAATGGGCTGACCTGCGCGGTCACATTCGGGGCGGCATTCAGGCCATTCGTACTGGCCGGGATGGAGTTGGGTTTGACTTCGTCTTCCCAAGACAACATGGGGCGTTCCTCTTCTTGCAAATTATCAAATCGTCATTCACGAAGCGCCAAGCGATTTCTCGTGAATCTCGGTATCTCGTTTCAAATCTCGTTGCGCTAGCGCATCGAAATCTCTATCCGTTTAAATAATTGAACGTTTAAACGATGAATCACAGTACGGGTCGAGGGTAGGCAAGTAGCCGTCGCGAGGAGGCCGATGCCGGGTCTGAGGCGCTGAGGCCGGACTGCAGTTGCCCTGCGGGCAAATGCAGCCTGCCGAAGGCCAAGGCCGCTGGCCTCGGCGCAGCCGTACTCCCGTACGGCGAGCACCACAGGCCCGGGATCGGGCTCCGCAGTAGGCTTATTGGCAGGCCTCGCAATCCGGGTTGTCGATGGAGCAGAACTTCGCGTCGGTCGCCGGCAGTGCCGGCTCCGCGGCGATCGCCGGCGCGGCCGCGTGCGTCGCGGTGTGGGTGGCGACCGCGTTCAGCTGACCGCGGCTGACCGTGCTCTTCTCGATCTGCGTGGCACTGGTGGTGCGCAGGTAGTAGGTGGTCTTCAGGCCACGCGTCCAGGCCAGTTTGTAGGTCTCGTCGAGCTTGCGGCCCGAGGCGCCGGCCATGTAGATGTTCAGGCTCTGCGCCTGGTCGATCCACTTCTGACGGCGCGCGCCAGCCTCGATCAGCCACACCGGCTCGACCTCGAAGGCGGTCGCGTAGAGGTTCTTCAGCTCCTCGGGCACGCGGTCGATGCGGCGCAGCGAGCCGTCGAAGTGCTTCAGATCCATCACCATCACCTCGTCCCACAGGCCGAGCTTCTTCAGGTCGCGCACCAGGTACTCGTTGACGACCGTGAACTCGCCCGACAGGTTGGACTTCACCGAGATGTTGCCGAAGCTCGGCTCGATCGAGGCGTCCACGCCGATGATGTTGGAGATCGTCGCGGTCGGCGCGATCGCCACGCAATTGCTGTTGCGCATGCCGTGCTCCTGGATGCGGGCACGCAGGGCACTCCAATCCATCGTCGCCGAGCGGGCGACCTCGACGAAGCCGCCACGCGCCTGTTCGAGCAGATTCAGCGTGTCCAGCGGCAGGATGCCGCGATCCCACAGCGAGCCCTGGTAGCTGCTGTAGCGACCACGCTCCTCGGCCAGCTCCGAGCTCGCCCAGTAGGCGTAGTAGCAGATCGCCTCCATCGAGCGGTCGGCGAACTCGACCGCCTCGTTGCTGGCGTAGGGCACACGCAGCTGGTAGAGCGCATCCTGGAATCCCATCAGTCCCAGGCCAACCGGACGGTGGCGCAGGTTCGAATCCCGGGCCTTCTTCACCGCGTAGTAGTTGATGTCGATGACGTTGTCGAGCATGCGCATCGCCGTGCGCACCGTCTGCTTCAGCTTCGCGTGATCGACCGCGCCATCCCTCAGGTGGTGGGCGAGGTTGATCGAGCCGAGGTTGCAGACGGCGATCTCGCTGTCATTGGTGTTCAGCGTGATCTCGGTGCAGAGATTGCTCGAGTGCACGACGCCGACATGCTGCTGCGGCGAGCGCACGTTGCAGGCATCCTTGAAGGTGATCCAGGGATGACCGGTCTCGAACAGCATCGTCAGCATCTTGCGCCAGAGTTCGCGCGCCGCGACCTTCTTGTACGGCTTGATCTGGCCGGCTGCGGCCTTCTGCTCGTAGGCCACGTAGGCCTTCTCGAAGTCGGCGCCGAAGAGGTCATGCAGGTCAGGCGTCGTGCTCGGCGAGAACAGGCTCCAGTCGCCGCCCTCGATGACACGCTTCATGAACAGGTCGGGAATCCAGTTCGCCGTGTTCATGTCGTGGGTGCGGCGGCGGTCGTCGCCGGTGTTCTTGCGCAGCTCGAGGAACTCCTCGATGTCCAGGTGCCAGGTCTCCAGGTAGGCGCAGACAGCGCCCTTGCGCTTGCCGCCCTGGTTGACGGCCACGGCGGTGTCGTTGACCACCTTCAGGAACGGCACCACGCCCTGGCTCTCGCCGTTCGTGCCCTTGATGTGCGAACCGAGCGCGCGCACCGGCGTCCAGTCGTTGCCGAGGCCGCCGGCGTACTTGGAGAGCAGCGCGTTCTCCTTGATCGCCTCGTAGATGCCGTCGAGGTCGTCGGCCACCGTCGTCAGGTAGCAGCTCGACAGCTGCGAGCGCAGCGTGCCGCTGTTGAACAGCGTCGGCGTCGAGCTCATGAAGTCGAAGCTCGACAGCACCTCGTAGAACTCGATCGCACGTGCCTCGCGGTCGATCTCGTTCAGCGCCAGGCCCATCGCCACACGCATGAAGAAGGCCTGCGGCATCTCGATGCGCGTCTTCTTGATGTGCAGGAAATAGCGGTCATACAGGGTCTGCAGACCCAGGTAGTCGAAGTTCTGGTCGCGCTCGATCTTGAGCGCCGCCGCCAGGCGGGCGAGGTCGTACTGCTGCAGGCGCGGATCCAGCAGCTCGGCGTCGACGCCCTTCTTGATGAACTGCGGGAAGTACTCGGCGTAGGCGGCGGCCATGTCGGCACGCTGCACTTCCTTGCCCAGGATCTCCTTGCTGATGGTGTGCATCAGCAGACGGGCCGTGGCGCGGGTGTAGCCCGGCTCCGTCTCGATCAGGGTGCGGGCAGCCAGGATGGCGGCCTTGTAGACCTCGTCCATCGGCACGCCGTCGTAGAGATTGCGCTCGGTCTGCTGCAGGATCGGCTCGGGCTTGACGTCGTCACCCAGTCCGGCGCAGGCCGACGCGATCAGGTTCTTCAGCGCGCCCAGGTCCAGCGGCCGGCGCTGCCCGCCGTCGACCACATGGATCGTGCTGGCCTCCGGCTGGGCCACCGGCGCCTCGCCCTTGGCCGCGCGCTCGGCGGCACGGCGCTCGCGGTACAGCACATAGGCACGGGCGACCTCGTGCTGGCCGCCACGCATCAGCGCCAGTTCGACATGGTCCTGCACGTCCTCGATGTGGAAGGTGCCGCCGCCCGGACGCGAGCGCAGCAACGCACGCACCACCGCCTCGGTCAGGCCGTCGACGGTCTCGCGCACGCTGCTCGACGCCGCGCCTTGCGCCCCATGCACCGCCAGGAAGGCCTTCATCAGTGCCACCGCGATCTTGCTCGGCTCGAAGGAGACGACCGCGCCGTTGCGTCGAATGATCTGATAGGCGGCAAACGCGTTGCCGCCGAGGCCTTGGGCGGCCGGACTGCCGAGGTTGGGATCGATGACGCTGGACGACGGGGCGATGTGCTGGGCGCTGCTTTGCATGAACAACCTCGAATTGGGAAGCAGAGGAACGACGGAGACGGAGACAAGGACCGGAGCCGCAACGGCCCGGCCAACCCTCATGCGGGGTCAGGCAACATGAATGGAAGAAAAACGGCTGACTCGAACAGGCGGGTGCTGGCTGCTGTAGACCGCAGCTTTCCCTCGGCCCGTCGGTGCCAGGCCGGGCGATCGCGGAGCGCGGATCGGCTTGCGGCTGGCGGATGCAGGACCTGTTTCGAGAGGACTGAAGGATAGCACGCGGACCACTATATCTAGTGGTCAGGACCCCCTCAAGCACCCTATACCTAGCGTTTCCCTGACCAGAGGCCCCATTGACAGCGACGCCGAAATGGGCGTCCTCGCTGCATCATTCGCGAGTCTCGCCGTCGTCCACCTGGATGCCCAGACGTGCCATGCGGTAGCGCATCTGGCGCAGCGAGAGACCCAGGCGCTGGCCGGCCGCCGTGCGGTTGTTGCGGTGCGCGACCAGCGCCCGCTCCAGCACCCGCCGCTCGACCTCGTCCAGGTAGCTGGTGAGATCGTTGGGCAGCGCCTCGGCGCCGATCTCGGCGGGCGGCGACACCGGCATCGGCAAGCTGCCGAAGCCCGAGTCGTCCCCGTTCTGAACCTCGGGCAGGTCGAGATCGGACGCCTCCAGCCGCGTCGCCCCCGACAGCGCCAGGGCCCGGTGCAGGACGTTCTCCAGCTCACGCACATTGCCCGGGAAGCCATAGGCGGCCAGGCGCTGCAAGGCGCCGTCGCTGAGGCTGGGAACCGGATGCACGCCGGCATCCTGGGCGATGCGCGCCAGCAGCGTGGCGCTGATGTCAGGCAGGTCCTGCAGACGCTCGCGCAGCGGCGGTACACGGATCTGGATGACGTTGAGCCGGTAGAACAGATCCTGGCGGAAGCGGCCGCCCGCGACTTCGGCGCCGAGGTCCTTGTGCGTCGCACTGAGCAGGCGCAGGTTCACCGGCACCTCGGTCACCGCGCCGACCGGCCGCACCGAGCGCTCCTGGATCGCGCGCAGCAGCTTGCTCTGCATCGCCAGGGGCAGGTCGCCGATCTCGTCGAGGAACAAGGTGCCGCCCTGCGCCGCCTGGAAGAAGCCTTCGCGATCCTCGGCGGCGCCGGTGAACGCACCCTTGCGGTAACCGAAGAACTCCGCCTCGAGCAGGTGCTCGGGGATAGCGCCGCAGTTCACCGCCACGAAGGGGCCGGCCGCTCGTGCGCCCTCGCCATGGATGGCCCGCGCCACCAACTCCTTGCCCGTGCCCGATTCACCCTGAAGCAGGACCGGCGCCATCGAGCGGGCAACCTTCTGGATCAGGCTCCGCACCTGGCGCATGGCCTCGGAGCTGCCGGCAAATCGCTGCAGTGCCGCACCGCCACTGGGCAGCGGCGGCGGCATCGGACGCGGTCCCGGCGGGCCGGGTGGGCGCGAGGGTTCGCGGCCTGCCGCGCTCGCCACCACGGCGCGGAACTGCCGCAGATCGACCGGCTTGGTCAGGTAGTCGAAGGCGCCCGCCTTCAGGGCCTCGACTGCGTTCTCCGCCGAGCCGTGGGCGGTGATGACGATGGCGCGCGCCCCGCGCCCCTCGCGCTCGAGCCAGGCCAGCACATCGAGGCCGGAGCCGTCCGGCAGGCGCATGTCGGTGATCACGACCTGGAAGCGCTCGGCGGCCAGCAAGGCCAAGGCCTCACCGACCGTCTCGGCGCTGGCCAGCTGATAGCCCTCGCGCAGCAAAGTGAGCTCGTACAGCGTGCGCAGATCGGGCTCATCGTCGATGACGAGCAGGCGGTCGGCGGCAGAGAGGTCAGCGGTCATGGGCGGGCGGCGGCGCGGCGCAGGGTGACGGTGAAGACCACGCAGTCCTCGCCCTCGTGCTGCTGGGCCTGGTAGTCGATGCGCGCGCCATAGCGCTCGCAGAGTTCACGGCAAATGTAGAGGCCCAGACCCGAGCCGCGGCTGCGCGTCGAGTGGAACGGCTCGAACAGATGCCGCTCGACCTCGGCCGGCAACGGCGGCGCCGGGTTCAGCACGCGACAGCGCAGCCGCTGCTCGTCGAGCACCTGCAACTCGAGCCGCACCCAGGGCTGCGCCGCAGCCTGCGCATGGCGCCAGGCGTTGTCCAGCAGATTGATGATCACCCGACGCAGGTGCTCGGGCTCAAAGTCGACGGCGAGCACCGCCTGCGGCAGCTCGCGATGCAGCACTGCCGCACCTTGCGTGCGCTGCCAGTCGTCGGCCACCTCGGCGATGCCGGCAACGGCATCCATCTGCGGCGGCAACTGGTCGACCGGCACCGCCAGCAGCATCACCTCGTCGACGATGCGCTGCAGGCGCCTGACGTTGGAGGCCACCAGCGAAGTCAGCCGCTGACCGCCGGCATCGGTCGCGAGGTCCTCGCCGAGCAAGGCGTTGGCCTGCGAGATCGCCGCCAGCGGGTTGCGGATCTCGTGGGCGATGCCGGCCGACATGCGCCCCATCGCCGCCAGCTTCTCCTGGCGTGCGCGAGCCAGCAGCTTGGCCCGGTCCTCGAGAAGCAGCAGCAGCAGGTCGTCGCCACCCTCGAGCTCGCGCGCATGCATCCAGCGCCAGCGCAGACGCAGAGTTCTGGCTGGCGCGCGCGCGAACCCAAGCACCACATCCCGCGGCTCCGGCTGCACGCCGCTGTCCCAGGCGTCGGCGGCGGCCTGCGCCAGCGCATTCCAGGCGATCTGCGCGTCAAGGCCGAAGGGGGCCTCGGCCGCCTGCTCGAGCTCGCCCAGCAGTCCACGCGCCGCCGGGTTGGCCGCCTGCACCCGCAACTGGCGATCGACGACCAGCACGCCCTCCTGCATCTCGTCGATGACCAGTTGATTCAGAGCCTGCTGCTGGCGCGCCAAGGCCATGCTGCCGAGCGCAGCGCGCTGCTCCCTCTCCAGGCGAGCGGCCAACTCCGAGGTCAGCAGGGCGATCGCGAAATAGCCGATGCCCGCCAGGCCCGCCTGCGTCACCGACGGCCCCCAGTTGCCGGACACCAGGTTGATCCAGAGCGAACTGCCCAGCAGTCCCAGGGTGGCAAGCGCAGCGGCCGCCAGGCCGGCGCGGCGCGCGGCCAGCACGGCGCTCATCATCACCGGCAGCACGTAGAGCGCCGCCACCGGCGGAGCCGCCTGCCCGCCAAGTACCAGCAACGCCGTGAAGACCGCCAGATCAACACCGGTGCTGCCCCACCACTGCGGCTGGCTCAGCGTCGACAAGCTACGGCGACTGGCGCCATGGCGCAGGCGGGGCCACAACAATGCCCCCAGACTCAGGCAGGCGTAGACCAGGCACAGCAGCAGCATCAGCTGCGGCGGATCGCTACTGGCCAGAAACACGCTGAGCTGGCTGCCAGCCAACGCCAGCGCCAGCGCACACCGGGCGAGCAGGAAAGCGCGGTGCAGGCGCTGGAAGGCGCTGTCGGCCCCTTCGGGCCGCAGATCACGCCGGTCGTTGAGCGCCCGCGCCGCGTCGCCCGCAGCGCTCACCCGCGGTCCTCAAAGCGCGTGCGGTGCTCCGCGCTGCAGAACGCGCCGCCACGCCCCGGGAGGGCCTGACTGGCCGGCATGTGCACGCCGCACTCGGCGCACCGCAGCATCGCCTCGGGCGGGTCGACCGGCGGCGGCACGGCGGCGTCAGTCCGGCCGCGCTGCTGCTGCTTCCACCACAACACGATGCCCACCACCACGGCCAGCACCAGCAGGATTCTCAGCATCGATCTCTCCGGCTCAGACCGCGCGGCCGAGCAGCACCTGCAAAACGAACCGCGAGCCCACATAGCTCAGCAGCAGCAGCGCGCTGCCGGCATAAAGCCAACGCACCGCCTGCGCGCCGCGCCAGCCCAGCACCCAGCGCCCGACCAGCAAGCCTGCCAGCACACCCCAGGCCAGCACGGCGAACAAGGTCTTGTGATCCCAACGCCAGACCGGCGTGAACCACCAGCCCAGCAGCAAGGTCAGGCTGAGCACGGCGACGCCGGCCGCAAGGAACTGGAAGCTCAGTCGCTCGAGACGCAGCAGGGGCCAGCCCGGAATGCCCGCACCACCGCTGCGCAGCTGGCGCTCGGCTCGGCGCATCAACCAGGCGTGCAGCACCGCCGCAGCGACCAGACCGTACGAGGCCAGACCCAGCACCCAGTGCAGCGGCGCCCAGGCGCTGTGCACGGCATAGGCCTGCCCGGGGAAGCCCCAGGCCAGGAGCACGGTAGCAGCGGCACTGAGCGCCAGCACGCGGCGCGCCTGCGGCCACAGCAAGCCCTGGGCCTCGGCCAGCACCACCGCCAGCACCAGCCAGCTGGTCAGCGACAGCGCCGGCGCAAATCCGAAGCGCCCTCCCCATTGCCCATGCCCCAGGCCGCCGATGTCGACCGCCAGTGCCAGCGCCTGGGCGACCCAGGCGGCGATCAGCGCCCACCGCGAGGCAGCTCGCTCAGGCCGCCATGCGGCGACCACGAAGCCCGACAAGGCCACCAGGCTGGACATCGCCAGCAGGCCGGGAGTGCCCATGAGGCCGCTCGATAAACTCATGGAATCTAGTTTACGGTTGCCCTCCCACCACGCAGGGCAGCGAACACCCCATGGCTTCCACCCTCGCCGACCGCCTCGGCCGCCTGGTCAAGACGATGCGCGGCCAGGCCCGCATCACCGAATCCAATGTGCAGGACATGCTGCGCGAGGTGCGCATGGCGCTGCTCGAGGCAGACGTTGCCTTGCCGGTGGTGCGCGACTTCATCGCCCGCGTCAAGGACAAGGCCCTCGGCCAGGAGGTCGTCGGCTCCTTGACCCCCGGTCAGGCCCTGGTCGGCCTGGTGCACAAGGAACTCGCCGTGACGATGGGCGAGGGCGTGGCCGACATCAACCTCGCCACGCAGCCACCGGCAGTGATCCTGATGGCCGGTCTGCAGGGCGCCGGCAAGACCACGACGACCGCCAAGCTGGCCAAGCACCTGATCGAGAAGCGCAAGAAGAAGGTGCTGACGGTCAGCGGCGACGTCTACCGACCGGCGGCCATCGAGCAGCTCAAGACCGTCACCAAGCAGGCCGGCGCCGAGTGGTTCCCGTCGACGCCGGACCAGAAGCCGCGTGACATCGCGCTCGCCGCGGTGGACCACGCGAAGCGGCATTACTTCGACGTGCTGCTGGTCGACACCGCCGGCCGGCTGGCCATCGACGAGGCGCTGATGGCCGAGATCCGCGAACTGCACGCGGTGCTCAAGCCGGTCGAGACCCTGTTCGTCGTCGACGCCATGCAGGGTCAGGACGCGATCAACACCGCCAAGGCCTTCAAGGAGGCGCTGCCGCTGACCGGCGTGGTGCTGACCAAGCTCGACGGCGACAGCCGCGGGGGCGCGGCGCTGTCGGTACGCGCGATCACCGGCGTGCCCATCAAGTTCGCCGGCGTGTCCGAGAAGATCGATGGCCTCGAGGCCTTCGACGGCGAGCGCCATGCCGGCCGGGTGCTCGGCATGGGTGACATCGTGGCCCTGGTCGAGGAGGGCACCAAGGGTGTCGACCTCGAATCGGCCAAGGCGATGGCCGACAAGCTCAAGAGCGGCGACGCGTTCACGCTCGACGACTTCCTGATGCAGCTGCAGCAGATGAAGAAGATGGGTGGCCTGTCCAACCTGATGGACAAGCTGCCCAGCCAGCTCGCCGCCAAGGCAGGCCAGGCCGACATGGACCGCGCCGAACGCGACATGCGGCGCATGACCGGCATCATCCATTCGATGACGCCGTTGGAGCGGCGCAAGCCCGAACTGCTGAAAGCGACGCGCAAGAAGCGCATCGCGCTCGGGGCCGGCGTGCAGGTGCAGGAGGTCAACCGCCTGCTCAACCAGTACGAGCAGATGCGCGACATGATGAAGAAGATGCGCGGTGGCGGACTCATGAAGATGATGAAGCGCATGGGCGGCATGAAGGGCTTGCCCGGACTCTGAGGTCCGAGCCGGCTCCCTCTCACAGGCGGTTACAGCTTCGCGGGCGCACCCGCATTCCCATGCCGACGCGGCGGCCCTAGCGTGCCGCCCCATGCATTTCGCCATCGATCCTCAGCCCCCGCTCTGGCAACGCCTGAGCCAGGCGATCCAGCGTCGCCTGCATCCGCCGCCGGCCGCCCCCGAGCAGGGAGATACGGTCTCGAACTGGCCGCCTGCACCGGGCAAGGTCTTGAGTGGTGCCGAGCGCCTGGTGCACACCGCGCTCGAAGGGGCGCTTCGCGCCGTGCATCCCCAGGGCTATCTGTTCGCCCACGTGCCGCTGCCGCGCCTGGTGCGCGTGCCGAGCCGCCGCTCCTACAAGGACTGGCTGGCGCGCACCGGCCACCTGAGCGCCGATTTCGTGCTGTGCGACGCCAACAGCCGGACCCTGGCCGTGGTGATGATTGCCGCCTTCCACGAGAGCCCGCGCGGGCAGCGCCGTCGCCAGCGTCTGCTGCGGGTGCTTCAGGCGGCGGGCGTTCGCGTCGTGGAATGGAAGCCTGGTTGGCAACCCGAGCCCAAGGCCCTGCGCGATGCGCTCTTCAGTGCAGCAGCGCCTGCGCAAACTCCCGCGCACTGAAGGTCTGCAGGTCTTCCAGCTTCTCACCGACACCAATGAAGTAAACCGGGACCGGCCGCTCGCGAGCAATCGCCGCAAGCACCCCGCCCTTGGCAGTGCCATCGAGCTTGGTGACGATCAGGCCGGTCAGCTGCAACGCGTCGTCGAAGGCACGCACCTGCGTCAACGCGTTCTGGCCGGTGTTGCCGTCAACGACGAGAAGCACCTCATGCGGCGCATCCGGCTGGGCCTTGGCAATGACCCGCCTGATCTTCTTCAGCTCTTCCATCAGGTGGAGCTGGGTGGGCAGGCGGCCCGCCGTGTCGGCGATGACCACGTCGCATCCCCGCGCACGTCCGGCGTTCACCGCGTCAAAGCTCACGGCCGCCGGGTCGCCGCCCTGCTGGCTGACGATGTCGACCCAGCCGGCGCCTTGCGCCTGCACACCGGCGCCGTCGGCGCGGTCTGCCCAAACCGCCAGTTGCTCGCGAGCGGCGGCACGGAAGGTGTCCGCGGCCGCCATCAGCACCTTCTGCTCGTGTGCCAGCAGATGACGCGTCAGCTTGCCGATGCTCGTCGTCTTGCCGGCGCCGTTGACGCCGACCACCATCATCACCGTCGGCTCATGGCGGCCGATCTCCAACGCCCGCTCCAGCGGCTGCTGCAGCTCGGTCAGTGCGTCGACGAGCAAGGCCTTGACGGCCTGCGGGTCGGTGGTGCGTGACTCGCGCACGCGGCGCTTCAAGTCATCCAGCAAAAAGGCGGTGGCCTTGACGCCGGCATCGGCCATCAGCAGCGCCTCCTCCAGCTCCTCATACAGCTGCTCGTCGATCGACGTGCGGCTGAACACCGAGGCCAGGCTCTGCCCCGTCTTGCGCAGCCCGTTGCGCAACTTCGCGATCCAGCTCTGTCGCGCCGCAGGGGCAGGAGGAGGAGGAGGCGCTACGACCGCTGGCGCTGGCGCTGGCGCAGGCGCAGGCACTGGAGCGGGCGGCGGCACGGCCGTCGGCGGCGTCGCCGGTGCTGGCGTGGGAGCAGGCTCTGACTCCATGGCTGGCGCGGGCTGCGGCACCAGCGGAACCCCTTCCGCAGGCGCAGGCGCCTGCGCGGCTGGAGCCTTGGCCGCGAACACATCGGCGAAGCCGACCTCGGTGAAGACCTTGTCGTCACCGCCGGCGGGCTCGGTTTTCTTCTTCAGGAAGCTGAACATCGAAAGGGGCTTGCAAAAGCCTCAAGAACATGGTCTATACTAGCGGGCTCTTGGCGCTTTAGCTCAGCCGGTTAGAGCGACGGAATCATAATCCGCAGGTCCGGGGTTCGAATCCCTGAAGCGCCACCAGATATCCTCAAAGCCCCGAAGGCAGCAGCCTTCGGGGCTTTGTGCCTTCCGCAGCCCCTGGATGAACCCCATGATCCGCTGTGCACTTGCCGCCATCGCCCTGGTGGCCGCCGCTCCCGCGCTCGCGCAGACCCACCTGGTCGCGCGTCCTTTCCCCGCTGATGCACTGCGCGGCGACCTTCAGATTGGCGCCGCACCCGATGTGCTGCTCAATGGGAAACCCGCGAGGCTGGCACCCGGCAGCCGCATCCGCGGCGAGACGAATTTCGTCATGCAGCCCGGCGAGTTGGTCGGCCAGCGCTTGCGGGTGCACTACACGCAGGAGAGCGACGGCTTGATCAAGGAGGTCTGGGTGCTGAACCTGCCCGAGCGCGCGAACAAGGTCTGGCCGGCCAACCGCCAGCAGGCCGCCGCCTGGCGCTTCGATCACGCCACGCAGACCTGGAGCAAGCCGTGACGAAGAAGGTTTACATCAAGACCTTCGGCTGCCAGATGAACGAGTACGACTCGGACAAGATGGCCGATGTGATGCGCCAGGCCGAGGGCTACGAGAAGACCGATGACCCGGAAGCCGCCGACCTGATCCTGTTCAACACCTGTTCGGTGCGCGAGAAGGCACAGGAGAAGGTGTTCAGCGACCTCGGCCGCGTCAAGCACCTCAAGGCCAAGGGCGTGAAAATCGGCGTCGGTGGCTGTGTCGCGTCGCAGGAGGGCGCGGCCATCATCGAGCGCGCGCCCTACGTCGACGTGGTCTTCGGCCCGCAGACCCTGCATCGGCTGCCCGCCTTGCTGGCGCAGCGCCGTGATGCCGCCAGGCCCCAGGTCGACATCAGCTTCCCCGAGATCGAGAAGTTCGACCACCTACCGCCGGCCAAGGTCGAAGGTCGCAGCGCCTTCGTCTCCATCATGGAAGGCTGTTCGAAGTACTGCAGCTACTGCGTCGTGCCCTACACCCGCGGCGAGGAAGTCAGCCGGCCCTTCGAGGATGTGCTGACCGAGGTCGCAGGACTCGTCGAGCAGGGCGTCGTCGAAGTCACGCTGCTCGGCCAGAACGTCAACGCCTACCGCGGCAAGATGGGGGCGACGAGCGAGATCGCCGACTTCGCGCTGCTCATCGAGTACATCGCCGAGATCCCCGGCATCCAGCGCATCCGCTACACCACCAGTCATCCGAACGAGTTCAGCCAGCGCCTGATCGACGTCTACGCCACCGTGCCGCAGTTGGTGAACCATCTGCACCTGCCGGTGCAGCATGGTTCCGACCGCATCCTGGCGGCGATGAAGCGCGGCTACAGCGTGATCCAGTTCAAGTCCATCGTGCGCAAGCTGCGCGCGATCCGGCCCGACATCCGCATTGCGTCGGACTTCATCGTCGGCTTCCCCGGCGAGACCGACGACGATCACGCGAAGACGATGAAGCTGGTCGAGGACGTCGGCTTCGACGCCAGCTTCAGCTTCATCTTCAGCCCGCGCCCGGGCACGCCGGCGGCCAATCTGCCCGACGACACGCCCTACGAGGTGAAGGTCTCCCGCCTGCAGCAGCTGCAGGCCGCCATCGAGGCGCATGCCTTCGGCATCAGCCAGACCCTGGTCGGCACGAGGCAGAAGGTGCTGGTCACCGGCAATGCCCGCAAGGATGCGAGCGAACTGATGGGCCGCACCGAGTGCAACCGGATCGTCAACTTCAAGGGCGCGCCGCGGCTGATGAACGAGCTGATCGAGCTGGACATCACCGAGGCCTACCCGCACTCGCTGCGCGGCGCCGTGCCGGTGGTCGAGACCGCCTAATTGCGTGCATGACCGATCTCGAAGGCTTCAACGCCTTCGAGATGGGCCAGATCGTTCGCCAACCGCGTCAGCGGCAGCGCCCGCTTGCGATCGAACTCGACCGCGACGAATCGCCAGCAGTGCTTGCCCGCATCGAAGCGGACCGTGAATGAGCCCCCGGCAATCTGGTAGCCGCGCTCGCGGGTGACCGCCTCCAAGGCCGCACGATCCGGCTCGACGCCTGACTTGAAGGTCAGCGACAGCGCGATTGCCGGCCGCTGCGGCAGCATGCGCTCGAGACGAGCCGCCCACATCATCAGCGATGCCGACAGCAGGGTCAGCAGGATCGCCGCCGCGTAGAAGCCCACACCCATCAGCACGCCGATCGCCGACGAGGCCCAGAGCGAGGCCGCCGAGGTCAGGCCGGAGATCGACAGTCCGTCCTTCATGATCATGCCGGCGCCCAGAAAACCGATGCCGGTGACGATGCCCTGCACCACCCGCGTCGGATCCGGCGGCAGATGGCTGCCGAACCAGGCCGCGTGCTGACCGGCGTACCAGTACTGCGGGAAGCCGGCGAAGATCGTCAGCGCGCAGGAGGCCATGCAGACCAGCCCATAGGTGCGCATGCCGGCGGCGCGGCCGTGATAGGTGCGCTCGTAGCCGGCGCTCAGGCCCATCAGAAGCGCGCCGACGATGTGCAGGAAGACCAGCAGGTTGACCGAGATCTCGCTGGCGCTCCAGTAGCTCATCAGCTGTTCGCTGGTCGGCATCGCATCTCCTCGTCAAGCCTGCATGGTGGCGCGCGCCCGCCGGGCTCCGGGCTGTCGCAAACCCGAATGCGGGCTTGGGGCGCGCCGCTTCTGAAAGACAATCCCGCCCCATGCGGCTCGCAGACTTCATGGGCCCTTTCCTCGCCTTCATCGCCCGGGTCATCACCGGCGCCCAAGGCCACTGGAAAGGCTGTCCCCCCTCCAACGAACAACGCATCTACATCGCCAATCACCAGAGCCATTTCGATCTGGTGCTGATCTGGGCCGCATTGCCCACCGAACTGCGACCGCGTGTGCGCGCGATCGCGGCGCGGGATTACTGGACGAAGAGCAAGTTCAAGCAATGGCTGACCACCGATGTCTTCAACACGGTGTACGTCAGCCGCACCCGCGCGACACCCGACGAGGATCCGCTGGAGCCGCTGGTGGACGCACTCAGCAACGGCGACTCGCTGCTGATCTTCCCGGAGGGCACGCGCTCGGCCAAGGGCGAGCCGCTGCCGTTCAAGAGCGGCATCTACCACCTGGCCGAACAGTTCCCGGACGTGCAGATCATCCCGACCTGGATCGACAACGTGCAGCGCGTGATGCCCAAGGGCGAAGTGGTGCCGGTGCCCATCCTGTGCACGGTGACCTTCGGCGCGCCGACGCAGATCCAGCCCGGTGAGGACAAGAAGCAGTTCCTGGAGCGCACCCGCGCCGAGATGATGGCGCTGAAGCCCGGCGGGTGGCGGACATGAAGGAAATGATGCGCGAGCTCCGCATGATGGAGCCGGCCGCCCATGTGGCGCTGCTGTTCGCGATCCTGTTCGGCATGCTGCTGCTGATCACCATCGGCGGTCTGCTGTATCGCATGCGCAACCCGGTCGACAGCCTGCACGTCGACCCGCGCAGCAGCCGCGCGCAGTTCAAGCGCGATCTGAACGCCGCCTGGATCGGCGCACTGCTGTTCTGGCTGGCCTGGATCAGCGGCCCCGTCGGCTCGACGCTGCTGACCGGCCTGTTCTCCTTCTTCTGCCTGCGCGAGTTCATCACGCTGCAGCACACCACGCGCAGCGATCACCGCGCGCTGATCGCCGCCTTCTTCGTCGTGCTGCCGGCACAGTACGTGATCGTCGGCCTGCGCCAGTTCGACCTGTTCACGGTCTTCATCCCCGTCTACGTGTTCCTCGCGATCCCGGTGATCAGCGCGCTGGCCGACGACCCGCACCGCTTCCTCGAGCGCAACAGCAAGATCCAGTGGGGCATCATGGTCTGCGTCTACGGCCTGTCGCATGCGCCGGCGCTGCTGCTGCTGGAGTTCAAGCGCTTCGAGGGCCGCGGCGCGTTCCTGCTGTTCTTCCTGGTCATGGTGGTGTCGCTGGCGCAGGTGATGCAGGAGGTCGCCAGCCGCAAACTGCGTCGCCGGCCGGTGCTGCGGCGCATCAGCCGTAGCTTCAGCAAGCGTGCCTTCTGGATCGGCACGTTCACCGGCGCGTTCACCGGCGCGCTGCTGTACTGGGTCACGCCGTTCAAGGCCGGCCAAGCCTTCGTGATGGCCTTCATCGCTTCGGCCGCCGGCTTGCTCGGCGCATTGGTCATGAAGGCGATGAAGAAGGACGCTGGCATCCATTACTGGGGCAATGCGCACACCATCACCGGCGCGATCGGGCTGCTCGACCGCGTCGCGGCGCTGGCATTTGCCGCCCCTGTCTTCTTCCATTCGGTACGCTGGTATTTCAAGCTGGATGTGTAGCCTCCCCCCGAAGCGGCTGCGCCGCCTCCCCCCCAAGGGGGCGACACCAGCGGCCCGGCCCAGCCGGTTCCGCGGTGTCTGCTTGATCAGACTGCGGTTTGCCGTCTTGATCGCCGGGAGCTGAAGGCTTGCGCATCCTCGGCATTGACCCTGGCCTGCAGACCACGGGCTTTGGCGTCATCGACGCCGACGGCCCGCGGCTGGCCTACGTCGCCAGCGGCACCATCAAGACCACCGGCGCTCAAGGAGCCGCCATCGGCGATCTGCCTGGCCGCATCAAGATCATCTTCGAGAGCGTCTGCGAGGTGGTGCAGACCTATGCCCCCGAGATCGCCGCGCTGGAGATCGTCTTCGTCAACGTCAACCCGCAGTCGACGCTGCTGCTCGGCCAGGCCCGCGGCGCGGCGCTGGCGGCGCTGGTCAGCCGCGGGCTCACGGTCAACGAGTTCACGGCGACGCAGATGAAGAAGGCCGTCGTCGGCCATGGCCTGGCGAAGAAGGAGCAGATCCAGGCGATGGTGCAGACGCTGCTGAAGCTGCCCGGCCTGCCCGGCAAGGACGCCGCCGACGCGCTCGGGCTGGCGATCATGCAGGCCCATGCGCAGACCAGCTTCACGGCCATGAGTGCCAAGGGCGCGTTGCAGCGGCGCCAGCACGCGCAGTTCAGGGGCAGCAGAACATACTGATGCCCGGCTCCTTGAGCGCGCTGCTGCGCCAGTTCATTGCCGAGCACCGCCGCGCCTACTCGGCGGCGGCGCTGATGCTGCTCGGCATCGCGCTGCTGAATGTCAGCATCCCACGCCTGGTCGGCAGCATCGTCGACCGCCTGGTCGCCGGCGAAGATGCCGTCTGGCAGCCGCTGGCGCTGCTGCTGGCGGCGGGCCTGGGCGGCTACGGTCTGCGTGTCGGCTGGCGACTGGTGCTGTTCGGCGTCTCGTTTCGACTCGGCCAACGCCTGCGCGTGCAGCTGATGCAGCAACTGTCGAAGCAGGCGCCGGCCTACTTCCAGGTCCAGCGCGGCGGCGACCTGATGGCGCTGGCGACGAATGACGTCGACGCCGTCGAGCAGGCCTCGGGCGAGGCCATGCTGGCCGGCTTCGACGGCAGCGCGACCTTCGTGCTGGTGCTGCTGATGATGGCGGTGGGCATCGACTGGCGGCTGGCGCTGGCGGCGCTGCTGCCGTTCCCGCTCATGGCCTGGGCGTTCTGGTTCATCTCCGAGAAGGTGCACCAGGCCTGGGGCGATTCGCTGGCGCATTTCGGCCGCATGAGCCGGCAGGCGCAGCAGGGCCTGACGAACCTGCGCACGGTTCGTGCCATGGGCCTGGCGCAGGGTGAGCAAGCCGCCTTCGGCCGCTGGGCTGCCGCGTCGGTCGACGCCAGCTTCAAGGCGCAGCGCTGGGAGGCCGCCTACGAGCCGGCGGTCGGCATCGCGCTGGCCAGCGCGGCGGTGCTGGCGCTGGGCACGGGCGCCTGGCTGGTGGCACGCGGCGAGCTGACGGTCGGCCAGCTGACCGCGTTCACGATGCTGCTCGGCCAGCTGATCTGGCCGATGTTCGCCGCCGGCTGGGTGCTCAGCCTGCCCGAGCGCGGCCGCGCCGCCTGGACACGGCTGCAGCCGGTGCTGCAGGCTCAAGCCACGCTGATCGATGAGGGAACGCGCGAGCCGGTGCGCAGCGCCGCGCTGCGCGTTGCCGGTCTGCGCTTCGGCTATGACGGGCAGCCCGTGCTCGATGGACTGGACTTCGAGCTGAAGCCGGGCCGTGTGCTCGCCGTCGTCGGCCCGACAGGGTCCGGCAAGACGACGCTGCTGCGCCTGCTGCTGCGCCAATGGGAGCCGCAAGCGGGGCGCATCGAGCTCGATGCTGCGCCGCTGGCTGCGTGGCGGCGTCGCGCGCTCAGCGCCGCCATCGCCTGGGTCCCGCAGGAGCCGTTCCTGTTCTCGGCCAGCGTCGCCGACAACATCGCGCTGGCGCGCGGCGACGCCAGGCCGGAGGAGATCGAGGAGGCGGCGAAGCTCGCCGCGCTGCATGAGGATCTGCTGCGCCTGCCCGAAGGCTACGCGACGCTGGTCGGCGAGAGGGGCGTTTCCTTGAGCGGCGGCCAGCGCCAGCGCGTGGCGATCGCCCGTGCGCTGCTCAGCCACGCGCCGCTGCTGTTGCTCGACGACGCGCTGTCGGCCGTCGACACCGGCACCGAGTCGCGCATCCTCGACGCACTGCGGCAGCTTCGGCTGCGCCGCCCGGAGGCCGCGCTGCTGGTCGTCACGCACCGGCTGAGCAGCGCGATGGAGGCCGACGAGATCCTGGTGCTGCAGCATGGCCGCATCAGCGAGCGCGGCACGCATGCCGAGTTGCTGGCGCTGGATGGCTGGTACGCGACGCAATGGCGCTACCAGCAACTGGAGGCATCTCTGGAATGAACAAGGCCCCCAGGCTGCGGCGCTCCGCGTCCTCGCCACCCCCCAAGGGGGCTGACACGGCTCGGGAGCGGCCCAGCGCCGTGTCAACCGAAGCCGCCAAGGACACCGCCCGCTCCAGCAGCGGCGACGCGATGCGCCTGCTCTGGCGTCTGGCGCGTCCCGAGCGCCGCTCGGTCGTCATCGGCACGCTCTGGCTGGTCGTGGCCGCTGTGCTGGAGGCCATCGGCCCGCTGCTGGGCAAGCGCTTCATCGACGAGTACTTGTTGCCCGGGCGCTTCGACGACTGGCAGGCGATGGCCCTGCTTCTCGCCGGCATGCTGGTGTGCGGCGCCAGCAGCAGCCTGCTGCGATACGCGCAGCTGGCGCGCATGGCGTCGGTGGCCAAGCGTGCGGTGCTGCGGCTGCGCGAACAGGTCTATGCCCATGTGCTGCAGCTGCCGATGAGTTTTTTCGACACGCAGATCACCGGCGCGCTGGTCAGCCGCGTCACCAACGACACCGAAGCGGTGAACCAGCTCTACCGTCAGGCGCTCTACGTGATGCTGGACTCCAGCATCGTCGTCTGCGGCGCACTGGCCGCGATGGCCTGGCTGGACTGGCGACTGATGCTGATCGTCGCCGTGCTGGCTCCGGCCATGGTCGGCATCATCTGGCTCTACCAGCGCCTGTCGAGCCAGGCGGTGGCGCAGGCGCGGGCGCCGAAGAGCGACATCAACGCCCAGCTCGCCGAGAACCTCGCCGGCATGGCGGTGCTGCAGGCCAGCGGCGCCGCCGGCCGCTTCAGCGAGCGCTTCGCGCAGCACAACGAGCGCCATTACGGCGCCCGCATGCTGGAGCTGCGCGCCAACGCCTGGCTGCTGCGTCCCGCCCTCGACCTGCTCAATGTGCTGCTGATGGTGGCGCTGATCCAGGGCTTCGCGAACCGCCAGATGGATGCCATCGAGGTCGGCCTGCTGTACGCGTTCCTCGCCTACCTGGCGCGGGTCACGGAGCCGCTGATCCAGATCACGATGCAGTTCGGGCAATTGCAGCAATCGCTGATCGCGGCGGCACGGGTCGAGGTGCTGCTGGGCGAGCCGATCGATCCGCAGTTCCAGGCGCCGCCCGGCGCGCCGGCGGCGATGCGCGCCGGCGCGCTGCGCATCGAGGACCTGCGCGCCGGCTATGGCGACGGCCCCGACGTGCTGCACCCGTTCAGCGTCGACATCGCGCCGGGCAGCCTGATCGGCCTGGTCGGCCACACCGGCAGCGGCAAGAGCACGCTGCTGTCGCTGCTGCTGCGCTTCTACCCGGTGCGGAGCGGCCGCATCGTCGTCGACGGCCTGTCGCTGCAGGCGCTCGACGAGGCGCAGCTGCGCCGCGACCTGGCGCTGGTGCCGCAGGAGCCGCAGCTGATGGCCGCCACCGCCCGCGACAACCTGCGCATGGGCCGGCAGGAGCTCAGCGACGCGCAGCTGGAGGCAGCGGCACGCGCGGCGCGGCTGCACGATGTGCTGCTGACGCTGCCGCAGGGCTACGACACCTTGCTCGGCGAAGGGGGCGTGATGCTGTCGACCGGCCAGAAGCAGTTGCTGGCGATGGCTCGCGCGCTGGCCGGCAGTCCGAAGATCCTGCTGCTCGACGAGGCCACGGCGAATATCGACTCGGCCACCGAGGCCAGGCTGGGCGAGGCGCTGCAGGCGTTGCGCGGCAGCGTGACGGTGATCGCCGTCGCGCACCGCCTGAGCACGATCCGCGACGCCGACCGCATCCTCGTGCTGCACCATGGCCGGCTGGTCGAGCAGGGCCGTCACGAGGCGCTGATGGCGATCGACGGCGGCGTCTACCAGCGCCTGGTGCAGCTGCAGCAGCTGGAGTCGGCCGACTGAGCCTCAGTGCACGAGCAGCACCGGCAGGCGAGCCGCCTCGATGACGCGGGCGCTGACACCGCCCAGCACCCACTCGCGCGCCCGGCCATGGCCGTAGCAGCCCATCACCAGCAGCTGGGCCTGCAGCCGCTGGGCACCGTCGAGCAGCGCGTCGCCGACCTCGGCGCTGCGCGCGTCGATGCGCTGCGACTCGATCCAGGCACCGACGCCGTGCAGGCGCAGCCAATGCCGCAGGGCCTCGATCTGGGCCTTGGCCTGCGCCGGGTCGGCCTCGGCCTGCAGCACATGGACCTCGCCGGCGCTGCGCAGCCATGGCAGCGCCGCCTGCACGGCCCGCGCCGCCTCGCGGCTGGGCTTCCAGGCAATCGCCAGGCAGTCGAGCTGCGCTTCGAAGCTGCCGCTACGCGGCACCATCAGCGTGGGCCGTCCGCTGTCGACCACCAGCGACGGCAGCCAACCCGGCGGCAGCTCGCCGGTGCGCGCGTCGTCGGCGTCGGGCTGGCCCAGCACCAGCAGATCGCAGAGCAAGGCCTGAGCGCACAGTCGCTGCTGCAAGCCGGCCTCGCTGAGCTCGTGCCAGACCAGCGGTCCATGGGCGCGCGCCGCCTCGGCCATCGCGCGCGCACGTTCGAGCAGTTCGAGGTCCAGGCTGGCCAGCAGCGCGGCGGCACCGGCCGCCGCTTCGCCGCTGAACCAGGGCGTGGCCAGCACCGCCGGCAGCACCGCATAGGTCGCGTGCAGCTCGGCCTGGTGCAGATGCGCGATGCGCTGCGCCAGCCCCAGGCGCTCGCTCGCGCGCGGCGACGCGTCGACGTGGACGAGCAGGCTCTTCAGCGCGTCGCGCGGGGCGGCAGCAGGGCTCATGGCGGACTCCGGCGGCAAGGATGGGCTCCCAGCCTAGTCAGGGCTGCGCCCACTGACCTTGCGCCAGCGCAAGCGCGATGATGGCAACCCCGCCAACGCCGAGTCCCGCCGTGCGCCGCCTACCCGTTTCCCTGCTGATCTGCTCGCTGGCCAGCCTGCCGGTGCTGGCCCAGACCCCCGACCGCGAGATGGCACGCTGTGCCGCGATCGGCGAGGCCGGCGCGCGCCTGGCCTGCCTGGACGCGCTGGCCGCCGCCGCGGTCGCGCGCCTGCAGCCCGCCGCCCAGGTGGCCAACCAGGCGGCCAACCAGGCCGCGCAGGCCAAGGCCCAGGAGCAGGCCTTCGGCGCGCCGCCGCCCAAGCCGACCGCCGCGGCGCTGCCGGCGCCCGACGCCATCGACAGCGAGATCGAGGGCTTCGTCGCCGGCTGGCGCCCGAACCAGCAGTTCAAGCTGAAGAACGGCCAGGTCTGGCGGGTCAGCGACGGCTCCAGCGGCGAGCTCGGTCTGCACAACCCCAAGGTGCGCGTCAAACGCAACCTCTTCGGCACCTACTTCCTCGAGTTCGCCGGTCGCAACGACGCGCCCAAGGTGCGCCGCGTCGAGTAGTCACCGGGACAAAATCGCGGCGATCATGAAGCCGCGCCACCGCCTCGAACTCCTCGCCCCCGCCCGCGACGCCGACATCGGCATCGAGGTGATCAACCATGGTGCCGACGCCGTCTACATCGGCGGCCCCGGTTATGGCGCGCGCGACAAGGCGGCCAATCCGGTGGCCGAGATCGAGCGACTGGTGCGCCACGCGCACCGCTTCAACGCGCGCATCTTCGTCACGCTGAACACCATCCTGCGCGACGACGAGCTGGAAGGCGCGCGCCGCCTGGCCTGGCAGCTCCACGAGGCCGGCGTCGACGCGCTGATCGTGCAGGACATGGGCTTGCTGATGCTGGACCTGCCACCGATCCAGCTGCACGCCAGCACGCAGACCGACATCCGCACGCCGGCCAAGGCGCGCTTCCTGCAGGACGTCGGCTTCAGCCAGATGGTGCTGGCGCGCGAGCTGGACCTCGGCCAGATCCGTGCGATCCGCGCCGAGGTGCAGCAGGCCCAGCTGGAGTTCTTCGTGCACGGCGCGCTCTGCGTCGCCTACAGCGGGCAGTGCTTCATCAGCCATGCGCACACCGGGCGCAGCGCCAACCGCGGCAACTGCAGCCAGGAATGCCGGCTGCCCTACACCGTCACCGACGCGCAGGGTCGGGTGATCGCCCACGACAAACATGTGCTCTCGCTGAAGGACAACGACCAGAGCGCCAACCTGGAGGCGCTCGCTGACGCCGGCGTCCGCAGCTTCAAGATCGAGGGCCGCTACAAGGATATGGCGACGGTGAAGAACGTCACCGCGCATTACCGCAGCCTGCTCGACCAGCTGTTCGAGCGCCGCCCCGAGTTCGCGGCGAGCAGCGACGGCCACTGCCGCTTCACGTTCACGCCGGAGCCGGAGCAGGGTTACAACCGCGGCGGCACCGACTACTTCGTCAACGGCCGCCAGGACGACATCGGTGCCTTCGACACGCCCAAGCATGCCGGCATGCCGCTGGGCGAGATCGTCCGGGTCGGCACCGACGACTTCGACATTCAAACCACGGCCCCCGTCCACAACGGCGATTCGCTGACCTGGTGGGACCGCCAGGGCGAGCTGCAGGGCGTGCCGGTCAACGTCGCCACGCCGCTGGGCGACGGCCGTTGGCGCATCGCGCCCAACCTCTCCAAAGGCCAGCGCTTCAGCGACCTGAAGGATCTGTTCCGCGGCACCGCGCTCAGCCGCAACCGCGACATGGCCTGGGAGCGCCTGCTCGCCAAGCCGTCCAGCGAGCGTCGCGTGCTCGTCGACCTGACGCTGGCGCAGACCGCCGACGGCTTTGCGCTCAGCCTGAGGGACGAGACCGGCCATCGCGCCGAGGTCACGCTCACCCACGCCCACGAACCGGCGCGCGACGCCGTCCGGCAGGAGGCGGCCCTGAAGGACGGGCTGGCCAAGCTCGGCGGCACCCTGTTCGAGGCGCGCCGCGTGCGCCTGGCGCTGAGCCAGCCCTGGTTCCTGCCCGCCGCGGTGCTGAACCAGCTGCGCCGCGACGGCATCGCCATGCTTTCGGCAGCGCGCGCCGCCGCCTTTGCGCCGCTGCCGCGGGCGCTGCCGGTCGAGCCGCCGGTGGCCTACCCGGAGGACGCCCTGTCCTACCTGGCCAACGTCTACAACCACCAGGCGGCCGCCTTCTACGCCCGCCATGGCGTGAAGGTGATCGAGCCGGCCTACGAGAGCCACGAGGAACTCGGCGAGGTCTCGCTGATGATCACCAAGCACTGCGTGCGCTACAGCTTGAGCCTCTGCCCCAAGCAGGCCAAGGGCGTGACCGGCGTGCAAGGCACGATCCGCGCCGAGCCGCTGCTGCTGCAGCATGGCGACGACAAGCTGCTGCTGCGTTTCGACTGCAAGCCCTGCGAGATGCACGTCGTCGGCGCCATGCGCAGGAACGTGCTGAAGCAGCTCAGGAGCGAGCCCATCACCTTCTACCGCAGCCGACCCCAGGCGAGCCCGGCCTGATGCGCTACCTCGAGTTCGCCGCCAGCGACGACGGCCTGGACCGCGGCAGCTGGGAGGCCATGGCCAGCGTGCGCGCCGGCGAGCGCGATGCGGCGCTGGCCGAGGCCGAGGGCCTGCTCGCCGCCGCCGAACACGAGGCCCCGGGCCCGCGCGGGCCCGAGGAAGACGGCGGCGTCTGGGACGCGGCGCTGCACGAACAGGCCGAAGCCGGCGGCTGGGTGACGATCACGCTCACCCTGACCGGCCCCTGGGAATGGGGCGAGTCGCTGCTCCGACGCCAGTCACCCCCCGACGAGGCTTGATCAGCCGCCGGCCAGGCGCTGCACGAACAGCACGGCGAAGAAGCCCAGCGCAGCGAACACCGTCCACTTGAGGACGATCACGCCGAGCCGGGTCCAGCGCTTGTCGCGCCGGACGACGCCGGTGACGAAGAGCGCGATGCAGAGCAGCAGCAGCAGGCCGAAGACGATGCGGAAACCGGCCATCAGCGGGGCGTCCTCATCACCAGGCCGGGGCCAGCTCGGCGAAGCCGCGCGGCGCGTCCTCATCGCGCTCGAAGCTGACGATCTCGTAGGCGGATTCGTCCTTCAGCAGCTCGCGCAGCAGCAGGTTGTTCAGCGCGTGGCCGCCCTTGAAGCTGGTGTACGCCGCCAGCAGCGGGTGCCCGGCGACCTGCATGTCGCCGATCGCGTCGAGGATCTTGTGCTTGACGAACTCGTCGTCGTAGCGGAGGCCGTCGCTGTTCAACACCTTGTAGTCATCGACGACGATGGCGGTGTCCATGTTGCCGCCCAGCGTCAGGCCGCGCGAGCGCATCAGCTCGATGTCGGCGGTCATGCCGAAGGTGCGCGCGCGCGCGATCTCCTTCTTGTACTGGCCGCTGCCCATGTCGAAGGTGAAGCGCTGGCCCGTGGCCGCCACCGCCGGGTTGTCGAACTCGATCTCGAAGCTCAGCGTGTAGCCGTGCAGCGGCTCCAGCCGCGCCCACATCAGGCTCTTGCCCTCGCCGCGTCGGACCTCGACCGCCTTCTTCACCTTTAGGAAGCGCTTGGGCGCATCCTGCAGCTCGATGCCGGCCGACTGCAGCAGGAACACGAAGCTGGCGGCGCTGCCATCGAGGATCGGCACCTCGTCGGCGCTGATGTCGACGATCAGGTTGTCCAGCCCCAGCCCGGCACAGGCCGACAGCAGGTGCTCGATGGTCTGCACCTTCGGCGCGCCGGGTTCGCCGCCGGGGCTGATGGTGGTGGCCATGCGGGTGTCGCAGACGCTGGCCGGCGTGACCGGGATCTCCACCGGCTGCGCCAGGTCGGTGCGCCGGAACACGATGCCGGTGTCCGGCGCCGCCGGGCGCAGCACCAGCTCGACCTTGCGGCCGCTGTGAATGCCCACGCCGACGGCGCGGGTCAGGGACTTGAGCGTGCGTTGAGCAACCATGGCGGCGATTGTCCGGTCGAACAACGAAAAAGGCCCGAGTCGACGACCCGGGCCTTGGCTATGACGGTGATTGAGCTCAGTCGGCTTGACGCCGCAGGAACGCCGGGATCTCAATGTCGTCCAGACCGGAGGCGGCCAGCGCGTCGACCTTCTGCGCCGCACGGCCGTTGCGCCACACGCTCGGCACTTCCGGATTGCCCATGCCGCTGCGACCCATGCTGATGCCGCCCAGACCGGCGCCCATGCCCAGCGAACCGATGCCCGAGGCCTCACCCGGTGCCACCGCCTGCGTGAGGATGGGCACGTCGTGGGTGCCGGTGCGCACCGAGTGCACGACCTGCATCGTCGGCGGCGCCTGACGGGCCGAAGCGCCGTTGGCGTTCAGGCCGGTGGCGATGACGGTGACGCGCAGCGAGTCGCCCAGGCTGTCGTCGTAGGCCGTGCCGTAGATGACATGCGCATCCTCGTGCGCCAGGCGCTTGATCGCGCCCATCGCGCTGCGCGACTCGGCCAGCTTGAAGGTGCTGCGCGACGCGGCGATCAGCACCAGCACGCCCTGCGCGCCGGTCAGGTTGATGCCGTCCAGCAGCGGGCAGGCCATGGCCTGCTCGGCGGCCTTGATGGCGCGGTCCGGGCCGGTGGCCTGGGCCGTGCCCATCAGCGCCTTGCCCGGCGCCTGCATCACCGTGCGCACGTCCTGGAAGTCGAGGTTGACGAGACCCGGCAGGTGGATCACGTCGGAGATGCCGCCGACGGCGTTCTTCAGCACGTCGTTGCCATAGGCGAAGGCCTGGTCCTGCGTGGCGTCGTCGCCCAGCACGTCGAGCAGGCGGTCGTTGAGCACGACGATCAGCGAGTCGACGTTCGCTTCCAGCTCGGCCAGGCCGGCGTCGGCGATCTTGGTGCGGCGCGAGCCCTCGAAATCGAAGGGCTTGGTGACCACGCCGACGGTCAGGATGCCCATGTCCTTCGCGACCTTGGCGATCACCGGCGCAGCGCCGGTGCCGGTGCCGCCCCCCATGCCGGCGGTGATGAACAGCATGTCGGCGCCCTCGATGACCTCGCGGATGCGTTCCTCGCATTCCTGCGCCGCCCGCTGGCCGACCTCGGGTTTGGCGCCGGCGCCCAGACCGGATTCACCGAGTTGCACGATATGGTCGGCGCGGCTGCTCGCCAGCGCCTGTGCGTCGGTATTCGCGGCGATGAATTCAACGCCATTCATGCGGCCGTCGAGCATGTGCTCGACGGCATTGCCGCCGCCCCCACCGACGCCGATGACCTTGATGCGGGCACCTTGCTTGAATTCCTCGATCATTTCGATGGGCATACCAACCTCCGTAATCCGGCAATTTTGCCGTAGCAAACTCTAAAAAACCACCCCTTATTTGGGGTTTCAACTCGAATTGATGGTGTCTGCAACAACTTCCGCAAGCACTTAGAAGGTGTTCGAGAACCACTCCCTGGCGCGCGCCATCAGGGTTTGCATGGAACCCGCCTGCTGCGCCGCCTTGAGGCCTCGGCTGCGCGCCAGGCGGGCTTCTTCCAAAAGGCCCATCACGGTCGCTGAGCGCGGATTGGCAACCATGTCGAACAAGGCTCCGCTATACGTCGGATTGCCGCGCCTGACGGGTTTCAGAAAGATGTCCTCGGCGAGTTCGATCATGCCCGGCATGACCGCCGAACCGCCGGCCAGCACGATTCCCGAACTGAGCAATTCCTCGTAGCCGGAATCGCGGATCACCTGGTGCACCAGCGAGAAGATCTCCTCCACCCGGGGCTCGATGACGCCGGCCAGCGCCTGCTTCGAGAGCAGCCGCGGCGCGCGGTCGCCCAGGCCTGGCACCTCCAGGTGATCGGCCGGATCGGCGAGCATCTGCTTCGCGACGCCATGCTCGACCTTGATCTCTTCGGCGTCCTTCGTTGGCGTTCTGAGCGCCATCGCGATGTCTGAAGTGATCAGATCGCCGGCGATCGGGATCACCGCGGTGTGCCGGATCGAGCCGCCGGTGAAGATCGCCACATCGGTCGTGCCGGCGCCGATGTCGACCATCGCGACGCCGAGTTCGCGCTCGTCGGCGGTGAGCGCCGCCAAACTGCTGGCGCTGGCATTGAGCACCAGTTGTTCGACCTCCAGACCGCAGCGCCGGACACATTTGACGATGTTTTCTGCCGCCGACTGCGCGCCGGTCGCGATATGCACCGTGACCTCGAGCCGGCTGCCGCTCATGCCGATCGGCTCCTGCACCTCATGGCCGTCGATGACGAATTCCTGAGGCTCGACCAGCAACAGTCGCTGATCATTTGGAATATTGATGGCCTTGGCAGTTTCGACAACGCGTGCCACGTCCACCGGCGTGACCTCCTTGTCGCGCACGATGACCATGCCCTTGAGTTCTGTCCGCGAATATGGCTACCGGTGATCCCCGTATAAACCCGGGTGATCTTGCAGTCGGCCATCATTTCCGCCTCTTTCAGCGCGGCTTGAATCGACTGGACGGTGGCATCGATGTTGACGACGACGCCGCGCTTCAAGCCCTGGGTCGGTGCCAGACCGAGCCCGGCGAGCTTCAATTCGCCGCCCGGCAGCACTTCGGCAACCACCGCCATGATCTTGGCCGTACCGATATCGAGGCCGACCACGAGGTCTTTGTATTCCTTGGCCATCAGGGTTTCCTTGGGGGTTTTCTTTTGACAGATTCAGCGGTTTGCCGGGTGGCGATGCCGACCAGCTTCAGTGCATAGCCGCCGGGATGGCGCAGATCGGCCGATTGCAGCTGGGTCTGGAAGCGCTGGGCCACCGCCAGCGCATGCGGCAGGAAGCGCTCGAAGCGGTCGGCCAGCGGATCGGGGTCGCCCCGACCGAGCTCGACGACGGCGCCGGCGTCCAGCGTCAGCCGCCAGGAACCGCGGCCGCTGAGTTCGAGCCGCTGCAGCTCGCGCTGGCGCGCGGCGGCGATGCCGCTGAGGCGGCGCCACATCTGCAGCACCTGGGCCTCGCTGCCGCTCGGTCCGGCCAGCTGCGGCAGGTTGTCGTCCTCGACCTCGCCGAGGTTGGCGTGAAACACCTCGCCATGGCTGTTCAGCAGGGCGCGCTCCAGCGGCGGCTCGCCGTACTCGCCCCGGCCGTCCCAGCTCGCCACCGCACGATGCTCCTCGAGCTGGACCAGCAGCTGCCCCGGCCAGACGCGGCGCACGCTGGCCTCGCGCACCCAGGGCACGGCCTTGAACGCGGCCTGCACATCGCCCAGGCGGGTGCTGAAGAAATTGCCCTGCACGCGCGGCAGCACGTTGGCACGGAGCGTCGCCTGGCTGTTGCGCGTCACGTCGCCCTCGATGCGCAGTTGCCGCCAGTCCAGCCGCGGCGACTGCAGCAGCATCCAGCTGGCGAGGCCGACCAGCAGCAGCAGGCCGAGCAGCAGCAAGGCGAACGCGCCCCGGCGCATCCAGCGGATGTCCGGTGGCAGTTCATCGAGGCTGCTGGCATCGACCATGACTCAGCGGCGGTCCAAGCGCGCCTGGGCGAGCAGCCACAGGCAGAGCTGCGGGTACTGGATGCCCATGTGGGCGGCCGCCTTCGGCAACAGCGAGTGCGAGGTCATGCCCGGACTGGTGTTCATCTCGAGCAGGAACGGCTTGCCGTCGCTCTTCCTGAGCATGAGGTCGGCACGGCCCCAGCCACGGCAGCCCAGCAGCTGGTAGGCACGCAGCACGAGCCGCTGAATCTCCGCCTCCAGCGTCGCCGGCAGCGAGCCGAACAGGTACTGCGTGCTGTCAGTGACGTACTTGTTCTCGTAGTCGTAATTGCCGCCGACGGCGCGGATCTCGATCACCGGCAGTGGCTGCGCGCCCTCGCCTTCGCCGAGCACGGCGCAGGTCAGCTCCGGTCCCTCGATGCATTGCTCGAACAGCAGCTCGTCGTCGAAGCCCAGCGCCAGCTCGACCGCCGACTGCATCTCCGAGTAGCCCTGGGCCTTGCTGATGCCGATGCTCGAACCCTCGTGCGGCGGCTTGACGATGACCGGCAGGCCGAGCTGGTCGGGGATGCTGAGCACGCGCTCGCGCGTGAGTTCCGCCTTGCTCAGCGCCAGCCATTGCGGCGTCGGCAGCTGCTCGCTGCTCCACAGGCGCTTGGTGGCGGTCTTGTCCATTGCCACGCTGGAGGCCATCACCCCCGAGCCGGTGTACGGAATGCCCAGCCACTCGAGCGCGCCCTGCAGCGCCCCGTCCTCGCCGCCTCGGCCGTGCAACGCGATGAAGGCGCGTGCAAAGCCCTGGTCCTTGAGCGCCTGCAGCGGCTGCTCGGCCGGGTCGAAGGGGTGCGCGTCAACGCCGACGGCGCGCAGCGCGGCGAGCACGCCTTCGCCGCTCATCAGGCTGACCGGGCGCTCGGCGCTGTGACCGCCCAGCAGCACGGCGACCTTGCCCAGCGACGTCGGCGCAATGTTCAGATCGAGGTTCATGGCGTGAAGTACTCCGCGACGCGACGGGGCAGGCTGCTCATCGAGCCGGCGCCCATGCCGATCACGACATCGCCGCCGCGCGCCAGTTGCTGCAGCGCGGCCGGCATGTCGGCGACTTCGGGCACGAACATCGGCTCCTTGCCGGCCAGGCGCAGCGCCCGCGCCAGGGCCTTGCCGTCGGCGGCCGGGATCGGCGCCTCGCCGGCGGCGTAGACCTCGGTGAGCAGCACCGCATCGGCCTGCTGCATCACCCGCACGAAGTCCTCGAAGCAGTCTCGGGTGCGCGTGTAGCGGTGCGGCTGGAACGCCAGCACGATGCGCTGGGTCGGGAACGCGCCGCGGGCAGCCGCCAGCACCGCCGCCATCTCCACCGGGTGGTGGCCGTAGTCGTCGAGCAGCAGGAAGCGGCCGCCGTCCTGGGTCGGGAACTCGCCGCAGCGCTGGAAGCGCCGGCCGACGCCCTGGAACTTCACCAGCGCCGCCTGGATCGCCGCATCGGGCAGGCCGAGCTCGGTGGCCACGGCGATCGCCGCCAGCGCGTTCTTCACGTTGTGCTCGCCGGCGAGGTTCAGCGTCACCGGCAGATCCGGCAACGCCTGGCCGTTGCGGCGCTGGCAGACGAAGCGCATCTGGCCGCCCGACAGCGCCTCGACGTTGACGGCGCGCACATTGGCGTCGGCGCCGAGCCCGTAGCGCACCAGCGGCCGCTCGATGCGCGGCATCACCGCCTGCACACCGGGGTCGTCGCTGCAGACCACCGCCGCGCCGTAGAACGGCATGCGGTGCAGGAACTCGATGAAGGCCTGGTGCAGGCGCTCCACCGAATGCCCGTAGGTGTCCATGTGGTCCTGGTCGATGTTGGTGACCACCGACAGCACCGGGCTGAGGTTGAGGAAGCTGGCGTCGCTCTCGTCGGCCTCGACGACGATGAAGTCGCCCTGCCCCAGGCGCGAGTTGGCGCCCGCCGCATTGAGCAGGCCGCCGATGACGAAGGTCGGGTCCTGGCCGGCCTCGACGAGGATGGAGGTGACCAGCGAGGTCGTCGTCGTCTTGCCATGGGTGCCGGCGATGGCGATGCCGGACTTCAGGCGCATCAGCTCGGCCAGCATCACCGCTCGCGGCACCACCGGGATGCGGCGCTCGCGGGCCGCCAGCACCTCAGGGTTGTCGGCCTTCACCGCGGTGCTGGTGACCAGCGCCTGGGCCTGGCCGATGTGCGCCGCCGCGTGGCCGATCTGCACGCGGATGCCGAGCAGCTCCAGGCGCTCGGTGACCGCCGACGCGGCCGCGTCGGAGCCGCTGACCTGGTAGCCGAGGTTGTGCAGGATCTCGGCGATGCCGGACATGCCGGCACCCCCGATGCCGACGAAGTGGATGCGCTTGACCGCGTGCTTCATGCCGCGCTCCTGCGGGGCGGCGCCCAGGGACGGCGCGACCCGTTCGCGGCGTGGCGAACGGCGATGGCGTGAACGGAGGGAGTCGTCATGTCACAAGCTTTTCGATCTCGTCGGCGACGCGCGCCGCCGCCTGCGGGCGCGCCATCCGGCGCGCCGCGTCGGCCAGTTCCAGGCAGCGCGCGCGCGTTGTTTCGGTGAGCAGCTGCGCAAGGCGCTGCGGCGTCGCCTCCGGCTGCGGCAGATGGATGCCGGCGCCGGCTTTCGCCATCGCCTCGGCGTTGTCGCGCTGGTGCGCGGTGGTGCTGACGACCAGCGGCACCAGCAGGCTGCCGACGCCGGCGGCGCAGAGCTCGCTGACGGTGATCGCGCCGGCGCGGCAGAGCACCAGATCGGCATGCGCCAGCTCCAGCGCCATGTCGTCGATGAAGGGGCGGACGTCGGCGGCGACGCCGAGGCGGGCGTAGTCAGCCTTGACCGACTCGATGTGGGCGGCGCCGGTCTGGTGCACGACCAGCGGCCGCTGGCCGTTCGTCAGCAGCGCGAGCGCCGCCGGCACGGCCTCGTTGAGCGCCTTCGCGCCGAGCGAGCCACCGACCACGAGCAGGCGCAACGGCCCTTCGCGACCGGCAAATCGCTCGATGGGCGGCGGCAGCGATTCGATGGATTCGCGCACCGGGTTGCCGGTGACGACACCCTGCTTGACGTCGACGCCGGCAAAGCCGAAGCAGACGCGGTCGGCCACCGGCAACAGCGCCTTGTTGCTCATCAGCAGGCTGGCGTCGGCGTTGACCAGCACCAGCGGCTTGCCCAGCAGGCTGGCCATCAGCCCGCCGGGGAAGCAGACATAGCCGCCCATGCCGAGCACCGCCGTCGCCCGCCGACGACGCAGGATGCGGATGCAGTCCCAGAAGGCCTTCAGCAGGCGCAGACCACCAAACAGCGTCTCGACGAGGTTCTTTCCGCGCAGGCCGGAGAAGCTCAGCCGATCCAGCGCCAGGCCGGTCGGCGGCACGAGCTTGTTCTCCATGCCGCTCATGGTGCCCAGCCAGCTCACGCTCCAGCCGCGCGCGCGCATCTGCTCGGCCACGGCGAGGCCGGGGATCACATGCCCCCCGGTGCCGGCGGCCATCACGACGAGGTGCTTCACGTCCGACCACCGCGCATCACCGCACGGTTCTCCATATCAACTCTGAGCACCACCGCCAGCGCCACCAGATTCATCAGCACCGCGGAGCCGCCGTAGGACAGCAGCGGCAGCGTCAGGCCCTTGGTCGGCAGCGCGCCAAGGTTGACGCCGATGTTGATGAAGGCCTGGCCGCCCATCCAGATGCCGATGCCCTGCGCGTACAGGCCGGCGAACACGCGGTCCAGCGCGATCGCCTGACGGCCGATCAGCATGCAGCGCCGCGTCAGCCAGAAGAGCGCGGCGATCACCAGCAGCACGCCGACGAAGCCGAGCTCCTCGCCGATCACCGCGAGCAGGAAGTCGGTATGCGCCTCGGGCAGGTAGTGCAGCTTCTCCACCGAGCCGCCCAGCCCCTGGCCGAACCACTCGCCCCGACCGAAGGCAATCAGTGAGTGCGTGAGCTGGTAGGCCTTGCCCTTGGCGTTGCCTTCCTCCCACGGATTCAGGTAGGCAAAGATGCGCTCGCGGCGGAACTCGCTGGTGGCGATCATCAGCACGAAGGCACCGATCAGCACCAGCAGCACCAGCGCGAACATGCGCGCGTTGACGCCACCGAGGAACAGCACGCCGATGGCGATCGCCGCGATCACCATGAAGGCCCCCATGTCGGGCTCGGCCAGCAGCAGCGCGCCCATCAGCGCCAGCGTCGCCAGCATCGGCCAGACCGACTTCCAGAAGTTCTCGCGCTGGTCCATCTTGCGCAGCATGTAGCTGGCGCCGTAGAGCGCGATCGCGAACTTCGCCAGCTCGCTGGGCTGGAAGTTCATGATGCCCAGCGGCAGCCAGCGCCGCGCCCCGTTGACGCCCTTGCCGACGCCCGGGATCAGCACCACCACCAGCATCGCCAGTGCCAGCAGCAGCAGCCAGGGCGCGACACGCTCCCAGAACTTCATCGGCAGCTGGCTGACGACGAGCGCGCCGAGCAGGCCGATCAGCACGGCGATCAGCTGGCGGCCGACGAAGTAGGTCGGGGCGTAGCGCGCGAACTTCGGGCTGTCGGGCAGCGCGATCGGCGCCGAATAGACCATCACCAGGCCCAGACAGAGCAGCAGCACGACGACCCAGACCAGCATCAGGTCGAAGCCATGGGCGCGCGCCGGCTGGCTGTCGCGGATGTGGATGCCGTCGCGCACCGGCAGCGTCATGCCGGCGTCGGCGCCACCGCCCATCAGTCCCTGCCAGCCGGGCAACTTCACAGCAGCTCTCCCCGTTGCGTCGCCAGCTCGCGCGCGGCGGCGACGAAGACCTCGGCGCGATGCGCGTAGTTGCGGAACATGTCCAGGCTGGCGCAGGCCGGGCTCAGCAGCACGATGTCGCCGGGCCGGGCCTGCTCCAGCGCCCAGGCGGTGGCGGCTTCCAGCGTCGCGTGGCGCGCCAGCGGGTAGGCAGCACCGTCGAGCAGCTCGGCGAGTGCCGCCTGCGTCGGCTCGTGGCGACCGATCAGCGCGACCGCGCGGGCATGGCGGGCGAGCGGCTCGCGCAGCGGCCCGAAGTCCTGACCCTTGCCGTCGCCGCCCAGGATCAGCACCAGCCGGCTGCCGTCGCGGTCCTGCGCCAGGCCCTCGATGGCGGCGACGGTGGCGCCGACGTTCGTGCCCTTGCTGTCGTCGAAGAAGTCGATGCCGTCCACCGTCAGCACCCACTCGCAGCGATGCGGCTCGCCGCGGTACTCGCGCAGCGCGTAAAGCATCGGCGCCAGCGCGCAGCCGGCGGCGGTGGCCAGCGCCAGCGCCGCCAGCGCGTTGGCCTGGTTGTGACGACCGCGGATGCGCAGCGCGTCGGCCGGCATCAGGCGCTGGATCTGCAGCTCATCGTCAGCGGCGCCAGCGTCGCCACGACCACGCTTGAGCGGCGTGTCGTCGCCCGGCAACGCGCGCACCAGCCAGACCAGTCCCCCATCCTGCATCAGGCCATAGTCGCCGGGCGCCTGCGGCGCGCCGAGGCCGAAGCGGCAGACGCGACGCGGCGTCCACTTCGCCACGGTCTTCAGCGGCTTGCCGCGGGCGCCGATCGGCGGTGGCGGCGGCTGCGGCACCATCGCCTCGACCAAGGGGTCGTCCCGGTTGATCACCATCAGGCCCTGCTCGCCGAACACCCGCGCCTTCGCGGCCCCGTAGGCGGCCATGTCGCCATGCCAGTCGAGGTGGTCCTGGGTCAGGTTGAGCACGGCACCGGCGGTCGGCTCGAAGTCGCGCACGCCGTCGAGCTGGAAGCTCGACAGCTCCAGCACCCAGACCTCGGGCAGGTGCGCGAACACCGGCGCGCGCTGCAGCGGCGGCGCGATGGGCAGGGCCTGGTGCTCCAGCAGCTCGTCGAGCTGTTCGATGCTGACACCGTCGGTCGGGCCCTCGACCTGGCCCTCGACCTGGCCCTCGGCCTGGCCTTTGGCCGGGACCGCGGCCGGCGCCTCGTCGGTCGGCGCAGACTCCGCGCCGGCCGGCGCGTCCGCCGCCAGCTCCAGGGGCAGCTCCTGCTGCGGCCGCGGCCCCTCGGCATCCAGCGCGCTGCGCAAGGTGGCCAGCAGGGTCGGGCCGATGTTGCCGGCGACGGCGACGCGGCGGCCGGCGGCCTCGCAGAGCAGACCGGTCAGCGAGGTCGTCGTCGTCTTGCCGTTGGTGCCGGTGATCGCCAGCAGCGCGGGCTGGTAGCGCCAGTCGCGTCGCAACGCGGCCAGCGCCTGGGCGAACAGGTCCAGCTCGCCCTGCACCGCGATGCCACGGTCGCGGGCGCTGCCCAGCAAGCGCGAGATGCGCGCATCCTGCGGCGACAGACCGGGGCTCTTGAGAACGCGATGGACGCCGTCCAGCAGCTCGGCATGCAGCTCGCCGTGCAGGCGTTCGGCCTGCGGCAGGCGCTCGGCCAGCTGCGCGTCCTGCGGCGCGCTGTCGCGCGAGTCCCAGACGCGCACACGCGCCGCCCCCTCCTGCGCGACCCAGTCGGCCATCGCCAGCCCGGAGTCGCCCAGGCCGAGGATCAGCACGGACTCGTCGGCGTGCAGGCGCAAGCCGCCCGGCGCCGGCACCTGCCCGGGCGCGACGGCGGCCCCCTCGATGGGGGCCGACGGCAAGGAGACGGGGGGCTGGCTCATCTCAGCTTCAACGACGCCAGGCCGATCAGGCAGAGCAGCATGGTGATGATCCAGAAGCGGATCACGACCTGCGTCTCGGTCCAGCCGACCTTCTCGAAATGGTGGTGCAGCGGCGCCATGCGGAAGATGCGCCGGCCCTCGCCGTACTTCCGCTTCGTGTACTTGAACCAGGACACCTGCAGCATCACGCTGAGCGTCTCGGCGACGAAGATGCCGCCCATGATCGCCAGCACGATCTCCTGGCGCGTGATGACGGCGATCGTGCCGAGCGCGCCGCCCAGCGACAGCGCGCCGACATCGCCCATGAAGACCTGCGCCGGATGGGCGTTGAACCAGAGGAAGGCCAGACCGGCGCCGGCCATCGCGGCGCAGAAGATCAGCAGCTCGCCGGCGCCCGGGATGTGCGGCAGGAACAGGTACTTGCTGAACACCGCGCTGCCGGTGACGTAGGCGAACACGCCGAGCGCCGAGCCGACCATCACCACCGGCATGATCGCCAGGCCGTCGAGGCCGTCGGTGAAGTTCACCGCGTTCGAGCTGACTACGATGACGAAGTAGCTGAACAGGATGAAGCCCCAGACCCCGAGCGGCATGCTGATGGTCTTGAAGAACGGCACGATGAGGTCGGCCTTGGGCGGCAGGCCGGTCGAGAAGCCGGAGCTGACCCAGCGCCAGAACAGCTCGACGACCCCGAGGAAGCTGGTCTCCGACACCGAGAACGCGAGGTAGAAGGCGGCGAACAGGCCGATCAGGCTCTGCCAGAAGAACTTCTCGCGCGAGCGCATGCCCTCGGGGTTCTTGTCGACGACCTTGCGCCAGTCGTCGACCCAGCCGACGGCACCGAAGCCCAGCGTGACCACCATCACGACCCAGACGAAGCGGTTGCTCCAGTCGAACCACAGCAGCGTCGACGCGGCGATGCCGATCAGCACCAGCACCCCGCCCATGGTCGGCGTGCCGCTCTTCTTCAGATGCGCCTGCACGCCGTACTCGCGCACCGGCTGGCCGATCTTCAGGCTGGTCAGGTAGCGGATCACCCAGGGACCGAAGGCCAGGCCGATCAGCAGCGAGGTCATCGCCGCCATCACGGCGCGGAAGGTCAGGTACTGGAAGATCCGCAGAAAGCCCCATTCGGGCATCAGGGTCTGCAGCCATTCGGCCAGCACGACGAGCATCAGTGCGCCTCCCCGGCCGCCGTCAGCGCGGCGACCAGCTGTTCCATGCGCATGAAGCGCGATCCCTTGACAAGCAGGCTGGCCGCCGCCGGGCCCTGGCCCAGGGCGGCGAGCGAGCCGGCGACGGTGTCGAAGTGGCGGGCCGTCGGCCCGTAGGCCGCCGCCGCGTGGGCGGCGGCCGGACCGACGCACCAGAAGGCCTCGATGCCGCGGTCGCGCGCATGCGCGCCAATCTCGGCGTGGAACGCGGGCCCCTGGTCGCCGACCTCGCCCATGTCGCCCATCAGCATCCAGCGCGGTCCCGCCAGGCCGGCGAGCAGGTCGACGGCGGCACGCATGCTGTCGGGGTTGGCGTTGTAGCTGTCGTCGACCAGCACCGCGTCCTGGCCTTGCCAGCGGATCGCCTGCAGCGCCGAGCGGCCCTTGGCGGCGCGGAAGGTCTGCAGGCCGGTGCCGATCGCCGTCAGCGGCGCCCCTGCCGCCAGCGCGCAGGCGGCGGCGGCCAGCGCGTTGTGCACGTTGTGCCGGCCCGGCAGACCGAGCTCGAGCGCCAGCTCGCCGGCCGGGGTGTGCAGGCGCAGCGCCCAGCGCTGGCCCTGCCAGCGGGCGTCGGCGCGCAGATCGGCCGGCCCCTGCAGCGCGAACGTCAGCTGGCGGCGGCCGCCGGCGCTGCGCCGCCAGATCGGCGCGCAGGGGTCGTCGGCCGGGAACACGGCGACACCGTCGGCGCCCAGCGCCGCCAGCACCGCGCCGTTCTCCTCGGCGGTGGCCTCGACCGTGGCCATGAACTCCTGGTGTTCGCGCTGCGCGTTGTTCACCAGCGCCACGGTCGGCGCGGTGATCGCCGCCAGCGGCGCGATCTCCCCCGGGTGGTTCATGCCGATCTCGACGACGCCGGCGCGGTGCGCGTCGCGCAGCCGCAGCAGCGTCAGCGGCACGCCGATGTCGTTGTTGAAGTTGCCGACGGTGGCGAACGCGGCCTCGTCGCCGACCCAGGCCCGCAGGATGCTGGCAAGCATCTGCGTCACCGTGGTCTTGCCGTTGCTGCCGGTGACGGCGATCAACGGCAGCGACTGGCGCGCTCGCCAGGACGCCGCCAGCTGCATCAGCGCCTGGCGGCTGTCGCTCACCTGCAGGCCAGGCATCGTCAGCGGCCGCTCGGAGACGGCGGCGACGGCGCCCGCAGCCTGCGCCTGCGGCAGGAAATCATGGGCGTCGAAGCGCTCGCCGCGCAGCGCAACGAACAGATCGCCGGGCTGCAGGGTCCGCGTGTCGGTGTGCACGCGGCCGAAGCGCAGCGCCGCGTCGCCGACCGGCTCGCAGGCCAGGCCGCGTTCGCGCAGCGCCGCAGCGGCTTCCGCCAGGCTCCAGTTCACAGGCCGGCCCTCTCGATCAGCGCGGCGCGCGCCTGCTGCGCGTCGTCGAACGGATGGCGCACCCCCTGCACTTCCTGGTAGTCCTCATGACCCTTGCCGGCGATGACGACGACGTCGCGGGCCTCGGCACCCAGCACCGCGTCGCGGATCGCCTGCGCGCGGTCGATCCGCTGCGCCGCCCTCGGCGCGGCGGCGGCGATGTCGGCGACGATGCGCGCCGGGTCCTCGGTGCGCGGGTTGTCGCTGGTCAGCACGACCTCGTCGGCCAGACGGGCCGCGATCGCGCCCATCAACGGCCGCTTCGTGCGGTCGCGGTCGCCGCCGCAGCCGAACACCGCGTGCAGGCGGCCACCGCGCGCGACTGTCAGCGGCTTGAGCGCCGACAGCGCCTTGTCCAGCGCGTCGGGGGTGTGCGCGTAGTCGACGACGACCAGCGTCAGCTCACGGCCGTGGCCGATGCGCTGCATGCGGCCCGGCACCGGCGTGACCGGCTCGGCGGCGGCGATCGCCTCGTCCAGGCCGAGGCCGAGCGCGCGCAGGCAGCCCAGCACGCCCAGCCAGTTGTTCACGTTGTAGTCGCCGATCAGGCCGGTCTGCACCTGGCGGACCTCGTCGCCCTCGACGAGCTCGAACGCCAGGCCCTGGGCGCTGTAGCGCAGCGCACGCGCCTGCAGGCGAGCCGGCTGCAGGCCGACGGTCCAGACCTCCAGGCCCTGCAGTTCGGCCGCCAGTTCGGCGCCCTTCGCGTCGTCGATGTTGATGACCGCGGCGCGCAGGCCGTACCAGCCGAACAGCTGGCGCTTGGCCGCCCAGTAGGCCGCCATGTCGCCGTGGTAATCGAGGTGGTCCTGGGTGAAGTTCGTGAACAGCGCGACGGCGATCTGCGTGCCGGCAAGCCGCTGCTCGACGATGCCGATCGAGCTGGCCTCGATCGCGCAGGCGGCGAAGCCGGCGTCGCGCATCGCGGCGAAACCCTGCTGCAGGCGCACCGGGTCGGGCGTGGTCAGGCCCGTGTACTCGATGCTCGAGTCCCTGCCCGGCAGCGGCGGCTCGCCGATGCCCAGCGTGCCGACCACGCCGCAGCGCCGCCCGGCCAGGCTCAGCGCCTGCGCCAGCCACCAGGCCGAGCTGGTCTTGCCGTTGGTGCCGGTGACGGCGACGACATCGAGGCTCCGGGTCGGCTCGCCCAGCACCGCGGCGGCGATCCGACCGGTCGCTGCCTTCAGTCCCGGCAGCGCGGCGACGCGGGCGTCGACGAAGCCGAAGGCGTCGACGCCCTCGGCCTCGACCAGGCAGGTCGAGGCGCCGGCCGCCAGCGCCTGCGCGACGAAGCTGCGCCCGTCACGGGCATGGCCGGGCCAGGCAATGAAGGCGTCGCCCTTCTGCACCTCGCGGCTGTCGCTGCGCAGCTGCCCGGTGCACCACTCCTGAATCCAGCGCGCGGCGGCCTCGGGGCTTTTCAAGCGGGTCAGCATGGCCAGCTCCTGCTGGGCCGCCCCAAAGGGGCTGAGCCCCGTCGGGTCGGGACGAACGAAGTGAGCCTGGGGGCCATCAAAAGCTCTCGATCACGGCCGGCTTGTCCTTGCCGGCGTTCATGGCCACGATCTGCGTCTGCACATCGAGGTCCTGCGGTACCTTGAGCAGGTTCAGCGTGCGTTCGACGACGCTGCTGAACACCGGCGCCGCGACCGCGCCGCCGTAGTAAACGCCGTTGCTCGGCTCGTCGACCATCACCGCGACGACGATGCGCGGCTTGCTGATCGGCGCCAGGCCGACGAACCAGCTGCGGTACTTGTTCGTGTAGCCCTTGCCGCCTTCGACGTTCTTGTGCGCGGTGCCGCTCTTGCCGCCGACGCTGTAGCCCAGCACCTGCGCCTTCGGCGCGGTGCCGCCCTCGCTGGCGGCGAGTTGCAGCATGCCGCGCACGGTGCGTGCGGTCTCGGCCGAGAACACCCGGCTGCCGATCACCGGCTCGCCCTCGGGCAGCTTGACCAGGCTGACCGGCAGCAGCTCGCCGTCGTGGGCGAACACGGTGTACGCCCGCGCCAGCTGCAGCAGGCTGGCCGACAGGCCGTAGCCGAAGCTCATCGTTGCCTGCTCGATCGGGCGCCAGCTCTTGTAGGGGCGCAGCCGGCCGCTGATGGCGCCGGGGAAGTTCAGGCCCGGGCGCTGGCCCAGGCCGACACCGCTGAAGACCTCGTGCAGCTCCTTGGCCGGCATCTGCATCGCCAGCTTGACGGTGCCGACGTTGCTGCTCTTTTGCAGCACGCCGGTGACGGTGAGGTCGCCGTAGGGGTGGACGTCGGTCGGTGACCAGCCGCTGATGGTGATCGAACGCGGCGCGACGTTCATCACCGTGTCCGGGCGCACGCGCCGGCTCTCCAGCGCCTGCGCGATGACCAACGGCTTCATCGTCGAGCCGGGCTCGAAGACGTCGGTCAGCGCGCGGTTGCGCAGCTGGTTGCCGCTGAGGTTCTTGCGGCTGCCCGGGTCGTAGCTGGGGTAGTTGGCGAGCGCCAGCACCTCGCCGGTCTGGGCGTCGAGCACGACCACCGAGCCGGCCTTGGCCTTGTGCTCGGCGACCGCCTCGCGCACCTTCTGGAACGCGAAGAACTGCACCTTGGCGTCGATCGACAGCTGCACGTCGCGACCGTGCAGCGCCGGCACCAGCTCGCCGTTGTTCTCGATGACGCGACCGAGACGGTCGCGCAGCACCGAGCGCGAGCCATCCTTGCCCTGCAGCTCGCGCTGGAACGCCAGCTCGATGCCCTCCTGGCCCTTGTCCTCGAGATTCGTGAAGCCGACGACATGGGCCGAGGCCTCGCCTTCCGGGTAGCGGCGCACGAACTCGCGGTCGAGATTGACGCCGGCGATCGCGAGCTTGCGCACCTCGGCCGCGGTCTCGTCGTCGACCCAGCGGCGCAACCAGGCGAAGCGGCCGTCGCCGTCAAGCTTGGCGTCGAGCTCCTGGCGCGTCAGACCCAGCAGGCGTGCCAGCTGCTGGCGCTGCGCCACGCTGGCCTTGAGCTCCTTCGGGTTGACCCAGACCGATTGCGCCACCACCGAGGTCGCCAGCACCTGGCCGTGACGATCCTGGATGCGGCCACGACTGGCCGGCAGCTCGAAGGTCGCCGACATGCGCGACTCGCCCTGGGCCTGGAAGAAGTCGTCGGCATAGACCTGCACGTAGAAGGCGCGGCCGGCCAGGCCCACGAAGGCCAATCCGGTCAGCGCCAGCAGCAGGCGCGAGCGACCGACCGGCGTCGGCGTCGCCAGCAGCGGGCTGCTGGAGTAGCTGAGCCGGGTCGCCGGCTCCTGGCGCTTGAACCACTTCATGGCGAGGCTCCGGAAGCAGGCGCCGACGCGCTGCCGGCCTGCAGCGTCAACGCCGGGGTGATCGGGCGCATCTGCAGCTGCTGACGGGCCAGCTGGTCGACGCGCAGATTCGTCGCCTCGCCCTCGCGCTCGGCGCGCAGGCGATGCAGATCGGCGTCGAGCTTGCGCGCCTCGCTCTTCGCCCGCTCGGTCTCGGCGAACAGGCGCCGGCCCTCATAGCTCTGGCGCACCAGCAGCAGCGCGGAGACGACGAGGGCGATGAGCAGCAGCACGTTGATGCGGATCCACATGACTCAGACGCGCTCGGCGACGCGCAGGACCGCGCTGCGCGAGCGCGGGTTGGCGGCGATCTCGGCCTCGGACGGGTGCACGCGGGCGACCGCGCGCAGGGGCATCGCCTTCGGGGGCGCCATCGGCGCGCGGCGGTCCGGCTCGTCCTTGCTGTGCTGCTGGATGAAGCGCTTGACGATGCGGTCCTCCAGCGAATGGAAACTGATCACCGCCAACCGCCCGCCGGGAGCGAGCAGGCCCAGGCTGGCGCTCAGGGCGTCCTGCAGCTCTTCAAGCTCGCCATTGACGTGAATCCTTAGAGCTTGAAACGTGCGTGTCGCAGGGTTCTGGCCCGGCTCGCGGGTCTTGACGACCTGGCCCACGAGTTCGGCCAGCTCGCCGGTTCGTTGGACGGGCCGCCCAGCCTCGCGGCGAGCCACAAGCGCCTTTGCAATCGGGCCAGCAAACCGTTCTTCACCGAGTTCACGAATCACCTCCGCGATCTCGCGCTGGTCGGCGCGAGCAAGATAAGCGGCGGCAGACTCGCCCCGCGTGGGATCCATGCGCATGTCCAGCGGACCGTCGGCACGGAAGGAAAAGCCCCGCTCGGGGCTGTCGATCTGCGGGCTGCTAACACCGATGTCGAGCAGCACGCCGTCGAGCGCCGGCAGGTCGAGGTCGCCGAGCGCGCCGAAACGGGCGTGGCGGATCTCGAAGCGCGGGTCGTCGATCGCCGCCGCGGCAGCGATCGCCTCGGGGTCGCGGTCCAGTGCGATCAGTCGCGCCTGCGGGCCCAGGCGCGCCAGCAGCGCGCGGCTGTGGCCGCCCCGACCGAAGGTGCCGTCAACGTAGGTGCCGTTGAGGTCGGCGCCCGCATGCAGCAGCGCATTGACGGCCTCGGCCAGCAGCACGCTGATGTGCGCGGGCGCTGTTGCGGCGGCGGCAACGGTCGGGGCAGTCATTCGCGGCGCCGACCTCAGAAGACGAAGGACTTCAGCGAGTCGGGCATCGGCGAGGCGCGCGTCAGCGCCTCGTTCTGCGCATGGGCGGCGGCGTCCCAGAGCTCGAAGTGGCGCCCGACGCCCATCAGCATCAGGTCGCGCTGCAGGTTGGCATAGGCGCGCAGCTCGGGGGCGATGAGCAGGCGACCGGCGCCGTCCATCTCCAGCTCCTGCGCGCTGCCGAGCAGGAAACGGCGCCAGCCGGCGGCTTCCATCGGCAGCCTCAGCAGCGCCTGCTGCATCTCCAGCCAGGTCGGCTCGGGGATCAGCATCAGGCAGCCATCGGGGTGCTTGGTCAGCGTCAGCTTGCCGGCGCACAGCTGCAGCAGCGGCTCGCGGTGCCGCGTGGGCATGGCCAAGCGGCCCTTGGCATCCATCGCCAAGGCCGAAGGTCCGGTGAACACCACGCTCGTCACTGTGCTTGCCCGCTTTTTCCGCTTAATTCCACTTTTCACCAACTTTATCGTGGACTTGGCGCGATCAGCACTCGGCCGGTGAGCAAATTTTTCAATGGCAGCAAGGACTTAGAGCTGTCATTGCATCCAGCTCCGGCAGGGAAACTCCAATCAAATAAAGCACTTGCAGAAGCTAGCGAAAGTACGGCTTCAGAAGTTGGGCGGCGCCCGACAGAATCAGGACTTGCCCGCCCCTCCCCCTGTTTGAGCCATGACCCGCACCGCGAACCTGCTCTTGCTTGGCCTCGCCCTGGCCGCCCTGACCTGGACCGTGACGCAGGTCATTGCGCTCCCGGTGTCGCAGGTCCTGCTGCTGCTGGCCGCCGGCGTGGTGGCACAGGGCTTCGCGAACTGGAAGCCGCGCGAACCTCAGGTGCAGGGCCTGCATCGCCCGAGTCGGCTGCAGCGGGCCCTGGCCTGGCTGCTGCGCGCCGCCATCGGCATCGCGCTGCTCAGCGCGCTGCTGTGGGCGGCGTTGCAGGGTCTGGGCAGGCTCTGATCAGACGCGCTCGATCAGCATCGCGATGCCCTGCCCGACACCGATGCACATGGTGCACAGCGCGTAGCGGCCGCCGCTGGCGTGCAGCTGGTTGACGGCGGTGGTCACCAGCCGTGCGCCGCTGGCCCCCAGCGGGTGGCCCAGGGCGATCGCGCCGCCGTTCGGATTGACGCGCGGATCGTCGTCGCGCAGACCGAGCTGACGCAACACCGCCAGGCCCTGTGCGGCGAACGCCTCGTTGAGCTCGATGACATCCAGCTGCTCCAGGCCGATGCCGGTCTGCGCCAGCAGCTTGCGCGTCGCCGGCACCGGCCCCAGGCCCATCACGCGCGGCGCCAGGCCGGCGACCGCGGTGGCGATGACGCGGGCACGCGGCGTCAGGCCGTGGCGCAGGGCGGCGGCTTCGCTGGCCAGGATCAGCGCGCAGGCGCCGTCGTTGACGCCGCTGGCGTTGCCGGCGGTCACCGTGCCCTCGGGGCGGACGATGGGCTTGAGCCTGGCGAGCTGCTCCAGCGTCGTCGCGCGCGGATGCTCGTCGCGGTCGACGACGATGGCCTCGCCCTTCTTCGCCGCGATCGTCACCGGCGTGATCTCGGCGTCGAAGAAGCCGCGCTGCTGCGCGGCGACGGTCTTGCTCTGACTGGCCAGCGCCATGCGGTCCTGGTCGTCGCGCGAGATACCGCATTCCTGGGCGACGTTTTCCGCCGTCTCCGGCATCGCATCGACGCCGTATTGCGCCTTCATCAAGGGGTTGACGAAGCGCCAGCCGATGGTGGTGTCGTAGACGGCATTGCTGCGGCTGAAGGCGGTGTCCGCCTGCGGCATCACGAAGGGCGCGCGGCTCATGCTCTCGACGCCGCCGGCGATCAGGAACTCCGCCTCGCCCGACTTGATCGCGCGCGCCGCCGTGCCCACCGCGTCGAGGCCCGAGCCGCAGAGCCGGTTCAAGGTCACACCGGGTACGCCGATCGGCAGCCCGGCGAGCAGGCCGCTCATGCGCGCGACGTTGCGGTTGTCCTCGCCGGCCTGGTTGGCGCAGCCATAGACCAGGTCGTCAAGCAGCGTCCAGTCGGCGCGCGGCGCACGCGCCATCAGCGCCCGGATCGGGATCGCACCGAGGTCATCGGCGCGCACGCCGGACAGGGCGCCGCCGTAGCGGCCGAAGGGCGTGCGCAGCGCGTCGCAGATGAAGGCTTGGTTCATCCGCGCATTATCAGAAGCTCTCCTTGATCAGCCGGCCCGACGCCGGCTGCACCGGCCGCGCATTCATCGGGTAGAGCCGCTGCATCACCGCCAGCTGCTGGCTGCTGACGCTCAGGGGCTGGCGCATCACCAGCCAGAGCACGCCCTCGGTACAGGGCGGCGTCGTCAGCGACCCCATGAAGCTGAAGTAGCCGCGCTCGGTCGGCAGCAGCGCCGCGAAGTCGACCGGCCCCGGCACCGCCACCGTCTGGTGCTTCTCCAGCGGCAGGTGGTTCCAGAAGCGCTGCAACACCGGCTGGTCCTGCTCGCCGCGCTGCAGCAGCAGCGCCAGCATCGCCAGCCGACCCTCGGTGTCGCGGTGCAGCAGATGCAGCGCCATGTCGTAGCGCTGACCGTTGACGCGCATCTCCGCCGGCATGCGCGCCTCGATCGCGCGCAGCTCGTAGCGGCGCTGGCCGACGCGGATCGAGCTGCCGGCCTCGGGCGTGACGAGCAGGGTCTGGCCGGTGTCGAGCACGCTGAAGCCGCTGGGCCGGTAGTCGAACTCGATCGGCTCCTGGTCGACCTTCAGGGTGTCGCGCAGATCGATCGGCGACTGCCGGGTGCCGATCGCGCAGAGCCGGTAGTCGGGCGACAGCTCGCCCCAGCGCTCGGGTGCGCCGTCACCGGTATAGCCCCAGGGCTTGGCGACCGGCTTGGCAGCCGGCTTGACCGGCGCCTGCCGCGACGTGCGCTCGCGCGGGCTGCGCGCACCCGGTTGGCTCAGCTTGAGCTGGCCTTCGGCGCTGGTGAGGCGCTCGGCCAGGCGCTGGCGCATGTCGCCGGCCGGCGCCGAAGCCGGCGCCGACGGCGCGTCGGCAGCCGCCACCAGGGTCGCGAACACGCAAAGCAGGGCCAGGATGAGTCGTTGCCACATGAGGCCATCATCGGCCGCGCCGGGGCGGCCTTGAATTGGGCGGCGAAGACCGCCTAGTTCGCGGCTTGCGCCGCACTGCCCTTGCGCACCACCTGCCAGGCCACCAGGCCGACGAGGAGGAAGCCGCTGCTCATCAGCGCCAGGCCCAGCAGCGAATGCATCACCAGCGGCACCAGCGCGCCGGCGACCACCGCGTTGGCGGCGGCGGCGATCGCCGACTGCAGGCTGGAGGCCATGCCGCGGCGCTCCGGGTTCTCGTCCAGCACCATGATCGTCACCACCGGCACCATGAAGGCCCAGCCGAGGCTGAAGAGGCCGATGATCGGCAGGCTCCAGATCGCATGTTGCGGCGCCAGGCCCATCAGCAGCAGGTTGGCGAGCATCGCCGCCAGCATCAGCGTGAAGCCGCGGCGCACCTGGTTGGCCGGCTTCATCCGGCCGGCGACGCGGCCGCTCCAGAAGGCGCCGCCCATGATGCCGCCGATGGTGCAGAGGAAGAACCAGAAGAACTGAGTCGGTCCGAGACCGAGATGGCGGCCGAGGAACTCCGGCGCCGCCATCACGTACATGAACATGCTGTTGAACGGGGTGCCGCTGGCCAGCACCAGCAGCAGGAAGCGCCGGCTCATCAGCATGCTGCGGTAGCCGGCGAGCAGCGGCCGCACCGCGAAATGCTGCTTGCTGGCCGGGGGCAGGCTCTCGGGCAGCATCTTCCAGTTGACCGCCGTCAGTAGCAGGCCGATGCCGGCGAGGAACCAGAAGATGACGTGACAGTCGGAATGCACGTACAGGTAGCCGCCGATCAGCGGCGCGATCGCCGGCGCGACGCCGAAGAAGATCGTCACCTGCGACATCACGCGCTGCGCCTGGTCGGGCGGGTAGAGGTCGCGGATCACCGCCCGCGACACCACCATGCCGGCGCCGGCGCACATGCCCTGCACCGCCCGCCACAGGATCAGGCTCTCGATGCTGGCGGAAAGCGCGCAGCCGATCGAGGCGATGTTGAACACGATCAGCCCCCCCATCACCACCGGTCGGCGGCCGAAGCTGTCGCTCAGCGCGCCATGGAACAGGTTCATCAGCGCGAAGCCGGCCAGGTAGCTCGACAGCGTCTGCTGCAGCTGCACCGGCGTGGCGCCGGTCGAGCGCGCGATGCCCTCGAACGCCGGCAGATAGGTGTCGATGCTGAACGGGCCGAGCATGCCGAGGCTGGCGAGCAGCACCGACAGCAGCCAGCGCGGATGGCGCCACAAGGTGGCGGCTTGGTGATGCATGGTGGGGAGCGTTCTGCTCGGCGCGCCGGGCGCGCGCCGTTGTTGTGAACGCAGTATGACCGCGCGAGCTGGCGCGGGCCTTTCGTCAGGGGGTGTCGTGAAGCGCCCCGATAGGCCGGATTCTGTGATGAGCCCTTGCGAGCCCATTGACCGCCATTCCTCTGGGCCAGGGCTCTCACCCTGGCTCGGTGCCACCTACCCGCCGGCTCAGCGAGCCGCCTCCATGCCGGCCTATTTGGTGTTGCTGCGCGTAGAGATTGCCCGTTTCACCTCAGGCGGGTCGGGCGCCGATGGCGCCCGGGCCGCCTGAGGTGCAGCTCGGTTGGCGCTTGCGCGCCACCCGCCCGGCTTGCGCCGGTCGGGCCGCGGGCTTGCGCCCGCGCCTTGCTGACCACCCCCAAGCGGTTTCAAGCAGTGGCAGCTTGCACCGCGCCTGCTTTACCTGCCTGAACTCGTCTCTGTTGCTCTGATCCGCCCCTCGCGAGGGATGGGTGTTACCCACTACGCTGCTCTATGCAGTCCGGACCTTCCTCCAGTGCGCCCTTTCGGGACTTGCACCAGCGGCGGTCTGGAGCGCTTCACGACGGCGGGATTGTAGGAACCCTGCGCTGCGGCCGTCTTAGAACAGCGGGCAGGACTCGCGCTCGGATCCTTCCATGCGCAGCGGCAACAACTGCGTGTCATCAGTGACTCGGAACAACTGGATGCCGCAGGACTCCGGCATCCTGACCACGAAGCGAATCACATAGATCGCACCCGCTTCGGGCTTGAAGTTGCCATCAGCCTTGCACTGAAGCGTGCCCAGCTTTTTGTAGACCGAGACCCAGGCCGTCTCGTTGGGCCTGACCATGATGCGCTTGTACTGGTCTTCGGGAACGAAGCTGCGTTTGCCGCAATAGCCTTGCTGGCCGATGTGCAAGGTATCGAAGTCACCGGTGGCCGCAATGCGCGCCATTGCAGGCTCGGCGGCAGGCGGCGCCGCCACAGTTTCTTGCGCCTGCACTGCCGCAAGCGAGCTCAAGAGCCAGACGCAGCAAAGTGTGATTTGCCGATGCATGTCAATCTCCCTCATTCCTGTGCAGCCGGCCGCTGCAGCCGAGCAGCGGGTCCGGGCATGGTTGTCAATCGTCGTCGTCGTCGACCGCGTTGCCGTCGGCATCCACCCGCGCCTTCTCGGCCAGTGGCGCCCGCAGCGCGGCGGCATCCTGCATCAGCGCATCGACGCTGCGCAGCGGCGCCGCCCGCAGATAGGGCGGCAGCACGGTCGACAGATAGGGCTCCCGCCAGCGATGCTGCAACGAGGCCTGCTGCGTCCAGCCGGTGGCCAGCCACATCGCCATGCCGCCGACCAGGAACATCCCCAGCAGCAGGCGCGCCCGCGGCCAGACCTCGCGCGCATGCCAGTACACCAAGCCGACCGCGGCCATAGGCGGCAACAGCTTGGCCGGCACCAGCAGCCAGGGAGCCGAGGCTACGAAGGCCAGGCCGGGCAGCAGCCAGTCCGCCAGCCCGACCACGAGCAGGAACACCAGCGCCCGCTTCAGGTGCAGCAGGATCGGGAAGCGGCGCTGGAACAGCTGCGTGAGCAGGGCCCAGGCCGCCGCCCAGACGATGGCCACGCCGCCGATGCCGAGCACCGGCGCGGCAAAGGCCAGCCAATCGGCTCCCGGGCCCAAGCCCTTCCAGGTGTCCAGCACCAGCATCAGCAAGGTCGCCAGCGACAGCAGCACCAGTCCCAGCCAGCGCGGCGCCTGCGCGTGCAGGGTGTGGCGCTCGGGGGCCAGCGGTGCCGCTGCATGGCGCAGGCGCAGCCGGGTATGGCCGAGCTGCAGCAGGCCGTCGGCCGGCCACAGCAGCTGGCTGCCGGCGCGGTGATGCACCCGCCCCTGCAGCGCGCCGTTCTGGCTCGGCAGCAGGCTCAGCCGGCCCTGGGGCTCGGCACCGATCTGCAGCAGCGCGTGCTCGGCCGCGATGTGCGGGTCGTCGAGGCAGATCTCGCAGTCGAGCTGGCGGCCGATACGCAGGCTGGCGCTGCCGTCGTCGCCGGCCAGCACCTGGAACGACTGGCGCACATGGTCGCCGTCCATCACGTCGACGACGGCCAGCGGGGCTTGCGGGCGATTCATCGTGCCGCTCCTCGCGCCGGTGCGGCGGTCTTCCTGCCGTAACCGGCGATGAAGTGACGGGCCAGCTTCATCGCGTTGTCGAAGCCCATGCCATAGGCGTCAAAGCGACCCAGCAGGCCCTCGGTCGGGTGCTCGACGGCGGTCATCAGCACCGTGACGTCGTGGATGCCTTCCATCTTTCGGTAGGCGCGCAGACAGACCACCGCGCGCGCCGGCAGGCCGCCGGCGTCGACGAAGCTCTCGGTGCAATGCGGCGCCGTGCGCTCCTTCTCGTTCGGGCGCCCGAGGTTCTCGTTGCGGAAGCTGCCGCTGTACTGCTGCGCGAAGCGCCATTGGCCAAGCCGGCTGCCGTCGTAGATCTCGTGCTGGATGTCGAGGTAGCCGGTGTGCAGGCGGCCGCTGAGGAACAACGCGTGGTCCATGCGGCACTGCGTGCGGTTGAAGCGCAGGCCCTTGGCATCGTGCGGCGTGCTGCTGCCCCAGCAGCGCAGGAACTGCTCCTGCGGGATCGGCATGCGCCAGCGCGGGTGGCCCCAGTCGCGCCAGGGCTGCGCCATGAAACGCTGCGTCAGCTCGTTGCTGTAGGCCAGCAGCTGCTCGCGGATCAGCGGCCAGGCGGGGCCCTTCAGCGGCGCGGCGGCGCGCGCCCGCTGCAACAGGGCCTCGGCATGCGCCGCCGGGATCAGGAAGCTCATCTGCTGCGAGAACAGCAGCATGCTGACGTTGATGCCGACCACCCGGCCGGCCTCGTCAAGCACCGGGCCGCCGCTCATGCCGGGGTTGAGCGAGCCGGCGTAGTAGATGAGGTCGTCGAAGCGGCGTTCGACCATGCCGTTGTAATTGCCCTCGACGATGGCGAACGCGACGTCCTGCGGATGGCCCATCGAGTAGATGCGGTCGCCCTTGTCGAGCGGCTCGGCCGCCGGCCGGAACTCGAGCGCCTTGGCGAAGCGCATCGGCTTGCCGGCCTCGTCGACCGCGCGCAGCAGCGACAGGTCGCGGCGCACGTCGATGGCGAGGATCTGCAGGCTGCCGCGGCGGCCATCGGCGCCGACGAAACGCAGGCGATAGCCCTCGGGTTCCAGCGCCGCCTGGCTGACGACATGGAAGTTGCTGACGATCAACCCGTCGTCGCTGACGACGAAGCCCGAGCCGACGCTGGACTGCGAGTCCTGCTGCGCCAGCAGCGTTCGCACCTGCACCAGCTGTGCCCGCGACGCGTCGAACAAGCGGCGTGCGCTGGCCGACAGCGGCGTTGCCGCCGCGGCCGACGCCGCCGAAGCCGCCGGCGCCGCCGGCTCGGACTGGGCCGACGCACCGCCGCCCCAGGGCAGCAACAGCAGCGGCAGCAGGCAACGCAACAAGGACTTCATGCAGGCAAGGCTCTCAAGGGACGGAACACATCGGGGGCATCGTAAAAGCCCGGCGACGCGTTGGCCGGCCACCAGCCGGGCACACCCAGCACCGGCAGGGGCAGGAAGGGCTTGGCTGCCCAGCCGGCTTCGTCCAGTGTGAGCGGGTCGTCGAGCAGCACGTGGGCACACAAACCCTTGCGCGGCGCCAACGCCAGCTGCTCGAGCAGTGCATGGCCGAACAGGCGCGGACGGCTGTGCGCCCACAACGGGCGCAGGCTGACGAACATCGCCTGCCAGTCGCGCCGTCGCCAGGCGTCGGCCAGCGGCGGCGGGCAGTCGGGCCACCAGGCCCCGTTCTCGTCGAACAGGGTCAGCGCGTCGCGCAACGGACCGCGCCGGGCCTGTACCCCGTCGCGCGCCAGCGCCCTGGCCTGCAGGCGATTGAGCCGCGACTTGATCGCCGGCTCGGCGCACCAGAGCAGCCCGGCCAGCAGGTCATGGGCGTTGTCGCGGGTCGGCACGCTGGCGGTGCGCGCGATGAAGGCCTCGTAGGCCTCGCCCGCGGGCAGCGCGGACTGGGCGACGAATCGGCACGGTGCCAGCCCGGCGGCGTTCAGGCGCTCGGCGACGCTGCCGCTGCGGCCGACGCGCAGCCAGGCAGGGCGAAGCGGCTGCAGCCAGGGCGCGTCGGCGAAGCCGGCCGGCAGCGGCATCAGGCGGCCGGTTTGGCGGCGCTGCGCGGTCGACGGGCGCGGGGCTTCTTCGGCGGCGCCTCGGCCGCCAGGGCCGTCGGCTCGACCGCATCCGCCGGCAGCACCGGTTCGTCGGCGGGCTTGCGGCTGCGCGACGTCGTGCGGCGCTTGGCCGGCGGCGCGGCGACCGGCTCGTCGCCCGGCAGGTCGACGAGGGGCTCGACCAGCGGCTCGGCGAGCACCGGCTCGGGCCGCGGCGCTGCGCCGCGCGGCGGCCTGCTCGGCGCCTCGCGACGGTCCCGCACCCAGGCCACCGAGCCCTCGCGCTTGAGTTCGAACAGCTGCGTCGCCTCGAGCAGCCGGCTGAAGCTGGCGTAGCCATAGTTGCGCGGATCGAAGGGCGCCTGGTTGCGGATCTGCTGGCTGACGTTGCCGGCCATCGCGCAGCCCTCCTCGCCGCCGGCGGCCTGCACCGCGTGGCGCAGCAGGCTGACCAGCTTGGCGTCCTGCTTGAGCTGGGCGGGACTCATGCGCTGCTGCTGCGAACCCTGCTGGCCGCTGGTGTCGACCTTGTCCAGGTAGAGGAACTGCGAGCAGGCGTTGACGAAGGGCTTGGGCGTCTGCTGGTTGCCGAAGCCGTAGACCTCGGCACCCTTGGCGCGCAGATGCATCACCAGCGGCGTGAAGTCGGCGTCCGACGAGACGATGCCGAAGGCGTCGGGCTTGTCGGTGTAGAGCAGCTCCAGCGCGTCGATGACCATCGCCATGTCCGACGCGTTCTTGCCCTTGCTGTAGTCGAACTGCTGCATCGGCCGGATCGCATGCTCGTGCAGCAGCTTCTCCCAGCCCTTCAGCGCGTCCTTCTTCCAGTTGCCATAGGCGCGGCGCACGTTGGCGACGCCCAGGGTCGCCAGCTCCGTGAGGATGAGGTCGATCTTGTTGGCCGGCGAGTTGTCGGCATCGATGAGCAGCGCAATGCGCTTGCCGCGGTCAAGGACGTTGTTCATTGGAGTTTCCAGGCCAGGGTCTCGCCGGCGCGCAGCGGCTTGATGAGCGCGTCACCGAAGGGCAGGCTCTCGGGTAGGGTCAGCGGCTCGCGCTTCAGGGTCACGGTGCCGGCGTTGCGCGGCAGGCCGTAGAAGTCGGGGCCGTGGTAGCTGGCGAAGCCTTCCAGCTTGTCCAGCGCGTTCATCGCGTCGAAGGCCTCGGCGTACAGCTCGAGCGCCGACGGCGCGGTGAAGCAGCCGGCGCCGCAGACGCTGTTCTCCTTCAGCTGCGCCGCATGCGGCGCGCTGTCGGTGCCGAGGAAGAACTTGGGGCTGCCGCCGGTCGCCGCCTTCAAGAGCGCCTGGCGATGGATCTCGCGCTTGAGCACCGGCAGGCAGTAGTAATGCGGGCGCAGGCCGCCGGTGAAGATCGCGTTGCGGTTGTAGAGCAGGTGATGGGCGGTGATCGTCGCCGCGGTGTAGCGGTCGCTGGCCGCCACGTAATCGGCCGCCTCTTTCGTCGTGATGTGCTCGAACACCACCTTGAGCTCGGGGAAGTCCTGGCGCAGCGGCTGCATGACCCGGTCGATGAACACCGCCTCGCGGTCGAAGACGTCGATCTCGCCGTCGGTGACCTCGCCGTGCACCAGCAGCAGCAGGCCCTCGCGCTGCAGGGCCTCGAGCGTACGGTAGGTCTTGCGGATGTCGGTGACGCCGGCGTCCGAGTTCGTCGTCGCTCCGGCCGGGTAGAGCTTGACCGCGACCACGCCGGCCGCCTTGGCCCGCGCGATCTCCTCGGGCTGCATGTTGTCGGTCAGGTAAAGCGTCATCAGCGGCTCGAAGGCCAACCCGGCCGGCAGCGCGGCGACGATGCGCTCCCGGTAGGCGACGGCCGCCGCGGCCGTGGTCACCGGCGGGCGCAGATTCGGCATCACGATGGCGCGGGCGAACTGGCGCGCGGTGTAGGGCAGCACCGCTTCGAGGGCGACGCCGTCGCGCAGATGCAGATGCCAGTCGTCGGGGCGGGTGATGGTGATCTGGTCCATGGCGGGCATTGTCGGCCCAGGTCGGCGCGGCACGGCCGCGGTTCACGGCCAGGGCCGGCCGGTGCGACCCCGATTCAGACCGCGCACCCCGCCGTCCGCGGCGGCAGCGCAGGGACTGGCTGCCGCCGGTTGCCGCACCGGATGCTTCCGGGGCACGCACGAGGACCTGGCTGCGCTACGACTGGCAGGTGACGCCGAGCAGACCCCGGATGCGCCGCTGGGCCTGGCTGCTGCAGCGGCTGCTCGCCTGGAACCATGCGGCGGTGATGCGCGCCGGCGATGCAGGCCTGCGCCGCTGGCTTCAGGAGACCGCGCCGCGACCCTTCTGACTCTCGAAATAGACCACCTTGCGGGCCCGCATCACCTCGCCCAGCGGCCGGTGCGCCGCCAGCGCCTGCCAGGGGTCGTAGACCGAGGCCTCGGCCTGGCGCTTGGCGGCCTCGTCATGCGGCGGCGGGTTGACGGTCAGCCGGGCGATGTCGACGAAGGGCGCGTCGGCCTCCAGCCATTCCTGGCTGGCGTCCTCGATCGGCGTGCGCTGCTCGTCCTCGAAGAACTGGGCCTGCAGCGTGTAGACCAGCGGCCCCTGGGCCGCATGGCGCGCGAAATCCGCGGCCCAGTCGGCGTTCGCGTCCGGCAGCGGGCTGTGCCCGCTTGGCGGCAGCAGGCGCAGCTTCGCCGCGTAGGGGCCGAAGGCCAGCGGCAGGGTGCTGGCGAAGCGCTCGCAGGCGAAGCCGCCGAAGGGCTTGCCGAAGGTGGCCGCCATCTTCCTGATCTGCTTCAGGCCGCCGATCAGGCCGAAGCTGGCGAACACCCATTTCAGCAACGCGCCCGGGCTCTCGCCGGCGGCCAGCACCAGGCCGAAGAACGGCTCGCTGGTGGCGAACGCGAACGTGGTCTGGTTGATCAGGCTGAAATCCTGATGCTCGGTGTTGCCGCCCAGCGCCGATGCGCCGCTGACGCCGAAGACACGGAACGCGAAGCCGCGGATGTCGGGTCGGCGGTCGCTCTGGCGGTCGACGCCGCCCGACGACAGCCGCACCCACACCGGGTAGCGCGCCGGCTGGGCGAACAGGCCCTGGCGGGCATGAGCCGGCAGTCCCGGCAGCACCTCGAGCTCGGCGGTGGTCACGCAAAGACCCTTGCGGTGCAGCGCCCGGCCGACGCCGAAGCGCTGGTTCTTGCGCTGCTGCATCGCCTCGATGGCCACCGCCGCCGCGGCGTGACGGCTGGCCTCATCGGGCGCGACGACTTCCTTCCACGCGGTGCTGGGCATGGCTGTCGCGCTCAGGGCTCGATGGCGATGCCACGCAGCTGCAGGCCGCCGGCGCCGACACGGGCGATGCGCATCGCCTTGCCGCTGGCCAGGTCGACGCGGTGGATCGCGTCGCCACCAGCCTCGTCGACGGCGATGTAGGCGGCGTTGCTGACGTCGCTGATGTCGAACTGCACGCGGCTGAAGCCGCCGATGCCGAGCGGACCGACGGTGAACAGCCGGCCGGTGTTGGGCGACACCGCCGGCTGCACGCCCTCCTTCGTGCCCTGGGTCACGAGCAGACCCTGCGCGACGTCGATCGCGTAATTCGTCGTCAGCTTCTCGTCCTGCTTGTTGTAGGTGTAGGCGGCGGCCCCCAGGCGCACCGGGCGCCTGGCGTTGACGTCGGCGGCGTCGAACTGGATCGTGCCGTCGCCCTGCATGCCATCGAGGCCGGGATTGCCGTCGACCTGGCTGCCGTTATCCGGGTGGCGGCGCAGGTTGGCGCCGGTCTCGTGGACGACGCGGATGCGGTCCACCGTCGGGTTGAAGTCGAAACCCCACTCGCCGCCGCCGGCCGGCAGCGGCGCCGGCGCGCCGATCGGCTCGAGCGTGGCGTCGGCGACCCTGACGCGGTAGAGCTGGCCGCTGGAGGCGAGCAGGTAGAGCTGGTTGCGGGCGACGCGGAAGTCGATGCCCAGCACCTGCTCGCCCGGCTTCAGGCCCTTCAGCGCCAGGCTGCTCTGGATGCGCTGCGGCTGGCCGCCGTTGAAGCGGATCAGCTTGTGGTCGGCGGTCACCGCCAGCAGCATCTCCTTGGCCGGCGGCCCGACGGCCTCGTCGGGCGTGGTGGTGCAGGCGCCCAGCAGCAGGGCGGCGGCAACGGGGAGCAGTCGCTTCATTCGGTTCTCCTTCGGGCTTCTCAGTGCTGCAGGATCTTGGACAGGAAGTCCTTGGCGCGCGGCGAGCGCGCCTCGGGCTGGCCGAAGAACTCCTCCTTCGTGCAGTCCTCGACGATGCGGCCGGCGTCCATGAAGATGACGCGGTGGCTGACCTTCCGCGCAAAGCCCATCTCGTGGGTCACGCACATCATCGTCATGCCCTCATGGGCCAGCTGCACCATGACGTCGAGGACCTCGCCGACCATCTCCGGGTCGAGCGCCGAGGTCGGCTCGTCGAACAGCATCGCGATCGGGTCCATCGACAGCGCGCGCGCGATCGCCACCCGCTGCTGCTGACCGCCGGACAGCTGGCCGGGGAACTTGTCCTTGTGCGCCATCAGGCCGACGCGGTCGAGCATCTTCAGCCCCCGCGCCAGCGCATCGCTCTTGTTGCGACCCAGCACCTTGATCTGCGCCAGCGTCAGGTTCTCGGTCACCGACAGGTGCGGGAACAGCTCGAAGTTCTGGAACACCATGCCGACGCGGGCACGCAAGCGGGGCAGATTGGTGTCCTTGGCGGTGATCGACTGACCGTCGACCCGGATGTCGCCCTGCTGGATCGGCTCCAGCGCGTTGACGGTCTTGATCAGCGTGCTCTTGCCCGAGCCCGAGGGCCCGCAGACCACCACCACCTCGCCCTTGTTGATGCGCGTCGTGCAATCGGTCAGCACCTGGAAGCTGCCGTACCACTTGCTGACCTTGTCGATTTCGATCATGGAATCGCCTTATCGAATGATCTGGATGCGGCGCTGCAACTGGCGCACGGCCATGGACAGACCGAAGCAGATCACGAAGTAGAAGACCGCCGCGAGCAGATAGCCCTCGACCGGACGGTTCAGGTTGCGGCCGGCGACCTCGAAGCCTTTCAGCAGGTCGTAGGCGCCGATGGCGTAGACCAGCGAGGTGTCCTGGAACAGGATGATGGTCTGCGTCAGCAGCACCGGCAGCATGTTGCGGAACGCCTGCGGCAGCACCACCAGCTGCATGGTCTGGCCGTAGCTCATGCCCATCGCGTAGCCGGCGTACTGCTGGCCCTTCGACACGCTCTGGATGCCGGCACGCATGATCTCGCTGTAGTAGGCGGCCTCGAACAGCGTGAAGGTGATGAAGGCCGACATCGCGGCGTCGATCGGCCGGCCGATCAGCGTCGGCACGAGCAGGAAGAACCACAGGATCACCATCACCAGCGGGACCGAGCGCATCAGGTTCACGTAGCCGGCTGCCGGCCAGGCCAGCCACGGCTGGCCGGACAGCCGCATCAGCGCCAGCACCGTGCCCAGCAGGATGCCGCCGACCATCGCCACCGCCGTCAGCGTCAGCGAGAAGATCAGGCCGTTGACGACGAAGCTGCTGAAGAACTCCCAGGTGAAGAAGCTGAAGTCGAGCTTCATTTCTGCCCCCCTGCAGCGACGCCCGGCACATGCACCGCGCGCTCGATGCCGGCGGCGATCAGGTACATGCTGAACGCCGACACGAAGTACAGCAGCGTCACCACCGCGTAGACCTCCATCGGCCGCGAGGTCTCCTCACCGACCTGGCGGGCGAACTGCGTCAGCTCCAGCACCGAGACCGCGAACGCCACCGAGCTGTTCTTCACCACGTTCATGCTCTCGCTGGTCAGCGGCGGGATGACGACACGGAACGCCACCGGCAGCAGCACGAAACGGTAGGTCTGGGGCAGCGACAGGCCCATCGCCAGGCCGGCGTAGCGCTGACCCTGGGGGATGCTCTGGATGCCGGCACGGACCTGCTCGCTGATGCGCGCCGAGGTGAAGAAGCCCAGGCCCAGGCCGGCCAGCAGCCAGCTCGGCAGGCTCTTCAGTGCCGGCACGAACTCCGGCAGCACGAAGTACCAGAGGAACAGCTGGACGATCAGCGGGATGTTGCGGAACAGCTCGGTCCAGGCATTGCCGATGCCGACCAGCAGCCGGCTCGGCGTCGTCCGCGCGACCCCGACGAGCGAGCCCAGCAGCAGCGCCGCCAGCAACGCGACCAGCGCGACGGCCAGCGTCCAGCCCCAGGCGCTGAGCAGCCAGTCGAGATAGGTCTGCACCCCGGGCTGACCGCCGAAGCAGCCGTCGATCACGGTGCCGTCCACCGTGTCCTTGCACCAGAGTTCTTTCCAGTCGGATGCCATCCGCACTCCTGTCATCCAAACAGCAGCGGGCGCCGAGGCGCCCGCCCTTTGCCGGCGATCAGCGATCGCTCACTTCTTCGCGTAGTCCTCGGCCGGCTTGTCGTTCGGGTTCGCCCAAGCCGCCTTCGTCGCCTCGCTGGCCGGCAGACCGAGCTTGGTGTTGGCCGGCGGGATCGCCTGCATGAACCACTTGTCGTACAGCTTCGCGATCTCACCCGACTTCATCATCGCCTTGATGCTGTCGTCGACCGCCTTCTTGAACGCCGGGTCGTCCTTGCGGATCATGATCGCGATCGGCTCGACCGCCAGGGTCTCGCCAACGATCCTGAAGTCGGCCGGGCTCTTCGCCTTGCTGATGTTGCCGGCGAGGATCTGCGAGTCCATCACGAAGGCGTCGGCGCGGCCGCTCTCGAGCAGCAGGAAGCTGTCGGCGTGATCCTTGCCGAAGATCTCCTTGAAGTCGACGCCGGCAGCGCGCTCGTGACGGCGCAGCAACTGCACCGAGGTCGTGCCGGTGGTCGTGGCCACGGTCTTGCCGGCGAGCTGGTTGATGCTGCTGATGCCGGAACTCGCCTTCACGGCGATGCGCACCTCCTCGACGAAGGTGGTGACGGCGAAGGCGACGTCCTTCTGGCGCGTCGCGTTGTTCGTCGTCGAACCGCACTCGATGTCGACGTTGCCGTTCTGCACCAGCGGGATGCGGTTCTGCGACGTCACCAGCGTGAACTTGAGGTCGATCTTCGGCATCGCCAGCTGCTTCTGCAGGTCGCGGATGACGCGCTCGCAGATCTCGACGTGATAGCCGGCGTACTTGCCGTCACCCAGCGTGAACGACAGCGCGCCCGACGAGTCGCGCACGCCCATGGTGATGGAACCGCTGTCCTTGATCTTCTTCAGCGTGTCGTTCGACTGCGCCTGGGCGCCCAGGCCCACGGCGGCCATCGCGATGGCCAGTACCAGTTGTTTCATGCCAACTCCTCGAATGCGAAGGGAAAGGGGAACGGCACAACGCTAGCAGACCGCGGCAGCCGCCGTCTTGCGCGCACCAGTCGTTACATCAGCGGCAGCGACGCTTTGCTTCAGACGCTCAGGCGAAGCTTGCGCCGGAAGGCTTGATGAACCTGCCTTCAAAAGGTTTCCCACTCGCTGTCGTTGCCGGTCGCGGGCGGGCTGGGGGCAGGCCGCGGCGCCGCAGCCGTCGGCGCCGTGGCAGGGGGCGCCTTCAGGGCCGGCCGCTTGGGGGCCGTGGCCGTGGGCTTGGCGCCCGCCGGCTTGGGCGCGGCAGCCGCCGGCGGCGGCGTGGCCGGCTTCGGCGCCGGTGCCCGTTCGTTGCTGACCTTAAAGATCGCGATCGTCTCGCCGAGGCGGCGCGCCTGATCCTTCAGGCTCTCGGCGGCGGCGGCGCTCTGTTCGACCAGCGCGGCGTTCTGCTGCGTCGCCTGATCGAGCTGGCTGACGGTGGCGTTGACGCTGCCGATGCCCTCGCTCTGCTCGCGGGCGGCCGCGCTGATCTCGCCGATGATGTCGCTGACCCGCTGCACGCCGCCGACGATCTCCTGCATCGCGCTGCCGGCCTGCTGCACCTGGCTGGAGCCGGCCTCGACCGACTCGACGCTGGCCTGGATCAGGCCCTTGATCTCCTTGGCCGCCTCGGCGCTGCGCTGCGCCAGCAGGCGCACCTCGCCGGCGACGACGGCGAAGCCGCGACCCTGCTCGCCGGCGCGCGCCGCCTCCACCGCCGCATTCAGCGCCAGGATGTTGGTCTGGAACGCGATGCCGTCGATGGTGCCGATGATGTCGGCAATGCGCCGCGAGCTGCTGTTGATCTGCTCCATCGTGGCGACGACCTGACCCATCACCTCGCCGCCCTTGCCGGCGGCGTCCGACGCGCTGACCGCCAGCTGCTGGGCGGTGACCGCCGAATCGGCGGTCTGGCGCACGGCGGCGGTGAGGTTATCGATTGCCGAGCTCGCCTGCTGCAGGTTCGACGCCGTCTGCTCGGTGCGCTGGCTCAGGTCCTGGGCGCCGATCGCCACCTCGCTGGCGGCGACGCTGATCGAGCCCGAGCTCTGGTTGACCTCGCGCATGATGCCCTGCAGCTTCTCGGCAAAGCCGTTGAACGCCTCGGCGATCTGCGCCACCTCGTCGCGCCCCTGGACCGGCAGGCGTTGCGTGAGGTCGCCGCCGCCGGCACCGACCTCCTCCATCGCCGCCCGCGTGCGCTCGAGCCCCGACATCATCTTCGTCACCACGCCGGCCATCAGCAGCACGGCCAGGCCGATCATCAGCACGGCCACGCCGACGGCCTTGCCGAGCAAGGAGCGCAGCGGTGCCAGCGCCTCGCCGGCGTCGGCGGCGACGACCAGGGTCCAGGGGCTGCCGTCGACCGCCGCGGCACGCAGCAGCAGGCTTTGGTCGCCGGCACTCGCCTCCACCCATTCGCCGCCAGCCTTGGCTGCCGTGGTCAGCGCGGCCGCCGTCAGGTCCTTGCCGAGCTCCGTCGCCGGCTTCAGCAGCAGCGCCGGGTTGCTGTGCGCCATCACCCGGCCGTCCTTGGCGACGAGGAAGGCGAAGCCGCCCGGCGTCGGCTTGACGCGCTTGAGCGACTCGACCACCGAGGTCATGTAGACGTCGCTGGCGATCACCGCCTTCGTGCTGGAGCCGTCCTTCATCGCCAGCGAGAACGTGATCACCGGCTGCTTCGTGCTGTCATCGATGTAGGGCTCGGTCAGCACCACCTCGGAGCTGCCTTCGGCCAGCTTGTACCAAGGGCGCTGCGTCGGGTCATAGCCCTCCGAAAGCGGCTGGTCGCGGCTCTGCAGCATGCGCTTGTCGGCATGGCCGATGTAGGCGCTGTCGAGCGCGCCGGCCTCGGCGGCGGCGGCCAGCGGCGGGCGCGGATTCTCGAGCTCGACCGCCGGCTTCAGCGACTGGATGATGCGCTGCTGCATGCGCACCCAGGCACTGATGCCCTGGGCCTCGGCCTGCGCGGTGCGATCCAGCTGCGCCAGCGTCTGCGCGCGCAGGTGCTGGCGGCTGTCCCAGTAGCTGGCACCGGTGGCGACCAGCAGTGCCAGCAGCACGACGGCACCGTTGAGGATCAGCAATCGCTTTTTCAAGCTCTGCATGGAGCGGCTCCGCAGCAATCAGGGTGCGCCAGCATAGGCCGCCGCTCGGCCCTCCCGGCATCAGGCTCGACCCGGGGGCGCACCGCGTTGAGCGAGAAAGTCCCAAAGCGCCTGGGCCGGCGGCTTGTTGCGTTTTTTGAGCGCCGGCTTCTCGCGGTAGATGCGCAGCGTCATCTGCAGCTCGAACTCTCCCGGCGGCGCCGCCGGCACCAGACGGCGCGCGCGCAGCTCGCGCTTGACCGAGCTGGCCGGCAGGAAGGCCAGGCCGTGGCCTTCGAGCGCCATCGCCTTCAGGCCCTCGGCCATGTCGGACTCGTAGAGCGCCTCCAGGTGCAGCGGCACGCCGGCCTGCTTGACGATGATCTCGACCAGGCGGCCGAGGTAGGCGCCGTCGGCATAGGCCAGGAACGGGATCTTCTGCCCGGTGTGGCCGGGCAGGCGGAACAGCGCCTGGCCGTCGGGGTCGGGCTTGGCGAAGGCGGCCAGCGTGTCGTGGCCGAGACTGAGCATCTCGTAGCGCTCGGGGTCGAGCTGCAGCGGCTGGCTCTCATGGTGGTAGGCCAGCAGCAGGTCGCAGTGCCCCTCGCTGAGCTGCAGCACGGCATCGTGCACGTTCAGCGCGTTGAGCCGGCACTTGAAGGGGGCGAGCTGCTTGCGCAACTCCATCAGCCAGTGCGGGAAGAAGCTGAAGGCGAGCGAGTGCGGCACCGCGAACTCGATCATGTCGGCGCCGGTGGCCTGATGGCTGCGCAGCATGTTGCGCGTCGCCTGCAGATTGGCGAGCAGCTCGACCGCCTGCGCCAGCAAGGTCTCGCCGGCGGCGGTCAGGCGCGTCGGGTAGGAGCTGCGGTCGACCAGGTCCATGCCGGCCCAGGCCTCGAGCGCCTGGATGCGCCGGCTGAAGGCGGGTTGCGTGACATGCCTGAACTGCGCCGAGCGCGAGAAGCTGCGCGTCTCGGCCAGGCTGACGAAGTCCTCAAGCCACTTGGTTTCCATGCTACTCTTCTTGTTCGCTGATCTGTAGCGCCCACATGCGAGCGTAAGCCCCGCCGCGCGCGAGCAACTCGGCATGGCGGCCGCGCTCGACGATGCGGCCGCCGTCGAGCACCAGGATCTGGTCGGCGTTGACGATGGTGCTGAGACGGTGGGCGATCACCAGCACGGTCTTGTCCTGCGCGGCGGCGTCGAGCTGCGCCTGGATCGCGCGCTCGTTGTGCGAGTCCAGCGCCGACGTCGCCTCGTCGAAGATCAGGATCGGGGGGTTCTTCAGCAGCGTGCGGGCGATCGCCACCCGCTGTTTCTCGCCGCCGCTGAGCTTCAGTCCGCGCTCGCCGACCCGGGTCTGGTAGCCCAGCGGCGTGCTGGCGATGAAGCGGTCGAGCTGCGCGGCCGCGGCCGCCGCCTCGATCTCGGCCGCCGAGGCGCCTTCCTTGGCGTAGCCGATGTTGTAGGCCAGCGTGTCGTTGAACAGCACCGAGTCCTGCGGCACGATGCCGAGCGACAGGCGCAGGCTGTGCTGCGACACCGAGCGGATGTCCTGGCCGTCGATGCGGATCGCGCCGCCGCCGACGTCGTAGAAGCGGAACAGCAGCCGTGCCAGCGTGCTCTTGCCCGAGCCGCTGGGGCCGACGACGGCCACACGCTGGCCCGGCTCGATGGTGAAGCTGACGCCATGCAGCACCGGCCGCGCCGGGTCGTAGGCGAAGTCCACCGCGTCGAACTCGACGCGACCGCCCTTCACCTGCAGCGCCTGCGCATCGGCCGCGTCGGCGACCTCCTTGTGGCGCGCCAGCAGGCCGAACATGCGGTCCAGGTCGGTCAGGCTCTGCTTGATCTCGCGGTACAGCACGCCCAGGAAGTTGAGCGGGATGTAGAGCTGGATCATGAAGGCATTGATCATCACCAGGTCGCCCAGGGACAGCCGGCCGTCGACCACGCCCTGGGTGGCGCGCCAGAGCATCGCGATCAAGGCGCTGGCGATGACCAGCTGCTGGCCGGTGTTCAGCAGCGACAGCGTGGTCTGGCTCTTCAGCTGCGCGCGACGCAGCTTCTCCAGGCTCTGGTCATAGCGCCTGGCCTCGAAGTCCTCGGCGCCGAAGTACTTGACGGTCTCGTAATTGAGCAGCGAGTCGATCGCCTGCGTGTGCGTGGCCGAATCGAGCTCGTTGAGCTGGCGGCGGAACTTCGTGCGCCACTCGGTGATGCTGATCGTGTAGGCCACGTAGAAGACCAGCGCACCGCCGGTGATCAGCACGAAGGCCATGTCGAACTTCGTGCCCAGCAGCGTCAGCACCAGCGTGACCTCGATCAGCGTCGGCAGGATGCTGTAGAGCGAATAGCTGATCAGGTTGTGCACCGCGCGCGTGCCGCGCTCAATGTCGCGCGTCATGCCGCCGGTCTGGCGCTCGAGGTGGAAGCGCAAGGAAAGGTCATGCAGGTGGCGGAACACCTGCAGCGAGATCTGCCTGGCGGCGCCTTCCGTCGCCTTGGCGAAGATCAGCTCGCGGATCTCGGTGAACAGCGAGGTCGACAGGCGCAGCAGTCCGTAGGCGACGAGCAGGCCGACCGGCAGCACGAACAGCGGGTTCGCCGCCGCTCCGTCGAGGCGGTCGACGAGTTCCTTGAGCAGCAGCGGCACGCCGACCGTGGCCAGCTTGGCACCGAGCATGAACAGCAGCGCCAGCGCGACGCGGGCGCGGTACTGCCAGAAGTAGGGCAGCAGCTTCTTCAGCACGGCGCCGTCGCGTTGCGACGGCTCGGCCTGCGGGGCGGCGGCTTGGAGGGTGGTGGTGCGCATGGGGAGCGGGATTGTCATTGCAGCCACGGCGTCGCCAGCATCCGGCCGGCGGCGGGGCTGCGGATCACCGGCAGACGCGCCAGCCAACAGTGCTACAACCGCCGCCATCCCAGCCTGCGCTCCACCCCATGACCGAACTCGCCAGTCCCTTCATGAACCCGGCCCACGTGCCCACCGAGCGCGAGCTGGTGCTGCGCATGATCCCGATGCCGCACGATGCCAACGCCAACGGCGACATCTTCGGCGGCTGGATCATGGCCCAGGTCGACCTCGCCGGCTCGGTGCTGCCGTCCCGCGTCACGCGCGGCCGCATCGCCACCATCGCGGTGAAGGAGTTCATCTTCAAGCAGCCGGTGTCGGTCGGCGATCTGCTGAGCTTCTATTCCCGCGTCACGCGCATCGGCCGCACCTCGATCACCGTCGAGGTCGAGGTCTACGCCGAGCGCAACCCGCAGAACCCGCAGGTTGTCAAGGTCACCGAGGCCCAGCTGACCTATGTCGCGATCGACGACCAGGGACAGTCGCGGCCGTTCAAGCTGGGCGACGCCGGCTGAGGCCGGAGATGCAGGCTCGCACCGCCTGGCTGCTGCTCGGCATCGGGCCGCTGCTGCTGACCCTGGCCGGCGTCGCCTGGGTCGTCAACCAGCGCGCCCAGGTGCTGTCGGACATGCATGTGCAGGCCGTCGAGCCGGTGCTGCTGGCGGCTCGACGCGCCGAGCTGCAGGGCAAGGTCAACCTCGGCCGCAGTGCCATCGCGCACCTGGTTCGCGACGGCATGCCCGACGAGCAGGCGCAGCAGCAGGCGCTGGCCATCCTGCGCCGGCTCGAGTTCGGCCATGACGGCTTCTTCTTCGTCTACGACTTCGCCGGCAATCTGCTGCTGCACCCGCGCGATCGCGCGATGGAGGGACGCAACCTGCTGAACCTGCGCGACAGCCAGGGGCGCTACACGGTGCAGCGCCTGCTCGCGCAGGCGCGGTCCGGGGGCGGCCATCTGCAGTACGAATGGCGGCGCCCGAGCAATGGCCGTGTCGAGCCGCTGCACGGCTACGTCGAGCCGATCGCCGGCTGGGAGTGGATGCTCGGCACCGGCGCCTTCGTCGACGACACCGCCGAAGCCAGGCTGCGCATCGACAGGGCCACCGAGGAGGCGATCACCGACACCCTGGGTCGCGTCGCCGCCGTCGCGCTGCTCGGCGCGCTGGTGGTGTCGGCCGGTGCGCTGGTGCTCAACCTCAGCGAGCAGCGCAAGGCCGACGCCCGCCTGCGCCGCCTCGCCGCGCAGCTGGTGCGCAGCCAGGAGGACGAGCGCGCCCGCGTCGCCCGCGAGCTGCACGACGGCGTCACGCAGTCCCTGGTCTCGGTCAAGTTCCTGGCCGAGTCGGCCGCCGCCCAGGCGCCGATGCCGGCACTGGACGCGGTGGTGACGCGGCTGCGCGAGATCCTCGGCGAGGTCCGGCTGATTGCCCACGACCTGCGGCCGCCGCTGCTCGACGACCTCGGACTGGCGCGGGCGCTGGAGCAGTTCGGCCGCGAGTGGCAGGAGCGCAGCGGCGTGCAGCTGCGCACCGAGCTGGCCGAACCACCGCCGCTGCCGGAGGCGGTGGCCACCGCGCTGTTCCGCTTCGCGCAAGAGGCGCTCGGCAATGTCGAGCGCCATGCCGGCGCCGAGCGGGCGCGCCTGAGCCTCCAGCTCGATGGCGCCGGCCTGCTGCTGGCGGTCGAGGACGAGGGTCGCGGCTTCGATGCCGGCGCCACCGCCCAGGGCCTGGGCCTGATGCACCTGCGCGAGCGCATCGAGATGCTGGGTGGCCAGTTCCAGCTCGAAAGCCGTCCCGGCCTGACGCGCATCGCCGCCTACCTGCCCCGCACCGCATGGACCAGCTAGTCCGCCTGCTGCTGGTCGACGACCACCCGATGGTCCGCGACGGCCTGCGGGCGCGGCTGGCCGAGTCGACCGGCTTCAGCGTCATCGCCGAGGCCGGCGATGCCGCCGGCGCGCTGGCGGCGGCACGGCTGCAGCGCCCCGATCTGGTGGTGGTCGATGTGGCGCTGCGCGGCGACAGCGGCATCGCGCTGACCCGCGAGCTGCGCGCCGAGCACCCGGGGCTGCGCGTGCTGGTGCTCAGCATGTACGACAACCCTGGCTACGTCAGCGAGGCGCAGCGCGCCGGCGCCAGCGCCTATGTGCTGAAGGACAGTCCGGCCGAGGCCATCATCGACGCGCTGCGCCGCGTCGCCGCCGGCGGCGAGGTCTGGCCCGCCGGGCCGGTCCAGGGCGAGGGCCCGCACCTGACGCCGCGCGAGCGCGAGGTGCTGGGCCTGCTCGCGGAAGGGCTGTCGAGCAAGCAGATCGGCGAGCGCCTGGGCATGGGCGTGCGCACCGTCGAGACCCACCGCACCCACCTGCGCCGCAAGCTCCAGCAGGACAGTCCGGCGGCGCTGCTGCGCTACGCGATCGAAGGCGGCTGGCGCTAAAGCCCTTCGTCGCGGTCTACGTGTGGACACGCAAGCGCAGGCCCCGATGACGGCGGCCGGGCGAATGCTCACCATCCTGCTCCAGCGCCACCCCCGTTCCGGCGCGCCCCCTCAGGAGACCCGCATGAGTGACGAAGCCGCGAAACAGGCCGCGCCGAAGCGCCGCCGCTTTCTGAAGACCACCGGCACCGCCGCCGTCGGTGCCGCCGCCCTGGCCGCGCCGATGGTGAGCAAGGCGCAGACGACGACGCTGCGCTTCCAGTCGACCTGGCCGGCGAAGGACATCTTCCACGAGTGCCAACGACTTCGCGAAGAAGGTCAACGACATGGCCGGCGGCCGGCTGAAGATCGAGGTGCTGCCCTCCGGCTCGGTGGTGCCCGCGTTCCAGCTGCTCGACGCCGTCAACAAGGGCACGCTGGACGGCGGCCATGGCGTCGTCGCCTACCACTATGGCAAGAACAACGCGCTGGCGCTCTGGGGCTCTGGCCCGGCCTTCGGCATGGATCCGAACATGGTGCTGGCCTGGCACAACTATGGCGGCGGCAAGGCGCTGCTGGCCGAGGTCTACGCGGCGCTGAACATCGACGTCGTGTCGTTCCTCTACGGCCCGATGCCGACGCAGCCGCTGGGCTGGTTCAAGAAGCCGATCGCCAAGGTCGATGACCTGAAGGGCATGAAGTTCCGCACCGTCGGCCTGGCCGTCGACGTCTTCAAGGAACTCGGCATGGCGGTCAACCCGCTGCCCGGCGGCGAGATCGTGCCGGCGCTGGACCGCGGCCTGATCGATGCCGCCGAGTTCAACAACGCCAGCTCCGACCGCACGCTCGGCTTCGCCGACGTGGTGAAGAACTGCATGCTGCAGAGCTTCCACCAGAGTGGCGAGCAGTTCGAGATCCTGTTCAACAAGGACAAGTACAGCGCGTTGCCGGCCGAGTTGAAGTCGGTGATCGACTACGCGGTGCAGGCGGCCAGCGCCGACATGAGCTGGAAGGCGATCGAGCGCAACAGCGCCGACTACAACGAGCTGAAGAAGGCCGGTGTGAAGTTCTTCAAGACCCCGGATGCGGTGCTGCGCGCGCAGCTCGCCGCCTGGGACAAGGTGACGGCCGCCAAGGCCGCCGAGAACCCGCTGTTCAGGAAGGTGCTGGACAGCCAGAAGGCGTTCGCGCAGCGCGCCGGCACCTGGCAGAACGACTACATGGTCGACTTCAAGATGGCGTGGAACCACTACTTCAGGTCACCTGCCAAGAAGGCCTGAGGTCAGCTCAAAGGGGGCCGTCCACGGCCCCCTTCCCAAACCATGAAGAAACTGCTGCTGGCCGTCGACCGCCTGTCGACATGGATCGGCCAGGCCTTCGCCTGGCTGATCGTGCTGCTCACCGCCTTGATCAGCTGGGAGGTGTATTCGCGCTACATCCTCAACACGCCGCATGACTGGAACCTCGATGCCCAGCTGATGGGCTACGGCACCCTGTTCATGATGGCCGGCGCCTACACGCTGTCCAAGGCCGGCCATGTGCGCGGCGACGTGCTCTACGGCTTCTTCCGGCCACGCACGCAGGCGGCGATCGACCTGCTGCTGTACCTGGTGTTCTTCCTGCCCGGCATCGTCGCGCTGACCTGGGCCGGATGGACCTTCTTCCACGACGCGCTGGCCATTCGCGAGTCGACCTTCAGCGCCACACCGCTGCCGGTCTACCCGTTCAAGGGCGTGATCCCCATCGCAGGCGGCCTGCTGCTGCTGCAGGGCCTGGTCGAGATCGTGCGATGCGTGCAGTGCCTGAGAGCGGGCGAGTGGCCGAGCCGCGAGCAGGACGTCGAGGAAGTCGACGTCGACAAGCTCAAGCAGATGGTCCATGTCGATTAAGGCGACGCCATGAAGATTCGCAAGGAACTCTGGTTCGGCTTCGTGCTGATGGCGATCATCATTGCCGGCATCGCGTTCGTGCTGCTCAGCGCCGACAAGCTCAGCAGCGGCCACCTCGGCCTGACCATGCTGGCGCTGGTGGTGGTGGCCATCATGCTCGGCTTCCCGACGGCGTTCACGCTGATGGGCATGGGCATGCTGTTCACCTGGTTCGCCTATGACTTCGACACCGGCAAGACCTTGACGCTGATGGTGCAGTCGGCGTTCAAGGTGATGGGCAACGACGTGCTCATCTCGATCCCGCTGTTCGTCTTCATGGGTTATCTGGTCGAGCGCGCGAACCTGATCGACAAGCTGTTCAAGAGCCTGCACCTCGCGCTGGCCCGCGTGCCGGGCTCGCTGGCCTTGGCCACGCTGTTCACCTGCGCGATCTTCGCCACCGCCACCGGCATCGTCGGCGCCGTCGTCACCTTGATGGGCCTGCTCGCGTACCCGCAGATGCTCAAGAGCGGCTACGACGTGCGCGTCGGCGCCGGCTGCATCACCGCCGGCGGCTGCCTCGGCATCCTGATCCCACCGTCGGTGCTGCTGATCGTCTATGGCGCCACCGCCGGCGTCTCCGTGGTGCAGCTGTATGCGGGCGCTTTCTTCCCCGGCCTGATGCTGGCCGGGCTCTATGTGCTGTACGTGATCCTGTTGGCCAAGATCAAGCCGCAGCTGATGCCGCCGCTGAGCATGGAGGCGCGCCGAATCACGCTGCCGCAGCTGGCCGAGCGGCTCAGCCAGGGCCGCGTGACGCGCGCGCTCCCGGCCCTGCTCAAGGCCCTGGGTCATGAGCCGGACAAGGTTGCCGTGCTGCGCCAGCTCGGCGTCACCCTGCTGCCGGTGTTCCTGGTACTGGCGATCTCGGGCGCCGCCTGGCTGCATTCGCACAACCCGCTGCCCGCGGCCGTGCCGGCAGCCAGCGAGCAGCCCGCCTCGCTGGGCGGCGACCAGGATCAGGCACCGACGTCGACCGAGGGTGGCCTGGCCGAACCGCCGACGGATGCGGACGAACCGGCCAGCGATGCGCCTGCCGACAGCGGGCTCAGCGAGCCGCCCGTCGAGCTCGGCGCCAGCGACACGCCGGCCAGCGCCTCGGCCGAATCGGCCAGCACCGACGTCGGGCTGGCGGACCCCGCCGCGCTGCCGGCGGCGGCCGCCTCGGCACCCGCAGCCGGCGGCGCCGGCGGCTGGGTCGGCTGGACCGTCACCGCCGCCTGCCTCGCCGGCTTCTACGCGATGCTGAGCTTCCAGCGCCTGGAGGTCTTCAAGCTGCTGCTGACCAGCTTCTTCCCGCTGCTGGTGCTGATCCTCTCGGTGCTCGGCTCGATCGTCTTCGGTCTCGCCACGCCGACCGAGGCGGCGGCGGTCGGCGCCTTCGGCGGCTATCTGCTGGCGGCGATCTACTCGGTGATCAACAAGCGCGCCGCCGGCGAACGGCGGCCGGTGTTCATCGTCTGGCTGCTGCTCTGGGCGCCGCTGCTAGTCAGCGTCGGCTGGTTCATCGCGCACCGCGAGGGCCTGGTGGCGCAAGGCGTCAGCGTCGGCTTCGGCGCCATCGCCGCGGCCGGGGTGCTGCTCTGGGCGCTGCTCGCCTACAAGCAGGCGCGGCTGCAGTCAGAGGTCCGCGAGTCGGTGTTCCTGACCGCCAAGACCAGCGCGATGGTCTGCTGGCTGTTCGTCGGCTCGGCGATCTTCTCCGCCGCCTTCGCCCTGCTCGGCGGCCAGGAGCTGGTCGAGAAGTGGGTGCTCGGCATGAACCTCAGCAAGGTCGAGTTCATGGTGCTCAGCCAGGTCATCATCTTCATCCTCGGCTGGCCGCTGGAGTGGACCGAGATCATCGTCATCTTCATGCCGATCTTCATCCCGCTGCTCGATCACTTCGGGGTCGACCCGCTGTTCTTCGGTCTGCTGGTAGCGCTGAACCTGCAGACCGCCTTCCTCAGCCCGCCGGTGGCGATGGCCGCGTTCTACCTGAAGGGCGTGAGCCCGCCCCATGTCACGCTGAACCAGATCTTCGTCGGCATGCTGCCCTTCATGGGCATCCAGGTGCTCGCCATCGTGCTGCTCTACCAGTGGCCGGCGATCGGGCTCTGGCTGCCCAAGGTGCTGTACGGTTGAGGCCAGGCGCCCGGTGCCGGTCTTGCGCGGGGAGCGGGCGGGGAACGCGAGCGAATTCGCCTGATGGCTTCGCCGGCTGCCTGGCGTCGGCCTAGACTGCCCCGGTGCCGCTCCCGCCCGCCAACGCGCTGACCGCGCGACTGCCCGCCGCGCTGCAATCCCTGGTGCGCAGGGGCCTGGGCCTGCGCCTGCTGCTGGCGTCGCTGGTGGTGGCCTGCATGGTGGCGATGGCCAGCCTGCAGCTCGGCATCAATGTCTGGATGGGTCGCGGCCGCTTCGAGCAGGATGCGCTGCGTGCCGCACAGACCGCCAGCGGCCTGATCGAGGAGCGCAGCCGCCACCTGCTGCAGCCCAACGCCATCGTGCTGCGGCAGATCGGCTTCAGCCCGTTGGCGACCGCGCAGACCCTGGCCGAACGCCTGGATCGACGCCATGTGCTGACCACCGAGCTGGCGGCGAATCCGCTGCTGTCGGCCACCTACCTCGGCTACCGCAACGGCGACTTCGTGCTTGCCCGGCCGCTGCGCAGCGACGCACTGCGCGACAGCGTTCGCGCGCCCGAGAACGCCGCCTTCCTGCTGCAGACGCAGACCGTGCAAGCCGACGGCAAGGCGCTGGGCCAGTACCACTTCGTCGCCGCCGACGGCCGCCTGCTGCTGACGCGGGCGATGCCCGAGTACCGCTTCGACCCGCGTCAGCGCCCCTGGTTCCAGCTCGCCGAGGGCCGTGACGACCCGGTCGTCGGCGACCCCTATCTGTTCTTCACCACCCGCCCCGTCGGCCTCACCCTGAGCCAGCGCAGCCGCGACGGCGCTGCGGTGGTCGGCGTCGACGTCGAACTGATCGACCTGGCACGCCTGCTGGGCCGGCATCGGGTCACGGCGGGCACGCAGCTGGCGCTGCTGAACGCCGGCCAGCGCGTGCTGGCCTACAGCGAACCGGCGCGGCTGCTGATGCAGCAGGGCGAACGCGTCAGCCTGGCCGGCCTCGAGGAGCTGCAGCAACCGGCCTTCGCGTCGCTGCTGGCGCGGGCGCCGGCCGAGGCGCACCGGCTGCAGCTCGCCGATGGCGAGTGGATCGGCGTGCGCATGCCGTTCAATGTCGGCCTCGGGCCGAATCTGCAGCTGCTGCTGGTGACGCCGCTGGAGGACCTGGTGGCACCGGCACGGGCGCGGGCGCACCGCGCGCGCTGGATCGCCGCCGGGCTGGCGCTGCTGCTGCTGCCGGTCGGCTGGTGGGCCGGCTCGGCGATCGCGCGACGCCTGGACCAGCTCAGCCTGCGAACCCAGCGTCTGGTGCGCTTCGACTTCACGCCGGAGCGCCAGCGCCACTCGCTGGTGCGCGAGGTCAATCAGCTGAACCAGGCCATCGAGCACATGGGCAGCACGATCGACGCGTTCCTGCGTCTGTCGCAACAGATTGCCAGCGAGCCGCAGATCGAGCGCATGCTGCAGCAAGTGCTTGACCAGCTGGTGCAGGCCACGCATTGCGAGGGCGCGCAGGTCTGCCTGTGGGACGCCCGGAGCGGCCAGATGCAGCATGCGGCCAGCGCCGGTGCGGTGCGCCAGCGCCTGCCCGAACGCTTCGCCTACCCGCCGCAACGCGGTCAGCGTCTGCAGCCACGCGATCTGCAGGGCCATGTGCAGATGGACCTCGAGCTGCACGGTCGCAACGGCAGCCTGCAGGGCCTGCTGGTGCTCGAGTACCCGCAGGACGACGAGCATGCCGACCAGGCCTTCGTCAGCTTCGCGCGTCAGCTCAGCGGCATGCTGGCGGTGGCGATCGAGACCCGGCAGCTGATCGAGGCCCAGCGCCGGCTGTTCGACGCCGTGATCCAGCTGATGGCCGATGCCATCGATGCCAAGAGCCCCTACACCGGCGGCCATTGCGAGCGCGTGCCGCAACTGGCGATCGAGCTGCTCGACCGACTCTGCGCCGAGACCCGGGGCCGGTACGCGGACTTCCAGCTCAACGACGCCGAGCGCTATGCGTTCCGCCTGGGCGCCTGGCTGCACGACTGCGGCAAGGTCACCAGCCCCGAGCACATCGTCGACAAGGCGACCAAGCTGGAGCTGATCCACAACCGCATCCACGAGGTGCGCGCGCGCTTCGAGATCCTCTGGCGCGACGCCGAGATCGCGCAGCTGCGCGGCGAGCTCAGCCCCGAGCAGCTGGCGGCCAGGCACCAGCAGCTGCAGGACGACTTCGCCTTCGTCGCCCAATGCAATGTCGGCGGCGAGTACATGGCCGAGGCCGCGGTCGCACGCCTGCGCGAGATCGGCGCGCAGACCTGGCTGCGCCAGTTCGACGATCGCCTGGGCCTGTCGGCCGAGGAGGCGCGGCGCCTCGCCGCCGCCCGCCCGCAGGCGCCGGCGCTGCCGGCACGCGAGACCCTGCTGGCCGACAAGCCGGAGCACATCGTTGCCTGGGGCGATGCACGACCGCCGGTGGCGCGCGACGACCCGCGCAACCACTACGGCTTCGACATGCGCCTGCCGGCCCAGCAGCAGCACCAGGGCGAGCTGCACAACCTCACGGTCAGCCGCGGCACGCTGACCGACGAGGATCGCTTCCGCATCAACGAGCACATCGTGCAGACGCTGATCATGCTCAAGGGCCTGCCCTGGCCGGCCGAACTGGCCCAGGTGCCCGAGCTCGCGGCCACGCATCACGAGCGGCTCGACGGCAAGGGTTACCCGCGTGGCCTGCCGGCGTCGAGCCTGAGTCTGCAGGACCGGGTGATGGCGCTGGCCGACGTGTTCGAGGCATTGACCGCCGCCGACCGCCCCTACAAGGCGGCCAAGACCCTGACCGAGACCTTGCGCATCATGGCGGCGATGTGCCGCGATCAGCATCTCGACGGCGAGCTGTTCCGCTATTTCCTGCACAGCCGGCTTTGGGCGGTGTTCGCCGAGCGCTTCATGCAGCCGGAGCAGCGCGACGCGGTTGACATCGCCGCGATCGAGGCCCTGCTGCCTCAGCCGGACGCGTAGGTGGAGAAGCGCAGGCGGTTGCCGTCGGGGTCGAAGATCAGGAACTCGCGCGCGCCCCAGGGCATGTCGGCGGGCGGCTGGTGCACGATGGCGCCGCGGGCGGTGAACGCGCGCCAGCAGGCGTCGACATCGGGTACCACCAGGTAGACGGCGGCGCCGACCTCGCCGTCGCCGGCGTGCTCGCTGAGAAAGATCGTCTGGCCCTCGCGGGTCAGCGAGAAGAACAGCGGCAGGCCGGGCTCGAACTGGTGCTGCCAGTCGATCGCGAAGCCGAGCTGGTCGACGTAGAAGGCCAGGCTGCGCCTGGCATCCGTGCTGCGCAGCTGCGGGATGACGGTCTGTGTCATGGGGACTTCAGGGGTGCGGGAGCCGCATGCTGCCGCATCCCGGCGCCGCGTCGCTCCGCCGGCCTCAGCGCCGCGCCAGCACGGCCACACCGGCCAGCACCAGCGCGGTGCCGGCCAGCACCCAGGCGGTCAGTGGCTCGTCCAGCAGCAGCGCGCCCATCAGCAGCGTGCTCATCGGCCCGACCATGCCGGCCTGCGCCGCCAGCGGCGCACCGATGCGGGCGATCGCCAGCATCACCAGCAGCACCGGCGCAAAGGTGCAGAGCGTGGCGTTGAGCACCGAGAGCCAGAACACCGGCGCGGGCACCAGCGCGGCATCGAGCGGCCGCAGCAGCAGGAACTGCGCGATGCACAAGCCGCAGGCGATGCTCGTCGCCAGTCCGGTCAGGCGCAGCGCGCCGATGCGCTTCAAGACCTCGCCGCTGCGCACCAGGTAGATCGCATAGCTGACCGCGCTGCCCAGCACGAGCAGCGAGCCGATCAGCGTCGCGCGGCCATCGAAGCGGATCTCCTGCGCGAACACCAGCAACACGCCGCCGTAACTCAGGCCCAGCGCCAGCAGCTGCCGCGGGTGCACGCGAGCCTTCAGCAGCAGCACGCTGATCAGCAGCACCAGGGTCGGGTTGAGGTAGAGGATCAGGCGCTCGAGCGAGGCGCTGATGTACTGCAGGCCGGCGAAGTCAAGAAAGCTCGCCAGGTAATAGCCGGTGAAGCCGAGCACGAACAGGTCGCGCCAGTCGCGGCGGTTCAGGCGGGGCTGGCCGCGGCCGGCCCACCAGGCCAGCAGCAGGAACAGCGGCAGGGCCAGCAGCATGCGCCACATCAGCAGCGTCACCGCGTCGACCCCGCCATGCCGGTAGGCCAGCTTGATGATGATGGCCTTGCCGGAGAAGCCGATGGCTCCGGCGACGGCCATCAGCAGGCCCAAAGTGCGCGCGCGCTGCATGCCCGGATTGGAACCCGGTCAGACAGCGCGCGGTCCACGCGATGCGGCAAGGGCCGCGTCGCGAGGCAAGCGGATCAGTAGCGGTTGCGACCGCCGCCGTAGCCGACGCCGGCCGGGCGGTCTTCCTTGGGTCGTGCCTCGTTGACGGTCAGCGCGCGGCCGCCCATCGACTGGCCGTTCAGCGCCTGGATCGCGGCTTGCGCCTCGGCCGGGCTGCCCGTCTCGACGAAGCCGAAGCCCTTCGAGCGACCGGTGTCACGGTCCATCATGACCTTGGCCGAGACCACGGTGCCATGGGCGCCGAATTGTTGCTGGAGGTCCTCGTCGCGGACGCTGTAAGCGAGGTTACCGACGTAAAGCTTGCTGCCGTTCATGGGGTGATGCCGTTGCGGTTGGGGGAATAAGAGTAGCTCAGCGGAAGGTCCGGCGGGGCGCCGGGCCGCTGCGGCCATCGATGTGGCGGAAGGTGATGCGGCCCTTGCTCAGGTCATAGGGCGACATTTCCAGCGACACGTTGTCACCCGCCAGGATGCGGATGCGGTGCTTGCGCATCTTGCCGGCGGTGTAGGCCACGATGCCGTGACCGTTGTCGAGCAGCACGCGGTAGCGGGAGTCCGGCAGGACTTCCTCGACCTTGCCGCGCATTTCAATCAGTTCTTCTTTGGCCACAGGCGCTCCAGGGGTGAAGGTGGGGAATGGCGCTGCGCTCAGGCGCGGCCAAGGACCCAGCTCGCGCCTTCACGGGCGGCGTAATGCCGCGCGGATTCGCGAGTCGGGAACAACGGGGTGAAACGGAATACGCGGTCGTGCATCGCACGGCCGCTCCCGCTGCGGATCGACACCGCAGCGGTGAAGGCGCCTGCTTCGGTGTCGCGGGTCAGCGGCGAAACCAGGTACTTGCCTACGGTGAAAGTCTGTTCGTGAATCGTGGTCATCAAGTGGCGCTGGCCGGCCCACTGCGGGCCGCCGCGCGTTCATACGGAGTCAAGGCACCGTGCACGACTGCGCGTGCGACGGCGTGGTGATCGGGGGTCACCGTTCGAAGGGTGGGCACTGAGGGGAATTGGCCGACCGGGAGAGCTCGCCGCTGGGGGGAGTCGGACGGCTTGGGCGACCCTTGGGTAGGGGTCGGTGCCGCTGGGCGCGTTGCTGAACGCGCGGGCACAGGGCAGGGTCGGACGACGATGCCGCGAGAGAGAGCAAGGCGCGGCAATGCCCGGAGTGTAGTCGCTGGCTGGTACGCGCCTTGCGTCAGATCGAGCTCATTTGCCGACTATGTGGCAAATCGGCCCTGACCCGCCCGCTTTCGGGGTCTCGATCGGCGCCCGGCCGGTCCGGTCCGCCGCCGCAGCGGCGCTCGGCCCCTGCCAGGAAGGCAATGCCATGCCTTCCGGCGGGTCTCTGTCGCCGCCTCACACTCGCGGCTTTTCGTCAACGGAAACGCCCTCGATGACCAGCCGCCTGCCGCTCGCCCTCGCCCTCCTCGCCTGCTCGCTGCAGGCCCCCGCGTATGCCGACGAGGCGCTGCGCGCAGCCGTGGCCAGCGGCCACCGCACCGTCGCCAACGTGGCGCGCGACGCCGCGAGGCATCCGGTCGAGACCCTGGCCTTTTTCGGCCTCAAGCCCACCGACACGGTGGTCGAGCTCAGCCCCGGCGGCGGCTGGTACACCGAGATCCTCGCGCCCTATCTGCGCGAGCGCGGCCAGCTGATCGCCGCCGGCGATGACCCGGCCTCGACGCAGGCCTACGCCGCCCGTTCCGCACTGCGTCTGCGTGCCAAGCTGGACGCCATGCCCGGCGTCTACGGCAAGGTCAGGCTGGCGGTGTTCGACGCCGCCGCCGGCAAGCTGGATTTCGCGCCGGCTGGCAGCGCCGACAAGGTGCTGACCTTCCGCAACGTGCACAACTGGATGGCGCTGGGTGACGAGGCCAAGACCCGCGCCGTGTTCGCCGCCGCCTTCGCGGCGCTGAAGCCCGGTGGCGTGTTCGGTGTCGTCGAGCACCGGCTGCCGGCCGACCGGCCGTTCGATCTCAAGGCGCCGACCGGCTATGTGCCGCAGGCCTACGTCGTCAAGCTCGCCGAGTCGGTCGGTTTCCGGCTGGACGCGAGCAGCGAGGTCAATGCCAACCCGCGGGACACGGCCGACCATGAGAAGGGTGTCTGGGCCTTGCCGCCGAGCTACGCGAACCAGGACAAGGACCGCGCGAAGTACCAGGCCATCGGCGAGAGCGACCGCATGACGCTGCGCTTCGTGAAGCCCTAGATCCGCAGCGCCGCGCGGGCCTTCAGGCACTGCGCGTCGCCCGGCATGACGCTGCGGCAGGTCGACGAACGCTGCGCATAGATGGCGCAGGCCACCTGCGTGCCGGGCTCGCCCTGCAGCGCCACGCAACGCACCGGCCGCGACTCGGTGCCGGCCATGCAGCGATGCAGCGGCCCGACCGGTCGCGTCAGCGCCACCGGCACCGTGCCGCCCGGCGCGTCGTCGGCCTCGGCCCAGTAGAACGAAACCCGGAACACGGCGCAGCAGGCGCCGCAACGCTGGCAATCCAAGGGCGCGGACGCCGTAGCGGCGGCCGTCATGCGACCCGGTCCACGCGCATCGCCAGCAGCACCGAAGTCGTCGTGCGCAGCACGCCCTCGATCTCGCCGATCTCGTCGAGCAGCGCATCCAGACGCTGCGTGCTCGGGGCGCGCAGCACGGCGATGTAGTCGAACTCGCCGCTGACGGCGGCGAGCTGTCGCAGCTCGGGCAGCAGCGACAGGCGCTCGATCACCGCCCGCGCCGCCTTCGGGCTGACCGCCAGGTTGACGAAGGCCTGCACGCCTTCCGAGCCCTCGGTGGCCGCCAGGCGCACTGTGTAGCCGGTGATCGTGCCGCTGGACTCCAGGCGCGCCAGGCGCGCCACCACCGTGGTGCGCGCCACGCCCAGGCGGCGCGCCAGGTCGGCGGTGGAGGCGCGGGCATTGGCCTGCAGCTGGGCAATCAGGGCCCGATCCAACTCGTCCAGCAACACGCTCATGGTTAACCCTTGATTTATTCGAACCGGCGAACTTGATCGTCATTTCGACGAAACAAGCCGATTCTCCGACGAAGCCGCGCTTTCAATCGTCATGAGCCATCCCTAGAGTGCCGCCCATTCCCAAAGCTCTTGCTGGAGACGCACCATGATGAAGATTGCCCTGCTCGGCGCCGGTCACATCGGCCAGACCATTGCCCGTTTGCTGCACGCCACCGGCGACTACCAGGTCACCGTGCTCGACAAGAGCGCCGCTTACCTGAAGGTGCTGGCCGCCGAAGGCATCGCCACGCTGGAAGTCGACAGCGAGAACAAGGCCGCCCTGATGGCCGGCCTGCGCGGCAAGGATGCCGTCGTCAACGCGCTGCCCTACCACCTGGCCATCACCGCCGCCGAAGCGGCGCTGGAGTGCGGCTGCCACTACTTCGACCTCACCGAGGACGTCGCCGCCACCAAGGCGATCAAGGACATGGCCAAGGGCGCGAAGACCGCCTTCATGCCGCAGTGCGGCCTGGCCCCGGGCGTCATCGGCATCGTCGCCCACCACCTGGCCAAGCAGTTCGACGAGGTGCGTGACGTGCAGATGCGCGTCGGCGCGCTGCCCGCGTTCCCGACCAACAAGCTCAAGTACAACCTGACCTGGTCGGTCGACGGCCTCATCAACGAGTACTGCCACCCCTGCGAAGCCATCCATGGCGGCGAGTTCATCTCGGCGCTGCCGCTGGAAGGCCTGGAGCACTTCAGCCTGGACGGCACCGAGTACGAGGCGTTCAACACCTCGGGCGGCCTGGGCACCCTGTGCGAGACCTGGGCCGGCAAGGTCAAGAACCTCGACTACAAGACCGTGCGCTACCCCGGCCACCGCGACCTGATGAAGTTCCTGCTGGAAGACCTCGGCCTGGCCGCTGACCAGCAGCAGCTCAAGGACATCATGCGCAAGAGCATGCCCGCCACCATGCAGGACGTGGTGCTGGTGTTCGTGACCGTGTCCGGTATGAAGAACGGCGTGCTGCTGCAGGAAGTCTTCGCCCGCAAGATCTTCGCCGAGCGCGACGCCAAGGCGCCGCTGAGCGCGATCCAGATCACCACCGCCGCCGGCATCTGCGCCGCCGTCGATCTGTTCCGCGAAGGCAAGCTGCCGCAGAGCGGCTTCATCCGCCAGGAAGAGGTCGCCCTGCCCGACTTCCTCGCCAACCGCTTCGGCATGGCTTACCAGCAGTCGCGCCAGGTCGAGAGCATTGCTTAAGCTCCGCCCACTGCGCTGATCCGTTTCGCGCCGCCGCCCTGAGGAAGTTCAGCGCGGCGGCGTTGCCGCTTTTCGGCGCCCATGCGCCGCGCCCTGCGAACAGGAGTTCCCCGATGACCGCCATTTCCACCCAAGCCCATGAGCTGCTCAGCCGTCTGGGCGTCGCCAAGAACCTCTACACCGAGGGCACGCTGACCGCGCGTTCGCCGGTCGACGGCGCCGTCACCGGCCAGGTCGTCGAAAGCTCGGCCGCCGACATGCAGGCCGCGATCGGCAAGGCCCATGCCGCCTTCCTCGAGTGGCGCGTGATCCCGGCGCCCAAGCGCGGCGAGCTGGTGCGCAAGTTCGGCGAGGGGCTGCGCACGCACAAGACCGAACTGGCCGCGCTGGTCAGCCTGGAGGCCGGCAAGATCGCCTCCGAGGGCGCCGGCGAGGTGCAGGAAATGATCGACATCTGCGACTTCGCGGTCGGTCTGTCGCGCCAGCTGCACGGCCTGACGATCGCCTCCGAGCGCCCCGGCCACCGCATGATGGAGCAGTGGCTGCCGCTGGGTGTCGTCGGCATCATCTCGGCCTTCAACTTCCCGGTTGCCGTGTGGGCCTGGAACGCCGCGCTGGCCCTGGTCGCCGGTGACACCTGCATCTGGAAGCCGAGCGAGAAGACGCCGCTGACCGCACTGGCCACCCAGGCCTTGTTCGAGAAGGCGGTTGCCGCCTACCAGGCCGACGGCCATGTCGCGCCGGCCGGCCTGAGCCAAGTGCTCAACGGCGGCGCCGCCGTCGGCGATGCGATGGTCACGGACCCCCGCGTGCCGCTGGTCAGCGCCACCGGCTCGACCCGCATGGGCCGCATCGTCGGCCCCAAGGTCGCCGCGCGCTTTGGCCGCTGCCTGCTGGAGCTGGGCGGCAACAACGCGCTGATCGTGTCCGACAAGGCCGACCTGGAACTCGCCGTGCGCGCGATCGCCTTCGGCGCCTGGGGCACCGCCGGCCAGCGCTGCACCACCACCCGCCGCGTCATCGCGCACAAGGCAGTGCACGACCAGCTGGTCGAGCGCCTGGAGAAGATCCGCGTGCAACTGAAGATCGGCAACCCGCTGGCCGATGGCACCCTGGTCGGCCCGCTGATCGACAAGCAGAGCTTCGACGCCATGCAGGCCGCGCTGGTGCAGGCCAAGGCCCAGGGCGGCACGGTCCGCGGCGGCGAGCGTGCGCTGGCTGCCGAGCATCCGGAAGCCTTCTACGCCGCGCCGGCCCTGGTGACGATGCCGGCGCAGACCGAGGTCGTCTGCCACGAGACCTTCGCGCCCATCCTCTATGTGCTGAAGTACGAGACGCTGGAAGAAGCGATCGGGCTGCAGAACGGCGTGCCGCAAGGCCTGTCGTCGGCCATCTTCACCACCGACATCCGTGAGGCCGAGGCCTTCATGGCCGCCTCGGGCAGCGACTGCGGCATCGCCAACGTCAACATCGGCACCTCGGGCGCCGAGATCGGCGGCGCCTTCGGTGGCGAGAAGGAAACCGGCGGCGGTCGCGAGTCGGGCTCGGATGCCTGGCGCCAGTACATGCGCCGGGTCACCAACACGGTCAACTACAGCAACAGCCTGCCGCTGGCGCAGGGCGTGAAGTTCGATGTCTGATTGACCCACCCCCGAAGCGCTTCGCGCCTCCCCCTCAAGGGGGCGCCGCGAGCGGTCCGGCAAAGCCGGTTCCGCCGCGGCCGCTAGATCGGCGCGAACGTCGGGGAGCCTGCATCGAACACAACCAGAGGACCGCAATGAGCAATGGTGTTTTCCGTCTCGTCAAAGGCCTGCTCGGTGGCTCGGCCGCCGACGCCCTGTTCACCCAGCTGGAGATCGATCCGCGCCTGATCAAGCCGGTCGGTGAGACCGTCAGCCGCGCCGAGATGGCGCAGGCGCTGAACATGGCCTTGTTCTACGACCTGCACGAACGAGTGCCGGAAGGGCACGACTACGTGCAGGACGTGATGGCCGCCGGTCAGAAGATCACCTTCGACCATGGCGCGCTGCGCACCGTGGCCTGGCCCAGCGGCGCCCTGCCGCCGGGCGAGGCCGCGATCTCGCGCGTGCTGCGTCCGCTGGGCTTCCAGGTCGCCGACGTCTACCCACTGCCGCGCCTGAAGATGACCGGCCGCGCCTGGGCGCATGCCGACTTCCCGGAAACGATCGCGCAGTTCTTCGTCAGCGAGCTGCACCCCGAGCAGTTCAGCGAGAAGTTCCAGGCCGCGGTCACGCGCGTGCTGGCCGACAGCGTCGACCCGCTGGGCCCGCTGGACATCAGCCGCCTGGAGCGCCTGGGTCGCGACGGCCACTTGCCCTGGGCCGACGCGCTAGGCCTGATGCCCAAGATCGTCGCCTGCTTTGGCCGCCAGCATGGCGGCTTTGCGCTCGCCGACTACGACACCCTGCTCGCCGAGTCTGCCGAGATGGCCTGGATCGCCACCGAGGGCAATGCCTTCAACCACGCCACCGACCGCGTCGACGATCTCGAAGCGCTCAGCGAGGGCCAGAAGCAGCTCGGCCGCTCGATCAAGCCGGCCATCGAGGTCAGCAAGAGCGGCCGCGTCAAGCAGACCGCGTTCCGCGCCGCGCTGGTGAGCCGCGAGTTCCTGCAGGACGGCGAGTGGGTGATCAAGCAGGTGCCGGGTTCGTTCTACGAGTTCATCCAGCGCGAGCGCCTGCAATGCGGCCGCCTGGATCTGGCCTTCGACACCGGCAACGCGACCGCCATCTTCAAGATGACGACGCATGAGGCGCTTGAGATTCTGAACTGATGGACATGGAGCGAAAACTCTTGCTGACCGCCGCGGCCCTCTCGGCCGCCGTCACGATGATCCTGTTCTCGATCTGGCTGTTCGGCGGCGTGATGGGTTGGATCCAGGCCCTGCCGCAAGGCGAATCGCGGGCGCTTACGCCCCTGCTGCTCGCCAGCTCGGGAATCACGCTCGCCGTGGGAGCGACCTGGCGCCACCTGCGCGACGAGAAGAAGGATCAGCGTGACGCTTGAGGCCTTTCTGGCCGCCGCCGGCAGCCTGGCCTCAACCGAGGTCGAACCGCGCTACCTGAGCGGCAGCCGCTACGGCAACGGCGAATCGCCGGCGCTGCTGAAGCCGGCCACGCCGGCCGAGGTGTCGCGCCTGCTGCAGCTTGCCGCCGAGCATGGCGTGCAGTTGCTGACCCAGGGCGCCCACACCGGCCTGGTGCGCGCGGCCACGCCAGCCGGGCAGGTGCTGCTGAGCACGGAGCGCCTGCGCGCCGTGTTCGACTTCGATCCGCTGGACCGCACGCTTCGCGTCTCCACCGGCTTCAAGCTCAGCGAAGTCAATCAGCGCCTGGCCGAGCACGGCTTGCAGTTCCCGATCGATCTCAGCGCCGATCCCAGCATCGGCGGCATGCTGGCGCACAACACCGGCGGCACGCGCATGCTGCGTTACGGCGATGTGCGCGCCAACACGCTGGCGCTGGAAGTCGTGCTGGCCAGCGGCGAGACCTTGCGCCTGGGCCGCGGCCTGGCCAAGGACAACGCGCAGCTGGCGCTGCAGCATCTCTTCATCGGCGCCAGCGGCGCCTTCGGCGTGATCACCGAAGCCTGCCTGAAGCTGCACCCGCTGCCTCGGCAGGCGGCAGTGGCCCTCGTCGCACCGGCGTCGCTGGACGCGGTCTGGCCCCTCTACCGGCGCTGGATGGCGACGTTCGGCGGCCTGGTCTCGGCGTTCGAGGGCCTGAGTGCGAACGCGCTGCAGGCGGCCATCGGGGTGCGCGGCGGTGCGTCGCCGTTCGCCGACGCGCTGCCGCCGTATTCGCTGCTCGTCGAGCTCAGCAGCGACTTCGACGGTGTCGACCTGCGTGCGCTGTTGCACGCTGAGCTGGAGGCCGCCTTCGAGCGCGGCGAGGTCATCGACGCGGCGCTCGACAACGACGAAGGCCTCTGGGGCCTGCGCCATGCGGTCAGCGAGGGCCTGCGCGAGCAGGGCGCGGTGATCGGCTTCGACATCTCGCTGCCGCGCAACGCGGTCTGGGCGTTCCGCGAGCAGGCGAGCCGCTGGCTGGACGCAGAGTTCCCGCCGGCCAAGGTCTGCGACTTCGGCCACCTCGGCGACGGCGGCCAGCACTTCAACCTCGTCTGGCCCAAGGGCGAGGCCGCGCTGTCACCGGCCGACAACCAGCGCCTGCGCGACGGCATCTATGCGCTCGTTGCCGAGCACGGCGGCAGCTTCAGCGCCGAGCACGGCCTGGGGCCGCTGCTGCAGCGCTGCTATGACGCGCATACCGCGGGCGGTGTCAAGGCGCTGAGCGCAGCCATCGACCAGCTGCTCAACCCCGACGCCAGGCTCGGGCAGTTCCGCTTCGGTTGAGCGGCGCTCAGGCCTCGTCGGCGGACCAGGGCAGCATCATCGTCAGCATCAGCAGGCGCTCGAACTCCGGCGCCAGGTTGCCGACGATGGCTTCCGGATCCGGACACAAGCGGGCGTCGGTGATGAGTCCGAACTGCACCCGGCCGGCATAGGTCAGGATCGACACTCCCATGCCGATGTCGCCGCTCTGCGGCACCCAGAACATCACCTGCTCGACGGTCGAACCGAGGAAGCGCAGCGGCTGCGCCGGCCCCGGCACATTCGTCATCACCGCCGTCGCCTTCTTCGCGAACAGGTTCAGCAGCTGGTGCTGCACCGGCTTGATCAGCAGCCCGGCGACCGCGAGCAGGCCGAAGGCCATGATGGGCTGGAAGCTGCCCTTGAGTTCGTTCATGCGCGCGCGCACCGCGTACAGGCGCTCGACCGGGTTCTCGATGCCGATCGGCAGCACCAAGGGCACCAGCCCGAAGCGGTTGCCGAGCTGGTAGGCCTTGGCCATCGGCCGCAGGTTCACCGGCACCATGGCACGGATCTCCTTGCCCTTCGGATCCTCGCCCTTGTCGCGAAGGTAGTTGCCGATCGCGCCGGCGACGCAGCTCAGCAGCACGTCGTTGACCGAGCCGCCGAGCGTCTTGCCGATCGCCTTGACCTCGTCGAGCGCCAGGCTGTCGTCCCAGGCCACCATCTTGCGCACGCCCGGCTTGCCTTTCAGACGGGTGTGCGAGTCGTCGGGCATCAGCGCGAACGCGGTGAGGTCGCTCATCGCCTGCATGCCGAGCCGGGCCATGTGCATCGGACCGTCCATCGGGTGATCGGGCGTCCACATCGCCTCCAGTCCCATGCCGACGCCTTTGCTGGTCAGCTTGACCGCCTGCGAGCTGAGGTCGGCGATCGGCTTGAGCAGCACGTCGACCCACCAGTCGTGGTCGTCGCTGGCCGCGTCGCGGACCTTGCGCGGCGGCGGCAACGGACCGCCGTCGGTGATCGACAGCATCACCGAGATCAAGGCAATGCCGTCGGCGATGCAGTGATGGATGCGCGAGATCAGCACGCTGCGGCCCTGGAAGTCCTCCACCAGCTCCATGTGCCAGAGCGGTCGCTTCGGATCCAGCGGCTCGCCGGTCAGTGCGCCGACATGCTCGCGCAGCGCCGCATCGGGGTGCTGGCCCGCGCGCACGCGGATCTCGCCCTCGACGACATGGTTGGCGATATCGAAGTCCGGGTCCTCGACCCAGTGCGCACCCATCACGTCCTCCGACACGTACTGCCTGAAGCGCCGGTAGGGCAGCAGCTTCTCGGCGCAGCGCTGGCGCAGCTGGGCGACGCTGATCTTCGGATCCAGCACCCAGATGCCGACGATCGTCATCAGGTTCTCGGGCGTGTCCATCCGCAGCCAGGCGGTGTCGACGCGCGACATGCGTTCCATCGGAAGACTCATGCGATAGACCTCAGGCAGTTGTTGCGATTCTGTCGCCTATCGATCCCCCCCCTGAGCGCCTGTGGTGCCGCCCCCTCAAGAACAGACCGCCGGTGGCCCCGGCCAAACCGCTGAGGCGGCCGCCTGTTTTCGAGCCGGAGCGCAAACGCCGCATAACATCCGCTGATCAATCACCCAATGGCCTGGTAGCCGAAGGAGACATGGATGAGCCTGAAGAAGAAGTTTGAAGCCGCGGTGGCCAACTCGAAGAAGCTGTCCGAGCGCCCCGACAACGCCACGCTGCTGAAGCTGTACGCGCTCTACAAGCAGGGCACCGAGGGTGACAACGAGACCAAGAAGCCCGGCATGATGGACATGGTCGGCCGCGCCAAGTGGCAGGCCTGGGAAGAAATCAAGGGCATGAGCCCCGACGACGCGATGCAGGAGTACATCGACCTGATCGAATCGCTGTCTTGAGTCACCGCCGAAGCGCCGGCTGCGCCTCCCTCTGAAGGGGGCCCGGCGGGCGCTTGATCAAGGCAAGGGCGCTGAGGCGCCCTTACTTTTTCTTGGCCGCCGCCTTCTTCGGGGCCGGCTTTTCGGCATCGGCCAGCAGCTTGTCCAGCTCCTGCTGGATCTCCCTCTCGATCGTGCCGCGCAACGCACCCAGCAGCAGGCCCAGCTTGGCCTGCAGCTCGAAGGCGTCGCTGCTGACGATCAGTTCCCCCTTAACGCCGCTGCGCTGGAACTCGATGGTGTCGCTGTCCTCGCCCTCATAGACGGTGCATTCCATGCCGAGGCGGGACTCGGCGTCCTCGGCCCAGGCCCAGGCGATCTTGCGGGCCTTGGCCAGGCCGAGATGGTGGTCGCGGTGGATGTGCAGGGTCGACATATCAGTTCAGGCTTCGTTGCGATCGCGGCAGCGCTGCCAGGCGCGCCACCGCTTGGTGAAAGGCCGGCCAGCTGCCGCCCAGGCGTTGGAACAGGACTTCAAAGCCCGGCACCGCCGACTGGTAGGCCGACAGCAGGGCCAGTGAGGCATTGTTGGCGCCACGCGCCCAGGCCAGATAGCCCGAGTAACCCGCATCCAGCGCCGCCAGCGCGCCCAGGTCCTGGGTCAGGCGATCAAGGCGCTGGCGTTTGCGCGCCGGCTTGTCGTCCGCATCGCTGGCGTAGAGCTGCTGCAGGTCGAGTCGCGCCGCCAGCGCCAGCTCGCGCCAGCGCTCGCGGCGCCGCTCGCGGGCCTGGTCCTGCGCCTGCGCCGCCGCATCGGGAAACGCCGCCCACCAGGCCTGCAGACCGAGCCGCTCGACGGCGGTCGCATAGCTCTCGTTGAAGCCGCTGTCGTCACCGGCATAGGCGCGCTGGTGGGCCAGCTCGTGGAACAGCAGGCGCGCCAGCTCGGGCTGGCCCCAGCGCAGGAAGGTCGAGAGCAGCGGGTCGCCGCCGAGCAGATTGCTGTAGCCAAGCGTCGAATAGGCCGGTACGCCGTAGCTGTACACATCCCAGCCTTCGCCACGCAGTTGCGTCGCCAGCTCGGACGCCTGGGCACGATCCCAGTAGCCGCGGTAGCCGACGCAGCCCATCAGCGGAAAGCACCAGCGCCGCAGCTCGAGGCCGAGCGCCGGGGCGGCAACCACGTTCCAGACCACCGCATCGTCCGGCAGCTCGACGTAGCGCTGGTAGCTGGCGTTGTCGGGCAGTGCCAGCACGTCGACGGCGAAACGGCGCAGGCGTTGCGCCAGTCGCAGCAGATCGCGGGTGGCCGCCGGGGTGGCCGGGCGGGTCAGCCAGCTGTCGATGGGTTCGGCGCGCGACAGCAGGTCCAGATGACCGCCCACCGCCCGCGCGCGGTAGCCCCATTCGCTGACGACCGAGCAGCCTGTCAGCAGCGGGGTGGCGAGCAGGGCGCGACGTCTCAAGCAGCCCGCTCGACCTGCACCAGGCAGTCGTAGAAGGTCGCCGCCTGGCCGAGGTCGGTCAGGCGCTGGCTGGTCAGTTCGTTGACGTTCTTGCCGTCGACGCCGAACTTGCGCCACCAGACACCCAGGCCGTTGACGACCCCGGGCCGCGCGCGGCCGTTGAGCTGCACGCGCAGCAGCTGGCTGCCGCGGTCGTTGAACACCCGGGCCATGTCGCCGGCCGCGATGCCGCGCGCCGCCGCGTCTTGCGCGTGCATCTCCAGCACCGGCTCGCGCTCGATATCGCGCAGGCTCTTCACGTTGACGAAGCTGCTGTTGAGGAAGTTGCGCGCCGGCGGCGAGATCATCGCCAGCGGGTAGCGGGCGGCGAGCTGCGGTGTGGACTCCACCGACTCGTGGTTGGCCACGAAGTCGGGCACGCCCAGGGTCGGGTGGGTCGCCCAGGCCTTGCCGGAGGGGGTCGGGAACTCGCCGTCGGCCAGCGGCAGTTCCGGCACCGGCAGCGGCAGGAAGCCGTTGGCGCGCAGCGCGTCGAGGTCGATCTCGTTCATCGCCTGGCGCGCCAGCATCTCGTCGTCGTCGGCAAAGCAGGGGTCGTCAAAGCCCAGGGCGGCGGCGAGCTCGCGGAAGATCTGCGTGTTCGGCTTGGCCTCGCCCAGCGGCGGGATCGCCGGCTCGTTGATCAGCACGTCGGTGTGGCCGTAGCTGAAATGGATGTCCAGGTGCTCCAGCTGCGTGGTCGCCGGCAGCACGATGTCGGCGAGGTCGGCGGTGTCGGTCATGAAGTGCTCGAGCACGACGGTGAACAAGTCCTCGCGCTGCAGGCCGCGAATGACCTTGCCGGAATCCGGTGCCACCGCCGCCGGATTGCTGTTGTAGACGACCAGGGCCTGGATCGGCGGCTCGGCCTGCAGCAACGCGTCACCGATCGCGCTCATGTTCACCATGCGCGGCGCACGACCGGCGAGCAGCTCCGGGCGCTCCAGCGCCTCGTTGTTCTTGAACGGTGCGGCCCAGCCGGAACTCGACAGCAGCAGGCCGCCGCCCTGGCGCTTCCAGGCGCCGGTCAGGCAAGGCAGCAAGGCGATCAGGCGCACCGCGTTGCCGCCCCCGTGCACGCGCTGCATGCCGTAGTTCAGGCGGATCGCCGCCGGCGCCGTGGTCGCGTAGTCGCGCGCCAGGCCCTCGATCTCGGCGACGCTCAGACCGGTCAACGCGGCGGCGCGCGACGGCGGCCATTGCAGCGCCTTCTCGCGCAGGCCGTCGAAGCCCTCGACCGCGCGGGCGATGTAGTCCTCATCGAGCCAGCCCCGGGTGATCAGCTCATGCATCAGCGCCAGCGCCAGCGCGCCGTCGCTGCCCGGCCGCAGCGCCAGGTGCTGGTGGCATTTGTCGGCGGTCTCGGTGCGCCGCGGATCGATGCAGATCAGCTTCGCCCCGGCGCGCTTGGCCTGGTTCGCGTAGGTCCAGAAATGCAGATTGCTGGCGATGCTGTTGCTGCCCCAGATCAGGATCAGGCGAGCGTCGGCGAAATGGCGCAGGTGCATGCCGATGCGATGACCGTAGACCGCCGCCAGCCCGGCGGCGCCGGCGCTGGCGCAGATCGTGCGGTCCAGGCGCGCCGCGCCGAGACGGTTCCACAGCCGGTCGGCCATCGATCCGCCCTGCAGCAGACCCATCGTGCCGGCATAGCTGTAGGGCTGGATGCATTGCTTGTCGTCGATGGCGTTGAAGCGCGCGGCAATCGTGCGCAGTGCCTCGCCCCAGGAAATGCGCTCGAAGCGGGGCGACTCCGACTTCTTGCTGACGCGTCGCAGCGGGTGCAGCAGGCGGTCCGGGTGGTGGGTGCGCTCGGCATAGCGGCTGACCTTGGTGCACAGCGCGCCATGGGTGCTGGGATGGTCGGCGCGGCCGACGACCTTGACGACCTGCTCGCCCTGGACATGGACCTGCAGGGCGCAGGTATCGGGGCAATCGTGCGGGCAAGCGCCGTTGACAACGCGGGTATTCATGATGGGGCAGGAACGCAGAAAAGGCGGGCAGCGGGCCGCTCCCGAACCCGCCGCAGCCGCTCGGGGACCGGCGACCAGCGGCAGACTGGGAGCATTGTTCCAGCGATGATGTCATGGTGACGAAGACCCGACCGTTCGACATCCTTGTGCTCGGCGCCACCGGCTTCACCGGCCGGCAGCTGGTGCACGCGCTGCAGCGCCAGGTCGAGGGCCGCGGGCTGCGCATCGGCCTGGCCGGGCGGCGGCCGGAGGCGCTCGCCGCCCTGCAGTCGGGCCTCGACATCCTGCCGGCCGACGCTGCCGACGAGGCGTCGATGGGCAAGCTGGCGCGCAGCGGCCGCGTGCTGCTGAACCTCGCCGGACCCTACGCCGAGCGCGGCGAGGCGGCGGTGGCGGCCTGTGTCGCCCATGGCTGCCATCACCTCGACCTCAGTGGCGAGGTGTTCTGGATGCGGCAGATGCTGCACCGCCATCACGAAGCGGCGCGGGCCCGCGGCGTGCTGCTGGTGCCTGCCTGCGGCTTCGAGGCGCTGCCCTTCGACCTCGCGACGCAGGCGGTGGCCCGCTACCTGCTGCTGCGCCATGGCGAGCGCTGCGTCAAGGTCGAGATCGCGATCCGCCTCACGGGTCCGTCGTTGACGCGGCTGTCAGACGCGATCAGCGGCGGCACCCTGGCGTCGATGCGCGCGGTGCTGGAACACGACCGCAGCGACAGCCTTCAGCGCATGGACTGCCTGCTGCCCGAGGAACTGCCCGAGGGCTGGAATGCCAACGCGGTGGCGCTGGCCAATGGCGCGCCGCTGTCGCCCTGGTGGGACGCCGACTGGGCGTCGGTGATGGCACCCGCCCTGCCCGCCCCGTTCATCAACCCGCCGCTGGTGCTGCGTTCGGCGTCGCTGGCGCCGGATGCGTTCGCGCCCGGGGTCCGTTACCGCGAGGGTCTGCAGATGCGCGACAGCGTGGAACGGCTGCTCGGGCCGCTGGCGCGCGCGCTGCCCCACTCACCCTGGGTGCTGGCCGGCCTGGGCGGCACCAGCCGGGCGGCCCAGTGGTCGGCGGCGGCGACGCTGGCGGCACCGCTGGCGGCGCTCAGCGCCGCTGCCGGCAAGCAGCAAGGCATGAGCCGGCAGGCGCTGCAGCGCCTGATCGAGCTGGTCGGCCCGAAACCGGGCGAGGGCCCGCGGCCCGAGTTGCTGGACGGGGTCGGCTACGAGTTGCAGGTCCGTGCCGAAGGTGAGGGGGGCACCGTGCAGCGAGCGCTGCTGCGCGCCAGCGGCCATCCGGGCTACCGTTCGACGCCGGAGATGATGGCAGCCGTCGGCCTGGGACTGGCCGAGGGCCGGCTCGGCGCCGGCAAGGCCGGCCTGCTCAGCCCCGGCGCCGCGTTTGGCGTGGAGGCGCTGCCGCTGCTGGAGACGGCCGGCGTGCGCTGGATTCTTGAGAAAGACTGAGATGAAGCCTTTTGACGAACTGCTGAAGAATGGCGAGGCGATCACCGCCATCCGCCGCGACATCCATCGCCATCCCGAGCTCTGTTTCCAGGAGCAGCGAACCTCGGACCTGATCGCCGCCAAGCTCACGGAGTGGGGGATCCCGGTGATCCGTGGGCTGGGCAAGACCGGTGTCGTCGGCATCGTGCAGAACGGGGACAGCCCCCGCGCCGTCGGCCTGCGTGCAGACATCGACGCGCTGCCGATGAGCGAGGTGAACCGCTTCGCACATGCCAGCAGCATCCCGGGCCGCATGCACGCCTGTGGCCACGACGGCCATACCGCGATGCTGCTGGCCGCCGCGCAGCACCTGAGCCGCTACCGCAATTTCGACGGCACCGTCTACCTGGTGTTCCAACCGGCCGAAGAGGGCGGCGGTGGCGCCCGCGAGATGATCAAGGACGGGCTGTTCGAGCGCTGCCCGATGGATGCGATCTTCGGTGCGCACAACTGGCCCGGCATGGCGGCAGGCACCTTCGCGCTGGCGCCGGGACCGGTGTTCGCCAGCAGCAACGAGTTCAAGATCACGCTGAAGGGCAAGGGCGCGCACGGCGCGATGCCGCACCTGGGTCTGGACCCGGTGCCGGCTGCCTGCCAGCTGGTGCAGGCGTTCCAGACCATCATCAACCGCAACAAGCGGCCGATCGACACCGGCGTCATCAGCGTCACCATGATCCACGCCGGCGAGGCGACCAACGTGATTCCGGAGTCCGTCGAGCTCCAGGGCACGGTACGCACCTTCACGGTCGAGGTGCTGGACCTGATCGAGCGGCGCATGAGGGAGCTCAGCGAGAGCATCGCCGCCGGCTTCGAGTTGCAGTGCGAGTTCGGCTTCCACCGCAACTACCCGCCGACCGTCAACCACGCGCGCGAGACCGAGTTCGTGCGCAAGGCGCTCACCGACATGGGCGCGACGGTGCAGCATTTCGAGCCCACCATGGGCGCCGAGGATTTCAGCTACTTCCTGCTCGACAAGCCCGGCTGCTACTTCCTGATCGGCAACGGTGACGGCGCCCACCGCGCCGGCGGTCATGGCCTGGGCCCCTGCATGCTGCACAACCCCAGCTACGACTTCAACGACGCGCTGATCCCGGTCGGCGGCACGATGTGGGTGCGACTGGCCGAGGCGTTCCTGCGTGGAGACCATCTTGGATAAGCAGCAGGTCGAGGCGGACACCCGGGACTGGGTCGACAAGGCGGTCATCGGTCTCAACCTCTGCCCGTTCGCCAAGGCCGTGCAGGTGCAGGGACGCGTGCGCTATGTGGTCAGCGAGGCGCGCACCGTCGAGGAGCTGCTCTACGAGCTCGCCGCCGAGCTCAATCATCTGCACGACACGCCGCCGGAGACGACGGACACCACGCTGCTGATCCACCCGCAGGTGCTGACCGACTTCCTCGACTACAACGATTTCCTGGAAGCCGCCGACGCGCTGGTCGACGACATCGGCCTGGCCGGCGAACTGCAGGTGGCGAGCTTTCACCCGCAGTACCAGTTCGACGGCACGGAAGCCGACGACATCACGAACTACAGCAACCGCTCGCCCTACCCGACCCTGCACCTGCTGCGTGAGGAGTCGATCGACCGCGCGGTGGAGGCGTTCCCCGAGGCGGAAACCATCTACGAAGCGAACATCGCGACCTTGAAGAAGCTGGGCATCGGCGGCTGGCTGGCCCTGGGCCTGAAGCGCTGATGGGCGCGTCGCTGGCCAACTGCCTCGTCGTCGCGATCAGCTCGCGCGCGCTGTTCGATTTCGAGGAGGAGAACCAGCTCTTCGAGGCCAGCGACGACCACGCCTACATGGCGCTGCAGCAGCAGCGTCTGGACGTGCCGGCCAAGCCGGGCGTCGCCTTCTCGCTGGTCAACAAGCTGCTGGCCTTCAACGCCGTCGGCCAGCCGCCGCGCGTCGAGGTCGTCGTGCTCAGCCGCAACGACCCGATGTCCGGCCTGCGCGTTTACCGCTCGGCCCAGCAGCTGGGCCTGCCGATCCAGCGCGGCGTGTTCACCCGCGGCCGCAGCCCCTGGCGCTACCTGAAGCCGCTGAATGCCCAGCTGTTCCTGAGTGCGAACGACCGCGACGTGCGCGACGCGCTCGCTGCCGGCGTGCCGGCGGCGCGGGTTTTCCCGAGCAGCCGCCTCGCCAGCGACGCCCACCCCAACGAAGTGCGCATCGCCTTCGACGGCGACGCCGTGCTGTTCAGCGACGAGGCCGAGCAGGTGTTCCAGCGCGACGGGCTGGCCGCGTTCCAGCAGCATGAGCACAGCCGCGCGCTCGACCCGCTGCCGCCCGGCCCCTTCAAGCCCCTGCTGGCCGCGCTGCAGAGCCTGCAGCAGCAGCCGGCCAGCAGCATGCGGGTGCGCACCGCGCTGGTCACCGCACGCAGCGCGCCGGCCCATGAGCGAGCCGTGCGCACGCTGATGAGCTGGCAGATCGAGGTCGACGAGGCGATGTTCCTCGGCGGCCTGGCCAAGGGCGAGTTCCTGCGCGAGTTCGAGCCGGACTTCTTCTTCGACGACCAGCTCGGCCACATCGCCAGTGCCAGCCAGCATGTCCCCGCCGGCCATGTCGCCAGCGGTGTCAGCAATCGCCACCCGGACGACAGACCCCCCTGAATAAAGGGGGCGTTAGACGCCCGTCACCAGTCCAGCCCTGGGCTTTCCCCCTACGTCCTGTCACACGGGACGCTTAGTCTCGCGGCTTCGTTTGTCGAGTCCCGGGCCACGCGCTCGGCGGGCCCTCCCCCATCCCCCTGCTGTGCCGCCAGCGGCGCATCAGACCCCTTTTTTTTACTTGCTTGTACGTAATATGAAGCTCAACACTTTTTTCAGCGGCGCCGCCCTGGCGCTTGCCAGCCTGGGGGCTCAAGCCGAGATCGTGGTGCAGTGGAACTTCAACAGCGCCACGACGACGCCGGCGCTGAAGGCTTCCTACACCTACAACGGCGAGCAGTCGCCGAGTTTCAGCGCCATCGGCGGCATCACCCTGTCGACGGTCGCGGGAGCCGGTTCGACCGACGGCGCCGCCGACAACGACGCACTGAACACCACGACCTACGCGGCACAAGGTGCTGGCAACCTGACCCGCGGCATCCAGGTGTTCTTCAACACGACCGGCTTCGAGAACCTGGTGCTGAGCTGGGATCAGCGCAACAGCAACACCGCGTCGGCGTGGACCACGCTGATGTACACGCTCGACGGCTCCACCTGGAACCAGGCGCAAGCGTTCCAGATGACGGTGGGCGGCAGCTTCGTCAACAACACCAGCTTCAGCTTCGCCAGCATCGCCGGCGCCAACGACAACCCGAACTTCGGCATCCAGCTGCTGGCCAGCTTCGCACCGAACACCAGCAGCTGCGCGGGCACGGCCGGCACGTACGGCACCGCAGGCACCATCCGTTACGACATGCTGACCGTCTCCGGCGACGTCATCACCGCCGTGCCGGAACCCGAAAGCTACGCGCTGATGCTGGCCGGCCTCGGCCTGATCGGCGTCACGCTGCGCCGCCGCCGCGCCTGATTCACCGCCGCTTCCGCTCGAACAGCCCGGCGCGAGGCGCCGCAAGGAATCCCTGATGCAAACGCATGACCTGGCAGCCCGTGGGCTGCGCCTGACGGCCCTGGCCGCGCTCACCCTGCTGGCCGCCTGCGGCGGCGGCAACCGCGAAAGCAGCGAAGCGCCGGCGGTCCAGCCGGCCGTCTCCGAGGCCCTGATGGCCAAGGTGCGGGCGGCTGCCAAGTACGCCGACCATCAGGAGTTCCACGCGGCGCTGGACGTGCCGTTCAGCAGCAGCGCGCGCAGCGGCGCGCGCAGCTTCACGGTGCAGATGGTCTATCCGGGTGCGCCGCTCGGACTGCCGATGGTCTACCGGGTCGAGCTCGTCGGCCCGGGCGGCGACGTGGTGCAGACCTGGGTCGGCGAGCACCGTTACGACGGCGCGGCGGCCACCATCGAGCTGGCCTGGAAGGGCAACGGCCAACCCGGCTTCTACGAAGCGCGGATGACCGCGATGGACCTGCTGCCGCAGGAGATGCCGGAGCCGGCGGCCCTGGCCCAGGAGTTCGATCGCCTGATCGCATCGCACAACCATGGCCATGGCCCGGTGCAGCAGAGCTGGAAGTTCGTCGTCGGTCCGACGCCGCGCGTCGACATGCCGGCCTTCAAGCCGCTGGCCGTCGCCAGTGGCGAGCAGCGCCGTCAGGCGCTGGCCGCTGGCGTCAACGTCGGCAGCTGGCCCTACACGATCTACTACGGCACGCTGCACGGCCAGACCAACGACTCCGACGGTGGCGGCGCGATCGGCAACTGCTCGTCGTCGCAACCGGCGCAGACCGGCCAGTACGGCCCTGCGGACGCCTACCCCTATGCCAAGGGTCGCGGCCTGGACTTCCTCGCCAACACCGAGCACAACCACTACTTCGACGGCTCGTCGAGCACGAACACCGGCGGCAGTGCGCAGACGGCGCGCAACCGCTATGCCGCCGGCGTGGCGACGGCGAAGAACTACAACGCTGCCAACCCCGGCTTCCTCGCCCTGTACGGCATGGAGTGGGGCACGATCGACGGCAACGGCCACCTGAACATCTTCAACAGCGACGAGCTGTTCGCCTGGGAATACAACAGCAGCAACGAGCTGTTTGGCGACGTCTACGTGGCCAAGGGCGACTACGCCGGCCTCTACACGGTGATGAAGAGCAAGGGCCTGGTCGGCCAGTTCAACCACCCGAGCACGTCCGACCAGTTCCGCATCAACGGCGTGCCGATGGCCTACTCGGCCGACGGCGACGAAGTGATGGTGCTGACCGAGGTCATGAACACCTCGGCCTTCTCGTCGAACACCACCGAGACCGAGACCAGCCGCAGCACTTATGAGAGCGCGTTCAAGCTGGCCCTGGAACGCGGCTTCCATGTGGCGCCGGCGACCAACCAGGACAACCACTGCGCGAACTGGGGTGCCTCGTACACGAACCGCACCGCGGTGCTGCTGCCCAACGGTGCGGCGCTGACGCGCGACAACTTCGTCGCCGCGCTGCGCGCCCGCCGGGTGTTCGCGACGATGGACAAGAACTCGCAGCTGATCTTCAGCGCCAACGGCCAGATCATGGGCTCGCGCTTCAACAACAGCGGCGCGCTGAACCTGAACGTCGGCTTCAGCAACAGCCAGGGCCGGACCGTCAGCAACATCGAGGTCTGGGCCGGCGTGCCGGGTCGCAACGGCACGATGACGGTGCTGACGAACAGCGCGACGCACAGCTTCACGCCGGCCGTCGGCCAGCACGTGTTCTACGCCAAGCTGACGCAGGACGACGGCAAGATCATCTGGTCGGCACCGCTGTGGGTGAACCAGACCGAGGGCGGTGGCGGTGGTGGTGGTGGCGACAGCACGCCGCCGACCGTCAGCGCCAGCGTGGCCGGCAGCAGCGGCACGATCACCCTGGCGGCCAACGCCAGCGACGACATCGGCGTCAGCAAGGTCGAGTTCTGGATCGACAGCACGCTGGTGGCGACCGACACCGCCGCGCCGTACACCGTCAGCTACGACTCCCGTCAGCTCGCCAACGGCGCGCACAGCCTGACCGCAAAGGCCTTCGATGCCGCCGGCAACAGCGCGACGTCGACGGCCGTCGCCTTCAACGTCAGCAACGCCCAGGCCAGCATGGTCGAGACCGAGGCCAACAACGCCATCAGCACGGCCAACACCGTCGGCGCGGCGACCCTGATCACCGGCTACCTGGCGACGACCAGCGACAAGGACTTCTTCAAGGTCAACCTGGCGGCGAACCAGCGCCTGCGCATCGACATGGTCGGCCCCAGCGGCACCGACTACGACCTCTACCTGGTCAGCAGCACCGGCGCCGGCCTGGCCCGCTCCGAGGGCGTGACCAGCAGCGAGACCTTCACCTACACGAATGGCAGCAGCGCCCGCACCGTCTACATCAAGGTGCAGTCGTACGCCGGTTCGAGTGCGAGCCAGGCCTACACGCTGACGCTGAGCTATCCCTGAGTCCTGATCCGTCCGACCGACGAGTTCAAAACCGAATCCGAAAGATGACCATGCAACTCAAAGCCATTGCCATCGCTGCCGCGGCCCTAGCCAGCTTCGGGGCCCAGGCTGTCGTCGTGCTGAACTCGCCGGCCAGCACCTATAGCCAGAACTTCAACACGCTGGCGATGTCCGGCACCTCCAACGCCTGGGCCAACGACAGCACGATCAATGGCTGGTCGCTGTTCAACACCGCCGGCACGGCGGTCACCATTTACCGTGGCGGCACGGGAAGTGACAACGCGGGAGGCTTCTACAGCTTCGGCAGCGCCGCCGACAGCGATCGCGCATTCGGTGGCCTCGGATCGGGATCGGTCAGCGGCTACATCGCGCTCGCGCTGCAGAACGCCAGCGGCATCGCGTTCAACAGCGTGACCCTGCGATTCGACGGCGAGCAATGGCGCAACGGCGGCAACACGACCGCACAGACCATGAAGCTCGAGTACGGATTCGGCGCCAGCTTTGCGAGCGTCAGCACCTGGACCGCCGCGGGTGCAGGCTTCGATTTCACGTCGCCCTTGGCCACCGCCACCGCGGGTGCCGTGAACGGCAATGTGACCGGCTTGACGAGCAACCTCGGCGGCACCTTGAACCTGACCTGGAACAGCGGCGAGACGCTCTGGGTGCGCTGGATTGAGGAGAACAACACCGGCAACGATCATGGACTGGCGATCGACAACGTCAGTCTCAGCGTGACCGCCGTCCCAGAGCCGGAGACCTACGCGCTGATGCTCGCCGGCCTGGGCGTGATCGGCGGACTGGCCCGACGCCGTCGCGCTGCCTGAGCGCGCAGCGCCTGCAACAAAAAGGGGCCTACAGGCCCCTTTTTCATGCCTGCAGCGTGACCCGCGCGAACTTGCGCTTGCCGACCTGCAGCACGAAGGTGCCCGGGCTGACGCGCAGCGCCTTGTCGCTGATCACCGTGCCGTCGATGCGAACACCGCCCTGCTCGACCATGCGCAAGCCCTCACTGCCCGAGGCCACCAGGCCGGCGGCCTTGAGCAAGGCGCCGATGCCCATCTCGCCCTGCAGGCTGATCTCGGGGATCTCGTCGGGAATGCCGCCGCGGGCGCGCAGTTCGAAGTCCTGCAGCGCCGATTCGGCGGCGGCCTTGCCATGGAAGCGGCCGGTGAGTTCCAGCGCCAGCGCCACCTTGGCATCCTTGGGGTTGGCACCGGCTTCGATCGCCGCCTTGCGCGCCGCGATGGCCGCCAGCGACTCGAAGCTGAGCAACTCGTACCAACGCCACATCAGCGTGTCGGAGATCGACAGCACCTTGGCAAACATCGTGTTGGCGGGCTCGCTGATGCCGATGTAGTTGTTCTTGCTCTTGCTCATCTTCTCGACGCCGTCGAGACCCTCGAGCAATGGCATGGTCAGCACACACTGCGGCTCCTGGCCGTATTCCTGTTGCAGGTGACGCCCCATCAGCAGGTTGAACTTCTGGTCGGTGCCGCCGAGTTCCAGGTCGGACTTCAATGCCACCGAGTCGTAGCCCTGCATCAGCGGGTAAAGGAACTCGTGCACCGAAATCGGCGTTTGGCTGGCGTAGCGCTTCGTGAAGTCATCGCGCTCGAGCATCCGTGCCACCGTGTACTTGGCAGCTAACTGGATCAGTCCCATGCTGCCCAGCGGAATGGCCCACTCCGAGTTGTAGCGAATCTCGGTGCGCGCCGGATCCAGCACCAGGCTGGCCTGCTGGTAATAGGTTTCGGCGTTCGCCCGGATCTGCTCGGGGGTCAGCGGCGGCCGCGTGCTGCTTCGGCCGCTGGGATCGCCGATCAGGCTGGTGAAGTCGACAATCAGGAAGATCACCTGATGCCCCAGGTCCTGCAGCTGGCGCATCTTGTTCAGCACCACGGTGTGACCGAAGTGGATGTCGGGGGCGGTCGGATCGAGTCCCAGCTTGATTCGCAGCGGCTGACCGGTGGCCGCCGAGCGCGCCAGTTTTTGCTCCCAGGCCGGCTGCGGCAGCAGTTCCTCGACACCTCGAAGGCTGATCGCCATCGCCTCGCGGACGAGGTCGGTCACGGGGTACGGGGGGATGGGAGCGGTCATCGGCAAGGCGCGGGAAGGGAATGCGGAACCGACTTCACGCGATCCGGGCGAACCCGGGAGGCCAGCGCGGCGACTGTCGGTAGAATTGACAGCTTCGTGTACCCGTCAATCGGGTGCATTCTAGGTGAGAGGCCTGTCCGCGCTCCCGGTTGCACCGGTCGAGCAGGCGCTCAGGTTGCAGCTCTCGCCCCCCTTGGCGCAGCCCGGCTTGCCGGCTGCGACCGGCGTCGGCCGGCGCCGCAACAACGGGTATTGGTATGAGCGATTGGAAAGGGCTGGAGCGCGCGCTGCAGCCGTTGGAAAAGTTCTTGGCCCGCCATCCGCGGGCGCTGATGGGCAGCCTGTTGACGCTCCTCGGCGGCTTCGCGGTGACCGCATTCGGTATTGCGCCGCTGGTGCCTGGCAACGACCAACTGCCTCAGCAACAACTCGTGCAGCCGCTGGCGGAGCCCGAGCTGGAGGCGCAGCTGGCGGCACTGTCGGAGCACCACCTGGGCTTGCTTCGGCACGATCAGACGCGCGCCGGCGACAGCGCCGACACGCTGCTGAGCCGCCTCGGCGCCTTTGACCCGGCGTTCGCCGGCTTCCTGCGCAGCGACGCCAACGCGCGCCTGTTGCTGCAGGGCCGCGCCGGCAAGCGCGTGGCGCTGGAGGCCAGCGCCGAGGGTCGCGTGCAACGCCTGGTTGCCCGATATCCGACCGGCTTGGCTGAATTGGCGAGTACGCACTTCAGCCGTCTGGTGATCGAGCGCGGCAGCAAGGGCGGCTTCGAGAGCCGGGTCGAGCTGGGTCGCTACGAAACCGAGATGCGGCTGGCCAGTGGCGAGATCCGCTCCAGCCTGTTTGCCGCCACTGACGAGGCCAATGTGCCCGATGGCATCGCCGTGCAGCTGGCCGAGATGTTTGCGGGCGACGTCGATTTCCATCGCGAGTTGCGCAAGGGCGACCGCTTCTCGCTGGTGTTCGAGAGCTTGACCGCCGACGGCGAACCCGTGCCCTGGGGCGAGGGCCGGTTGCTGGCCGCCGAGTTCGTCAACGATGGCCGCAGCCACCAAGCCATCTGGTTTCAGGAATCCGACAGCCGTAAGGGCGGCTACTACGGCTTTGACGGGCTGAGCAAGCGCCGCAGCTTCCTGGCCAGCCCGATGGAGTTCTCGCGCGTCTCCAGCGGCTTCGCGATGCGATTCCACCCGCTGCTGCAGAGCTGGCGCAAGCACAAGGGCATCGATTACTCGGCACCCACGGGCACGCCGGTGCGCAACGTGGGCGACGGCGTGGTCGACTTCGCGGGTCGCCAGAACGGCTACGGCAATGTCGTCATCGTGCGCCATGCTGGCGGCAAGGAGACGCTCTACGCCCACCTCAGCCGCATTGATGTGCGCAAGGGTCAGCGCGTGGAGCAAGGTCAGCGCATCGGTGCTGTCGGCGCCACCGGCTGGGCCACCGGGCCGCATCTGCATTTCGAGTTCCGCGTCGGCGGTGAGCATCGGGATCCGCGCCAGCTGGCCCGGGCTTCCGAGGCGGTCAAGCTGTCGCAGTCGGCCGTCAAGCCCTTCATGGCGAAGGTGGACGAGGCGAGGACGAAGCTCCAGGTCGCCGCCTCGCTCGACGTCGGCGTGACCGGAACGCATTGAGATGGGCGGCCTGCAGGACCCGCTGACGCTGGCGACTGTCAGCGACGGCGGTCAGTGGCCCTGGACGGCTCGCCGCCACTGATGCGCCGCTGCATCGGCCTGATGTCCGGCACCTCGCTGGACGGGGTTGACGGCGTGCTGGCCGAGTTCGACGGCAGCGACATTCGTGTCATCGCCCACGCGCACCGCCCGTTCGCACCGGCGCTGCGCGAAGAACTGCTGGCATTGAACCGCAGCGGCGGTGTCGACGAATTGCACCGCGCCGCGCTGGCCGCCAACGGCGTCGCCGACGCCTACGCCGAGTTGATCACCCAGTTGCCCTCAGGCGCGGAGGCCATCGGTGCCCACGGACAGACGGTCCGCCATCGTCCGGAGCTCGGCTACACGCTGCAGTTGCTGAACGCCAGTCGCCTGGCCGAGCGCGCCGGCATTGCCGTGGTCGCCGACATGCGCAGCCGCGATGTCGCTGCCGGCGGTCAGGGCGCACCGTTGGTGCCCGCGTTCCATCGAGCGGTCTTCGGTCGCGACGACCACGATGTCGCGGTGCTGAACCTGGGTGGCATCGGCAACCTGAGTCTGCTCGCCGCCAGCGGCACCACGACCGGTTTCGACACGGGACCTGGCAACGCGCTGCTCGACTTCTGGTGCGAGCGGCACAGCGGACAGCCGTTCGACGATGGCGGCGCCTGGGGCAGCCAAGGCCAGGTCATCGATGCGCTGCTGCAGCGACTGCTCGCCGAGCCCTACCTTCAGCAGCCGCCGCCCAAGTCCACCGGCCGCGATCTATTCAACCCGGAGTGGCTGCTGCCGCGCCTGGATCCCGGCTGGGTCGCCGTCGACGTGCAGGCGACGCTGTGCGAGTTCACGGCGATCACCGTTGCCGAAGCGCTGATCGCGGCACTGCCCACTGCGTCCGAACTCATCGTTTGCGGCGGCGGTGCGTTCAACACCGATCTGCTGCGTCGCCTTCGCCAGCGCCTGCCCGGCCTGGAACTCCTCGGCAGCGAGCGACGCGGCTTGCCGCCGCTGCAGGTCGAGGCGACCGCGTTCGCTTGGCTGGCAGCGCAATTCCTCGACGGTCGACCGGGCAATCTGCCGGCGGTCACCGGCGCCCGCGGCCCGCGGGTGCTGGGCGCACTTTACCCGGCATAAGCTGACAAGCCGCCCGCAGGCGGCTTGTCTTCACCCGGATCGGAGGATCCGTCGGGACCTTGCTCGGCCCCGATCTCAGACCGAGAAGCTCGACCCGCAGCCGCAGGTCGTCGTCGCGTTCGGGTTCTTGATGACGAACTGCGCGCCTTGCAGATCGTCCTTGTAGTCGATTTCGGCGCCGGTCAGGTACTGCAGGCTCATCGCATCGATCAGCAGCGTGACGCCGTTCTTCGTCATCTGCGTGTCGTCGTCGTTGGCGACCTCGTCGAAGGTGAAACCGTACTGGAAACCCGAGCAGCCACCGCCCTGCACAAAGACGCGCAGCTTCAGTTCCGGATTGCCCTCCTCGGCCACCAGTTCAGCCACCTTGTTGGCGGCGCTGTCGGTGAAGACCAGCGGGGCGGGAATGTCGAGCGGCAGGGATTCAGCGACGGCGTTCATGATGGGCATTCCTTCGAAGTTGGCGCGATTATCCGCGCCAAAGAAAAAGGCCGCAGCAAGCTGCGGCCTTGTCGATGCTCGCGGAGGCGAATTAACGCTTCGAGAACTGCTTCCGGCGACGGGCGCCATGCAGACCGACCTTCTTACGCTCGACTTCACGGGCGTCGCGGGTCACGAAGCCAGCAGCGCTGAGTTGCGGCTTCAGCGTCGCGTCATAGTCGATCAGCGCGCGGGTCACGCCCAGGCGGACAGCGCCGGCCTGGCCGGATTCGCCACCACCGTGCACATTGACCTTGACGTCAAAAGCCTGGTCGTTGCTCGTCAGCACCAGCGCTTGGCGGGCGACCATGATCGAGGTCTGGCGGCCGAAGTACTCGGCGATAGGACGACCATTGACGATGATTTGGCCAGTGCCCTTCTTGATGAAGACACGTGCCACCGACGACTTGCGACGGCCGGTACCGTAGTTCCAATTTCCGATCATCGTGCGTCCTTAGATTTCCAGCGCCTTGGGCTGCTGGGCGGCATGCGGGTGCTCGCTGCCAGCGTAGACCTTCAGCTTCTTGACCATCGCGTAACCCAGCGGGCCCTTGGGCAGCATGCCCTTGACCGCCTTCTCAAGGGCGCGGCCGGGGTGCTTGGCCTGCATGTCCTTGAACTTGGTGGCGTAGATGCCGCCGGGGAAACCGCTGTGGCGGTAATAGATCTTGTCGTCGGCCTTGGTGCCGGTGACACGGATCTTGTCGGCGTTCACGATGATGATGAAGTCGCCGGTGTCCACGTGAGGCGTGTAAATGGCCTTGTGCTTGCCGCGCAGTCGGAGTGCCACTTCGCTGGCAACACGTCCGAGCACCTTGTCGGTGGCGTCAATCACAAACCACTCGTGCGTCACTTCGGCCGGCTTGGCGCTGAAGGTCTTCATGAGAGAACTCTTGGGTACTGGGCTTGGGTATTACGGCCATCGGCCCCGCTTGTCTGTACCCGCTGCACCGTGAGGTTTCAGCTTGTACATTGCGGGCTCTCAAGTCCGTTCCCGCGCCCAAAGCCCTTCTGGACGCGGAAAAGCCGGCGAGTCTACCAGGGTTCGACCGGATCCAGCAAGCAAGGACGCGCCCCGTGGAGCCTGCCGCCCCTGACGACGCCCCACCGACCGAAGCAGTCCCGGTTGCCACGGCGGCTCCGGCTGGCCGTGCGAGCGCCTGGTTGAGCAGTTGGAGCTCGCCACTGAGGGTTCCGATCCGCTCGCTGGCCCGGCGCCATCGCAAACGCGTCGCGCGCCATCTGCTCGCGCTGACGGCGTCCGATCGCTATCTTCGCTTCGGTCATGCGGTGGGCGATGCGCAGGTCAGCAAGTACGCGCTGAGCCTGGATTTCCAGCGCGACGAGGTCTTCGGCGTGTTCAACCGTCGCCTGGAGCTGATTGCCGTCGCCCACCTGGCGTATCCGCAGAGCGGCCGCGGCGTGGAGGATTGGGCAGACACGGCGGAGTTCGGCGTCTCCGTGCTCAGCCACTATCGCGGGCGTGGCCTGGGCAGCCGGCTATTCGAGCTTTGCTGCCTGCATGCGCGCAACCGCCAGATGCGCTACCTGCTGATTCACGCGCTGAGCGAGAACGCCGCCATGCTGCGCATTGCCGAGCGTGCGGGTGCCTGGCGCGAGGCGGTCGAGGCCGGCAGCGTCACCACGCGCCTGCATCTGCCCGACCCGAACTGGCTCAGCCAGGCCGAGGAGGCGATGGAAACGCGGATCGGCGAATGGGACTTCCGGCTGAAGCACCAGGCCAAGCAGGTCAAGGCCTTCGTCGACAGCGTCCAGGCCGAGGTCAAGGAGTGGCTGGGGGATGATGCCGCCCCGCCCTCCGAACCTCCGCCCCCCCCTTGAACCTCGATTACGCCGACCTCGACCCCAGCCGCGTGCTGGATGCGCTGGATGCCGTGGGCCTGCGCGGCGACGGTCGGCTGCTGCAGCTGAACTCCTACGAAAACCGCGTCTTCCTCGTGCACCTCGAGGAGGGCGAGCCGGTAGTGGCGAAGTTCTACCGGCCGGGGCGCTGGAGCGATGCGCAGCTGCTCGAAGAGCACCGTTTCGCGCTGGACCTGCAGGCGGCGGAGGTGCCCATCGTGGCGCCGCTGTGCCTACAGGGTCCGGCGATCGGCGAGCCGCCCACGCTCGCGCTGTGGGGCGGCCTGCGCTATGCCGTGGCACCGCGGCGTGGCGGCCGCGCGCCCGAGCTCGAGGACCCCGACGTGCTGGAGGTGCTGGGCCGCTTCATTGCCCGCATCCACCGCGTTGGCCGGGAAAGGGCGTTCGACACGCGACCGCGCTGGTGGGGACGGGCGCCGGGTGATCTGGCGCGCGACGCGGTGCTGAGCAGCGGCGAACTGCACGCCAGCTGCCACGACCGCTGGCTCGACATCGTCGAGCGCTGCCTGCAGCAGGTGCAGGCAGCCTTCGACGCCCTGCCCGGCCTGCAGCAGCAACGCCTGCATGGCGACTGTCACCCCGGCAATCTGCTGTGGACGCCCGGCGGTGCCGCGCATTTCGTCGACCTCGACGATGCCGTCAGCGGCCCGGCCGTGCAGGATCTGTGGATGCTGCTCAGCGGCGACGAGTTGCAGGCGCGCTGGCAGATCGCCAGCCTGCTCGACGGCTACGAGCAGGTGCTGCCCTTCGACCGCCGCGAGCTTCGGCTGATCGAACCGCTGCGTACGCTGCGCATGATTCACCACAGCGGCTGGATCGCGAAGCGCTGGAGCGACCCTGCGTTCCCGATCGCTTTCCCCTGGTTCGGCACGCCGAACTACTGGCTGGACCAGACGGCGAAACTGGCCGAGCAGCTGGAGGCGATGCAGGACGACGCGCCACCGGCGCCGCCGGCGAAGGACGACGACGATTTCGTCAACTTCGACGGCGACGGCTTCTCCTGAGCCGGCTCAGGGCAGCAGCAGCGCGTTGACCCGCCTCACATAGGCAGCCGGATCGGCCAGTTGGCCGCCTTCGGCCAGCAAAGCCTGGTCGAACAGAACGTGCGCGAGCTCGTCGAACTTGGCATGACCGGCGAGCGACTTCACCAGCGCATGTTCCGGGTTGACCTCGAGCGTCGGCTTGGCCTCGGGCGCCTGCTGACCGGCCTGCTTCAGCAGCCGCGCCAGATGCGCCGAGATATCGCCTTCCTCGACCACGATGCAGGCGGGCGAGTCGACCAGACGGGTGGTCACCCGCACATCCTTGGCGCGCTCCTTCAGCGATTCCTTCAGCTTCTCCAGCACCGGCTTGAAGGTCTCGGCGGCGGCCTCGAGCGCCTTCTTCTCGTCCTCGTCCTGCAGCTTGCCCAGATCGATCGCGCCCTTGGCCACCGACTGCAGGCTCTTGCCGTCGAACTCATGCAGATGGCTGAGCATCCACTCGTCGACGCGATCGACCAGCAGCAGCACCTCGATGCCCTTCTTGCGGAAGATCTCCAGTTGCGGGCTGCTCTGCGCGGCGGCCAGGCTGTCGGCGGCGATGTAGTAGATCGGCTCCTGGCCTTCCTTCATCCGGCCCACGTAATCGGCCAGGCTCACGCCCTCGGCGGCATGGGTGGAAGCGAAGCGCAGCAGCTTGGCGATGCGCTCCTGGTTCTGGAAGTCCTCGCCCAGCCCCTCCTTCAGCACCGCACCGAACTCGTTCCAGAAACCCTGGTACTTGGTCTTGTCCTCGTCGGCGGCGAGCTGCTCCAGCATCGACAGCACCTTCTTCGTGCAGCCCTCGCGGATCGCGCGCACGTCGCGACTCTCCTGCAGCAGCTCGCGCGAGACGTTCAGCGGCAGGTCGGCGGAGTCGATGATGCCGCGCACGAAGCGCAGGTAGCTGGGCATCAGCTCCTGCGCGTCGTCCATGATGAAGACCCGCTTCACATAGAGCTTGACGCCGGGCTTCTTGTCACGGTTCCAGAGGTCGAACGGCGCCTTGGCCGGGATGTAGAGCAGCTGCGTGTACTCGCTGCGGCCTTCGACGCGGTTGTGCGTGTAGGCCAGCGGCGCCTGGCTGTCGTGGCTGAGGGTCTTGTAGAACTCCTCGTACTGTTCGGCCGTGATCTCGCTCTTGCTGCGCGCCCACAGCGCCGACGCCTTGTTCACGGCTTCCCACTCGCCGGTCTCGACATAGGCGTTCTTGTCGCTGTCCCAGCTTTCCTTCTTCAGCAGGATCGGCAGGCTGATGTGGTCGCTGTACTTGCCGACGATGGCGCGCAGCTTCCAGGGCTGCAGGTACTCGTCCTCGCCCTCGCGCAGGTGCAGGATGACGTCGGTGCCGCGCTCGGCCTTCTCGATCGTCTCGACCTCGAACTCGCCGCTGCCCTCGCTCGACCAGCGCACGCCCTGGCCCTTGTCCAGCCCGGCCCGGCGGCTCTCCACCGTGATGCGGTCGGCGACGATGAAGCCGGAGTAGAAGCCGACGCCGAACTGGCCGATCAGGTTGGCATCGGCCTTCTTCTCGTCGGTCAGCTGGGCCATGAAGTCGCGCGTGCCGCTCTTGGCGATGGTGCCCAGGTGGGCAATGGCCTCGTCCTGGCTCATGCCGATGCCGTTGTCGCGAATCGTCAGCGTGCGCGCCTCCTTGTCCAGCAGCAGGCGGATCTGCAACTCGGGCGCGTCCTCGAACAGCTCGGCCTTGTCCAGCGCCTCGAAACGCAGCTTGTCGCAGGCGTCGCTGGCGTTGGAGACCAGCTCGCGCAGGAAGATCTCCTTGTTGGAGTACAGGCTGTGCGTGACCAGGTGCAGGATCTGCTTGACTTCGGCTTGGAAGGCGTGGGTGTGCTTGCTCATGGTGTTGTGTAAGCAGTGGAAAAACGAAACCGGCGGCGGGCCATTTGGGGCCCGGCCGCCGGTCTTCAAGAGCCGATTGTTCCTCAGGCTTTCACGGCAGCCGCCAGCGTGGCCAGCAGGCCCTCGGTCTGCGGCCAATCGATGCAGGCGTCGGTGATGCTCTGGCCGTAGACCAGCTTCGCCGGATCATCCTTGCCTGGGCTGAACTTCTGCGCACCGCCCTTCAGATGGCTCTCGACCATCACCCCGAAGACCTGGCGGCGACCGGCGCGCCACTGCCGCGCCAGTTCCTCGGCGACGACCAGCTGGCGCTCATGCTGCTTGCTGCTGTTGGCGTGGCTGCAGTCGACCATCAGGCGCTGCGGCAGCTTGGCCGCCGCCAGCTCGGCGCAGACCGCGTCGATGCTCGCCTCGTCGTAGTTCGGCGCCTTGCCGCCGCGCAGGATGGTGTGGCAATCCTTGTTGCCCTTGGTCTGCACGATCGCCACCTGGCCGTTCTTGTGCACCGACAGGAAGTGGTGCGGCCGCGCCGCGGCCTGGATCGCGTCGGCGGCGATCTTGATGTTGCCGTCGGTGCCGTTCTTGAATCCGATCGGCGCCGACAGGCCCGAGGACAGCTCGCGGTGCACCTGGCTCTCCGTCGTGCGTGCGCCGATCGCGCCCCAGGCGATCAGGTCGCCGATGTACTGCGGCGAGATCACGTCGAGGAACTCCGAGCCCGCCGGCACGCCCAGGCGGTTGATCTCCAGCAGCAGCTGGCGCGCGATGCGCAGGCCCTCGTCGATGCGGTAGCTCTCGTCCAGGTAGGGGTCGTTGATCAGCCCCTTCCAGCCCACCGTCGTGCGCGGCTTCTCGAAGTAGACGCGCATGACGATCTCCAGGCTGTCGCGGTACTGGTCGCGCAGGGGCTTGAGCCGCCGCGCGTACTCGATCGCCGCGTTCGGGTCGTGGATGGAGCAGGGACCGACGATGACCAGCAGGCGCTCATCCTTGCCGGCCAGGATGTCGCGGATCGTCTGCCGGGTGTCCAGCACCAGCTTCTCCATCGGCGTGCCCTTGATCGGGAAGAAGCGGATCAGGTGCTCGGGCGGCGGCAGGGGCGTGACGTCGACGATGCGCTGGTCGTCGGTGCTGCTGGTGCGGTCGTCGGGGGTGTAGAGCGGGCTCATCGCGATTCCTTGGGGCGAAAAAAAACCGCCGGGCTGTTGGGCCCGGCGGTTTCGTGGATGCTGGGGTGCTGCGGCGCGCGCCGTCAGACCTCTCCACCGCCGGGGCGGGAGAAGGGCCAAAAGCTAAAAAAGTAGGCGACGCAGACCATGGGGCGGAATGTATCAGGCGGTCCCGCCAACCGTCAGGCCGTCGATGCGAAGGGTGGGTTGCCCGACACCGACGGGCACCGACTGCCCTTCCTTGCCGCAGACGCCGCCGCCGGAATCGAGCGCCATGTCGTTGCCGATCATGCTGACCCGGGTCAGGCTCTCGGGACCGTTGCCGATGATGGTCGCGCCCTTCACCGGGTAGAGGATCTTGCCCTTCTCGACCCAGAAGGCCTCGCTGGCCGAGAACACGAACTTGCCGCTGGTGATGTCGACCTGACCGCCGCCGAAGTTCGTCGCGTAGATGCCGCGATCGATGCTGGCGATGATCTCCGCCGGATCCTTGTCGCCGCCCAGCATGTAGGTATTCGTCATGCGCGGCATCGGCACATGGGCATAGCTCTCGCGGCGGCCGTTGCCGGTGGTGGCACGGCGCATCAGGCGGGCGTTCATCGCGTCCTGGATGTAGTTCACCAGGATGCCGTCCTCGATCAGCACGTTGCGCTGCGTCGCGTGGCCCTCGTCGTCAATGTTCAGGCTGCCGCGGCGATCGGGGATGGTGCCGTCGTCGAGCACGGTGACGCCCTTGGCGGCGACACGCTGGCCGAGCCGGCCGGCGAAGGTCGACGAGCCCTTGCGGTTGAAGTCGCCCTCCAGGCCATGGCCGACCGCCTCGTGCAGCAGCACGCCGGGCCAGCCGGGGCCGAGCACCACGGTCATCTCGCCGGCGGGCGCCGGGCGAGATTCGAGATTCGTCAGCGCCGCGGCGACCGCCTGGTCGACATAGCCCTGGATCAGCGCGTCGGTGAAATGCGCGAGGCCGAAGCGGCCGCCGCCGCCACTGGAACCGACCTCGCGACGGCCGTTGCGCTCGGCGATCACGGTCAGGCTGAGCCGCACCAGCGGCCGCACATCGGCGGCGAGCAGGCCGTCGGCGCGAGCGATCAGCACCAGTTCGTGCTCGGCGGCGAGTCCGGCCATCACCTGTACGACCGCCGGGTCCTTGGCACGGGCCAGCTTCTCGACCTTCTCCAGCAGCGCCACCTTGGCCGTGCTGTCGAGGCTGGCGATCGGGTCATCATGGCCGTAGAGCTGCAGCCCGCGGGCGTGACGCGGATCGACCTTCACGCGCCGGCTCTGACCGGCGGCGGCGATGGCGCGCACCGTCATCGCGCAGTCGGCCAGCGCCGCCTCGCTCAAGCTGTCCGAGTAGGCGAACGCGGTCTTCTCGCCGACCACGGCACGCACGCCGACGCCCTGGTCGATGCTGAAGCTGCCACTCTTGACGATGCCCTCCTCCAGGCTCCAGCCCTCAGCACGAGTGGTCTGGAAGTACAGATCGGCGTCGTCGACCCGGTGGGCGGTGATCAGCCTGAGCGTGCGTGCCAGCGCGGCGTCGTCAAGACCGAAGGGCGCGAGCAGCTGGTCATGGGCCGCCGCCAGCGCGGCCGGCATGGAGTCGGTTGCATTCATGACCCGATTGTGGCGCGGGCCCGGTTTGCAGAACTTCACCCAGGTTTACCGACACCCGGTCGCCGCCGGCAAGCCGCCGGCGTTGACCACGCACCCGGCTCAGGTCGAGCCGGTCCCACCTGGAGTGAGCCATGAAGAAGCTGTTCGTCCTGCTGTCCACCGTCACCGCCCTCGCCGCCGCACAGGCACAGACCACCACCCCGCGCGTCGACCAACGCCAGCAGCGCCAGGACCAGCGCATCGAGCAAGGCGTCGCCGCCGGCAGCCTGACGGCGAGCGAAGCCGCCCGTCTCGAGCACCAGCAGACCCGCATCAGCAACATGGAGTCGCGCGCCAAGGCCGACGGCGATGTCAGCCGCCGCGAACGCGCGAAGCTGCACGCGGCACAGGACGGCGCCAGCCGCACCATCCACCGCAAGAAGCACAACGGCCGTCAGCCGGGCTGATCGCCACCCTGCTTGAGCTCGAGCGCGCGCGCATAGACCGCGTTGCGCGGCGCGCCACTGAGCTCGGCAACCAGCGCGGCGGCCTGCTTCAGCGGCAGCACCGGCAACAGGCCGGCGAGCAGGCGCTCGGCCAGCGCGCCCAGGCCCTGCTGCAGCGGCGCCGGCGCCGCATGCAGCAGCCAGACGAACTCGCCACGCGCCGCACCTTCGGCATCGAGCCGCTGCAGCTGCGCCGGCCACGCGGAGGCCGGCAGGCTGAGCAACTGCTCGAACTGCTTCGTCAGCTCGCGGGCCATCGTCAGGATCTGCGTCGGCGCGATCTCCGCCAGCTCGGCGACCAACTGCGCCACGCGATGCGGCGCCTCGAACAGCACCTGCGTCCGGGGCTGGCCGACGAGTTGCTGCAGCGCCGACTTGCGCGCCTCGCCCTTGGCCGGCAGGAAACCGACGAAGACAAAGCCCTGCGCGTCGACGTCGCCGGCCACCGACAACGCCGTCACCGTGCTGCTGGCACCGGGGATGGGGATGCAGCGCAGTCCCTGGGCGCGCAGGCCCTGCACCAGGCGGGCGCCGGGGTCGCTGATGGCCGGCGTGCCGGCGTCGCTGACCAGCGCGATGCGCTCACCGCGCTGAAGGCGGCCGGCCAGCAGGTCCACCGCTTCGCGCTCGTTGTGCTCGTGAACCGCCAGCAGCGGCTTGTGCAGACCGTAATGGCGTAGCAGCTGGGCGCTGACGCGGGTGTCCTCGCAGGCCACGGCGTCGACCAGGCCCAGCACATGCAGCGCGCGCAATGACAGATCGGCAAGATTGCCGATCGGCGTCGCCATCACATAGAGACAACCGGTCGGATACTGCTGGCCGCCGGCGGCCAGAGCGGCCGCGGCGAGGAGATCGGGTGCGGACATGCTGAAGTGGTTGACGGCCCGCACGACGAGACAGGCGGGCCAGGAGGGCGAGGAGCGGGCGCTGCGCCACCTGCAGGCCCAGGGCCTGCAGCTGGTCGAGCGGAATTATCGAGTCGGGGGCGGGCCGCGGCGGCCGGCCGGCGAGATCGACCTGATCCTGCGTGATCGCGATGACTGCCTCGTCTTCGTCGAGGTGCGCGTGCGGCGCGGCGCGGCCCACGGCGGCGCCGCAGCCACGGTGACCGCGGGCAAGCAACGGCGCATCGTCCGTGCCGCCCAGACCTATCTGCTGCGTTTCGCCTCCCCGCCGCGCTGCCGCTTCGACGTCGTCGCCATCGACGGCGACGAGTTGCATTGGCTGCCGGGCGCGTTCGACGCTGGCTGAGTCGGGATAATGCCGGCCCATGCTAGAGACCCGACTGCAGCAGCAGTTCTTCGAAACCGCCGACCTGCTCTACCAGGCGGCCGAGCAACTGATCAAGCCGCTGAGCGTCGCGGCGCAGCTGATGGTGTCCAGCGTCACCGCCGGCTCGCGCCTGCTGTGCGCCGGCCGTGGGCTGTCACAGCTCGATGCCGAGCAGTTCGCGACGCTGCTGCTCAACCAGTTCGAGCAGGACCGCCCCGGGCTCGCGGCGATCGCGCTGCAGCCGCAACTCGGCGGCCTCGACGGCATGGCGGCGCTGACACGGCAGGTGCAGACGCTGGGGCATCCCGGCGACCTGCTGCTGTGGCTGGATCCCGAAGGCGACCCGGAGGCGGGGGCCTTGATCGCCGCCGCGCGGGCGCAGGACATGGCCGTGGTCGCACTCTGCGGCCCCGACGACAGCCTGCTGCGCCGGCTGCTCTCCGATACCGATGTGCTGGTGCAGCTCAGCCCGACGCGGCTGGCGCGCCGGCTGGAACTGCAACGCGTCGCCCTGTTTGCACTCTGCGACGCCATTGACGCCCAATTGCTAGGACTGGAACCCTGATGAAACGCTCGTTGATCGCATTGACCGCCGCCACCCTGCTCAGCGCCTGCGCCCCACTCGTGGTCGGCGGCGCGATGGTCGGCACCGCGATGATGGCGACCGACCGCCGCACCGCCGGCACCCAGGTCGAGGACACCGGCATCGAGCTGAAGGCGGCGACGCGACTGCGCGAGGCGATGGGCGATCGGACCCACATCAACGTGCAGGCGTTCAACCGCGCGCTGCTGCTCAGCGGCGAGGTGCGCAACGAGGCTGACAAGGCCGAAGCCGAGCGCATCGCGCGCGGCGTCGAGAACGTCACCCGCGTCCACAACGAGCTGCAGGTCGGCTTCCTGTCGTCGCTGACCTCGCGCTCCAACGACCTCGTGCTGGCCGGCAAGATCAAGGCGACGCTGATCGACGCCAAGAACCTGCAGACGAACGCGTTCACCGTCGTCGTCGAACGCGGCGAGGTCTACCTGATGGGCATCGTCACCGAGCGCGAGGCCCACAGCGCCAGCGAACTGATCCGCGGCATTCCCAAGGTCGAGAAGGTCGTGCGCCTGTTCGAGATCGTCAGCGAGGAAGAACTGGCCAAGCGCGTGCCGCGCAAGCCGACGGCCGAGCAGAGCCGCTAGAAGCTGGACCCCGGCTCGCCCAGGAACGCAAGCTCCTCGGGCGTCGACGGACGGCCGAGGATGGCGTTGCGATGCGGGTAGCGACCGAAGCGGTCGACGATGGCCTTGTGGCGGCGCTCGAACTCGAGGTTGAAGGCGAGCTCGGGCTGGCTGAAGAGGCGCAGCGCCTGCTCGTGCACGGCGCTGGACTCGCTGTGCATATAGGGCATGTAGACAAAGGCACGGCGCGCCGGCGGTAGCGGCAGATCGTGGCCGCCGGCCACCGCCTCCTGGGCCAGTGCCAGCGCCAGCGGGTCCTGCGCAAACGCCTGCGCGGTGTCGCGGTGGATGTTGCGCGAGAACTGGTCGAGCACCAGGATCTCAGCCAGCCTGCCCTCGGGCGTGCTGCGCCAGGACCACAGCTCGCAGCGTGCAGCGCTGGCCAGCAGGGCGCCGAAGCGCTCGCCGACCAGGGCGTCAAAACCCGCGTCCTTGCGCCACCAGGCCGCTGGCTCGATCTCCTCGAACCAGAAGCGCAGCACTGCGTCCGCGTTCACCGCAGGCGCTTGATCAGGCTGGAGGTGTCCCAGCGGCGCCCGCCCATCTGCTGCAGCTCGGCATAGAACTGGTCAACCAGCGCAGTGACCGGCAGCTGCGAGCCGTTGCGGCGGGCCTCGTCGAGCACCAGGCCCAGGTCCTTGCGCATCCAGTCGACGGCAAAGCCGAAGTCGAACTTGTCCTGCAGCATGGTCGGGCCGCGCTGCTCCATCTGCCAGCTCTGCGCCGCGCCCTTGCTGATGACGCCGAGCACCGCCTGCATGTCCAGTCCGGCACGCTCACCGAAGGCGATCGCCTCCGACAGCCCCTGCACCAGGCCGGCGATGCAGATCTGGTTGACCATCTTCGCCAGCTGGCCCGAGCCGCTCGGACCGAGCAGGGTCACCGCCTTGGCATAGGCCATCAGCACCGGCTGCGCGCGCTCAAAGGCGGCAGCATCGCCGCCGCACATCACGGTCAGCTGGCCCTTCTGCGCACCGACCTCGCCACCGGAGACCGGCGCGTCGATGAAGCTGATGCCGTGCGCGGCACTGAGCGCATGCATCTCTCGCGCGACGATGGCCGAGGTCGTCGTGTGGTCGGCCAGCACGCTTCCGTTTGCCAGGGCCGGCAGCGCGGCCTGCACCGTGGCGCGCACATCGTCATCGTTGCCGACGCAAAGTGCGACCAGATCGGCCCCGGCGACCGCCTCGGCCACCGTCGCCGCCGCACGGCCGCCGGGATGTGCCGCCGCCCAGGCCTCGGCCTTGCTGAAGGTCCGGTTGAACACCGTCACCGCGTGGCCCTTGGCCAGCAGATGTCCGGCCATCGGCGCGCCCATCGCGCCCAGTCCAATGAATGCGGTCTTCATGCCGTCCCTCAAACAATCGTCAGGTGTTCGGTGCCGTCGCCCGGGTTGCTGCGTGCGCGCTCCGAGTTCAGCTTGATGTTCAGGCGCAGGTCGTTGACCGAGTCGGCGTTGCGCAGCGCGTCTTCATAGGTGACCTTGCCGGCCTCGAAGAGGTCGAACAGGGCCTGGTCGAAGGTCTGCATGCCGAGCTCGCGCGAGCGCTTCATGACTTCCTTGATCTCGCCGACCTCGCCCTTGAACACCAGCTCGGAGATCAGCGGCGTGTTGATCAGGATCTCCACCGCCGCGACCCGGCCCTTGCCCTCGCGGCGCGGCAACAGGCGCTGGCTGACCAGCGCCTTGAGGTTCAGCGACAGGTCCATCAGCAGCTGCTGGCGCCGCTCCTCGGGGAAGAAGTTGATGATGCGGTCCAGCGCCTGGTTGGCGCTGTTCGCGTGCAGCGTGGCCATGCAGAGGTGGCCGGTCTCGGCGAACGCGACCGCATGGTCCATGGTCTCGCGGTCACGGATCTCGCCCATCAGGATCACGTCGGGCGCCTGGCGCAGCGTGTTCTTCAGCGCCATGTCCCAGCCCTCGGTGTCGATGCCGACCTCGCGCTGCGTGATGATGCAGTTCTTGTGCGGGTGCACGAACTCCACCGGATCCTCGATGGTGATGATGTGCCCGTAGCTGGTCTCGTTGCGGTGATCGATCATCGCCGCCAGCGTCGTGCTCTTGCCCGAGCCGGTGCCGCCGACCAGGATGATCAGGCCGCGCTTGGTCTGCACGAGGTCGCTGAGGATCGGTGGCAGGTCCATGCTGGCCACGGTGGGCAGCGTCGCCGGGATCGTCCGCAGCACGAGGCCGACCGAACCCTGCTGGATGAAGGCATTGGCGCGGAAGCGACCGATGCCCTGCGGCGAGATCGCGAAGTTGCACTCCTTGGTGCGCTCGAACTCGGCCGCCTGCTTGTCGTTCATGATCGCCCGCGCCAGCTGAACGGTGTGCTGGCCGGTGAGCGGTTGCGGGCTGACCTTGGTGATCTTGCCGTCGACCTTGATCGCCGGCGGGAAGTCGGCGGTCAGGAACAGGTCGGAGCCCTTGCGGCTGACCATCAGCCGCAGCAGATCGTTGATGAATTTCGAGGCCTGGTCGCGTTCCATGATTCCTGCCTTCAATCACGCGTCGCTAGACGCTGTTTCTCCCGCCACGCACCGCTGATCAAGCGGACACCGCAGAACCGGCCTTGCCGGGCTGCAGATGTCGCCCCTTTGAGGGGACGCGCGAAGCGCTCAGGGGGTGGGCCCATTCACCCAGGGAAGTTCTCGGGGAACTTCGCCTTCGCCCGCGCCTCGGCGGCGCTGATGATGTTGCGGCGCACGAGGTCGGTGAGGTTCTGGTCCAGGGTCTGCATGCCCTGCCCCTGGCCGGTCTGGATCGCCGAGTACATCTGCGCCACCTTGTTCTCGCGGATCAGGTTGCGGATCGCCGAGGTGCCGATCATGATCTCGTGCGCCGCCACGCGGCCGCTGCCGTCCTTGAGCTTGCACAGCGACTGCGAGATCACCGCGACCAGCGACTCGGACAGCATCGCGCGCACCATCTCCTTCTCGGCCGCCGGGAACACGTCGACGACGCGGTCGACGGTCTTCGCCGCCGAGCTGGTGTGCAGCGTGCCGAACACCAGGTGACCGGTTTCCGCCGCCGTCAGTGCCAGGCGGATCGTCTCCAGGTCGCGCATCTCGCCGACCAGCACGCAATCCGGGTCCTCGCGCAGCGCCGAGCGCAGCGCGTTGGCGAACGACAGCGTGTGCGGTCCGACCTCGCGCTGGTTGATCAGGCACTTCTTGCTCTCGTGCACGAACTCGATCGGGTCCTCGATCGTCAGCACATGGCCGTACTCGGTCTCGTTGAGGTGGTTGACCATCGCCGCCAGCGTCGTGCTCTTGCCCGAGCCGGTCGGACCGGTGACCAGCACCATGCCGCGTGGCCGCAGCGCCAGCTCGCCGAACACCTTCGGGCAGTTCAGCTGCTCGAGCGTGAGGATCTTGCTCGGAATCGTCCGGAACACGGCGCCGGCGCCCCGGTTCTGGTTGAAGGCGTTGACGCGGAAGCGCGCCAGGCCCTGGATCTCGAACGAGAAGTCGACCTCCAGCGTGTCTTCGTAGACCTTGCGCTGGCTGTCGTTCATGATGTCGTAGACCATGTCGTGCACGCCGCGGTGATCGAGCGGCTCGACATTGATGCGCCGCACGTCGCCGTGCACGCGAATCATCGGCGGCAGGCCGGCCGACAAGTGGAGGTCGGAGGCCTTGTTCTTGACCGAGAAGGCCAGCAGTTGGGTGATGTCCATGGGCTCGCGTGCGGGAGGTAGGCTGCGGGCCATTATGTCCACGCTCCAAGACCGCCTGCGGGCCGTGCATGGCCGCATTGACGCCGCCTGCGCCGCTGTCGCAAGACGCCGCGAAACCGTGCAACTGCTGTGCGTCAGCAAGACCCAGCCGGCCGCCGCCGTGCGCGAGGCCTACGAGGCCGGCGAACGCCACTTCGGCGAGAACTACGTGCAGGAAGGCGTGTCGAAGATCGAGGCGCTGCGCGAGCTGCCTGGCCTGGTCTGGCATTTCATCGGCCCGCTGCAGAGCAACAAGCCGCGCCCGGTGGCCGCGCATTTCGACTGGGTGCATGGCATCGACAGCCTGAAGCTGGCCCAGCGTCTGTCGGCTCAGCGTCCCGCGGGACTGCCGGCGCTGCAGGTCTGCCTGCAGGTCAACACCAGCGGCGAGGCCAGCAAGAGCGGCGTCGCGCCGTCGGACCTGCCGGCGCTGGCAGCCGCCGTGGCGCAGTTGCCGGGTCTGCAGCTGCGCGGCTTGATGCACATCCCGGCCCCCGGCAGCAGCGAGAGCGTGCACCGTCAGCTTGCCGCACTGCTGCAACCCGGCATGGACACGCTCAGCATGGGCATGAGCGACGACCTGGAGGCGGCGGTCGCCGCCGGCTCCACCTGCGTGCGCATCGGCACCGCGATCTTCGGCGCGCGGGCATGACGAGAGCGCCGTCTGGCGCCCGGCCATGAAAAAGGCCCGCCGAGGCGGGCCTTTGCTGAGCGGCTCGGGAGCCTTTAGAACTCGTAGCGAGCCGTCACCTGCACGGCCCACTGCGATTCGCCACGGGTCTGGCGCGTCGTGAAGTCGTCCGGGATGGGGTTGGTCACGCTCGGCGTGCCGAGGTTGTAGACCATCTTGCCGTCCGAGGTGATGCCGTTGAAGTTCACGAAACGGCGCTGCGACGGGAAGCCGATCTCGTCGATACGGCCCCAGCGCTTGTTCAGCATGTTGCCGAAGTTCAGGATGTCCAGCGACAGCACGCCCTTGTGGCCGCTGAAGAAGCTCGGCACTTCCTGGCTCAGGCGCAGGTCGAAGCTGTTCGTGAACTTGGCGAACGAGCCGTTGCGCGAGACCACCTTGCCCTTGCTCTTGCGCAGCTCGGGGTTGGCCTCGACGACGTCCCAGAAGCGCTGCTCAGGCGTGCGGCCGTTGACCGTCGCGCCGGTGAACACCACCTCGCTGCTGTCCTTCGGGATGTACATCAGGTCGTTGCCCGACACGCCGTCGCCGTTCATGTCGTTGTTGAAGGTCCAGCTGTAGGGCTTGCCGTCACGACCCTCGTAGACCATGCCGAAGGTGGTCTTGAACTTGCCGAAGAAGGCACGGCTGAAGCTCAGCGAGGCGTTGATGCGATCGCGGATCAGGTAGTTCGAGTTCGACGCCACGTCCTCGTTCTGGTTGTACACGGCGCGGTTCAGCCAGCCCGAGTTCGAGGTCGAGGAGGTCAGCGGGCTGACTTCCTTGGCCGAGGTGCGGGTGTAGGCCATCGACCAGTCGACGCCCGGCATCGGACGCTGCGACAGCGACAGCGTGACCGCGTTGCCGCCGCCCTTGCCGGTGCGATCGAGCAGCAGCACGTTGGTGAAGTTCGTGCGTGCATTGGCCTTGGTGAAGCCGCGGCCGGCGCAGCCCGCCGGGAAGCCAGCAGCCACCGGCTGGGTGCCACCGGTCCAGCAGTCGCGATCCAGACCGTTGGCGTTCCAGTACATGTCGCGGCCGTCAGGCGCCTTGCCGGTCGACGCACCCAGGTTCAGGTGCTTGTAGTACATCGAGTCCTTGACCTTGGTGTGCAGCCATTCGGCGCCAAACACCAGGCCGGCATAGGGCAGCTCGGCGTCCCAGGCCAGGTTCATCTTCCACACCGAGGGCTGCTTGACCTGCGGCGACACGAAGTCGACCGCAAAGGCCGGCACCACGCCGGTGATGTCGGGCTGGCTGGCCGTGTCCTTCGAGAAGCGCAGGCTGTTCGGGCAGGGGTTGGAGCCGGTGTCGGCGCAAACCGGGTTGAACAGCGCCACGCCGGTGTTCTGGAACGGGTTGGTCAGCCAGACGTTGGCCGCCGAACCCTGGAACAGGCCGAAGCCGCCACGGAGCTGCGACTTGCGCTTCTCGACGGCATCGAAGGCGTAGTTGAAGCCGAAGCGCGGCTGCACCAGCACTTCGCCATCCATGGTCCGCGTGTTGTCGTAGCCGAAGGCGGTGTTGGCCGCGCTGTTCAGGATCGGCTTGCCGTCGACGCCCATGCGGTCGACGCGCACGCCGCCGGTCAGCGTCAGCTTGTCGCTGAAGGTCCAGCTGTCCTGCAGGAACACGCCCAGATTGTTCAGGCCGAAGTTCGCCGCGCCGTCTTCCAGGGTGCGGCCCTGCAAAGGCAGCAGCACCGAGTAGGTGGTCGGCACGCCGGCGATGAACTCAGCGACCGGGTTGGGGCCGCGGAACGTGTAGACACCCTTGGAGCCGCGCTGGAACGCGTTGTAGATGTCGTTCTTCTCGGCGTCGATACCGAACTTCAGCTCATGGTCGCCCATGAACAGTTTGCCGGCGACGTAGCCGTTCAGGGTCTTGGTCTCGAGGCGGTTGAAGTGCCGCGACTCTTCCTGGCCGAAGCGCAGCGTGGCGATGTTCGCGGTCTCGGCGGCGTTGGTCCAGATCAGGCTGACTTCAGGCAGATTGGCGTTGTTGTTGTGGATCGACGAGTAGTCGCGCTGGCTGATCTTGACCTCGGTCGAGAAGTCCTCGGTCCAGTCGGCGAACCACTGCACCACCTTGGTCTCGAGCGTCTTCACCGTGGTGTAGAAGTGCGAGTCCAGCGAGATGCCGTTGTTCTGGTTGAACGGGAAGATCGGGTCCGACTGCTCGGTCTTCGAGAAGCGCAGATTGGCGCGATGCTTGTCGCTGATGTTCCAGTCGAGCTTGACCATCAGGTCCTCGACCTCGGTGAACACCTTGCTCGGCGCCCAGGGGTTGCCGATCTCCATCTGATACGTGTTGCGCGCCGCGTTCTGCGCGTCGGTGATCATCTGCGGCGTGATGCTGGAGTTGATCAGGCTGCTGCCGACCGGGCCGAAGCTCGGTGCGTTGCGCGGCGTCTCGAGCTTCTCGTAGTTGGCGAAGAAGAACAGCTTGTCCTTCAGGATCGGACCGCCGATCGCCAGGCCCACGGTGTTGTCGGTGGACGGCGGCGGCGCGGTGTAGGCGCCGGTCTGGCGGTTGTAGCGGTCGCCCGCCATGTTCGAGTCGCGGTACACGGCGTACACGCTGCCCTTGAACTCGTTGGTGCCCGACTTGGTCACCGCATTGATGCTCGCGCCGGTGTAGCCCTGCTGGGTCACGTCGTAGTTCGACAGGCTGACCTGCACCGCCTGGATCGCGTCGATCGAGAGCGGCTGCTTGATCGTCGGCAGGTTGTTCGCCTCGAGACCGAAGGTGTCGTTGGTGCGGACGCCGTCGATGGTGATCGAGTTGAAGCGCGAGTTCTGGCCGGCGGCCGAGATCTCGCCACGCTCCTTGTCGGTCTGCGAGATGCGCGGGTCGTTGCGCACATAGTCCTGCAGATTGCGCTGGATCGACGCGTAGGCGTCGAGCTGGGCGCGGCCGATCTGCGTGCCCGAACCCATCGAGCTGGCGCTGAACTTGCTGTTCGCGCCCGAACCCGTGATCACCACCTGCTCGAGCTGCACCTGGGCGCTGCCCAGACGCAGGTCAACCAGCGTGGTCTCGGCCAGTGCCAGGTAGACCTCGTCGTTGACCGACTTGTCGGCGCCCTTGCTGACCGTGATGACGTAGGGGCCGCCCACGCGCAGACCGCGGGCGCTGTAGCGGCCATCGGCGTCGGTGGTCAAGGTGTTCGACGAGCCCGACTCGCGGTGCAGCACGACCACGGTGGCGCCGGCCACCGGCTTGCCATCGGGCGAGGTGACGCGACCGCCGATGGCGGCGGTGGTGTTCTGCGCCATCGCCGGGGCGGCGGCGACCAGGGCAACGGCAACCGCCAGGGCGGTGCGCGGGAAGAGGGATCCGTAGGGCTTCATCAGAGAGGGCTCCAAGCGAAGAGACCAAAAAAGGCCGGCCCGGGGCGGGGCACCGGGCCGGCGGCCGCCCGGCAGGAACCGGGCGACGCGGAGAGATTTGCGAGTCATTGTGTGCGCGGCCAGATGACGACGGGGTGACGGCCTCTGGGCCAAACCTACTAGGTGGTCAAATTCGCGACCTTTTCGCAACAGACTGTGGCGCCGGCGCCGCAGGGCCTAGGGTTGACCCGGGTCGCCCCGCTCTGACCCCGATCGGGCCGCTCAGGGAATGGGCAGCGCCGTCTCGTACTTGACCTCGCGCAGCACCACATTGCTGCGCACGCTGGCCACCCCGGGCAGCCGGAAAACCTTGGACTGCAGGAACTGGTCGTAGGCCTTCATGTCGGGCACGACGATCTTGATCACGTAGTCGGCCTCGCCGGTGATGCCGTGGCATTCGATGATTTCGCGACTGGCTCGCACCAGGGCCTCGAACTGCTCGACCGCGCCCTCGCTGTGCCGCACCAGGCTGACGTTGGCGAGCACACAGATCGACAGGCCGAGCTTCTCGCGATCGACCAGCGCGACATGGCGGCGGATCAGGCCGCGCTCCTCCATCTCCTTGATGCGCCGCCAGACCGGGGTGGCCGACAGGCCGAGCTGGTCGGCCAGGGCCTGGGTGGACTGGCGGGCGTCCGCCTGCAGCGCTTCGAGGATGGCACGCGACGCACGATCGAGAGAGTTTTGCTCCATGACGCGGGATTCTGAGTGGAATCCACCGCAAATCCCGGTCGCAATGCTGGGAATCGCAAAGCAACCCCGGGGGCGCTCCCCAAGAATCGCGCATCCAACGCCTCGCTCCGACCGGCCATGAATCTGCGCCCCTACCAGCTGTCCGACAACCTCGCCGCCGACAGCGGTGCGGTCTTCCTGACCGGCACCCAGGCCCTGGTTCGCCTGCTGCTGATGCAAAAGCGCCTGGACGAGCGCGCGGGCCTGAAGACCGCCGGATTCGTGTCCGGCTACCGCGGCTCGCCGCTGGGCATGGTCGACCAGCAGCTGTGGAAGGCGAAGAAGTTCCTCGAGAAGGCGCAGATCGAGTTCCTGCCCGCGATCAACGAGGACCTCGCCGCCACCGCGGTGCTCGGCACCCAGCGCCTGGCGCTGGACCCGCAGCGCCGCGTCGAGGGCGTGTTCGGCATGTGGTACGGCAAGGGCCCGGGCGTGGACCGCAGCGGCGACGCGCTCAAGCACGGCAACGTCTACGGCAGCTCGCCGCAGGGCGGCGTGCTGGTGGTCTGCGGCGACGACCACGGCTGCGTGTCGTCGTCGATGCCGCACCAGAGCGACCTCGCCGCCCAGGCCTGGTTCATGCCAGTGCTGCACCCGGGCAATGTCGCCGAGTACCTGGAGTTCGGCCTCTACGGCTGGGCGCTGAGCCGCTTCTCGGGCAACTGGGTCGCGTTCAAGGCGATCTCCGAGGTCGTCGAGTCGGGCATGACGGTGGACCTGGACCGCGTGCCGCTGGACTTCGAGCACCCCGTCGATTTCACGCCGGCGACGAATCTGCACATCCGCTCGGTGGACCTGCCGTCGCTGGACCTGGAGAGCCGGCTCGCGCACAAGCTGGACGCGGTGCGCGCGTTCGCCACGCTGAACTCGGTCGACAAGCACATCGTCTCGTCGCCGGCGGCGACGCTCGGCATCGTCACGGTGGGCAAGGCGCACTACGACTTCATGGAGGTGCTGCGCCGCCTGGACCTGGACCCGAACGCGCTGGCCGCCGCCGGCGTGCGCGTCTACAAGGTCGGCCTCGTCTACCCGCTGGAACCGACGCGGATGCTCGCGTTCGCGCAGGGCCTGACCGACCTGCTGGTCATCGAGGAGAAGGCCCCGGTCGTCGAGCGCCAGATCAAGGACCTGCTGTTCCACCAGCCGTCGTTCCAGCGCCCGCGCGTGGTCGGCAAGCGCGACGAGCACGAGAAGCCGCTGCTGTCCGAGCTCGGCGAGCTGCGCCCCAGCCGCATCATGGCCGTGGTCGCCGAATGGCTGGCGCGCCTGAATCCGGCGCTGGACCGCCGCCACCTGGTGGTCGACTTCACCGCGCCCTGCGTGCTGTCGAACGCCGCCGACGCGACGCGGCGCCTGCCCTACTTCTGCTCCGGCTGCCCGCACAACACGTCGACCAAGCTGCCCGAGGGTTCGAGGGCGCTGGCCGGCATCGGCTGCCACTTCATGGCGAACTGGATGGAGCGCTCGACCTCGGGCCTCGTGCAGATGGGCGCCGAGGGCGTGGACTGGGCGGCGATGAGCCGCTTCACCGACGCGCCCCATGTGTTCCAGAACCTCGGCGACGGCACCTACTACCACTCGGGCTATCTGGCGATCCGCCAGGCGATCGCGGCGCGCGCCAACATCACCTACAAGATCCTCTACAACGACGCGGTGGCGATGACCGGCGGCCAGCCGGTCGACGGCCAGACCTCGGTGCCGCAGATCGCACGCCAGATCGAGGCCGAGGGCGTCAAGCGCCTGTGCATCGTGTCCGACGAGATCGACAAGTACGACGAGCACCGCGCGCTGTTCCCGCCGGGCACCAGCTTCCACGACCGCAGCGAGCTCGATGCGGTGCAGCGCGAGCTGCGCGAGATCAAGGGCGTGACCGCGCTGATCTACGACCAGACCTGCGCCGCCGAGAAGCGCCGTCGCCGCAAGAAGAAGGAGTTCCCGGACCCGCCGCGACGCATCTTCATCAATGAGTCCGTGTGCGAAGGATGTGGGGACTGCGGCCAGGCCAGCAACTGCCTGTCGGTGATTCCGGTCGAGACCGACTTCGGCCGCAAGCGCGCGATCGAGCAAAGCTCCTGCAACAAGGACTTCAGCTGCGTCAACGGCTTCTGCCCGAGCTTCGTGTCGGTCGACGGCGCGGTGCTGAAGAAGAAGGCCGGCGCCAGCTTCACGGCGGCTGACGTCGAGCGCGAGATCGCGGCGATCGGCGAACCCGCGGCGTGGACCTGGACCGGCCCCTTCGACATGCTGGTCACCGGCGTCGGCGGCACCGGCGTGGTCACCGTGGGCGCGCTGATCACCATGGCCGCCCACCTGGAGCACAAGCAGGCCTCGGTGCTGGACTTCATGGGCTTCGCGCAAAAGGGCGGCGCGGTGCTGTCCTTCGTGCGCGTCGCGCCGACGGCCGATCTGCTCAACCAGGTTCGCATCGACACCCAGCAGGCCGACGTGCTGCTGGCCTGCGACCTCGTCGTCGGCGCCAGCAACGACGCGCTGCAGACCGTCAAGCCCGGCCGCACGGTGATCCTCGCCAACACGCACGAGCTGCCCACGGCCGCCTTCGTGCGCAACCCGGACGCGTCGCTGCACGCTGGCGAGCTCCTGGAGAAGATGAAGTTCGCTGTCGGCAAGGATGGCAAGCTCAGCACCCTCGACGCGCAAGGCATCGCTCAGCGCCTGCTCGGCGACACCATGCCGAGCAACATCATCATGCTCGGCGCCTGCTGGCAGGCCGGTCTGGTGCCGGTGTCGTTCGCGGCGCTGATGCGCGCGATCGAGCTGAACAACGTCGCGGTCGACGCCAACAAGACCGCGTTCGCGCTCGGCCGCCTGGCCTACGCGGCGCCGCAGGCCATCGCCCGCCTCGGTGGCGAGGCCAAGGTGCAGCTGTTCCTCAGCAACGACAAGCTCGACGGCGACGACGGCCTGATCGCCCGTCGCGTGCGCTTCCTCACCGATTACCAGGACGCCGCCTACGCCGAGCGCTACCGCGCGCTGGTGCAGACCGTGCGTGACGCCGAAGCGAAGCTGGGTCAGGGCGAGCGCCTCACCAAGGCGGTGGCCCGCTACTACGCCAAGCTGCTGGCGATCAAGGACGAGTACGAGGTCGCCCGCCTGTACACGAACGGCGACTTCGAGAGCGCGCTGAGGAACCAGTTCGAAACATGGGACGGCCTGCGCTTCCACATGGCGCCTCCGCTGATGAGCAAGCCCGGTCCCGACGGCCGCGCCAGCAAGATGGTGTTCGGCGGCTGGATGTGGAAGACGCTGCGCGTGCTGGCCCGGTTCAAGGGCCTGCGCGGCGGCCCGCTGGATGTCTTCGGCTACCACGAGGAGCGCCGCCTGGAGCGCCAGCTGATTGCCGATTACGAGGCCCTGGTGGGCGAGCTGATCGGATCCTTGAGCGCCGACAAGCTGGAGCTCGCGCTGCAGCTGGCCCGGCTGCCCGAGCGCATCCGCGGCTACGGCCATGTCAAGCAGGCCAACGTCGCCGCCGTGCGGCGCCAATGGGAGGAGATGCTGTCGCGCTACCGCCAGCCGCAGGTCGAAGCCGCCGTCACGGCCTGAACAGCATCCACAGCGCCTGCGCCCAGGTGATCAGCGCGAACACCAGGATCAGCAGCACGGCGGCGCTGCCGAGGTCCTTGGCGCGGCCGAGCAACGGCACCTGCTCGAGCGACTGGGCATCGGCCAGCGCCTCGATCGCCGAGTTCAGCAGCTCGACGACGATCACCGCGACCCACACCGCGACCAGCAGCAGTGCGTGCAGCGGTCCCTGCGCGACCCAGGGCGCGAGCAGGCTCAAGGGCAGCGCCACCGCCAGCTCCTGGCGGAACGCCGCCTCATGGCGCAGCGCCGCGCGCAGCCCCTGCGCCGAGTAACGCAGGGCCTTGAACAGGCGCTGGATACCGCCCTTGCTCTTCATCGGGTGTTCGTGGTTCATGGGCCCAGGTGCAGTTCCAGTTCGAAGCCCGCGGGCACCGCCGGCAGGTCGATGCGGCCGCCATGCGCGTTCGCCACCAGCTGGGCCAGCCGCAGACCCAGGCCCTGCTCGCCGCCGGTTTCACCCTGCAGCCGAGCCAGCAGCGCCTCGCGCTCGCCGGCCGGCAGGCCGACACCGTCGTCGCGCAGGCTCAGGCCGTTGCCACCCACGGCCTGCAGCCACAGCCGCTGAGCGCCATGGCGCTGCGCGTTGTCGATCAGGTTCAGCAGCGCCGCCGCCAGCAGCTCGGCGTCAGCCTGCAGCGGGCAAGGCGGCCCCGCCTCGATCTGCAGCCCGCCAAGCGGCAGGCTGGCGAGCAAGGCCCGCGCATCGAGCGGCGCACGGTGGAGCTGGGGCTGATCCCGGAACAGTCGCAGCAGGCCGAGCACCAGGTGCTGCAGCCGCTGCCCGGCCTCGCGCACCCGCTGCAGACGGGCCTGTCCCGGCATCTCCTTCTGCGCCACGGCGAGCTGGGCGTCCATGCCGGCCAGCGGCGTGCGCAGCAGGTGGGCCGCCTGCGCGCTGAACTCGCGCTCGAAGGCCAGGCGCTCGCCCAAGCGCTGGCTGTAGCGCGTCAGCGCGTTGTGCAGCGGCTGCAGCTCCTCGCGCTCGGCCGGGCCCAGCTGCTCGGGCAGGGAGCGCGGGTCGCGGTGCTGCGCGTCGAAACCGGCCAGGCGCTCGCCGAGCCGCTCCAGCGGCGCCAGCTCGCGCCGCGCCCGCCAGGCCAGCAGCGGCAGGCCAAGCAGGGTCAGACCGAGCGCCGACAACAGCGCGAACTGCACCACCTCCATCCTCGCCTCGCGCCGTTCAGCGCGGGTCTGCGCCACCAGCAGCTGGCCGCGCTCGGCCAGCGGGTGCACGTAGATGCGCCAGTCGCCGCGGTCGGCAAAGCCCTCGGACGGCAGATTGCGCAACCAGGCAGCGTCGGCCCCCTGGCTGGCCGCCACCTGCCGACCGGCGCTGTCGACCCAGGTCCAGGCGAAGCGCACCGCACCGCGCCGCGGCAACTCGCCCGACGGCATGCCGCCCTCGTGCAGCTGCGGCGCCAGCAGGTCGGCGCTGGCCTGCAGGGTGTCGTCGAGCAACTCATCGACCTCCTCGTCGACGGCGACGACGGCGGCGATCGACACCGCCAGCGCCATCAGCAGGCTGCCGACGGCGGTCACGCCGAGCAGACGCCAGGCCATCGACGGCAGGCGGCGCGACTCAGTCATGACGCACCTGCACGCGATAGCCCATGCCGCGCAGCGTCTCGATGCCGTCCCGGCCCAGCTTGCGCCGCAGCTTGGCGACATGCACCTCGAGCGCGTTGCTGCTGGCCGGCTCACCGTCGAAGCCATGGACCAGGCGTTCCAGATCGTCCTTGCTGACCCAGCGGCCGGCGCGCAGGCACAGGGCCTCGAGCACCGCCCATTCACGCGCCGTCAGCTCCACCGACTCGCCCTCGCTCCACACCCGACGGCCGGCCAGGTCGACCACCAAGGCCGGCTGCAGCTGCAGGCCCTGTGGCCCGCCCTGCTGGCGCCGCAGCACCACGCGCAGCCGCGCCGCCAGCTCCTCGGGCGCGAACGGCTTGACCAGGTAATCGTCGGCGCCGCTGTCCAGGCCCTCGATGCGGTCGGCGAGCTGGTCGCGCGCGGTCAGCATCAGCGCCGGGGTCTGCAAGCCGGCACGGCGCAACTCGGCCAGCCAGAGCCGACCCGAACCGTCGGGCAGCTGCCAGTCGAGCAGCCAGGCGTCGAACGGTTCCCCGCGCAGCGCCGCCCGCGCCGCCGACACGGTCTTGCACCAGTCCAGCACATGACCCTCGGCGACGAGGAAGTCGCGCAGGCCCTCGCCCAGGATCGGATCGTCTTCGAGCAACAGCAATCGCATGGTGATCACGCTAGCACGCACCCCCTTCAGCTTCGCTTCAGTCGGGTCGCCTGCAATCGCTGCCCATGCTGACCCTCGCCTCACGCTGGCCCTGGCGGGCGCTACCGCGCCTGACGATGTGCCCCGACACCCTGCTCGCGCTGCTTTGCGCCTACTGGGCGCTGGTCGCCAACCGGCGCTTCCTGGGCTCGGCGCGCGCCGCGCTCGACGCCGGGCCGCTGCAGCTGCTGGCGCTGGTGGCGCTGATCGGCCTGCTGCACTTCGTGCTGCTGTGGCCGTGGACGCCGCGACCGCTGGTCAAGCCGGTGCTGGCGCTGGCGGCCCTGGTGGCCGCAGTGGCGGGCCACTTCGTGCAATCGCTGGGCGCGGTGCTCGACCCGTCGATGCTGCGCAACGCGCTGCAGACCGAGTGGGCCGAGGCGCGCGAGCTGCTCGGCGGCTCGCTGCTGCTGCATGTCGGCGTGCAGCTGCTGCCGGCCTGGCTGCTGATCGCCCAGGTCCAGCTGCCACCGACACCGCCGAAGGCCTGGCGCTGGGCACTCGGCCGCTGGCTGATCGCGATCGGCCTGCTGCTCGGCCTGCTGCTCGCCAACTTCCAGCCGCTGGCCTCGCTGATGCGCAACCACAAGACCCTGCGCTACCAGCTGCTGCCGGCGGCACCGCTGTGGTCGCTGCCGCGCAGCCTGATGGCCCGCGCGGCGGACCAGGCGCAGGCCCGCGAACCGATCGGCCTGGATGCGCAACCCGGACCGAGCTGGGCCGTCGCCCAGCGGCCGCGCCTGCTGGTGCTGGTGCTCGGCGAGACGGCGCGCGCCGCCAACTGGGGCCGCCGCCAGCTCGCCGACGGCAGCTGGCGCGACACCACGCCGCAGCTGCGTGAACTCGGCGAGCTGCTGCAATGGACCCAGGCGAGCAGCTGCGGCACCGACACCGAGACCTCGGTGCCCTGCCTGTTCGCGCCGGTCGGCCGCCGCGATTACGACGAGGCGCGCATCCGCCACCAGCAGTCGCTGCTGCATGTTCTGGACCGCGCCGGTGTGCAGCTGCACTGGATCGACAACCAGAGCGGCTGCAAGGGCGTCTGCGACGGCCTGCCCAGCACGCAGCTGCATTGCGATGGCGGTCGCTGCCTCGACGACGCGCTGCTCGCCGCGCTGCCGCCAACCTTGCGCGAGGCGCGCGAGCGGGGCGGCGTCCACCTGCTGGTGCTGCACATGCTCGGCAACCACGGGCCGGCCTACCACCGCCGCGTGCCCGAGGGCTTCGCGCCGTACCAGCCGGCCTGCATCAGCGACGACCTCGGTCGCTGCGAGCGCGACGCCATCGTCAACGCCTACGACAACGCGATCCGCCACAGCGACGCGCTGCTCGCCCGGCTGTGGCGCGAGCTGCGCGACGCCCAGGGCGGCGTCGACACGGCCATGATCTACCTGTCCGACCACGGCGAGTCGCTGGGCGAGCGCGGCCTGTACCTGCACGGGATGCCGCATGCGATCGCGCCTCGGGAGCAGACCGAGGTGCCGCTGCTGATGGGCATCGCGCCGGACTGGGCGCAGGCACGGGGCTGGCGCCGCGACTGCCTGACGCGCCTGCCGCAGCGGCCGGCAGCTCATGACCACCTGTTCCATACCGTGCTGAACCTGCTCGACGTTCGCACCGGGCTGTACGCGCGCGACTGGGACCTGCTGGCCGGCTGCGGCGCCCGGTGAGCGTGCGCGAGCCGTCACCCTGGGTGCTGCCCGGCCTGCTGCTGGCGCTGCTGGCGCTGCTGGCCTGGGACGCGAGCGGCCTGGACCTGCTGCTCGCCCGCTGCTTCGGCGACGCCACCGGCTTTGCGGCGCGCGACGCCTTCTGGGCGCGCTCCCTGCTGCACGATGGCGGGCGCTGGGCCAGCGGCATGGGCCGGCTGCTGGGCGGCATCGAGGCGCTGCGTCGCGCGCCGGTGCGGCAGGGGCCGTCGCGACGCGAGCGGCGGCGGGCGCTGCTCGCCACCGTGCTGCTGATGCTGGCCATCAGCGCCCTCAAGCAACTGAGCCGCAGCAGCTGCCCCTGGAGCCTGGCCGAGTTCGGCGGCGGCAGCTCGGTCTGGGTGTCGCACTGGAACTGGTGGCAGACCGACGGCGGCCCGGGCCATTGCTTCCCGTCAGGCCATGCCGCCGCCAGCTTCGCCTTCGTCGCCTGGCTGTGGATCTGGGCGCCCTGGCGTGCGCAGCGGCCCTGGGTCTGGGCGCTGCTCTGCCTGGCCGTGCTGGGTGGCGGGATGCTAGGGGCGCTGGCGCAGTCGGCCCGCGGCGCCCACTACCTGAGTCACAGCCTGTGGACCGCCTGGCTGTGCGCCGCGCTGGGCTGGCTGCTGCTCAGACAGCGAACGGCCGCTGTGCCAGAAACGCCTTCGCCGAACCCAGCGTGAACAGGTTCGGCGACTGGATCGCCGGCAGGCGCGCCCGCGTCTTCGCGTGCAGCTGCGGGTAGTTGCCCTTGAACTTGCCGCCGTTCCAGACCGCCAGCAAGGCCTCGGTGAACGCGCCGTTGTGGTCGCCGTCGTAGCTGCTCTGGTTGTCCTGGCAGCCGGAGATCAGCACCACCGCCGCCTTCATCTTCTTGTTCAGGCTGCTCACGCGGCCGCTGACGGCGACATTAGCCAGCGCCGCATCCGGGTCGACCGGCTTGCCGCCGGCGGCCTTCGTGGTGTCGCGCTGCAGCTTGTCGTAGAAGGCCTTGTTCTGCGCATAGACGCGGTCGGCAATCGGCGTCGGCATCCAGCGCGGGCGCGGGCCGCTGCTCATCGTGAACGCGCTGGGTGGGCCGACCTTGGCGACGGTGCCGGAGTGGCAGCTGTCGGACAGCATCAGGATGCGCACGCCGGCGGCGAACTTGCTGAACTCGAGGTAGAGCTCGTCATCGAGCAGTTGGCCGTCGTACAGGCACCAGGTCTCGTCGCGTCCGTCGACCTCGTCGTCCTCGCCGTCGAGGTCGGGCACCTGGCCCCCATGACCGGAGAAGGTGAGGAAGAACAGGTCGCCCGACTTCAAGGTCTTGGCCGCGGCCCGCAGCGCGGCCAGGGTCTTGGCGCGCGTCGCGCTCTTCGTCAGCAAGGTCGTCGGCTTCATGCCCTGACCCTTGGCCAGGGCCGCCATGTCCTTGGCGTCGAACTCGCAGGCCATCAGCGGACCATCCCAGCCGGCGTAGTGCGACGGGTTGACGACGTTGACGCCGATGTGAAGCGACATCGCCTTGGCACTGGATGGCGTCGCGGGCTTGGCAGCGGTCTTCTTGGCAGCGGACACGGTGGACTCCCGGGGAGCGTGAAGGGTGCGCGGGATTCTGGCCGGCGCGCCGCCCGCCGGCCACTGCCAAGTTAGGGAGTCGACTGGCGCGACGGCCAGCGCAGCGTGGCGCGCAGACCGCCGTGGCGGCGCCGGCGCAGCTCGAGCTGGCCGCCATGCGCCTCGGCGATCTCGCGGGCCAGCGCCAGGCCGAGGCCGGTGCCGCCGCGCTTGGTCGAATAAAAGGGCAGCAGGGCCTGGGCGAGCACCGCATCGCTGGCGCCGGGGCCCCGGTCGGCGACCGACAGCAGCCAGTCGTCGCCGTCGCGGCGCAGGCGCAGGCTGACGGCCTCGGGCGCGCTGCCGGACTCATGCGCGTTCTTCAGCAGATTCAGCACCGCCTGCTCGAGCTGGCCGGGATCGGCCTGGCCCGGCTGCGCCGGCAGGTCGCCGTCGATGACGAAGCCCTGTTCGGCCACGCGCAGGCGCTCGACCCAATCGGACCAGGCAATGGCTTGGCGCTGTGGCGCCGGCAGCTTGGCGAACTGCGCGTAGCCGGCCAGGAAGCCGTGCAGATGACGCGCGCGCTGCTCGATGCGCTCGAAGACCTGCTCCAGCTGCGCCTGGCCGGCGCGGCGGCTGAGCTCGGCGCCGGAGTGCGCCATCGACTGCATCGGCGCCAGCGAGTTGTTCAGTTCGTGGCTGAGCACGCGAAGCACGCGTTTCCAGGCCGCCACCTCCTGGCGCGCCAGCTCGCGGGTCAGCGGGCGCAGCAGCAGCAGGCGCAGCTGCTGACCCTGCAGGCTGAGCAGCTTCTGGCTGACCAGCCATTGCGCGTCGTCGTCGCCCTCGCCCGTCAGGCCGAGGCTGATCACGCCCTCCTGGCGCTGCGCCAGCACCGTGGCCAGTTGCTCCGGCGCCTGGCGCAGCAGCTCGGCCAGGCCCATGCCCTGCAGGCTGCGGCCGTCACCGAGCAGCCCGCGGGCGGCCAGGTTGGCGACCAGCACGCCGTCGTTCGCGTCGAGCAGCAGCAAGGCGATCGGCGTGTGCTGGACCACGGTATCGAGCAGCCATTCGCGCTGCGCCAGCTGCTGGCGCTCGGCGCGGATCGCCTGCGCCAGCTGGCTGTGCGCCTGCGCCAGTTCCTTGAGCTCGCTCAGCTCGGCCTGGCTGCTCAGGTGCGTCGCGTAATCGCCGTCACGCCAGCACAGCAGCAGGGTGTCGAGCGCGGTGGCCAGCTTGCGCAGCGGCTGGGTGAGCAGGCCGGCGAGCCAGAGCGACAGCGGCAACAGCGGCAGCGCGGTGGCGGCGGCCGCCTGCGGCTTGCTGAGACCGAATCGCTGCGCCAGCTCGTAGCCGGCGATGCCGGCGGCCGCCGCCAGCAGCAGCGCCGCGGTGCTGCGCGCCTTCAGCGACAGCACGGCTCAGAGCCCATGGTGCTGCAGGCGCCGGTACACCGCCTGCCGCGACAGCCCGAAGACGGAGGCGACGCGGCTGACGTTGCCATGGTGCTGGGCCATCGCGGCGGCGAGCTGCTCGCGCGTCGGCTCGTCGAGATTGCGCGGCTCGATGGCGGCCGGGCCGTTCGCCGGCAGCCCCAGGTGCGCCACCTCGATCAGCTCGGCGCCTTGCGCGAGCACGACGGCACGCTCGATGCAATGGCGCAGCTCGCGCACCTCGCCCGGCCAGGGGTAGGCCTGCAGCCGCGCCAGCGCCGCGTCCGACAGCCGGGCGCGGCCAGCCAGGAAGCTCTCGGCCAGCGGCAGCAGGTCCTCGGGCCGTTCCTTCAGCGAGGGCAGGCGCAGCTCGACGCCATTGAGCCGGTAGTACAGGTCCTCGCGGAACTCGCCGCGCTTCATCAGCGCCGGCAGATCGGCATTCGTCGCCGAGACGATGCGCACATCGGCCTCGATCTCCTTCGGGCTGCCGAGGCGCTGGTAGCGCCCGCTCTCCAGCACGCGCAGCAGCTTGGCCTGGCCGGCCGGCGGCAGGTTGCCGATCTCGTCGAGGAACAGCGTGCCGCCGCGGGCCGCCTCGACATGGCCGATGCGCGCCCGCTGCGCGCCGGTGTAGGCGCCGGCCTCGGCACCGAACAGCTCGGCCTCGATCAAGTCCGCCGGCAGCGCACCGCAGTTCAGCGCGACAAAGGGCTTGCCCACACGCGCCGAGTTGTCGTGCAGCAGGCGCGCGATGCGCTCCTTGCCGCTGCCGGCAGGGCCTGTGACCAGCACCGGCAGCTGCGAGCGCGCCACCGGCGCGGCAAGTTCGAGCAGGGCCAGCATGGCGCTGGAGGCGGCGATCAGGTCGCCGAGCATCAGCCGCTGGCGCAGCTGGCTCCAGCGCGTGCGCGTGTGCAGGCGCTGGCGCTGCAGCTGCTGCTGGGTGTCGGACAGCTCCAGCAGGTTGTGCACCGTCGCCAGCAGCTTGGCGTCGTCCCAGGACTTGGCCAGGTAGTCGGCGGCGCCTTGCTTGACCAGCTGCACCGCGCGCTCCAGCCGCGTCCAGGCGGTCAACAGGATCACCGGCAAGTCGGGGCGCTGCGCACGGATCTGCTGGAACAGCGCCGCGCCCTCGTCGCCACTGGTGGTGTCGGCCGTGAAGTTCATGTCCTGGATCACCAGGTCGGCCTCGGCCAGCCGGGCCAGGCCTTGCGCGGGCGTCAGCGCGAGCAGGGTGTCGATGCCGCTCAGCGAGAACAGCAGCTGCAGCGCGGCGCCGACATCGGGGTTGTCGTCGATGACCAGAACAGTAGGCATTGGACGCAGTGTGCCAAGACACGCAGGGCGTGCCGATCAAGCAGCCACCGTGGAGCCGGCTTCGCCAGTCCACTGGTGTCGCCCCCTTGAGGGGGCATCGCCCGGACGGCAGCCGCCCTGAGGGCTGATACCGCCTGGCGATGGCCAAGGCCGCCTGGCCTTGGCGCGCGAAGCGCGTAGGGGGTGGGCCTAAGCCCGCATCGCCGTCGCCGCCGGCAGCTCAGCCGCCTTGCGCGCCGGCGCCAGCACGGCGAGCTGACCCAGCCCCAGCAGCAGCAGCGCGCCGACCGGCAGGTAGTGCCAGGGCAGCGCCGGCGCGCCCTGGGGTTGCAGCATGCCTTGCGACAGCGCCATCGCGCCGAGCACGCCGAGCAGCACGCCGGCGCCGCAGAGCAGCCCGTTCTCCAGCTGGAAGTACTGGCGGATCTGCGCCTTGGTGGCTCCCAGCGCGCGGCGGATGCCGATCATGCGCGTGCGCTGCGCGACCCAGAAGCTGGCCAGGCCGACGATGCCGAAGGCCGTCACCGCCAGCAGCGCGACGCTGACGCCGGCAAGCAGCCAGGTCATCGCGCGGTCCTCGGCGTAGAAGCGCTCGCGCATCTCCAGCAGGGTCAGCGCGCGGCGCGGGCTGCGGCGCGGGTCGACCTCGCGGATGATCTGCGCCGCCTCCTTCAGCACCGCCTGCTGGCGGCCCGGCTCGACGCGCAGCACATAGGTGCCGCCGCGAAAGCTCTCCAGCAGCGGCGCGACCATCGCGGCGCGCGTGCCGTCCTCGTCACCGGCCTTGGGGTTGGTGTGGCTGAGCGACTCGACGACGCCAACGATCTGCGTCTGGCGGTTGCCGAAGGCCCAGATCGGCTTGCCGACCGCGTTCTGGCCGGGGAACAAGGCCTCGGCCAGCGCGCGGTTGACGATCACCGCCGGCACGCGGGCATCCGGCTTGCCGTCGACGTCGCGGCGCTTCTGCACCTCCTCGGGCAGGAAGTTGCGGCCGGCGATCAGCTTGAGCCCGTGCACGGGCACGAAGTGTTCGTCGCCGGTGTAGTTCGAGGCACCGATCAAGCGGCCCTGGTTGTCCGCCGCGGAGTTGACGTTGGTGGTGTTGTTGTTGTCGCCGTAGATGATCTGGTTGGTGACGGCGACGCCCTTCACGCCGGGCAGCGCACGCAGGCGGCGTAGGTCCTCGGTGGTCAGCGAATCCGCCTCGTCGATCGGCGCGACGGCGCGCAGATCGATGTTGACCAGCTCGCTCTCGGCCAGGCCGGACTCGGTGCTCAGGGTGTCGACGCGCAGCGAGATCATGTGCAGCGCGTTGCAGACGATGGCGAACGACAGCGCCACCTCGGCAACGATCAGCCCGGCCGCGATGCGGTGACGGGCCAGCGTGGAAAGAATCGGTCGGATGGCCATGATCACTGAACCTTGAGTTGGAGGGCGGGGCTGACGAGGGTGGCGCGCCAGGCCGGCAGCAGGCCGGCGAGCAGCGCGGCGGCGACGCCCAGCCCCAGGGTCAGGCCGAGCTGGCTCCAGTCCATCTGTGCCAGCTGCGCGTAGCTGCTTGGGCCCTGGCGCACCGCCGAGAGGCCGAGCAGTGACAGCAGCAGGCCCAAGGCCGCGCCCATCAGGCCGACCAGGCCGGACTCGACCAGGAACTGCATGAACACCGTGCGGCGGCTGGCGCCGAGCGCGCGGCGGATGCCGATCTCGCCGGCACGGCGCAAGGTCTTGGCGAGCAGCAGGCCGGCCATGTTGACCAGACAGACGGCCAGGAAGCCGAAGGCCAGCCCCGCCTGCAGGCGCACGTCGTCGGGCAGCACGCGGTAGAAGTCGAGCACCTCGGGCACATTGCGCAGGCGCACGTTGACCGGGCGCTGGAAGCGGCCTGCCGTGCGCTGCGCCTCGCTGTAGCGCTCCAGGTAACGCTTGTACTCGGCCGCGGCCTGCGGCGTCGGCAGCTCGACCCAGTACTGGATCCAGGCACAGGGCGCGTTCAGCGACAGCGGACCGTCGGATCCCACGTTGCCCCAGCAGCTCATGTTGCCGCTGCGGCCGAACTTCAGCGACATCGCGGTCGAGAACGGCAGCCAGAGCTGCTCGTTGCGGCCGTAGGCACCCATGCTGAGGTCGAAGAAGTGCGGGTTCACACGCCAGGGCTTCATCACGCCGGTGACGCGGAAGCGCTGGCCGCGCACCTGCAGCTCCTTGCCCACCGCCGCCTCGATGCCGCCGTACAGCTGCAGCGCGAGCTCGCTGCTGATGATGGCGACGCGCGCCGTGTCCTGGTCGTCCTTCGCGCTCCAGCCCTGGCCGGCGGCCAGCGGCGCGTTGAACATCGCGAAGAAGTCGCTGGTCGCGTAGCGCGCGCTGACGAACACCGGCTCGGCCCCCGGCCGGTCGCCGATGACGCCGAAGTTGGCGCCGCTCATCATGGTCTGACGCGTCGCCTTGGCATCGCGCAGCAGGGCCTCGGCGTCGAAGCGGGTGAGCTGGAACTGCGGCTCCTGGCCGGGCTGGAAGCGCACCATCGACCCCGAGTCGAGCTGCACCTCGTAGAGCTGAGCGCTCTTGCCCGGGATCGGATCGGTGGCCAGCACGCGGTAGACGGTCAGCGTGGTCATGCAGGCGGCGATGCCCAGGCCCAAGGCCAGCACCATCAACAGGGTCAGCACCGGGCTGTTGCGCAGCGCGCGGAACGCGTTCTGCAAGTGGTCAGCAAACATGGTTCGGTCACTCCAGATGGGTGTTCAGGGCCTGCAGCGCAGCCTCGTCAAAACGGCCCTGCGCGACCAGGCCGTCGAGCCAGGCCAGCCAGGCCTCTGCCTGAGCCAGCACCGCCAGCTGGCGCAGCTGGCCCTGGGTCTGCAGCGCCAGCAGCACGTCGGTGGTCGAGCGCGTGCCCTGCTCCTGGCCGATGCGCATCGCGGCGACGGTCTGCTCGGCGGCGCTGAGGCCGCCGGTGGCCGTGGCGTGTTGCTCGCGGGCCGAGAGCAGGCGCTCGGCCTGCGTCGCCTGCTCGCGGGCCAGCTCGCGCTCCAGCTGCAGCAGCTCGGCCTCGGCGGCGATCAGGCGCTGGCGGGCGGCGTCGCGGCCTGCCGCCTGGCTGCCGCTGTCCCACAGCGGGATGCGCAGCTGCAGCAGCCAGTCGCTGCCCTGGCGCGGGCGGTTCTGCAGATCGCGCTGGGCCTGCGCCTGCAGGCTGAGCGTGGGCAGCGCCGCCTGGCGGGCGGCGTCCAGCTCGTCCTGGCGCGCGGCAGCCTCGGCACGCTGCGCGTCGCGGCGCGGGGACTGGGTGTCGCTGGGCTCCAGCTGCGGCGGCAACGCGTCGGCGCGCAGGCCCTTGATCGCTGCCGTCAGCAAGCCGGGGTCGCCGGCATGGGCGACCAGCGACTGGCGCAGCGCGCGCAGCTGCTGCGCGCCGCCGCGGGCATTGGCCTCGGCCAGCAGCTGGAAGCTCTGGCTTTGCCGCCAGTCGACCGCGGCCGTCAAGCCCTCGCGATGGCGCACGCCCATGCGCTGCGCCTCGTCGGCATAGGCCTGGCTGAGCTGGCGCTGCACCTGCTGCAGCTGGGACTGCGCGTGCAACTGCACGAACAGCCGAGCGCTGGTCTGGCGCAGCTGCTGCTGGCTGGCCGCCAGCTCGGCCTCGCTGCCGACCAGGCGCTGGCGGGCGGCGTCGCGGGTCTGCCAGCGCGGCAGGTCCAGCAGCGGCTGGCTGAGCTGCAGCGCGCCCTGGTGGCTGCTGCCGGCCAGGCCGTCGCGGCCGGCGCCGCGCTGCCAGACCGCATCGAGCTGCGGCCCCAGCTGAGCGGTGGCCGACCTCAGACCGGCCTCGCGCTCGCCACGCTGGGCCTCGGCGGCGCGCAGCTGCGGCGCGGTCTGCAGCGCGCGCTCGTGCAAGGCCAGCAGGTCCAGGGCCTGTGCCTGCGCGCCCGTGCACAGCGCCACGCCGAGCAGCAGGGCGCCGGCGAACCGCAGCGCGCCGGCCGAGGCTCTTCCCCTCGCCCCAGCGAGGGGACCGGTCGCCGAAGGCGAGCAGGCGAGCGGGCTATTGCTTGGCGCGCCCACGGCGATCCGGCTTTGCCGGTCGCTGTGGGTAACCCCTCGGGGGTGGCCGCCAGGCGGCCGGGGCCAACAACTCACGCCAGCACCTCGCGTTGCAGCGTCGCGCCGTCGATGACCTGGCCGTCGATGACCTGCACATGGCGCTGTGCGCGCGCCGCCTGCTGCGGGTCGTGGGTGACCATGATCAGGGTCGTGCCGTCGCGGTGCAGCTCCTCGAGCAGGTCCATCACCGCGCGCGCCATGTGCGTGTCGAGGTTGCCGGTCGGCTCGTCGGCGAGCAGGAAGCGCGGCGAGCCGGCCAGCGCGCGGGCGATCGCCACGCGCTGCTGCTGGCCGCCGCTGAGCTGGTTGGGCAGGTGCCTGGCGCGCGCGGCCAGGCCGACGCGCTCCAGCGCCTGCATCGCGCGCTGCTTGCGCTCGGCCGCCTTCATGCCGCGGTAGCGCAGCGGCACCTCGATGTTGTCCAGCACCGAGAGGTCGGGGATCAGGTTGAAGGCCTGGAAGATGAAGCCGATCTTCGCGTTGCGCAGGCGGCTGCGCGCGTTGTCGCTAAGGTTCGAGACGTCCTGGCCGTCGAGTTCGAAGACGCCCCCGCTCGGCGACTCCAGCAGGCCGGCGATGGTGAGAAACGTGGTCTTGCCCGAGCCCGAGGGGCCTGTGACGGCGACGAACTCGCCGTCCTTGACCTCGAGGTGGAAGTCGCGCAGCGCGTGCGTCTCGATGAGTTCGGTGCGGTAGACCTTGCTCAGGTTCTGCATCTTCAGCATGGCTTGGCTCTCTTCAGCGGTTCACGATCACGGTTTGAACTTCAGCGGGCTGCGACTCCAGCCCGCCGACGACGACTTGCTCGCCGGCCTGCAGGCCGGACTTGACTTCGATGCGGTCGATGGACTGCGCGCCGAGTTGCACCTCGCGCTTGCTGGCAACGCCGTCCTTGCCCAGCACCCAGGCGGCGCGGCCGCCGTACTGCTCGACGAAGGGCCCGCGCTGCACGCCGAGCACCGCGTCGCGGCGCTCCAGCAGCACGCGGGCCGACAGGCGCTGGTTCTGGCGCAGCTCGGCCGGCTGTTCGCCCTCGAAGCGCAGGCGGGCGGCGACCTCGTTGTTGACGACCTCGGGCGAGATCGCCACCAGCTTCACTGGCACCGCCTTGCCGCCGACCATGACCTCGCCGCGCTGACCGATGACCAGCTCGCGCACCAGCGACTCGGGCACCTGCATCTGCACATCCAGCTGGCGCAGGTCCACCAGGGTCAGCAGCGCCGTGTCGCGGGCCACCGAGGCGCCGTCGCCGACCAGGCGCTGGCCGATCGCGCCGGGCTGCAGCGCCTTCAGCACCAGCGATGCCTGCTGGCGGCCGAGCTCCTCGGCCTGCGACTGGGCGCGCTCGAAGGCGGCGCGGCGCGCATCGACCTCGTAGCGCAGCGCGTCCAGCTTCAGCGCCAGCGCCGACTCCGCCTGCTCGAGCTGGATGCGGGCGCGCGACAGCGCATCGCGCGCCGCCTCCCATTGCATCGCGCTGCTGGCGCCGGCCTCGTGCGCGGTGCGCTGACGCTTCTCCAGCAACTGGGCCGCCTGCAGCTCCAGCTTGGCGGTGGCGACCAGGGCCTGGGCGGCGCCGCGCTGCGTGGCCGCGTCGGCCTGGGCGCGCAGCCAGTCGGCCTTGCTGCTGGCCGCGGCGGAGCGCTCCTGGGCCACGCGGGCCTCGAGCTCGGGGCTGGAGACGCGGCCCAGCACCTGACCGGCCTGCACGGTGTCGCCGGCCTGCACCTGCCAGAGCACGCTGCCGGCGGCCGGCGCGACCAGCGTGAAGCTGGCGCCGGCGACGACGCGACCCTCGGCGTTGACGTCGCGCACCAGCGGCGCGACGGCGACCGTGGCGATGGTCAGGCGATCCGCCGACACGCGCGGCGTGCTCCATTGACCGGCGGCGGAGAGGGCCCAGGCAACGGCGGCCAGGCTCAGTCCGCCCAGGGCGGCGAGCAGCAGCAGCTTGCGCCGGCGAGCGCGGCCGTCGGCAGCAACGGGCCGGTCCTGGCCGGCGGTGGTGGGAAAGGGGCTGTTCATGCCCCTGTCAGCGCAAGTGCCGTGCCAGGCCGTCTTCCCAGGAGCGCGGCGCCGGAATCACTGTCCGCGGACAGTGTCCGGACGCTTCAGAACAGCGTCTGCGGGCGCCCCCAGGTGGCCGCCCAGAACGCCGCCCAGCCACCCACCGGCACCTCGCGCGTGCGGCGGAACCGGTAAGCCTGCGCCGGCTGCAGCTCGCCGGCCTGCAACGGCACGGCCAGGCCCCAGAAGCCGGTCAGCGTGCTGCCGGGAATGCCGAAGCGGGCGTCGGCGATGCGCAGCTCCTCGCCGCCATCGGCAGCGCGGTCGATGAACGCGTAGCGGGCACCGTTGGCAAAGCGCGCGAACGCGGCACCGGGCTCGGTCTGCTCCGCCTGCACCGCCAGCGCCGCCGCGCGCGGGTCGCGGGCCAGGCAGCTCCAGCGCACCGGCTGCGGATGCCAGGTGCTGACGAAGCCGATGCAGAGCTGCTGCTCGTCCCAGGCCATGACGCGGCGCAGCCAGGGACTGAACAAGGTGGTGGTGGCACGCAGCTCGGGCAGCGCGGTCTGCGCGCGCGCGAGCTGCCAGGCCCGGTCGTTCTGCAGCGCGCACACACCCAGGTAGCCGGAACTCAGCACGAAGGCCGCCCCGAGCAACCCGTAGCGGCCGCGCAGCGCGGCGAACAGCCCGCCGGCCAGCATCAGCGTGTAGACCGGGTCGATGATGGAGACCGCCGGGATCGCGAACGGCTCGCGGCTGAAGGGTGCCAGCAGCTGCGTGCCGTAGTTGGTGAACAGGTCGAGCAGCGGGTGCGTGATCAGCACCAGCATCCAGAAGCACCACCAGGGCGCGAACGCGATCGCCGGTCGCCAGCGCCGGCTCAGCCAGGCCAGCGGCAGCGCGAGCAAGGGGCCGAAGCCCAGCGAGTGCGAGACGCCGCGGTGGGCGACGAAGAAGTCGACGTCGGCGCCGCCCACGAACAGCATGTCGAGGTCCGGGATCGTGCCGCCGACCGCACCGAGCAGCGCCGCCTTGGCGCCGAGCCGCCGGCCCAGCACCGCCTGACCGACGGCGGCGCCGAGCACGGCCTGGGTGACCGAGTCCATCAGCGCTCTGCCTGCAGCTCGGCGAGGTCCTGGCGCCAATCGGCCCAGCGCTCGCGGGTGCGCGCCCATTGCGCATCGCTGGCATGGGCAAGCAGGCGCGGCAGCATGGAGAAGGTCCAGCGTCGCTGCGCCAGCGTCGCCGGCCCGAGCTGCGCCGCGTCGCGCGCCATGGCCTGCATCAGCAGCGGCTGGCCGGCCTCGTGCTCGCCGGCGGCCCAGGCGCGCAGACCCTGCTCGGCGAGCCGCTGACGCGCCTCCCGCTCCGCCCACAGCGCGGCATCGGGGGCCGGCGGCGTCGGCAGCTCGGCGCGCAGCTCGCGATCCAGGCGGCCCAGCCAGCGCGCCAGGCTGTCACCCAGGCGGTCACGGCGCTCGGCGGCCGAGCGCTCGGACTCCTCGTCGCGCCACTCGGCCAGGCGCTCGGCGCGCCTGGCACGCAGGCGCTCCCACTGTGCCGGTCGCAGGCTCGCCAGCCAGGGACCGGCCAGCGGCGCCGCGTGCTCCAGCGTGCGCCGCAGCGAGGCGTTGAACTGCGCCTCCAGCGTCAGCAACTCGGTCTCGCGAACGCCGCCGCTGAGGGCGGCCTCGGCCTGCGTCAGCAGCGCCTGCCAGCGCGGCAGTTCCTCGCGGCGATGCCAGCGCTGCAGGGCCAGCAGTCCTTCGTCGAGCTGCGCCCGCTGCGCGCGGTCGAGGTCGAAATAGCCGTCGATCCACCAGCCCAGCAGGCGCGGCAGCTGGTTGTAGCCGAGAGTCAGGCTGGAACAGCCGCCGAGCAGCAGGGACAGACCGAGGGCGAGTGCAGGCATGGTGCGCATGGAGCGCAATGCTGCCGCAAAGAAAAAAGCCCGGCGCCACTGGAGGGCGGGCCGGGCTGAAAACGGGTGCCAGGGGGCAGCACCCGCGAGGACGATCAGGGGAGGATCAGGCGGCGGGCGCCGCGCTGCGCTTGCCGATCACCACCACGGTGGGCAGCTGGTGGATCACCGGCGCCTTGGCGGTCACGTAAACGGTGGGCAGCTGGTGCACGACCGGCTCCGGCGAGGTCGCCCAGGCGGCCGCTGCGGTCACCGTCAGACCGGCCATGGCGCCCAGGGTCAGCAGCTCGGCGGCGGCCTGGAGGACAGGGCGGGTGTTGAAGCTGATGCGGCTCATGGTGGGCTCCTGGTGCGTCTGCGTTGTCGATGGAGCGGACTGTGCCGATCGACCTCGCGGCCCGCCACGGGCTTGCGACGACTTGCGCCCTGCGGCGACGGAATGCAGGAAAACCCGAACGAATGGTCCGCCGCTACTCCGCGCAACGCTGCCGCAGATGCGCCAACGCCTCCTCGACCTGGTCGACCAGCACCAGGCAGAGCTCGCCCTCCTTGAGCCCGGCCAGGGTGTGGTCGATGGCCTTGAACTCGCCCCGGACCTCGTCGACCTGCTGCGTGCGCTTCGCGCCCTGCAGGCCCTGGCGCAGCAGCGCCAGCACCTCGCCGTCCTCGCGGCCGCGCTGACACGCGTCCTGGTAGAGCACGACCTGATCGAAGGCGTTGCCGAGGATCTGCGTCTGCTCGCGGATGTCCTGGTCGCGACGGTCGCCGGCGCCGCTGATGACGACGGCGCGGCGCGTCGCCGGGATCGCGTCGACGGCGGCCACCAGCGCGCGCATCGCGTCCGGGTTGTGGCCGTAGTCGGCGATCACCGTGGCGCCGCGGTAATCCATGACATTGAAGCGGCCGGGGGCGTTGTCGGCATCGCTGTTGAAGCTGGCCAGGCCGCGGCGGATGACGTCGGCCGGCAGACCCAGCCCCCAGGCGGCGGCGACCGCGGCCATCGCGTTCTCGACCTGGAAGCCGAGCTGGCCGTTGCGCGTCAGCGGCACGTCGCGCAGCGGGATCGACTCGCGGGCGCTGCCTTCGGCGGCGACGATGTGGCCGTCGTCGACGAACACGCAGCGCCGACCCTGCGCGCGATGGGTCGCCATCAGCGGCTGGTTGCGGTCCATGCCGAAGTAGATGACCTGGCCCGGGCATTGGTCGGCCATGCTGGCGACCAGCGGGTCGGCGGCGTTCAGCACCGCATAGCCGTTCGGCGCCACGTTCTGCACGATCACCGACTTGACGCGCTTCAGGTCCTCGGCGGTTTCCAGGTAGTTCATGCCAAGGTGGTCGCCGGCACCGATATTGGTCACCACCGCGACCTGGCAGCGGTCGAAGCCCAGGCCCTCGCGCAGGATGCCGCCGCGCGCGCACTCGAACACCGCGGCTTCGACATCGGGGTGCATCAGCACGTTGCGCGCGCTCTTCGGGCCGCTGCAATCGCCACTGTCGATCTGGCGGCCGTCGACATAGACGCCGTCGGTGTTCGTCATGCCGGTCTTCATGCCGGCGGTGGCGAACAGATGCGTGATCAGGCGCGAGGTCGTGGTCTTGCCGTTGACGCCGGTGACGGCGACCAGCGGGATGCGGCCGTCGGCGTTCTTGTCCGGCCCGTAGATGCTCTGGATCACCGCCTTGCCGACGTTGCGCCCCTTGCCATACGACGGCGACAGGTGCATGCGCAGGCCCGGCGCGGCGTTGACCTCGACGATACCGCCGCTCTGCTCCTCGAGCGGGCGCAGCACCGACTCGGCCACCACGTCGACGCCGCAGACATGCAGGCCAACGAATTGCGCCGCGGCGATCGCGCGCGCCGCCACCTCCGGGTGGACATCGTCGGTGACGTCGGTGGCGCTGCCGCCGGTGCTCAGATTGGCGTTGTTGCGCAGGATCACGCGCTGGCCCTTGGCCGGCACCGCATCCGGCGTCAGGCCCTGCTGCTTCAGGCGCTCGATCGCGATGTCGTCGAGCCGCATCTTGGTCAGCGAGGTGGCATGGCCGTCGCCGCGCCGCGGGTCCTTGTTGACCTCGTCGACCAGCTCGCGCACCGTGTGCACGCCATCGCCGCTGACCTGCGGCGGGTCGCGCCGCGCGGCCGCCACCAGCTGGTTGCCGACGACCAGCAGACGGTAGTCGGAGCCGGGCAGGAACTTCTCCACCATCGGCGTGCCGATTTCCTCGGCGGCCTTGTAGGCGAGCTCGAAATGCTCGCGCGTGCTGACGTTGACGGTGACGCCCTTGCCCTGGTTGCCGTCGAGCGGCTTGACGACCACCGGCAGGCCGATCTCCTCGGTGGCCGCGAGCCAACCGTCATCGACATCGTCGACCGGCCGACCGGTCGGCACCGGCACGCCGGCGCTCTGCAGCAGGCGCTTGGAGAGGTCCTTGTCCTGCGCGATCGATTCGCTGACGGCGCTGGTCGCGTCGACCTCGGCGGCCCAGATGCGGCGCTGCTTGTGGCCCCAGCCGAACTGCACCAGCGAGCCCTGGGTCAGGCGGCGGTAGGGCACGCCGCGCGCCACCGCGGCGTTGACGATGCTGCCCGTCGACGGGCCCAGGCGCACGTCCTCGTCCAGCTCGCGCAACTGCTTGATCACCGCGGCATGGTCGAAGTCCTTGCGGTCGGCCAGTGCCGACTGCACGAGCTCGATCGCCTGCTCGAAGGCGAGACGGCCGACATCCTCCTCGCTGTACTCGACGACGACCTGGAAATGGCCCGGCGTGCTGGTGCGATGGGTGTGTCTGAAGGTCACCGGGCAGCCGGCCTGCGCCTGCAGCGCCAACGCCGCCAGCTCCAGCACATGGGCCAGGCTGACCGGCGTCTTCTGGCCGCTGGCCGGTCGCAGCGCCCCGATGCCGGGGAACAGCGCGCGCAGCCGGTCCTCGAAACCGGGCAGGTCCTGGATGTCGTGCTCGACGTCGCTGCAGACGACGACGGTCTCGATGGCGGTGTGACGGCTCCACAGATTGGGGCCGCGCAGGGCACGAAGGCGTTGAACGTCCATGGCGATTCGATTTATTGGAGTGCGGGGACGAAGGTGTCGAGACCGGCGGCGATCAGCTCGGGCGAGATGCCCAGCGCCCAGGCGGCGCCGACGGCGGCCAGCACCGCCTCGCCGTCGCAGGGCAGGCCGGCATCGGCGAAGCGCTGCAGCAGCGACGCGACATTCGCCGCCCCCGCCTCACCCTGGTCGGACAGCAGCATCGCGCGGCCGTCCTGCAGCAGCACCGCGCGGCCGCCGCCGTGGCGGTGCGCGACGAGCGCCGGCGCCTGGCTGGAGCGGCTGTAGAAGATCACCTCGCCGTCGCACAGCTCGGCCATCTGCGCGACCTGTGCGTCCTCGGCGTTGAGCACCGCGGCGCCCTCGGGCAGCACGACGTCGACCTGGGTGCGCAGCACCTTGAACAGCTGCGCGGTCTCGCGCACATCGTGATCGTGCAGGCTGTCGGTCAGCGTCAGGTCGGTGACGATGCCGACCAGGCAGCGGTCGTAGGCCAGTCCGTCGTTGAGGATGGCGCGGGCGTCGTTCTCGGCGACGACCGCATCGACCCGCCGGTTCATCAGCAGGCGGTGCGCGGCGTCGAAGGGCTTGCGCACCCTGGCCTCGACGCGGCGCGGTCCGAGGAACAGGCCGGCGCTGCAGGCCAGTCCGACCTGGCGGCCGTGCAGGTGCAGCAGCCAGGCGACCAGGCGCGCGATCGGCGTGGTGTCGCGGCTGCCGGTGACGCCGACGATCGGGATGCGACCGCTCTCGTCCTCGGCGAACAGGTGGTCGACGATGGCCTGACCGACCGGCTGCGGCGTGCCTTCCGCCGGCTTCAGGTGCATCAGCAGGCCGGGGCCGGCGTTGACCTCGACGATCGCCCCACCCTGCTGCTGCAGCGGCTTGCCGATGTCCTCGGCGACGAGATCGATGCCGGCGATGTCCAGGCCGATGGTGCGCGCCGCCAGGCCGCAGGCGAACGCGACCTCGGGGTGCAGCTCGGCGGTGCAGTCGATCGCCACATTGCCGTTGCGCTGGATCAGCACGCGGCGGCCATGCTCGGGCACCGAGTCGACCGACAGGCCCTGGCGCTTGAGCTCCTGCAGCACCACCGCGTCCTCGTTGGGGGTGACGCGGTTCAGCGGGAAGTCCTCGGTGAGACCGCGGCGCGGATCGGTGTTGATCTGCAGATCGATCAACTGCTGCACCGAGTGCCGGCCATCGGCGATGACCCAGGCGGCCTCGCCACGCGCCGCGGCGACGACCTTGCCGCCGACCACCAGCAAGCGGTGCTCGTTGCCCGGGATGCAGCGCTCGACCAGCACCTCCGAGCCTTCCGGCTCGGCGAGCGCGAACGCCGCCTCGACATCGGCCTGCGTCACCAGATCCAGGCTGACGCCGCGGCCATGGTTGCCGTCGCTGGGCTTGACGACGACCGGCAGTCCGAGATCCTGCGCCGCCTCCCAGGCCTCGGCGGCGTCCTTCACCGCGCGCCCCACCGGCACCGGCACGCCGACCGCCTGCAGCAGGCTCTTGGTGAGGTCCTTGTCGCGGGCGATGCCCTCGGCGCTGGCGCTGGTGCGGTCGGTCTCGGCGGTCCAGATGCGGCGCTGCTTGGCGCCATGGCCGAGCTGGACGAGGTTGCCGTCGTTCAGGCGGATGTGCGGGATGCGTCGGTCGGTCGCCGCGGCGACGATCGCCGCCGTCGACGGACCCAGGTAGTTGTCGTCGATGGTGTCGCGCAGCCGGGCGACGGCGGCGGGCACGTCGAACTTGCCGTCGTTGATCGCCGCCATCAGCAGCGCATGGCCCTCCTTCAACGCGGCGCGGGCGACCGCCTCGTCGCGGGCGCGGAACACCATGCGGTAGACGCCACGCTGGCTGGTCGAGCGCGTCTGGCCGAAGCCGGTCGGCATGCCGGCCAGGTTCAGCAGCTCGATGACGACGTGTTCGAGCACGTGGCCGCACCAGGTGCCTTCGAGCAGGCGCTGCAGGAAACCGCCGCGCTCACCGACGCCGCAATGGTGCTCGACGAGGTTGGGCAGCCAGGCGCTGAGGCGCTCGGTCATGCCGGGCAGCTGGTTGGACGGGTAGTCCTCCAGTTCGCCCAGGTCGAGCCAGACCTCCAGGCAGGGGCGGTAGGTCCAGATATTGGGCCCGCGCAGGTAGGTGATGCGCAGCAGTTGGATGTCGTTCTTCTGGGTCATGGGCTGTGGCGGGGCATCCGGGTGGCTGGATTCTGCGCTGGGTCCAGAGGATGCCTTGCCTGGGGTGAATGCTTGGTGGCCTGGTTTCGTTGACGTGGTTCTGGTCAGTGTTCGCTGGGGTGAGAGCCCGCGGGGGCTATCCACCCCCGCCCCCGGACCCCCTTTTCTTTGCTTGCGCCAAAGAAAAGGGGGGGAAAAGAAAGACGCTTCAATGCCGGCCGCGCCCTAGGGGCGCTGGCCGAGGCGGCTGTTGCTGACATGGCAATCAGAGCCCGTCCTTTGCCCGGCACGAATTGGGCGCTAAGGCAGCCGGAGTACCGGCTGCACTCGCCACTGAGAACCATCACCAGTGAGCTGCGAGATCGGGACGCGACGGCGGACTCCCGCCGCCTCTGTCCCTGCCCTGCGAAGCCGTGCCCGCTTAGTCGGCCCGCTTCCGGGCCGGACCTACCAGCCCGAATGCATTCATGCGGTGTCATGTCCGGCGCGTACCCGCGCCGGCTTTCTGCCTTGGCCTTCGCACGCCACGGGCGGACTCGTGGAAGACCTCCGTCGCGATCCGTTCTCGCAGCGCGGCCTTGATGGTTCTCACTGGTGAGTGCGGCCCGTACCCGGGCCGCCTTAACGCCCGAGCCTTCGCAGACAGAAACACGGGCTGTGCTTGCCATGTCAGCAGCCGTGGCATCGGCCCATGCCCCGAGGGCAGGGCCGGCATTGAAGCGCCTTTCTTTTCCCCCCTTTTCTTTGGCGCAAGCAAAGAAAAGGGGGTCCGGGGGCGGGGGTGGATAGCCCCCGCAGGCTCTCACTTGCTCAAAAGCCACAATCACGCCGACGCCGCACAAGAACAGAAAGCCCCGCTCCCATGCCAATTGCCTGGATCCCCGACGCCGCCCGCCAGCACCCGCAGTGGTCCGCCCTGCAAGCCCAGCTGGCTCCCGGCGAGGTGATCGAGGCGGCGGCGCCGCTGGACCTGAGCCGCGACCTGCGCTTCGGCCAGGGCCTGATCGCGCTGAGCAAGCAACGCCTGCTGGCCTGGGACGCGGCCGAGGCCCGCTGGCAGCACTGGGCCCTGGGCCAGGGGCTCAGGCTCCGCAGCGGCGACACCGGCGGCCTGGCCCAGCTCGAGCTGCACGACGACACCCGCCGCCTGGCCCAGTTCCCGCACACCCTGGCGGAACAGCTCGCCGTGCAGCGCCTCGTCGAGGCCTTCGAGCAGCTGAACCAGGGCGGCCGGCTCGAGGATGTCGAGGAGGACGAGTCCGACCAGTTCGACCGCGAGCTGCTGACGCCGCCGTCGACCTGGGTGCTGCTGCGCCTGGGCCGCTTCGCCAAGCCCTACCAGGGCCAGCTGATCCTCGGCTTCCTGCTGATGATGGGCGCGACCGGCGCGACGCTGGTGCCGCCCTACCTCACCATGCCCTTGATGGACAAGGTGCTGATCCCGTTCCAGAACGGCCAGCCGATCGACACCGGCCTGGTCGGCCTGCTGCTCGCCGGCCTGTTCGGCGCCGCACTGGTCAGCTGGTTGCTCGGCTGGGCCAAGACCTACATCCTGGCGCTGGTGTCGGAGCGCATCGCCGCCGACCTGCGCACGGCCACGTTTGACCATCTTCTGGGCTTGTCCCTCGAGTACTTCGGCAACAAGCGCACCGGCGACCTGATGGCGCGCATCGGCTCGGAGACGGATCGCATCAGCGTGTTCCTGAGCCTGCACGCGCTGGACTTCCTCACCGATGTTCTGATGCTGGCGATGACGGCGCTGATCCTGTTCAGCATCCACCCCGGCCTGGCGCTGGCCACGCTGGTGCCCCTGCCCTTCATCGCTTGGCTGATCCATATGGTGCGCGACCGCCTGCGCACCGGCTTCGAGAAGATCGACCGCGTCTGGGGCGAGGTCACCTCGGTGCTGGCCGACACCATTCCCGGCATTCGCGTCGTCAAGGCCTTCGCGCAGGAGAAGCGCGAGGCGCAGCGCTTCCGCGAGGCCAACGCCAACAACCTCGCGGTCAACGACAAGCTGAACAAGACCTGGAGCCTGTTCGGCCCGACCGTCGCGCTGCTCACCGAGTTTGGCCTGCTCGTCGTCTGGGCGACCGGCATCTGGCTGGTCAGCCAGGGCTCGATCACGGTCGGCGTGCTGACCGCGTTCCTCGCCTACATCGGCCGCTTCTACGGTCGGCTCGATTCGATGAGCCGCATCGTCTCGGTGACGCAGAAGGCGGCGGCGGGTGCCAAGCGCATCTTCGACATCCTGGATCACGTCTCCAACGTGCCCGACCCGGTCGAGCCGGTCAAGTTCGAGCGCGCCAGCGGCGCGATCAGCCTGCAGGGCGTGAATTTCCGCTACGGCAGCCGCTCGGTGATCAAGCGCCTGGACCTCGACATCCGTCCCGGCGAGATGGTCGGCCTGGTCGGCCACAGCGGCTCGGGCAAGAGCACCCTGGTCAACCTGATCTGCCGCTTCTACGACGTCAGCGAGGGATCGATCAAGGTCGACGGCGTCGACCTGCGCCGCATTGCCGTCGCCGACTACCGCCGTCACATCGGCCTGGTGCTTCAGGAGCCGTTCCTGTTCTTCGGCACCATCGCCGAGAACATCGCCTACGGCAAGCCGGGCGCGACGCGCGACGAGATCGTCGCCGCCGCGCGCGCCGCGCATGCGCACGAGTTCATCCTGCGCCTTCCGCATGGCTACGACTCGCTGGTCGGTGAACGCGGTCAAGGCCTTTCCGGTGGCGAGCGCCAGCGCATCAGCATCGCCCGCGCGCTGCTCATCGACCCGGCGATCCTGATCCTCGACGAGGCGACCTCGGCGGTCGACACCGAGACCGAGAAGGAGATCCAGAAGGCGCTGGACAACCTCGTGAAGGGCAGAACCACGATCGCCATCGCCCACCGCCTCTCCACGCTGCGCAAGGCCGACCGCCTGGTGGTGATGGACCGCGGCGAGATCGTCGAACTCGGTCCGCATGACGAGCTGATCGCGCAGCAAGGCCACTACTGGCGACTCTGGGAGGCGCAGGTGCGGCGCGTCGACGACGAGGGGCAGGACAACGGCCTGATGGTCGTCGCGCCCAATCCGAACCAGCACGCGGAGGTGGCGGCATGAATCTCACCCGCGACGACTTCGGCCGCCTGCTGCTCGACGGCGAGCCGGTGACCCCGGTGCGCGCGCACCCGATCAGCGCCCCCGACGACGGCCTGAGCCTGCTCGGCAGCGACGGCCACGAGCGGCTGTGGATCCCGCGCCTGGCCGAGCTGCCGGCGGCGTCGCGCGAACTGCTGGCTGCCGAACTGCAGGCCCGCGAGTTCCACCCGACGCTGCAGCGCTTGGTGTCGGTCAGCACCTTCAGCACGCCCAGCCAATGGACGGTGGAGACCGACCGCGGCCTGCTGCAGTTCTTCCTGAAGAGCGAGGAAGACATCCGCCGCATCGGCACCGAGGGCCGGCTGCTGATCACCAGCAGCCATGGCCTGCAGCTGCAGCTGCCCGACCGCTGGGCGCTGGAACGGCATTCGCGGCGGCTGCTGGAGCGATTCCTTTAGAACAAGCCAGGGAGGCTTGCCATGTTGAGCTTGACGAAGGGCCGTCTGGCCCTGCTTTACGCCATGCTGATGGCACTGACCGGCTGTGCGACCGAACCGACCCAGATTGCTGGCGACTGGCGCCCGCAGATCGAGGCCTGCCCCGGCATGGCGCCGCTGCTACCGCTGGCCTCCTTGCCGAGCACGGCGCGCTTGCAGGTGGAAGCGGAGCTGCGCGACGACCGCGTGGTGCGGATGACGGTCCGCGTGCTGAAGGGCATCGAGGATCGACGTGCGCAGCGCGTGGCCCTGCATGCCGTTGACATGGCGCTCAAGCGCGGCAGCTGCCCCGGCGTGCAACGACTCAGCGCCGAGGCCGTGATCGGGCCGCGGCAGGCCGGCTTTCAGGGCGTCCGCATCGAACGCTGAGCCCCTGCCATTCGTCAGACCTGACGAGCCGGTACGCCCGTGACCTTCTGGAAAACCCGCGCTCGCCCTTGAGCATTGCGTCACGCCGGATCGATGGGTCCGGTGGCCCCGAACGCCATCCCAAGGAGTAGCTCATGCAATCGAATCGCAACACCTTCCTGCGGGCCCTCGGCCTGCTGTCCCTGGTCGTCGCCGGCGCCGGCGCGCAGGCTCAAGTGCCCGAGCGCTTCGACCGCATCGAGGTCACCGGCGCCCGCCACGATGTGCTGGCCGCCTGCCCGGCGATGCAGCTGAACCTGCAGGAGGCCATGGGCAAGGCGGTGTCGCTGCACCAGATCACCGGCAGCTACCTGGTGCAGTTCTCGCTGAAGGGCGACCGCATCGACAGCGTGCACACGCCGCGCATCGCCGAGGAGTACCGCCGGCCGCTGCGCATGGCGGTGCGCAGCGCCGACTGCCAGGACCAGGCGGCGATGCAGCAGCCGCAGCGCTTCGCCTTCATCGTCGACATCAAGATGGAGAGCGACGCGGGCGGCACGCGCACGGCCAGTCTGTCGCTGCGCCCCGCCATGGGCGCCGCCCAGCCCTGAGCGGCGGCCTTTGGGCTTCTAGACTGGCGGTCCCCGCAAGCGGCGGGGCGCCAGATCCAGAAAGTCCATGCTCCGCCTCCTGCCCGCCCCCCTGCTCGGAATCCTCAGCTCGCTGCTGCTGGCGCTGAACACCCTGTGCTGGGCGACACCGCTGTTGCTGCTGTCGCTGCTCAAGCTGCTGCTGCCGCTGGCGGCGGTGCGCAGGCCGGTGGATCGCGCGCTGAACGCGCTGGCGACGGGCTGGATCGCGTTCAACAGCCGCTGGATCGACTGGACCCGCCGCGCCACCTGGGATGTCCAGGGCCTCGACGCGCTGAAGCCCGGCGGCTGGTACCTGGTGAACTGCAATCACCAGAGCTGGGTCGACATCTTCGTGCTGCAGAAGGTCTTCAACCGGCGCATCCCGTTCCTGAAGTTCTTCCTGAAGCAGCAGCTGATCTGGGTCCCGGTGATCGGCCTGGTCTGGTGGGCGCTCGACTTTCCGTTCATGAAGCGGCACAGCGAGGCCGAGGTGCGCAAGAACCCGGCCCTGCGCCTGCAGGACCTGGAGACGACCAAGCGCAGCTGCGCCCGCTTCGCGCTGATTCCGACCAGCGTGATGAACTTTGCAGAGGGCACGCGCTTTCGCGCCGCCAAGCAGGCGGCGCAGCAGTCACCCTACCGCCATCTGCTCAAGCCCAAGGCCGGCGCGCTGGCGCTGGCGCTGAACGTGATGGGCGAGCAGTTCCGCGCGCTGCTCGACGTCACCATCGTCTACCCCGACGGCGTGCCGAGCTACTGGGACCTGGCCTGCGGCCGCGCCGGCCGCGTCATCGTGCGCGTGCAGCAGCGCGAGGTGCCGCGGGCGCTGGTCGGCGGCGACTACAGCGGCGACGCCGACTACCGCCAGACCTTCCAGCAGTGGCTGGGCGCGCAATGGTCGGAGAAGGACGCGCTGATCGAGCGCCTGCAGGCAGAGGCGGGCCGGCCATGAAAAAGCCGGCCCTCGGGCCGGCTTGATCGGGAGCGGCTGACGCGCTTACTGCGGTGCCAGCTTGCCCTTCTTGTACGAGAACACATGTTCCTCGACGCCCGGCTTGCCGGCGGCGGTCGGGTTCAGCGCCATCACGCGCGCCGGGTCCAGGCTCGCCACGTAGGCGGTGTACTGGCCCTCGCTGCAGGCGAGCGCCTTGCCCGGCTTGGCTTCGCCGCGCAGCTTGCCCTGGTGATAGGCAAAGGTGTACTCGTTGGCGGCCTTGGTGGCGGCCACCTTGTGCTTGGCGGCGCATTCGGCGCGCAGCGTCGCGTCACCGCTGCCGGCCAGGGCCAGGGCGGGAGCAGCGAGCAGGGCGATCAGGAGCTGTTTCATGGTGACAACCTCGGGACGAAGAACGGGCAGGGAAGGCGCGAAGCTTACGCCGCCGCCCCGGAATTGCCAGCCGGCACAGACCCGAGCACCCCTCGTTCAGGCGGGCGGTGGCGCGTGACGGATTACCGGTTCACGTCCTCCGGGGCAACCCAGCGCCACTGGCCAGGGGCCAGGTCGTCGGGCAGCCGCAGCTGCCCGAACTGCGGTCGGTGCAGCGATTCAACCCGGTTGCCGACCGCCGCGACCATGCGCTTGACCTGGTGGTAACGGCCGCTGGTCAGGCTCAGGCGCAGCAGCGTCGGCTCCGGCAGCTCGGCCAGCTCGGCCTGCACCGGCGCCGGATCGTCGTCCAGCACCACCCCGGCCAGCAGCTTCAGGCGGGCGGCCTCGTCCATCGGGTGCTTGAGCCTGGCCTCGTAGGTCTTGGGCAGCTTGCGCTTGGGGTGGGTCCATCGGTGGATCAGCGCGCCGTCGTCGGTCAGCAGCAGCAGGCCGGTGGTGTCCTCGTCAAGCCGGCCGACCGGCTGCAGGCCGCGCACGCGCAGTTGGCCGGGCAGCAGCGACAGCACCGAGGGGTGGTGCTTGGGCTTGAGGCTGCACTCGTAGCCGGCCGGCTTGTGCAGCATCACCAGCGCCTTCTCGCGGTAGGGCCAGGGCACGCCGTCGACCTCGAACACCAGGCCCTAGGGATCGACCTCGGCGAACGGGTCGGTCGGCGTCTCGCCGTGGATCGCCAGACGCCCGTGCACGACCAGGCCGGCGCATTCGTGCCGGGTGCCGAAGCCCTGGCTGAACAGGAGTTGCTGCAGTTGCATGGCGCCGATTGTCGGTAGAGACCGCTCCCTAGAATCCCCCCAGGCTCCCCACAAGGGAGTTTTCCGCCTTCCCCGGCCGCACCCAGGGCCCGCCAGCACAGGACAAGACCATGAACCTCCCCGGCCTGAACTTCCAACTCGGTGAAGACATCGACGCGCTGCGCGACGCGGTGCGCGCCTTCGCCGACGCCGAGATCGCCCCGCGCGCGGCGCAGATCGACCACAGCGACCAGTTCCCGATGGACCTGTGGCGCAAGATGGGCGAGCTCGGCGTGCTCGGCATCACCGTGCCCGAGGAATACGGCGGCGCCAACATGGGCTATGTCGCGCACATGGTGGCGATGGAGGAGATCTCGCGCGCCTCGGCCTCGGTCGGCCTGTCCTACGGTGCGCACAGCAACCTCTGCGTCAACCAGATCAAGCGCAACGGCACCGACGCGCAGCGCAAGAAGTACCTGCCCAAGCTAATCAGCGGCGAGCATGTCGGCGCGCTGGCGATGAGCGAGCCGGGTGCCGGCTCCGACGTCATCTCGATGAAGCTGAAGGCCGAGGACAAGGGCGGCTACTACCTGCTCAACGGCAGCAAGATGTGGATCACCAACGGCCCCGACGCCGACACCATGGTGGTTTACGCGAAGACCGAGCCCGAGCTCGGCGCGCGCGGCGTCACCGCCTTCCTCGTCGAGAAGGGCATGCCGGGCTTCTCCACCGCGCAGAAGCTCGACAAGCTGGGCATGCGCGGCTCGCACACCGGCGAGATGGTGTTCAACAACGTCGAGGTGCCGGCCGAGAACATCCTGGGCACGTTGAACGGCGGCGCCAAGGTCCTGATGTCGGGCCTGGACTACGAGCGCGCGGTGCTCGCCGGCGGTCCGATCGGCATCATGCAGGCGGTGATGGACCAGGTCGTGCCCTATGTGCATGACCGCAAGCAGTTCGGCCAGAGCATCGGCGAGTTCCAGCTCATCCAGGGCAAGCTCGCCGACATGTACACGGTGCTGCAGGCCGGCCGCGCCTTCCTCTACACGGTCGGCAAGAACCTCGACGCGCTGGGCGCCGAGCATGTGCGCCAGGTGCGCAAGGACTGCGCGTCGGTGATCCTGTGGACCGCCGAGAAGGCGACCTGGATGGCCGGCGAAGGCATCCAGATCTTCGGCGGCAACGGCTACATCAACGAGTACCCGCTGGGCCGGCTCTGGCGTGACGCCAAGCTGTACGAGATCGGCGCCGGCACCTCGGAGATCCGCCGCATGCTGATCGGCCGCGAACTGTTCGCGGAGACGATGTGATGCTGCTCGCCTTCGGCGCGCTGATGCTCGTGCTGGGCCTGCTGTGCGGCGGCGTGCTGACGGCGGCGGCGATGGGCCTGGGCGGGGTCGATCCGGGCTGGACCGCCTGGATCGCCTACCCAGGGCTGACGCTGCTGGGCTATGCGCTGTTCGTGGTGCCGGCCGGCGACGCGCCACTTCGCCTCGTGACCCGGGCCACCGGTGCCTTGTGCACGCTGCTCGGCATGGCGGCCATCGCCGTGCTGGTGCTGCGCGGCCTGGGCCTGCTCGCCTTCGAGGGCGGCACCTGGACGCTGTGGTGGGTGTTCGGCTGCAGTCTGATCCTCGGCCCTTTGGGCTGGCTGGGCGCCAAGCTTCCGAAGTCGGCATGAGCTTCGCACTCGGTCCCGCCGGCTGGACCCTGCGCCGCTGGCGGCCCGAGGACGCCGAGGCGCTGGCGCCGCTGGGCAATGACGAGGCCATCGCCACCTGGATGAGCGACGCCTGGCCCATGCCCTACACCCGCGCCGATGCCGACTGGTGGACCGCGACCGGCCATGCGCAGGCGGGGGACAACTGGGCGATCTGCCTGCATGACCGGCCCGAGGGCGGCTGCGGCGGCGCGCAGCAGGCAGGCTTCCTGCGCTGCAACGTCGAGGTCGGCTGGTGGCTGTCGCCGGCACGATGGGGCCAGGGCATCGCGTCGCTGGCCGCGCGCTGCTGCGTGGAGCGGGCCTTCGCGAATGCGGAAGTGAGCCGCGTGTTCGCGCCCATCCATGCGGGCAACATCCGCTCCATGCGTGTGGCCGAGAAGGCCGGACTGCGCCTGGAGGCAGTGCAACCGCATTCGGCCCTCAAACAGGGTCGGGTGATCACGCGGCATCTGTATGCCGCCTATCGAGATGTCTGACGAACTCGGCGAGCTGTTCGCCAACAACCGCCGCTGGGCCGCCAAGATGGAGAGCCGCGAACCCGGCTTCTTCACCAAGCTGCTGTCGCAGCAAGCGCCGCAGTACCTGTGGATCGGCTGCTCCGACAGCCGCGTGCCGGCCAACGAACTGGTCGGCCTGCTGCCTGGCGAGCTGTTCGTGCACCGCAACGTCGCCAACGTCGTCGTGCACACCGACCTCAATGCGCTGTCGGTGATCCAGTACGCGGTCGACGTGCTCGGCGTGCTGCATGTCGTCGTCGTCGGTCACTCGAACTGCGGCGGCGTGCGCGCCGCGCTCACCGGCGCGCGCGCCGGTCTGGTCGACAACTGGCTGCGCCATGTGCAGGACGTGCGCGACGCGCATGCCGGCCTGCTCGCCTGCATCCCCGACGAGCAGCAGCGCGTCAACGCGCTGGTCGAGCTCAACGTGCTGGAACAGGCACGCAACGTCTGCCACACCACCATCGTCAAGGACGCCTGGGCGCGCGGCCAGTCTGTGACCGTGCACGGCTGGGTCTACGGTCTGCACAACGGCCTGCTTGACGACCTGCGCATCACCGCGGCCGGCGCCGCTGAGGTGCAGCCGGCCTATGCCAAGGGCCTGGCCGCGGTGGCGACGCGATACCTTCCCACCCCGCAGGAGTAGCGCACGATGTTTCCGCACCAGCTCAACGACCCGCGCGCCTATGAAATTGCGCAGGCCCTGCTGGGCGGCTTCAACCGCCATTACCGGCTGTTCCGCGAGACCACGGCCAAGGCCAAGACCCGCTTCGAGAACGCCGACTGGCATGGTCAGCAGCGAGCGCAGGCCGAGCGCATCGAGTTCTACGACCAGCGCGTGTCGGAGAACGTCGAGCTGCTGGAGCTCGGCTACGAGGCGTCCAAGCTGCCGATGGAGGTCTGGCAGCAGATCAAGCTGCACTTCATCGGCCTGCTCACCAACCACCTGCAACCGGAGCTGGCCGAGACCTTCTTCAACTCGGTGTGCACGCGCATCCTGCACCACAGCTACTTCCACAACGAGTTCCTGTTCGTGCGGCCGGCGGTCAGCACCGAGTACATCGAGAACGAGGAGCCGGCGGCCAAGCCGACGTTCCGCGCCTATTACCCGGAGCCGGGCAAGCTCGACCAGACCTTCCGGCGCATCGTCACCAACTTCCAGCTGAAGACGCCGTTCGAGGATCCGGAGCGCGACACCCGCTGCGTGATGGAGGCGGTCGACCGCCAGATGGCCGGTGCCAAGTGGCGCACGAACTTCCAGGTCCAGGTGCTGAGCTCGCTGTTCTTCCGCAACAAGGGCGCCTACATCGTCGGCAAGATCATCAACGGCTTCCACGAGACGCCGTTCGCGCTGCCGATCCTGCACGGCAGCAAGGGCGGCCTGGTGATCGACGCCGCGCTGTTCGGCGAGGACGACCTGCTGATGCTGTTCAGCTTCGCCCGCGCCTACTTCATGGCCGACTTCGAGGTGCCGTCGGCGACCGTGCAGTTCCTGCGCTCGCTGATGCCCAGAAAGCCGCGCGCCGAGCTGTACAGCGCGATCGGGCTGCAGAAGCACGGCAAGAACCTGTTCTACCGCGACCTGCTCTACCACCTGCGCCACTCCAGCGACAAGTTCCGCATCGCCCCCGGCATCAAGGGCATGGTGATGCTGGTGTTCGACCTGCCCAGCTTCCCCTTCGTCTTCAAGCTGATCAAGGACTTCTACCCGCCGCAGAAGGACACCACGCGCGAGCAGATCCAGGGCAAGTACCTGCTCGTCAAGCAGCACGACCGCGTCGGCCGCATGGCCGACACCCTCGAGTACAGCAACGTCGCGCTGCCGCGCCGGCGCTTCGAGGAGGAGTTGCTGAAGGAGCTGCGCCATTTCTGCCCCAGCCTGCTCGACGAGAGCGGCGACGACGTGGTGCTCAGGCACTGCTATCGAGCGCCGCATGGTGCCCTTGAACATCTATCTGCAGGACGCCACGCCGGCGCAGGCGGAGGCCGCGGTGATCGAGTACGGCAACGCCATCAAGGACCTGGTGGCGGCCAACATCTTCCCCGGCGACATGCTGTGGAAGAACTTCGGCGTCACCCGCCAGGGCAAGGTGGTGTTCTACGACTACGACGAGATCGAGTACCTGACCGACTGCAACTTCCGCACCGTGCCGGCGCCGCGCAACGAGGAAGAGGAGATGAGCGGCGAGGTCTGGTACACGGTCAACAAGGGCGATGTGTTCCCCGAGACCTTCGGTCCGTTCCTGCTCGGCCACGCCAGCGTGCGCGAGCCGTTCCTGAAGCACCACGCCGATCTGTTGGAGGCGGCGTTCTGGCAGCGCTGCAAGAACGCCATCCTGGCCGGCCATGTGCACGACGTGTTCCCCTACGACGCGTCGCGGAGGTTCTCGCGATGACGCTGATGGAGGCCTTCGAGTTCGCCAGCTATGTGGTCACCGTCGTCGGCCTGCCGTTCGCCGTCTGGGTGTTCATGAAGCAGGAGCGCGCCGAGCGCGAGAACGAAGAGGAGGAGGCGTATCTGCTGCTGGCCACCGCCTACAACGAGTTCCTCAAGGTCGTGCTGGCGAACTCCGATCTGCAGCTGCGCAGCAATGCGGCGCTGGAGTCGCCGACGGCGGAACAGCGCGAGCGCATGCTGGTGATCTTCGACATGCTGATCTCGATGTTCGAGCGCGCCTACCTGGTCGCCTACAAGGAAGAGATGAGCGAGCAGGAGCGGCGCCGTTGGAACAGCTGGGACGACTACATGCGCGAGTGGTGCCAGCGCGACGACTTCTTCTACGCGCTGCCGCAGCTGCTGCGCGGCGAGGACCCCGGCTTCCAGGCCTATATCCAGCGCGTCGCCCAGCAGGAGCGCGGCAGCCCGATCGCCACCGAGGGCTGATGCCCGCGCGCCCGGCTTCGCCGCTAAGCTAAGGGCGAACAGGGAGAGCAAGCTTGCGTCCGGTGAACCCCTATGGCGGTATCGATGCGCTCGTCGTCGACGACATGGCGACGCAGCAGACGACGCTGCGCGGCCAGCTCGCCAGCCTGGGCATCGGCCATGTCGATGCCGCCGGTTCGGCCGAGGAGGCGTTGCGCCAGATTCGCGCTCACCGCTACCAGCTGATCCTCTGCGACTACAACCTGAACCACCGCACCGACGGCCAGCAGCTGTTCGAGCACCTGCGCGAGCAGCGCCTGCTGCCGCCCGACTGCCTGTTCTTCATGGTCACCGCCGAGGCCAACTACAACGCCGTGGCCTCAGCCAGCGAACAGGTGCCCGACGCCTACCTGCTCAAGCCGATCACCGCCGGCGACATCGAGGAGCGGCTCAAGTCCCAGCTCGAGAAGCGCCACGCGCTGCTGCCGATCTCGCAGGCCCTGCTCAAGGAGGACCTGCCGGCGGCGCTGGCCGCTTGTGACCGGCTGCTGGCGAAGAAGGACCGCTGGTTCATGCAGGCGCTGCAGCACAAGGCGCAGCTGCAGCTGCAGCTCGGCGCCGTCGACGAGGCGCGGACGCTGTACGAGCAGGCGCTGCAGCTGCGGCCCGGCCTGGTGTGGGCGCAGATCGGCCTGCTGCGCGCGCTGCGCGCCGCCGGCGCCCATGCCGCCTGCCAGCAGCAGGCCGAGCAGCTGCTCGCCAGCCGCGACGGCGAGCGCAACCTCGCCGCCTTCGACCTGCTCGCGCAGTCGCTGGAGGCGCAGGGCGACGCCGTTGCGGCGCAGCAGGTGCTGCAGCGCGCGGTGCAGGCGGTGCCCTCGGCGCGGCGGCAGCGGCTGCTCGGCGACGCCGCCTATCGCAACGGCGATCTCGCCGCCGCCAAGCAGGCCTATGCCAAGGCCTGGAAGAGCGGCCAGGGCGCGATGACCGAGCAGGTACAGGACGCGCTGGCGCTGGCGCAGACGCAGATCGAGCTCGGCGAGACCGAGGCGGCGACGGCGCTGCTGAAGGACGCCGGTGCCCGCGGCACGCGCGGTGCCGCCTTCGAGCGGGTGGCGCTGGCGCTGCGCGCGCAGGCGCTGGCCGCCGCCGGCGAGCCGGAGCGCGCGCTGGAGCTGGCGCAGCAGGCCGTCGCCGCCGGCCCCGGGCCGGGCGAGTTCGCGACGCTGGCCTTGGCCCGTGCCGCGCTCGCCACCGGGCAGCAGGAGGCCGGGCTGCAGCTGCTGCGCGGCGCGCTCTGCGCCGACCACGAGAACAGCCGCGTGCTGCAGGGCGTGCGGCGGGCGATGCAGGACCACGGCCAGGGCGAACGGCTGGCGGCGCTGGTCGAGAGCGCGGTCGGCGGCCTGAAGACGCGGCTGTTCGAGGCCAAGCGCCTGCTGCGCGGCGGCAAGCTCGACGAGGCGCTGGAGGCGATCGAGGCCGAGCTGCGCGAGTTCCCGGCCAACACCACGGTGCTGCTCGAGTGCGCGCAGATGATCTGCCTGTGGCTGCGCCTGAACAAGAGCCTGGACGAGACGCGCCTGGGCCAGGTGCGTGCGCACCTGGCGCGGCTGGAGGAACTGCTGCCCGGCCACGAGCGCGTGGCGCAGATGCGCCGCTACCTGCGCGAGACCCTGGCGATGCTGCAGCGCCAGGGTGGCTTCAGCATCAGCGGCAGCGCGACGTGAACCGGCAGCTGGTCGCCCTGCTGGCCCATGACCTGAAGAACCAGCTCGGTCTGCTGGAGGCCGAGCTGGCCGCGCTGAGCCCGAATCCCGACCCCGCCGCGGCGGTGCGGGCGCACCAGCATTGCGCGCAGCTGCGGCAGCGCCTGGTCGCCTACCTCACGCTCTACGGCGGCGGTGGCGCCGGCGGACGGCTGTCGGCGCAGCTGGTCGACGAGTCGCCGCAGGACTTCCTGCTGTCGCTGCAGCACATCGCGTCGCGGCCGCCGCTGGCGCCGCTGCAGGTGCTGCCGGCGCCGGCCGGCTTGCCGCCGTTCTGGTACTTCGACGCCCGCCTGCTGCGCCTGGCACTGGAGGCGGCGCTGCACAACGCCTGGCGCTTCGCGCGCCACGAGGTCTGCCTGAGCGTGGCGGCCCACGACGGCGGGCTGGAGTTCCGCGTCGACGACGATGGTCCCGGTCCCGGCAGCCCCGACCCGTCCGCCCAGAGCTCGACCGGCCTGGGCATGCAGCTGTGCGCCGCGGTGGCCCGCGCGCACCGCCGCGACGCGCTGCGCGGACGCGTCAGCCTGCTGCCGCGACCGCAGGGCGGCACGCGCTTCGCACTCTGGCTGCCCTGAGCCGGCCAGCACGGCGACGCGTCGATTCGTCGCCGCCGCTGTCGATCCGGCGCAGGCGCTGCGGCCCGGGCGGTCGCCGTGGGCACAGTGCGCCCATCACCACCCCCCTCCCCTGGAGATCGCCATGAAGCACCTCGTCGCCAGCCTGCTCGCCTCGCTCCTCGTCATCAACGCCCAGGCCGGTACGCCGGCGGTCGAGGTCGTCGGCGACGGCCGACCGGTGCTGATGATCCATGGTCTGGCCAGCGGCGCCGAGGTCTGGAAGCCGACCTGTGCCGCACTGCAACCGGGCGTGCAATGCCATCTGGTGCGACTGCCCGGCATGGCCGGCCAGCCAGCGACGAAAAGCGACGCCTACCTGGAGGACCAGGCCAGCGCGCTGCAGGCCTACCTGAGCCAGCGCGGCCTGCGCCAGGTCGACGTCGTCGGCCACAGCCTGGGCGGCAACCTGGCGCTGATGCTGGCCGCCAGGGAGCCGCAGCGCGTCGCCCGCGTCGCCATCGTCGACAGCCTGCCGTTCCTGGCCGCGCTGCGCAACCCGGCGGCGACGCCGGAGCAGGCCAGGCAGATGGCCGAGAGCCTGCGCACGTCGATGTCGCAAGGGCCGATGCCCGAAGCCCAGCAGCGCCTGATGGCGCAGGGCATGACGCGCTCGGCCGAGGGCGTCGAGACCCTGGTGCGCTGGGGCCAGGCCAGCGATCCGGGCACGGTGGCGCAGGCCATGGTCGAGCTCTGGGGCGGCGACTTCCGTCCGCTGCTGACCTCGATCCGGCAGCCGGTGACGGTCTACGGCTCCTGGGCCGCCTACGAGCGCATGGGCGTGACCTTGGAAATGACGAAGACACTGTTCGAGCGCCAGTACGCCGGCCTCCAGGATGTCCGTGTCAACATGAGCGCCAAGGGCTTTCATTTCCTGATGTGGGACGACGCCGACTGGCTGAGCAGCGAGCTCAAGGGCTTCCTGCGCTGATTGGTGCTGCGGCGCAGCAAATGGCCGCCGCTGAGGTCAGAATCTCGGGTTCCACGCAGTTACCGCAACCCCCGGAGTCCCGTCATGTCCGACCCCATCGTCATCGTCTCCGCCGCCCGCACCCCGATCGGGGGCCTGCTGGGCGACTTCTCCAACCTCGCCGGCTGGGAGCTGGGCGCCGTCGCGATCAAGGCCGCGGTGGAGCGCGCCGGCGTGCCCGGCGACAGCATCGACGAGGTGCTGATGGGCAACTGCCTGATGGCGGGCCAGGGCCAGGCGCCCGCCCGCCAGGCCGTGCGCAAGGCCGGCCTGCCGGACAGCGCCGGCGCGGTGACGCTGAGCAAGATGTGCGGCTCGGGCATGCGCACGATGATGTTCGCGCACGACATGCTGGCGGCCGGCTCGGCGACGGTGATGGTCGCCGGCGGCATGGAGTCGATGACCAACGCGCCGCACCTGATGTTCGCGCGCAAGGGCATCAAGTACGGCGCGTCCGCGGTCTACGACCACATGGCGCTGGACGGCCTGGAGGACGCCTACGAGCGCGGCAAGGCGATGGGCGTCTTTGCCGAGCAATGCGTCGGCAAGTACGCGTTCAGCCGCGAGGCGATGGACAACTTCGCGATCGCGTCGACGCAGCGCGCCAAGGCCGCCAACGAGGACGGCAGCTTCGACTGGGAAATGGCGCCGGTGACGCTCAGCAGCCCGAAGGGTGAGACCGTTATCAAGTTCGACGAGCAGCCGTTCAAGGCCAAGCTGGACAAGATCCCGACGCTCAAGCCCGCGTTCAAGAAGGACGGCGCGATCACCGCGGCGACCAGCTCCAGCATCTCCGACGGCGCCGCCGCGCTGGTGCTGATGCGCGAGTCGGAGGCGGTCCGGCGCGGCCTCACGCCGATCGCGCGCATCGTCAGTCATGCGGTGCATGCCCGTGCGCCCGAGTGGTTCACCACCGCGCCGGTCGGCGCGATCGAGCTGGCGTTGAAGAAGGCCGGCTGGGACGCGAAGTCGGTCAACCTCTGGGAAGTCAACGAGGCGTTCGCCGCGGTGACGATGGCGGCGATGGCCGAGTTCAAGCTGCCGCATGAGATCGTCAACGTGCATGGCGGTGCGGTCGCGCTGGGCCACCCGATCGGCGCCAGCGGCGCGCGCATCGTCGTCACCCTGCTGGGCGCGCTGAAGAAGCGCGGTCTCAAGCGCGGCATGGCGGCGCTGTGCATCGGCGGTGGCGAGGCCACCGCGATGGCCATCGAGATGATCTGAGGCCGACCGCCGCATGCTTGGCACCCAGGAGCTGCTGCTCTTCGCGCTGACCGTGCTGCTGGTCAACGCGACGCCCGGCGTCGACATGGCACTGACCGTGGCCAGCACGCTGCGCGGCGGCGTGCGCCAGGGGGCGGCCGCGGTGCTGGGCATCAGCCTGGGCTGCGTGGTCCACACCCTGGCCGCGGCCTTCGGCCTGGCCGCGGTGCTGGCGGCCTCGGCCGAGGCGTTCACCTTCGTCAAGCTGCTCGGCGCCGCCTACCTGCTGTATGTGGCCTGGAGCATGCTGCGGGCCGGGCTGAGACCGGCGGCGGCCGGCGCCGCGCCGGAGGCGGCGCCGCACTGGCGCGCCGCCGTGCTGCAGGGCTTCTGGACCAATGCGCTGAACCCCAAGGTGGCGCTGTTCTTCCTCGCGCTGCTGCCGCAGTTCATCGCCGCCGACGCGCCGAGCAAGACCGCGGCCTTTCTCTTCCTCGGCAGCTGGTTCATCCTGCAGGGCGGGCTGTTCTCGCTAGGCCTGGTGCTGCTGGTCGCGCAGGCGCGACGCCTGCAGGCGCGCGCCGGCCTGGCGCGGCTGCTGAACCTCGGCGGCGCGACACTGTTCGCCTTCCTGGCCGCGCGGCTCGCGCTGGCCGAGTCCCCCTCCCACTGAAAGACCTGTTCATGCATGTGTTGGTGATCGGCGCCTCGCGCGGCCTGGGCCTGGAGTTCGTCCGCCAGTACCGCGCGGACGGCCATCAGGTGACGGCGACCGCGCGCGACGAGAAGGGCCTGGCGGCCCTGCGCGAACTCGGCGCGAAGGCGCTGCAGCTGGAGCTGCTCGATCCGGCGGCCTGCGCCGGCCTGGCCTGGAAGCTGGACGGCGAGCGCTTCGACGTGCTGATCCTCAACGCCGGCGTCTACGGCGCCGACAAGGCGGCGCCGAGCCCGCCGACGCAGGGCGAGTTCGACCTCGTCATGCACACCAATGTGCTCGGACCGATGCGCGTGCTGCCGGCACTGACCGACTGCCTGGCGCAGGGCGCCAAGCTGGCGCTGCTGTCGAGCCGCATGGGCTCGATCGGCCTGCGCACCAGCCCGAACGGCTGGCTGTATCGCGCCAGCAAGGCGGCGGCGAACTCGGTGCTGAAGGACGTCTCGATCGCCTACGGCGGCCGGGCCACCTGCGTCGCCTTCCACCCCGGCTGGGTGAAGACCGACATGGGCGGTTCGCAGGCCGAGCTGCTGCCGTCCGAGGCGGTGACGGCGATGCGCGCGACGCTGAAGCGCCTGACGATGATCGACAACGGCGCGTTCCTGAACCACGACGGCGAGCCCCTGCCCTGGTGAGCATGCAGCTGCGCGACATCGAGGCCTTCTTCGCCGCGTACGCCGACGCGTTCAACGATCTGAACGGCGACGCCGTCGCCGCGCACTGGGCCACGCCCTGCGGCATCTCGCAGGGCGAGCGCGTGCACTGGTGGACCGAGCGCGAACCGATGCTGGACAACCACCGCAAGCTCTGCGCCGTCTACCGCGAGGCCGGCTTCGCGCAGTCCCGGCCCGAGCTGCTCGACGTGCAGCTGATGGGCGGCTTCGACGCGTTCGCCCGCGTGCGCTGGACGCTGAAGAAACAGGACGACAGCCTGCTGCAGCGCTTCGAGACCGGCTACCACCTGAAGCGCGTCGGCGGGGCCATCAAGGTCCTGCTGTGCACGGCGTTCGACGAAGACCTGGCGGCGATCAAGAACCAATCTTGAGCGCTGGGAGGCGCCGCGATGAACGCGTTGATCAAGGGAGTGGCTGGGCTGTTGGCGCTGGCGCTGCTGGTGGCGGCGGCCTGGTGGCTGAGCAACCGCTGGGACGTGGCGCCGCAGCCGCTGCCGGCGGCGCTGGCGCTGCCGACCGATGCCCCTCCGACCAACGGTGTGCTGCAGTTGCTGGACCGCGCGCCACGGCTGGCCAAGCCGCTGGAGTTCCCTAACTGCCGCGATGCGGACTGCGCCGGCGCCTGGCGCGCAGCCTTGCCAACCTGGCAGCAGCAATTGCGCGAGCAGCCCGAGTTTGGCGAAGCCTGCGAAATGTCCGCCCAAACCGAACGCGCGCTGGCCATCGAGGAGATGCCGGAACGTTGGACCCCGACCATGGTGCTGCCGACGTACACCTCGCTGTCGAACTGCGTGAAGCTCTGGTGGATGGCCGCGCTCAACGCCAGCGCTACGGGCGATGCACAGGCAGCGCTCGATGCCCTGCGAAAGGCGGATCGCCTTGCCAGGGCCTTGCAGCAAGGCACGCGCCTGCCCCATGGCCAGCTGAGGGCGCAAGCCTTGCTCGGACAACAGCTGAATCTGCTGATGGTGATTGCCGAGCAACAGCCGGCGCTGCGTGCCGAGCTGTTGCCGTTCGCCGAGATCGACGGCGCGGCGCTGATGGCCGGCACACGGCGGTGGATCGTCGCCGAAGCGGCCTTCGGGCGCGCTGCGGTGGACAGCATCGTCACCGATGCCCCGGAGGCGGCGACTCCGCCAGGCGCCGCCTGGCTGCGTTTCGTCGAGACCGGCTGGCACCCCGAGTACGCCAAGCAACTGATGAACCAGCAATGGCTTCGTGCGCTGGAGGCGTCGCAGGGCGACGACCCGCAGGCTGCGTCGCAACGCCATCAGGCGATCTGGCAACCCAAGCCAGGCTGGTTCAGCACGTCGTTTCGTTGGTTCCAAACCGTGCCGCATCTGCTGTTCGACGTCGCCCTGCCAAGCTACGAATCGCACTTTCGGCGCACGGCCGATCTGCAGCTGGCTTCACAAGCCACCGCGCTCTGGCTGCGTGGCGGCCGGCTTGAGCAGGCGCAAGCCGTACTGCGCGATCGGCTGAGCCAGGAGTCCAATGGCGACTGGCGCTTGCGCCTGTGGGCCCACGACACGAACACCGCCCTGCCGACGCGCTGGCCATCACCGACCTGATCCTCGACAAGAAAGAGAACCCGATGCTGCTCTCCGACGACCACCTCGCCGTGCAGGACGCGATCCGCGCCTATGTGCAGGCCGAAGTAGCCCCCCATGCCGCCGCCTGGGACAAGAGCCACCAGTTCCCCGCCGCCCAGCTCAAGGGCCTGGCGCAGCTCGGTTGCTACGGCGTCGCGGTGCCGCCCGAGTACGACGGCGCCGGACTCGATTACCTGGCACTCGCCGTGATCCTGGAAGAGATCGCCGCCGGCGACGGCGGCACCTCGACCGTGGTCAGCGTCAACAACTGCCCGGTCTGCTCGATCCTGATGGGCTTTGCGAACGAGGCGCAGAAACAGCGGTTCCTCAAGCCGCTGGCGCGCGGCGACATGCTGGGCGCCTTCTGCCTCACCGAGCCGCATGTCGGCTCCGAGGCCGGCGGCCTGAAGACCACCGCGGTCCGTGACGGTGACGACTACGTGCTGAACGGCGTCAAGCAGTTCATCACCAGCGGCAAGTACGGCGATGTCGCGATCGTCATGGCGGTCACCGACAAGGCGGCCGGCAAGCGCGGCATCTCGGCCTTCATCGTGCCCACGACCACGCCCGGCTACCAGGTCGCGCGGCTCGAGGACAAGATGGGCCAGCATTCCAGCGACACGGCGCAGATCCTGTTCGACAACTGCCGCATCCCGGCCGCCTACCGCCTCGGCGACGAGGGCCAGGGCCTGAAGATCGCGCTGTCGGGGTTGGAGGGCGGACGCATCGGCATCGCCAGCCAGAGCGTCGGCATGGCGCGCGCCGCGTTCGACGCGGCGCTGGCCTACAGCAAGGAGCGCACGAGCTTCGGCCAGCCGATCTTTCAGCACCAGGCGATCCAGTTCAAGCTCGCCGAGATGGCGACACAGATCGAGGCGGCGCGCCAGCTGATCTGGCACGCGGCCGCGCTGAAGGACGCCGGCCGCCCCTGCCTGAAGGAGGCGGCGATGGCCAAGCTGTTCGCGTCGGAGATGGCCGAACGCGTCTGCTCGCAGGCGATCCAGGTGTTCGGCGGCTACGGCTATGTCAGCGACTTCCCGGTCGAGCGCATCTACCGCGATGTGCGCGTGACGCAGATCTTCGAGGGCACCTCGGAGGTGCAGAAGATCCTCATCGGGCGCGCGCTGGCGTAGGCTTGCAGCCCCCGGGCTTTCAGCATGCCACCATGGAACTCAGCGTCTACTTCGCCACCAACCGCGGGCATGAGGGTCCCGAGCGCTTCGCGCCGACCCGTTACGGCACGCGCTTCTCCAGCGACGGCATGGAGAACCTGCGCTTCGGCCGCGTCCGCTTCGACGCCGACGACGCCGAGGTGCACAAGCTGCTGGATCAGCACCGCGACCACACCGGCCAGGGCGACGGCGAGGCGCTGCAGAACTACTTCGCCGGCTGCATCAAGAACAGCCAGCGCATCGAGTGCTACCGCGAGAGCATCCCCGACAGTCAGGTCAACGAAAAGGCTCAAGGGTCGGCGGTGAAGCTGGGTTCGGCGGCGATGTTCGCCGACCTGCAGCGCGACATGCAGCAGGGTCGCGACCTGCTGGTGCTGATCCATGGCTTCAACGTCACCTGGGAGGAGGCGGTGGCCACCGCCGCGGCCTTCGAGGCGGTCGTCAACCGCGTGCACCCGCAGCTCGACGCCGGCATGAAGGTGCAGCCGGTGCGCGTGCTGCTGTTCACCTGGCCCAGCGACGGCGCCGCGCTGCCCTGGGCCAGCTACAAGAGCGACCGCGCCGACGCGCGGGGCACCGCGGGTGCGCTCGGCCGCGCCCTGCTGAAGCTGCGCGACCAGCTGCACCAGCTCGGCCGCGAGCTGCGCCAGAGCAGCGTCCAGGTCCGCCAGTTGCGCGAGCAGCTCGCCGGGCGGCCGGCGGCCGAGATCGAGCGCGCGGTGGCGCAGCTGGAGGCGACGCAGATCTGCGGCCAGAAGCTGCACCTGCTAGCGCATTCGATGGGCAACTTCGTGCTGCAGCACGCGCTGGCGCGGGTCTACGACTTCAGCCCCGGCAATCAGCTGCCGCGGCTGTTCGACCATGTCTTCCTGTGCGCCCCCGACGTCGACGACGACGCCTTCGAGGGCGAGGCGCCGCTGGCCCGCGTGCACCAGGTGTCGCAGGCAGTGGCGATCTATCACAACCCGCACGACACCGCGCTGAAGATCTCCGACTTCACGAAGGGCAACCCCGACCGCCTCGGCCAGCGTGGCGCGGCGCGGCCGCAGCAGCTGCACCAGAAGGTCTACCAGGTCGATTGCGCGCCGCTGGTCACCGGCCTGACGCAGCACAGCTATTACACGAACGGCCTGGTGGCGCGCGACATCCGCCTGGCGCTGCAGGGCCTGACGCCGACCGAGCGCGGCCTGCGCCCGAGCGGCCTGGCGCCGAACACCTGGGTCTTTGCCCGCGGAGCCTGAGCAGCGTGAAACCCGCGATCGATTTCTGGTTCGACTTCGCCAGCCCCTACTCCTACATCGCCAGCGAGTGGATCGACGCCGTCGCCGCCCGCCACGGCCGCACGGTGAACTGGCGGGCGATGCTGCTGGGCGCGAGCTTCCAGGTCAGCGGCCTGCAGCCGCCGGTGAACTTCCCGATGAAGCGCGAGTACCTGCTGCGCGACGTGCGGCGCTCGGCCGCCTTCGCCGGCGTGCCGGTGCGCATGCCCGAGCCGTTCCCGATCGCGACGCAGAACGCCGCCCGGGTGTTCTGGTGGCTGCAGGCGCAGGACCCGGCGCGCGCAGTGGCCTGGGCCCGCACGGCGCTGCGAGCCTACTTCACGCGCAACCTGAACCTCAGCGATCCGGTCGCGTTGAAGGCCCTGTGCGTCGAGGCCGGCCTGGACGGCGACGCCGCCGAGGCCGCCTGGAACGACCCGCAGTGGAAGGCGGCGCTAAAGGCCGCGAACGACACGGCGATCGCCGCCGGCGTGTTCGGCGCGCCGTTCTTCATCGTCGACGGCGAGCCGTTCTGGGGCAACGACCGGCAGGCGCAGATGGAGTCCTGGCTGGGCTCCGGGCCACCGCGGGGTCTGGAGTAGCTCAGCCGCCGCGGCACGCCACCATCAGCCGCGTCAGGCCGTGCAGCGCATCCAGGGTCGGCGTCGCGACCCCCACCGAGGCGGCGATCTCCCGCGGCGCGCCGAGCAGCGCGTCCAGCTCCAGCGGCCGTCCGGCCTGCTGGTCCTGCAGCATCGAGGTCTTGAAGGCGCCGAGCCGTCGCGTGATCGCGTGCCGCTCGGCCGGCGTGTGCGGCACCGGGCAGCCGATGCGCTCGCCGATCGCCGCCAGCTCGCGCATCGCCGCGTCGGTCATCGCGCAGACCAGCGGGTCATCGAGGATGCGATCGGTGGTGGCAGCGCAGAGCGCCGAGATCGGGTTCGTCGTCGCATTGCCCCAGAGCTTGTACCAAAGCGCGGCGCGGATCCCGGGCTCGGCGCGGGCGTCGAAGCCGGCCGCCTGCAGCAGCGCTACGCAGTCGCGCTCGATGGCCGAGCCGGGCGCCGCCGCATCGCCGATCAGCCAGCCCTGCCCCATCACATGAACGATCCGGCCCGGCGCCGGCGACTGGCAGCTGGCGTGGATGACGCTGCCCAGCACCCGCTCGGCCGGCAACAGCGCGTGCAGCGTGCCGCCGGGGTCCACCGCCTGCACCGCGCGGTCCGGGAAGAACCACCAGGGCACGCCGTTCATCGCGCTGAGGACCTTGCCGCCGGGCGCCAGCAGTGCCGCCGCCTGCGGCCCGGCCTGCTTCAGGTGCTGGCCCTTGACGGCAACCACGACGAGATCGTGCGGACCCAGCTCGAGCGGATCGTCGCTGGCCGGCACGGCGCCCTGCCAGTCGCGGCCGGCCTCCTGCAGGCGCAGGCCGTCGCGGCGCAACGCCGCCAGCGTCGCGCCGCGCGCCAGCACCGAGACCGCGACCCCGCTGCGCGCCAGGCGCGCCGCCAGCCAACCCCCGATCGCCCCGCACCCCAGCACCGCAACCCGCATGGAATTCCGCCTGAAGGAACAATGCGCGCCAGTTTCCCCTAGCCGAGCCCCCGATGAAGTACCTGCACACCATGGTCCGCGTTCGCGACCTCGACGCCTCGCTGGCCTTCTACCGCGACGCCCTCGGTCTCGTCGAGGTGCGCCGCAGCACCCACGAGGCCGGCCGCTTCACGCTGGTCTACCTGGCGGCGCCGGGTGACGAGGAAGCGCAGGTCGAGCTGACTTACAACTGGCCGAACGCGGCCGGCGAGGTCGAGGACTACGGCAGCGCACGCAACTTCGGCCACATCGCCTACGCGGTCGACGACATCTATGCCGCCTGCAGCAAGCTGCAGCAGCATGGCGTGACGATCCTGCGCCCGCCGCGCGACGGCCGCATGGCCTTCGTGCGCTCGCCGGACCAGATCAGCATCGAGCTGCTGCAGAACGGCGCCGCGCTGCCGCCGGCCGAACCCTGGTTGTCGATGCCCAATACCGGCAGCTGGTAAGGCGGCCCAGCAAGCAAAAGGCCCGCGACGGCGGGCCAGGTGGTGTCGAGCCGAGGGCGGTGCCGGCTCAGCCTGCCCGCGCGAGACGCGGGCAGTCCTTCGTAAGGCGTCGGAGAGCCCTCAGGGCTCTCCTCGGTCCTTACTCAGTCATCGTTGCGGAAGACCAGCTTGACTTCGTGGGTCTGCTTGTCGCCGGTGCCTTCGAAACGCCATTCGCGCAGCGCGTCGGCGGCAGCGCGCTCGAACACGCGCTTCGGCTCGGCCTCGACGATCTCGACCTCGGTGACCTTGCCGTCGCCGGCGATCGCCAGCTTGGCGCGCACCGTGCCGGCGGTGACGTTCTTGCGCACCGCCTCGACCGGGAACTCCGGCGGCACCTTCTTCAGCACCTTGGGCGAGGCCTGGACCAGCGAAGCGGCAGCGAGCAGCGAAACGAGAAGAGCGGTGCGGATGAACATCGGTAGCAATCCAGTGGGCATGCGGGCGGAGCCGCGAACGGCACGCATTCTGGAGGGCGATCCCCCCGATTCGCGGGGTCGCCGCGTGCAGATTCCACGCCGTCGGCCAGCAGCCCCGGGGCCGCCGCGCCGACGGGCAAAAGTTCACGCGCGCGGCGCGGCTTCCCGCCCTCCGCTCAGAAGCGGCGGGGCTGCAGCGCCGGCAGCTGCTGGCGAACCTGGGCAATGCGTGCCGGGTCGATGTCGGCGATCGCCAGGCCCTCGCCCTCGTCCACGCAGGCCAGCACCTGGCCCCAGGGATCGACGATCAGGCTGTGGCCCCAGGTACGCCGGCCGTTGCTGTGCAGGCCGCCTTGCGCCGGCGCGATCACATAGGCGAGGTTCTCCACCGCGCGGGCGCGCAGCAGCAGTTCCCAATGCGCCTGGCCGGTGGTGTAGGTGAACGCCGAGGGCACCGCGATCAGCGTCGGCGCCAGGCGGCGGTAGAGCTCGGGGAAGCGCAGGTCGTAGCAGACCGACAGCGCCACCGTCTCGCCCTGCCAGTCAAACGCCGCCGGTGCGTCGCCGGCTTGCTGCACGCGGCCTTCGTCGTAGCGCTCGCGGCCGTTGTCGAAGCCGAACAAGTGCAGCTTGTCGTAGCGCGCCAGGCGCTCGCCCGCGGGGCCGAACACCAGCGTGCTGTTGTGCACCTTGCCGCTGGCCGCGCTGCGCAGCGGGATCGTGCCGCCCATCAGCGTGATGCCGTGCTGGCGCGCCAGGCCGGCGAGGAAGGCCTGCAGCGGGCCGCTGCCGAAGTCCTCGGCGATCGCCAGCTTGTCCTCGTCCTGGCGGCCCATCAGGCAGAAGTACTCGGGCAGGCCGACGAGTTCGGCGCCGGCACGCGCCGCCTCGCCGACCCAGTGCGCGGCGCGCTCGAGGTTGGCGTCGACCTGGTCGCCGGACACCAGCTGGACGGCGGCGATGCGATGGCTCATGGGTTGCTCCTGGGGGTTGCGGGCTGGGCGCCGCTGCGCTCGACCTTGTCGACCTTGGGATCGGCCCAGGGTCCGCTGATGCGCAGCTGCGTCGTGTTCGCGGCCTCGATCGGCTTGCGCAGCAGCAGCTGGGCGAGGAAGGTGGTGAGGCCGATCGCCGGGTTGATCGCGGTGTAGGCCAGCGTCGCGCCGCCGGCGTCGAGGTTCGGCACCACCAGCACCTTCAGCTCGGTGGTCTCGGCGCTGAGGTCGGCGGAGCCGTCCATCAGCACGTTCGCCTGCAGGCCGCGCATGCGCAGGTTCTGCGTGCTGGCCACGCCCTGCGTGATGCGCACGTCGCCGGCGAACTCGTCGAAGGCGAAGCCACCGCTGAACACGTCGCGCCAGTCGAACAGCAGGCGGCGCGGCAGCGACTGCAGGCTGAGGATGCCGAGCAGGCGCGCGACCCCGGGATCGGCCTTCAGGAACTGGCCGCTCTCGAGCTGCACATTGAACTCGCCCTCGAGGCCGCGCGTCGACGGGTCCAGCGGCGAGCCGCGCCAGCCGAGCACGCCACGCAGCTTGCCCTTGCCGCCACGCACGGTGTTCGTGAACCCGAGCGCGTCGAGCCAGCGGCCGCTGTTGTCGATGTCGAGCTGCCAGTCGAGCTGGGTGCGGCGGTCGCTGGCGCGCCAGCGGCCGTTGGCCTGCAGGCGGGCGTCGGGGTGGTGGAGGCTGAGCTGCTCCAGCGTCCAGTCCTCGCCGGCGGCGGCGCCGTCGGCCTGAATCACCAGCTTGCCGAGCTGGCGGCCGCGCAGCTCGAACGACTCGACCTGCAGATCGAGCATCGGCAGCTCATCCTGCGCCGGCGACAGGCCGTCGGGGCCGGGCTCGAGCGCCTGCGCCTCGCCCTGCGACAGCGCCAGCTTGCTCAGGCGGGCCTGCAGCTGCGGCGGCTTGCCCGGCGGCAGGCGGTACTCGGCCTCGCCCAAGGCCTGTTGCGACTGCAGGCTGAGCTTCCAGTCGCGGCGGTTGGCGGCGCGCTGCACGTTCAGGCTGACCTCTTGCAGCGTGCGGCCGGCCACCCGCAGCAGCGGCGTCTGCAGCAGCATCTGCTCGGGCAGCCAGGCGCTGCCGGCAGCGCCGCTCTCGCCGACCGCGGCGCCACCGCGCGAGGCCAGCCGGCGCCAGGGGTCGAGGTCGATCTGCGGCGCCGCCCAGACCAGCTGCACGCCCTGCTCCGGCAGCGGCACCGGGCCGTCGCTGCCGACGCGGATCGCGCCGCGCAGCGTGCGTCCGGCCTCGCGCTGCAGCAACGCGCGCAGGCTGCTGCCCAGGCTCAGGCCCCAGGCCTCGCGGCCCTGGGCCTGCGGCTGCACGCGCAGCAACAGCGGCCAGCTCTGCTCGGCACCCTTGCGCATCGGTTCGGGCAGCTTGGACTCCATGCCCACCAGGCTGGAGCGCAGTTCAAGTTCGGGCGTGGCGCCGTCGAAGGCCAGGCGCAGCTGGTAGTCGGCCTGGCCGCTCAGGTGCGGCGCCAGCCCGGCCAGTGCCGGCCATTCACGGCCGGCGGCGCGCAGGCCCTCGGCGGTGGCCTGGCCCTCGGCCTCGATCTGCAGCCGGCCGCCGTCGGCACGGGTGCCACCGGAGAGCCTGAGCTCGCCGCCGAGGAAGCGCGCCTGCAGGCCCTTGAGCTGCAGGCTGCGCTCGCTGTAGTCGATCGCGCCGCGCAACTGCGCGAACGCCGGCAGGTCGGGGCGCAGGCGCAGCTGGGTCGCCGCCAGCGGGCTGCCGAGCTGGACCTGACCACGCAGCTGCGCCTGCTCGGGCCGCTGCAGCGGCAGCGCCAGCTGCAGCTGGCCGCTGACCGGACCGCTGCCCTGGGCCTGCGCCAGCGCCTGCTCGGTCCAGCCGTTGATCGGGGTCTGGCGCACGAAGGCCAGGCCCTGCGCGAGCTCGCCGCGCCAGCGGCCGTTGACGCGCAGCTGCGCGTCGCGGCCGAGGTCCTCGATGCGCGCGTCCACCTCGCTGATCGTCAGGCCGCCATGCAGGCCGCTGAAGCCGCGCAGGCGCAGCAGCGGCCCCTCGAAGCGCAGTTCACCCTTGAGTCCCTCGAGCACCGGCCAGGCGCTCTGGTAGGCGGCGCGACCGGCATCGGCCTCGTGACTGGGCAGGTAGGCGTAGCGGCCGCCGCTGACCTGCGCGCTGACGCGGAACAGGCCGCTGCCCAGCGCACGGAACGGGAAATCGGCCAGCGCGCCCTTCAGCTCCAGGCGCAGGTCGCGCAGCTCACCCGCCTGCAGCGAGTCGCGCAGGTACTGGCGCACCGCCAGCGGCAGCGAGCGCGGCAGGTGATCCGGCACCGCCGTCACCGCCGCCTGCGGCGCGCGCAACTGCAGTTCGAGCAGGCCGCCGGGGCGCCCATTGCTGCGCCAGGCGGCGTCGCCGGTCAGGCGCAGCTGCGGACTGTCGAGCAGCAGCCGAGGTGCCTGCACCCGCCAGCCCTGCTCCTGTCGCTGCCAGCGCAGCTCCAGCTCGAGCTCGCGCACCGCCAGGCGCTCGAGTTCGAGCAGACCGGGCCAGAGCAGCGCGCCGTCGCGCAGCTGCAGCCGCGCCTCGCCGCCGCGCTCGCTGGCCGCGAAACGCAGCGCCGCCCCGGCGAAGCCGGGCTGGCCCAACGGCGCCGGCGACTCCGCGGTGGCCTCGGGGGCCGGCAATGCCAGCAGCTGCAGCGCGTCGGCCTGACCCGCCAGCGACCAGGTCTGCGGCGCATCCAGCGGTCCCTGCCAGCGCGCCTCCACGCTGCGCAGCTGGCCCAGCGGCTCGCGCAGGCGCAGCTGCTCGTGCAGCACGCTGCCCAGCGGCAGGCCGGCGGCGAGCCGCGCCAGCAGCGCCAGGTCGAGTCGATCGGCCTGCAGCTGCCCGCCACGCAGCAGCTCCGGCACCTGCCAGGGCAGTTGCGGCTGCGCCAGCTCGTGGTTCAGGCTCAGCGTCAGGTTGCTCGCCGCCCAGTCGCTGGCCTGCTGATCGCCGCTGGCGGGCAGGCTGAACTGCAGGCCGCGCACGCTCCAGCGCGTGCCGTCGCTGAGGCGCTGCCAGGCCAGGCGCACCCCCAGGCTGGCCAGCTCCAGCGGCTCGACGCGCGGCGACAGGCGCAGCCGCACGTCGGCCAGCTGCAGATCGGTGGTGACCTCGCGCACCCGCCCGCGCTCGAGCTCGGTCCACAGCCGCAACGCGCCGCGGCCGCGCCGCAGCTCGAACGGCAGCGCGAGTCGCTGGCGCAGCGCCGGCAGCTCGGCCTGCGGCAGGTCGGCGTAGAACAGTCCGCTCCAGCGCCGCCAGTCGGCCGGCCGGGACAGCAGGGGCTGGGTGACGCGGCCGCGCAGCGAGAAGCGCTGGCCGAGCTCGGCCGGCGGCGTCGCGTCGATGCGGATCTCGTGACGGCGCAGGCCGTTGCGCAGCAGCAGTTGCAGGTCCTCGAGCTGCACCGGCGACGCATCGGCCTGCAGCTCGTCGATCCAGCGCAGCCGGCCGCCGGCGATCGCCACCTCGTACTGCCGCAGCAGCCAGTCGCTGAACGCGTCGGGCTCGCGCGAACTGCTGGCGCGCAGCGGTAGGCCGGCCACCCAGAGCAGTCCCTGGCGATCGCGGCGCAGCTCCAGCTCGGGCTGATGGATGTAGAGCTGCTCGAAGCGCGGCGGCCAGGCCAGCAGCGAGCGGGCCGACAGCGCGGCGCTGACGCGGGGCAGCTGCAGCGCCTCGCGCCCCTGGGCGTCGATCAGGCGCACGCCGCGCAGGTCGATCACCGGCATCCAGCCGCCGGTCGCCACCTGCAGCGCGTCGACTTTCACCGAAACCCCCAGCGCCTTCGAGGCTTGTGCCTCGAGCTCGGGCCGCCAACGGTCGAGGTTCGGCAGAATCGCCCAGTGCAGCAGCAGCCAGAGGCTGAGCAGCAGCAACCAGATCAGTGCCAGCGCGAGCAGGGCCCAGCGCAGCACGCGGGAGCCCCAACGCGCTGGCCGGTGCAGCGCAGCGACAAGCCTGGAAACAATGAGAGACATGGTGAAGAAACGCAGACCCGGCTGCGGCGCTGACGCCGCCGGCCGCAGGGTAGCAGCCGGGCCAGGCGGCCACCCGCCGGGATGAGCATCTCCACCTCCTCCCTCGCCGAGCACAGCCGCTTCGTGCAGCGCATCCGCCGGCGCTACGGTGCCGAGCTGCCGCTGCTGGCCGCCGGCGCGCCCAGCGAGGCGACGCTGCAGCAGCTGCTGGCGGCACTGCTGGCGCAAGGACGCAGCCTTGCCTCCAGCCTGCGCGTGCTGCGCCAGCTGGTGCTCGAGCGCCTGGCCTCGCTCGATGTCGACGAGCGCGTGCCGCTGGCCACCATCACCCAGGGCATGACGCTGCTGGCCGAGTTCACGCTCGGCCAAGCGCTGGCCGCGGCGCAGGCCGAGCTGCAGGCGCTGCACGGCGAACCGGTGGCCGCCGACGGCCAGCCGATCGCCTTCTGGGTGCTGGGCATGGGCAAGCTCGGCGCGCGCGAGCTCAATGTCTCGTCCGACATCGACCTCGTCTATGTTGTCGAGGACGAGGGCGAGACCCGCGGCCCGCGACCGATCTCCAGCAGCGAGTACTTCGGCAAGCTGGCCAAGCTGCTGTACGCGCTGATCGGCGAGGTCACCGAGGACGGTCAGGTGTTCCGCATGGACCTGGCGTTGCGCCCGAACGGCAACTCCGGCGCGCCCTGCGTGACGCTGGCCGGGCTGGAAGCCTACTTCGTCAGCCAGGGGCGCGAATGGGAGCGCCTGGCCTGGCTGAAGAGCCGCGTGGTGGCGCCGCGCGACGCCACCAGCCTGCGCAAGGCGCTGGCGCTGCGCGACCTCATCACCCCCTTCGTCTACCGCCGCTACCTCGACTACTCGGTGTTCGAGGGCCTGCGCGTGATCCATCGCAAGATCCGCGAGGAAGCGCAGCGGCGCGCCGCCGGCCGGCCCGAGCGCACGAACGACGTCAAGCTGAGCCGCGGCGGCATCCGCGAGATCGAGTTCATCGTGCAGCTGCTGCAGGTGGTGCGCGGCGGCCAGTTCCCCGAGATCCGCACCCGCTCGACCCTGAAGGCGCTGGGCAAGCTGGCCGCCGCCGGGCTGATGAAGGCGCCGGTGGCCGAGCAGCTGCGCGACGCCTACACGCTGCTGCGCCGCATCGAGCACCGCATCCAGTACCTCGATGACCAGCAGACGCATTGCCTGCCGGGCAGCGACGCCGACCTGCGCTGGATCGCCGAGTCGATGGGCCTGGTCTGCAAAGTCGAGGCCTGTGAGCTGTTCGAGAAGCTCTGCGAGGCCAGGGAACTGGTCGCCGCCGAGTTCGACGCGCTGCTTCACGACGGCCGCGCGCCGGCGCCCGGCGGCTGCAAGGGCTGCGGCAACGAGGTCGTCGGCCTCGAGCACCCCGACTTCGCCGCGCGCCTGCCCGAAGGGCTGCAGCAGGCGGTCGCCGATTTCGCGCAGCGGCCGCGCGTGCAGCAGCTGCGCGAGGAGGCCAGGCAACGCCTGGCGCGCCTGTTCCAGCGCGCCGGCCAGGCCATCGCACAGGGCGATTGCGCGCCCGAGGCCGGGGCCCGCTTCGTCGACTGGCTCGAGCCGCTGCTGCGCCGCGACGCCTACCTGGCGCTGCTGGTCGAGCGGCCGGCGGTGCTGACCAGGCTGCTGCGCCTGCTCGGGCTGGCGCGCTGGCCGATGCGCTACCTGATGCAGCACCCGGGCGTGATCGACGAGCTCGCCGACGAGCGCCTGCTGCACGAGCGCTTCGACGCCCAAGCCTTCATCGCCGAGCTGGCCGAGCGCAAGGCCGCCTGGGCGCGTGCCGGTGAGGACCTGGACGAGGAGGCGCTGCTCGACGCGCTGCGCCGCGCCCACCACGCCGAGGTGTTCCGCACCCTGGTGCGCGACGTCGAGGGCCGCATCAGCGTCGAGCAGGTCGCCGACGACCTCAGCGGGCTCGCCGACTGCATCCTGCAGACCGCGATCGACTGGTGCTGGGCGCGCCAGGTCGCGGCCGGCAAGGCACACCGCGAGCAGCCGCGCTTCGCCGTCATCGCCTACGGCAAGCTCGGCGGCAAGGAGCTCGGCTACGGCTCCGATCTCGACGTCGTGTTCCTGTTCGACGACGACGACGACGCCGCCGCCGAGTGCTATGCCGCCTTCGTGCGCAAGCTGGTGCCCTGGCTGACGCTGCAGTCCCGTGCCGGCGGCCTGTTCGACATCGACACCGCGCTGCGCCCCAACGGCAACTCCGGCCTGCTCGTCAGCAGCCTGAAGAGCTTTGCCGCCTATCAGCAGGGCCGCGGCAGCAATACCGCCTGGACCTGGGAGCACCAGGCGATCACGCGGGCACGCTGGTGCGCCGGCGACCCCGCGCTGCAGGCTGGCTTCGACGCCGTGCGCGACGCGGTGATGACGGCTCCGCGCAGCCCGGCCGGACTGCGCGATGAAGTGCTGGCCATGCGTGCCAAGCTACGCGCCGCGCACCCGGTGCGCGACGGCCGCTTCGACCTCAAGCACAGCCCCGGCGGCATGCTCGACTGCGAGTTCGCGCTGCAGGCGCTGCAGCTCACGCACAGCGCCGCGCATCCGGAGCTGATCCCGAACCTCGGCGTCATTGCGCTGCTGCAGCGCGCCGAGGAGGCGGGGCTGCTGGCGCATGGCATCGGCCGCGCCGCCGCCGACGCCTACCGCGCGCTGCGCCACGCGCAGCACCGGCTGCGCCTTGACGAGCAGGCGACGCAGCTGCCGCTGGAGCAGCTCGGCGAACTCGGCGCGCACCGCGACGCCGTGCTGGCGCTCTGGCAGGCGGTGTTCCCCGCCGCAGCCGCGTGAGGCCGGGTGCGCTCTGGTTGCTGACCAGTGTGCTGCTGAGCCTGCTCTGCCTGGCCGCTTTCGCGCGCGGCCCGGCCGACGACTGGGCACTGCGCAGCGGAGGCCCTGGCTGGAGCGTTCTCAGCGCCGGGCTGGCGCATTGGAACGTGCTGCACCTGAGCGGCAACCTCGCCGGCCTGGCGGTGCTGGCGCTGCTCGGCCGCCGCGCCGGCCTGGCGCCGCGCGCCGCGCTGGCCTGGCTGGCCGCCGGTCCGCTGGCGCATGCGCTGCTGGCGCTGCACCCTGAGCTGCCGCCCTATGCCGGCCTGAGTGCCTGGCTGCACGCCGGCGTCGCCGTCGCCACCGTCGAGCTGCTGTGGCGGCCGGGTCGGGAACGCTGGATCGGCGCCGGCATCGGCATCGGCCTGCTGATCAAGCTGCTGCTGGAGCAGCCCTGGGGACCGCTGCTGCGGCCGGGTGACTGGTGGGGCGGTGCGACGCTGCCGCTAGCACACGCGGTCGGCGCCGCCGCCGGTCTGCTGTGTGCGCTGCTCGCCGGCGGGCTCAGGAGCGCAGCACGCTGACGCCGGGCGCCGACAGCCACTCGGTCGGCGGCGTCGGCGGCACGCGCTCGATCTGCAGCACCCCGGTCCAGGCGTCGCGACCGCGCTGCTTGGCGTCGTAGAGCGACATGTCGGCCAGGCGCAGGCACTGGTGCCAGTCGAGCAGGCGCGGCTGCACCGGCATCGGCGGATAGCAGGCGAAGCCCATCGAGCAGCTGCAATGGATGCGGCGGTTCTCGCCGATGTCGAACGGCTGCTCGACCACCGCCTGGCGCACGCGGGCGGCGAGCTCGGCGGCATGCGCGCGGTCGGCATCGCGGGCGACGATGAGGAACTCCTCGCCGCCCCAGCGCGCCTGGTGGTCGCTGTCGCGGAACACGCGCTGCAGGCGCCCGCGCATCTGCTGGATGACGGCGTCGCCGGCGGCGTGGCCATGGTCGTCGTTGATGCGCTTGAAATGATCCATGTCGACGAGGAACACGATCAGGTCGGCCTGCTCCACGACATGGCCGCGCTGACGCTCCTCGTGGCGGCGGATCGACAGCGCGATGTCGGCGCCGATGTGCTGGCTGATGAAGCGGCGGTTGCGCAGCCCGGTCAGCGGATCGGTCAGGCTGGCCTCTTCGAGCTCGCGCGTGCGCTCCTGCACCTTGGCCTCGAGCTCGGCCTGGCTGCGCCGCAGCTGCCGCGTGCGCCACTGCACCAGCGCGAACACCGACAGCGCCACCAGCAGCAGCGCCGCCGCCTGCGCCCAGCGGCTCTGCCACCAGGCCGGCAGCACGCGCAGCGGCAGGCTCAGCTCGTGCGGGCTCCAGGTGCCGACGCGGTTGCTGCCCTGCACGCGCAAGCGGTAGTCGCCGGGCTCGAGGTTCGCGTAGCCGAGCACGCGGGCGCTGGCACTGACCTCGGTCCAGCCCTCGTCCAGGCCCTCGAGCCGATAGCGGTAGCGGTTGCGCATCGGGGCGCTGAAGTCGAGCGCCGCGAACTCCAGCGCGAAGCTGCGCTGGCCGGGCTCGAGCAGCAGCTGCGTGGACGGCTGCGGCGCCGGCTGGCCGGCGATGCGCAGCTCGGTGATCGCCAGCGGCGGCTGGTCGGCCCAGGGCCGGAACCGTGACGGCTCGATCACCAGCAGGCCGGTGCTGCCGCCGAACAGCAGGCGGCCGTCGGGCAGCGCCGCGTAGCTGCGGAACCAGCCGGTACCGATGTCGGCGCCGTCGGCCGTGGTCAGCGCGTAGCGCTCGCCGCTGCGCGGGTCGAGCATGCCGCGCTGGGTCCAGAGCCGGCCCTGGCGGTCCTCGAGCAGGTTAGCGCCGAACTCGCGCTGCCCCAGGCCGCGGGCGGCGCCCACCGCCTCGAAGGCCGGCGTCTCGGCGCCGGCGTCGCGCAGCCGGAACAGGCCGCCGTTGCTGTCGACCCAGAGACGCTGCTGGCTGTCGACCAGCAGCCCGATCACCGGCAGTTCCGGCAGCGCCTCGGCCGCATGCCGTGGCAGTGCCTGCAGGCGCTGGGCGCCGGGTGGGACCTGGAACAGGCCGGCGTCGCCGCCGACCCAGACCCGGCCGCCGGAACCTTCGGCCAGCGCATTGATGTTGCCGAACAGGCCCTGGCCGTCGGCCAGCGGCACGCGCTGCGGCGTGGCCGTGGGAGCGTCGAGCCGGAACAAGCCATCCTGGGTGGCGAGCCACAGGCGACCGTCGCTCGCCGCCAGCAGGCGGCGGATGCGGCCCTGGCTGATCTGCCATTGACCGAGCCGGCGGCGCTGAGCATCGAAGCGGTTGAGCTGGCCGTCCGACGCCAGCCAGACATGGCCCTGCGCGTCGCGCACCATCGCACCGATGGTGCCCGGCGCCATGCGCCCGGGGCCGGGCCGGATCTCGCCGATCGGACGCAGTTCGGCGTCCAGCACGGCCACGCCGGACTCGGCGGTGCCGGCCCAGACCTGGCCATCGGCAAGCGCCAGCAGGCTGCGCACATCGGCCTCGGCGAACACGCCGTCGCGCTCGGCGCGCCGCACCCAGACCCCGGCCTCGCCCGGGTTGTGGCGCTGCAGGCCACCGCCATAGCTGCCGACCCAGAGCCAGCCGCTGCGGTCGCGCAGCAGGCTGCTGACATCGTTGTGGCGCAGGCTCCAGGGCTTGCGCACATCGTGCTGCATGCGGCGCAGCAGGCGGCCGTCGAAGGCGTCGCGCTGCTCGATGCCGCTGGCGCGCGCCAGCCACACCGAGCCGTCGCCCAGGTGCTGCATCGCGTGCACCGCGCCCAGGCCCTTGCGCTCCAGCCAGGCGCCGCTGTGGGTCGCGAGGTCGATCGCGAACAAACTGCCGTCCAGCGTGCCGGCCCAGACCTGGCTGCCCACGCCCTTCGCCCCCTCGGCGGTCTCGCCGATCATCGACACCGTCTGCCCGGCCAGACCGGAGTCGGCCTCGGCGAAGGCGGCAGCGCAGCGGGAGCGCCGCGGCTCGCAGCGCGCCAGGCCGTTCCAGGTGCCGACCCAGAGCGTGCCCTGGCGGTCCAGGTGCAGCGACTGCACGCGGTCGTCCGGCAGCGCGCCATCGGCCTGGCGGAAATGCTGGAAGCGCTGCGTCGCCGGGTCGTAGCGGTCGAGCCCGCCGCCCAGCGTGGCGATCCAGATGCGGCCGTCACGGTCCTCGGCCAGCGCGCGCACCGAGCCGGGGCTGAGCGCGTCGGCGCGCGACGCGTCGGGGCGGAAGCGCAGCGTCTCGCCGCTGGCCGGGTCCAGGCGCACCAGGTCGATGCCGTCGCCAGCCACCCAGACATGGCCGTCGCGGGCGGCGAGCACGGCGCGCACGATGGCGCCGCCCCCCAGTGGATGCTCGCCGAGCCGGAACTCGCGCATCTGGTAGCCGTCGTAGCGCAGCAGACCACCGGGGCCGCCGACCCAGAGGAAACCGCGGGCATCCTGGGCCAGTGCGGTGATGACGCTGTCGCTGACGGCGCCGACGTCGCCCAGGCTGTCAAAGCGCGGCTCGCGGCTGGCCTCGGGGCGGGCGGCGGCGGAACTCAGCAGGAAGACGAGCAGGAGGGCAGGAAGGAGCAGACGCATGGGTGACCGATGCCGCAGAGCGGCCGCATGCTATCGGCTCGGCGAAAGCGCCCTTTCCGTGGCCACGCCGCGGCGCCGTCCGACGCGGTACACGCAGGCCCCCGGCTCCATCGCGATCACCCGCGCGATCCGACGCCCCTCGTACAGCAGACCGGCGCCGTCGTCGCAGGCAACCCCGGCCGGCAGCGCGCCGCTGGCGATCAGCGCCTGGTACTGCGGGCGGCGACCCGGCTCGCTGTCGTAATGCGGGCAATGACTGCCCTTCAGGAAGCCCAGGCCGTGCACGATGGACAGCGCCTGCGGCCGCGAGTCGGTGCTGCCGCATTCGAACCAGCACAGCCCCCCAGCGCTGGCGCCGCCGAGCACGATGCCCTGCCGCCAGGCCCGGCGCAGGATCCCGTCGATGCCCTGCGCGCGCCAGATCGCCTGCTGGTTCAGCGTGTTGCCGCCGCTGGCGACGATGCCGTCGACGCTCAGCAGCACCTCTTCCCAGCTGCGCGTCTGCGTCAGGCTGTCGATGAAGACCTTCTGCACCGAGGCCTCGACGTTCAGCGGCGCGCAGCGCTCGAACCAGCGCAGGCAGGCGGCGTTGTCGTCGCCGACCGCGGTCGGCAGGTAGAGCAGCTTGGGCCGCTTCTTGCCGGTCAGCCGGGCCATCAGCGCGATCCAGCGCCCGTCGTAGTTGCCGCCGCTGATGAGGATGCGCGGCACCGGTTCACTTGCCATGGAAGACCCCGTCGTCGCTGCGTTCGTCGTCGTCGAAGCGGCCGACCCAGCGCTCGCCGCTGGCGAAGTAGAAAGTGCCCTGGCCATGCTTCTTGCCGGCCACCCAGGCGCCCTCGTAGCGGTCGCCGCCGGGCCAGGTGTAGCGGCCCTGCCCCTGCGCCAGACCGGCCTTGAACTGGCCCTCGTAGACGCCGCCGTTGGCGTACTTCATCTTGCCCTGGCCCTCGGGAATGCCGTCGCTGACCTCGCCCTCGTAGACGTTGCCGTTGGCGAAGCGCAGCAGGCCCCTGCCCTGCGGCGTCAGTCCCTGCCAGTGGCCGTCGAAGCTCTGGCCGTTGGCCCAGCGGTAGACGCCGCGGCCGAGCGGGCTGCCCTTGTCGAAGCGGCCCTTGAAGTGATCGCCGCTGGCGTAGCGCATCTCGCCGTCGCCCTGGGGTTGACCGGCTGCGATCTCGCCGTCGTAGACGTCGCCGTTGGCAAACGCCAGCCGACCGCGCCCCTGCGGCTGGTCAGCCACCCAGTCGCCGTCGTACTGCTGGCCGTTGGCCCAGCGGAAGCGGCCCTGGCCCTCGCGCAGGCCGGCGCGCAGGCTGCCCTCGAAGCGGTCGCCGTTGTGCCATTCGACGACGCCGTCGCCGCTGATGCGCTGCTGGGCGTCGAGCGCGAAGCGGCCGACGTAGCGGGCGGTGGCCGCCCGCATCTCAACGGCATCGGCCGGCAAGGCCGGCGCGGCCAGCGCCGGTGCGGCCGCTGCCGCCGCCACCGGCACGGCGGCGGCCGGCACCTCGGTCGCCGCCGGCGCCGTTGCCGCCGCCTTCAGGCTCTTCACCGCCTGCTGTGCCGCCTCGCCGAGGCGTGCCACCAGCCCGCTCGCCGGCGCGCTGGCCGCCGCAGCGGGCGGCGGCACGGCGGCAGCGACGGCCGGCGCCGCCGCAGGGGCAGGGGCGGCGGCGGGTGCGCGGTCGGCGGCGGTGGCGAAGCCGCTGCCACGGGCCGGCGTCGCGGCCGCCTGGGCCGGCGCCAGCGTCGCCACCCAGGGCGTGCCGCGCTCGCGCGCCAGCGCGTCCGCGTTCGCGCGCGCCAGGTCGAGCGCCGGGCCGCGGCACAGCGCCAGCGACTCGCGCCAGGCGGTCTCGGCGATCTGCGACGCGCGCTCCCGCTCGGCCGGCTGGCCACCGGCGCCGAGCGCGCGCAGTCGCCCGGTGAGGCTGCGCGCACGCTCGAAGGTCGGCGCGCAGACCTCGGCGTTGTGGCCGTCGAGCTCGACCTCCTCACGCCGCTTCGCCGCCAGCTGCTGCTGCTCGCCGCTGCAATGCTCGGCGGCCAGGTCCCACAGCGTCTCGGCCTTGCGATAGAGCTCGCCGGCATCGATCCAGCGGCGGTCGCCGAACGCAGTCCGGGCGAGCTCCTGCATCGACTGCGCGTCGCGCAGGCTGAGCTCGCACTGGACGCCGGCCTGCTCGCGCTCGGCCAGCCGGGAGCGCGCCCGCTGGTTGTCGGCCAGCAGTCGCTCGGCGCGCTCACGCGCCCGCCCGTCGCAGCGGTTCACCGCCACGCGCCAGTCGGCGAGCGCCTGGTCCTGCATCGCGATCAGCTCGGCCAGTGCCGCCGTCGCCGGCTGCTGCGCCAGCTTGAGGTCGGTGGCCATGGCGCGGGCGGTCGCGGCGGCGCAGCTCAGCGGCGGCGGCGGGGGCGGCGCGGCGGACGCCGCCGGGGCGGCCGATGCCGCCGCCTCGGGCGCCTCGGGCGCCGACGCCGGCTCGGCCGGCGGCGTCTGGCTCAGCGCGCTGGCGCAGCCCAGCGCCAGCAGCAGCCATGCCCGCCTCATCGCCGGGCTCCGGCACCGCTGGCCGACGGCAGGTGCAGCAGGCCGTCGAGCAGGCCGCGCGAGAACTGGACGGCGCCGGGGTCGTCCGCGCTCTCGAAGCTGAACGCCGGTCGCGCCGACGCCATCGGCATCGCCGCCAGCGCGATCTCGGCATCCAGCAGGCCGCTGCCGCCAAGCAGGGCCTGCAACTGCGGCTTCAAGCCCTGCGCCTCGGCGAGCTTGCTCAAGCCGCTCAAGCGCTCGGCGTCGAGCGCGAACGCGCTGCCGGCCAGCTCGCGCTCGACCATCTTCAGGTGCAGGCGCAGGCCGGCCAGCGGGTCGGCCCCGAGTTCCTTCATGCGGGCGAAGGCCCAGGCGTCGGCACGCTCCCAGGCGGTGGCGGCGATGAAGCCGATGCCGCTCAGGGAGCCACGGTTCGCCGCCGAGCGCTGCAGCACCGCCAGCGCCTGGCCGCGGCCGATCTTGGTCGCCGACTCCTGCAGGCCTTCGCGCAGGCGCTGCATCGCCAGCTGCTTGCCCTGCTCGAGGATCTGCTGCTTGGCGAAGTCGATGACGGCGTTGGCCGCCTGCTTCTTGGCCTCGGCCAGCGCGGTCTCGGCGAGCTTGGCGGCGGCGCTCAGACCCGAGGCCAGCGACGCGATCTGCAGCAGCGTGCCGCCGATCTTCATCGTGTAGTGGTAGGTCTTCATGCGCGCGCCGCCCTCCTCGCTCAGACCCTGCGTCCACAGCACGGCCCAGAGCATCTCGTCGGTGGACGGCGCCGCCTGCGGCAGCTCGAGCGGGTGCAGGCTCATCAGCCAGTGGTAGTCCTGCATCTTGGGCGTGGTCGGCGGCGCCAGCCGGGCATAACCGCGGCAGACCTCGAACGGCGTCACCGTCACGCGCTTGCCGGTCGCCAGCTCCAGCTCGAACGGCTTGCCTTCCTCGCGCGCCTCGCCCAGCACCTCCAGCAGGCGCAGCGCGGTGTCGCCGCGCTGCCGGCCGACGCGCAGGATGCGGTCGCCGGCATACAGCTGCGCGCCCGGCGTGGCGGCGACCACGGTGAGGCGGTGGTCGACGTCGAGCACGCGCTTCCAGGCCAGGCGCTCATCGCCGTCGCTGCCCTCGGCGGTGGCGACGGCGAACGGCAGCTCCCACTGCTTGTCGCAGGTCACGGCCGGGTTGCGCGCCAGCTGCGCCGCCTGCGCCAGGGCCGGGCGCAGCGCCCGCTCGCCCTGGCCGTAGAGCTCGAAGCTGGCGAGCAGGTTGGGGTCGAGCGGCCGGCCGCCGTCGATCGCCGGCCCCGTGCTGGCGCAGCCGCCCAGCAGCGCTGCCGACACAATCAGCACCCAGCATGCTCCCCGCATCTGCCGCCCCTGTCACCCGTTGCGGCAAAGTGTAGGCAGACGTGACCGGCGCTCACGAGGCGCAGCATCCTTTGACACAGGAGTTTTCACCATGAACCCGCAGGCCCTGGCCGACTTCACGAACGCGCTCTGGGATGCCCAGATCGTGCCCGCGCTGCACGACTACATCGCGATCCCGGCCAAGAGCCCGATGTTCGACCGCGACTGGGCCGACAACGGCCACATCGAGCGCGTCGTGCGCGACGCCGCCGCCTGGGTCGAGCGCCAGGGCATGAGCGGGCTGAAGCTGGAGGTCATCCGCATGCCCGAGCGCACGCCGGTGATCCTGTTCGAGCTGCCGGCGACCAAGCCCGGCTCCACCGACACCGTGCTGCTCTACGGCCACCTGGACAAGCAGCCGGAGTTCAGCGGCTGGCGCAATGACCTCGGGCCGTGGACGCCGAAGATCGTCGACGGCATGCTCTATGGCCGCGGTGGCGCCGACGACGGCTACGCGATCTATGCCAGCCTGGCCGCGCTGCTGGCGCTGGACAAGCAGGGCGTGCCGCGGCCACGCTGCGTCGGCCTGATCGAGACCTGCGAGGAATCCGGCAGCTTCGACCTGCCGGCCTACATCGACCTGCTGCGGCCGCGCTTCGGCAACGTCAGCCTGGTGGTCTGCCTGGACAGCGGCGCCGGCAACTATGAGCAGCTCTGGCTGACCACCTCGCTGCGCGGCAACGTCACCGGCACCTTGAAGGTCGAGGTGCTCGCCGAGGGCGTGCACAGTGGCGACGCCTCGGGCATCGTGCCCAGCAGCTTCCGCATCATGCGGCAGCTGCTCGACCGGCTGGAGGATGCGAAGACCGGCGCGCTGCTGCCCGAGGACTTCCACTGCCCGATTCCCGAGGTGCGGGTGTTCGAGGCCCGCGAGACCGCGAGCGTGCTCGGCGACCAGGTCTACAAGCGCCTGCCCTGGGCCTGCGGCGCCGACGGCGGCGCGGTGCTGCCGATGAGCGACGACCCGGCGCAGGTGATCCTCAACGGCACCTGGAAGCCGACGCTGTCGGTGACCGGGGTCGACGGCATGCCGGCGCTGGCCAACGCCGGCAATGTGCTGCGCCCCTACACCGCGTTCAAGCTGTCGTTGCGCCTGCCGCCGCTGGTCGACGGCAACGCGGCGGCGCTGAAGCTGAAGGCGCTGCTCGAGGACAACGCACCGTACAACGCGCGCGTCAGCTTCGAGCCCGATGGCCGCATGGGCGCCTATGGCGCGAGCGGCTGGAACACGCCGGACTTGCAGCCCTGGCTGCGTCAGGCCCTGGACGGCGCGAGCCGCAGCCAGTTCGGCATGCCGGTCGGCTTCATCGGCCAGGGCGGCACGATCCCGCTGATGAATCTGCTGCAGCAGGGCTTCCCGACGGCGCAGATGATGGTCTGCGGCGTGCTGGGCCCGAAGAGCAACGCGCACGGGCCGAACGAGTTCCTGCACATCGACTACGCGAAGCGGCTGACGGCGACGGTGGCGCAGGTGATTGCGGCGCATCCGTAGCCAGAGGCGCTTGCCTTAGTGAGAGCCCGCGGGGGCTATCCACCCCCGCCCCCGGACCCCGCTTTTCTTTGCTTGCGCCAAAGAAAAGGGGGGAAAAGAAAGGCGCTCAATGCCGGCCCTGCCCTAGGGGCATGGGCCGATGCC
>Ga0164290_1000274_pt1 | contig 186941 bp, 162 predicted proteins | sample Micstemetagenome_FD_108782 | JGI IMG/M metagenome (GOLD analysis project Ga0164290, IMG submission 108782) | Contaminated culture microbial community from soil near Moab, Utah, USA - Microcoleus steenstrupii SON62 (Illumina Assembly) | ecosystem: Environmental > Terrestrial > Soil > Soil crust...
ACCTGGGCGTGATGGTGCCGACCCAGAAAATTCTGGACGAAGCCCGTCGGCAGAATGTGGATATCATCGGCCTGAGCGGTTTGATTACCCCTTCGCTGGACGAAATGGTCGGTGTGGCTAAGGAAATGGAACGCCAGGGATTCACGATTCCGCTGCTGATCGGCGGGGCGACGACCTCCCGGATCCATACGGCGGTCAAGATTGATCCGCACTATTCCGGTCCGGTCATCCACGTCCTGGATGCCAGCCGAAGCGTACCCGTTGCGGGCCGTCTGGTGAGCGAAAGCGAAGTGACGCGGGAAGCTATTTTCCGGGACATCAAGGCCGAATACGCCCGCATGCGGGAGGACCACGCCAAACGGCAGAAGGAGAAGAACCTGCTGACCATCGAGCAGGCGCGGGTGAACCGGACGGCCATCGACTGGGCCGACTTCGAGCCGGTGAAGCCCGCCTTCCTGGGGAATCGGTATTTCCACGACTACCCGCTGGAGGAAATTGCCCGGTACATCGACTGGACGCCCTTCTTCCAGACCTGGCAGCTGCACGGTCGCTACCCGAAGATTTTCGACGATGCCGTGGTGGGGGATGAAGCGAAAAAGCTGTTTGCCGATGCGCAGAAGCTGCTGCGGGAAATCATCGACGGGAAGCTGCTGGGCGCGAAAGCCGTAGTGGGTTTTTACCCGGCCAATGCCACCGAGGATGACGTGCTGCTGCACGATTTCGCGGAAATTACCCGCGAGGTGCCCTGCGAACGCCACGGCTCCCACCGGCATATTGAATACAAGCTCAGCCATTTTCAGCCGGAGAAAAAGACCGCCGGCGAACTGGTGGCCGATACCAAGGCGGTGCTGCATTTCCTGCGGCAGCAGAACCAGAAAGCCCCCGGGCTGCCCAACTACAGCCTGGCCGATTTCATTGCCCCGCTCGACTGCGGTCGGGAAGACTATATCGGCGGCTTTGCCGTAACGGCCGGCATCGGCATCGAGGCCCTGCTGGACAAGTACGAGCGGGAACACGATGATTACAACAGCATCCTGGTCAAGGCCCTGGCCGACCGCCTGGCGGAAGCCTTTGCGGAACTGATGCACGAACGCGTCCGGAAGGAATTCTGGCCTTTTGCGGCCGGTGAGTCCCTGACCAACGAACAGCTTATTCAGGAGGAATACCAGGGCATCCGTCCCGCCCCGGGTTACCCGGCCTGCCCGGATCATACCGAGAAAGCAACCCTGTTTGAGCTGCTGGATTGCGGTCAGATCGGGATCGTACTGACGGAAAGCTTCGCCATGTACCCGGCCTCTTCGGTCAGCGGGTTCTACTTCTCCCATCCGCAGTCGAAATACTTTGCGGTTGGCAAAATTTCCAAAGACCAGGTCTATGATTACGCCCGGCGGAAGGACATGTCCGTCGAGGAAGTCGAACGCTGGCTGGCACCGGTACTGGCGTACTGATCTGCCCTGCCAATTGAAGCCTATCCATGGCGTAACCGGCGGGGGCGAATGGGTAGGCTTATTTTTTGGGCTTTATTACCCAAAAAAAGGAGGAAAGTGAAAAAGCAGGTTCGACATCAGGGGTAAAATGGGAAATTATTTACCGCTTACGAAAAACACATCCATCCTTTAAGGATGATGCTTGCGATTTATGGGTTAGCGCCTAATTTTCAGGAACGTAACCTTGAACCTGAAACGCCTACCTCAACCGCCTGCTCTCATGTCTACCATCTCACCTTCCTCCAACTTTCCCTTTAACAGCCGGGAATACGAATTCCTCAAAATGGCCTGCAGCGATCTGACTTACTATGAAATCGCCGATCGCATGTGCGTCAGTACCCGGACCGTCGACGGCTACCGGGAGTCGCTTTTTCAAAAAATGGGCGTTAAAAGCCGGGTCGGTATGGCCATAGAAGCCATCCGCCGGGGGCTCGTCCAGGTGTAACCTAACAGTTCATCCTACCATCCTAAACCGTAACTTTCGTGGAAAACGCAGAACGCTCCTCCCAGGGCCGATTTATTCCCCTGTCCGAAGCGCAGGAGAGACGCCGGAATTTTATCAATGTATTCGGCCCGCCCGACGATGATGCCAAGGAGCCCGGCGAACCGATGCAGTTCCGGATGTTCCAGATTGACGTTGACAAGGTGAAAACCTTGCTGGAATTTCAGCACCGAGGCGAACCAGCCGCAAAATTGCTTATCTTTCCTGGCATTAAGTATGTGCAAACGTCGGTGGGCCCGAAACTGGTGTTCCAGCTGATCATGGGGGCAGCGACCAAAGACGGAACGCTGATTACCACCGAGATGCTGGATCCGGACGTCCGGGAGCGCCTTGAACCCCTGACGGGAGGAAATTACCTGTTAAACGACTGGGATCCGTGTCCACCGCCGGGCTGTCCGAAGGATGTTATCTAAAACTGCATGGATATAGCCTTTACCCTTTACATTCTCATTCAACTGGTGGGTGTAACGCTCGGAGCCATTCGCTTTCGTCGGCTGGCTCCGAGCAGCCGCTATTTATGGGTCCTGCTGCTGGTAACCCTGCTGGTTGAACTGGCTAGCCGCCTCTCCGTCCGGTTCCTCGGTACGAACGTCCTCATTTACCGGATTTTTGCCCTGGTCCAGTTAGGTTTGCTGGCCTGGGCATACCGCCAGGAACTGCGCCAATACACCAACCTCATCAGGCTCGTGCTTGGCGCGATGGCCGTCTACTGGCTGATTGATTTCTTCCTGAGCTGGGACGAACTGACGACGGCCTTCAGTGCCCAGTACAAAGCCGTCTGCAACATCATCATCCTGATTCTAACGGGTTTATACCTGCGTTCTCTTCTGGCCCAGGACTTTGAGCATCCTTTCAGCCAGTACCCGCTGTTCTGGATCAGCCTGGGCTGGGCGCTGTTTACCGTGGTGACGCTGGTAAATTTTGCGGCTTTCAACTACATTGGCCTCCAGGGCGGGCAGTTGCTTACCCTTTTCGGTTCGCTGCGAAAAGTGGCCAACTATGTCCTGTACAGTTCCTTTATCGTCGCTTTCCTGACGCCCCAGCGCGTCCTGGGCCGACATTCAACCGTAGTTTCGCTGCATGGTACCGAACGCCAATGACGAAATCCTGTTTACGTTTATTGCCGTCACCCTGGTACTCTTCATTCTGATTGCGTTCATTATCTCCTTTGCCTTTCTTTTCCAGCGGAAGCAATTCCAGTACCGCCAGGAAAAACAGGCGCTGGCCGAAGCCTACGAACGCGAACTCCTGCAATCGCAGCTGGAAATTCAGAACCAGACGCTGCGCCGGATCGGCGAGGAACTCCACGACCACATTGGCCAGATGCTCTCGCTGACGGTGCTGCAGCTCAATGTGCTCAAAGGCCGCTACAAAGGAAACCCGGACGAACAGCAGGCCATCGGTCAGCCGATCGAAACGGTACGCTCGATCATCCAGGATGTTCGCGGGCTGACCAAGAGCCTGGATATCGGGACGGTGGAGCGGTACGGGCTGGCCGAAAGCCTGGGCCTGGAGCTGGACCGCATCCAGCGCACGGGCCGCTTCGAAACGAAGCTGGAAATCCGGGGCGAACCGTATCCGCTAGGTCCGGAGCCGGAAACCGTGCTTTTCCGCATGGCCCAGGAGTCGCTCAACAACGCCATCAAGCATTCGGAAGGCCGCCAATTGGCGGTAACGGCCTCGTACGGAATGGACCGTTTTCAGCTGACCATCGCCGACGACGGCCAGGGCTTTTCGCCCGAGGAGGTGAGTCAGCGGAATCTGGGGAAAAGCGGGTCCGGGCTCTACAACCTGCGGCGCCGGGCCAGCCTCCTGGGAGGCGAATGCCGGCTGAGCAGCCTGCCCGGCGAGGGAACGAAGGTGCTGATTGAACTGCCGCGGCAAAAGGCATAAAAAAGCCCCGGATCAGGGAACCGGGGCTTTCGTGTGGAGAAGTCGGAAAACTCATCCGATTATTTCGGCAGCAGCACTTTGTCTACCACGTGAATGACGCCATTTGACTGGAAAACGTCTTTGGTCGTCACAACCGACTTTCCACCATTCTCATCCTGAATCACCACGTTTTTACCATCCATCATCGCAATGAGCGTGCCCCCGGCGGCCGTCTTGAGGCTGGCCTTACCTTTGCCTTCGTTGATCAGCCGGGCCAGTTCGCTGGCACCCAGGCGGCCCGGTACCACGTGGTAAGTCAGGACGCCCTGCAACTGGCCTTTGTTTTCGGGCTTCAGCAGCGTTTCAACCGTTCCTTTGGGCAGTTTGTCGAAGGCTTTGTTGGTCGGGGCAAAGACCGTAAATGGACCAGCGCTCTGCAGCGTTCCGACCAGCTCGGCGGCTTTGACAGCGGCGACGAGGGTGGTGTGGTCCTTGGAGTTAACGGCATTGTCAACAATGTTTTTGGAGGGATACATGGGGGCACCACCTACCATAACTGTATTTTCCTGGGCAAACGTGACCGTAGAGGCCGTCATCAGTACGGCAGCAAGAAGCGAAAGCGTTTTCATAATTTGTGCGTAAGCGGGTTGAAAAATTGAAGTATGTTAGAAGAAACTAGCGATCGATCGTCTGACAGACTTACGCAGCAGGTGGGGGGCTTGGATTTCGATGTATGAAAAAAAATGTGAAAACCGGCTTTTGCGCGGCATCTAGCCCGGTATGTTCTACCTTTGCAGGTAGTTCGGCCCAGCTGAATTGATTGTTCCCAATGACAAAAATTTCTGACCATATCCGTAACGCGGGCGGTAAAACCATCTTCAGCATCGAGGTGATTCCGCCCATCAAGGGCGATAATCTGAAAAACCTGCTCGATAACATCGAGCCGCTAATGGAGTTCAAGCCGCCCTTCCTCGACGTTACCTACCACCGCGAGGAATACATCGAACGCCCCGAGCCTGATGGGACCATTCGCCGGATCGTAACCCGGAAACGGCCCGGCACGGTCGGGATCTGTTCGGCCATTATGCACCGCTTCGGCGTGGATCCGGTGCCGCACGTGCTTTGCGGGGGCTTTACGCGGGAAGAAACCGAAGATTTCCTGATCGACCTGCAGTACCTGGGAATCGACAACGTGCTCGTGCTGCGCGGCGACCCGGCCAAGCCGTTCAAGGATTTCAAAGCGAAGGACAACGGCCATACCTACGCCAGCGAACTCGTCGAGCAGGTTTGCAACATGAACCAGGGTATTTACCTGCACGAAGGGGAAAATGCCCTGAGCCCGACGGATTTCTGCATCGGCGTGGCGGCCTATCCCGAGAAGCATTTCGAAGCGCTGGATCACGATACGGACTTTCGGTACCTGAAGCTGAAGATCGACAAGGGCGCGGACTACATCGTCACCCAGATGTTTTTCGACAACGCCAAGTACTTTGATTTTGTCAGACGCTGCCGGAAGGCAGGCATTACGGTGCCGATCATTCCGGGGCTAAAGCCGCTGAGCACGCGGAAACAGCTGCAGGTGCTGCCGAAAATCTTCCACCTGGAAATGCCCGCGGATCTGGTGAAAGCCGTGGAAGCCTGCGAAAACGACCAGCAGGCCCGTCAGGTCGGTATCGAATGGTGCATCCAGCAGAGCCGGGAGCTGATGCAGGCGGGCGCGCCGGTACTGCATTATTACACGATGGGAAAATCAGATAATATCGTTAAAATTGCCCGCGAAGTCTTTTAATTGTTCAACTGTAACTTTGTATAGTTAAAAAGAAACTTTTTGTATGATCCGTAACATACTTTCCTTCATGGTATGCCTGACCGTCTCGGTATCCGTTGCCGCCGCGCAGGAGCTACCACAGCCCACGGCTGATGCAGCGACGGTCGTATTCTATCGCAATCCCCAACTGGCCGGGGCAGCCGTCAACTTTACGGTGCGGGCGAACAGTGCCGAGTTATGCCGACTCAGCAACAAACGCTACTTCATCGTTAAGCTCAAGCCGGGAAACACCGACTTCACCACGGTTGCTGGCGGGTTGAACATCCCCGATAAAGAGGTGCTTAGCCTGGATCTGGAGGCTAATAAAGTCTATTTCGTGCAGGGTGACTTGAAGCAGCGGCTGATGACCCAAAAGCTGATTCTGACCGAAGTAACCGAATCAACCGCTAAGAAGAAACTCCCCGAAATGAAAATGGACAACTGCATGAAGGATTGATTCGGCCACGGCTGCTATTGGCTCATGCGAGAGGATAAAGACCTTCCAACCAGCAAAAACCCACCTGTTCCTGTACAGGTGGGTTTTTGCTTTGCGTAAATTCGGTTGAATTGACGCTTTTACCCATAAACAACCCCAAACCCTATGAAAGCCTTATTGACTACCTGCCTGATGCTGCTCACTACGCTTGTCTTTGCCCAGTCGGCCGACGAAAAAGCCATCCGGGAGGCGGAAAAACAGCGTTTTGAAGCGCAGATTGCCCAAAATGTGGAAGTTTTGGAGAAGGTGCTGGCCGACGACCTGCTCTACACCCATTCAAACGGGCTGACCGACACTAAGGAAGCGTATATTCAGTCGATCAAAGAAGGAAAGACGCGGTACAACGTGATCGACGTGCAGGAAATGACGGTTCGCTTTTACGGCAAGACCGCCGTCATCAACGGCCGCGCCAACGTCCGCGTCACCACCAACGGCCAGGCCAGTGACCTAAAGCTGAAGTACACCGACGTCTACGTCAAGAACGGCAAGCAGTGGCAGATGGTGGCCTGGCAGTCGCTGAGGCTTAGTAATTAAAAGTGAAAAGTTAAAAATGAAAAGTAGGCTCCGCCAACTGGATAGCTGTTAGGCGGAGCTTATTTTGCATTTTTAACTTTTCACTTTTAACTATACCGCAAAGCTCTCCCCACACCCACAAGTCCGGGAAGCGTTGGGGTTTTTGAACTGAAAACCTTTGCCGTTAAGGCCGTCGGAGAAGTCGAGTTCGGTGCCGGCCAGGTAAAGCAGGCTCTTGCGGTCGACGACGATCCGGATGCCTTTATCTTCAATAATGTGATCGTTGGGCTGTTCGTTCACGTCGAACTGCAGATCGTACATCAACCCCGAGCAGCCGCCGCCCTGGACGCCGACGCGGATGGCGAAGTTCTCCTGCAGCCCTTCTTTCTGGCGCAGCTCAATGATTTTATCTTTTGCACGTTCCGTAACCGATACCATACACGGAGAATAATTAAGTACAGATTGGAAAATGGTTTATCGTTTAAGGTTTATAGTTTATAAATTGCTCTGGCTATCAGGCATTTGCCTTCGCTCCGCCGAACTGTAAACAATAAACCCTAAACCATAAACTAGTAGGATGCTGGCTTGGAAAGCCGCTTCAAGCTATTAACTTTTCGGCAGTTTGAAAAGTTCGCCAGGGCGGCGTCTGTACCGAAACAGACCATGCCCCGGCTCATTCCTATCCATTCCTATGTTTACCAACGTGGAGCACATCGGCATCGCCGTTAAAGACTTAGCCCTTTCCAACGACTTATTCACCCGCCTGCTGGGCGCGGAGCCTTATAAAGCCGAGGCGGTCGAGTCAGAGGGTGTGACGACCTCCTTCTTCAAGGTCAACCAGACCAAAGTCGAATTGCTGGCGGCGACCAGCCCGGAGAGCCCGATTGCCAAATTCCTGGAGAAGCGGGGCGAGGGCATCCACCATATCGCCTTTGAAGTCGAGGATCTTCGCGTCGAGATCGAACGGCTGACCCTGCTGGGCTTCACCTTCCTGAGCGACACGCCCAAGCGCGGAGCGGATAATAAGCTGATCGTTTTCCTGCATCCGAAAAGTACGAACGGGGTTTTGGTGGAGCTTTGTCAGGAGATCCGGTAGACGACTCGCTAAACAATCCCGCTCCTTCCACCATTTTCATCAACAGATCACTACCTTTCTGACCCGGTACAACCCCACACCGCCATGAAGTATTATAACTCCATCATCGAAACCATCGGTAACACGCCGCTGGTGAAGCTCAATAAAGTCACCAAAGGCATTCGCGGGACGATCCTGGCGAAGGTCGAATATTTCAATCCGGGGCAGTCGGTCAAAGACCGCATCGCCATCCGGATGATCGAGGACGCTGAAAAAGCGGGCATTCTCAAACCGGGCGCGACGATTATCGAAGGAACCTCCGGGAACACAGGCTTCGGCCTGGCGCTGGCGGCCATCGGGAAAGGCTACAAATGCATTTTTACCATGGCCGATAAGCAGTCGAAAGAGAAAATCGACATTCTGCGGGCCGTAGGTGCCGAGGTGGTGGTCTGCCCGACGAACGTTTCCCCGGAAGACCCGCGTTCCTACTACTCGGTCGCCAAGCGCCTGAACCACGAAATTCCGAACTCGTTCTATCCCAACCAGTACGATAACCTCTCTAACACGGCCGCCCATTACGAAACGACCGGGCCCGAACTCTGGCGGGATACCGACGGCCGGATCACCCACTTTGCTTCGGGTGTCGGTACGGGCGGAACGATCTGCGGTACCTCGAAATACCTCAAGGAACGGAATCCTAACCTCATCTCAATCGGGCTCGATACCTACGGCTCCGTATTCAAAAAATACAAGGAGACGGGCATCTTCGACGAAGGGGAAATCTATCCCTACCTGACGGAAGGGATCGGGGAGGACATTCTGCCGAAGAACGTCGATTTCGACCTGATCGACTACTTCGTTAAAGTGACCGACAAAGACTCGGCCATTATGACCCGGCGGCTGTCGCGGGAGGAAGGGCTTTTCGTCGGCTGGTCCTGCGGTACGGCCGTCCACGGAGCACTGGAATGGGCGAAGGATAATCTCAAGGACGAAGATGTCATGGTGATCCTGCTGCCCGACCACGGTACCCGCTACCTGGGCAAGATTTACAACGATACCTGGATGAAAGACCACGGCTTCCTCGAAAGCCGCGAATTTGCCACCGCCCGGGACATCCTGCGAAGCAAGAACGGCCAGGCGCACCTGACGACCGTTTCACGTAGCATGACCGTCAGCCAGGCCATCCGGGCCCTCAACCAGGAAGGCATCAGCCAGATTCCGGTTACCGATGAAGCCGGCCATATCGTCGGGAGTCTCACTGACTCGACCATCCTCAACAAACTCATCGAAGATCCGGCTATCAAGGAGCAGCCCGTCGGTGAGGTGATGGATAAGCCTTTCAAATTTGTGGGGCTGGACGTGACGATCGACGTCCTTTCCTCGCTGATCGACCGGGAGAACAAGGCCCTGCTGGTGCGCGACGAGGCCGAACGGGTACACATTATTACCCAGGCGGATTTGCTGGCTGCGATGACGATTTGATAAAGAGTGAATTAGCGAATAGCGAATTAGTGAATAGGCTTCGCCCGGGAGATCATGTTGGCGAAGCCTATTCACTAATTCGCTATTCGCTAATTCACCATTGTTTACCTCCGATTATCCCCCCCCTCCACCATCCCCAGATAACTCCAGTACCGGCTTTCGGCGATCTGGCCTTCGCCGACGGCGTCCTTGACGGCGCAGCCGGGCTCGTTGATGTGCAGGCAGTCGTGGTAGCGGCACTGGTTGAGGCGTTCGCGCATCTCGGGGAAGTAGTGGCTGATCTCCGCCTTTTCCATATCCGCCAGGCCAAGTTCCTTAATGCCGGGGGTATCGATGATAAAGGATCCGGGCGCGATTTCGAACATTTCGGCGAAGGTGGTCGTATGGACGCCCTTGTTGGCAAAGGTGGAGACTTCGCTGGTGCGCAGGTTCAGATCGGGGTTAATGGCGTTGACCAGCGACGATTTCCCCACGCCGGAATGGCCCGATAAGAGCGTGATTTTTTGGTCCAGTAAGTCCCGAAAAGCCTCCACGCCTTCCATGAGGGTAGCGGAGGTGCCCAGCGTTGGGTAACCAATTCCTTCGTATAACTGCCGGATTTCGTCCTGGTAGCCCAGGCCTTCCTCGCCGAGAATATCGGTTTTGTTGAAGATCAGCGTGGTTGGGATGCGGAAGGATTCCGCCGTGACCAGAAACCGGTCGATGAACCCCAGCGAAGTCCGGGGAAACGTTAGCGTCACGATCAGCACCGCCTGGTCGATGTTCGCCGCCAGGATGTGGCCAAAGGCCGATTTGTGGACCGACTGCCGGATAATGTAGTTATCGCGCGGCTGGATGTCGTGAATAATGGCGGTATTCTCGGTCTGGTCCTCTACCTCGTACTCCACCCGGTCGCCGACGGCAATGGGATTGGTGACCTTCAGGCCTTTAATTTTGAATTTGCCTTTCAGGCGGGCGCGGTAGACGTGGCCATCTTCGTTGCGGACGTCGTACCAGGAACCCGTGGAGCGTATGACTAAGCCGATTGCCAAGGTTTTGACTGGTTTGGTAAGGAATCCGGGACAGCGGACTCGTGCAGAATAACCCGGCTCGTTGAATCAATGTTCCGAACTGGGGAGGCCAAGCGCCCGGGCCGTAGCCTTGAGCACCTGTTCCGTGGCTCCGGTATGGGTCTGAACATACCGCCGGGCCGTATCCGAAGCCGTCTGGTAGCTCCGGGCATCTTCGTACAGGCGGCGGAAGGTTTCCGTCAGTTCCCCGGTCGTCCGAATCGCAAAGGCAGCTCCTTCCCGCTGCAGATCCACCGCCTCCTGAAACTTACGGTAATTCGGGCCGAAGAACAGCGGCAGACCAAAGGTGGCGGCTTCCAGCGTATTATGCAACCCCTTCCCGAACGCCCCGCCGATATAGGCAAAGGTGCCGTAGGCGTACAGGGAAGTCAGCATGCCGATGTTGTCGATGACAAGGATGGAAGGACGGTCCGCCGATGCGGTGAAGGATTGAAGGATGGAAGAGGTGGTCAGGGCGGAGTACCGGACGGAAGGAGCCTTCAGTTGGCTGCGCCAGCGCTCGATCTCGGCCTCGTGGATCTCGTGGGGAGCGATGATAACCTTCAAGGGGTGCTCGAAGGCGTTGAGAAAGGGAATCAAGATGTCCATATCCGCCTGCCAGGCGCTCCCGATCACAAGGACCGGTTGGGGCGGGCCGTCGGGGCCGCGGCGGAAGGCCTCGGCGACCGGAATTTCCTTTCGGGCCTGGGCCAGTTGCCGCACCCGGTCGAAGCGGGTATCGCCGGCCAGCGTTGCGTTCGTTAAGCCAATTCCCTCCAACAGCCGGATTGATTCCTCATTCTGGACCAGAATCCGGTTGAAAAATCGCAGAAAGCTCCGGTAAAAACCGCCATAGGGCTTAAAGAAAACCTGATTCGGCCGGAAGATGGTCGAAAACGACAGGACCGGTATCCGGCGCTGGTGAAGTTCGCGCAGGTAATGGTACCAGAACTCGTATTTGATAAAATAGGCGATGCGGGGCTGGATGGCGTCCACAAACGCCCGCACGTTCTCCGGTGTATCCAGCGGGAGATAATAGATAAAATCGGCTCCGGCATAGTTTTTCCGGACTTCGTAGCCGGAAGGCGAAAAGAAGGTAAGAACGATCCGGTAATCCGGGTACCGCTGACGGAAGGCTTCCATAACGGGGCGGCCCTGTTCAAATTCCCCCAGCGAAGCGGCGTGGAACCAGGCGACGGGCTGGGAATTGCCCGCTAAGGCCCGCTGGATGGTTGGGAGGAGATTTTTGCGGCCTTCGACGGCCAGCCGGGCTTTGCGGTGAAAGGGCGCTGCCAGGCGAAGCAGCAGGCTATACAGGTAAATCCCGAACGTATACAGGGCAGCAGACAAGCCGGTAGGGGGTTAATGATCCTGCAAAAATACCAAAATCTCACGCAAGCCCGCGGGGCGAAACTTTTCGGGGCCCGGAAGGCTTATACGAGGGTGAATCCGTTGACGACCATGAACTGGAATAAACTGCAAGACGAAGCGCAACTCGACCTCATTCGCCAGGAATCGGCTCAGCAGCCGGTCCTGATTTTCAAGCATAGCACCCGTTGCTCCATCTCCGCGGCCGCTCTGGCGCGCATGGAGCGCAACTGGAACGAGAGTGTCGGCATTAAGCCGTATTACCTCGATCTGATCAGTTACCGGTCTGTTTCCAATCAGGTAGCAGAAGCCTTCGGTGTCGAGCACCAGTCGCCTCAGGTCCTGCTGATCCAGAACGGCGAGTGCGTCTACGATACTTCGCACATGGGCATTTCGTTCGACGAACTGAAAGCGCAGGTAGTCTCCGCCTAAGGCAGTTCTATAAGGCTTAAAAGCGCACCAGGCCCGGTGCGCTTTTTTGCTTACAGGCCGACCGTCTGCGGCAGAAACGCCCGGACGGCAGCGGCCAGCGCTTCGGGCTGCTGGGTACCAATGAGCAGGCGTTTCCCGTCGGTTTTTTCCAGGAGGAGGCCCTGGTTCCCGCGGGTGTTATAGACGATTCCATATTGGAACGAGAGCCGGATGCCGTATCCCACAAAAATATACCGGATGACTTCGGCCCGGCGAATCTCGCTCCAGGGGATCGTCTTCCGCACGAACGGAACGTAGCGGAGGCGAATGCCCGCTGCGCTGATTTCCGTGTGCAGCGTCAGGACGTAAAACAGGCCCAGGATACCCAGCACGAACAGACCGGCGACCAGGAGCTCCGTGTCACTGGCCGGCTTATCCCCGAACGGCTGGCCCAGCATGATCTGCTGGACGATGGCCCAGGTCCAGAGGCCAGCGATGCCCAGCAGGATCAGCCAGAGCCACCACTGGTTCATTTTCTGTATTTCGGTGAAGGTAGGCATGCCGGTCGTCAGTCGGTGGGGGTATGGCGCTAAGTTACTACAAGGAAGAAAGCTTTGGTTGGCGAGACCGCGCCCCGGCCTGGTAGGTCCCAAAAAACGCTATCGCCAGCAGGACTTCCGCCAGGTCGCCGCCGTAATACATCAGTTGGGCGGCCTGCTGTACCTGTTGTGGGTCAGGCTCGCTCAGGCGGGGCCATTCGTAGGCGTACAGCAGCTTGCTTAAGCAGGCGTGGGCCGCTATGCTGACGAACAACACCCCAAGCCGCAGGGTAAACGACGCCCGGTGCGGGCCGGGCTCCCGCCCGATCAGGGACCAGGTGAACAGATAACCGGCGGCCAGAAAGTGAAGATGGATGGCCAGGTGGACCAGGTCGTTGGTCTGGCTGATGCTGTACAGGGGCGTCAGGTATAAAACGTACATCCCGCCAATATTCAACACCAGCGCCGTAACAGGATGGCCGAGCACCCGAAAAAACCGGGAACGCAGCAGCCAGGTAAGTTGCCGGGCGGAACCGACGGGCAGGGAGCGAAACGCCAGGGTCAGCGGCGCCCCGAGCACCATTCCCAGCGGGGCCAGCATACCCACGAGCAGATGCTGGACCATATGGCCGCGCAGGTCGTGGTGGGCGTACGCCACCACCGGCGGGAGAAAGGCCAGCGCCAGCAGCAGTAGGCCAGCGGCGAAGCAGAGCGTCCGCCAGGGATTCCAGGGGCGGAGCGGCCGACGTTCGGGGCCGTGGGCAGCCCATAGATAAAACACGAAGGGAAGTAACAGCAACAGGCTGGGCAGCCAGGCCGACCAGGAAGCGGCTGGAGAATGGGCGTGCATGCTCAGGCAGGGTTAGGGCGCCCGCGTCGGGCCAGGACCAGGCCGATGAGCAGGAGGCTCAGCGCACTCAGGTTCCAGACCAGGTCGTAGGGCCAGAGTTCAACGCCGTACCGGATCTGGTGCAGCCGCAGCACTTTATGGTCAATGAGCCCGTCAAACAGCTGAAAACCGCCCATGCCCAGGAAGACCCCCGCCCAGGCCTGCCGGGTATCCAGCTGGTTGCGCCGGCGAAGTTTAAGCAGGCCAGTAAAGCCCGCCACCAGCGCAATCAGTTCGGCCGCGTGCAGCAGACCATCCGACAGGAGACCGATAGCCGGGGTGGACCGGTCGTAGAAGTGGTGCCAGCCCAGAATCTGGTGAAAGACCAGCTCGTCGATACCGGCCATCAGGCCGATGCCAACCAGGAGGGCGGTCCGGCGGGAAGCGTGGGGCTGGTGAAGGGCGATGGAGGCGAAGGGCATACGGGCGGCGAGGTCGGTCAGGACATCCCTTTCCGACACAACCGCCTGTTCGGCAGCAGGGCGGAGGAACTTACGAAACGGCCCTATTCACTGAGGGTAATCTTGGCCCGGTGGCAGACGCCCCCGACGGGCGGATTGAATTTGGACACGCTGACTTCCACACTGGCGACGTCCGGATACTTCTTCTTGATCTCTTCGATAATCGTGTGGGCGATGTGCTCCAGCAGGCGGGCCGGCCGCTGCATGGCTTCGTGCGTAATGCGGTAAAGTTCTTCGTAATTGACCGTGGCGCTGAGCCGGTCGCGGCGGGCGGCTTCCGAAAAATCCGTCGTTACGGTAATATCGACCGAATACTTGTTGCCGATCTTCTGCTCTTCGTCGTAGAAGCCGTGGTAGGCAAAGAATTCGAGTCCTTCGAGTGAAATGGTTCCCATAGAAAGAAAGCGGCGCACCGAAGAGGATCAGCGCGCCGCAAAGTAAGCCATTTTTACGCCTATATCTGGTCGAAGAACGAGCCGCTCTGGCGGGGTTTTTCTTCCGTGACTTCCGCGACGGGTTGGGCTTCGGGCTCGGCCTCGGTTTCTGCGACGGGCTCGACGGCCGGGAAGCCGGCTTCCTCCGGTTCGGCGGCCTGGGCGCTGACCAGGTCAAGCGGGGCTTCGTCGGACGGAGTCTCCAGAGCCGCTACTGGGGCTTCGGTTGCTTCGGTTTCGCTGGTTACCGGTTCCGTAGCGTCGGTCGTTTCCAGGGCAGGTTCGGGCGACTGCCCGTTGGTTTCGGGAGCCATCTGCTGGCTGATTTCCTCGATCTTGGTCTGCAGTGACTGCTGCCCGAATTTTTTCTCAAACCGGTCCACGCTGTCGATGGCGCCGCTGGCCAGGGTCCGGAGCTGGGTAATCAGGGTTTCCTTATACCGCTCCATGGCCTTGAAGTCGTGCTCCATAGCCTTGAGGTCGCTGAGGACGTTCTCCTTGATGTAGCGGGCCTGGTTTTCGGCATCCTGGACCATGAGGGTCGAGCGCTTGCGGGCGTCGGCCAGCACTTCGTCGGCTTTCTTGCGGGAATCGTTCAGGTACTGCTCGGCCGCCCGCTGCGCCTGTTCGGTAATCTGCGAACTGGTATCTTCGGCGGTTTTCAGGGTTTTAAACAGCGTCAGCTCGATCTCCCGCAGCTTATTGAGTTCTTTTTCAGCCAGTTCCAGCTGCATCTTCAACATCTTGTGTTCGCTCAGTACCCGTTCCCACTCCTGAGAAAGGGAGGCCAGAAAGGCTTCCACTTCGTCGGTGCGGTAGCCCCGCAGGGATTTTTCAAAGGTATGCTGGCGTATTTCGATGGGCGTAATTTTCATATTCTGTCGGGTTAAGGCGACCGGGTTTCAGCGTATATTGTTGAAAGTAAAGCCACCAACTGGAAAATATCAATATTTATTCCGTAAAATTTGCCTCAATCTCGCGAAAAACCGGCAATTGTTTACTTAGCGGGTAACTTCCCAGACGGAAATTAAGCGGTCGTCGCCGGCCGATACCAGCTGGTCGCGGTAGGGACTCCACCAGAGCCGGTTTACCGAGGTCCCGTGTCCGGCATGCCGCGCCTTGTCGATCACTTTCAGAAGCCGGAACGTTGCGGCATCCCAGACTTTTACGGCTTTGTCCATACTGGCCGTGGCAAATAAAGTGCCATCCGGACTGTAGGCGATGTGGTTAATGGCATACAGGTGCGCCACCACGTCCTGCGCGGGTGCATACCCTTCGGTCACGGACCAGGCTTTCAGGTGGGCATCCCGGCCGGCGGACAGCAAATAGCGGCCATCGGGAGCGTACTGAAGCGTGAAAACAGAGTTGGTATGGGCCGGAAGGACCTGCTTGAGCGTCAGCTTGTCCAGGTCAAAAATCCGGATCAGGGCGTCGCTGTAGCCAACGGCAAATTCCCGGCTGGCGGGGTTGACCGCCACGCTCCGGGCGCTTTTATCGGACGCTTTCAGGTGTTTGCGCACGACCGGAGCCGCATTCGGCAGGTCGGCCGTGTCCAGAACCACCACCGCCCCATCCGAGAGGGCCACCAGCGCCAGGTTTTCGACCAGCTGAATGTCGAAAATCGATGCGTTGGTCAGGCGAAGCGAGTGAATCTCCGTTTTCTGGTCCGGGTCAATGAGGTGGACACCGTCGAAATTCTGGCCAATCCAGAGCAGGTTATGGGGCTCATCGTACGCCAGGGCATAAACCGAGGCCGGGACGCGGGCCAGGAGCGTGCCCAGATCCGGCCGGTCGAGCGCCCAGCGCACGACCAGCCCGTCCGCCCCGGCGGAAAAAAACTGGTGGGAAGCACGGGCGGGCGTCAGGGCGTAAACGCAGTCGCGGTGACCGGCAAACGTATCGATTTTCCGGACGTTCATCAGAGGGTACGGCAAGGCCGATGTGGATTGATTAGCTTTGCGGCAAAGTTAACACATTCGGGAGATGTCCCTGTACCAGATCTTACGGCCGGCTCCGGGATGTACCGTAGCCTTGTGGCGCATTGAGGAAACCGAAGCTGCGCTGGCACCGCAGGCGTTGCTGACGGGCGAGGAGGCCGACGACCTGGCAACCATCACGCATCCAGCGCAGCGAATCGAATGGCTGGCCTGCCGGGTGCTAGCCCGGCAGTTGCTGGAAGCCGAAGGCCTGGCCTATGCCGGCCTGTACAAAGATGAACACGGCAAGCCGCATCCGCTCCGCTCGGCCGCTCATGTTTCGCTCTCGCACACCGGCGGCTGGGCGGCCGTGGCGCTAAGTCAGGAAAAACCGGTAGGCTTGGATATTGAACCGATCCGCCCGCAATTTATCCGGGTGGTACCGAGGGTCCTGTCGGCGGCGGAAATCGACCATGCCGGGGGAGAGGTCGACCGGCTGGCGGTTTACTGGTGCGCCAAGGAGGCGCTGTACAAACTCTACGGCCGCCGGCAACTGACCTTCCGGGAGCACCTGCTCATCGAACCGTTCGCGGACCGGGCCGACTGGATAACCGGCCACGTCCGCCTGCCCGAAGAAGAGCAGACGCTGCGCATCTACTGCGCCCGGACGGGGCCGGGGTTGGTGGCGGTGGCCTTTTAAGGAATTAAGAATGAACAATGAAGAATGAATAATGAGCTCCGCCCGGTAGCTGACCAACTGGCGGAGCTCATTATTCATTCTTCATTGTTCATTCTTATTTGGCTTCTCGTCTTCCGCCCGGGCATCCACCACCGGCGGTTGTTCTTCGGCCAGTTCGGAGGTGGGCAGGACGGAGGCTTCCGTGGCGGAGGGCTCTTCGTCCGGCAGCAGGTCGTCGCCGGGTTCGGGCTCGTGTTCGGCCTGTTCGTTGAAGAAACGGCGCTGGAAGAACAAAATCAGGCAGACGCCGATAAAAATGCAGGAATCAGCGATGTTGAAGATGGGCGTTGAATAATACTGCCCGCCCCAAAGCGGAAACCAGTCGGGCAGAAAGCCTTCCCAGACGTCGATGAAGATCATGTCGATCACCTGGCCGTGGAACCAGGGGGTGGGGGCGCCGTAGGGAGCGTTATTCAGGAATACGCCGTAGAAGGTACTGTCGATGACGTTGCCGACTGCCCCGGCCAGGATCATGGCCATGGCCCAGAGCAGGCCGCTGGGGGCGCCGCGGTGGGCCAGGTGGGCCAGGTACCAGCCGATACCGCCCATGGCTACCAGCCGGAAGACGCTCAGCATCAGCTTGCCGTATTCGTGACCCAGCTGCATGCCGAAGGCCATGCCGGGATTGAGTACGTAATGGAGCTTCAGCCAGTCGCCGATCAGCCGGATCTGGCCCGGAAAGCCCATTTCCATGTTGTAATGCACCAGCAGCTTTACCGCCTGGTCGAGCGCAATCAGCGCGAAGCTGAAAACAAAGTATCTGAAAGGGTTCTTCTTCACCATCGTCCGACAAAAATAGAAAAAAACACCCGGATGGTCCTATCGTTCGACGACCATCCGGGTGCATCCGTATCCGCGGGCTGTCGTTTCGGAACTGCCCAAACGGCCCGGTCAGCAGCCTTGTTAGGAGCGCTGGCCTGTAGTCGTTCGGCAGCCCTTACGCCGCAGTAATTCGCTCTTAATGAGTAAGTATTCCCGGCTGCTCTGCCCGGCGATCGACTTGTTTTCGTCGGCGCGGCGGAACAGATACGGCATCACTGATTCAACGGGACCGTAGGGTACATATTTTGCCACATTGTAGCCGGCATCGGCCAGATTGAACGAAATATTGTCGCTCATGCCCAGCAGCTGCGCAAACCAGATGTGCGGATCGTTGGGGGCAATGCCCAGTTCCTTCATCCGCTGGGTGCAATACAGGCAGCTGTATTCATTGTGTGTCCCCAGGCAGATGGATACCACGCTGCGGTTTTCCAGGGCAAAGTCGATTGCCAGGTTGAAATCCCGGTCCGTATCTTCTTTGGTCCGGTGGATGGGGTCCTGGTATTCGCCTTCGTGGGCCCGGATGCGTTCCTTTTCGATATAGGCGCCGCGGACCAGCTTAGCCCCCAGGAAGTAGCCTTTCTGGCGGGCAACTTCCGTCGACTGACGCAGGTGATCCAGGCTTTCCCAGCGGTAAAGCTGGTAGGTGTTGTAGACGATCGGCCGTTCGTGGTTGTAACGGTCCATCATCTCGTAGGTCAGGTTGTCGATGGTGTCCTGAATCCAGCTTTCCTCGGCATCGATGAAGATCTTGACATTCTTCTCGTGGGCGCGTCGGCAGAGCTGGTCGACCCGCTGCCGCACCCGCTCAAAGGCAGCCTGTTCGGCCTCGCTGAGCTGGGTACCGTTCTGAACCTGTTCCAGCAGTTCGGTCGAGGCCAGGCCGGTTACCTTGAACACGGAGAACGGAATGTCGGCCGCCTCATGGGCCCGGTCGATGGTCAGCAGGATCTCCTGGACGGTGGCGTCAAAGCTGCGTTCATGGTCTTCTCCTTCGACCGAATAGTCGAGGATGGTACCAATATTAGCCCGGTGTAAGGTCCCAATTGTTTTCTCGCAATCTTCTATGGTTTCTCCCCCGCAGAACTGCTGAAAAATTGTGCCTTTGATGAGTTTTTTTACCGGAAGTTGAAGCTGCAGCGCCAGTTTGATGAAAAATGTGCCTATATTTACCAGCCAACCCTGATTCATCAACGCAAAAAGCCAGAACGATTTACGAAGTTTCCTGTCGGACTGGGAAGCGAAAGCAATAGACGTGTCCTCGAATGAAACGGCTTTAACCGAGGTTGACCGTTGTTCGGACGTAAGCATGGAAGATGTGCTTCGGTTTGACATAGTCACTGTCTGACTGTACCGAGTTCAGTAATCCGATGGTTCAGTGCCCCCATAAAGACTGCGTTTGTTGAGTCGCAGGCTTGGGTGGCGAAAGATAGTACTTGTTTTCGGAATACTGTAACGACGATACATAAACTTGTTTGTAGCATCCTTTGTTGGCAGTGCAATAATGGGGGGCAAAATTAGCTGCTGGACAGCGCTTTTCCCTGCTATTATACCAAAAAAATGAAGTCCAAGTTCCCGATAGAGTATACTTAATAAATAACCTGAATCGAGTACACGTATGAAACCTACCCTCGAAGTCCTGCCCCTCAACAGCTGGATCGAAACGCACGGTAAACCGCTGATTATCGCGGGTCCCTGCAGCGCGGAGACAGAGGAGCAACTGGTAGAAACCGCCCGCCAACTGAAGCAACTGAATGCGGTGCACGTCATCCGCGCCGGTGTATGGAAGCCCCGTACGCGGCCGGGAAGTTTTGAAGGCATGGGTGAAGCCGCCCTGCCCTGGATTCAGCGGGCCAAAGCCGAGACGGGTCTGCCGTTCGCGGTGGAAGTAGCCACGCCCGAGCACATTGAGCTGGCGCTGAAATATGGCGTGGACATTCTCTGGGTAGGTGCCCGTACGACGGTAAACCCCTTTAACGTTCAGGAAATTGCCGATGCCCTGCGCGGGGTGGACGTTCCGGTGCTGGTGAAAAACCCGGTCAACCCGGATCTGGCCCTTTGGGTAGGTGCGTTTGAGCGTATAGCCGGTGCCGGTAGTACGAAGCTGGGCGCTATCCACCGCGGATTCTCCACGGGTGAAGCCAGCAAATACCGCAACATCCCGCTCTGGCAGATGGCCATCGAGCTGAAGGACATGTTCCCTAACCTGCCGATCATCGGCGACCCGAGCCACATGGCCGGCAAGCGCGCTTACCTGCAGGAACTGGCCCAAATGTCCATGGACCTCAACTACGACGGGCTGATCGTGGAATCGCATATCGACCCGGACAAGGCGTGGAGCGATGCCGCCCAGCAGCTGACGCCGGCCGCTTTCGGCGAGATGCTGGAGCACCTGCAGATCCGGAACGTCGATTCAACCAACATTGACTTCCAGAGCGCCCTGGAGCAGATCCGGGCCAAAATCGATAACGTTGACCGCCAACTGATCGAAATCCTGGCCGCCCGCATGACGCTGGTTGAAAAACTGGCCGAATACAAGCGGGATAATAACGTGACGGTCTTCCAGCCCGAGCGCTGGAAGCAGGTTCACGAGAGCCGTGCGAAGCTGGGTCAGAAAGTGGGCCTTTACCCCGAACTGGTGGAAGAGATCTACAAGATCATCCATATGGAATCCATCCGCAAGCAGACGGAGGTGATGAATAGTCGGGAGCAGAGTGCTTAAAAGTAAATAGCTGAAGGGCTGAAGGCTGAACGATGATCATCGTTCAGCCTTTTGTTTTGCCACCTACCTCAGCCTCACCACCCGCGTCACCCGATTATACGCCCCGAAGCAGCCCAGGCCGCCCCGGATGTTGGAGGGAATGGGGGTTGGCTCGGCGAAGGGCGTTCCGCCGGTGGCGCGCTGCTGGGCAATCCGCCGGTGAAACTGGTAGTAATTTTCGTCGACGTGCAGCAGATGGGCCGTCAGCACCTGGGGACGGTGCGAAGCCGATACCGGTAAGGTAAGGTCGGCGGTGCCCCGCCCGGACCGACGGGAACGACTCGGGCCGGCATCGGCAACCAGGGTGGGACCTTCCCCGCTTGCCGGAAAACGAAGGCGCTCCGACCTGGCTCCCCCGCAGGCCGGACAGTCGGCCGATTGCCCGATAAACCCTTCAACGGCAAAATGATGAAGCTCCGAGGAAGGATTGGTCCAGAACCACTCAACATCGTAGCGTATGGTCTGGGAACCACTCACCGGATCCAGTGAAAGGGAGTCAATAAGAATGTCCCGAATTGAAACGGCCTCGGGTACCCGGCAGCTAGCCTCGACCCGATCCCCCGCAGGTATGGTCACCGAGAGACGGTACTCGCTGCCCGCCCGGATCGGAAAGGCCTGGGCGGGAACGGCGTAGTACCGCCGCTGGGCGTCGTACGGTAGCCGGATTTGCTGGCCCGGGCCGCTTAATTCGACGAGCGCATCGGCTACATCCAGCCCAAAATCACTGTCCGGGTTCAGAATCGGCCGTGAGCGGGTAACCTTCACCACCACCTCCTGACTCTGGGGGGAAATATAGGACTCCACCACCAGCCGGACCGGCTCCCGCGTCAGCGAGGCCAGCGCCACTTCGTCCCGAAAACCTTCGCAGGAAGTCAGCCACAGCAGCAGGATCAGCCATCGGATGGGCGTGCGCATGGGAACGGGTCAGTGAAATTGAAATTGGTAGGCAACCGACGGAATAAACCGGAACAGGGAATAGCGGACCAGAACCGTCTGGGAATGTTTCCCTTCCTCTGCTTTGCTCTCCAGCGAGTAGAAGAAGGGGTTGGGGCGACCGTAGGCGTTGTAGAGGCCGAAAGACCAGGTCCGCTCGAAATGCGGTCGACGGCGCCGCAGCTGACAGCCGACGTCCAGCCGGTGATACGCCTCGCCCCGGGTATTGCCCCGCGGGCCGAAAGCCTGAACGTTCGAGTAATCGGTGAACGGAACCAGCGGTGGCCCACCCGGGAGAGCGCTGGGCGAATGGCCCGAAACCGAGAACCGGGCCAGCGGTATGGTCAGGGCCTGGCCCGAGCCGTACACCCAGGTGGCGGAAAGGGTCAGTTTGGGGGATGGCTGATAGCTGGTTACGATGGACAGGTCGTGGCGGCGGTCGTGGCGGGGGTAAAAAGCCCGTCCGCCGTTCAGATCCGGAAATTGCCAGGGCGGCCAGGACAACGTATAGCCCAGCCAGCCGGTCAGGCGGCCCGTATGTTTCTGGAGCAGTGTTTCCAGCCCGTAAGACCGGCCCTGCCCGGTAATGACATTCGATTCCCAGGCCACAAAAGAAGCTTCGGGATTGTCCGGCAGCAGAAAGCTGCTCCCTTCCCGGTACGTGACCAGTCCCAGCATCGTTTTATGGTAGGCCTCGATCGTCAGGCTCAGGCCCGACCGGGGAATCGGTTTGTTCCAGCCGACGGCCCATTGCTCCGACCGCTGGGGCGGTACCCGGGCTGTGGTGGGCTCCCAGAGTTCTACCGGCAGGCCCAGCCCGGTATTGCTCAGGAGGTGAACATATTGGAACATACGGGTCCAGGAGGCGGTCAGCGATCCGCCATTCTTCGTCTGGTAGGCCACAGCCATCCTTGGCTCGTGGCCGACATAGTCAAGCCCTTCGCCGCGCCGCTGCAGGACGCCGCCCGGACTGGGCCGGTATCGGTTGGGTGCGCCGACCAGCTGGTAGTGGCTAAGCCGGAAACCGGCATCAATCTGCCACCGTGAAGTCGGACGCCAGCGGTCTTCCAGGTACAGGCCCGATTCGATGGCACCGGCCTGCCGGCTGAAGCTGAGCTCCAGCAGCCGGTTGGGCCTGTTGGCTTCGCCGCCCTGAATGGTCACCGCCGGCTGAAAATGGTGCCAGGTGGAAAGGCCGCCCACGCCCAGCCGATGCTGGCCAAGCTGCCGCTCCATGCCCAGCCGGCCCGTCAGGTCCCGCACCCAGGATCGGTAGCGCATGGTAACGATCAGCGGTTCGTTCAGCACGCGGATGGGATCCTGGGTCCCGATCAGGAGTTCATACTGGTTAGTCGTTAGGCTGGCGTTCACGGAGGTCTGGCGGGCATAGCTTCCGTCCCAGCGCAGCGACAGCAGGCTATTGCCCCAGCGAAGCTGCGTCGAGAGGCGATCCGAAGCAGCGGGCCGGTAGCCCATAAACTGATCTTTACCCGTGTAGCCCGTCAGCCCGATGCGGTGCCTTTCGTTTATACGGACGGTGACCTTGGCGGTCGCGTCGTAAAAGCCGGTTTGGTTAAAGGCAAAGTTCTGGCCGTTGCGCAACGCCCTGGTCAGGAGATCCAGGTAGGTCCGCCGGCCCGACAGCAGAAAGGTCACGGAAGGCCCGCCCTCCCTGGGTTTGATTAGCGGCCCCTCCAGGGTCAGATGCGAAGCGATCAGGCCGATGCTCCCGGCTGCCAGGATCGAATCGGGATCGCCGTCCTTAAGCCGTACATCCAGTACAGACGACAGCCGGCCTCCGTACCGGGCCGGAAGAGCGCCTTTCAGCAGATCGATGCTGGCCAGCGCATCGTTGTTGAAAATGGAGAAAAAGCCAAACAGGTGGCCGGAATTATAAATCAGGGCGTCGTCGAGAAGAATCAGATTCTGGTCGCTACCGCCCCCACGGACATACAGACCCGTCTGGCCTTCGGTGCCTTTCTGCACGCCCGGGAGCAATTGAAGCGTCCGCAGCAGATCAGGCTCACCCATGAATGCAGGCAGGTTCGCGACCTGGTCCGGGGTAAGGCTCAGGCTGCTCATCACCGGACTTCGGCGGTTTCGGCCTGCTATCGGGGGGCGGACGGTTACTTCGGTAAGGGTATTGCTGGGAGTTAAAGCAACCTGAATCACCAGGCCCCGGGTAGGGAGAATGGTTCGCCGGACGGGTTGATACCCCAGGGCGGAGATGACCAGGGTCAGGGAGTCGCCAGCGGGCAGCCGGAGCTGGAACCGGCCTGCCGCATCGGTGGTAGTCCCGTAGGGCGTCTGGGGAACATACACGCTGGCTCCCGCCAGGGCGGTTTGCGTTTTCGCCTCCTGAACCTGGCCCGAGACGGCAATAGCTTGCCCCTGTACTGAGTGGGTCAGCACATAGCTAAACAGCAGAACACAACGGTACAGCTTCCGCATATTGCCAGACGCCTCTACACCATAATCTCTATTTACGGAATAGACAGTGTTCTGGTTTTCAAACTCCTCCGAATTTAGGGAACGGAAGAGCGGGGCTTAGCGGAGGATAAGCCGGACAGCGGCCCGGTTAAAGGAGCCGAAGCATCCCAGACCACCCTGGATGTTGCTCGGCAGGAGGACCGGCTCGGCAAAGGGATTGCCATCGGTCTGGTCCTGCCGCCGCAGGGCGTCGTGGTAGCGGTAGTACGCTTCGTCGGTATGCAGCAAATAGGCGTTGATGATCACGGGCGGACGGGCCTGTAACTGACCGTTCACAAAGGCGAAGGTCATCCGGCCCCGCGGGGCGAGCAGGAGGCGTCCGTCCCGGTCTGTATCGGTCAGAAAAGGAGAATCGTTCGGGTACGTCAGCTGGCTAGTCATCCGGACAAGCGTATCCCGCGGTGGCTGGTTGGGGCGAAAGACTGGCTGCCGGGTGCCAAACTCGGTATCCCCGCCGACGCGGTAAAAATTTGCCCTGCCGGCGAGATCCCGCCAGGAAAGTCGGACGAAATAGTCCTGCTGACCTTGGTTATAGCGGTTCGGCAGAGAATCGATATACGCTTCCACAATCGAAACAGCCTCAGGAACGGTCGTCTGGGCCGTGACCGACTCGCCGCCCGGCAGGGTGGCCGTCAGCGTGTAGGTCCGCCCGGCCACAATGGGAAACAGGTGCGGATCGCCCCGGTGCAGGCCCAGCCGGGCGTCGTACCGTAAGGCAAGGGTGCGGCCTCCTTCGGCCAGCTGCACGGTGGCGCTGGCCAGACTCCCCTGGGTGGTGCCCGGCGTTTTGGTGCCCAGCACCGTCCGCGACACATTGACCACGGCGGTGATGAGCGTATCCTGGGGGGAAAGGTAACAGTGAACGACCAGCTTCTGGGAAGCCTGCGGCAGGTTCCGCGGCGAAACTTCCCGGACGCAACCGGAATAAACGGCGGTCAGACCCGTGAGGAGAGAGGCTAGGATAAACGGGCGCACGGACTTAAAATTTAAAGTTATAACTCAGCGAGGGAAGAATCGGGAAAACAGAGTACCGCCGCAGCACCGTTTGCTGGGGATCGGTAGGCGAGCTGCCGTCTTTGGTGTAGAGGGTGTAGAAGAACGGGTTCATCCGGCTGTAGGCGTTGTAAAAACTCAGCTCCCAGGTCCGCTCGTGGTATTTTTTCTTCCGGTGAAACTGAAAGCTGACGTCCAGGCGGTGGTAGGGCTCGGCGCGGAAGCTATTTTTTTCACCGTATTCCTGAGCAGAACGTCCAAATTCGAAGAACTGAATCAAACTGTTGTTGGGGCGTGAACCGAAAAACTGGTACGGGCGCGCTGCCTGGTGGGGATAAGCCGTAAACTCCGCCTGGGGCAGCGTAAGGGCGTTTCCGGTTCCGTAAACCCAGGTGGCCGACAGCGTAAACCGCGGGCTGAACTCGTAAATACCGACCAGCGAGAGGTCGTGGCGACGGTCGTAGCGGGGGAAAAACGGTTTCCCGCCGTTGAGTTCGGCGAACTGCCAGCGCGTCCAGGAAAGCGTATACCCGAGCCAGCCGCTGAAGCGCCCCGTCTTTTTTTGCAGCAGCAGTTCTGCCCCCGACGACCAGCCGCGCCCGCTCGTTACGTTATCCTCCCAGCGTACCTCACTGGCCGATTCGGGATCAGCCAGCAGCAGAAAACTGGCCCCTTCGCGGTAGTTGATGATGTTCTGCATCGTCTTGTGGTAGCCCTCCAGGGTGAGCGTCCAGCCGCTGCTGCTAAAGTCTTTGGCGAAGCCCGCGGCAATCTGCTCCGAACGCTGGGGCCGGATGCGGTCGGTGGTCGGGACCCAGAGGTCGGTCGGCAGGCCGATTCCGGTATTCGAAAGCAGGTGAACGTACTGGTTCATCTGCGCGTACGAGGCTTTGAAGGAAAGGTCCGGGGCGAACCGGTAGCTGGCCGAAAGCCGGGGCTCGGGCCGGAAGTACTGGGTATTCCGGTGATGAAAGTGACTTAGCCGCAGGCCCCCGTTGATCCGCAGGCGGTCGGTGGGCTTCCAGGTATCTTCGGCGTACAGGCCGGACTCCAGCACCTGGATGGCTTCCACTTCTCTGCGGAAGCGGTCTGTCTGGGATTCGCGCAGGACAATGGCGCTGGGCGTGAAGCGGTGGGCCATGGTCTGCAGGCCGAAGCGGACCGAATGGGCGGGCGAGGGGTAATAATCGAAGTCGGCTTTCAGCGACAGGTCACGGATGCCCGACTGATACCGCAGTGAAAACGTTTCATCGACACCTGTCCGGTTGTTGCGCGACCGTTCCTCGGTGGAAATACCAAATCGGTATTGGCTGAAAATGAGTGAGGTATTGGCGAAGAGGCGTTCCGAGAACTGGTGGTTCCAGCGCAGCGTGGCCGTGGCGTTGCCCCAGTTCAGGCCAGCGCGGGTGGAGTAGGTATCGTCGCGGTCGCGGGCCGAGAAGCCGTCGCGGCCAAAATAGCCGCTGAGGTACAGCCGGTCTCGGGCCCCGAGTTCGTAGTTGAGCTTGGCGTTCAGGTCGTAAAAGCTGTACCCGCCGGAGGCCTGGCCTTTGCTGGCGATGGCGGCGATGGGGCGCGTCAGGAGATCAATGTACGTCCGCCGGCCCGACAGGAGGAAGGAGGAGCGCACCGGCTGGTCTTTCCGCCACCGTAGTGGCCCTTCCAGCGTCAGCCGAGAGGCAATCAGCCCACCGCCTCCTTCGCCGCGCAGCCGTTCCTTATTGCCTTCTTTCATGTTCATCTCGATGACCGACGATAAGCGACCACCGTACCGGGCCGGGAAGCCGCCTTTGATGAGCTCAACGCTCTTGAGTGCGTCGCCGTTGAAGACCGAAAAAAAGCCGAAGAGGTGGTTGGCGTTGTAGACGACGGCGTCGTCGAGGATGATCAGGTTCTGGTCCGGTCCGCCGCCGCGCACGTAGATGCCCGCGTTGCCTTCCGAGCCCTTCTGCACGCCCGGCATGAGCTGGAGCACTTTCAGGACATCTTTTTCGCCGAACAGGGCCGGCACTTTCCGGATCTGGGCGACGGGCAGGTCGATCTGACTCATCTGCGCACTTTCGCTGACCTTTTCACCGCTGCGGGCGCCGTTGACTACGACCTCGCTGAGCGTACGGCCGGGGGTGAGCAGGACGTTGCGTTCGGTATTTTTCCGGAACGGAACGGTCAGCGAGACGGGTTCGTAGCCGACAAAAGAGAACGCCAGCGGCAGACTGTCGCGGGCGGGCAGGGTTAGCGAATAGAAGCCGTAGGTATTGGTGGTGGTACCGATGGTCGTTCCGGGCAGGTACACATTGACGCCGATCAGCGCTTCCTGGCTCCCGGCTTCCCGAACGTAGCCACTGACGGTGTAACGGACCGGCGACTGGGCCCTGGCGAGTATTCCCGGCAGCAGACCGGCCAGCAGTAAAAGGTAAACCTTCATATCAAACGGGCTAAGAGCGGTGTAAACTACCCTAAAGAGCCACAAAGGTCTACCTTGGTTGTAAAAAACCTACGGCAAATTCCACCAGCGGCGCAAGAGCCTGTAAGCCGCGGGGCAGGCTACCCGAAAAGCATTTAAACAAAAGGCCGGTTTATCGGGTAAGTATGTGAGGAACCGATTTCTTTATCCGGTTTTGGGCTGTCTATGCTGCGCTTTGAACAACTTTCGCTCAATATACCCGACACCACCAAGCCCCGCGTGGTCATTATCGGTGGGGGCTTTGGGGGCATCAACCTGGTCAAAAGCCTGCGGGGGCTGAACGTCCAGGTAGTAATGTTTGACAAACAGAACTACCACGGTTTCTGGCCGCTGCTTTATCAGGTGGCTACGGCCGGGCTCGAACCCGACGCCATCGCCGAACCCCTGCGCAAGATGTTCGACGAGGATTACGAGGATTTTCACTTCCGGCTTGTGCGGGTGACAGGCTGTGATCCGGTGGCTAAAACCGTCTCGACGCTGATCGGCGATCTCCACTACGATTACCTGGTCATAGCTACCGGAACGAAGGCCAATTTTTTCGGAAATGAGCAGATCAAAGCCAATTCGTTTCCGCTCAAAACCGTACCCGACGCGCTCAACCTCCGCAGCCAGCTGCTGCAATGCTTCGAGCAGGCCAATATCACCCGCGATCCGGGCATCCGGCAGAGTCTGCTGAACTTTGTCATCGTGGGGGGCGGACCGACGGGCGTTGAACTGGCCGGTTCGCTGGCCGAAATGCGCAAGCACGTCCTGCCGGGCGACTATCCGGGCATGGATTTCAGCAAAATGAACATTTACCTCATCGAAGGGCTGGACCGCGTCCTGCCGCCGATGTCGCCCGAATCCAGCCAGAAAACCCATAAGTACCTGGAGGAACTGGGCATTATCATCAAGCTGAAAACACTGGTCGATACCTACGACGGCCGGATCGCAACCCTGAAGACGGGCGAGCAGATACCAGCGCATACCCTGATCTGGGCCGCCGGCGTTCAGGGCTCCCTGATTGATGGCCTGCCGCCGGAGGTCGTGGAGCGCGGCCGGATCCGCGTTAATTTCTATAACCAGGTCGAAGGAAATGAGTCCATCTTCGCCATCGGCGATATCGCGATGATGAAGTCGGATGCCTTCCCGAATGGCCATCCGGGCGTGGCCCAGCCTGCCATCCAGCAGGGGAAACACCTGGCCAAAAACCTGCGTAAGCTCCTGCAGGGCCAGAAAATGGAGCCGTTCTCCTACTTCGATAAAGGCTCGCTGGCCATTATCGGCCGCAATAAGGCCGTCGCCGATCTGCCAAAAAACCTGCACCTGGGCGGCTTCATCGCCTGGGTAGCCTGGCTGTTTGTCCACATTTATTACCTCATTGGTTTTCGCAGTAAGCTGATTGTACTCAGCAACTGGATCTACCGCTTCTTTACCTACGAGCGGGGGACTCGCCTCATTATCCGGCCGTTTGTTCGGCAGGGCGACAAGGCGGCTCAGGAGTACGTTGTCCGGAACGAAATGGGTTAAGCTTCAGACACCTGTGGTTTGGTGTAGTGGAGCAGGACGTTCAGCAGGTCGTTGGGTTTGAAGGGCTTGACGACAATGTCGTCCAGGCCCGTATCCCGTACCTTGGCCTGAATGTCATCGGCCAGGCTGGCCGTAAGGGCGATGATCGGCAGCGTTTCACCGCGCTGGCGCAGGCGGCGGGTGGCTTCGTAACCGTCCATGACCGGCATGTGCAGGTCCATCAGGATGAGCTGGTGGCGGCTGGTATCCAGCTTTTCGAGGGCTTCCTGCCCGTTTACGGCTACGTCCATGGTCGCTCCCCACCGTTTGATAAAGCCCTGGACGGCCAGGACGTTCATGGGATAATCCTCCACCAGGAGGACGCTCACCCCTTCCAGGGGCTTGGCACCCGGGGAAGCTGCCGCTTTTTTCTCCTGGGCGGGCTGTTCGGGCGTGGCCGCGCGCAGGAAGGTCTGGGTAAAGAAGAAGGTCGAGCCCTGCCCCGGCTCGCTGCGCACCTGGAGGTCAATCCCCTGAAGTCCCAGAATTCGTTTGCAGATGGCCAGACCAAGGCCCGTCCCGCCGAAGGAGCGTGACATGGACGAATCGGCCTGGGTAAACTGCTCGAAGATCAGCTGCTGCTTGTCGGCCGCGATGCCGATGCCGGTATCCTCGACCGAAAAGGTGATCGTCAGGGTCTGGTCGGACTGGTTGACCACCCGAACGCTGAGTTTCACCCAGCCCTGTTGGGTGAACTTGACAGCATTATGCACAATGTTGGTGATGACCTGGGCCGTACGGGTCGGGTCGCCCACGACGAGGGTCTTCAGGCTGGGGTCCAGTTCCAGCCGTAGCTCGATGCCTTTATCTGAAGCCGATGTCCGGTAACTTTCGATGGTATTCCGGGCGATGGCGTTCACATCCATCGAAATCGCCTCGAAATTGATCTTTCTAGCTTCTATCTTGCTGAAGTCCAGAATGTCGTTAACGATATTCAGCAGGTTGTTGGCCGAGAAAAGCAGTACGTCCAACTGCTGCTGCTGATCCGAACGTGGGTTGTCGTGCAGCAGGAGGTGCGTCATGCCGATGACCGAGTTCAGGGGCGTCCGGATTTCGTGGCTCATGGTGCTGAGGAACTCGCCTTTGGCCTTGAGCCCCAGTTCCGCCTGGTTTTTCGCTTCCTCCAGGAAATAGGCAAAGCGGAACGACAGGATGAGGGACTGCAGGATGAAAAAGGCAATGTATCCCAGGAAAACCACTTCTTTGGGCGGGGATATAAAGCCGAAATACTGCAGAATGATGATCACGAAAACCGCCATCAGCGTACAGGTACTGAGCAGGGCATATTGGGCACCGGGGCGCTTGTTACGGGCCGCCCGCCAGTAGATGTAGGTCGCGTAGACGATGTAAGTCACCATCAGGCCCAGAAAGGGATTGATCAGCCGGGTGAAGATGATGGGCGGGGTAGCGACCGTTACGACCGCCAGTCCCAGGCAGATGGCGGTCATGACCAGCACGGAGCGGTGGTGAATATCGTCCGGATACAGTGAGCGCGTGTAAAGCACGAACATCGCAATGCTCAGAAAGAGCGAGAGATATTCCAGGTGGACGGTCACTTCCCAGGGAATATTGGGAAGCAGATGATGCAGCGAGTAGGTGCGGGAGCCGACAACGCGGTAGCTGTAGAAAATGCAGTACAGCGCAAAGTAAAGCGGGGCGGTATCGTGCCGGCCGAACCGGTAGAGACCCAGGAAGAACAGGCCACCGATCAGCAAACAGCCTGCCAGCAGGAAATCCAGGGCGTGGTTCCAGTCTTCTTCGAGTTTCAGGCGGGAAGGCTCGCCCAGCACGAGGCACTCGTGATTGCCGCCCTTCGAATGCCGGAAGTTGGCGATGTGGAGCAGGAGCCGGAGCGTATCCGAAGTAGGAGTGATGGCGACAACCTGCGGCCGCCAGTACGGACGGCTCGTCGCTTCGGTCGTCCCCGGCACGCCATTATGGGCGACCTCCTGGCCATTGACCATCAGCCGGTAAGAGCAGTACATATCCGGAACCGACAACGCCAGGGGACCGGGCCGGGAGGGCAGAATGACCGTCAGGGCGTAGGTCGCGTAGCCTTGCGGGGTAACCGGCCGGCCGCGCCACTGCTTGTCATTCCAGAGGCCGGGAAATACAATGTAAGCATAACCCGTATCGGGTTGCGTTGGGGTCCGAAACTGCTGCCAGGCCCACTGCCACTCCCCGCAGAGTTCCACATCCGTTTGGTTAAACTGAGTCTGGCGAAGATCCAGGATCCCTTTCTGCGCCCAGGGCATACCCGCCCGGTCTGCCTCGGTGGGAGGCGAACCGGCCACCAGTCCGGCACAGCCCAGCAGTAGCCATAGGACTAGCTGAGGCCAGCGGCGGTAGGAACCTGGACGTTTTATAACCATGTTCAATAAATGTGGTCGGTCCGGTGGTGAGCCGGACACTTATTCCCAATCAGGCAGCAGTCCGTTTTCTGCTGGAGCTGATTCGGTACGGTGGAATGGGTACAATCCGTACTTGCTACGGTAAAGCAAGGTAGAGGTAATGTCTGATAATTGCAATGACTTCGGTCAGAAGGCCCGGACTTACCAAGCCGAAAAAAGGGCCTGGGGCAACAGTTTACTCAAAAAAGGGTTAGGTTTACCAACGACCGAATTACTAGTTTTTTTAACGCAAATGAGATATCCTGCATTCCGGCCGCGTCAACTGGCGGTGGCTATCCTGACCAGCTGGCTGGCCGTTTCGGCCTTGGCACAACCCAGTCCGACGCTCCGCCCTGATACCGTCCAGGCCGGGCCCTACGACATGGGTAAGATGTGGACCTTTGACAACCCACCCAAGGAGTACTTTCGCAAAACTTACAACTTCACACCCGACGATACCTGGTTCGACGAAGCCCGGCTGGCGTCCCTGCGGTTTGCCAGCTACTGTTCGGCTTCCTTTGTTTCGCCGACTGGCCTGGTAATGACCAACCACCACTGCGCCCGCGAATCCGGAACCGGCGTGCAGCGCAAGGGCGAAAACCTGAACGAAACCGGTTTTTACGCCAAAACGCCGGCCGAAGAACGGAAAGTGGAGGGACTTTACGTTGATCAGCTCGTGCGGCTCGAAGACATCACCGCCCGGGTCCAGCAGGCCATGGGAACGGGCGGATCTCCCGAGGAACAGCTTGAACGCCGGGAACGCGCCTTCACCACCATCAAACAGGAATATACCAATCGCGAAGGCTGGCGCGGGCTCGAACTACAGACCATTACCTTTTACAACGGAGGCCGCTACTCAATCTACGGATTCAAACGCTACACGGACGTGCGGCTCGTCTTCATGCCCGAACTCCAGCTCGGCTTTTTCGGTGGTGACCCCGACAACTTTACCTATCCCCGCTACGCCCTGGACTGTTCTTTTTTCCGGGTCTATGACAACGGCAAGCCCCTGCAAACAAAGCACTATTTTAAGTTTAACCCAAACGGAATCCGGGAGAACGAGCCGATTTTCGTTATCGGTAATCCCGGCAGCACCGAGCGCCTTAAAACGGTGGCCGAACTGGAATTCGACCGCGATATGGAGGTGCCCTACGTCCTGCAGCTGATCCGCAATCGCTCCAATGCCCTGCAGGCATTTAACGCTACCGCCAAGAATGACAGTATTCTCAACGAAATATTCTCCTTCGAAAACAGCCTCAAGGCCTATAGCGGACAGCTAGACGGGCTGCGCGATCCGTACATGATGGCCCGGAAAGCGGCTTTTGAGCGGAAGTTCAAGGCCGACGCCAAGGCCAAAGGGCTGCCCGCGGACCGGCTTGGCGTCTGGGATGAAATCGCCGCCAACACGGCCGAAATTCGGAAACATTTCCGGGACGCTTCCTATTTCTCACCCAATCCCAAGTTCACTGGCCAGTTGCTGCCTTCGGCTCAACTGCTGGTAATTTACGCCCAGATGGCGGTAAGCAACCCGACCCGCGCCGACCAGATCCGGAACCTGGTTGAGCCCAGCCCGATCGAAAACCGGCAGCTGGAGGAGGCTTACCTGGCCGCGCACCTCAGCGAGGCGCTGGCCGGTCTGGGCCCGGACGATCCGTACGTGAAAACCGCCCTGAACGGCCGGACGCCCCGGGAAGCCGCGGCTGCCCTGCTCCAGAACACGAAAATGACGAACGTGGCCTACGTGCGCGACCTGCTCACGAAAGGCCCCACCGCCATCGCCGCCGACAACGACCCGATCCTGGCCCTGGCCCGGATTTCGGCGCCGCGCTACCAGCAGGCCAGCGGCCGGGCCGCCGAAATCGAAGAACGGCAGGAAGTCCTGCGTTCGCAGCTCGGTCGGCTGCTCTACGATGTCTACGGCACCACGATTCCGCCCGATGCTACCTTTTCGCTGCGCATCAACGACGGCATCGTAAAAGGCTATCCGTACAACGGTACGGTTGCCCCGATTCAAACCACCTTCGCGGGCCTCTACGACCGGCATTATTCCTTTGGCGGGAAGCATCCCTGGGACCTGCCCGCGCGTTGGAAAAATCCGCCGATGGAGCTGCTCCGCCAGCCAATGACCTTTATCTCGACCAACGACATTATCGGCGGCAATTCGGGAAGCCCCATGATCAACCGCAACCGGGAAGCCGTTGGGCTGGTCTTCGACGGCAACATGGAAAGCCTTCCGGGAGGCTTCATCTTTGTGCCTGACAAGAACCGCGCCATTTCGGTCCACTCCGGCGGCATTACGGCCGCCCTGCGGTACATCTACAAGGCCGACCGGCTGCTGAAGGAACTGACAGGAGGGAAGTAAGCCGCTCAGATAAGCCATATCTTGAAGATATGGCGTATCTTTCCCCGGATTACACCGGTCACCTTTCTGCATGTTGAAGAACACATTTTTCCTGCTGCTCCTCGCCCCGCTGGCGTTCGGGCAGACACCTTCCCGCATCGTGGCCACGGACCTCACCCGGGTTCGTCAGGTCGGCGGGATTACCACCGCGCCCGATGGCAAACGGGCCGTGTACACCGTCACCAGCATTCATCCGACTGAAGAACCCAAAACGGGTGAAGTCCCCAGCGATTACACCTACCGGACGCACCTCTACCTGACCAACCTGCAGCCCGGTTCGGCGCCTAAAGCCCTGACCTCCGGGGCGGAAAGCGCCCGGCAGCCGACTTTTTCGCCTGACGGGCAGTCGGTGGCTTTCGTACGGAACGTTCAGGGAAAATCCCAGGTCTTTATCCTGCCCCTCGATGGCGGGGAGGCCTGGCAGCTTACCCGCAGCCGCTACAGCGCCAGCAATCCGGTCTGGTCGCCCGACGGGAAGCGCCTGGTCTACAGCGTCAACGTGTCCCTGACGGAACTCCTGAACGATACCCTGCTCAATCCCGGCAAACGGCTGCCCGCCTGGTCACTGGAAAAGCCGGGTTTTGCAACGAATGAGTTTATCCGGCCCGAAACGGGCGTCCGGCCCAATCCCGATGGTTCGCTGGCCGAGATTCGGGCTTACCTGCGCAAGGATGTAGAAGACAAAAAGGCGAAAGTCATCAACCGGCTGAATTTCCAGGGAGAAGCGACCACCGAGCCGGAACTGAGTTTTTCCCACCTGTTTGTCACGGATGTAAAGGAAGGCGCGCGGGCGAAACCGTTATCGCGCGGCTTTCAGTCCTACCAGGCCCCGGCCTGGCTTCCGGATGGGTCGGGCCTTGTGGTAGTCAGCGAGCGGGATACGCTCCGCCATCCGGATCGGGAACAGGACAATGCGCTGCTCTACCTGCCCGCCGATGGGTCGGGCCGGCGCCAGACGCTGCTGGCCGAGGCCGGGCGGAGCTTCTTTTCTCCGGAGCTGAGCCCGGACGGGCGCCGACTCGCCCTGATGATCGGCTCGTCCCAGGGCGTTGGCTTTGCGCAACTGGCCATAGCCAGCCTGAACGGAATGGCCCTTTCGGACCTCCAGCCGCTGAGTTTTGACCGGGCCGCCAGCGGAATGAAATGGGCACCAGCGCCCCTGGTTAAAGGAAAAAAAGCTACGGCCGCCTACCAGTTATACTTTACGGCGCCCTCCAACGGCGGCTTTCCCCTGTACCGCTATGATCCGGCCACCAAAGCCATCGATCGGCTGTCGGACTTTGAAAATGGCGCGACCGCCTTTGGCATCGCCGGCGCTCAGGTCGTTTTTGCCCGGACGCAGGTGTCCAACCCCTCGGAACTGTACGTGGCCCCGCTGACGGGTCCGGACATCCTCAAAAATGCCGTCAAGCTATCGGATCATAACGACTGGGTCGCCGGCAAGGCGCTGAGTTTTCCCGAGAAACGAACCTACACCAACTCGAAAGGCCAGACCGTCGAGTACTGGATCATGAAACCGACCGGTTTACAGGCTGGTCGGAAGTACCCGCTCCTGCTGCAGATGCATGGCGGCCCGACGGCCATGTGGGGGCCGGGTGAATTTTCCATGTGGCACGAACTCCAGTTTTTCTGTAGCCAGGGCTACGGCATCGTTTACGCCAACCCGCGGGGTTCCGGCGGATACGGCCAGGCCTTCCAGCGGGCGAACTTCCAGGACTGGGGCACCGGCCCGACCGAGGATGTCCTGGCCGCCGCAACCGATGCCGCCCGCGAAAGCTGGGCCGATACGAGCCGGCAGGTTATTACGGGCGGTTCCTACGCGGGGTACCTGACAGCCTGGATCATCGCGCACGATAACCGGTTTAAGGCCGCTTTTGCCCAGCGCGGCGTCTACGACCTGGAAACCTTTATGGGCGAAGGCAACGCCTGGCGGCTGGTCCCGAACTACTTTGGCGGCTTTCCCTGGCAGGCCGGTATTCAGGCGGTTCTGGACGCCAATTCGCCGATTACCTTCGTAGATAAGATCAAAACGCCCCTGCTGATCAAGCACGGCGAAAACGACCTGCGGACGGGCGTCATCCAGAGCGAAATGCTGTACAAAAGCCTTAAAGTCCTGGGCCGCCCCGTCGAGTACGTCCGGATGCCGGGCGGCACCCACGAACTCAGCCGCACCGGCAACCCCCGCCAGCGCATCGACCGTATCCTGCGGATTTATGAGTTTTTTGAGCGGTATGTGGGGAAGACAATGAGTGAATGAGCGAAAGAGCGAAAGAGTGAAAGAGTGAATAGCTCCGCCTTCACTTACGACCAGGCGAAGCCATTCACTCTTTCACTCTTTCGCTCTTTCACTCTTTATCTCCACCCAATATGCTGCTTCAACTCCCGCACCGAGCTTTCGAAGCTGAAGGTATCGAAGACGGCGTAGTAGTTCGGTCGGTCGGTGACGCAGTCCCAGCCGATTTTGGCGGCGGACAGGCGGCCTTTGTCGAAGGTGAAGAGTCGCAGCAGATCGGCCATCTGGGCCGTGCTGATGGGCTGGCCGGGGAGGACGTTCCGAATGAATTCCACGCGGCGATCATCGAACGATTCGCGGCTGATCGTCAACCGGATGCGTTCAAATTCGCGGGGGTCCATGCTGTAGGCCGGGCCGCCGGGACGCGGCCCACCGCCGGGGCCGTTCCAGTTTCCACCGGGGCGGTTCCAATCGCCCGGGCGATCGTTCCAGTCGCCTCCCGGCCGGTTGTTCCAGTTCCCACCGGGGCCGCCGGGACGCGGTCCGCCAGGACGATTGCCGTAGACCGGCGCATCCCAGCCCGGGCCGCAGTAGATTTCGTTCTGGAAGAGCGGAAATTGGGTCAATACCCGCATGCCCCGTCGCGGGTGTATTTCGGCCACGGTCCGGCTGTCGGGCCGCAGGTCGATCCAATCCTGAAAAACGGGCTGGTTGTTCCGCAGAACCGTCAGGCGATTCCGGCCCGAAGGCAGGTCGAAGAAGCGGAAACGACCGTTGTTGAGCGTGATGGATTGATCGTCCAGCACGACCGTATACCGACCGTTATCCATAATCCGCAGGAAAAATTCGGCATCGGCTCGGGCCGTCAGGAAGGAGGCCAGCGTCAGCAGCAGGGCGGCGAAAAAAGCGTTCGTCTTCATAGCGGCGGGGCTTTATGGTGTTGTGTTGCTAGGATGCTTTAAACGGCCCAAGGGTTTAATTCCACCTTTATTTTTCCGTAAAAAGCGGGCGCTCTGTTAAATTATCATCAAGTTTTCGCCTGAGCGTCAGTCCCGATTGGGCTTGTCCCATCTTTTTGGCAATTTGAGCCCGGTTCCTGTTGGTAGCCTTCTCACTCTATCCATCCTTTATGTCTGCGCTCCGTTTAGTGGTCTTCGACATGGCCGGCACGACACTCACCGACCAGCACGAAGTGGAACAGTGCTTTGCCCGGGCGGCGAAAGCCACCGGGCTTTCCGTTACGGAGGAGCGCATCCTGGCCATGCAGGGTCTGGCCAAGCGGTTCGTCTTTGAAACGCTCTGGACGGAACAGCTAGGCCCCGACCATCCGGAGCTGAAACCGCGGGTCGACCGCTCGTACCAGCGCTTTACCGAGGTCCTGGAAGAACATTACCGAACGCAGCCCGTCACCCCTACAGAAGGGTGCCTGGATGCGTTCGGCTTCCTGCGCGAACGGGGCATCGCCATCGCCCTGACGACCGGCTTCTACCGGAAGGTTACGAACATCATTCTCGAGCGGCTGGCCTGGCTGGACGGCCTCAACGAGCGGTACGTCGGCGGGCCGGGTACGGTGATTCAGGCTTCGGTGGCCAGCGACGAAGTGCCCAAGGGACGCCCGCATCCGTTCCTGATCCAGCGCGCCATGCAGTTGCTGGGAGTGGAAGAGCCCAAAGCTGTGGCCAATATCGGCGATACGCCTTCCGACCTGCTCTCGGGCCGGGCCGCGGGGGTGGCCCTGAACCTGGGCGTGGTGAACGGAACCCATAGCCAGGAGCAACTGGACGTCTATCCCCACGACCGCCTCCTGGCTTCCCTGCATGACCTGCCATCCGTCCTCCGCGCGTACGACGCTTCCCTGACGGCCTGGGCCTAAGACCTATCGCTATGGCTTTTTACGACCTGATTGTGATCGGTTCCGGCGTGCTCGGTACCTTTCACGCCTACCACGCGGCCCGGATGGGCAAGCGCGTACTGATCCTGGAAAAAGACAGCCGCCCGCTCGGGGCAACGGTCCGGAATTTTGGCCAGGTGGTGCCTTCGGGCCTGGGTGGCCGCTGGTTCGACTACGGCCGCCGAAGCCTCGAGATTTACGCGTCTATTCAGCGGGAGTGGGACCTGGGCATTCAGCCCGACGGCTCGGTTTACGTGGCCTCCGACGAGGATGAACTCCGGCTGATCCATGAACTCTACGACCGCCGACAGAACCAGGATTACGCCTGCGAACTCCTGACCGCCTCGCAGACGCTGGCCCGCTACCCGGCACTGCGGCCGGAGTACGTCCGCGGAGCCCTGTTCTTTCCGCAGGAAGTCAGCGTCGAATCGGCTTACCTCATGGATCGGCTGCTGCAGTACCTGCAAACGAAGTATGCGGTGACCTATCTGACCGGTTCACCCGTCATCGACTGCCAGTCGAACTACAGCGGGGCGGTGGTGACGCGGGCCGACCGGCAGCGTTTCCAGGCCCGGCAGGTACTGATTTGCAGCGGCAGCGAATTTCGGCTGTTGTTTCCGGATGTGTTTGTAGATAGTGGATTGATTGTCAGCAAGCTGCAGATGATGCGGACGGTTCCGATGCCCGAAATAAGCCTGCCCGGCAATGTCCTGACCGGCCTGACGATCCGGCGCTATGAGGCCTTCTCCGAATGCCCGTCCTATGCCGGGCTGCAAACGCCCGAAGCGCTGGCCGAGCTGAAAAAATGGGGCATCCACCTTCTCTTCAAACAGGCCCCGGACGGTTCCATCATCATCGGCGATTCCCACGAATACGCACCCGCCCTCCAGGCCGATACGCTAGGCTACGAGACGAAAGATTATATCAACCACCTGATCCTGCAGGAAGCCGCCCGGATCGTCCAATTCCCCCTCGACCGCATCGCCCGCACCTGGGCCGGTTACTACGCCCAGACCGAGCAGGAAGTGTTCGAATACGAAATCGACCCGCACATCCGCATCCTCACCGGCATCGGTGGTAAAGGCATGACGTCAAGCGCCGGCTACGCCGAGGAAAACGTGGCGAAATTGCGGGAGGTGTTGGCGTAGGCGTTTAGGTGCCCAATCGTTGCCACCTTCCTACTCATTCCCCTGCTGTCGGTAGTGCTCCTCCCGCTGCTCGTTCGGGTCGTCGAGTTTGGGGCCGGCCTGGATTTTCTTCCAGTCGAAGGTCTTTTTATAAATATCCAGGGCTTTTTGCGGGTCGAAGATACGGGCGTCGGGCAAAACGGCCGTGTAGGGCGTGTAATCGGGTTTGTCCGTGAAAAAATCCTGCAGGAGAGAAGCCGTCACGTCGTACTGGTTGACGTACGGCAGGTTCAGCAGGTTGTAGATCATCTTCAGGATAGAGCCAAAATTGGCGTGGGTGTTCGAGACGTAGCCCCGTTTCACGTACGGACCCGCCAGCAGCAGCACCGAGCGGTGGGCGTCGATATGGTCGACACCGCCCTGCGGATCGTCTTCGGTAATGATTACCAGCATGTTCTTCCAGTAGGGCGTCCGCGACAGAAAATGCAGGATGCGCCCCACCGCCAGATCGTTATCGGCCATATAGGACTGAAGGTACGGATAACCGAAATCCGGCCGGGCGCTGGCGCCGTGGTCGTTGGGAATGATGACCGTCGTCAGCGCCGGCATCCGGTCTTTTCCCTTCAGCCATTTCTCGGTAAACTCCTGCTCGAACTGGTCCATGCGGAACTGGTCCGGGACGTTCATGTTGTAGCCCGCATAATTTCGGGACGTGTGCGGAAAGAGCGCCTTCGGCATCGGGAAAGATACCGGGTGGGCCGTTCCGAACGAGGTGTTATGCCATTCTTCCGAAGCCCCGGCGTACTCATTGGCTTCCCCGAAATTGTAAAACGGCACGCGGTGGCGTTCCAGGTTTTCCCAGAGGCCGCCGATTTCATTGTAATCTTCCGGGTCCATGGCGCCGATCGTGCGCGGCATCCGGCGGCCCGGCGCTTTCGAAAAGGCCTTGAAGGTGGCCGGGGCGGAGGCATTTGCTTCGACCCACTCGTTGGGGATTGTCCCGACCATCCAGTGGTGGCCATGGACGGAGGCGTCGGAATCGCAGTAGAAATTATCCGAATAGCTGAACTGCCGGGCGATGCGGAGGTGGTTGGGCATCACCTCTACGCCGGTCAGCGTCTGGTTTTTGTCGCCGACGGTCACGCCCGTCCCGAAGCGGGCCAGGGTCGAGTCGCCTTTTCCGCTGCGGAGCTGGCCGAAAACTTCGTCATAGGTCCGGTTTTCCTTCGTGATGTAGACAATGTGCCGGATTGGGCTCCGGCGCAGCTTCGGCAGCGGCGGAAGGGGGTTCTTCCCGTCGTCTTTCACCGTGACGACTTCGTAGGTATTGGCCAGCGCCTGCCGGGTGTAGCGGGTCAGGGTCGCCGCGTCGGGCAGGGGAACGGTCTGAAACGTACCGAGTTGAATATCGCCGATGTAGGTGCCCTGGGGCGGGCGCACGAAGCCCTGACCGCCGTTGGGTCCGGCGCCGTAGCCGCGAGCGGAGGCCACGTAGAGCGCCTGTTCGTCAGGGGAAAGTGCCACGCGCGTGGGGCCCCAGCCGGTCGGAATCAGGCCGCGGACGCGCCGGCTGGCCACATCGACCACCGCCACGGCATTGAACGCCAGCAGGGCCACGTAGATGGTTTTCTCGTCTTTGCTCAGCTTCAGGCCAAAGGGCATCAGCCCCCGGTACCGATCCAGCCGCCCGGCACCGCCCAGGTGATCGATTCGGAGCGGAATGCTGCCGACGATGCGGTGGGTGCGGTAATCGATAATCGACAGGTTGTCGTTGGTGGCGTTGGAGACGTAGGCGTAGCGCTGCCCGACGGCCACCGAATTGGGACTGGCCCCACCGACGACCTCCGCCTCTTCGATCAGTTCACCGATCTGCACCCCGGTCTTGAGCCGCGCCAGCACCTGGTTGGTGGCCAGGTCGATGGTCCAGACGCTCATGGCTTCGTCGTCCAGCTCGGAGCCCAGCCCCGGTATTTTGCGTCCTTCCACATTCACGCCTTCCCGTGATTCCTTCGTATGCGCCCCGTAGGCCGGGAATTTCAGCATCATCGTATCGCCGTTGGTGGGCGTCACGCCCGGAACGAGCGGGTATTCGTAGAGGCCCACGTGGGCCACAAAGGCCAGCTTCCGGTCCGGACTCAGGCCCAGGCCGAAGGGCTGCCGACCGACCGGGATGGAAGCCGAAATCCGGCGGGTAGCGAGATCAATGCGGACGAGCCGGAAATTGCCCCGGTCCAGCACCAGCAGTTCGTTTAGGGCCGGATTCAGCAGTAAGTCGGACGTAAAGCTGTCGTCGTAACTGACACCGCCGAAGGGCCCGTCGAGGCTGATTTCCCCCGTTTTCTCCCGCTTTTCCACGTCGAAAAGAATCACCTTCCCCTTGTCGCCATTGCTCAGGTAAGCCGTGCGGGAGTCTGGCGAGAACGCTACGCCCAGAAAAGCGCCGCCCTCGACCGGCGACGGTTGTTTGGCCGCGTAGGGCGGTAGCCGGAGCGGGGCCCGCTGGCCGGTCAGATCCAGCACGGTGATCGCCTCGTCGTGGAGGGTAATGGCCGTTTTACCGTCCGGGGCGATGGCCAGGCCGAAGGGGTCGTGGGAAATCCGGAGCGTCTGGCCCGCGGGCGTCACGTACCGGCCGCTGGGCAGGATGGATCGCCCCGCCGTGTCGATGCGGGCGTACTGCCGGCGACCCGGCACCTGGAGGGTTTTAACGACGGTTTGGGCCGAAACGGTACCGGCAAACAGAAGGAATAGCAGCAGCGCGCGCATGGATCGGTGGGGTAAGATGAACTAGTAGCCCAGGTAGGTGGCACAAAGACGCAGGTACCGGTCGGCGTCCAGGCCCGGCATCGCCGGCTCCTTGGCCAGTTCGTCCCAGCGCCGGACCTGGAGAATGCCCACAAAATACGGATTCGTTTCGAACGCACGGGCCTCCTCGGCCGTCATGGGCCCACCCTGGAAGCGGAGCGTCTCCAGACTGGCTTCCGAGAGCCTGCTGAAGTAATCCGGGTTCTTAAAGGTCAGGTAGCGCTTGGCGTTGACGTGGTGCTCGATCAACTGCGCAATTTTTTCGGAAAAGCCCCGCTGGCGCAGCCAGTCGGCACCGAGTTTTTCGTGGTCGACGCGGCCGTAGCTGTCCATGTGATCCCGGGCATCGTCGGAAGGAAGGAGATGGCCGATATCGTGCAGGAAGGCGGCCAGGATCGTTTCGGTATCCGCCCCGGCGCGCTCGGCCAGCTGAGCGCACTGCAGCATGTGTTCGAGCTGGCTGACCGGCTCGCCGTAATAGTCCTCATGCCCCCGTTCGAGCAGGAGCGTGCGGAGTTCGGTGATGGGAGTGGGCATTGCAGGAAAGGTCGAAAAAGAGGAAGGTAAGGCAAGGTAATAAAAGTAGCCAAGTGACCAAGTGGCAACCTGACCGTGATCCGTGAACGCTGCCACGCTGCTGCCTGGCTACTTGGCTACTTTCTGAACACTATTTCAACAACCACATCAAGTCGTTCACCGTCTCGGCCGGGCTGCCGAACTGGGCGGTGACGGCCGCCTTGTAGCTGTCGGCATTGTTGACGCGCTCGGTATTGGGGTACAGCCAGCGTTTGGGAATCCGGCCCGAGTTGCCGGTGCCAACGCCCGTCAGGAAAGCCGGAATGCCCGTGCGGCGCTGATTGTACCAGGCTTCCATGCCCGAGTTCTGGAAGAAGGCAATGTATTTCTGGGTCAGGATCTGGCGGAGCCCCTGGGCGTTGTTACCGGCGTATTTGACCGTTTCGCTGCTCAGGTAGGTATTCAGGGTCGTGGCGTCCGTGATGCCGTAGAAGCCCATAGAGGCGGTGATGCCCTTGCGGTAGGCTTCTTCGGCGCTGCCGTTGGCCCAGCCCCGGTTAAAGCCTTCGGCCAGGTTGAACTGGAGTTCAGGGTAACCGATGATGAAGACCGCTTCGCCCACGTCGTTTGAATAGTAGCGTCTCCGGCTCTGGAAGGAATATTCCCCGTTGAGGGCTTTTGTCGACATATCCGCCAGGTCTTCGCCGGAGGACGCCCCCACGTAGGCGGCAAAATCCGTCGGTTTCAAGCCGGCCTTCAGTTTCGCCTCGGCCGGTTCCGCCACCACAAACACCCGGGGGTCCTGCCGCTCGACCAGCGCGTCGATGTAGGTCTTGGCCATGTTCTCCCGCGTCGCGTTAAAGCCGAAGTTCGAGGGGTTGCGGGGGTATTTGTTGATCGTATTGTGGAGGTACTGCAAATTGTCGGCCATCCCTTCCATGAGCGGAAAGCGCGCCGGATTGCTGACCGTTTCGGCAAAGCGGGCCCTTACATTCAGGTCCGCATCGGTTTCTTTCGGGCTCAGGCTGATCAGCACCCGAATCTTGTACGTATTGACCACTTTCTGCCATTTCCGCAGGTCGTTGCCGAGGTAAATATCGCCCGCCAGCGTCCGGTCGCCTTTGGCAATCAGGCTGGCCAGTTCGGTATTGGACTCGTCCAGCCACTTCAGCACCTGCACGTAGACGGCTTTCTGGCTGTCGTATTTGGGCGTACTATTGCCCAGGCCTTTCAGCGCTTCGGTCATGGGAACATCCCCGACACGCCGAGTCATGTTTTCGAAAAAGTACGCCCGGAAAAACTTGCCCAGAGCGGCGTAGACGTTCGCGTCGGTACCGGTCTGCCGTTTGGCCTCTTCCTCCATTTTCAGCACGTTCTTGAGCGAGAAGAAGTTGAGGCCGGTGGTCGTCCAGCTGTATTCGTTGGTCGAGTAGTAGTTGTAATTGGAGCAGTAAAACTGGTTCCAGCGCTGTTCGGCGCCCCAGGGGCTGCCGGTAAGGCTGTAAACGTCGTTGAGCAGACCCTGGAAGACCAGCGAAGCCGGGGCGTTGGTCGCCCGGTTCGGGTCGTTTTCCAGCTCGTCAAACGGTTTCTCGCAGCTCGTCAGCGTCAGCGCCGCCACGGTGGCGAGGAGTAGGAGGGATTTATGGAGTTTCATGGTTTTTTGAATGAACAATGAACAATGAAAAATGAACGAGGCGGTACTTAATCCCACAGCAGGGCAGATCAGGCTATATTCCCTGTTCATTTTTCCTTGTTCATTCCGTTTTAGAAAGTCAGATTCAGATTCACCCCATACCGCCGCGTGGTCGGGGTTTGGAGCGAGGAACTGCCGCCGCCGAGGTACTGCTCGAGGTCGATGTCCTTTTTCTCAGCGAAATAGAGCAGGTTGCGGCCGACCAGCGAGATGCTGGCCTGGCGAATGCCCAGGCGGCCCGTCAGCGCCGACGGCAGGGTGTAGCCGATGACCACCTCACGCAGTTTGGCAAAAGACCGGCTCATCAGGTTGCCGCCGTTAGGGCCGTAGCGCCGCGAGATATAGTCCTGCAGGAAGGTTTTGGTATCGTTGGGCGCAAACTGCAGCTCGGCGAAGTTGGTCACGTTGCCGTCCGCATCGTAATTCAGGCGGCCATTCCCGGCGATCTTCACGCCTTCGCCCACCCAGGATTTCACTCCCTTCGTATCGTTCAGGCGCGCTTCCCCCATGGCACCTTCCACCGTTTCGATATGCCGGCCGCCGCGGAAGGTCTGCCGCTGGATGTAGTTGGCAATTACGCCCCCCACGCGACCGTCGAACTGGAAGCTGAAGAGGAAATTTTTGTAGCTGAACCGGTTGTTGAGCCCCCAGACGAAGTCCGGGTTGATGTACCCCAGAAACTGCGAAACCGGGTTGATGATGGGCCGCCCGCCCGCGTCGTTGATCAGCTGGCCGTCCGGTGTGCGGACAAACGTCTGGTCGAAATACTTATCGGTCCGGTCACCGACCTTCAGGAAGGTGTTCAGCGTCGTCAGGCCCGGGTAGATTTCCTTCAGGGTCTCCTGGAAGGTCGACCAGTTGGCCAGCACGTCCCAGTTCAGTCCGCCCGGCGTGCGCAGCACCTGGCCCGTCAGCGACAGCTCGATGCCCCGCTTCTGCGTTTTGATTCCGTTGACCAAAGCGGCCGAGTAGCCCGTGGCCTCCGAGAGCGGCAGGCTGAAAATCCGCGGACCGTCTTCGCTCACGAAATAAGCCGCGTCCAGGGCCAGGCGGTTGCGCAGGAAACGCACATCCAGCCCGGCCTCGAACTGCGAAGTCGAGTTCGGCTTGATGCTCCGGTTGTTGAGCGTATTGGTAAAGTAAGCGGCCGGCTGGTTGTTGTAGCCCAGCGGCGTGCTGTAGACGGCCGCATTCTGGTAGGTCGGGCCGTCGTAGGATGACTGGTAGTTATCCCCGTACCCAATCGGGAACGACTGACCCGGCGTGGAACCGATGGTCGCCGCCGTCAGGCCGTCTTTCACATTCGCGTACGAACCGCGCAGCTTCAGGAAGGAAATGGCCGACGGCAGGGTCAGGTAGTCCGAAACTACCGTGCTCAGGGCCACCGACGGATAAAAGAAGGTATTGTTGCCCTTCGGCAGCGTCGACAGCTTGTCTACCCGGCCGGTGGTCGAAAGCGTCAGGACGTCCCTGATCGTAAAATCTGCCGAGTAATAGGCCGAATTTACCCGCATATCGGCCTGGTAGTTGGCAAAAAAACCGGGGCGGGCCGAGTTGGCGAAGTTGTACACACCCGGAACGTTCAGGTAGTTCGTGGACGCCCAGTTCGAATTGTAATTGAAGACCCGCAGGTTACCTCCGGCGATGGCGTTGACGTTCAGGAACGAACCCACTTTACGGTCCAGTTTCAGCAGCAGCTCGGTATTGCTGTCGAAGAGGTTACGGCGGTCCTCGCGGTAGTCACCCATGGCCTCCTCCCGGCCGTAGCTGGTCATGGAGTACGGCAGCTTTTCGGTCCGCAGCAGGCCGTAGGTCGTTGCCTGGGTCCGCAGCGTGGCATCCAGGCCGGGTGCGAGGTTGTAGCGCATCGACACCTGGCCGATGACGTCGTTCTTGTAATGACCACGCAGCCAGTAATTGGCCATAAACCAGGGGTTGTTGTAGCGCTGGTATTCGGCGTAAATCTGCTGCACGCCTTCCTTACCCGGCTGCCAGATCTGCTTCATATCGTCGACGTTCCAGTCGGCCCCACCCCAGATGACCATGTTGTAAATAAGGGAGTTGGGTCCGTAGTTGACGTCCGGAAAATTGGGCGTGTACTGGCGGTTGTACTGCAGGCTGGATTCGAAGCGCAGCCGCGGCGTGAAGTTGTAGCCGGCCGTGACGTTGAAATTGGTGCTGTTCAGCTGGGTGTTCGGGACGATGCCGCGCTGGTAGATATGCGACATTGAAAAGCGCAGGTCGTGCTTTTCGCCCGTGGACGAAACGGCCACGTTATTCGTCGAGAGCAGGCCCGTCTGCAGGAAGCGGTTCAGGTTGTCTTTCCCGCGCGGAACCCAGGGCGTCGGAATGCGTTTGCCGGTGGCAGGGTCGATGGGGCTGTCGTACTGCGGGAGCAGGCGGCCATCGAGGGGCGGTCCCCAAACGTCGTAATCGCCGTCGTTCTTCCCGCCGCCGCGTCCGTCGACAAATTCATACACGCCGTGGTCGCCGGGGCCGTACAGGTCCTGCACCTTCGGAATGGCGTTAAAACCGCGGTCGGCCATCTGGCTGGTGTTGACTTCCACCGAAAAGCCGCGCTTATCCTTCGAACCGCGCTTGGTTGTGATCAGGATAGCCCCGTTTTTTCCCCGAAAGCCGTAGAGGGCCGAGGCCGAAGCGCCTTTCAGGACGGAATAGGTTTCAATATCGTCCGGGCTGATGTTCCAGGTGTCGGAGTTGATGGGCACGCCGTCGACGACAAACAGCACGTCTGCATTACCCCGCAGGGCAATGGCCGGGCGGCGCAGCAGTTCGGAAGACGCCCCGATGGTCAGGCCGGCGACTTTCCCAACCAGGCTGTTGACGGGATTCGGTTCGCGGGCCTTGATCAGGCTGGCGCCGTCGACGCTCTGGATGGCAACGCCCGTCTGGCGAATGTCTTTTTTAATGCCCAGCGCGGTTACGACTACTTCCTGGAGCGTCTGGCTGCCCGGGCTGAGGGTAACGTTGAGAACCGACTGGCGGCCCGCGACCACTTCCTTCGGCTCAAAACCGATAAAGGAAAAAACCAGCACCGCCTTTTCGTTCGGAACGGTGAGGCTATACGAGCCATCCGCGCGGGTATTGGTGCCGGTAGTGGTGCCTTTCAGGACCACGGACACACCGGGCATAGGCTGTCCATCTTCGGCGGAGGTGACCTTTCCCGTCAGGGTTTGGGCCAGAATGGGGAGGCTGAGCAGGAGCCCGAGCAACAGCAAGGGCAAGCGTTGCCCGGTAGGCCGGAGATCGGCCGTGCGGAGTAAAATTTTCTTCATAGTTTGAGGTAGTTCGGTAACGTTCGCAGGACGACTGGGAGGCAGGATGGATAGGAAGGCCAGGATACTTGCGAACGACACAAATGTAGGCGCCCGCTATTGCCTGATTATTAAGGATCTATGAAGCAGCTGTGAAGAAGGCGGGTCGTGGGCTAATGCAATCGTCAAATGCGGCATGCCTACCCGGCTGGTGGAGCTAAGCAATAGGCCGTCAGGCAGGCACGACAAGACCGCCGTTTTTTCTACTTTTGTAAACACCTTGTATTTGTACTCATGTCCGTTGTTGTTGCCCCCGTTTCGGAAAGCTTATCTGCCTACTTAGCCGCCCATTCGTATTCCGCCGTAGCCGTCGTGATGGACGTCAATACCCGGAAGCATTGCTACCCGCTGCTGAAAAAAATGCTTCCCAAACATGTTTCGGTGGTGTTGCTGGCGGGGGAGGAGTACAAGACGCTGACGACCTGTTCGACCATCTGGCAGGCCCTGACCGAAGCCCGCTTCGACCGACACGCGCTGGTGATCAACCTGGGCGGAGGTGTTGTCGGCGATATGGGCGGTTTCAGCGCTGCCACCTACAAGCGCGGGATCGATTTCATTCAGATTCCCACGACGCTGCTGGCGCAGGTCGATGCCAGCGTAGGCGGCAAACTGGGAGTTGACTTTCACGGATTTAAAAACCATATTGGGGTCTTCAAACTGCCGGAATCCGTATTGATCGATACGGCTTTTCTGCAGACACTGCCCGAACGCGAACTCCGCTCGGGGTTTGCCGAAGTCATCAAGCATTGCCTGATTGCCGATGCTGCCAAGTGGGACGCGGTTCGCCGCCGTGACCTGGCGGATCAGGATTGGAATGACCTGGTAAATCACTCGGTAGCCGTCAAGCAGCGGATCGTGGAGCAGGACCCAACCGAAAAAGGCCTGCGGAAGATTCTCAACTTCGGCCATACGCTGGGCCACGCCCTGGAAACCCATTTCCTGGCGAATCCGCAGCGCCGGCTGCTGCACGGGGAGGCCATTGCGGCGGGGATGGTAATGGAGGCTTACCTTGCCTACCGGAAAAAAATGATTACGGCGAATCTGCTGGAGCAGGTCGAGGAGTATATATTCTCGGTTTTCGGCCGGGCCTCACTGGCCGAATCCGATTTCGATCCGATTATTGCCCTCACCCGGCAGGATAAAAAGAACCGGAACGGGGAAGTACGCATGGCGCTGCTCGACGGGCCCGGGAGCTGTGCCTTCGACGTGGCCGTATCGGCGGCGGAGATGCGCAAAGCCCTGGAGTATTACCGCGCCTGAACGGCCGAGGCAGAGTGCGCGGATTTTCAAGAGAATCAGGAAATTGATTCGTAAACAATAGGTGACAATTTGGGTTTGTCCTTACAGTTCAGCGCTTTCTTAATATCTGGTAAAATCTCGTACTCTATGAAACAAGTTCTTGGCGTTCTGGTGGTGCTGGCGGTAGTTTCGCTGGCAGGTTGCATGCCCGGCAAGCTGTTTGTCGAACACGACTACAGTTACGAAGGGCAATTTAAAGATTACGAAACGTTTAATTTTCTGGAATGTGAGTTCGTAGACTCTACCCTCCTTGGCTCCGATATTCAGGATGCCATCCGCCACCAGATGGAGGCCCGCGGGTATCAGGTTTCCAACCGTAGTCCGAATCTGCTGATTTCCTACAACATCTTCCGGAACGATCTCCGCTTCCGGGGCTATCAGCAGCCTGTCATCAAAGATTGGGTCGTAGCGGAAGACGCTGACGCAACCTATAAGCGCATTGATTATAACCTGGATGAAGGTACGCTCATGATCTCCCTCATCGACGCCGATACCTACCAGGTCATCTGGAAAGGCTACGCCTCCCGCGTAACCCGCCATCCAAATTATAAGAATAATTACTTCAAAGGGATCGTCCGGTCGATCTTTGACCAGTATCCGCTCCTCGCTACCGCGAGAAAGTAATTAAAAGTGAAAAGTTAAAAATGAAAAGTAAGCTCCGCCAGATAGTCAACAACCCGGCGGAGCTTACTTTTCATTTTTAACTTTTCACTTTTAACTCCCCTGGGTTAGCTCCCGAAATACCCCCTCCAGACTACTTTCCTGCTGCTTCAGCCCCACGAGGGTGAGCTGGCGATCGGCGGCGAGGCGAAAAATGGCCGCCCGGAGGTCGGTTTTGCCGTCGGCGGTCAGGCGATACCGGCCCGCCCCCAGCGCTTCCGTACGCTGCACCCCCGGCAGGGTGGTCAATAGCTCCGGCTGCGGTAAATCCGTTTCGAATTCGGCCACGATGGTTACCGAGCCTGCCGAGGCCTGGCGCAGCGCCTCTAGTGGGCCGTCGGCGACGATCTTTCCGCGGTTGATGATAATCACCCGGTCACAGATGGCTTCCACCTCCTGCAGGATATGGGTTGAAAACAGCACCGTCTTGTCGCGGCCGGCGTCTTTGATGACCTGCCGGATTTCGGCCAGCTGATTCGGGTCGAGTCCGGTGGTCGGTTCATCCAGGATCAGCACCGGCGGGTTATGCAGAAGCGCCTGGGCCAGACCCACGCGCTGCCGGTACCCTTTCGACAACTGCCCGATCTTTTTGGACTGTTCCCGCTCCAGGCCAACCCGTTCGATGATTTCCGCCACGCTGCTCTTCAGCTCCCGGCCACCCAGGCCGTGCAGGGACCCGGCAAAGTGAATAAACTCCCGGACATACATGTCCAGATACAACGGATTGTGCTCCGGCAGGTAACCGATGCTCCGCCGCACGGCCAGGGATTGGGCCCGGACGTCGAAGCCGTTCACCTCAATGGTCCCTTCGCTGGGCGCCAGATAACCGGTGGCAATTTTCATGGTCGTTGACTTACCGGCCCCGTTCGGGCCCAGGAAGCCGACGACTTCGCCGGGCTGGACGCTGAAGGAGATACCGTCGACGGCCCGCTGGGGCGTCTGCCCCGCACGGTTGTAGAGTTTGACCAGGTTATGGACGCGAATGGACATGGTTCATCAGGAAACGCGTTCAAAGTTGAAAACTATTTCTATTTTTAGCATCACAATTCAAGCCAGTAGCCTGAAATAAGGCTGAGGGCTGAAGGCTGTAAAGGCTCTCCTGCCGGCAGCGGGTCCAAACGGAATCGCTCCCGCAACCTTTCACCGAGTTAAGGGTCCCAGGCGGACCCCTCAGCCTCCAGCCTTACAGCCTCCAGCCGCTACGGCGGTCCGACTTCCAGCCCCCGTTTATGACCGATTCTGTTTTCCGTAAAAAATCCGTCACCCAGGCCCTGGGTGATGCTGAAAAAGGTGAATCCAAAAATTTGCAGAAAGTCCTCGGTGTCCGGGATCTGACATCCTTCGGCATTGCTGCCATCATCGGGGCGGGCATTTTCAGTACCATCGGCCGGGCCAGTGCCGACGGTGGACCGGCCGTCTCGCTGCTGTTTGTCTTTACCGCCATCGCCTGCGTCTTTACCGCCCTTAGCTACGCCCAGTTCGCCTCGACGGTGCCAGTCAGCGGCAGTGCCTACACCTACGCCTATGTCTCCTTTGGGGAGATATTCGCCTGGATCATCGGCTGGGCGCTGATCCTGGAGTATGCCGTCAGCAACATGGTTGTGGCGATTTCCTGGTCGGAATACTTTACCTCCATGCTGTCCGGCTTCGGCATTACCTTTCCCGCATACTGGGCGACCGACTACGGCTCGGCGGCGGCGGCCTACCGCGAGGTGCAGACCGTGCTGGAGGAAGGCCGGGATGTGGCCGCCGTGCCGGAAGTGACCCGCCTGCTGGCCCAGGCCTACGAACAGGCGCCGACTCTGGGCAGCCTGCGTCTGATTGCCGATCTGCCCGCCGGACTCATAACGGTATTGATCACCGCCCTGGTGTACATCGGAATTAAAGAATCCCGGACGGCCAGTAACATCCTGGTCGTCCTGAAACTGGCTGTCATCGGCCTGGTGATTGGCGCGGGCGCATTTTTTGTAAAACCCGAAAACTGGTCGCCATTTGCTCCCAACGGAACGGCCGGGGTATTGAGCGGGGTCGCTTCCGTCTTCTTCGCCTTTATCGGTTTTGATTCCATTTCCACCACGGCCGAAGAATGTCGAAATCCCCAGCGCGATCTGCCGCGGGCGATGCTGTACTGCCTCGTCATCTGTACGGTGCTGTACGTGCTGATTACGCTGGTACTGACGGGAATGGTCAACTACAAGGAACTGGGCGTGGATGATCCTCTGGCCTATGTGTTTCAGAAGGTAGGGATGGATTCCATTGCGGGCATTATCTCCGTTAGCGCCGTTATTGCCATTACCAGCGCCCTGCTGGTCTACCAGCTGGGCCAGCCGCGGATCTGGATGACCATGAGCCGCGACGGCCTGCTCTGGCCCCGGTTCTCCCGCATTCACCCGCGCTACCACACGCCTTCATTTGCCACCTTCGTCACGGGCGCACTGGTCGCCATTCCCTCATTATTCCTGGATATGCAGTTTTTCATCGACCTTACGAGCGTGGGCACCTTCTTCGCCTTTATCCTCGTCTGCGGTGGTATTCTATTCCTGGATGCCAAGGGCATTTCGAAGCACTCCAAGTTTCGGGTACCGTACGTGAACGGCAAGTTCATCGTCGGCGTGGCTTTCCTGATCGTGCTCGCCTGGACGCTCCGGTCCGGTTATTTTGTGCCCAATATCGAAGCCAAGCCGCTGCTGGCTGTCTTCTGGCTGACCTGGGCGGTGCTGTCGGTGCTGAGCTTCCGCTACAACTTCTCGTTGCTGCCGGTCCTCGGCATCCTGACCAACCTGTACCTGATGACCGAACTGGGCGTTAGCAACTGGCTGATTTTCCTGATTTGGCTGGCGATCGGCCTGGTAATCTACTTCTCCTACGGTTACCGGAAAAGTAAGCTCAAAGCGCTCCAAACCGCTTAAAATTAAAGGGGACCGGCCAGGTCCCCTTTAATTTTTCTTCTCCCTCGTAATATACTGGGAAGCGCCCGTGCCGCGGCGCGTCTGCATGTGCTGGAGGCGCCGGGCTTCATCCTGGGACATCAGTTGCAGCGCCGAATACTCCGTCTTGCCGGTAATCATCGGAAAACCCGCCACCCGCGAAACGCCTGAACAACGGACGCAGGTTTTGGTATGGGGAACGGCCTTCAAACGGGCCTCCGGAATCTCGTTACCACATCGTACACAATACATGGCTGTCAGGTTGGTGTGTCGAATGGATAACAGTCTGTGCGGGGAATGAGTGCCTGAAATTCAAAGAATTATAGGCAATAAACCGCTGTTATTCAGTGTGTTATAAAAAAATTTTGACTGCCTGCCGCCCTGGTTTATCGGTTAATTGGGTACCTCCTCGGCGCAGCCAACACCTATTTCCGAAAGACAAGAATATGCTGCTGCGGCAGTACGGTCAGCGTTTTTTCCAGCCGTAAGCCCACCGCCTTCATCTCCCGGCTCGCCTGGGCGACGCTCATTTTGTGCAGTTCCTTGATCATTACCTGCGGGTCGTCGGCCCGGTATTCGACCAGGACCACGCGGCCGCCCGGGCGGAGCGCTTTCCTGATCTGCTCCATCATTTCCCGCGGATGCGAAAACTCGTGGTAGGCGTCGACCATCAGGGCCAGATCCACGCTATTGGCTGGTAATTTTGGATCGGAAATCGTGCCCAAGATCGCCTGGACGTTGGGGGCTTTGTTCCGTCGTTTGTTGGCTTCCAGATAATCGATCATCTCCTGCTGGATATCCACGGCCAGCACCTTGCCCTGCGGTACCAGCCGGGCCAGGCGAAAGCTGAAATAACCCGTCCCGGCCCCAATGTCGGCAACAACGTCGGTAGGGCGGAGGTCCAGTACGTCCAGAAGGCGGTCGGTGCGTTCTTCCTGTTCCCGCTGCGGGCGCTCTAGCCAGCCCGCGCCGAGATGGCCCATGACCTGCGCAATTTCCCGGCCCAGGTAGACTTTTCCGATGCCATCGCGGCTGGCCGGGCGGTATTGGTAGATGGAATCCTGTTGTGCCTGACTGGTTTGCTGAGAAGGAGCGGTGTTGCAGGCAAAGCCGGAGAAAACAAACCCCAGGCAGACGAGAAGCGGGAGCGAACGCATGATCAAATAGGCTTTAAAAGCAAAACCACCCGGGGGGATTTGTGTTTATACCCCAGGTGGTTTGACCTAACTGAATCATATGAACTTTATCCTGCACCTACTCATCGACGCCGCCGTCATCTTCGGCCTGGCGTACCTGATGCCCCAGATCGATGTCCGAAGCTTCGGCACAGCCTTGTTCGTGGCCTTTCTGCTGGCCCTGCTCAACTTTCTGGTCGGCTGGATCTTCCGGTTCCCGCTCAATCTGTTTACCTTCTTCCTGCTGACCGGACTGGTGCGGCTAATCGTAACAGCGCTGATTCTGAAGCTGATCGACAAAATGCTGACCAGCTTCCGAATCGACGGCTTCTGGCCCGCCCTGCTGATCGCGCTGGCAATAGCGGTCGTGGGCGCCTTTATCGACAGTTCTCTGGCCCCGGCGCCGGCGATGGTGGATGCGGGGTATGCAGTATAAAAAAAGTCGTCAGTCCCCAGTCATCAGTCGGTCAGTCGTGGGCTCTGCCGATTAAGTTACAAGCGGGCAAAGCGGACGATTGAAAGACTGATGAATGGGGACTGACGACTGACGACTTTCCTTAGTCACTCCGGCGGCTGGCACCCATCAGGATGCTCACGTAATAGAGCAGCGTGGCCAGGGAGCCGATAGCGGCAACTACGTAGGTCAGCGCAGCCCACTTGAGGGCGTTTTTGGCGTAGCCGTACTCCCGCTGGTTCACCACGCCCCGCTCCTGAATCCAGGCCAGCGCCCGGCGGCTGGCGTCGAACTCAACCGGCAGGGTGACGAAGCTGAAGAGCGTCGTGAGGGCGAACAGCGCCACACCGATTGTCAGGGGCAGCAGCGTCGTGTTGATCAGGAGGATACCCCCCAGGATCACCCACTGCATATACTGGGAAGAAATCGTCAGGAACGGTACCATGGCCGAGCGGAACCGCAGCGGGCCGTAGGCTGTCGCGTGCTGCACGGCATGACCACATTCGTGGGCTGCCACCGCCGCCGCCGCTACCGAGCGACCGTAGAACACGTCGGCACTCAGGTTGACCGTTTTATCCTGGGGATTGTAATGATCGGTCAGCATGCCCTCCACGGACAGCACCCGCACATCGTGAATCCCGTTTTCCTGCAACATTTTCTGGGCGATTTCCGCTCCGCTAAGGCCGTTGCTAAGCCCAATCTGCGAATACTCGTTAAACTTGCTGCGAAGCCGCCAGCTGACCAGCATGCTGACGACCATCACAAGTATACCAATCAAATAGGCACCAGCCATAGTCAAATCGTTCGGTTTATGGTTTACTCAAGGGACTGTGATCAGATCACTACCGCTAAATAAACAAAATAAGCGGGTTCTTGGGTTCATAAATGATCCGATTCTACAGCCAGCGGTCCCGGTTTGCGGCCGTCGGTCAGTCGGTACCGCCGTAGGCCTTGCGGATTTTTTCGATCAGCGCGGTAGTTGAATAACCCTTCACCAGCGGGACTGTTTTGACTTCCCCGCCGCGGGCCAGGACAAAATCGGCCCCGACGATCGTCTCCACCGTATAGTCATCCCCTTTGACGAGAATATCGGGCTGGATGGCTTCAATTAGCTCTTTCGGCGTAGGTTCATCAAAGAGCGTTACGGCGTCCACAAACTGCAGCGCCGCCATCAGCCGAGCACGGGCCTGTTCGTTCACAACGGGCCTCAGAGGGCCCTTCAGGCGGCTGACAGAGGCATCGGTATTCAGCCCCAGGACCAGCTTGTCGCCCAAAGCCTGCGCTTTTTCGAGGTAATCAATGTGGCCCAGGTGCAGGATATCGAAACAGCCGTTTGTAAACACGATGCGGTGCCCTTCCTCGCGCCACTGCTCGGCCTGCTGCACGGCCGCTTCACGGGAAAAGATCTTGGATTCGGTCATGCCAAGCAAAGGACTAGGTGTGAATTAGTTTAGGGTTTATTGTTTAGGGCTTATTGTTTGTTCTGGTAATCAGAGGGATACGCTGTATTTCTAGCCATAAGCTCTAAACTATAAACCCTAAACCCTAAACTTTAAACTTTTATGCCCCGGTGACGGGTTCCTTAGTCCGTACGGGTTCGTCAGTATTCTTCTGACCCCGGAACAGCAGCACGATCAGGAAGCTCAGGCCGCCCAGGAGGAGCGTGACCAGCGTTTGTACCGCGTGCATGAAGGTGGCCAGTACGATGCCGTCCTGCTGGGTCAGGCCGTAGAGGACCAGCGCGTTACCAACCAGCAGGTGGAAGGGGCCAATCCCGCCCTGAACGGGTGCCGCCATGCCGATGCCACCCATAATCAGGATGGTCAGGCCGGCCAGCAGGCTCAGGTTCGCCGTCTGCGGCATGGAGTAAAACAGGACGTACGACATGAAATAGTACATCGTCCAGATCAGGACCGTGTGGAAGACAAAGGCGCCTGGATCCCGCAGTTTCCGGACGCTCAGCAGGCCTTCGAGCAGTCCGCCCAGGAAGCCAGCAATTTTCTGGTAGAGCGGTTTCTGCTGCAGCTGGCTGCGATACCGGCGGAAGAGGAACCAGGCCAGGACCAGTCCACCGAGCAGGACCCCGCCCAGCATGACCAGTAGCCCAGTATTATCCTTCAGGCCGGGAAGGTTCAGCTTGGACGAAAAGAAGTCCAGAAAGAAAGCGCTGAGCCGGTTGAATTCCAGAATGAAGGTAGCGCCGATCAGCATCAGCAGGATGAGCACGTCGAACACCCGTTCGGCCACGACGGTTCCGAAGCTGACGTTGACGGGAACGCCCTCGAGGCGGTTCAGGGTGCCGCAGCGCGTTACTTCGCCCATACGCGGAATGATCAGGTTGGCAAAGTAGCCCGTCAGGACGGCAAGTGTCGTGTTTGCAACGGCCGGGCGGTGCCCCACGACCGGTTCCATCAGCAGGCTCCAGCGGTAGGCCCGGCTCCAGTGAGCTACCACCGTCAGCAGGCCCGAAACAACGATCCAGCGGTAGTCGGCCTGCCGGAAGGCGTTGAACATGGCGCCCAGATCAATGTCCTTGAAAACGAACCAGAGCAGGCCGCCGGCGATTCCCAGCGATAGGCTGTACTTGATGAAATTCTTGAGTGTCATTGAGCAAACCGTTAACGGCGGTACAGCAATAATGCTATGGCGTACGGAGCCAGTTTGGTGCCAAAATAACCGAATCCTGGCTTAAGCCGATAAAATATCGTGCTATCGGACCAGGTGGTTGTTTTCGTCCGGGAAGACAATGGTCGGTTTAAAGGCACGGGCTTCCTGCTGGTCCATCATGCCGTAGGCGATGATGATGACCACGTCGCCCACCTGGGCACGCCGGGCGGCCGCCCCATTGAGGCAAATAATGCCCGAGCCCCGTTCCCCGCGGATGACGTAGGTGATCAGTCGCTCTCCGTTGTTGTTATTGACGATATGCACCTGCTCGTTTTCCATCAGCCCGGCGGCATCCATCAGGTCTTCGTCGATGGTAATGCTGCCGACGTAATTCAACTCGGCCTGCGTCACCCGGACCCGGTGGATCTTCGATTTCATCACAGTGATCAACATGGTGGTCTCTATTCGTTTTCTGCACCCAAAAAGCGCGCAAAGCTAGTGATTTCGCGCCTGGCGAGCTAGTCGGAGGGAAAACGTTGGGGGACGGAAAGAAGTTGCAGGGGAAAAAGTGGACCGTCCTTCAGCCTTAAAACACCAAATTATCAATCAGCCGCACCTTACCCAGCCCGGCGGCGATACAGATGGCGGTCATGCCGGGTGCCTGAACCTGGGGGACGGGCTGGAGGGTGTCGGCATTGGCGATCTCGATGTACTCCAGCTGAAAGGCGGGCCGGGTGGCCAGAAACTGGTGGACGGCGGCTTTGGCGGCCTCGACGGGCTGCTCCTCGAGGAGCAGCTGTTCGGCCAGCCGCAGGGCTTCGTGGAGGGCCGGAGCCTGGGCGCGCTCTTCGGGCGTCAGCAGGCGATTCCGGGATGACAGGGCCAGGCCGTCGGCTTCGCGCAGGGTCGGGCAGCGGACCAGCTCGAGCGGAAAGCTCAGGTCGCGGATGAGCCGTTTGACGACGGCTACCTGCTGGAGGTCTTTCTGGCCAAAATAGGCCCGGTCGGGCTGCACCTGATTGAACAGCTTGGCCACGATCAGCCCGACGCCGTTGAAGTGCCCCGGCCTAAAGGCGCCCTCCATGACCAGTTCCAGCTCCCCGAAATGCAGCCGCAACTGGGGCTGGTCGAGGTACATTTCCGCTACCGCCGGCGCAAAAACGAGATCACAGCCCTCCGCTTCCAGCATTGCCAGGTCGGCTTCCAGCGTCCGCGGGTACCGTGCCAGGTCATCGGGATTGTTGAATTGCGTCGGGTTGACGAAGATGCTGCAGACGGTGCGGTCGTTCTGGGCGCGGGCGATCCGCAGCAGCGACAGATGGCCCTCGTGCAGGGCGCCCATGGTCGGGACGAAGCCGACGGTCTGGTCCTGTCGACGGTAGGCGGCCAGGTGCTGGCGGAGCTCGGTTTGGGTGATGGCGGTGATCATGGTAGCGGTTGGCTTTTTCGGTGGCAAAGTGCCTGAGTTACAAAGCCAGCCGGGAATTGCCCGCTGCCCGGATTGGGTAAGGACCCCAATCACGTTGTAACTTTGCGCCTCTGGTCTTCCGCAAAGCAAGCCGCAAGTATACGCACAGCATGATTTATGACGCAAATTCTATTGAAATACGAGATTTTTTTATATAATTTTGCAAGTTTTTTCGGCTATCCGTGATGAGCGGATGCGATCCACTCAAGCCCCCGCATAAACATGAGCAAACTTCGGATTCTCTACGTTGCCAGCGAAATCAATCCCTTCCTCCAAACCTCAGACGTAGCCGAATTTGTCCGGAAACTCCCGCAGGCGATGCAGGAGCGTGGTATGGAAATCCGCATTCTGGTACCCCGCTTCGGCCTAATCAACGAGCGCAAAAACCGACTCCACGAAGTGGTCCGTCTGTCCTGGATCAACATCACCGTGGGCGACGAAGAAAAGCCGCTGGTCATTAAGGTCGCTTCGATCCCTAATGCCAAGCTGCAGGTGTATTTTATCGATAACGAAGACTATTTCCAGCGGAAGCACGTTTTCTTTGACAAAGAGAACCGGTTCTACGAAGACAACGACGAGCGGGCCATCTTCTTCTGTAAAGGGGTACTCGAAACGGTCAAGAAACTGGGCTGGTCGCCGGATATCGTGCATTGCAACGACTGGATGACGGCGCTGATTCCCCTCTACCTGAAGACGACTTACAAGAACGATCCGATGTTCAAGGATGCCAAGTCGATCTTTTCCGTCTACAACAAAGCCTTTTCGTACCGGTTCGACAGCAATCTGGTGGAAAAAGCCAAAGCGATGGATGTGGAGGATGCGATGCTGGCTCACCTGCGATCGGCGGATTTTGAGGGCTTCATCCGGATGGGGTGTGCCTATGCCGACGTTGTCGTGAAGGCCGACGAAGCCTTCAGCGAAAGCTTAAACCACATTCTGAATGATCTGCCCGAGAAAAAAATTGAACTCACCGAAGAAGACGAGCATGTTGCGGAACGCTACTTTAATCTTTACACGGAACTGGCGGGTTAGTCTGAGCCTGAAAGGGCTGAGCCTGCTGGTGGGTGTGCTGGCGTTCCTGGCGGCCTGCGAAGAACCCAAGGACATTGGCTTATCCCCGACGACGCCCGTCGGGGTTCTTTATACGGATACGCTGACGATCGGCCGCTCGACCATCCTGCTTGATTCGGTCCGGACCGACCGCACGAGCCGGCTGCTGGTGGGCCGCTACAGCGACCCGACTTTCGGTTCCGTCACGGCCCGCGCCTTTGCGCAGGTGTCGCTGCGGGGTACTTCCTTCAAACTGGAGCCCAATTATGTCTACGATTCGCTCCGGCTGGTGCTGTCGTTCCGGTACGTAATCGGGGATACGCTCAGGACGCAGGAGGTGTTTGTCCACCGGCTAACCGAGGATCTCGATTCAACCAAACGCTATACCAACACCAACTCGGCCGCTTTTTCGGCCGAACCGCTGGCGGCGATCACCTACCGACCCTCGAGCCTGACCACCACGGAGATCGTCGTGAAACTGCCGGATGCCCTCGGGCAGGAGCTGGCTACGCTGGCCCGGGGCAATGGCGTCTCCCAGGCTGATTTTCGGAAGACTATAAAAGGGATCGCGCTGGTGCCGGGCCGCAACAACACGGCCGTTCTGGGCTTCGGGACGCTCGCCAGCTCGACCGTCTCCGACGTGGTCTACAACGCCCGGGTCGAGATGTACGTCCACGAGGAAGGAAAGACCCAGCAGCTCTACCGCGATTTCCCCATCACCACCTCGGCTTCCGCCTTTAGCGAGGTTCGGGCCGACCGCGCGGGGACACCCCTGACGGGACTCAGCCTCAACCGCCCGCTTCCGCCTACGTCCGCAGGTGGGGAAACGTATATTCAGGGCGGTACTGGCGTGACCACCAAGCTGACCTTCCCAACCCTGGAAAGCCTGCGCCGGCAGGGGCGAGTAGCCATTAACCGGGCGGAACTGACCATTACCCCCAAAAGCAACGTGCCCGGTGGACAGCTGCCGGCCTTCCTGGTACTGGGCGAAGTGGATGGCAACAACCGCCTGACATACCGCACGGCAGCCGGCGTCCGCATTCCCTATCTGGTGCAGAGTGAAGCAGCCACCTTTATTCAGGGTACCTCGGCTTTTGAAGCACCGCAGATTGCATTCTATAATTCCCGGACCCGTTCGTACACCTTTCAGTTCAGTACTTACCTCCAGGCGGTCCTGACCGGTTTCCGGCCCAATGGTGGGCTGGTCGTGCTGCCCTTTTCGACGAGCTCGGCGACGGGCTCCCAGGCGCTGACCTACATGCACAACCAGCTTAACAGCCTGGTACTGACGAACAGCAGCGTTAAAATGGTGGTGTTCTACACCCAGACTCCGTAAGATAATTTTGCCAGGAATCTCTGGTAGAAAAGCCAGCCCAATGCGGCTGGCTTTTTCTTTTCAGTACTTTTGTTCAGCTAACCGCGTTCGTTTTTCTGTTCCTTATCCCTACCCAGCCGTTTTCCGCTGCCTTGCTTCCTCTGGTAGCAGTTCTTCTTCTGTTAGTATAATCATCCGTATAGATCGTAAACGCCCATGTGTGGAATCGTCGCTTATGTAGGTTATCGGCAGGCCGCTCCGCTGATCATTAAAGGACTCAAACGCCTCGAATACCGCGGCTACGACAGTGCCGGCATCGCCCTCTTGAACGGCAACGGCCTGGAAATTCATAAGAAAAAAGGAAAAGTAACCGACCTCGAACACGAGATCCGTAATAAAGAGCTCCACGCCACCATCGGCGTAGGCCATACCCGCTGGGCCACCCACGGCGAACCCAGCGACCGCAACTCCCACCCTCACTACTCCCACGACCGCAAGCTGGCCATCATCCACAACGGCATCATCGAGAACTACGCCGCCCTCAAGCAGCGCCTGCTGCAGAAAGGCCACGAGTTCCGATCTGATACCGATTCGGAAGTGCTCATCCAGTTTATCGAAAACATCCGCCGAGAAACCGGATCTACCCTGGAAGAGGCCGTCCGCCTGGCCCTCAATGAAGTGGTGGGCGCCTACGCCATCGTCATCATCGACGAAGACAACCCCACTCAGCTTATCGCCGCCCGCAAGGGCAGCCCCCTGGTGATCGGCGTGGGCGAAAAGGAGTTCTTCTTTGCCTCCGACGCCACGCCCATCATCGAATACACCAAGGACGTGGTCTACCTCAACGACTACGAGATCGCCGTCGTCCGCCAGGGCGAACTCCGGGTGATGACCCTGGATAACACCCAGACCACCCCCTACATCCAGAAAGTGGAGCTGGAGCTGGAAGCCATCGAGAAAGGCGGCTTTGATCACTTCATGCTCAAGGAGATCTTCGAGCAGCCCCGCTCGATTGCCGACAGCATGCGGGGCCGGGTGAAGGCCGACGAAGGACACCTGCAGCTGGGCGGGCTCAGGGATTACCTGGGCAAGCTGGCCGCCTCGGAGCGGATCGTGATCGTGGGCTGTGGCACGAGCTGGCATGCCGGGCTGGTAGCCGAGTACATCTTCGAAGAGCTGGCCCGCATCCCCGTCGAGGTGGAGTACGCCTCCGAGTTCCGCTACCGCAATCCCATCATCAAGGAAGGCGATATCGTCATCGCCATCTCCCAGTCGGGGGAGACAGCCGACACCCTGGCGGCCATCGAACTGGCCAAGGCCAAGGGTGCTACCATCTTCGGGGTCTGTAACGTGGTGGGTTCCTCCATCGCCCGGGCCACCCACGCGGGGGCTTATACCCATGCCGGTCCGGAGATCGGGGTAGCTTCTACCAAGGCCTTTACCGCCCAGGTCACGGTGCTGACGCTGATGGCCCTGGCGGCAGCCCACCGCAAAGGCACCATCTCCGAGACCTTGTTTCGCCAGCTGCTGGTGGAGCTGGAGGCTATTCCGGCCAAGGTGGAGCGGGTGCTGGAAAGCGCCGAGCGGATCAAGGAGATTGCCTACATCTTTACCTACGCCCGTAACTTCATCTACCTGGGGCGGGGTTTGAACTTCCCCGTAGCGCTGGAAGGGGCTCTGAAGCTGAAGGAGATCTCCTGCATCCACGCCGAAGGCTACCCGGCCGCTGAGATGAAGCACGGGCCCATCGCGCTCATCGACGAGGACATGCCGGTGGTGGTCATCGCTGCCAAGGACAGCTCTTATGAGAAGGTAGTGTCCAACATTCAGGAGGTGAAGGCCCGCAAGGGGCGGGTGATCGCGGTAGCTACGGAGGGCGATACGCTGCTGCCGGGGATGGTGGACTTTGTCATTGAGATTCCCAAGGTGCACGAGATGCTTATGCCGCTGATTTCGGTGCTGCCGCTGCAGCTCTTGTCGTACTACATCGCCGTGATGCGGGGCCGCAACGTGGACCAGCCACGGAACCTGGCTAAGTCCGTAACGGTGGAATAGCCGTTTTTGGCTGAACAATTTTTCAAAGGTCTGCAGGGCGTTCGGAAGCCTTGCAGACCTTTTTGTTGGCGACGGATGAAGATTTTTCGATTTTTCGGGCGACTCAGGCAACCCCTTTCGCCCATTCCGCATTTCTGTCAATAGAAACGCACGTATGGACCCAACCCTCATCGAGCAATGCCAGCGCGGCAATGCTTTTGCACAGAAGCGGCTTTTTGACCGGTACGCGAACCGCTTTTACCGGGTCTGTCTGCGGTATGTGCGGAACGAGCAGGAAGCCGAGGAAGTGCTGATGAACGGCTTTCTGAAAATCTTTCGGTCCATTCACGATTTTGAGTACCGGGACGAAAATGGGTTGGAGGCCTGGTTACGACGCATCATCGTCAACGAAGCCCTGCAACATCTGCGCGCTCACCGGAGCCTGCCGACGATGCATGCCGACGAAGCCCTGGCTAGTGAACCGGATCCGCTGCCTTTACCTGATACGGGCCTGGATGCGGATCGCATAACGGCGCTCATTGCGCAGTTGCCGCCGGGTTATCGGACCGTATTCAATCTGTATGTCGTGGAGGGCTACAGCCACCGGGAAATCGGGGAGCAGTTACGGATCACGGAGAATACATCCAAGTCGCAGCTGAGCAAAGCCAGGGCTTTATTACAGGAACTGTTAGTCAAAAACGGATATGAAGCCGAACGCCGACGAACCTATTGACCAGTTAGTCCGGGACGCACTCGGCAAAGGCGCCGACCGTCCGCTGCCTTCGTTTAACCCGGAGCAAACCTGGGCGCGGCTGAACCTGGAACTCCAGCCGCAAAAGCGCCGGTGGCGTCCGGCGGTCTGGTGGTGGGCGGCCAGCCTGACCGGCCTGCTGCTCCTGTTCGGAGCAGCCTGGTACCGGCAAACGGCCAATTCGGAATTATCTGACCAGGTAAAAGGGCAGAACGACGAGCGTCTTTCCCACCAATCAGAACCAGAAGTCAGACAGCCCATTTTGCCGATAAAGCCAGAAAGCGCACAGAAAAAGAATCCGGAAAAGATCGTGCGCCATACGCCCGTTACGGTCGAAAGGCCTGTGATTATCCTGGCAGAGGAGCCAGAACGGGTCGATAGCCTGATTGCCCAGGTGCCGAAGCCCCTGGAGCAGCGCGTGAGCGAGCCGGAAAGCCCCGCAGCGGTAGCGTCCAGTCCCGTGAAGCCCCGGTTTCAGGTCATGCACATCAATGAGTACCAGGCCGAAGAAGATGCCCAGCCGAGGCTTTACCGGACGCAAAACCTGGTTCGCTTAGGCGCAGCGGAGCCGCCGTCGGAAACAGCACCGGCACCTCCGTCCATGAAGATTGTCTTGCCCCAACGTCATAAATCCAACTAATCCAAATGAAATACTCCGTCTTGACGGCCTTACTCCTGGTGAGTCTGGCATGGAATGCTGTTGCCCAAAAAGATCCATCCCATATCCGGTCGAATCGGCACAATAAGGACGGTTTTCCGGGGCGCAGCCATATTGAAGTGGACCTGGGCCAGCGGAATACCCTGCTGATCGGCTTTGACACCTACGCCCAGGTACGTGCCCGCCGAAACATCGATTCGGTACTCCGGCTGTTTCTGACCGATTACCGGAAAGTCGCGGATCAGAACGAAGCGGGTACCCGGGCGGTCCATGCCTTTTTCCGACTGGCCGAATCGGATCGGGCGCTGGATCTGCGCTTCTATCCGCAACCGACCGCATCGTTTCGGTTGAGCGATAGCAGCGACCCGGTGTTGCTGAAGACCCAGCAGGACACCCTCCATGTCGTGTGGCGGACTCCCGAAACGGCCGTCAATGCCCCGGCTCAGGCGTACGATTTTCACGTGTATCTCTTCCTGAATAAGCTCGCTGATGTGGAACGACTCACCCGGGAGGGCGTCAACGCCCGGCTGATGAAGGCGCTGGAGGCTGTGGAGCAGTATAAAGCACACGACCTGACGAGCCCCAAAATGGCTTTCGATCTGGTTCAACCGGCCGGCAAAGCCCCCGAATTTATCAACCCCGGATCGGCCCGGAGCCCGTCGCTGATTATTTCCCCGAGCCTCGGTGTAGGTTTGGTGCGCAACCAGTGGGTTCCTTCGGCGGCGCTGGATTTACAGTTTGTACCGAGCCGGCAGCGCAATGTGGCGTATACGGTAGGTTATCTTTCGAATTTCTTTTTTCAGCCGACAACCGACGGCGGCCACAGCAGCTTCCGGAATGATTTTATCAATGTGGGCGTAACCTTTTACCGGAATGATCTTGGCAACGGCAGGTCGTCGTTCAGTCGCGTTTTGGCTGGATTTTCCGTTGGCATGCCGGTCTACCGCCGGGGCAGCTATTTTGACCGGAATACCATTCGGCTCAGCGGAACGGTATTCCACCAGGGACTCATCAAAATCCAGCCGGAGATTTACATGAAAGGTGCGTTCCGGAACGTGTATCCGGGTGTACGGCTCACGGTGGGGCTTTGAGCCATCCTGCCGGAGTTACAACAGACTAACCCCCGGGCATTCTGGCCAAGTCAGTGACGACAGAATCATTTACCGTTTACGAAATAGTTTAACCGCTGGCCGTTTCCAAGTCGGGAGAATGGTACATTGCGCTCAAACTAATGTTAATGTTTTCATTAGTTTGAGCGCATTTGTTCCTAATTCCCCGCTATGAGAATAGTTATCCTCGTTCTTTTTTGCCTAATGACCCGGTCATTAATGGCCCAGGAGCGATTTGAAGCAGCCAGGCTGGTGCAGGCCAACGGCGATACAATCAGCGGCTACCTGTCCAATCTGGCCTCCTACAACGAAATCAAGTTTAAAACGGATCTGAATCGCCCGGCCCGGGTGATCAAGGCCGGAACCGTTCGGGGCTACCTGGCCGGGCCTTCCCTGGTTCGTAGTAGGCGCGTTCCGGTAACCCTCTACCGTACCGTTACCATTACCAACGGTCGTGGGGCACCGGAAATTCTGGAAGTACTCACTCAGAACGTCGACACGGTCAACGCCTTTCTGGAAGCGGTTGTCGAGGGGCCGATTACCTTTTACCGGATGATTTACGAAGGGGGCGAGGTCTACCGTTACCTGGAAAAGGAAGGTCGTCTTCGGGAGTTTCCCCGCAATTATTGCCTCTACAAACTGGATCCATTTTCGGAAGATATGCTTCGGCGGAAGCCCATCTACGAGGTCAACGTCATTTCGGCGACCTACATCCAGACGCTGGCGTACATGGATACGCTGCGGGCGGTGCTGCAGGACGATCAATACATACAGTCTTTGGAACCGATTCCCTACAAGGAAAAGGCCATTATCGACCAGATCGTTGCCTATAACAAAGCTCGGGGCTTGTCCAACGGCGGACTTCGGGAGCGGGGTCGGCGTAAAGCTTCTTACGGACTTATGATTGGCTCTCTGGCCGTACAGCAGGATGAAGTGCTGAACCTGAACGAAATCAGTAATCAGCGCCTCCTCGGGTTTATGGTCCTGCTGCCGACCGGACAAAGCCGCAATAAATTCTTCAAACTAGGTGTCGACTATGCGGCGTATCGATCGTCGGAAGGCCGCCGGTCCATGCTGGCTTTCACAGGTGGCCTTCGGTACGCCAGCCTGAATGGGGCGGTACGGCCGTACGCGGGCTTTGGGATCAGCGTCGTCCGCCAGCGCTACAATGAGTTGTCCTGGAATTCCTGGCTGATTGGTTCGGTCGAAGCGGGGCTAAACGTGCCAGTGCGTCGGACCATCTTCTTCGTTCATGGCACCTTCACGCCGATCCGTTTCGTAGAGCACGGCTACCAGTACATTGGTTATTCGGTAGGGATGCAGTTCTGAACCGATCTACAGCCCATACCGCTGCGCATCCGTCCACTCATCGACGTCCGAAAGCGTTTCCAGCAGCCCGTACGATACCGGTAAGGCATCCAGCTCCGCCAGCGTCTGCCGCAGCAGCGTCGGCTGGCTCCAGGGTTTAGTGGTAAAAACGGTGTCGATCAGCCGGCTCATGCCCAGCAGGTAGTAACCGCCGTCGGTAGCGGGGCCGAAGACAACGTCCTTATCGGCCAGTTCCATGAAAGCCTCCCGCAGGTGCCGGGGCTTTAGCTCCAGGCAGTCGCTGCCAATGATGAGCACGCGGCGGGCGCCGGCGGCAAACTGTTCGGCGAAGGCCTGCCGCATCCGTTCGCCCAGGTCCCCTTCGGCCTGCGGGCGTTTGGTGTAGCCATTCCAGAGGTCGTCCTGGTTGACAAAATCAGCATAATACACTACCGGCTGAACGTCGGCCGGGTCTAGCTGGTCGATGATGGTCCGGGTGTGTTCCAGCAATTTGCGGTAGATGGCCGTGGCCCGTTCGGGGCCGATAACGCGGGCGATGCGGGTTTTAACCTGGCCTTCAATCGGATTACGCACAAAAAGAATCAGCGAGTCGGGCATGCGATGCGAGAAAAGCGGGCTGCGGTTTGGTGGCAACCGGGATAACTTACGACTTTTGCGGACAAATTGACCACAAGGTCGCTGATTCCCGCAAGCATGGAAAAAAAAATAATCTACTCGCCCGACGCCCCGGCTCCCATCGGCCCCTATAGCCAGGCTGTTTTCGTTAATGGCATGCTGTTCGTTTCGGGCCAGATCGCCCTCGATGTAGCCGGCCAGGGCGATATTCAGGCCGAAACCCAGAAAGTCATGGAAAATATCGGGGCCATTCTTCAGGCCGCCGGACTGGGTTATGAAAACATTGTTAAATCCTCCATCTTCGTCAAGGATCTCAACAACTTCGGAGCGATCAACGAAGTCTACGGCCGTTTCTTCCCTACCAACCCGCCCGCCCGGGAAACCGTCGAAGTCGCCCGCCTGCCGAAGGATGTGAATGTGGAGATTTCGGTCATTGCGGTCCATAATTAGTGAATTAGTGAATGAGCGAATAGCGAATAGCTCCGCCAGTTAGATCGGTAGGTGGCTATACGCTCCAGCACTTGTTCATTCACTATTCACTATTCACTATTCACTAATTTAAAGCATGTCCCAACAAATACGCGTCCGCTTCGCACCCAGCCCTACGGGGCCGCTGCACATTGGTGGCGTTCGGACCGCCCTCTATAATTACCTTTTCGCTCGCAAACATGGCGGGAAGATGCTGCTGCGCATCGAAGATACCGACCAGAACCGCTTCGTGCCCGGGGCGGAAGAATACATTCTGGAAGCCCTTAGCTGGGTAGGAATTACCATCGACGAAGGGGTCGGTGTAGGCGGTCCCCACGCGCCCTACCGGCAGTCGGAGCGGAAAGCCATGTACCGGGAACATGCCGAGCGGCTGGTTGCCGAAGGCAAGGCCTACTACGCCTTTGATACGGCCGAGGACCTGGAAGCCATGCGCAAGCGGATGGAGGCTGCCAACGCGCCTGCCGCCCAGTACAATTCGATTACCCGCATGCAGATGACCAACTCGCTGACGCTGCCCGCCGAGGAAGTCCAGCGGCGGATCGAAGCGGGTGATCCCTACGTCATTCGTCTGAAAGTGCCGCGCAAGGAAGACGTCCGCCTCAACGACCTTATCCGCGGCTGGGTGGTGGTGCATTCGTCCCAGATCGACGATAAGGTGCTGCTCAAGTCTGACGGGATGCCGACCTACCACCTGGCCAATATCGTCGACGACCACCTCATGGGCATTACCCACGTCATTCGTGGGGAGGAATGGCTGCCCTCGGCCCCACTGCACGTGCTGCTGTACCGCTACCTGGGCTGGGAAGATACCATGCCGCAGTTTGCCCACCTGCCGCTGCTGCTCAAACCCGACGGCAACGGCAAGCTCAGCAAGCGCGATGCGGACCTGGGCGGCTTTCCGGTCTTTCCGCTGGAATGGACCGATCCCTTCAATGGGCAGGGCGCCCGGGGTTTCCGCGAGGACGGTTACCTTCCGGACGCCCTGGTAAACTTTCTGGCCTTCCTGGGCTGGAATCCGGGTACCGAGCAGGAGCTGTTCTCCGTCGAGGAACTGGTTGAAGCCTTCAGCCTGGATCACATCCACAAAGCGGGCGCGCGGTTCGATATTCAGAAGGCAAAGTGGTTCAACCACGAGTACCTGCGCCGGCAGCCGAATGCCGACCTGGCCGAAGCCATTGTCCGGCAGGCGACGGCCGAAGGTCTGGACTGCGATCGGGCCAAAGCCGAGCAGATCGCCGGGCTGATGAAGGAACGGGTGACCTTTGCCCACGAAATTCTGCCCCAGTCGGGGATGTTCTTCCGGGCGCCGGAAAGCTACGATTCCGCGGTTGTCACGGCCAAGTGGAACGCGGACGCCGTCCGGGCCGTGGAAGTCTTCCGAGACGCGCTGGGAACCATGGAAGGTGACTTTACCGCCGAGGCCGTCAAGCACACGCTGACCGAGGCGCTGGCGGCGGCGGGCATCAAGCAGGGCAAGGTGATGCAGGCACTTCGACTGGCCCTGACAGGTTCCGGCGCGGGCCCTGACCTGATGGTAACGCTCGAAATCATCGGCAAAGCCGAAACTATCCACCGCCTGGAAAAAGCCCTGCGGGAACTGGGTTCGGCGGGATGAGGGAAGGTTTACTTAATTAAGAGTTAAGAATGAAAAGTTAAAAGTGAAAAGTAGGGCGGACAGGAATGGCTCTGTGTTTTTCACTTTTAACTTTTCACTTTTAACTTTTCATTCTTCAGACTATGGCTAAGAAGATCAATAAAACCGAAGAAGAGTCGGGGAAGGAGAAGCCCCGGGTGCACAAGGAACTCGACGGGTTCGACATTCAGATCAACACCTTTGGCGAGATTGTGACCAGTTTCGAGATCGATAAGATCAACGAATTCCTCAACAAAACCGTCGACGACAAGAAGCTCCGCCACCGCAAGGACCTCCGGGATCTGAAGGGCGAAGCGGATGAAGAAGGTGGGGAAGAGGAAGAATGAGCTTATCAGTCTGTAAGGGGCTGTGCTGGGCGTAAAACGGCCGCTGGTGTAGGACTATGGCTAATTTGTCCGAATTCAAGTATCATTGCTTAGGATTAGACAAAAGAGAATAGACGAAAGAACGATTGGCTGCCTATTAATGCTCAAGTCTTTTCTTCTTCTTTTTTCATTTATCTCTTGTCCTTTGTCCAACAGTCCACTACACATTCTTAACTCATAACTCCCCCATAATGCGTTCCCACGAAATCGATTACAAAATCATTGGCGAGGATATTCAGGTCGTCGAAATCGAACTGGACCCCAACGAAACTGTCATTGCGGAAGCCGGCGCCATGCTGTACATGGAAGACGGCATTCAGTTTGAAACCAAGATGGGCGACGGCTCCCAGCCCAGCAGTGGTCTCATGGGCAAGATCTTTCAGGCGGGCTCACGGCTGCTGACGGGCGAATCGCTCTTCATGACGCATTTCACCAACCGGGGCTACGGCAAGCGGAAAGTGGCCTATGCGGCGCCTTACCCGGGAACCGTCATGCCCATTAACCTGGGGAATATTTACGGTAACCAGCTCATCGTGCAGAAAGATGCGTTTCTCTGCGCGGCCATGGGCACCCAGCTGGCTATTCACTTCAACCAGCGGATCGGCGCCGGTCTGTTCGGGGGAGAAGGGTTTATCCTCCAGAAGCTTACCGGCGACGGCATGGCATTCATCCACGCCGGCGGTGTGGTGATCGAGCGGCAGCTGAACAACGAAACGCTCCGGGTTGATACGGGCTGCGTCGTGGGGTTCGAGCCGACCATCAGCTTTGATATCCAGCGTTCCGGCGGGTTGAAGTCCATGATTTTCGGCGGCGAAGGCCTTTTCCTGGCAACCCTGCGCGGGACGGGCCGGGTCTGGATTCAGTCCATGCCGATTTCGAAACTCATTCAGCGGCTGGCGCCCCACGGCGGTCAGGCCAATAAGGAAGGGGGCTCGGTGCTGGGCGGACTGGGTAACCTGTTCGAAGACTAAACCGGAACTCCCCAAACGCTTCCGGAGTTTACCAAGCAAGTTAACGAGGACGCGAACCTAGCATGGAAGTTATTTGTGTAAATGATTTGTTTGCCCCCCAGGTGCTGGCTTTTTACGCCGAATTTGGGGTCAAGACGCCTGTGAAGGACCAGCTGTACACGGTCCGGCAGGTAAAGAAGCATACCACGGGCGAAACGGGCCTGCTGCTGGCGGAAATTCAAAATCCCGAGGTGCCGGTCAAGCACCCGGTTCTGGGCGAAGTCTGGTTTGAACCGACCTTCAACATCAACCGGTTCGCCACCCTGGTGGGTGAGCCGATCCGGGAAGAAGAACTGGAGCTGGCCAACGGATAAAAACCGCGTCCAGCGCGAATCCTGCGACAAAACCCGGCACCAAACGCCGGGTTTTGTCGTTATGAATCCATGCGCGTACACTTGCTTGCCTCGCTGTTGCTGACGGGCCTGCTACTGGCTGCCTGCGGCCGGTCCCAGCCTGATTATAGTCCCAAACCCAAAGGCTACAACCGCATCGACCTGCCGTCGCACGCCTACCAGCCGCTGGCCGCCAGCCATCCCTATACCTTTGAACATTCGCGCCACGCCCGTGTGTTGCCGGATACGTTCCGCGGGGCCCAGCCGCACTGGATTTTTATCTATTATCCCGACTTCAAGGCCAATGTCCAGCTGACCTATCACCCGGTTCAGAACCAGCCTGAGCGTCTGGCCGGCATGATCAGCGATGCCTACAAACTGGCGGCCAAGCATAACGAGAAAGCCTTTGCCTTCCGGGAGCAGATCGTCAAACTGCCCACCGGACTTGGGGCGAACCTGATCACCATCACCGGCGAGGTGCCCAGCCAGCTTCAGTTCTACACCACCGACACGACCCGCCACTTCCTGCGCGGGGCGCTTTACTTCAACACCGCCACCCAGAACGATTCCCTGGCCCCGGTCATCGACTACATCCGGGCGGATGTGCTGCATTTGCTAAATACGTTGAAGTGGAAATAGCGTTTAACGTTTAACGTGTAAGGTGGGCTTCGCTCGTCGTTGGCTTATCTGGCGAAGCTAACCTTACACGTTAAACTTTAAACGTTACACGAGCTTGCTCTCCTCCCCCAATTTTTGTATTTTTATTAGCTGTTTCGCCCATTGAGCGGTCTGTAACGGCTTAATCCGCAACGAATAGCATGAAACGGAAATATATTCCCGGTCAACTGCAGATTGACTTTCTCTCGGCGCACCGTCGGGTGCTGATCAGCCTGGGAACCGCCCAGGACCTGCCCGCCAATGAAGCGGTATTTATTAAATTAACCGACCAGTGGGAAAGCAAGCGGCAAATGCCGGCAGACCTGCTGTTCCAGAAAAGCCCGGTGGAGGCGGTGGTTTACCGGCTTCAGAAAACCGACGACCGGCTGCGTTTCCCGACCGAAATTATCGCCGGGGAGCTGCGGGGCGTCATGGGCCTGACCGGGTTCGCGGGCGTGTTTCGGGAGCAGGGGTGGGTCATTCTTCCCTACGAACTGGCGAATCCCTACAAAACGGTTTTTCTGCATATCCTGACGGCAGCCCTGGGCCTGGAATACCTTTTCCCGAACCGTTCCGAACTGCTGGCCGAGGCTGAATCCCTGGCCCTGCAGGCGCTGCTGCCGGAAGCCGACGTAAGGAGCTTCTTCGGCGCCCGGCTGACGCGTTTCCCCGACAGCTTCCGCCTCGACGTAGCCAACTACTTCAACCTGCCCTTCGAGTACGTGCTTAAGCGTGCTTTCCAACTGGGTGTCATTACCGAGGAAGTGATGGAGAACGCGCTCAACAGCCCGACCCGCTCTACCCGTCGCCCGCAGTCGTCGCGCGCCGCTTAAGGCCGGAAATCCAGGTTTTGGATAAGGGTAAACCGGACAATATCCATGTCAAGGAAGGTGTTTCCGGCGTTTTGCTGCTGGTAAAGCCAGAGATAGCCGGTCTGGGCCGTTAGCTGAGGCGTCAGCGGAAAGGCAAAGCCGGCAAACAGCTGATTCTGATCAAATACATTGTACAGAATTTCCTTTCCCGCGTTGAGGAGCACTTCCTCGTTGGCGACCAGCGTCAGCCCGGGACGGTTGTCGGCCAGTCGCCAGAGAGGGATCTGAACGCCCAATTGATAGCGCAGCCGGTGGTTGAAACGATACCCCGGCTGCAGTCGTTTTGCGTCGGCGCGGTGGACCCAGCGTTGTTCGGCCCGGAAACGTTGGGTAAGCAACAGGTGTGGGTAAGGCTGTATCCAGCTTACTTCCGCCCAGGTTCGGTGCTCGGGGCGGTCAGGCCCCGTATTGAAGGCGTTCCGCAGGGTGATGTAGGCGTAATTGGCCGAGAGGCGGAGGGTCCCGGTGGGAAAATAGGTCAGGGCCAGCCGGTTAAGCTGGGTGCCCTCGTTTTCCATCGCATAGCCGTTCCGTCGGTAATGGATTTCCAGCCAAGCTCCCCAGCGCTCCGAAAATCGGGCCTGAAGCTGGTACATCAACCAGGTTTGCCGCTGCGGTAGCGTCGTTTTGACCGGATTCGCCTGGGACTGAGCGGTAAAGCTGATCAGGTAAAAAAAGAATACGAATAGAAAACGCATGCCGGAACACTTACTGCCCAGAGAAAGTAAGCATTCCGGCCTAAACTACTTTTCGCGAAAATCCAGGGTGTGAAATAAAAACAGGCGAATCGTGTGGTTGCTGGTAAAGCGGTTGCCGATGGGCTGTTGCTGAAATAAATTCATATAGCCGGCCTGGGCCATCAGCGCTTTGTTGAAAGGGTAGGATAACCCGACAAAGAAGCGGTTCTGGTCGAAGTAGTTATAGGTGATTTCTTTACCGGCATTGATAAACACCTCGTTCTGCACGACTGCATTCAGGACGCCCGGCCGGATCGTTTCTCCCTTCAGCGGGTACTGCGCCAGGATGTTGAACCGGAAGCGGTGGTTGAAGGCGTAATCATCCCCCAGCCGATTGCCAACCACCCGGCGGTTATAGCGCTGTTCGGTCCGCAGCCATTGCATCAGGGCCAGTCGGCCAATCTTGCTGTTCCAGGCGACTTGCTGCCAGATGCGGTGCTCAGGCCGGACCGGCAGATCGGTCGAGGACGGAAAATGCCGCACGTAGGCGTAGCCCGCCGTAAAGCGCAGGGCATCCGAGGCGTAGTACGTAAGACCCGGCCGAATGATCTCCGTATTCCACCGATTGACATGGTCGTCGCCGATCCGCCGGGCATGCAGGTCCAGCCAGACTCCCCAGCGGTGACTGAGGCGCGTCTGGTTGAAATAGCCCAGCCAGGCCTGCCGCTGGGGAATAATGGTTTTTACAGGTTGCTGCGCCAGGGCATTGCCACCGAGCAGGAAAAGGACCAGGTAAAACAGGTGCTTCATAAAACGGAAAAATACAGGAATCGTTAACGAATCAAACCGCTGCGTCAAGAGCCTTAGTCAGGCTTTAACCCGCTTCGGGCCGCAAGATACCGATTATTTCGTATGAAAAAACTACTAATTCAATAGATATAAAGTACTAAAAGTCTATCTGAAATAGGGGTTATTCCCGCAGGAAGAGCACCTCCGTTATAATCTGGAAAAGAATGCTTATTTCGGTCTTTCCAGCGACCGAACGGCCTGGGTCAGGATCGCAACGCCCCGTTCCAGCTCTTCCGGCCGGCGGGAGGCGAACCCCAGGCGGGTATGGTGGACGACAGGGAGATGAGGCTGGTAAAAACGCCCGTCGTTCATGGATAATCCCAGCCGTCGGCATTCATTGGCCAGGTCGGTCAGGTTAATCCGATCGTCGAACCGGGCCCAGACAGCCATACCGCCCTCGGGCACCGAAAAGGTTAGGGTATCGGGGAGGCTTTCCCGAAGCAGCTGACAGAAGGTGTCGCGGCGCTGGTGGTAGAGGCGCTGGGCGCGTTTGAGGTGCTTCTGGATCTCTCCCTCGGCCAGCAATTCCGCCAGCGCCTGCTCCAGGATGGTATCGCCCTGGCGGTCGACAATGCGCCGCATGTAGCCCAGCGCCTCGATCAGGTTCGGCGGCCCCACCAGGTAACCCACCCGAAAGGCGGGCGAAATCGATTTGGTGAACGAACCGATGTAGATCACCATTCCGGCCGTATCGGCGCTGGCCAGCGGTAAAATCGGACTGCTGCCGTAATGAAAATCATAGTCGTAATCATCCTCCAGAATGGCAAAATCGTACTGTTCGGCCAGTTGCAGCAGGCGGATGCGCCGTTCGGCCGTCAGGGTTACCGTCGTGGGATAATGATGATGCGGCGTGAGGTAAACCAGCCGAATGGCCGTTTGCCGGCATAGGGCTTCGAGCGCATCCAGATCCAGCCCCTGCTCATCGACCGAAATAGGATGGAGGCGGGCACCCTGATTCCGGAAGATCATCTCGGCGGTACGGTAGCCCGGCTGACCCATGACCACGCCATCACCGGCTTCCAGCAGCACCTGGGCCAGCAGGTAAATGGCCATGACGCTGCCCCGGCTGGTAAACAGATGGGCCGGTGTGGCGGCAATGCCCCGGCTGTCGCGCAGGTAGCGGGCGAGCTGTTCGCGGAAAAACAGGCTCCCGTTGGTGTCGCTGTAGCCCAGCAGATGCTGCTGGAAACCCCGTTTCAGTACTGAGCGGTAGGCCCGGCCCAGGGCGTCGAGCGGTGCCAGCCGCGCATCCGGAAAGCCGTCGTCGAAGGTCAGCATCGGCTGTACCTTCAGCACGGGCGTAGCCAGCAGGGGCCTTGATTTAATGGGGTAGCCCGTCTGCATGGCCGGACCCGGAGCGGGCTGGGAAGGCAGCGGACGCGGCCGGACCTCGGGCAGGCGGCTGCTGACGAAGGTGCCCCGGGCGGGATGCTGGACCAGCCAGCCCTGGGCCGTGAGTTCATCGTAGGCAATCAGTACCGTTTTGCGGTGGACACCCAGCTGTCCGGCCAGCAGGCGGCTCCCCGGCAGTTTGGCCCCGGCGGGCAGCAGCCCCTGGCGGATCGCCCGGATAAGGCCATTGGCAATCTGGCCGGAAAGCGAGGTTGAAGCGGCCCGGTCGAGGGGGAGCATGGTTGGGAAGGGAAGCATAACTGGACTACTGCGTATTACAAAACTGGTCTATTCCGATGGTCCAGTAAAGCACTACTTTTGGTCCCAGAAAAACAAGCCTGTACGCCAATGACTTCCCGCACAGAACTAACGCGACTACCCAAGCGGGGCTCCCACGATCCCGCCGTTATTTATCCGATTCTGGACGAAGGCCTGGTCTGCCACCTGAGCTACCAGAGCAACGGACAGCCGTTCATGCTCCCGATGGCCTACGGCCGTATTGGGGATACGATCTACATTCACGGCTCGGTCGGTAGCCATTTTTTTCGGGAGCTGGCCACGGGTGTCGACGTCTGCCTGGCCGTCACGTTTATCGATGGGCTGGTGCTGGCCAGATCGGCCTTCGGGCATTCGGTGAATTACCGCTCCGTCGTTGTTTTTGGGAAAACCAGGCTCGTAACGGACGAAGCTGAGCGCTGGGAGGCGCTGGAGCGGATTACCGAGCACCTGATTCCGGGCCGCTGGGCCGATACGCGCCTGCCGAACGCCAGCGAAATGAAGCGAACCATGGTCCTGGCCATCCCGATTGAAGAAGCCTCCGCCAAAATCCGGACCGGCCCGCCCAACGACGAACCCGAAGACATGGACCTGCCTTACTGGGCCGGCGTCATCCCAATCCGGATCCAGCCGCAACCCGCCGAACCAGATCCCAAACTCCGGACCGTTTTCGAGGTGCCGGCTTATGTGAGGGAGTTTGGAATGAAGAATGAATAATTAAGAATGAAAAATAGGCTCCGCCCGGTTGTCAACTATCAGGCGGAGCCTATTTTTCATTCTTAATTATTCATTCTTCATTCCCCTTATTGGCTCCACTCCGTCGGCTCGCGCTCCCAGCGGTGCTTTTTCAGTTCGATGAGCAGTTCGACGGGTAGGCCCGTGCCGTCGCTGGAGGCGATGTTGGCTTCCACGTTGCGCAGTTTGCGCATGCCGGGGATGGTCGTGGCGACGTCGGGGTTGCTGAGAATAAACCGGAGCGCCATTTCGGCCATGGTCATGCCCGACGGTACGAGGGGCTTCAGGGCGTCGGCGTGTTCAACGCTGGCATTGAGGTTTTCCGGGACAAAGTACGTGGCCCGCCAGTCGTTGGCAGGGAAGGTCGTTTCCTTGGTAAAGGTGCCGGTGAGCGTCCCTTCGTCGAACGGTACACGGGCGATGACGCCGACGTTCAGTTCCTGGCAGAGCGGAAAGAGGTTATCTTCCGGGTTTTGATCAAAGATGTTATAGATGACCTGTACGGCATCGATCAGGCCCGTCCGCAGCGTATGGAGGCAGTTGTCGGGCTCCCAGCGGTTGACCGATACGCCCCAGGCGCGGACTTTGCCTTCCTGCGTCAACTTCTGAATGGCTTCTTTCCATTCGTCGCGCTGGGCCCAGTCGTCTTCCCAGACGTGGAACTGCTGCAGGTCGATGGTTTCCACGCCCAGGTTCTGCAGGCTTTTTTCGGTGTATTCAACGATATAGTCGGCCGGGAAGACCTCATCGATGTTGAAACCACGCCGGGAAGGCCATGTCCGGTTCTTGGGCGGAATTTTCGTCGCCGCATACAGGCGTTTGCCCGCGTGGCGCCGGATCAGCCGGTTCAGGATCTGCTCGCTGAGGCCGTCGCCGTACGCCCAGGCCGTATCGAAAAAATTACAGCCCATCTCGACGGAGCGCTCCAGCGAACGTTCGATTTCGGCTTCTTCCGAACCCGTCCAGCCGGCCAGGCCCCACATACCGTACCCGATTTCGCTGACTTGCCAGCCGGTACGGCCAAATTGGCGGTATTTCATGGTGGTTTTTTGGTTTGTGCGTAGGTTTAAGATTTAGGGTTTATGGTTTAGCGTTTATGGTTAAACCCTGGCTGGATGGATTGGGATTAACCAGATTCCATAAACAATAAACAATAAACTATAAACTCATTCCCCGGAACCTATGCTGATTCGCATTGTGCGTATGTCTTTTCAGGAAGGCCGCGTTTCCGACTTTCTAACCATCTTCAACCGGTCCAAATCCCAGATTCGCGCCTTTCCGGGCTGTCAGCGGCTGGAACTCCTGCGCGACCTGGACCAGCCCTCCACGTTTATGACCTACAGTTACTGGGAAAGCCCGGAAGCCCTGGAGGCCTACCGGCAGTCGCCGCTGTTCCGGACCACCTGGGCGGCCACCAAACTGCTGTTTTCCGACAAGCCCCAGGCTTTTTCCGTTGAGCGGCTGGACCTTATCGCCTGATCCAGTTGCGTTGAGTTTGGGTACCTCCCCGGTTACTACAGCCTAATTATCAGGAATTTAATGGGACTTTAATAGCAAATCAATCCAGCTTTAATCTGCTACAGCTATCCTTGCATTAAGCTATGATCGTATCTCCCCGGATGTCACCGGGGTGGAGGAAATGATAGCGATTACCGGGTCAATCCAAAAATCGGTTGTGCTTACGGCCCTTTTTTTCGGTTCTACAGCCCCCGCTTCGTGAAACGCTATCCCCCCTATGTAATGATAGAAGTGCCTTCTCCTGGTAAGGATAAAAACGGACAACCTGTAAATCATCAGCTGCTCACCGATTGGCAAACCGCCGCTTCCCAACTCCGACAGCATTATTATTCGCTCCAGCGTGCCCAGACTGAAACAGAGCGGTTTACGCCCGAGCAACTAACCCTGTTTAAATCCTGGCAGCGCATCATCATCGAACGGCTGGCGGAACTTGATCAGGAGTGGACGGACCGCAAAGTCGTCAGCAGCGCGGTACTGCTCAATAGTCAGCTCAGCCGGCTGGATCATCTTAACCAGCACGTGGAAAGCATCATCAGCCTGCTTGACGGCAATGAATTGTGAACCGGTAAGAATTCGTTTATTCGATTTCGAATAACTTTCGAAGTTCGGTCGCTTCCTATGGCTTCATCCGGTTGGCCAGCACCAGCCGCAGCTGGCGGCGACGGAGCGCGCTTTCGAACAGAGATTTTTCCTCTTCGGTTTCCGGGATGACGGTCGGTACTTCAATGGGTCGTCCGGTCTGGTCGACGGCCACGAAGGTGTAGAACGCCCGGTTAGTACTGACGCGGTGCCCGGCAGGGATGTCTTCCGCCCAGACTTCAATATAAACTTCCATCGAGGAATTAAAGGCGCGGGTCACTTTGGCCTGCATGGTGACGATATTGCCCAGCCGAATGGGCTACGAAAAGGAAACATTATCCACGGAGGCGGTCACGACGATGCGGTTGGAGTGTTTCTGGGCGGCGATGGCGGCGGCGATGTCCATCCAGTGAAGCAGTCGTCCACCCATCAGGTTGTTGAGCGTATTGGTGTCGTTGGTCAGCACCATTTCGGTCATCGTGATCAATGACTCGCGGGCGTACTTGGGCTTGGGCATGCGTTGCGTGATGAAGTTTCAGGCCGCAAAGAAAGGGGGAAATGGACAAAAGACGAAAGACAAGAGACAATAGACATTAGACAAGCGACAAAAGATAAAAGAGCTTCGCCGGGGATACCGAACCGGCGAAGCTCTTTTGTCTTTTGTCTATTCTCTGTTCCTCAATTTTCCCGCCGTACCGAGCTGGCACCGGAGGTATTGGCCTGGATGGAGGAGGTAGATCCTTTGTAGGAAATGCTGCTGGCCCCGCTGGCGTTGGCGGCTAGGCGGCCACTGACGTTTACCATGGCCCGGCTGGCCCCGGAAGCTTCAAGTTGGGCCTGCTCGACACTGAGATCGTAGCCCCGCAGCGTGGTAGCGCCGGAGATTTCGCCTTCCAGCCGCTTGGCTTTACCGGTCAGCGTAACGGTTGAGGCGCCGGAAAAATCGATGCCTACGCGTTCGGCGTCCACTTCAATGGTTGCCGTGGAAGCGCCGGATACGTCCAGATCGAGAGCGTTCTGGTTGCGAAAACCGCGAACGGTGGCTTTGGAAGCGCCGGAAAAGCTGGCACCGCGCAGGGTCGGCATGGTGATCGTCACCGTAACGCGCTCCCGGTTCTTTCTCCAGCCGTTTTTGTCCTTGTAACGGACCCGCAGCGTACCCCCGCTCGAAACGGCTTCCAGGTCGTCAAGGTCTTCCGACCGACCGGTGACAGTGACGTTGTACCCGCTGCCCTGGCTGACGTTGATGATCATGGCGCTGCCGATATCGAGGCGCTCAAAATTGCTGACCGAAAAGGTTCGGGTCTGATCCTGGGCCATGGCCAGGGGGGCTACCAGCAGGGCTGCCAGGAGCAGCAGCAGGCGACGGGAAAAGGAAGGGGCATTCATGCGTAGACTGATTTGACGGTTTATTTTGGAAAAGATGCAAAAAAAAGCCGGAGCGTTGCGTGTGCTCCGGCGAAAGGTTTTGTGCGTACGGTAGGTTTACTCCATCGGCTGCTCGTCCCCCCGGCTTTCGGCCCCGTGTACCTTGCTGGCGCCGCTGGTCCGGGAGTTCAGATCGGTAACCTCGCCGAAGTCAGCCGTGCTGGCGCCGGAGGCTTCGACGTCGGCACGGCCCACGCGGGAGGCCGTAGCGTCCAGTTGGCAGGCGCCCGAGAGGTCGGCGTCCAGACGGTCGGCGCGGCCCCGCAGGGTGGCCTTCGAGGCGCCGCTCAGGTTCAGTTTCAGGTCGGCGACCTTGGCATCCACCAGCGCCCGGCAGGCCCCTGACAGGTCGACATCCAGGCGATCCAGGTTCTCAAAGCCAACGAGGCTGGCCTTTGTCGCGCCCGACAGTTCAACCCGCTCCACGTCCGGCATGACAATGGTCAGGCCGATTTGCCGACGGTTGCGGAACTGGAACAGACCCCCGTTCCGGAAGTCAACGTTCAGTTCGTTGCCGGTGACCCGAACCCGCAGTTCGTCGATATCGTCTTCGCGACCGTCGGCGATGACCTTATAGACATTGCCCCGGCGGATGCGCACCGTAAAGGCACCGCCTACGTCCACCTTCGAAAAGTTCGTCACGTCGAACTGGCGGTTGGATTCGCCCCGGTCGTCGAAATCATCCCCAAACTCATCCCGCAGGGCGTTGTCAATGGCGTCGTCCGTATCAAAGTCCTCTTCCCGGTTGTAATCGAAGTCCCGGGGGCCCCCGACGTTCACCAGACCGTCAGCCTTGGTAAATTTCCAGACGCTGGTTTTCATGAGGCCAATTTCGCGGCTGCCGAAATCATTCCGGATGTAGCGGGCAAAATCCTCGGTCATGCGGAAGGGCTTTTCGTAGGGCACCTGCACAATGACGTCGATATCCTGGACCCGCCAGCGGGCACCGGCCTTGATTTCGTACTCATTATCGAAGCGCATCAGCGAATCCTGGGCGGTAAAGTTGTAGATGGCGGCCTGGGCGTTCTGCTGGGCTTCCTTGCGGGTTGACCCCTGTGCCCGGTAGCGCTTGACGACCCGCCAGGTGGTGCCTTCGTAGCCTTCCAGCTCGATGGAAGGCCGGAAGGTGATATCATCGTTGGCGCTCCCGTTAAGGGCCAGCGTCGGCAGGCCCGTGGGATTGACCGCGGTCGCTTCCTCGAAGGTGCCGGAGCGGTTGAAATCGTTGATTAAAGGCGGTACCGTGGCCGCCAGACCCAGCAGGCTCAGGAACCAGACGCTCAGGATAGCCAGGCTAACGCGGGTAGACACCAGGGAGCGCTGGGCGATCATCGTCACCCCGAGCAGCGCCAGGGCCAGACCCGGGATGAACAGGGCGACAAACCCGGCCAGAATCATCGGACCGGAGAGGTCCTGCTGAATGAGTTCGATCGGGAAATCGCCGGTCTGACCCAGGCCGCGCATGCCAATGGCGGCTCCGGCAAGCCCCAGGGCTGCGATCATGAAGGCGCCCCCGACGACCACCAGCAGAACCCCGACAAAGACCCGAATGATGGTCCCGATGGCCCGCAGAAAGGGGCTCAGGATCCGGCCCATCCCGCCGACCACCGTAGCGATCAGGCGAAAGGGAAACAGCAGCACCTTGGTCAGCGTACTTTCCTCGGCCGTTTCGTTAATGTGCAGGCTGCGCTTGATATTCGACTCGATGTTGGTCAGCGTAATGGGCTGGCCCTTCATTTCCATCTTCTCGGTCATGGTTTTGGCCACCGGCGAGATGATCCAGAGAATGATGTAAGCCATCAGACCCGTACCGAAGAGCAGAATGCCCAGCACGAACAGGAGGCGAATCACGCCCGTGTCCTGGCCAAAGTAAGCCGCCAGGCCTGAAGCTACCCCGCCCAGTACCTTATCGTCGGGGTTCCGGTAGAACTTCTTGATGCCCTGGTCTTCCTCCAGATTCATCGAACCCGGGAAGGCAATCCACATGGCGATGTAAAGAATGATCGCAAAGCCCGAGATTCCGGCGCCGGCGCCTTCGCCCAGCGGCGGCAGGACAAAGACGAGCGTGACGAAAATCAGCCTTACCCAGACCGGATCGATGTTGAAGTAGTGAGCCGTCCCGGAAGCAACCCCGCCCAGCAGCTTGCGCTTCAGGTCGCGGTAGAGTTTCCGCGGGGCAGAGGTGCGGGTGGTCGTGCTGCTGGCCGTGGCGGTGGCGGCCCCGCCCATGCCGGCTGAAGCCGAGCCGTAGGCCGATTGCTGGCGGCTGCTGCCGGCCGATGCATGGCCCAGCATGTCGTCTTCTTCAACCGCTTCGAAATCGGCGATGGTACCCATCGAACGGATCAGTTCGTTGACATCGTCCTGGGTCACCGCCTGGCGGGCGGGCTGGTTGGCGTCGCCTTTCAGCTTTTGCAGCAGTTTTTCGGCGATGCGGTTTTCGATGTCGGTGATGATCTCCTGGCTGTCTTCGTACGTCGAGAAATACTGCTGGATAGAGGCCAGGTAGCCTTTTAACTTGTCGTAGCCGTCTTCCTCGATGTGGAAGATGACCCCGCTTATATTGATACTGATGGTCTTTTTCATGGCGCTAGGGACTGAAAAACTAGTCGATAAGTAGGTTTAGGTTACGCCTCAAGGGGCTGATCATCCGGGTTGTTGTCTACTGCCGAGACGGAGGCGTGGCCGTTGGTAGGCTGCTTGTGCTGGGCGGTCTTCCCGACAATCTGGTTGACCGATTCCGACAGTTCTTCCCAGGTTTCGTTCATGGCTTTCAGGAAGGTGCGGCCCGTCTCGGTTAGAATATAATACTTCCGCGGAGGTCCTGAGGTGGATTCCACCCATTTATAGTCGAGCAGACCGGCGTTTTTGAGGCGGGTCATAAGCGGGTAAAGCGTTCCTTCCACCACCATGATGCGGGCGGCCGTCAGCTCATCGAGCATATCCGAGGCGTATACTTCGCCCCGCGAGATAATGTGCATGATGCAGAATTCCAAAATTCCTTTCCGCATCTGCACCTGGGCGTTTTCAATATTCATAGCCGTTCATTGGGGTTAATGGTTGATCGGAGACAGGTGGGCTGGGTTCATGTTTGTTCATTAGTAGTTGTTGTTTACTGCCGTCCTTACCGATTGATGATTCAAAGGTACTATAAGGTACTATGTGATGCAAGGTACCTTGGAAAAATAATTTTTATTCCGGGATGAACGGATGCTAATCCGTCTGAGTGGCGGGCCAAATGGGTAGGAGGGGACGTCTAACCGGATGAACGGTAACTCCCTTCTTGTATGCGTTGGATGACTCTTGGTTTAGGGCTGATCTCCCTGCTTTCCGGGTCAGCAGCGGCCCAGCCCGACCGCTTCGGGAACGAATGGATCCGGCAGGACCAGGCTTATTTCCGGATTCCCGTCGCCGAACCCGGACGATACCGCCTGACGGGTACCGCCCTTCGGCAGGCGGGCCTGCCCGAGGAGCAGATCGACCCGCGCGGCTTCCAGTTGTTTCGCCGGGGCCGGGAGCAGGTCATTTCGGTCGTTGGCCTGCAGGACGGCCGGCTGGCCGGGGACGGTTATCTGGAATTTAGGGGGGAAGCCAACGACGGGCGGCAGGATTCGCTGCTGTACCGCCCCGCGGGCAGCCAGCCGCATCCGTACTATAGTATGTATTCCGACACGGCGGTCTACTTCCTGACCTGGCGCACGGATGGCGGTCAGGGACTTCGCCGGCCGCCAACCCACGAGGCGGTTACTGATCCTGTGCCCTCTCGCTGGAGCGAGTACCGGCGGCTGTTCACCGATGAGTACAGCTTCAATACCCTGACCGGACCCCACCCGCTGCCGACCCGCGATGAAGTTTACTTTGGAGCCGGGGAAGGCTGGACCGGTCCCATGCTGAGCAAGGGTTCGCTCGTGAGGCTGGAAGTGAGGCTTCCCGGCTATCAGCCCGCAGAAGGGGACCCACCTACGCTGGAAATTCTGCTGAATGGGCGGGATAACAGCCTGCACGTGGTCGATAGCTGGGTCGGAACCCGGCAGCGGCTGGCCGGTACGCTGACGTTTCCGTTGTTCCGGACGGCCAGGCTGAGAATCACGCTCGAACCAGGGGATTTGGAGGAGGACGGCACCCTGCGTCTCTGGACCCGTTCGCGGGGGCCTGGCCCAATGGACGGGTATTCCATCAGCCTGCTCCAGGTCCGCTATCCGGCTAAAGGCGATACCGACAGCCTGCCTGTTCGGATGGCACCCCGGCCGGAACGGGTGCAGTTTCGGTCGTTTGCGGACCGTCGCCCAACCTATGTCCTTGTTTCGCACCCTCGGCTCAGACAACCGGCCTTAGGTTACCCGGACCCTGTCGGGTCTTATGCGGCTTACCGGGCCTCACCAGCCGGTGGAGGGCATGATACGCTGGTGGTGATGATGCCGGAACTCTACAACCAGTTCAGCTATGGCGAGCGAACGCCCCTGGCGCTGCGCCGCTTCGCCGATTACCTGCTGGCCCGGCGGGATACCCTGCCTCCGCCTTTTCTGTTCCTGATTGGTCAGGCAACGGCGCTATACACCAACCGCCGCCAGCCGGATCCCGACCGCCGGGACCTGGTACCGACCATCGGTTACGTGCCCGGTTCGGACGTGCTGCTGACGGCCGGACTGGGCGGTTTTTCCGAGGACGTACCGGCCCTGCCGACCGGCCGGCTGAGTGTCACCCGCCCGCAGGAGGTCATTCAGTACCTGCAAAAAGTCCGGGAACACGAATCTGCTCTGGTATACGTTCCGTGGCGGAAAGACGTGCTGCACCTGAGCGGTGGACGTTCTCCGGCCGAGCGGCGGGCCTTCCTGGCCCTGCTGGATACGCTCCAGGGCGTGGCCCGGGGGCCTGGGCTGGGCGCACATGTCCGCACCCGGGCCAAACAGTCCGATGCACCCGTGGAACGCATGGACATTCGCGAGGAGGTCAACCAGGGCCTTGGTCTGGTCACCTTTTTTGGGCATTCCTCGCCCGTAACGGCCGACGTGGATATCGGTTACGCCTCCCGGGCGGTCAACGGCTTTCGGAACCGCGGGCGCTATCCTCTGCTGTTTTTCAACGGTTGCGGTCTTGGTAACATCTTCTACGGTGGTACGAACGTCCTGAGCGCCGACTGGGTCAGTGCGCCGGAGCGGGGAGCCATTGCCGTGCTGGCCCACGCCGCTTCGGGCTATTTTCGGCCGCTCGAACACTTTGCGCGGGTGTTCTACCGGACGCTATTTTCGGATTCCCGCTTCGGCCAGGCATCGATCGGGCAGATTCACCAGGAAACCATCCGGCGGGTGCTGGAACAGTACGGCAGCGACGAAGACATTGCCAATGCGCACCAGATGGTCCTGCAGGGGGACCCCGCGGTTCGGTTGTATCCAATGGATCGGCCGGATTACGCCCTGGAGCTGCTGGACGGGGAAAGCCCGCATCAGGCCGGCGATTCGGTACGCCTGCGGGTGGAGGTACGGAATCTGGGACGTAACCTGCCGACCGACTCCCTGCGGCTGGCGATAAAGCGCCCTTTGGCGGGAGGGGAGCGCAAGACTATTGCCGCCTGGACGCGGCCAGCCCTGGCCAACCGGGATACGTTGCTGCTGGCCTTTCACCCCGGTACCACCGACCTGCCGGCTTATTACGAATGCTGGGTGGATCCGGACCAGCAGGTGGCCGAGGCCGACGAGTCGAACAACCGGCTGGTAGTTCGGCTGCGGGGAGAAGGGGGACGTTACTGGCTCGACCGGCCCGGGCCGGGTGAACGCCTGCCCCCGGATCGAGTGCCGCCCCTGCTGGAAGTGCGGCTGGACGGGCGTCTGATCCCCGATGGCGCCATCGTTTCACCGACTCCCCTGATCCAGGTGGTGGTGCACGATGACGATCCTTACCGCATCCGCCAGAACCCAGCCGGTCTGGAGCTTTTCCTGAAGCGGCCGGGTGCCGCCGACTGGGCGTGGGTAGACTTCAACGGTCCGAGTGTTAGCTGGCAGGCTTCCGGGTCGGAGAACCGGTTTGTGCTCCATTACCGGCCCGGAGTCCTGCCCGACGGGCTATACCAGCTGCTCGTGCAGGCTTCGGACCTGGCCGGTAACCGGGCCGGACCGGTGCCGTATCAAATACGCTTCCGGGTACTGAACCAGGATAGCCTTTCGGCCGTGGTAGTCAGTCCGAACCCCTCGGCGGCGTTCACTCACTTTCGGTTTACACGAACTGGTGCCCACGCGGGCGGGCAGGCTCGGCTCAACGTATATACCGCTACGGGAGTGCTGGCGCGGGAACTGTCGCAGCCTCTGCAGGCCGGGAGCAACCAGTTTACCTGGGACGGAACCAATACCGGCGGGCAGCGATTACCGGCCGGGCTGTATCTCTACGAACTGATCATCGACCCAGGGCTCTGTCGACGGGGACGCTTCCTGCGCGGACCCTGAAATAGGAGTTTGGGGCCAATTAAGGGCTAATTTTCAGCGAATTATTTTTCATGGTTTTATTGATCTAACTCGAATATGAATATATTTAAGGAATAGTACTGCGCGGCGCTGGTTCGGTTTGACCACGCAGTAGGGCCCGTTAAATCTGTGCGGGATGTGCAATACCCATCGTTGGCGAATCTCCTTTCGGTTCCGTCCGTTGCCCGGACTGGTCGGTTGTTTATTGGGTTTTCTGATCTGCCTGGATGCGATGGGCCAACGCATTCAGCCGGCCCGGCAGGGCACCCTGGACCTTTCCGGCTACAGCCGGCAGGCGACGTATTCCGTTCCCCTGAACGGCCAGTGGTATTTCCGCTGGCAGGCGTTTGTAAACGAGGCTGATTTACGGAGGACACCCACGTTTTTGTCGGTTCCAGGCAGTTGGGCCGGGTACGCTCCAAGGCAAAGCGGCTTACCGGTTTATCTGGGGCACGCTACCTATGGCCTGCAGCTGCGGCTGCCCGAGGCGGGCCAGACCTGGTCGCTGCGGATACCCCCGATCCGAACGGCCTACCGGCTTTACCTTAATGGCAAACTGCTGGCGCAGTCGGGCCGCCCTGCAACAGGGTCCTCGACGGTCCCCCAGGGCGGCACTCAGGTAGTAACGTTTTCAGTTCCGGAGCGAGAGACCTTTCTGGTGCTGCAGGTCGCCAATTATCATTACCCCTCCGGCGGACAGTGGACAGGCATCCGATTTGGGCATCCGGACATCATTCACCGGGAAGGGCGTCAGCACGACCTGCTGTCCATGAGTTTGCTGGGGGCGCTGGCCTTATTGGGCATTTACCACCTGGGTCTGTACCTGCGGCGACGCCATGGACCGGCATCCCTTTACCTGGGCATCATCAGTTTATTGGCCGCAGCTCGGGAGCTTTTCGGGCAGGATACCCTGTTTTACTTTCTATTTCCCACCGTTTCCTGGGAGACCACCCTTCGCTTTCTGTACCTGCTGTACCCCATCGGGCTGCAGGCCCTGGTGTTCTATAGCCGAAGCATGCTGCAGGTTCGTTTCCCCCGCTGGTTCATGGTGCTTGTTTTCGGGACGAATGCGGGATCCCTGCTGCTGGTGCTGCTCACACCGCCACTGGTGTTTACCAATTACCTCCTGCTGGCTCAGCCGCTGGCGGTTGTGCAAATTGGTTACCTGGCCTGGGCGCTCCTTCGGGCAGTCCGGCAGGGCCGGCAGGGCACCGTTCTGATGATGGCGGGAATGATCGTACTGGCGGGCTGCGTTGGCTACGATCTGCTGGTAGCCCACGAAATCATTCAGTCGGTCTTCCTGCTTCCGGTGGGCGTAGGTGTATTCGCCTTTTGCCAGTCGTGGGCGCTGACCAGCCGGCTGGCCCATTCCATCCATCGGGCCGAGGCCCCCTTGCCGCAACGGGAAACAACCCAGGTGCAGGTTGCGCCGCAAACGGAATCCAGGTGGGACGAAGAAGCGATTACGCTTCCGACCCCGGATGAGCGACCATCGGGGCCGATGCCGAGTTTAACCACGGCTGCCGAACCGGCATCCCCGGATTCGCCCCTGGTTCTGCTGGTAGCGGAACGGGAAGAAGTGCGGGCGTTCATCACCGAGGTATTGAGTCAGCAGTACCGCATGATCACGGCCGCAAATGGGCAGGAGGGCTGGGAGCGCTGCCGGACGGAACTGCCCGATCTGGTCATTAGCGAGGTTGCCATACCGCAGATGGATGGGTATGCTTTGTGCCGTCAAATCCGGCAGACGCCCGAAACCGATCACGTGGCCATTATGCTGCTCATGGCCCGGGCAGCCCTGGAAAATCGACTGACGGGACTGGAAAGCGGGGCCAATGAATACCTCACCAGGCCTTTCCATCCGGAAGAGCTTCGGTTGCGGGTTCAGAATCTGATCCGGTATCCGCAGCGGATCCGGCAACAGTTTACGCACCTGCTCCCACGAGGCCAGGCGCCGGTCGCTTCCGGAGAAGACCCGGGTAATCCCCTGCTCAGGCAGATTCAACAGGTGCTGGAACAGCAGGCGGCAGAAACGGGCTTTTCGGTGGAGGTGCTGGCTGCCCAGGTGGCGATGAGTTCCCGGACACTCAACCGGAGACTGGGGACTCTGCTCGGGACGAGCGCGAATGAACTGATCCGTCGCCATCGCCTTCAGAAGGCCGCCGAACTGCTGCAAACCGATGCATCGGTTGCCGATGTTGCCTTTCGGGTCGGCTTCGACAATCCTTCGTACTTCAGCCGGTGTTTTAAGGAAATGTACCAGGTTTCTCCCTCGGACTTTGCCCGAAATCGTTACCGGACAACCAGTGCCTCAGATGATCCATTGTTTTTTTGATGAAAAGCGAATTACTTGAGGAAAATTAGTCATTTTTGCCGAACGATTGCCTAGACTAGTACTTCTTAGAGAGCCCTTTAGATGATTGAAAACTTTACCTACGACGGACCTGACGGGGACATTGATCCGTTTTGTCCGGACATCGACTTCGAGAATCTCCTTCAGCAGTACGTAACCGCGGTGCACATACGGTTTGCCGGTGAAGGTGGACTGCCCATCCGGACGCCCCTGAAGCGGATGCCGCGGGCGCAGTCTGTCACCGGTACGTCGGTAAACCGCGCGGCTCAGGCCTGAGGGCGGATTGCCTATGCCTCCTTCGCATTCTTCAGGCAACATTCCTTCGACTCCTACACTTACGGGATTCCACCTGCTTGTGATCGTCCTGGCCCAGTTTGCTGGTACGTCGCTCTGGTTTGCGGGCAATGCGGTTCTCCGGGATCTTCAGCCGCTCCCAGGTGGCTCCGGCTGGATTACCTCGGCGGTTCAGCTGGGCTTTGTGGCCGGCACCTTATGCTACGCGCTTCTGGGCATTGCGGACCGCTTCCCGACAACCCGGGTTTTCCTTCTTTCGGTATTCCTGGCTGCGCTGGCCAACGTAGGGTGGCTACCGTTTCCTCCCGAGGCACCGATAATTCTGTTTAGTCGTTTTCTGACGGGCTTTTTCCTGGCGGGCGTTTACCCCGTTGGGATGAAGATTGCCGCCGACTGGTTTCGGCCGGTTCTGGGACGCGCTATGGGGCTGCTGGTGGGGGCGCTGGTGCTGGGAACCGCTTTCCCGCACCTGCTGCGCGGGCTGGATCAGCACTGGCCGTACCGAACTGTGCTGCTAGTGGTGAGCGGAATCGCCCTGGCTGGCGGGCTGCTCCTGGCGGCGGTAGTGCCTTCCCGTCCGGTTCAGGGACTGACGACCCGCTTCGATAGCCGCGCACTGGCCGTGCTGGCCCGGCCTTCGCCTCTACGCTCGGCTGCCCTTGGGTATTTCGGGCACATGTGGGAGCTATACACCTTCTGGGCCTTTTTGCCGGTCATCCTGACGATGTACCGGCGGCTCCATCCCGACGTTTCGGTTGATTCTTCGCTGGGAACCTTTGCCGTGATCGCCATGGGGTTTCTGGGCTGCACGCTGGGCGGACTGGCGGCCCTGCGGATCGGTAGCCCCCGGGTGGCGTTCGGCCAGTTACTAAGCTCGGGGCTGTGTATTGCGCTCCTGCCACTGCTGCTGCACGCGCCTCCGGCGGTCTTTGCGCCTTACCTGCTGCTGTGGGGAGCTACCGCCTCGGGCGATTCGCCCCAGTTTTCCACCCTGGTGTCCCAGCACGCGCCGGTCGAAGTCCGGGGCAGTCTGCTCGCCCTGGTAACCAGCCTGGGGTTCGGCCTGACGGTCGTGTCCATCCAACTGCTGGATGCCGTGCTCGGCCAGACACCGACGCCCTGGGCGTTCTGGCTCCTGGTGCCGGGCCCGGTTGCGGGGCTCTGGGCGATGAGGCGGTTTTTTACTGACGTTGGACGTTGGACTTATGACGTTTGACTCTTGACGCTTGACTTTTGAGCCGGGACCAACGCCTCTCCAGATCAAACGTCCAACGTCAAATGTCAAACGTCAAACTTCCAACGTCCAAGAATCAATCCCAACATTCCATCAGCAGCAGATCACCGCTCCGGTAGCGAATGCGGACAAACCCGTCGGCGGCTGCTTCGTTGCTGCTGCCCGTGCGGTAGCCCAACGTCAGCGATTCGTCAGCAAGGTTGTACTTCAGCCCTTCGGTGACCAAACCTTCTACCGTACCGACCGGAATGAGCGAAATGGGCGTTCCGGCGGCGTACCACTTTTCGTAGGACCCGTTCAGGGGAATGATTTTGGAATGGTCATCCAGGACGACCACCTTGATCTTTTCCCGGTAGCGGACGATGTTGGTCAGGTTAGTGATCGTGTGGTCGGTGCGACGGCCCGTAGCCCAGACGATATTGACCGCCGGAAAGCCCCGTTCGATCAGGAACTCGATGCCTTTGTCGAGGTCCGTCTTATCCTGATCCGGTGTGTGCTTGATCTCGATCGGATACTGCCGGGCGCGGATGGCTTCAAAATCGTGCCCCCGGTCAAAATCACCGAGCAGGACGTCGACTTTAATCCCCAGATCGAGCACGCGGTGGATGGCGTTGTCGAGCACCACCACGAACGGACTCCATTCCAGCAACTGCCCCAACAGCTCGGGATCACAGCTGGCCCCGTTGGCAATCAGCAAGGCAGGTTCCTGTTTTTCGCGGACGATGTGGTGGGAGGACACAGAAGGATAATTAAGAATTAAGAATGAATAATGAAAAGTAGGCTGCACAGCTTACCGGTTGGCCCATCCGGCCTGAAATCCTGACTTGTCCTTCATTATTCATTCTGAATTATTCATTCATTAATAAACCATTTTTTCCTCCTTGGCGATCCAGGCCGCAAAGACCGACCAGGCTTCGTTGCGGAGGAGTTGCTGCATCGGAATCCGGCGCTCTTCCCGGGGCCTTTCGATTTCCTGATAAATAAAATGATCGTCGAAACCGGCCTCGGCGGCGTCCGAATGCAGGCAGCCGTAAACGATGCGGGCCGGGCGAGCCCAGTAAATCGCGCCCAGGCACATGGGGCAGGGTTCGCAGGAAGTGTACAGGGTACAGTCTTCCAGCTGGAACGTCTGCAGGTTCCGGCAGGCATCGCGGCTGGCGACGATCTCGGCATGGGCCGTTGGGTCATGGGTGGAAGTCACCCGGTTGCATCCCCGGCCGACAATCTGACCGTCTTTGACAACGACCGCGCCGAACGGTCCGCCTTCGTGGGCATCCATGCCCGCCTGCGCCAGCCGAATCGCCTCGCGTAGGTACTTTTCATCCTGGTTCATGGTGTGGCAATTTAAACTGACGCTGGACGCTTGACCGTTGATGTTGGAGCTTCGCCTGTGCAGTCCAGCGTCAGATGTCAACCGTCAAGCGTCAACTATCAAACGTCAAAGATCAACGCTGAGTTAACAACCGCTGCAAGGCCTCCCGGGTTTGAGGATCGTTGGCGTTGGTAAGTTCGCTTACGTCGGGAATGTCCAGCAGGGCTACGTCCGAATTGATCAGCGCCTTTCGCGGGCAGGAATAGCCCATAGACAGGAACTGGAGCAGGATCGGATAGGCCCGGGGCTCCCAGAGGGTAACCAGCGGCTCGGGAAAGCGGTGGTCACTATCGTAAAAAGCGGTGGCCATCTTACCGCTGTCCCGTCCGGCTACCAGGATGTCGAGGCTCCGTTCGCTCAGCAGCGGCAGATCGCAGGCCACCACCAGCCAGGCGGCTTCCGGATCCTGGCGGAAGGCCGAAAGGATGCCGCCCAGCGGTCCCAGGCCCAGAAACGTATCCTCGATGAGGCGGTAGGACGTACCGCTCAGTTCGGCGGCCTGGGCCGCGTTCACCGACAGATACACCAAATCCGTGTAGCGGCTCAGCAGTTCGTAGGCATGTTCCCGCTGCGGGCGGCCGTGGTAGGCCAGCTGGCCTTTGTCCGTGCCCATGCGCGTGCTCTGCCCACCGGACAGGACCAGTCCCCGCAGCGGAGCTAACCGCTCAGCGAGAAAGGAGCGCACAAAGGCGATGATGCGGTCCGTTTCCTCGAAGCGGTATATGGGCAGATCCGGCAGGCGGTCGGCCAGGTGCAGCTGCAGGTAGTCCGGAAGCTGCTCGGTATCCTTCAGCAGCAGGAGCCGGACGTCGGTGAGCCGGTCCAGCTTTTTTTCCTGCGGTTTGGCCGGGTCGACCACCGCGATCTGGCAGTTAGCGGTAAAATGGTTGCCGTTGACCAGCACCGCCTCGTAATCCTGAAAAAAAGGCCTCCACTGAAATTCGTTCAGCGGCCGGTTCAGGTCGAAGCGTTTGAAGGAAATCTTATCGGTAAAGGCCATGGCGGCACCGGCGGCAAGGGCGGGCTGGTTTTCGGGCGCATCTTCGCCCTTGTGATCGGCGTCGACATAAGCCAGCCGCGTCTGGGGCGTGAGCGCCTGCATCAGCGCATAGGCCAGGGCTTTGATGCGGCCGCAGGGCGTTCCCAGGATGGCCAGCTCCGTCCGGTGAAAGGTCCCGGGCCGCGTCCTGGCCAGTTTGGCGTGTTTATCGTGCTTCATGGGGATGCGAAAAGTCCTGTTTACCGCCGGTTTTGGCCAGCAGCCGGGTTTCCCGGATAACGATATCGTGCGAAAATGCCTTACACATGTCGTACACCGTCAGAGCCGCCACCGACGCCCCGACCAGCGCCTCCATCTCAACGCCCGTTTTGGCTTCCAGACTGGTGGTGCACTCGATGATCACTTCATCTCCCTGGGTCGAGAACTGAAACTTGCAGCTGTCGAGGCCCAGCGGGTGACAGAGTGGAATCAGGTCGGCGGTGCGTTTGGCGGCCATGGTGCCGGCAATCAGGGCTGTCTGAAACACCGCTCCCTTTTTGGTCTGAATATCGCCATCGCGAAAATGCTGCATGATGGCGTCGTTCAGCACGACGATGCTGCGGGCGGTGGCGGTGCGGCGGGTGATGGCTTTGTGGCCCACATCGACCATCGACGGATTATCCTGGGCATCAAGATGGGTAAAGCTCATAGTGGTGCAGCGGTTAGACTGAAAACGCGTTTTCGGCCGCGTAGGCGGATAAGACCTGGTAAACCTGATGGACCGGTAAGCCCATGATGGTGTAAAACGAACCCTCGATGCGCTCGATACCCACCATGCCGATCCATTCCTGAATGCCGTAGGCCCCGGCTTTGTCGAAGGGGCGGTACCGGCGAATGTAAAAATCAATTTCGGCTTCGGTTAATTCCCGAAACACTACCGTTGCCGTGTCCGTTAGCGTAAGGGTCTGATCGTCACTCAGCAGGCAAAGGCCCGTCATGACCTGGTGGGCCCGTCCGGACAGCAGCCGCAGCATGGCCGCCGCCTCGTTTGCATCGGCGGGTTTATTGAGCACCTGATTGTCGACCACCACAATCGTATCGGCGCAGAGCACAAGGTCATCACCAAGGTCCGCGCGGAACTCGGCCGCTTTCTGGCGCGCCAGAAAGGCGGGGACGTCGGCGACGGGCAGGTCCGCCGGATAAGTTTCGTCGGTAGGGCGGACCTCCACCCGGAACGAAAATCCGGCTTCGCGCAGCAGTTGCTGGCGGCGGGGCGAGTTGGAAGCCAGCACCAGCGGTCGGGTTAATTGCATCGGTATTGGGCAAAAAATCGTATATTATTCGGCTTAAACCGGCAATAGAAGGCCGGTTGCCTTCCGTAAAGGTACAATAAAGCCGTATGACTACCGTAGCTGCCCTGATCCGTCCGGCGACTGACGCCGATTTGTCTGCCTTACTGGCACTTTCCGTCCAGACCATGTGGGAGGCGTTTGGCCCGCCGCATAACCGGGCCGAAGACGTAGCTGCCTATATCGCCGAGGCCTTTACGGCCGAGCGACTGGCCGCGGAACTGGCCGATTCCGGGTCGACCTTCCTACTGGCGACCGACGCTCAGGACCGGCCGGTAGGATACGCCAAGCTCCGCCGGAAGCTGCCCCCGCGGCAGCGGCCGCCGCGCCAGGTAAAGGGACAACACGGGCTTGAAATTCAGCGTTTATATATAACCCAGGAACAGATTGGCACGGGTCTTGGGCGGCAGTTGATGGAGGCCTGCCAGGCCATCGCCCGCTCGGAAGGGTATAGCCTGGTCTGGCTCGGCGTCTGGGAGCGGAACCAGCGGGCCATCGGCTTTTACGAGCGGATGGGCTTTCGGCGGGTCGGCTGGCATTATTTTCAGTTTGGGTCGGAACGACAACGGGATTACTGGATGAGTAAACCATTACAGGAGTGATTCAGGAAGGAAAACGGAATACGCGTGGTGGAAAAGCAGCGCCCGGCTGGGGCGTTGGCCTACTGCTCTGGCTTTGCCTGGCGGTCCTGCCGGCATGGGCGCAGGACTACGCCCCGCACACGCCCGTCCGCGCCGATTCCGTTTCCGACGCTGTTGCCGATAGCATCCTGCACCAGCGCGACAGCGTTTTCTACACCCAGTTGAAAAGCCGGATGTACAAACGCCGGATAACCCGCCAATTGTACGATCTGCTGTTCCGGGACGTCTACAACAGCCGGGCCAAAACGGGGGAAGTCAGCCAGGTGGAGGTCAACCCGTTTCGGGCCTTTGAAGGCAAGATTATTTCCGAAATTCACATCCGCCGACTGGACGTATTCGGGCAGTCGGTCTACGATACCACCCGGAAGGCCGCGAACTGGGTCGAGAAGATCGGCAACCGGCTCCACGCCGATACGCGGGAAGGCGTTATCCGCCGTTCGTACCTGCTTTTTGAGAAAGGCGACCGGATCAATCCCCAGACCCTGCGCGATAACGAACGCCTGCTGCGAAGTACCAATATCTTCCACGATGCCCGGATCCTGGTCGTTCCCCACCGGGATGATCCACGGTATGCCGATCTCTACGTGATCACCCAGGATGTCTGGTCGCTGACCCCTTCGGGCGGCGTGAGCGGTCCGACGCGTTTTGACCTGACGCTCGACCAGCGCAATTTCCGGGGGCTGGGCCATACCCTGGCCAACCGCATTGCCTACAACGGCACCGATCCGGTCCAGAAGGTGAATTACCGCGGGCGTTACGTCGTGCCCTATATCGGGCGGACTTTTCTTACTGCCCAGGCCGATGTCATTCACGAGCGGGACTGGAAACAGTTTTCGGCCCACCTGTACCGGCCCTTCCTCACGCCCGATACCCGTCTGGCCGGATCGCTGGAGTACAGCCGCGTGACGGTGCCGCGCTTCCGCGTTTTTCTGCCCCGCACCGACAGCGCCCGGGTTTTTCCGCTGGCCTATACCTACTGCGACGGCTGGATCGGCTACGCCTTCCGGCCGCTGGTGGGCTTTATGGACCCTGACGACCGGACACGCTTTATCGTGGCGGCCCGGGTATCGACCTACACGTATTTCAACCGGCCCAGCGTCCGGGCGGATACCAACCAGCTTTTCCAGCACAGCCGAACCTCGCTCTTCAGCCTGGGCGTGTCGCCCCGCCGCTACCGCCGCGATGTCCTGATTTATGGCTTTGGTCGGACGGAAGACGTGCCCTACGGAAGCCTGGCGGCCCTGGTAGGCGGGATGGATTATGCCGAACTAGGTGGACGCATGTATCTGGGATTCAAATATTCCCGGGCGGGCTACGTCCGGAACCTGGGCTACCTGTACGGGCTTTTCAACCTCGGCGGGTTCGTGCGGAACGGTGGGATTGAACAGGGCATCACCAATGTGGAACTCAACTACTTCAGCCCGCTGCGGACGACCTCCTGGGGCAACTGGCGGCATTTTGTAAACCTGCGCTATGCCCAGGGACTAAACCGTTTCCAGGGTGAATCCCTGCTGCTGGGCAACCGGGAGCGGATCGGGGTGACCAACGACGGCCTGCGCGGCACGCGGTTTCTGCTGACGAACCTAGAAAATGTGCTGTTCTCCAAGCTCGATGTCCTTGGCTTCCGGGTGGCGGTCGTCACCTTTGCTACGCTGGGACTGGTGAATTACCAGGACCGCCGTTTGCTGAGCGGTCCGATTTACCAGGGCTACGGCCTGGGGCTGCGGCTTCGCAACGAAAATCTAACCTTCAACAGCTTCCAGATCCGGGTGGCCTGGTATCCGAATCTGCCCAATAACCCGAGTGCCATCCGCTTTGCCTTTGAAGGCATTCCCTCGCTCCGTTTCCGCGATTTTGACATCGCTGCCCCAGAAATTATCCCGTACCGCTAAAAAAAATCCACGCCGCCGGGAATTATTTAGCCGGTATGATGTTATTACATTAAGTGTATCAACATTATATTTGTGAGGGTAGAAAACAGGTGTAACAGATTCGCTGAAACACCGGTTCGCTGCCTCCCAAATTCATCGCTGAACGACTCAGAACGAATGTCAATCGAAACGGATATCAAGCAATCGGCCTTTCGGTCGGCATACCATCGGGTGACGGTCAATCTGATGTACACCAATAACTGGCTGTGCGACGGACAGGCGCAGGCGCTCAAACCTTACGGGCTGAGTTTGCCGCAATACAATGTGCTGCGGATTCTGCGCGGCCAGTACCCCAATCCGGTTAAGGTGGCCGACATTACCGAACGCATGCTCGACAAAATGTCGAACGCCTCGCGGCTGGTGGATAAACTTCTGGCCAAAGGATTGGTCCAACGCTCGGAATGTCCGAATGACCGGCGGGCGGTGGACGTACTCATAACCGAAGCAGGGCTGGACCTGCTGAAGCAACTCGACCAGTCGCAGTCGGACTGGGACCAGCGCCTGAAAACACTCACCGAAGAAGAAGCCGATCAACTCAGTCATCTGCTGGATAAGCTGAGGGGATCGCTCTAATAAGAAAGCTTACTTACAATTTATTACATACAACCAATTCCATGAAGACAAATCAACTCGTAGGTGGCCTGCTGGCCCTGGTGATGCTGGCCGGTAGCCCGGTAGTGGCTGGTCCGGTAACGAATGCGAAAAAGGCCGTAGCGAAAGTAACGAGCTACACGGTGGACACGGAAAGCAGCCAGGTTAACTGGAACGGCAAGAAGGTGACCGGTGAGCACTTCGGTACGGTGAAGATCGCGAAGGGAGGCCTGACGGCCGACGGCAACAAACTGACCGGCGGTACGGTAGACATCGATCTGCGGACGATGAACTCTACAGACCTGAAAGACAACAAGGAATACCACGATAAACTGATCGGTCACCTGAAGTCGGATGACTTCTTTTCGGTCGACAAATACCCGACGGCTACCTTCAAAATCACGAAAGTAAACCCGAAGGGTGGTGATCAGTACGATGTGACGGGTGACCTGAGCATCAAGGGAAAAACCAACCCGGTCACGTTCCCGGCCACGGTGAAGGTAAGTGGTAACAAAATTACGGCGAACGGTAAGGCGAGCATCGACCGCACGAAGTACGACATCCGCTACGGTTCCAAGTCGTTCTTTGCCAACATCGGTGATAAAGCCATCTACGACGATTTCACCGTCGAATTGAACCTGGTTGCCAACAAAGGTGCTGCGTCTGCTTCCGCGAAAACGAAGTAAGGTGTCAGGACTACACTTCTCAGTAAAAAGCCACGACCGACGTCGTGGCTTTTCTTATATCTTTTCAAAAGCCGGCAGATCGGGCAGTGCCTGGAGCCGATCCGTAGCCGGGTCGCGCTGGCAGCAGTAATGCACCAGGCCGTTGGTCAGGACCAGGTAGGGAGCCTGGTGGACGTGGTTGTAGCGGGCAATCTGATCGAACACCCGCTGGTCGATAGCCACCTGCGGCGCTTTGCATTCCACCAGGAGAAAGGGTCTGCCCTGGCGGTCATAGACTAGAATATCAGTGCGTTTCTGAAGCTGGTTGAGCAGCAGTCCGCCCTCCATCCGGATCAGGGCTTTGGGATACCCGTACTGGTTTATCAGCAGGTGCACCACGTGCTGACGGACCCATTCTTCGGGCGTTACGCGGACGAACTTTTTGCGCAGCACGTCAAAGATGTAGTCTTTCCCCCCAATCTGCTTAATTTTGTGCGCAAATCCCGGCAAATTCAGCTGCTCCATGGGACAAAGATAAGGATTGAAGGATTGGTGGATTGATGGATTGAGGTAAGCTTCGCCAGGTTAGAGGCGAGTCGCTCATGTTGACATCAATCCTTCAATCCCTCAGTCCCTCAATCCTTGAATATGAAAACCAAAGAAGAAATCGTAGAAAACTGGCTCCCGCGGTACACGGGGACGCCGCTGGACCAATTCGGGGAATACATCCTGCTCACCAACTTCATTAATTACGTCGAGCTGTTCGCCAAGACCTTTGGTGTGGAGATTTACGGCATGGGACGGGCCATGCAGACGGCCACGGCGGAGAACATCACCATCATTAACTTCGGCATGGGAAGCGCCATGGCCGCCACGGTGATGGACCTGCTGACGGCGATTCAGCCCAAGGCGGTTTTGTTTCTGGGAAAATGCGGCGGGTTGAAGAAAACCCAGATTGGCGACCTGATTCTGCCCATCGCGGCCATTCGGGGCGACGGAACCAGTAACGACTACATGCGCCCCGAGATTCCGGCGCTGCCTTCGTTCCGCCTGCAGCGGGCCGTCTCGTCCATGATCAAGAAACAAGAGCTGGATTACTGGACCGGTACGGTTTACACCACTAACCGCCGGATCTGGGAACACGACGAAGTCTTTAAGGAATACCTGCGGGAAATCCGGGCCCTGGCCATCGACATGGAAACGGCGACGATCTTTATCGTCGGCTTTGCCAATTCCATTCCGCACGGGGCGCTGCTACTGGTCTCCGATAACCCGCTGGTCCCCGAAGGCGTAAAAACCGAAGAAAGCGACAAACGGGTTACCGGCCTTTTCGTCGAAAAACACCTCCGCATCGGCATTGACTCCCTCCGAGAGCTGGCTACCTCCGGTGAGTCGGTGAAGCACCTAAGGTTTGAATAACGGTTTATAGTTTAGGGTTTAGCGTTTATGGTGGCTCTGCCCCAGTCGCTCTAAATAGGCGGAGCAACCTTAAACCCTAAACCCTAAACTATAAACCTATTAATTGCAGTACTCACTAATCACCTTGTAAGCCGGCGTATAGCCCAGTTCGCCGGATTTGCTCAGGTCGAAGCAGCCGCCGTTTTCGTCGCCCAAACTGTGTTTGATCAGGCCGCGCAGGTAGTAGGCCTCGGCGTACTTGGGCTGTAGCTGGATGGCGCTGTTGCAGTCGAGAATGGCTCCCTTCTGATCGCCCTGCTGGGACCGGATAAAGCCGCGGGTGAAATAGGCTTCCGCGTAGGTCGGGTTGAGTTCAATGGCCTTGTTCAGATCCGCCAGTGCCTGCTTGACTTCCCCGATTTTCCCCCGGCTGACGCCCCGGCTAAAGTACGCTTCCGAACGCTCGCTGGAGAGCACATTGATCTTGTTGCGTTCCTGAACCACATCCCGGAGCTGGTTCAGCGTCTCCCGCGAAATCTTCCCGCTATAAACGACCTTGGCATCGGTATTGGCATTGCCCAGTTCGATGGCCTGGTTGAAATCCTGAATAGCACCCCGCTGGTCTCCGAGTTTTTCCTTGCAGAATCCCCGTCCGTAATAGGCCCGGTAGTTGGTTGCCTCTAAGGCAATGGCCCGGTCGAAGTCGCTGAGCGCGCCTTTATAATCGTCGGTCTTGCTTTTGGCGAAGGCCCGAAAATAGTGTGCTTCCGCATCATCGGCCTGAATTTCAATGGCTTTATTGAGGTCGGCGATGGCTTCCTTGAAATTACTGAGCTGCACATAGCTGTTGCCGCGTCCGACAAAAGCCTGGGCGCGGCGCGGGCTTAGCTCGATGACCTTGGTGAAATCGGCCAGGCTACCCGAAAAATCCTCCAGTTTCTGCTTGGTTACTGCCCGGGCGTAAAGGGCCAGCACGTTATTGGGTTCCAGTTCGATGGTCTTCGTAAAGTCCTGCAAGGCCCCCCGCTGCTGGTCCAGGCGGCTGCGGCTGATTCCCCGGTTATAATACGCCTGGACTTCGTTGGGATTGAGTTCGATGGCCCGGCTGTAGTCGAGTAGCGCGCCCCGGTGGTCGTCCTGCTTGCTCTTGCTCACTCCCCGGCTCAGGTACGCCAGGGCGTCGCGCGGATTGAGATCAATCGCCCGGTCGTAGTCCAGAATGGCCCCGCGGTGGTCTTTCAGATTGGCTTTCGCCAGCCCCCGGTTGTAGTAGGAGGGAGCGTTTTCGGGATTGACCGTGATGGCCATGTTGAAGGCCTGCAGTGCGCCCGCAAAATCCCCACTTTTACTTTTGGTAACGCCGGCCTCAAAGAATTCGGCGGCTGATTGCTGGGCTTCGGCCTGATAGGCGGTCAACGCAGAGGCGGCCAGGGCCAGGGCTAGGTAGAATTGCTTCATTACGGTTAGGACAAGCGTTCGGTTAGGTGCCTAAAATTAGGCCATCGGTCTGCCAGTGGCAATAAATCCTTCATTTTTTAATGTATACGTCGGTGGATCGGCTAAGGCAGTGGGAAAAGGCTCATGGATTTATGCATACTGAGGGGCTGGATGGCAGAAATCAGGCGCATTTTCTGGCTTTTAGCGACAAAGTGGCATATCTATTCAATGAGTTTACCCTGAATCAGGACAAAATGGCGGATTTGTGGGCGTGGTACGGGAGTTGCAAAAAGAGGATTGTACACACTTACGACTAATCGATAGCAACATCATGAGAACGATCGTACGATACAACCGCATTCCTTCCCTGGTCGCACGCTATGCTTCCCTACCGGCAGCGGCACCGCGCTACGCGGCTCCGGCCGTTAATGTCACCGAAGACGAGAAGGCCTACTCCCTGGAACTGGCCGCCCCGGGCTTTCGTAAAGAAGATTTCACGATCCGGCTGGTGCAGAACCAGTTGACGATCAGTGCCCGCCGGGAAGAGAAGCCGGAAGAAAAAGGGGGCAATTACACCCGCCGGGAATTTGGCTACGGTGCCTTTGAACGCAGTTTCCGCCTGCCGGCCCGGGTGGATGCCGAGCAGATCAAGGCGGCCTATGTCGACGGCGTGCTGAAACTGGAACTGCCGAAAAAAGAAGAGAAGAAGCCTGAAACCCGGCAGATCGCGGTGGCTTAAGGCAAATCGAAATTAAGTTGCGGGCGCGAAGGTTAGCGCGGGGTTCACCCAGATGGGGTGAGGACCCGGCGCCGGCCTTCGCGCCTTTGTGGTTTTAGCTGTTGACCGCCTGCATAAACGCCTCCAGTTTAACCGGATCCAGCTTTCCGCCCGTTCGGACGCTGCTGCAGAGGTCGAGGCCGAAGGGCTGAACCTGATCCAGAGCCTGGCGAACATTACCGGCATTGAGCCCGCCGGCCAGGAAAACGGGCACCCGCGACTGCTCCACAATCCGGCGGCTAAACTGCCAGTCGTGCACGCGTCCCGTGCCGCCGAGTTCCTTGACGGCCAGATTGGGATTCCCCGAGTCGAGGAGCAGGGCGTCGACTGCCTCGGCGGCGGCCAGGGCTTCGTCAACGCTCAGCTCATCCAGCACGTGAATGACCTGCACGAGTTTAATGCCCGGCAGGGCTGCCCGCAGGACCGGATAACTGCCGGCGGGCAGGGCATCGACGAGCTGAACGGTGTTGGTCCCAACGCGGCGGTGGTGTTCGATAACGGCCTCTGCGGTCGGTTCGCTCGTCAGCAGGAAGGTGGCGATGGGCGGCGGAACGGTAGCGGCAATGCGCTGGATCTGCTCGTCGGTGATGACGCCCGGTCCACTCGGCATCCGGCCAACCAGCCCCAGCGCGGCGGCGCCGTATTGCACCGCCTGCCGGGCTTCGTCCTCACTGCTGATGCAGCAAATCTTTACGCGGATCGGTTTCATGGAATACAATGGGTTTTTCTACGCAAAGGGATATCGATTCCGGGAGAGAAGCAATAAAATCTTTCCGAACTTTGCCCCGCCCTCTACCGGTCGTTCTACCCTATGACGCAATCGTCCCATGATCCTTACGCGGCACTTCGGTATCCGGAGTTTCGCTTTTTTGTTGCCAATAGCTTTCTCATTACGGCCACGCTGCTGATTCAGGAAGTCATTCTGGGTTATGAACTCTATAAAATGACCCACAGCAAGCTGGCCTTGGGGCTAGTGGGCCTGGCCGAGGCGCTGCCCTTCATTGCCCTCTCGCTCTTCGGCGGGCACGTGGCGGACCGGCGGCAGAAGCGCTCGATCATGCAGCTTGCCCTGGTGGTCATTCTGCTGGGATCGGTGGTGCTGTATTACGTCTTTCAGCCGGAAGTAGCGGGTACCCTGAGCCAGACGGCCCAGCTGGCGGTCATCTATGGCGTACTGATGCTGATCGGGACCGCCAAAGGGTTTTACTCGCCGGCCAGTTCGTCGCTGAAGCCGTTTCTGGTTCCGCGGGCGATCTACGGCAACTCCTCCACCTGGAGCAGTTCTTTCTGGCAGGCCGGGGCCATTGCCGGACCCGGGGTAGCCGGCTTTCTCTACGCCTGGCTGGGCCTTGATCACACCCTGCTGGTGGTGATCGGCCTGTTTGCGATCTGCCTGGTACTGCTGTTCTTTATCGGAAAAAAGCCTATTTCCCCCCCCGCCCAGACGGGGCTCTGGGAAAGCCTGCGGGAAGGATTCCGGTTTGTTTTTTCGACCAAAATCCTGCTGTATTCCATCTCGCTCGATCTGGTGGCCGTGCTCTTTGGCGGCGTGATCGCGATTCTGCCGGTTTTTGCCGAAGATATCCTGCGGGTCGGGGCGGAAGGGCTGGGTATCCTGCGGGCGGCTCCGTCGGTCGGGGCCATTCTGACCATGATGGTGCTTACCCGTTATCCGCCGACGCGTTACGCCTGGCGGAACATGCTCATTGCGGTAGCCGGCTTTGGCGTTTTTACCCTCATTTTTGCCCTGTCGACCAGTTTCTGGCTGTCGATCGTCGCCCTGTTCATGACCGGGGCGTTCGACAGCATCAGCGTCATTATCCGGCAAACGATTCTGCAGGTGTTCCCACCCGACCATATTCGCGGACGGGTCGCGGCCGTGAACGGGATCTTCGTGAGTTCGTCGAACGAAATCGGGGCGTTTGAATCCGGGCTGGCCGCCCAGCTGCTTGGGACGGTGCCTTCGGTGGTGGCGGGTGGGGTGGCAACGCTGCTGGTGGCCGTCTACGTGTACGTTCGCTCCAAGGAACTGCTCAACGTGCGGCTGACATAAAAAAACGCAGGCATACGGAGAGCCGCATGCCTGCGTTAACGGTTGGAGCCTTTTAGTACTCCCGCATCCGGTTCAGATCGACCGGTTTGTTCAGGATGACGCGCTGGTTAAAAACCTCCCAGAACTCTTCTTCCGAGAGGTGGTCGTAGGCCATCAACCGCAGCATATCGCGGGTGCTTTCCTTTAAAGGTAGTGTCGTTGTTCGGGATAAGGACGCCATGGCTGGTCAGGGCATTATGTTTCACGAATCTAGAGAACGATGCCGAAACGCAATGGTTTTGAGATAGTTGATATTTTTTTTCAGTCAGTCATTTGGGCCGTTCTGGCCCATTTTTTGTGAATAAGCCCAGCCGACTGTTAGACCAGTGCAGGAATCGCCTTTTTTTTGCGAAACATCCTTATCCCTGTAAGCTATGGTCCTTACTCATCGCCTGCTCCCCCTGCTGACTGCGCTTGGACTGGCCACGGTGCTGGCGTTTGCCCCACCCAAGAAAGAAAAAAAACTGGTCAAGGTCTGGGAAACCGACTCGACCCTGCGTATACCCGAATCGGTGCTGTATGACCCCAGCCGGAAGGTGTTGTACGTTGCCAACATCGACGGGAAGCCCGACGGCCTGGACGGCAACGGCTTTCTGTCCAAAGTGGGTCTCGACGGACAAATCCAGAGCCTGAAATGGGTCATCGGGCTGAATGCGCCCAAAGGCATGGGCATTCACGGTAACCGGTTATACGTAACGGATGTATACCGGCTGGTGGCCATCAACCTGGAGAATGGACAGGCCGAACAAACCTGGGATGCCCCGGACAAAAATGCGTTTCTGAACGATGTAACCGTCGACCGAACCGGCACCGTCTATGTTTCCGACAACCGCAACAACAAAATCTACCGGCTGAAGGACAAGGAATGGTCCGTCTGGATGCAGGGCGAGACGCTGGGCAGTCCCAATGGCCTGCTGGCGACCAAAAAGCGCCTGCTGATCGGCAGCATGAAAGCCGGGGCGCTTCAGGCCATCGACCCCGCGACCAAAACCATGGTGATGCTGGCCGACGGCATGGCCAATACCGACGGAATTGTTACCGACGGACGGGACAATTATTTCGTCTCCGACTGGAGCGGACGGCTCTTTTTTGTCACGGCGGCGGGCGAAAAGCAGCTCCTGATGGATACCCGGGAGCAGAAAATTAATTCGGCCGACATCGAATACATACCGGGCCAGAAGCTGCTGGTCGTGCCGACCTTCAGCGATAATCGGCTCGTTGCCTACCGCGTGGAATGATCCGGGGGTAGGAGTACCTGCAACCGTCCGGGCCGGATTTCGGCGGTAATCTGCCGGATCCGGCCGCGGTACTCGCCGTCGACCTGAAAATAAGCCCGTTTGCGGGTTTCGATCTGAACGGATCGGGCGGAAAGGATTTCGATCTTCTGCCGGTCGAAGGGCCGGAACCGCCAGAACATTTTCAGAAATTCCCAGAAGGAAACCTGCCGCATCACCACGACCTCGAACTGACCGTCCATCGGATCGCCTTCCGGGTTGATGACGGCACCTGTGCCGTACATCCGGGCGTTGGCCAGGACGACCATGTAGGCCTCCCGGTAAATCACGCAGTCGTTGGTGGTGATCCGGATGTGCAGCGACCGTTTCCGGAGCAGCACCTTCAGGATGCCCCGGGCGTAGCCAAACTTACCGCGCCAGTTATTGCGCTGGTAGTAACGAATGAGCTGGGCGTTTAGGCCAATATCGCTCAGGTGAATGCAGAGTCCGTGGCCGTCGAGGTGGATCACATCCACGGGCCGGGGCAGGCCGTTGACGACCACCTCCAGTGCTTCGTCGATATCGGCGGGCAGATCCAGTTCGCGGGCCATACCGTTGGCTGACCCGGCCGGCAGGATGCCCAGGGGCAGGCCGTGTTCCAGAATTGCCTCCGCTACGAGCTTGATGGTGCCGTCGCCGCCCACGGCCACAACCCGGTCCGGACGCAGGCGATGAAGTTCCAGACGCAGCCGTTCTTCGTCATTTTTTCCCGTCAGTTCAAACAGAGTGACCCGGTGCGGGAGTTCTGCAAAGTAATCCCGGATGGTTTCGGCCCATGCGGTTTTGACACGACCGCCGGAGACAGGGTTGATGACGAACAGAAAGTGGAACGACATGGCGAAAGCAGGGAAGCCCTGCGGCGATGCAAACTACAAAAGAATGAATGGGAAGAAAGGATTCCGGCAAAAAATCCTCCAATGGCTTGGGCTGAGTACGCGCCCGACGGTCAAAGTCTACCGGGGACACGGAACAGCAAACCAGGTGGTTATCTACGGGCACGTGCTGCGGCTGAGTCCGTTACCCCGGCGGCGTTACCGGCAGACGATCCTGGCCAACACCCTGGCCCTGCTGCGGCTCTTTATGGTCCGGCCGATGGCGGGCGCGACCGTCCAGCTCGCCGGACCGGGGCCGGCGGTTCGGGCCCGGACGGATGCGGAAGGGTTTTTTAAGCTGGAGTGGAATCCCGGTATACCCTATACGCCGGGCTGGCATACGGTGGTGGTCGAGCTGATCACGACCTATACGCCTGAGCCTACGGTATTGGCCCAGGGCGAAGGTTCGGTGCTGGTGCCGCATCCTACCCAGTTTGGCTGCATCTCCGACATCGATGATACCTTCCTGATTTCGCATTCCTCGCACCTGCGCAAGCGGCTGCACGTGCTCCTGACGGAGAATGCCCTCAGCCGGGACCCCTTCGAGGGCGTGGTGGAACATTACCGGCTGCTGGCCTGTCTGGGAACCGGCGCCGACCAGCCCAACCCTTTCTTTTACGTCTCGAGCAGCGAGTGGAACCTGTACGACTACATCGGCGATTTTTCCGCCAAGAATAACCTGCCACGGGGCGTATATCTGCTCAGCCCGCTAAAACGCCTGCGCAACGTATATAAAACGGGTCAGGGCAAGCACATGACCAAATTCACGCGGATTGTGCGGATTCTGGAGGCTTATCCGGAGCAGCGGTTTATTCTGCTCGGCGACGATACCCAGGAGGATCCCGTCATTTACGCTTCCCTTACGGCCCATTTTCCGCAGCAGATTGCCTGCGTGTACCTGCGGCAGGTCGAAGCCCGAAACCGGGAGGAAACCCGGGAGCAGGTCGCCCGCATCGAGGCGGCCGGGATCCCCTGCTGTTATTTCCGGCATAGCGAGGATGCCATGGAACATACGCGCCGGTTCAGCAGTCAGACGGCCTGAAAAGCGGCGAGGGTAGCCCGTTCAATCGTTGGTCAGGGTTCACTGGCTATGATTCTGGCCTCAGGCTGGACTACGCATGAAAAAACGCCTAAATTAACCACCGCAAGAAGACTAGTAGTCAAGTAGATTGTATTGCCAACCGGCTATCCTCGGCCTCCCTGAATATGAACAATGCCACGTCGTCAATGTCGGTACTAACCATGCTGCTGGATTGCACGACGCAGGGTTTGGCCTATGTCGTTCCGGTCACCGAGAACGGTCATCTGGTCGATTTTGCCCTGCAACTGGCTAACAGGGCGGGGTCTGCCTGGCTGGAGCGTTACCTGGAGGATTCATCGCCCGGCCTGCTTCGGGCGAAGCGGACGGGGTCGGCCGATCCGGACTGGCTTAACGAACTGGCCACTGTCTGGCAAATGGGTGCCCCGGCCGAGCGGGATCAGTACGATGCCCGCTGGCGTCAATGGACGCGCCTGTCGTTTCAGCCGATGGCGGATGGGCTGGTGATCCGCTTTACGGATATCACCGAGCAAAAGGCCAGGTCCGGTTCGTCGCCAGGCCGTTCCGGGCCGTCTCCTCTGCCGGAGCAGGCGGCGAACGTCCTCAGTGCGGTGACCGAGCAGTACACCCTGCTGCAGAGTGTGATCGACAATTCGCTGACGGGGATCGTGCTCTACGGGATTGTCCGGGACGGAAGCGGTGCCATCGTGGACTTTGTCTACAAACTAACCAACGAAGTGAACGCCCGGACGACCGGCCGGAGCGTGGCCGAAATGACCGGAAAGCGCCTGCTGAGCCTGTTCCCGAACGTCAGCCGGGCGGGTTTTTACGATAAGCTGGTGCAGGTTGCCGAGACGCAGGAGCCCCACCAGTGGACGTTTCGCATTGATTCCGATAACATTGAATGCTGGATCGAAGCCTCGCTGGTTCCGCACGGGGAGGATGTCCTGTTTACCTTTCTGGATATTACCGATCTGAAAAAGAAAGAGCTGGAACTACAGCAGCATGCCGGTGCGCTGGCCCTGGCAAACCTGGACCTGAAGCGGTCGAACGAATACCTGCAGCAGTTCGCTTACGTGGCCAGCCACGATCTCCAGGAGCCCCTGCGCAAGATCCAGTCCTTTGGGGATATCCTGACGGTCCAGTACGGCCCGCTTCTGCCCGAGGGGGCCACGCGGCACATCGACCGGATGCAGAACGCCGCCCGGCGGATGTCCAATCTGGTGAACGACCTGCTGACGTATTCCCGGCTGGCGACGCACCAGCAGCCGTTTCAGGCCGTCAATCTGAGGCGGGTCGTCGACAGTGTGCTGGGTGACCGGGAACTGGCCATCCTCGGCAGCAAGGCCCGGATTGAAGTCGGTGAACTGCCGACGGTCATGGCTGATCCGGGGCAGATGTACCAGCTTTTTGGTAACCTGATTGGCAACGCCCTCAAGTATGTGACGCCCGGCAAGGTGCCGGTCGTGCAGGTAAGCAGCCGCCGGATCGAAGCGGAAGCCTTACCGACCGAGGTGCTGACGGTCAACGCTCCGGGCTCGCAGGCGTACTGGGAGATTACGGTCCGCGACGAAGGCATCGGCTTCGAGGAAAAATACCTGGACCGGCTCTTCGGGATGTTTCAGCGCCTGCACGGCAAGACCCAGTACGAGGGGAGCGGCATGGGGCTGGCCATCTGCAAGCGGGTGGTCGATAACCACCGCGGCGGGATCACGGCCTACAGTCAGCCCGGTAGCGGGTCGGTATTCGTCGTGTATCTGCCGGTTGAGCTACCCTGAACGAGAATCAGCCCGTCGCCTGACCGCCGTCATCCGCCGCCGCCCGGCGTGAGAGTACCTTTGTGCTGTACAAAAACCGAAACGTTTTTACAGCCATGGAAACCCTCTCGCATTCAACCACCTATACCGAATCGGTTCCCTTTTCGAAAAAATACGCTCAATTTGTCGAGGACTCCGAGTTCAACCGGACCGGCTGGACCGCCACGGCGCTGATGATTCAGGGCTGTATTCTCTCGCCCTCCCTGCTGTTGTCGATGTTCTACCTGGGCGGCGGCGACTGGCAGTTCCTGACCGGCATGCTCTGCTTCCTGCTGGTGATCGTTCCCATCCTGGGCGCCCAGAAAATGAAATACATCTTCGGCGGCTTCTTCCTCAGCCTGGCCATTCATGTGGCAATTATTGGGGCGAATTTGTTGGGAAGCCTTTAAAGGAATGAATAATTAAGAATGAATAATGAAGAATAGGCTCCGCCGATTAGCTAGATACGGGCGAAGCCTATTCTTCATTATTCATTCTTCATTATTCATTCAGAAGCCGTGCAACGGCTTCTTGTACCCGCTCGTGCCCGAAACCGGCCTGGGCTTCGTTCATCTGGGCGATGATCTGGTCGGTGCCGAGGTTACCGAGGCTGCCTTCGTGGGTGTGGTGCAGCTGCCGCGGGGCCTGGTAGGAGCCGTCGGCAATTTCTTTTCCGACAATCCGGTACGCTTCGCGGAAGGGTACGCCCTGCAGGACCAGCTCATTAACGCGTTCGACGGAAAAGAGCAGGTCGTATTTGGGATCTTCCAGGAGATTGGGCTTCACCTGGATGTTTTCCAGCATGAAGGCGCAGATGTCGAGGCAATCGAGCAGGTCGTCGAAGGCGGGCATGAGTACCTCTTTCAGAATCTGCATGTCGCGGTGGTAACCGGAGGGCAGGTTGCTCAGGACCAGCGTTACTTCCATCGGTAAGGCTTTCAACCGGTTGGTTTTGGCCCGCAGTAACTCGGCAACGTCCGGGTTTTTTTCGTGCGGCATGATGCTGGAACCGGTCGTCAGGCCGTCGGGCAGCGTCAGAAAGCCGAAATTCTGCGAATTGTACAGGCAGACGTCCATCGCCAGGCGGGAGAGCGTGGCGGCGACGGCAGCCAGGGCCGTCAGGGCCGTCTGTTCGGTTTTGCCGCGGCTCATCTGGGCGTAGACCACGTTGACGTGCATGCCTTCGAAACCCAGCAGCTCGGTCGTCAGCGTCCGGTTCAGCGGAAACGACGAGCCGTAGCCCGCCCCGGAGCCCAGCGGATTGCGGTTGGCCAGGCGGTAGGCGGTCTGCAGCGTTAGCATATCGTCGGCGAGCGCTTCGGCATAGGCTCCGAACCAAAGCCCGAACGAGGAGGGCATCGCAATCTGCAGGTGGGTGTACCCCGGCAGCAAATCGTCCTTGTGCTGCTCGGAGCGGCTGGTCAGCTGGTCAAAAACCCGCCGGGTGGCTTCGGCCACCGCCCAGAGCCGGTCGCGGGTGAAGAGTTTGAGATCGACCAGGACCTGGTCGTTGCGCGAACGCCCCGAATGAATTTTCTTCCCGACATCCCCCAGCTTGCGGGTGAGCAGGAGCTCCACCTGGGAGTGGACATCTTCCACCCCTTCTTCGATGACAAACTGCCCGGCTTCGATCGTTTGGTAAATGGCCCGCAGTTCGGCGGCGAGCGCTTCCTGCTCGGCCGCTTCGAGCAGGCCGATGGTTGCCAGCATGCGGGCGTGGGCCAGGTTGCCCAGTACGTCGAACGGCGCCAGGTACAGATCCATCTCCCGGTCGCGCCCAACCGTGAAGCGTTCGATATTGTCAGCGGTAACGGTACCTTCTTTCTGCCAGAGTTTCAAAGCCAGTCCGATCGAAAAGTGAACGTGGAAGCGGTCCACGGCAGGCGCAAAAATAGAATAAATGTCCCAGAATGGCCGCCTGAAAGCGAATAGACTGACCGTCAGTTTATAAATGAGTAGTTTTAGGGTGTATACGTACCTTTTACGGTTTGCCTGGGTCGATAACAGGACGAATCAGCGATGAGAACGCTCACCTTCTTACTGGGATGGTTGCTGGCGCTTCCGCTTGCCGGGCTGGGGCAGAAGCGGGTTGCGCCCGAGCTGATTCCGAATGGGGGCTTCGAGAAATACCAGAATTGTCCGTATCAGCAAAATATGCTGTTCGAACTGCCACCCTGGTTCAATCCCAACCGGGCGACGCCGGATGGCTATAATTCAACCTGCCGGAACGAAGATATGGAATTGCCACCCCGCACCGGGAATGGATTAGGCAGGCTTTATTTTAACGAGCGGTGGGCCGAATACCTGGCTTCACCGCTTAAGGAACCCCTCGTTGCTGGTGAATGCTATTACTGTGAGATGTACATTGCCGCCCCTGCCCCGAACCTGTATCTGCCTAATACGATCGGTGCCTATTTCGCTTCCGACTCCCTGGTGAGTACTGGGACCAATATGTTTCCGGTGCGTCCGCAGATTCTGGAAGGTGGGTCCAAACTGGTGACCCGTAGGTACCAGTGGGAAAAGTTAGGCAATTATTTCATAGCCAAAGGAGGAGAGCGGTTTATGTACATCGGTACCTTTTCCCAACTTCCAACCCTGCTAAGTTCTTACTACACCTTCTACGACGATATTTCCCTCAAGCCCGTGCAGGTCGACCTGGGCCCGGACACCACTCTTTGCGGCCGGAGCAGTAAGCTCCTACTCGACGCCAGTACACCCGGTGCCCGGGAAGGCCTTGATTACACCTGGAGCGACGGCAGCAAGGGCGCCAAACTCGAAGTCAGCCGGCCGGGAACCTACTGGGTCACGGTCAACACGCCCTGTAAAGTTCTGCGCGATACCATTAAAGTCGATTACCTGCTGGACTTCACCCTGGGGCGGGATACCACGCTCTGCACGGGGCAGACGCTGACGCTGCGGGTGCCGCCGAACGAAGGAACCTGGAACTGGCAGGATGGCTCGAAGGGAGAGGCCCTGGTGGTCAGAACCCCGGGCTCTTATTTTCTGCGCATCAAACAGGGCAGTTGCATAGCGGCGGATACGCTGGTGGTGAAGTATACCGCCCAGCCCCAACTCAACCTCGGGCCCGACCGCTCAGCCTGCGGGGCGGAAACGGTGCTGATCCGACCGGACTATGCCGATGGGACGTTTCGCTGGGACGACGGCGCCCCCGAAGAACGCGTCGTGAGCCACTCGGGCGTGTACCAGGCCACGGTCCAGAACGCCTGCGCCATGGTCAGGGATGCGGTTCGGGTCGATTACGGGGCCTGCGGCTGCATCATCTATTCCCCGGACGCCTTTACCCCGAACGGAGACGGGGTCAATGACACTTTTGACCCCCTGGCCTGCGGTGACATTACGATTCAGTCGCTGGAAGTGTATTCCCGCTGGGGCGAGCTTATCCACCGAACCCAGACCCCGCCTTTCCGCTGGGATGGCACCTACCAGGGAAAGGGCTGTCCGCCCAATGTCTATACCTGGCATATCCGGTACCTGCTCCGCCAGGGCGACGATCAGGTCCCGCAGACCCAGCAGGGGGCTGTGAACCTGCTGCGGTAGGCCGTTAACTTGAGGGATTACGTTTAACGCTACCCGGTGGCGTTGTCGTTTGGGTGATCCTGGTGACCCGGCTGGTAAAGCGACGGACAGCGAATAGCGCAAAAAACCGATAAAGGTTAAGTGGTTACTGCCTGGATCGCAAAGCTTCGTTCAGCATCCGGAAATTGATTTTTCCTCTGGTAATCTTGAGGTGGTCTACAATGGCCAGCGCCCGGTTCAGTCGCTTTTCGCTGCTCTTGACGTTGCCGACGATGTACAGCAGCGTTCGCTGTTTGCCGGGCGTCAGGGCGTGAAAGAGCTGGTTACCTTCATCGTCGATCAGCAGTAGTTCCTGAAATTCTTCGGGCATGGGAAGGCCGTAGTCACTGTCGTCCTTGCGGAGGCTGATCCGGACGGAGCTGCCGAGGTCCAGCTTTAGTTTATCCCGCAGTTTTTTGTTGACGTTGATGAAGAAGGCACCGTCGCCCCGCGGCATCAGCGCGCACTGAAATTCCGCCGCATCGTTAAGCGTACAGACGACCCGGCGGTCGCTGCCTTGCAGAAAGGGTGCCGCCTGTTCGAGGGGGACGACCACGTGGAAGCCCCAGAGGTTGGAGTTGAAATTCTCAATGACGGAGGTGAATACGGTGGGTTCCGACATGGGATGAAAATATTAAGCCTGCATTAGGTTATCGGTGGGGTCAGTCATTGACCAGGGCTTCTGACGCAACAGCCCGGGTTTTCAGCTTTTGGCTCAGCCACCAGAAACCGCCCGCCGAAAGGGCGCTGATCAGCGCCATTAACGTCCAGAGCGTCGGGAACCCGGCACGGGCCACGATCTGGGAGCCCAGGGCCGGGGCCGTAATCTGGGCCAGGGCGTAGGCCATGGCGTAAAGCGCCAGGTATTGGCCCCGGTTCTGGGGACTGGCCCGGTTCACGGCAAAGCTCTGCATGAAGGGCATCGCCAGAATTTCCCCGAAGGTATTGAAAATGACCGAAATGACCGCCAGTCCGGCCCAAGGCCCCAGGTTCAGCATGGCGTACGAGAAGCCCGTCAGGACCACGCCCAGCGCAATGAAGCGGGTCTGGGTTCCCGGCCAGCGTTGTTCGATGCTGTACACGAGCGCCATTTCCACTCCGACGATCAGCAGGCCATTGAGGGTCATGAGCAGGCCGATCTGCGTTTCCGGCATACCAAGGGTCTCCTTGAAGTACAGCGGCAGGAGGCTGAACAGCTGCATAAAAGCCAGCGCGAACAGGAAGGTAAAGCCAGCAAAGGCCAGAAAGAGCGGATCCCGGTAAGCTGAGCGCACGGGCGCGGGCGGGCCGGCCGCTTCCTGGGCAGTACAGGGCGCGGTGACCGGTGGGGCCAGGAACAGGCGCAGCACCACGGCCGCCGCAATGCAGGTCAGTCCGTCGACCCAGAACAACAGGTGGTAATTGATGCCCGCCAGCAGGCCGCCCAGGCCGCCGCCCACCGACCAGCCAAGGTTGATGGCGAGCCGGTTCAGCGAATAGGCGCGGGTGCGGTTTTCGGGCGTGCTGTAGAAGGCGATGGCGGCGGAGTTAGCCGGTCGGAAGGCATCCCCCAGCAGGGTGTACCCAAACACAAAGCCGCAGAGTGCGTACATATCCGTGACAAACTGGAGGCCAACCAGGAAGAAGCCGGCCACCAGCAGGCTCAGAAACTGCACGTTATAGAAACCCAGCCGGTCGGTCAGGCGTCCGCCCAGAAAGGTACCCACCAGCGCTCCGGCTCCGTATACCGCCATGACCACGCCCGCTTCCGTGACGCTGTAGTGCAGCTCCTGGGTCATGTACAGCGTCAGGTACGGCAGCACCATCGTGCCGCTCCGGTTGATGAGCATCACCAGGGCCAGCAGCCAGGCTTCGCCCGGAAGGCCCCGGTAGGCATTGCGGTACAGTCGCAGCGTTCGGTTGAGCATACTGCAAAGGTCCGTTTCCGGTCGCGCACAAGCAAGCTTCGCCCGGAATTACCTGCCTGAAATCATTCGCCGGAAGGGCCCAGGCCTATGTCCCGAAAACTGGATTGGAAAAGCAGCGGTCGGCGCAGGCTGGTTGATAAAGAAGCGAAAATTGGATACGTTTGTCTATTCACCCTGACCTGATTACCCATGCGTCTTTCCGCATTTGTTCTTTTTTTCGGGTTACTGGGAGCTTGTTCGTCCCCCCAGGCCCCGAAGCTCTCGGCGGAACACCAGCGGGCACTGGCCTCCTTTCAGGTCATGGAGGGATTCCGCGTGGAACTGGTCGCCGCCGAACCCCTGGTGCAGGATCCGGTGGCGATGGAAGTCGACGAGCGGGGGCGGCTCTACGTGGTCGAAATGCCTGGCTACCCCCTGGATCTGAGCCGCAGTGGACGCATCAAGCTATTGAAGGATACCAACGGCGACGGCTACCCGGATAAAAGTGTCATTTTTGCTGACAGCCTGACGCTGCCCAACGGCATCATGCGGTGGAAAAAAGGAGTGATCGTTACGGACGCCCCGAACGTCTGGTACCTGGAAGATACCGACGGTGACGACCGGGCCGATGTGCGCCGGAAACTGCTGACCGGTTTTGCCCGCTCCAATCCCCAGCATAACCTCAATTCCCCGATCCTGGGGCTCGACAACTGGATTTACCTGGCGCACGAAGGGGCCGTAACGCCCTTTGTCTACCGGAACGAGTTTGGCGACCAGGGAGGCCCGGTTGGGTTTCCGGACCGGCCGGATGGCCCCGTTCTGCCGCGCAACGCCAACGGCCGAAATGTTCGTTTTCGCCCAGATACCTATGAACTGGAGGCCCTTTCGGGTAAAAGCCAGTTTGGGCATACCTTCGACGCCTGGGGCCATCACCTGCTGACGGCCAACGCCAACCACCTGTTTCAGGAAGTCTTGCCCGCCCGCTACCTCAGCCGAAATCCGTATTTGCTGGTACCGGACGCCACCCAGGACCTCCCTGACCACGGCGATGCGGCCGAGGTGCACCCCATTACCGAAAACCCGGCCCACCAGCTCCTGACCGACCGGGGCGTCATTACCTCGTCCTGCGGGGTCACCTGGTACCTGGGTGGTGCGTATGGCGATCGATTCCGCAACGTGACCTTTATCGCCGAGCCCTCCCATAACCTGGTGCATGCCGATTTGATCCAGGACCACGGGGCCAGCTTCGTCGCCAGCCGCCTGCTGGAGAAACAGGAATTTCTGGCCTCCAAGGACAGCTGGTTCCGGCCGGTGAATTTTTACGTCGGGCCGGACGGCGCCCTGTACGTGGTCGATTATTACCGCCAACACATCGAGCACCCGGAGTGGATGTCGGAGGAAATGGCGAAGTCGGGAATGCTCTACAACGGTCACGACAAAGGACGTATATACCGGATCGTTCCGACGAAGCGCTCCCTGCCTCCCGACTGGCTTGGCCATTTAACGCTGGATAAACTGGACAGCGAAGAACTCGTCGAGTTACTCAAACACGAAAACAACTGGTACCGGCGCACGGCCCAGCGGCTGCTCTACGAACGGCGCCCCAAGGAAGCGATTGATCCGCTCCGCCAACTGGTCGACCGCAGTGACCGCCCGGAACCCAAAGTGCATGCCCTCTGGCTGCTGGAGACCCTGGGTGCAACCAGCGAGCTTACGCTGCGAACGGCCCTGCGGGATCCGGAGCCAGGCGTGCGGGAGAACGCCATCCGCATCGCCGAGCGGCACCTGGCCAAGGCCACCCGGCCGGCACTGCTGGAAGCCCTGCTTTCCCTTCGCAACGATCCGTCGGCCAAGGTGCGCTACCAGCTGCTGTGTACGCTGGGAGAAGTCAGCACGCCCGGGTCCGAAGCGGTCCGGATGGCCATTCTGCAGCGCGATATCGACGATAAATGGCCAGCCCTGGCGGCGCTGACGGCTGCTTCTGGCCGGGAAATGGCCCTTTACCGTCGGGCGGCCCGGGCCTTTAGCGACCGCCCGAGCGAGGCGAAAAAAGAGTTTTTTGCTTACCTCGGTGCGACGATTGCCAACCGGGGGCAGGTCGCGGAAGTCTGTCAGCTGCTAGCGGAGCAGCCGGCGGTGGGGAAAGACTGGTACCAGACGGCAACCCTGAGCGGAATTGCCCGTCTCTGGGCGCACAAAGGCGTAACGGTTTCCCTGCCGGCGGCGGACCGGCTGGCGTTGCTGCCGGATCTGGAGCGTTCTGACTCGCCGTCCCTGCAGGAAGCCCGGCTGAAGCTCCTGCGTCAGGTGGGATTGCCTAAACTCACCTCGCAGCAGCGAACGCAGTTGCAGGTCCGCGCCAGACAGGCGGCCGAACTGGCGCGGGACCAGCGAAATGATGCTTCGCTGCGCGCCGTGGCGGTTCAGTGGCTGGCACTGTACAACCCCCGGGCCTTCACCGGTTTGCTGGAGCGCCTGTCCCTGCACGAGGAGCAGGAGGACCTGCGGCTGGCCGCGTTCCGGTCGATGAGCGAGGCATCAGGTAGTCTGGCCTGTTCCTTTGCCTTGCGGGAATGGCCCCGGCTAACTCCCGGGCTGCGCAGGACGGCCGTTGACGTGTTTCTGCATAACCCGGGTGAAATCCGGGCTCTGCTGGCAGCCATCGACCGGCGGAAAGTACCGGTGAGCGACCTGGCCTGGCCCCAGCGCGTCCGCCTGATGAATTATCACGATACGGGTATCCGGACCTACGCCCGGCAGGTGCTGGCCGTGGGCGAAAACCGGCAGGTGGTCGTTCAGCAGTACGTGCCGGTCCTGCAGCAGAAAGGAAATGCGGTGCAGGGAAAGGAGGTGTTCCGCCAGGTGTGCAGCGGCTGCCACCAGCTGAACGGGCAGGATGGGCAGGCGTTCGGCCCCGACCTGGCCTCCATCCGCAACCGCAACGCCACCAATCTGCTGACGGAAATTCTGCACCCCAATCACTCTATCGCCGACGGCTACGATCAGTATACGCTAACCCTCAAAAGCGGAAAGACCCTTTCGGGGATCATCGCCCAGGAAACGGCTTCCACTCTGACGCTGCGGCAGGCGGGAGGCAATGGCCAGACCATCGCCCGTTCGGATGTAGTCCGGCAGGAAAAAGCGACCGTTTCGGCCATGCCCGAAGGCCTGGAAAGCAGCCTGAACCAGGAGCAGATGCGGGATTTGCTGGCGTATTTGCGGGGTGAATGATCCTGTAAGTATGCCTTGGAAAGCTGGGGAGGGATCAGTAAAATTTGGGCAATATCCTTTGTTTTTACCTTGTTAAACAAGGCTCTGGAAAAAGACTAGAGTCCGCTCGATATTCCGCTCCCAATAGGGCCATTCGTGCCCACCCGGCAGTTCCTCGTAGGTATGCGCGATACCCAGCGCCTCCAGTTGCCCGTGCAGCGCCCGGTTTGCCTCCAGTAGGTCGTCCGAAAGGCCGCAGTCGAATCGGAAAGGCGGTAGTCGGTCGCGGTGCCGGACCAGCCAGTCGAGGACGGATCCCTGTTCCAGGGCCTCGCCCGCCAGGGCATCGTAATCGGCCACAAACGCCCGCAACTGCCCAAACTCGGTAATCGACGACAGGCCCGCGAAGCCCCGAAATCGCTCGGGAAACCTGGCCCCCAGCCGCAGCGCCCCGTAGCCACCCATCGAGAGCCCCGCGATAAAGAGCGGGGAGGTCGCCGTCACGGCCGGAAAATGCTCACGCATTAGTTGAACGACATCCTTCACGATCCAGGCTTCGTAATCGGCCGTGCGGTGCGGAACGTAACCGCTGCCGTCGCCGTAGAGTCCGTCCGAGGGCATGACCAGCAGCATGGGCCGAATCTGGCCGCTATCGATCAGCCGCTGGGCGGTTTCGTGAACCCGGCCCTTCAGCGCCCAGGCCCAGTGGCTGCCGTAGACGCCGTGGAGCAGAATCACCACAGGAAGATTATCCGGTAAGGGGCCGGGCGGGGCGTAGACGGTCAGGTCGGCCCGGCGACCCAGGGCATTGCTTTTGACGGTCAGGAACTCCAGGCCCGCGAAGGCCGCGTGTTCGGTGGTAAAAAAGGCGCTCATGGGTCAGAAAACAATCACGCCCTTGGCATTTTTCCCCGCGTGCATGTCGGCAAAAGCCTGACCCAGGGCGGTAAGCGGGTAGGTGCGGGTTACCATCTGGTCGAGTATCAGCTCGCCTTTGGCGTAAAGCTGCTGGAGGATGGGAAAGTCGATCTGGGGCCGGCATTTCCCGTAGAGCGGGTTGATATACAGCTTATCCCATTCAAACAGGTTCATGTCGATCCGGATTTCCTGCTCGATGCCGCTGACCTGCACGGCCGTTCCGGCATTGCGAACCATGGCCAGCGGGGCCGCCCCGAGTTCGGGTATGGCGGTGCATTCGAAAGCGTAGTCGGCGCCGCGGCCGCCAGTAAGGGCTTTTACCTGCCGGGCGGCCTGGAGGAGGCCTTCGTCGGCCCGGTCGGCCTGGATGCCGTGGGTAGCGCCGTACTGGCGGGCCATTTCCAGGCGGGTAGGGTTGATGTCGACGGCGATGATGGGATAAGCCCCGGCGATGCGCGCGCCCTGGATAACGTTCAGCCCGACGCCGCCGGTGCCAAGCACCACCACCGACCGGCCGGTCTGCACCTTAGCCGCGTTGACAACCGAGCCGTAACCGGTCATGACGCCGCAGCCGACGATAGCGGCCGAGGAAAAGGGCATTTCGACGGTAATCCGGACGCAGGCGGCCTCCCGAACGAGCGTGTATTCGGCCATGGTACCCAGGCTGAAAGCCCGTTCGATGGGCTGGTTCTGGTAGGTCGTGGAGGTCAGGGTCGCGTGCCCGCCGCTTACTTTGTTGCCCGCCGTGACGGCCGAGTTGCGTTCGCAGATGTGCTGGTTGCCTTCCTGGCATTGAAAACAGGTGTAGCAGGGAATGGCCCAGTTCAGCATGACCGGATCGCCCACGCGCAGGTCCCGGACCAGCGGCCCGACCCGCTCGACGATGCCCGCGCCTTCGTGGCCCATGACGAGCGGCTTGCCCCAGGACTGCGAATCCCAGTCGGTATGGCAGACGCCCGCGGCTTTGATGCGCACCAGCACTTCATCGCCCACCGGCTCGCCTACGGCAATGGACGCAATCGAAAACTGGCCGTTTCCGTCGGCGACGGCGGCCTGGCACTCAATCATACGTAGGGGATTTAGGTGAATGGTTTTCCTCGGAACCAAGTTACAATAATTCTGCTGGGAAAAGATTCTTGAAAAAGTGTAAATTAATCTTGAAAGATGGTAGAGTATTGTCGGTAACGCTTCTAGGACGCCACAGCCGAGTGCTGTTTATTTGTGCCTTTGATTTTCTACTTATTACCTGTATTAATTCTTTGTTAACAAACTATGAAGCAAATCTATGAACACCGCAGAATGCGCGGCTGGATTTGGACGCTGGCGCTGATCGTACTAACGATCGGTGAGGTCTGGGCGCAGACCCAGCGCTACAGCGTCAGAGGACGCATTACCGATCCAGCCGGGCAGGCAATTCCGGGGGTGACGGTCCTGCTTCGTGGCACGCAACAGGGCACGGCTTCGGACGCCGAAGGCAATTATACCCTGGGCCTTACGGCCGCGCCGGGGTCTTACACCCTGGCGTTTTCGTCCATTGGGTACAGTGGCCAGGAACGGGCCATAACGCTCGGCAACCAGGAGACGCTGACCGTTAACGTATCGCTGCAGGAGCAGAACCAGACGCTGGATGAAGTTGTCGTGGCGGCCGCCACGCTTTCGGGTCCGCGCCGGCAATTTGGGAATGCCATCAGCACGATTAAAGGGGCAGAGCTGACCCAGGCCGGTACGGGCGGGTTTATCAACGCCCTGCAGGGCCGGGTTCCCGGTGCGCAGATTACCCAGAACTCCGGCGATCCGGCCGGTGGGATTACCGTCCGGCTACGCGGGGTGAAATCGCTGTCGGGTTCGTCGGATCCGCTTTACGTCATCGACGGGGTGATCGTCAGCAACGCCAGTGACAACGTCTCCCAACTGGCCGCCGGCAGTCAGATTGGTTCGGCCAACGCCTCCCAGAACCGCCTGGCCGACCTGAACCCGAACGACATTGCGACCATCAACGTCGTCAACGGCGCTGCCGCAGCCGCCCAGTACGGCTCCCGGGCGGCGAACGGGGTCGTGCTGATTACGACCAAACGGGGTCAGACCGGTGCGCCGCGGCTGTCGTTTACCACCAGCTTCAACGTGAACGAGCTGCGGAAATCCGTTCCGCTGGGTACGCTCAACAAGCAGTTTGGTTTCGCGGGCCTGCGGCTGCACGCCATCGGCGGCGTTTCGGCGGCCCAGATTGCGGCCAACCCGGGCGTGACGACGGTCGGCATCGTGCGCGACGGGGTGACGACCAACCTGGCGACGAACCTGGTGGACGTTACCCGGTACAACTACTTCGACCAGATTTTCCGGCAGGGCGTCGGGACGGATAACGCGCTCTCGGTATCCGGGGGAACCACCAATACGAATTATTTCGTCTCGTTTGGCTACCTGAAGAACGAAGGCATCATCAAGGGAACGGACTTCCGGCGCTATAACTTCCGGGCCCGCCTCGAGCAGCGCCTGAACGACTGGGCCAAGCTCTCGGCCGGGCTGAGCTATTCGAACAGCTTCTCCAACGAGAAGGCCAACGGGAACGTCTTCTACAGCCCGATCAACTCCGTCAATATTACCAACAACATCTGGGATATTACGCAGCGCGACGCCGCCGGGAACCTGCAGGCCGTCGAGCCGACCCGGGTCAACCCGCTGTCGACGATCGAGGATATGAAGTTTACACAATCGGTTAACCGGACCATCAGCGACCTCCAGCTGAACCTGACGCCCTTCCGGGGCTTTAGCTTCGACTGGATTCTGGGCGTGGATGCCTACAGCCAGCTGGGTAAAAACTACATCCGGCCTTATCCGTACCAGGCTACGGCCGGTCTGCCGCTGGAGCGCTACCCGAACGGGTATGCTGCCACGGCCAACAACCTGGTCTTTCTGCTGAACTCCGACGTGACCGCCGGTTACGAACGGAACCTGACCAATGACCTGAAGATGAACCTGATTGCGGGTTTCAACTATCAGTTTAGCCAGCAGGACCTGAGCCGGAGCGAGGGGCAGAACCTGGCCCCGTTCATCGAGACCGTCAGCGGGGCGGCCAATACGACTTTTGCCCTGGGCTACGGCCTCGACCGCTACAACCTGAGCGGGTACTTCGGGCAGGCGACGTTTTCGTTCCGCAACCTGGCCTTTCTGACGGCCGCCCTCCGGCGCGACCGCTCTTCCAAGTTCTCGCCGACCGAAACCAACCAGCTGTATCCCAAGCTGAGCGGTTCGTTCGTGCTGTCGGACCTGGATTTCTGGAAGCAGTCGAGGCTCAACAACATCTGGAGCGATGTGAAGCTGCGGGCCAGCTACGGCGAGTCTGGTAACCTCTCCGGTATCGGCTCCTACAGCCGCTTCTGGCAGTTCCAGCCGATCGCTTTCCTGGGCCGGAACACCATCATTCCGTCCTCGACCCTGGCTAACCCGCGGGTACGCCCCGAGCGCATGTCCGAAATCGAAGTCGGCGCGGATCTGTCCTTTCTCAACAACCGGCTGAACCTGAGCGCTACGGTGTATAACCAGCAGATCAAGGACCTCGTGGTTAACCGCACGACAGCACCCTCTTCCGGGGGTACGGGCATCATCAACAATGTCGGGAGCATGGAGAACCGCGGGGTGGAACTGATGCTGGACGTCACGCCGGTACGAACGAAGGATTTCAGCTGGAATGCAACGGTGATTTTCAACCGGAACCGCAACAAAATCCTGAGCCTGGGCAGCCCGCGGATCGAAATTTCGACCGTATCCGGCGCGCCGGTCTTCCTGCTGGAAGGGCAGCCGGCCAGCGTCTTCTTTGAGTTTCCTTACGCCCGCAACCCGGACGGCTCCCTGCTGCTGACGCCCCAGGGCCTGCCGCAGCGCGAACGGGGTACGCAGGGAACCGGCGCCGATATTGCCTTCACGCCCCAGCGGACCGACCAGGGCCAGCCGACGGGCGCTTTCGTCCGGACCATCATCGGCGACCCGAATCCGAAGTGGACGGGATCCTTTGCGTCCAATTTTTCCTATAAAAAGCTGTCGTTCCGCTTCCTGCTGGACGCCGTACAGGGCAATCAGGTCTTTAACGCCGACAAGCGTACCCGCGAGAACGTAGGCATCGGGCCGCTGACGGAGCAGGAAATGAGCGGGACCCTGCCGCGGGGCTACATCTTCTCGATTGGCCCGATCGGCGAGTTCCGGATCGACGACGGCTCGTTCGTCAAGCTGCGCGAGGTGGGGCTGAGCTACCAGCTGCCACGGTTTATCAAGGGCCTCAACAACCTGAACGTGTCCCTGATTGGCCGGAACCTGATTTCGTGGGATAAGTACAACGGCTTCGATCCGGAGACCAACTCGGGCGGTAACTCCGACCTGGTGCGCGGGGTCGACTTCGGGAACGTACCCATTCCGCGAACGTATCAACTGCAGCTTTCGGCTAGTTTCTAGGGCTCTAAATCGAACGATTACGCATGAAACGCATTCTTTTTTCCATCGGATTGATGACCCTGGGCCTGACGCAGAACGCCTGTAACCAGGAGTACCTCAACCCCAGTGCGGCCAGCGAACAGCAGGTCGTGAATTCCCCGGACGGGCTGGTGGCGCTCGTCAACGGTCTCCAGTACCGCTATACCTTCGGCCGGACCGGCGTGCTTTACAATGCCGTGGCCGCCAGTGGTCTGGCTACCCGCGAACTGCGGGTCCTGAACGCCGGGAATACGGATGAACTGTTCCTGGAGCAGGGCTTCCGGAGCGTGCAGGGCACCAACGCGGTGGTCCGCAACCTCTGGACGAGCGCCCACCTGACCCGGGTTTCGGCCGATATTGTGCTCAGTAACGCCGATCGGGTTATCACCGATCCGGGCCTGAAAAGCGGGGTCATTGCCTACGCCTCGATCTTCAAGGCGCTGTCGCTGGGTACCCTGGCGCAGTTCTTCCAGCAGGCACCGCTGACGACCGGCACCAATGCACCCTTTGTGCCCCGGGAGCAGCTGCTTCGGGCGGCCATTCAGCAGCTCGAATCGGCGGCCACCCTGATCAGTGCGACGCCTGCTTCGGCTGCCTTTACTTCCCGGGTACCTGCCGGCATCGACATTCCGAACACCATCCAGGCGCTGATCGCCCGCTACGCACTGGCGGTTGGCGATTACGACAAGGCCCTGGCGGCCGCCGGTCGCGTGAACTTGGGCGTTCGGTCCTTCTTTGCCTTTGACGACAACACCCGGAACCCGGTCTTCGAAACAGCTTTCGGCAACGTGAACGTTTTCGCCCCGACCAACACGGGTCTGGGCCTGACGGGCGCCCTGGCACCGGATCCGGCCGACCGGCGGCTCTCCTTCCTCCTGCGCAGCAACCCGACGGCTACCCAGAACACGGGTACCGGTTTCTACACGGCAAATAACGCGCCGATTCCGGTTTACCTGCCGGGTGAGATGCTGCTGATCCGGGCTGAAGCCTACGCGCGGAAGAACGACCTAACCAATGCCGTCGCGGAGCTGAACCGGGTGCTGACCAAGACGCCCGCCCAGGACGCCTGGGGCGTGGGCGCGGGCCTGGCTCCCTACAGTGGTCCGATGACGGCCGAGGCCATTCTGTCGGAGATTTACCGGAACCGGCAGATCGAGCTGGCCTTCCTGGGTTTCCGCCTGGAAGACAACCGCCGTTTCGGCCGACCGGGTCCGGAATCGACGCCCCAGACCAATGCCGAGCGCAACCGGAACTTCCTGCCCTATCCGTTTAACGAGCGGGATAACAACACGGCCACGCCCGAGGACCCGGCGAGCTGATTGGAGGTTGGTAGTGAATAGACAAAGGACAAAAGTACTTCGCCCAAGCGAGGGACTTTTGTCCTTTGTTTTTGGTGTAATCGGCAATGAATTAGTCGGATATACCAGATCTTTTCCTTGCAAATCGAACACAAAGTGTTAAAAATGCAAGGATGCTTGCCCGAGACGCCCATTCTCAATCGACTTCTTAATTGAACGAGCCCGACGGTGCGGTTCGCCAACGAAAGCAAGCGTTCCGTCGCGCCGACGGTTTTCAGGGGCTTCTACATGGGCAACGCCAACATCAAAGCTACCCAGATGGCGTACCGATCCAGGCGTCCGGGCTAACCTTACAGGCTTACCTTAATTGATTTGCCCAGGTATTGTTATCGGTTAGCCCATCTTTTGTTGTAAAAGGGGTAAAGGTTTTCCCATCGTAACGGCACAAACCCATATTTCGGGTGCCGATCCAAAGGTTTCCCGTTCTATCTTCCAGAATCGACCAGACATCATTATCAGTTAGCCCATCTTTTGTTGTAAAACAGGTGAACGATTTTCCGTCATATCGGCAAATGCCACGATAACCTCCTCCAAACCAAAGGTTGCCGCTTTTGTCTTCGATAATTCGACTAACAGGACTAACAGAGCCAGTAGATAAACCATCAATTTTTGTGAATGATTTGCCATCATAGCGGTATGCTCCATTCCAATTACTGAACCAAATGTTTCCTTGCTTGTCCTGCAAAACGGGCCATGCCCAATTGTCACCATCGATTTTTAGATTTGTTAGGGAATGACCATCGTAGCGAAACACGCCTTTGTTGACCCGGCCGCCAAACCAGATGTTGCCTGCATTGTCTTCTAAAATATATTCTACATTATGATTACTACTCAAAAAACCAGTTGCTCCTTCATTAATAATAAACGGAGTAAAGGTTTTACCATCGTAGACATAAACACCATCAATGGTTGCGAACCATAATTTTCCGCGTCTGTCCTGCATAATACTGAATATAGTATGCGTATTACGGTACTTGTTTGAAGGCATCTCTTTACGTAAAGGAATCTGAATTTTAGCGAATGTTTTTCCATCGTAAAGGCAAACTCCAACTTCAGTACCTATCCAGATTTTTCCCTCTTTATCTTCCAGAATGCAAGAAACTTTGTTACTATTTAGCCCATCAGCGACGGTAAATTGGATAAATGATTTTCCGTCAAACTTATATAGGCCTTCGCTTGTAGTGCCGAACCAAAGGTTTCCTGCCTTATCCTGTATACTACTATTTACATTGTCACTTTTTTGTGAGCCTTGTGTTTTTATCAGTTTTGGTTGTCCAGAAGAACTTAGTTTAGTTTCGCTTACCTTTTCTCTTGGCAATTCTTTTTTGACTTGTCCATTGCAGGAAGTGTAAAGAATGATTGCCAGCAACAACGCATTCATGAGCCCGTATTTCATCGTTAGTTCTATTTAAGGTAAAGGGGTGTAACAAAGCTAAACCTCCTCGTGCGTGAATCTGGTTAGGGCTTGTAAAAGAATGTAAAGGCGATGTAAAACTTCTCCAAATGATAGGTCTGGCAGCTTGAAGGAAGTGATCGGGCATTTGGCCTTCGAAAACGCTCCTTTAGGGGTAGAAGGGCCTCTTACCGTTGGCTGTAGGTATTTAAAGGATATTGTTACTGCCAGTCCCGGATGGTTTTTTCAGTTCGCCCTTGCTGTGCCTTATTGCGCTTTCCTGTAACGACAGCCCAGAAACCTCACTCCCCCACAAAAATCTTCCGATCCGTAATCAACTCCCGGTGCTCCTCCAGAAACTGCTTGAAGAGCCGGATTTCTTCGAGCTGTTTGTCGATGGGGTGGGTGAGGGGATAGCTCTCGACGTAGACCTCGCGGAAGTCGGTAATGAGGTATTCCATCAGCCGGATGCCGCGCTTTTTGAGGGCGTGCAGGTATAGGTTCTGGTGATTATGGGTGTAGCGTCCGGGGTGGTAGGAGGCCGTCGTTTTGATGTCGACGGCCTTGAATTTGCCGATCAGGTCGACGTAGCCGTAGAAGAGCACGTCCTCGATTTCGTACTGGCAGTACACCTGCGTCTCGACGATCGGCCGGGGCAGCAGCTTCCGGAATTTCTCCATCAGCTCCGGGGAAAACCGGTCTTCTTCCTCGCCCTTCACCACCGCCGCCTCAAAATTCACCCCCCGTTCCTGGGCCTCCGTCGCCGGCGCCGGTACGCGGTTGATCATGTCGAGCAACTGCTGGGCCGTGACGTACTTGCCGTCCAGGTAGCGGGAGAAGGCGTTCAGGAGGGTGGGATAGAAGCGGTAGCGGACCATGGAATGGAATGAAGAATTAAAAATGAAGAATTAAGAATATACCGAGGCAGCGGCCTTTCATGGAGATAACGCCGGCGAGGCCTGAGTATCCCGGCGAAGCGCATTCTTAATTCTTCATTTTTAATTCTTAATTTTTAACCACCATCACCACCCCAATAATCAGCAGCACCACGCCCATAATCCGCCAGATATTAGCCGGGTGGACGGCGAAGCCCAGCAGGCCGTAGTGATCGTAAATGACGGCGGCCAGGAGTTGCCCGGCGATGCTGAGGCTCAGCAGGTTGGCCGCGCCGATGCGCGGGACGGTCAGGATGACGGTTGTGACGTAGAAGGCCCCCAGCAGCCCGCCCATCCATTTCCACCAGCTGATCTGCCGGATAATCTCCAGCGACGGGCCCGGGCTGCCCATAACGAGCTGAAACCCAAACAGCGAAAAGAAGCCAATGCCAAACGAGCAGACCGCCGCCAGCAGTGGATTGGCCAGCGCCGTCCGCAACTGCGAATTCACACCGGACTGGGTGCTGTTGGCGATGCCGGTCAGGAAGGCAAAGAGGTAGTAGAAAAAAGTCATCAGTCGTCAGTCTGTCAGTCGTCAGTCGTCAGTCGTCAGTCAGCTCCGCCTTGTAGCCAACTAGAGGGCGAAGCCGACCGCTGCGGCGGACCGCTGATGACTGACAGACTGATGACTGACGTCTTAGTCTAAGGCACATAAGATTCCAAAAGCGTCATTTCCCCGTCCGGGATCAGCGTGACCTGTTTCAGCGCGGCGGGGATCAGGGCGCATTGCCCCATCCGGAGCGTTGTCTGGTGATCGCCGGTCTGGATGGTGACGCCGCCGTCGACGCAGACCAGGATCACGAACGAGTCGAGATGGCTGTAATCGTGCATCACCTCCTGGTTGAAGTGCAGCACGTTGGTGGTGAAGTACGGACAGGCCACGGCATTGACGCTCTCGTTAAGCTTCCGGTCGTAGCGCGTTTTGTACTCGTCGTAGTGCGCGTAGTCGATCGCTTCCAGGGCCAGCTCCGTGTGCAACTCACGCTTCTGGCCTTTGTCGTCGACGCGGTCGAAGTCGTAGATGCGGTAGGTGATGTCCGACGTCTGCTGGATCTCCGCCAGCAGGATGCCTTTGCCGATGTAATGAACACGGCCCGCAGGCAGGAAGAAAATATCCCCCGCCGCTACGGGCTCGATGTTCAGGATGTCGCCTAGTGTGTTCTGCTCGACGGCCTGCACGTAGGCTTCCTGCGTGACCGGCTGGTTGAAGCCGGCGTTCAGCGTGGCACCTTCGTCGGCCTGCAGGATGTACCACATCTCCGTTTTGCCAAAGCTGTCGTGGCGCTGCCGGGCCAGTTCGTCGTGGGGATGCACCTGAATCGAGAGGTCATCGTTGGCGTCGATGAACTTCACCAGCAGCGGAAACTCAACGCCGAACTGCTCGTAAACATGCGTACCCACCAGTTGCTCCTTGAATTCCGCAACCAGCTCATCCAGCGACCGGCCCTTCAGCGGGCCGTCCTCGACCACCGAAACATTGCCCTTCACCCCGGAAATCTCCCAGGTTTCGCCGCAGTTGGGCAGCGGGCTGAAGTCTTTCCCAAGAACAGTCCTGATTTTCTGCCCACCCCAGATTTTGTCTTTGAAGATGGGGGTGAAGGTTAGGGGGTATAGCATAGCGTTTCGTTTAAGGTTTAAGGTTTAAGGTGTAACGTGGCTTCGCCTGATAGCCAACTTTTGGGCGGAGCCGCCGCAGTAGCGGAGCGCCTTAAACGTTACACCTTAAACCTTAAACGACAATCAAAGAATTTGCTCCAACATCCGAATATAAAGCTCAATCCCCTGCTCAATTTCCCGGAGGTAAATGAACTCGTCGGCCGTATGCGACCGCTCGGAGTGGCCGGGGCCGCATTTTAGCGAGGGGCAGTCGAGGAGGGCCTGATCGGAGGTCGTCGGGGAGCCGTAGGTCTGCCGGCCCAGGGCGATCCCGGCCTGGACGATGGGATGGTCGACGGGGATGCTCGACGGCTTCAGCCGGATCGAGCGGGGTTTGACCTCCGATTCGACATTGGCCCGGATCGTTTCCACGATTTCTTCCAGCGTGTACTGCTCCGTCGCCCGGACATCCACCGTAAACGTACAGGCATCCGGAACGACATTATGCTGCGAACCTGAGTTGATGACCGTTACCGACATTTTGATCGGCCCCAGGGTAGGCGATACGTTCGGGAACTGGTAGCTGGTGAGCCACTGAATATCCCGGATGGCCTTGTAAATCGCGTTGTCGCCTTCGTTACGGGCGGCGTGGCCTGAGCGGCCATGGGCGGTACAATCCAGGACGAGCAGGCCTTTTTCGGCAATGGCCAGATGCATCTGCGTGGGTTCCCCGACGATGGCGAAGCTAAGCGGCGGCAGGTCCGGCAGAATCAGTTCCAGGCCCTCGCGCCCCGAGATCTCCTCCTCGGCGGTGGTAGCCAGGACGATATTATAGGCCAGGTTGGGTTTGTCGTAAAAATGGCAGAAGGTAGCGATCAGGGAAACCAGGCATCCGCCCGCGTCGTTGCTGCCCAGGCCGTAGAGCTTGCCCTCCCGTTCCAGCGGGAAGAAGGGGTTCAGCGTCCAGGACGGATTGGGCTTTACCGTGTCGTGGTGGGAATTCAGCAGGAGGGTCGGCTTGTCCGGATTAAAGAAGCGGTTCTGGGCCCAGATGTTATTTTTCTTCCGTTGAAAAGGGATACCCTGGTTGGTCAGAAACTGTTCAATCAGCGCGGCCGTCTTATCCTCTTCCCGGCTGAAAGAAGGGGTTGCGATGAGGCGCTTTAATAACTGGATGGCGGATTCGGATAAAGTCTCCAACGAATAAGCCGTTAATTGTGAAATCATTTCGTTCTCCTCTCTCTCGTACAAGTTACGTGTGACTGCTAAAGTAAGGAATCCTACGTTTCGTAGTAGCGGATTCGCTTCTCCCGTAGGAATTGCTTGATGACATCGACGTGAACGCACTGGCCCACGTTCAGGAATGGATAGTTGGATACGCGCGTTTTGCGGCCCCCGACGGTAACCTCCCGGTCGACGATGTCGAATCCCAGGTGCAGGTGGCGGGTGGCGTGCTGCATGCCGTAGATGATTCCGTCTGTATCAAAAAGCGGGCCGCCGCTTTGCCCCAGCAGGCCGGGTGTGCTCATTTCTACCCCGACAATCTCCCCGTTTTCGGCCCGGAGCCGCGTCACGATCCCGTCAATCGGGAAGCGGGGCGTGTTGGTCCGGCCTTCGGTGGTCCATTCGATATCGTCGATAGTTGGGTTGTACCGGTAATTGGTGAATTCAGGGAAGGGATAACCCAGCCGGCAGAGGTATTTCCCCTGCTTGATCCGGCTGCTGTCGCCCAGAAAAACGGCATGGGAGCGGTACAGAATGCGGTTATAACCCAGAAACTGAATGATGGCCAGGTCCTGGGTCGGGTGCAGATGGTACTGAATGGCGGTAAACTGGTCGACCGAGCCGTAGAACTGATTCCGCTGGCGGATGAGGGTGCCGGGACGGAGGCCGAAGCGTTCCTCCAGGGCGGCGAGTCGCTGGTTGTACCGGGCATCACGCTGGATCGCCCGCCGCTCCCCCAGGAATCGGACGTAATTCCGGTGGATGTCGTCGGCCTGCATCAACTGCTCCGCCACGTGCCGGCAGGTAATGGCACAGGCCTCCTCGTTGACAAAAAACATGGTCGAACAAGCCGGAATGATCTCGCTGTTTCCGTACAGCCGGACAATGGACAGAATAGGACGGACAAACGGATCAACGCGCTCGATCGCTTCAACAAACATGGATTACGGGGGAAACGAGGGCGCAAGATAGGAAGAAATCAGGGATTGAAGGATTGAAGGATTGAAGGATTGAGGTGGGCTTTGCCAGTACAGGCTAGAACGACTATAGACAATCCTTCAATCCCTCAATCCTTCAATCCCTCAATCCTTCAATCCCTCAATCCTTCAATCCCTCAATCCCTCAATCCTTCAATCCCTCAATCCTTCAATCCCTCAATCCTTCAATCCTTCAATCCTTCAATCCTTCAATCCTTCAATCCCTCAATCCTTCAATCCCTCAATCCTTCAATCCTTCAATCCTTACTTCGTGCTATCCCCCGCCTCCCGAAGCTTTTCCGGCACATTAGCGCCGGAGGCGGGTGTGCGGACGTCGCCGCGGGGCTGCTGCTGGACGCCCTGGGTGGTATCGGTGATACCGCCGGTGCCCGACTGCGGCTCGCGGCACTTCTGGATAAGCATGACGATGATCAGCAACCCGGCCGCCAGCAGGACCCAGCGCTGCCAGTTGTTGGACTTCTGGAGATCGACCTGGGGTGTCTTGGGAATGTTGGGGTTGACGGGCGTGCTGGTAAAGTTGGTCATGCCCTGCACTTCCTCCTGGCCGCCCGTCTGGGTCGACTGGTCAGCCAGGCCCAGGCGCTCTTCCAGACCGCTTAAACCGGAGGGAATACCGCGGCGGATGGTGTCGATCTGACCGGCCAGCAGCGTCCGCAGGTTGTCGTCCGAGAGGCCCTGGCTGGCGTGCTGCAGGCCCAGCAGGTTCATCAGCGAAGCCCCGGCCAGGCCCATCGTGGTCAGGGCGGAGTGGCCATTGACGCCGCTGTAGCGGGCGATGGATTCGGAAATGGGACCGGCATCGGACCCGAGGATGGCGTCCAGCAGGCTGCTGCCCGAAGCGGCTGCGGCCTGGGTTTTGCTCCGCGAGTCGGCGACCTGGCTAATGTCGAGGGGCGTGTTGGCGTAGTTTCCGTCCTTCAGGACGCTGATTACGTCCGATGCTCCGTTGCCGGTTTGTACCTTCCGGACCAGTCCGCCGAGCAGGGCGGGGACAGAGGCTTCGACGGCCTTGCGGACGCCGGCCGGATTTTCGTTCAGTTTGGCACTGAGTTGGTCAATGACGTGGGGCGTAAACTGCTCGTTCAGGAGTGAAAGGAGATTGGCAGCCATAAGCGTTGCGCACGGTTCGATGCACAACTAACGGCTGGAATGGGGGTTTGTTTGGGGAAGTTAGTACAGGGATTGAGGGACTGAAGGATTGAAGGATTGAGTTAAGCTTCGCCAGTGTAGGCTAAAACGACTATAAATACCGCAGCGGCGGGCCGCTTCAATCCCTCAATCCTTCAATCCTTCAATCCTTTATTTCTTCCCACACTCCGCCAAAACCCGCTGATGGTTCTTGATGTACGCATCATCCCCGGCTTTGCGGGCGAGGTCGAGGCCGGTATTGGCGTCGGCAGTGGCAAGCTGGCATTCGCCGAGCTTGGCGGCGATTTTCCCGCGGAGGTAGTAAGTCCAGTACTTCTTGTCGTTGTCGACCACCTTGTTGGCCCACGCCAGCGCCTGCTTCAGGTCGCGGTTGGTCTGGTAATAGTAGTCGGCAGCGGCAAAGTAGATCCCCGGGTTGGGGTTGGGCTTGGCCAGTTCTTCCTTGATCTGGGCCATGATTTTTTCGTCCGGGTTATGCTCGATGGGGAAGCTGATCTGGACGTTCTCCCAGCGGATGGCCAGTTTAGCCTGGGTAGGGGTGAAGTCCACAAACTCTACGGTGAAGAACTCAGCCGGGGTCCGCAGTTTTTCGGGCTTGACCGTAAAGCGGAGCTGGTCGTTGGCTTCCTTGTACTCGAAAGCGCCGAAGATGTTGGCGTCCTTGCTCAGGATCACCGTCCACTCATTGGCGTTCGGAATGGTAAAGATGCCGTAGCTGCCGGCGGGTACTTTCTGGCCGTTGACCGTGACTTCTTCCGAGACCGTCAGTTTGGTCGCCATATTGGCACCGGTACGCCAGACCTTGCCGTAGGGCACCTGGTCGCCGAACATTTTCCGGCCTTTCAGCGCCGGTCGGCTGTAACTGACCGATACCTTCGCCAGACCGACGGTCTGGGCCACGGAAGCCGCGGGGCTGGCCTGGGGCGTCTGAATCTGCGCATACGAATAGGAACTCAGGCCCAGCGCCAGGGCCAAAAGGAATGCTGCTTTTTTCATGAAACGATGATTGAACAAATTTTCGGCAAGGTACGGAATCCGGCCGAAAGCGGACAGGTGGGTTGGTATGAACGGTCGGGAGGGAGGGGTTACCGTCAGCCCGGCAGCTGCCCGATCTTCCGGCTCAGCAGCGCTTTTTCCGCCGTGGACGGGGTCAGCTGCATGGCCAACTCGTAGTGCCTGCGGGCCGGGCTGGGCTGGCCGTTCTGCTGGTAAAGGTCGCCCAGGATGGCGTGGTAGTACGGGTGGCGATCCAGGCCGCTCAGGCTGACAACTTCGGCAAGCGCGGCGGCCGGCCCGGCCGCCTGGGCCAGGGCCACTGCGCGGTTGAGCGCCACCACCGGAGAAGGTTTACAGGTCAGCAGCCGATCGTAGTACTGCAGAACCTGCGGCCAGTCCGTATCGGCATAGGATGGAGCCTGGCAGTGCAGCCGGGCGATGGCTGCTTCAAGGTGATACTCGCTAAGCCGTTGCCCCTCCGCGGAACGGTGGAGGTAAGCCAGCCCCCGGGCGATCAGGTCCTGGTTCCAGCGGCTCCGGTCCTGGTCGGGCAGCAGGATGATGGAACCGGAATCGTCGGTGCGGGCCTCAAACCGGGCCGCCTGAAAACACATCAGGGCCAGCAGGGCGTAGCCTTCCGGCGAAACGGTCCGGGGATGGTCCTGCAGGAGTAGGCCGAGGCGCAGCGCTTCCGCACAAAGGTCCTGGCGGATAAGCTGGTCCGGATGGTCGGAGGTATAGCCTTCGGTAAAGAGGAGGTAGACCACTTTCAGCCCCGCCGCCCGCCGCTGGGCCAGGGAGGACCCGGACGGCACTTCGAGCCGGATGCCCTGGCTGCGGATTTTTTCCCTGACCCGGTACAGCCTTTTCTCGATGGTGTCCGGGGCCGTCAGGAAAGCGCCCGCAATTTCCCGCACGCTCAGGCCGCAGAGCAGTTTCAGGCAGATCGCCAGTTGCATTTCCAGGCTCAGGCTGGGGTGGCAGCAGGCAAACAGCATCCGAAGCTGGCTGTCGTTAATTTCGTGCTCAACGAAAAACGGCTCTACCAGGGCCTCTTCGGGTTCGGGCTCCTGGCTTAGTTCCTGGCTGATTTGCCGAAAGAGATTTTCCCGGCGGACGACGTCCAGGGCCTTGTTCTTCGCCACGCGGTAGAGCCAGGCGCTGGGCTGCTCCGGGATTCCCTGGAACGGCCAGCTGTGCAGGGCCTGAACCATCGTGTCCTGCACGATATCCTCGGCCAGTTCCAGCCGGTCGAAGCCGAGCATGCGCGTCAGCGTAGCGATCATTCGGCCTGCTTCATGCCGAAACAGGTTGGCGACCAGCTGGTTGGAGGGATGCGGAACGCTCATGCGGAAGAAACGGTTACCGCCTCCGGCAAGAAGCGGTAACCGGGAGGGAGGCCTTACTGGTCAAATTTCATGATGGGCCGGATTTCCAGCGAACCCGGGCCGTCCAGGATAGGGCATCCCTGGGCCAGTTCGGCGGCTTCTTCGATGGAGGCGGCTCTGACGATGGTATAGCCGCCGACAATTTCCTTGCCTTCGGTATACGGGCCGTCGGTGACTAACTGGCCTCCCTGGCTGATCGTTTTGCCAAACGGCAGCAGCGCATCGGCACCCAGCATTTTCCCCTGAGCCGCGATCCCGCCGATCCAGTGGTTCCATTTTTCAATTTCCGCCTGGATTTCCTGGGGCGACTGCTCGGCGAACGCCGTTTCCTGGGCTTGTGCCGCGTGAAAGATCAGCATAAACTTGTCCATGATCGAACGATGGTTAATAAGTGAATGAATGGTTTAACGGGTAATTCGGAAGTAAGACGAACGACGGCCGACAAACCGGACATTCTACCAAAAAATGTGCTGGATGGCGGGAGAAAAGCCTAATTCGCCTTCTCCACCGCATGCCCGCCAAACTCATTCCGCAGGGCCGCCACGACTTTTCCGGCAAAGGTGTCTTCCTGCATGGAGCGGTAGCGCATGATCAGTGAAAGGGCGATGACGGGCGTAGGCACGCCCATGTCCAGGGCCGTTTCGAGCGTCCACTTGCCTTCCCCCGAGGAATGCATCACGCCGCGGATACCGTCCAGGTGGGAATCCTTCCGGAAGGCGTTCTCGGTCAGTTCCATGAGCCAGCTCCGGACGACGGAGCCATTGTTCCAGAGGTGGGCGACGTCGGCCAGGTTCATGCCGAAACCGCTTTTTTCGAGGACTTCAAACCCTTCGGCAATCGCCTGCATCATGCCGTATTCGATGCCGTTATGGAGCATCTTGGTGAAGTGGCCGCTGCCGGTCGGCCCGGTATGCAGGAAGCCGCCTTCGACCGAAATTTCCCGGAAAACGGGCGAAAGACGCTCCATCGCCTCCGGATCGCCGCCGACCATGGTGCAGGCACCGTTCAGGGCGCCGGATACGCCGCCGCTGGTGCCGCAGTCGACATAATGGACCCCGTGCTCCTTGAGGGTGTTGTACCGCCGGAGGGTTTCCTTGTAGTGAGAATTACCGCCGTCGATGACGATATCGCCGGCCTGCAGCAGCGGGATCAGGTCGGCCAGGACGCGGTCGACCAGCGGTCCGGCCGGAATCATCAGCCAGATTACCCGTCCGCCCTCGGCCGGCAGGGCCTCGTAAAGTTCATTCAGGTTATGGGCCCCTTTGGCGCCTTCCTGCTGGATCTGATCGACCAGCGTCGTGTTGACATCGTAACCGACGACCTCGTGGCCGTGCCGGAGCAGGTTCAGAACCAGGTTATAGCCCATCTTGCCGAGGCCGATGAATCCAATGTGCATAGTGCGTACGTTAAAAAATGCAGGGATGGAAGATGGCCGCAAAGTACGCAAAGGGATTGATTTGATGAACCCGCATGCACACCGGACCGAAACAACTTTTCGCCGATTGGGTTATTTCTCCACATCCACACTCAACGATTATGGAAGATCAGACGAATATGGAAGCGGAAGAACAGTCAAAGGAAAACCAGATCCGGGCCAAGCAGGCTATCTCGCCCCACGGCCTGGGTGATCAGTCGCCGGAAGGATTTCACGGTGGTCCCGCGGCCCGGCTGCCGGACGAAGATATTCCCGATGCACCGCCCTCGGAACTGGAAGCGAATTACACAGACGAAGACGGCCAACCGCTCGATTCCCTGCCCATTCGCCATCCGAACCGGAACTACGATAAGCCGGGTCTGGATAAGCCGGCATACAGCTAAGGTTTAACGTTTAAAGTTTAAGGTTTAAGGTTTGCTTCGCTGGTAAGTACGCTTGGGGCGTAGCGAACGTTAAACCTTAAACTTTAAACGTTACACGAAAAATGCGCTTTCTCCTACTCCTCCTCACCACCGCCGCCCTGGGGCAGACGCCCTACGCCGAGCAGCTGGCCCGGCACCGGGAGGCGTACCGGGATGAATTCCTGAAAACGGCCAACAGTCCCCTGAAATCGGCGGAGGCGGTGGCCCGGCTTCGGTTCTTCGCGGCGGATTCAACCTATCGCCTGGAGGCGAGCGTTGAGCGGCTTCCCGGGGAGAAGCCCTTCGAGATGCTGACCTACAACGGCCAGCGCCAGCCTTACGTCCGCTACGCCCGGCTGCGCTTTACCCTGGGCGGGCAGCCCCGCGAACTGATCGTCTACCGCAGCCTGCAGCTGGCCCAGCTTCCCCAGTACCGCGACTACCTCTTTGTCCCCTTCAAAGACCCGACCAACGGCGCGGAAAGCTACGGCGGCGGACGCTACCTGGATTTCCGGATCCGCGACATCCGCGAGGGGAAACTCACCCTCGATTTCAACAAAGCCTACAATCCCTACTGTGCCTACGCCGACGGCTACGCCTGCCCGATTCCGCCGGCCGAAAACCACCTGCGGATCGCCGTCCGGGCGGGTGAGTTAGCCTACCCCGGTCCGCCTTAAACCACCTCGAAAAGCTGTCTTTTTTGGTTTGACTTTTGCAGATTAGCGGATAGTTTACCCGCCATCCATTTTTCTGTATGAAGTCACACCTGCCGTATGTTCTGGGTTTGCTGTTCGTCCTGGCCGGAAAGGTACAGGCCAAGACGAGTACCTTTGGCCAGCCGGTCCTGGAGGAGCTGAAAATGAAGGTCTATCCGGCCGATTCCTCCGCGGAGGCGGTCGTGCTGTCCGACATTGGCAGCGCGGCGCTCTTCAAGGACGACAACCGGGGCTACGTCGCCATTCACAAACGCCGGGTCAAAATCAAGATTCTGAAGAAAAGCGCCCTCGGCCGGGCTACCGTAACGGTGCCTTTGTACCGCCTCAACGACAACCAGCAGGAGGTCATCGACCGGCTGGAAGGCTTTACCTACAACCTCCTGCCCGACGGTTCCTTCCAGCGGGACCCCCTCCAGAAAGACGCCATATTCGAAGAGCGCCGGACCAGCCAGCAGTATATCAAACGCTTTACCCTCCCGAATGTGCGCGAGGGATCGGTCATTGAGTATGCGTACGAAATGACGTCGGACTTCGTGTTCGAACTGCCGGAATGGCATTTTCAGCAGGATGTTCCCGTCCAATGGAGTGAATACCGCCTGACGATCCTGCCGGGGTTTGAATACCGCATTCTTTTTCAGGGCTACGAACCCCTTACGATTGACAAAAGCCGGTCGGTGGTCGACGGCATCGAGTACCACTGGGCCATGAAGGACCTGCCCGGCCTGCGCGAGGAGCCGCTGATGCTCAGCCCGGAAAATTACCGCGCCAAGGTCTGGTTCGAGCTGACCCGGACTTCGCTGCCGGGGATGAACTCGCCGCGCACCTACGCCAAGACCTGGGACGGCCTGGACCGGACGCTGATTACCGATGAGAATTACGGCGGAGCGCTGCGTCGGACCAATTTTCTGAAACCCGTGGCGGAGGCCGTCCTGGCGTCGGCAGCCACAACCGATACCCTGCAGTGGATCGAAGCGGCCCACCGGCAGATCGCCCGGGTGATGAGCTGGAATAAAACGCGTGGTTTGTTTCCGTCCCGTTCTGGCCTGAAGGCCGTCTATGAAGCGAAAACCGGCACGGCCACCGACCTGAACATGCTGCTTATCGGCCTGCTCAACGAAATGGGCCTGGAGGCAAAACCGGTCATCCTCAGTACCAAAGCCAACGGCAGCATCAGCAAGGAATACCCGCTGCTGGGCAAGTTCGATTATACAATCGGCCTGGTGAATGTGGGCGGAAAGGAACTGCTGCTCGACGCCACCGACCCCTACCTGCGGCCGGGAGCGCTGCCGGTGCGCTGCCTCAACGGCGAAGGGCGGCTGGTGGCCATGCGGGGCGCGCGCTGGGTTAAACTAACGAGTACCGACCGCTTCCGACGGACGGGGCAACTGCAGCTGGCCGTTCAGCCGGACGGCAGCGTGAAAGGGACCGTAACCTTTGCCTTTATGGGCTATATAGGGGCCGAATTCCGCCGTCTGGCCCTGGCGGCGGGCATTGACCCGGTCAAACAGCAGTTCCGGACCCAGCACGCCAACTGGCAATGGGGCGGGCTGGAAATCGCCAACCTGGATAAGCCCGACGAGGCGCTGCTCCTGACGGGGCAGATCCGTTATACCGACAATACGGCCTCCTCGCCCAGTCGGATTTACCTGCGTCCGCTGTCAATGGCGAGTCTGCGCAACAACCCCTTCAAGGCCCCAAACCGCCGCTACCCGGTCGATATGGGTGCGCCCCAGGAAGAAATCTACACGGCCACGTATACCATACCGGAGGGTTATACGGTCGAGGAGGCCCCCAAGCCGGTTAATCTGGTACTGCCGGATAACGGCGGCCGGTTTTCGTTTCTGCTGCAGGTAACCGGCAATCAGATCCAGGTGTCGAGCCGGCTGGTGCTGCAAAAAGCGATTTTCCTTCCGCAGGAGTACGATGGCCTGCGGCTCTTCTACGATAAGGTGGTCGCCAAGCATGCGGAACAACTGGTGCTGATCAAAGGCCAGCCCGTGGCCCAAACCCCTGCGAAGAACGAATGAAGCGGTTGCTGATGCTGATCGGGCTGCTGGGCAGTCTGGTCGTTCGGGCCCAGGATGGGCTTCCGGTCCATACTCTTCCGGCCGGACTTGGCCAGGGTGCGGGGGCGGTGATGCGCCAGTACGAAGAGACGTTTCGGGTCGTTTCGCCCGGCGAGGCGGTCGAGACGGTGGCCATGATCGTGACGGTTCTCAACGAGCGGGGCGCTAACTACGCCCGGCAAGCCGTCCTGTACGACCCCTTCTCCAAGGTGACGACCCTGGAGGGAACCCTGTACGACGCGGCCGGCAAGGTGATCAGGCGCCTGAAAAAAGGGGATATCAAGGACCTGAGCGCCATTTCGTCGGGCTCCTTCTACGAGGATTATCGTCAGAAGACGGCGGAGTTCGCCTACGCACAATATCCGTTTACGGTGGCCTTCCGGTACGAGCGGCAGACCCGGAACCTGCTGTTCTACCCGGGCTGGTTTCCCCTGGCGGATCCGGCCCTTGCGGTTGAGTCGGCCCGCATGCGGGTGATCGTTCCGGCGGCCCAGGCCCTGCGTTACCGGTCGTTTGGCAACCTGGCCGATCCGGTGCAGACCGAGACCGCCACCGAGCGCAGCTATACCTGGGAGCTACGGCAGCAGCGGGCCCTGTCGCGGGAGCCTTACAGCACCGGCTACGACCGCCTGGGGCCGGGCGTCCTGATGGCGCCGGCCGAACTGGAACTGGCGGGCTACCGGGGCCGGACCCAGACCTGGCAGGCCCTGGGTCAGTTTATGTACGAACTGAACGCCAACCGGGACCAGCTTCCGGAACGCTCCCGGGCGGCGGTGGCCGAACTGGTCGGTGGGGAAACGGATGTCCGAAAGAAGATTCAGAAGATCTACGCCTACGTGCAGCAGCATACCCGCTACATCTTTATCAAGCTGGGCGTAGGCGGCTGGCAGACCTTTCCGGCGGCAATGGTGGCGGAAAAGGGGTATGGCGACTGCAAGGCCTTGTCCAACTACACGGCCGCCTTGTTGAAAGCAGCCGGCATTCCTGCTTACCTGACGCTGGTCATGGCGGGGGAAAACAAGGCCGATATTCCGACCGACTTTCCTTCGGCCCGCTTCAATCACATGGTGCTGTGCGTTCCCCTCGAGCGGGATAGCGTCTGGCTGGAATGCACGAGTCCAGTGGACCCGGCCGGGTACATGGGTAGCTTTACAGGCAACCGTCACGCCCTGCTGTTGACGCCCGAGGGCGGTAAACTCGTGCGAACACCCGTCTACCGGCCTGATGACAGCCGGGTGACTCGCCGCATCGAGCTGACCATCGAAGGCTCCGGCGACGCCCGGGCAGAAGTCCGGACAGCATATGTCGGCCTGCGGGCCGAAATGCACCAGGTTGTGCTGCATCAACTGACGAAGGAGGAACAGCAGGAGTGGCTGTACCGGCGCATTCGGCTGCCGAGTTACGACCTGCTGGCTTTTGCGTTACAGAAACAACCCGCCGCGGCTCCCACGGTTACCGAACGGCTTACGCTTCGGCTGTCCAACGGGGCCAACCGGAGTGGCACCCGCTTTTTCCTGACGCCAAATCTATTGTCGGTGGCCACTGCCACCTCCATGCCTAGGGAGGAGCGGAAAACGGCTTTCCAACTGCCGGTGGGCAGCACGGAGGTCGATACCGTAATTTGTGAATTTCCGCCCCATACGGAAGTAGAAACCTTATTCCCTCCGGCCGAGCTAACTACCCCGTTTGGAACCTATTCCGCCAGCGTTCGGCAGGAAGGCACCAAACTGATCTACGTCCGTCGGCTTCGGACGGAAGGCGGCACCTTTCCCCCGGCTGAGTACCCGGCCTACCACCGCTTCCGCCAGGAGCTGGAGCGACTGGACCGGCGGCAGGTGGTCCTGAAGGAATTAAAAATGAAGAATGAAGAATGAAGAATAGGCTTCGCTGATTCAGAACCTGGCGAAGCTCATTTTTAATTCTTCATTCTTCATTCTTCATTAAATTAACTCCACTCCCGATCCCAGGAATCCTTAGTATTCCACTGATCGGTCGGGGCGAACCAGGTGGCGTCTTTCTTGAGGAAGCGCTTGGCGACGTCTTCGTTGAGGTCGACACCGAGGCCGGGGCGTTCGGGCACTTTTACGAAGCCTTTTTCCACGATCGGCTTGATACCGGTGGTGATGTCCTCCCAGCCGGGTACGTCCACGCCATGGTGTTCGAGGGCCACGAAGTGTTCGGTAGCGGCGGCGCAGTGCACGTTGGCCATCATACAGATCGGCGAACCGGCAAAGTGCATGGCCATCGGAATGCCGTGCTCTTCGGCATAATCGCCGATTTTCTTCGTTTCCAGCAGCCCGCCCGAGGAGGCCAGGTCCGGGTGGATCATGTCGACGGCCCGGGCGTTGATCAGCTTGATGAACTCTTCCTTGGCAAAGATGTCCTCACCGGTCAGCGTCGGGGTTTCAATGGCGTCGGAGATTTGTTTCCACTGGTCGGTGTAGAACCAGGGGATGAGGTCTTCCAGCCAGGCCAGGCGGTACTGTTCCATGGCCTTCCCGACCTGAATGGCCGTGTTGACGTCGAAGTGCCCGAAGTGGTCAGCCGATAGGGGCGTGTCGTAGCCCACGATGTCGCGTACACGACCGACGTGCTCCGAGAGTTTGTCGAGGCCTTTTTTGGTGATCTGGATGCGGGTGAAGGGGTGACGCGTCATGGCGTAATTCCCTAGCTTGCCCGACAGCTGGTCGTTGTAGGCCTGCTTGATGCTCCAGGCGTCCGCGCCAACGAGCATGCCCGGCTGACCGGCCAGCATCCCGATCCCAAAGTCCATTTTGAGGAAGGCGTAGCCGGCTTCCTTCCGTTTCTTCATGTTGACGGCAAACTCGTCGTAGTTCTTGCCTTCCGGCGTATCGGCGTAGAGCCGGACGTAGTCACGGTACTTCCCGCCCAGGAGCTGGTAAGCCGGTACGTCGTAGGCCTTACCGGCCAGGTCCCAGAGGGCCATTTCAACGCCGCAGACGCCGCCCGCCGCCCGACCGTGGTTACCGAAGGGCTTGATGATTTTGAATAACTGCTCGACATTGCAGGGATTTTTGCCCAGAATCCGGCTTTTGAGCATCAGGGCGTAGTTGGCACTGGCGCCATCGCGGACTTCACCCCAGCCGACAAGGCCCTGGTTGGTGTCGATGCGGATGATGGGGCTGGTAAACGGTACGCCCTGCAGGACAGCCACGCGCATGTCGGTAATCCGCAGGTCCGAGGGCTTGGACGAGCGCTTTACTTTCTGGGTCGTGTATTCCAGCTCCTTTTCGACATTACCGTCGAAGAGCAGGCCCAGCGATAGGCCGCCCAGGGCAGAATTGCGGAGGAAGTTTCGGCGGCCCAATCCGTCGGACGCGGCAGCTGAGGCCGGTACCGAGGGCGTTGGCTCCGGAGCGGATTTAAGCGACTCGAAAAGCTGCTTCAGATTTTTTTTCATGGATAAAGAAAGGTTTAGGATCTGGATATGTCCTGTCAATAGCTAAAGTGAACGGAAGCGGAGTTATAATCTCGCTTTTGGAGGAAAAATAGTGAAAGGGATGTTATTAGTTGAAAAGGGCTGGCGTTCCCAACGGACAGGGTACCTGAATGGGTGTTCAGACTCATCGACCGGGGCGCTCCGACCCTTGGCTGCCAAGCCACGTTGCCACAAAACACCATGACGGACAATCAGAAAGACATCCTGCGCCGGGCGGCGGCGTTTTGTGCCTACCAGGAACGCACGCAACAGGAGGTACGCGAACGCCTGAAGGAATGGGAGGTGGTCGGCGAGGAAGCGGAATGGCTGATCAGTGAGCTGATCGAACAGAATTACCTGAATGAGGAACGCTTCGCCCGGACCTTCGCCGGTAGCAAGTTCCGCGTCAAGCGCTGGGGCAAACACAAAATCCGCCAGCACCTGAAGCAGCGCGGCATCACGGGCCACAACCTGGAGCAGGCCATGAAGGAAATCGAAACCGACGACTACCGCGAAACCCTGCGCGAACTGCTCGAAAAAAAGAAGCGGACACTCGCCGGGGAGCATCCGCTGGTCATGAAACAGAAACTGGCCCGGTATGCTATTGGGAAGGGGTATGAGCCGGAGCTGGTTTTTCAATTAGTGAATGAGCGAATTAGTGAATAGCGAATAGCTTCGCCAGATATGTAAGCCTCGGCGGAGCTATTCGCTATTCACTAATTCGCTCATTCACTAATTGTCAAAAGTCCGCATCAAACGAAATCTTAGACGACTCCTTTTCCTTCACGCCCGCCATGACGCCGGCTTTCTGGTATTCGCCGACGCGTTTTTCGAAGAAGTTGGTCTTGCCCTGCAGCGAGATCATGTCCATGAAATCGAAGGGGTTGGATGAATTGTAGACCTTCTGAAGGCCCAGGGACACGAGCAGGTGGTCGGCGACGAACTCGATGTACTGGCTCATCAGCTCGGCGTTCATGCCAATGAGGGAAACCGGCAGGGCGTCGGTGACGAACTCCTGCTCGATGGCTACGGCGTCCCGGATGAGTTGGTAGACGCTTTCCTCCGGCAGTTTATTCTGGATGTGCTGGGTGTAGAGCAGGCAGGCGAAGTCGCGGTGCAGCCCTTCGTCGCGGGAAATCAGCTCGTTCGAGAACGACAGACCCGGCATGAGGCCCCGCTTCTTCAGCCAGAAAATGGAGCAGAACGAACCTGAGAAGAAAATGCCTTCGACGGCCGCAAACGCCAGCAGGCGCTCCACGAAGGAGCCGTTGGTGATCCAGCGCATGGCCCAGTCGGCCTTTTTCTGCACGCAGGGAATGGTCTCCGTGGCGCGGAGCATCTTGTCCTTCTCGACCGGATTTTTAATGTAGGTGTCGATCAGCAGCGAATAGGTCTCCGAGTGGATGTTCTCCATCATGATCTGGAAGCCGTAGAAACACTTGGCTTCGGCATACTGCACCTGCGAAAGGAAATTGACCGCCAGGTTCTCGTTCACAATGCCGTCCGAGGCGGCGAAAAAAGCCAGAACGTGCGAGATGAAGTGCCGTTCGCCGTCGGTCAGGTTTTCCCAGTCTTTCTGATCCTGGGAAAGGTCAATTTCCTCCGCCGTCCAGAACGACGCCTCGTGCTTTTTGTACATCTCCCAGATATCGTGGTGCTTGATCGGGAAAAGCACAAAGCGAAGTGGGTCTTCCACCAGGAGGGGCTCATTCGTTTCGGTAGTCATCATGGTCAGTATAGATTGATACGTATAAAGTTGGGAGTAACAAAGTTGGGAGCGCCGGGCACCTTCTTGGAAATGCACTAGCTAACAAAGATAGATGCCGCATAAACCGGATTCAACAGCGGACGGACGGTTAGCAGAAAGCCCCAAAACGGGGTTCAGGGTAAGCGCTTTATTACCAGTAATTTGCCCTTTAGCCGGCCCGGAGATTCTTCAGATAATACCAAACCGAAGGCGGGGCGCCGCCGGCTGGGGCGTTTGCGGGCAATAAAGGAAGGCCAGCCGGAGAACTGGAAAATTTACCAAAACCGCTACCCGGGAACCTGGCGGGGCTTTGGGGCGGGTTGAGGGCTTTTCGGGCTTTCAGGCTATATTTAAACCGTTAGGAATGAAATGCCCGCTCCCTTCGTTGAATAGGCAGTGATCAGCCCCTTATGGAACCCAGACATATCGAAAAAGCAACCAGCGCGATTGCGGATAAGTACCGGCTTCAGATTCTGATGCACCTGGCCAAGCAGCAGACCATGACCAGTTCGGAGGTTCAGGAACTGACGGGACTGTCGCAGCCCTGCGTTTCCCACCACGTTAAACAACTGACGGATAGCGGCCTGGTCGATACCCATAAGGAAGGACGTAACCTCTTCCTGCGGCTGAACCGGCAAACGCTCAACGACCTGGGTGAGTTTCTGAAAAGCCTGGGGTAAAAAATTTGCGCAGATACATCGAAACTTTTAAATAAATGATTGCGTTGGCCCGGTGAATTGTACATCCCAATCTCTATGGCACAGCAACTATTTACCCCGGCCCAACTCGGTAGCCTGACCCTGGCTAACCACATCGTCATGGCCCCGATGACGCGCAACCGGGCGACCGTCGACCACGAGGTGACCGACATCATGGTAACCTACTACGCCCAGCGGGCTTCAGCGGGCCTTATCATTACCGAAGGAATTGCCCCATCGCCCAACGGAAACGGGTATGCCCGCGTGCCGGGGCTTTACACGGCAGCCCAGGTTGCCGGCTGGAAAAAAGTAACCGACGCGGTGCACGCCCAGGGTGGCCGGATCGTCGCGCAGCTGATGCACACGGGCCGGATCGGGCATCCCCTGAACATGCACCTGGGCGGGCGCCTGCTCGCCCCTTCAGCCATCCGGGCCGGCGGGCAGATTTTCACCGATACGCAGGGTATGCAGGACCATCCAACGCCCGAGGCCTTCACCGCCGCCGATATTCAGGCGACCATCCAGGAATTTGTGCAGGCGGCCGTAAACGCCATCGAGGCGGGCTTCGACGGCGTGGAACTCCACGGGGCGAACGGGTATTTGATTGAGCAGTTCCTGCGGCCAACCTCAAACCGGCGCACGGACGAATACGGCGGGAGCGTCGAGAATCACGCCCGCTTTGCCCTGGAGGTTGCCGGGGCGGTTTCCGCCGCTATCGGGAAAGAGAAAGTGGGCATCCGGCTCTCGCCGTACGGGGTGTTCAACGATATGCCCTACGATCCGGCCTACGACGAACTGTACCGGTACCTGGTCGCGCACCTGAACGATTCCGTTGTCTACGTGCACCTGGTCAACCACCAGAGCATGGGAGCACCGGCGGTCGCACCGGAGCTGGTGGAAGCCATCCGGAACCAGGTCAAGGGCGTTTTACTCCTGAGCGGTGGTTATACGCCGGAAACGGCGGAAGCAGCCCTGCAAAGCGGAAAGGCCGATCTGGTGGCGTTCGGACGGCCCTTTATTGCCAATCCGGACCTGGTCGAACGGTTCGAAACGGGCGCTCCGATCAGCCAGCCGGATTATACGACGTTCTATACCCCCGGCGAAAAAGGCTATATCGATTACCCGGTGCTGGCAGCGGTTAACGCCTGATCGGCAAGGGGAACCGCGACGACGCAGAAATAGTAATTTTTCGTTCAGCTTTAAGGAAAATTACTCATTCTGCGTCGTCCTGGTAGGACAATGGTGGTAACTTGAGAGGGATTACCGGAACACCCTTCGCATTATACGTCGGAGTCCCTACCTTTGTAGTATGTTAACCACCATTTCGCCGCCGGTTAGTGCGGTAATGATAACGCTGAACTCGGCCCGGCTGCTCCGTCGGGTGCTGGACGCGCTGCACTGGTGCGACGAGGTGGTCGTGGTGGATTCCGGGAGTACGGACGCTACGGTGGCAATTGCCGAGGCCCGGGGCTGCCGGGTGCTGCATCGTCCCTTCGATGGCTTCGGCAACCAGAAGGCTTTCGCGGTAAACGCCGCCCGCAACGAATGGGTGCTGGTCGTGGACGCCGACGAGGTGGTCACCGACGAACTGCGGGACGAAATCGGACGGCGGGTCGCCGAGGCGGAGGCCGGGCTCCGGCAGCAGATACCTACGGCTTTCCGGGGATTTGAAGTGCCGATTTCGCTGATTTTTCTGGGGAGGCTGATGCGCCACGGTCGTGAGTATAAAATGCCGCACCTTCGACTGTTCAACCGACGCTTCGGAAACTACAACTCGGCCCGGGTGCACGAGGACGTCATCCTGGAAGGTCCCGTCGGGCGCCTGGAGAATCACATGCTGCACGATAGCTACGGCAGTCTGCACGAGTATTTCGAAAAATTCAACCGCTATACCACCGCCGGTGCCCGCGATCTGCTGAGCCGCGTTCGAAAAGCTTCGCTTAGCCAGGTGATCTTTCGCTTTCCGCTAACCTTCCTGAAGGAATACCTGCTGAAACGAAACATCCAGAACGGTTATCCGGGCTTTGTTTGGTCCCTGTTTTCCGCCCTATATCCGGTCGTAAAATACGCCAAGCTGCGGGAGATGGAGCGGCGGGAAGGGGAGAAGGCGGAACAGCTGGAAGTGAAAGGCTGATTTGCGTGGGCGGCATACATGGACCCAGTACAACGAAAAAAGGCTGTTTGCAGTCATTCCGTGCGGAATTGCTACAAACAGCCTTTATATGGATAGGTGGCAATCGTCGCTCCCGTTCTTCCCCACTGCGCCACCCGGCCTGCTTCCTCGCTCCCCTCAGCCCAAATGCTTAAAACCACTTCTGTATTTCAATTCGGCGGCGGATGTTCTCGTCGTTTTTGAACGGGAGATGCACCCGAATGTGACCTTCCTCCTGAACGGCTTCAATCTGCTCGGCATCCACAAAAGAGGGAATGTCGAGAACCCGAAGAAACATCGGTACCGCAAGGGCCTGGTTCGTATCGTCGTGTTTTTGCTGCAACAGTGTATACAGGACTAACTTGGTTCCGTCGATCAGAACGTTGAACGACTCCGGGCTTACGCCGGGAGCAGACAGCGTGATTACCAACCGGTCTTCTTCCTGCTCAGTTTCCATACGGGTCATGCTGGAACCCCCGTAGAGCGTATTGAGCAGATCTATTTGTCCCCCCATACCTTTCAGCGCGTTATCCATCGTTTTCATAGGACTCTTCCGTTGGTGTTATGAGAGGTATTCTTACAAATAATGTACCGAATTGGTAGAGTATGGGGAGCTAATGCCAGTCTGACGTTTTTTTTTGACCGCGGTCACTAAAAGACTGCCAATTAGGCCGAAAAAGTGCTTTGAACGCTTTTTTAAGCAATTTTGGCCTGATTTACCCTTGTTTGCAGGCTATGATCCAACTTTTTTCCGCCCTGGGGACGCTGTTGCTTTTGGTGCTGATGCTGTGGTTTTTTTTCCGCATTCGGCGGGCATTACCGGTGCTTATGTACCACAAAGTGGATCCCCGGCGGCAGGATGAACTGACGGTATCCGTCAGTCAGTTGGAGGCCCAGCTGGGCTGGCTGCGGGCTCATGAGTACCGGTCGGTTTCGCTGCGGGAGGTTCTGGAAGCCCTGCGAACGGGCCAGGCCCTGCCGCCCCGCTCCGTGCTGCTGACCTTCGACGATGCCTACCGCAACAACCTGATCTACGCCCTTCCGCTGCTGCAGCGCTATGGCTACCGGGCAACGATCTTCGTGCCGACGGCCTATGTCGGCGGGCGAAACGAATGGGATGGAGGCGGGGAGCCGCTGCTCTCAGCCGATGAACTTCGCGGGCTCGATTCCGCAACCGTGGAACTGGCTTTGCATACGCATACGCACGGCAACTTTAAACATCTGCCCATTGAGGCTATCCGGCAGGAAATTGTGGATAATATGGCGGCGTTCCGGCGGATGAACCTGCCGGTCGTGCCGGCGCTGGCCTACCCGTACGGCGGGCGGCCCAAGGACCGGCCCCGACGAACCGAAATGGAAACGGTACTGGCTGAACTGGGCATCGAGGCGGCCTTCCGGATCGGCAACCGGCTGAACGGCTGGCCCATCCGGAACCGGTACCAGCTCCAGCGCCTCGACATCCGGGGAACCCATTCCCTCGCCCGGTTTGCGCAAAACGTACGCTGGGGAAAACTGATCTAAGCATGACGATTTTACTCGATACCGAACGCCTGCGCGACCCTTTCAGCGGACTGGGCCAGTTTTGTCAGCACCTGGGCGAAGCGCTGCTGCAGCACCGGCCCGCCGAGGCCCGGTTAACCTTTCTGGTTCCCCGTGGGCAGTCCGGCCACTTTGGCCCGGAGGCGTCCTACCGCGAAGCGCGCTGGTGGCACCGGTTCCGCTCGGGCGGCGACTTTGCGGTCTACCACGCCCTGCACCAGGATTCGGCCTATGCGCCCCCGGCCGGCGCTAAAACCATCCTGACCATCCACGACCTGAACTTCCTGGAACGCGCCGACTACAGCGAAGCCAAAAAAGCCCAGCGCCTGGCCCAGCTCCAGCGGCGGGTCGACCGCGCCGCCGCCATTACAACCATCTCGGAATACACTGCCCAGGTAGCGCGCCAGCAACTGCGGGTGCCGGATGTGCCGCTGCGGGTGATTTACAACGGGAATCCGATACAGTCTTCAGTCTTCAGTCTTCAGTCATCAGTCGTCAGTCCTCCGTCGGGCCTGGTTCCCGATGGGCCTTTTTTTCTGTCGGTGGGCGTGATTCATCCCAAGAAAAACCTGCATACGCTGCTGCCGCTACTGGAAGCGTTTCCGGACTACCAGCTGGTCCTGGCCGGTCCGGATGGGCACGATTACGCCCGGCACCTGCGGCAGGAGGCCGACCGGCTGGGCTTTGGCGACCGCCTGCGGATGCCGGGGGCCGTTGACGAGGCGACCAAACTGGGGCTCTACGAGCATTGCCGGGCGCTGCTGTTTCCCTCGCTCTCGGAGGGCTTCGGCCTGCCGGTAGTGGAAGCGATGAGCTTCGGGAAGCCGGTTTTTCTGTCGCGGCTGACCAGCCTGCCCGAAATCGGAGGCGCTGAGGCGTATTATTTCGACAGCTTTGAGCCGGAAGACATGGCCGAGGTCATCTTCAACGGCCTGGCCGACTTTGCCGCCAATCCCTTCCGGGCGGACCGGCTGCGGCGGCGGGCGGCAACCTTTAGCTGGGAGCGGGCGGCGACGGCTTACTGGCAGTTATACACCGAATTAGCCCGTTGAAGCCCTAAACCCGGGAAGCCCCGGACCGAGAATGATCCCAAAGCTTCCTTGTCCGTCCCTGATTAAAACTGTAGCTTTGCGGTTCTTAACCACCTGAGTACGCTATGCTACGCACCCATACCTGCGGTGAACTCCGCCAGGACCACGTCGGAACACCGGTTACGCTCTGCGGCTGGATCCAGCGGATCCGCGATAAAGGCGGCATGATCTGGATCGACCTCCGCGACCGTTATGGCCTGACCCAGCTGATTCTCGACGAAAGCAAAACTGCCCCTGAACTCATCGAACGGGCCCGCCAGTTGGGCCGGGAGTTCGTCGTGAAGGCCGCTGGGGAGGTCATCGAGCGCGTAGCCAAGAATCCGAACCTGCCCACGGGTGATATCGAAATCCGTCTGACGGCCCTGGACGTACTCAACCCGGCCAAGCTGCCGCCCTTCCTGATCGAAGACGAAACCGACGGGGGCGATGACCTCCGGATGAAATACCGCTACCTAGACCTCCGCCGCAATTCGGTCCGGAAGAACCTCGAACTGCGCCACAAAATGGCCCAGCAGACGCGGATCTACATGGACGGCCAGGGTTTTATCGAGGTAGAAACGCCGGTACTGATCAAGTCGACGCCCGAAGGCGCCCGCGACTTCGTCGTACCCAGCCGCATGAACCCCGGCGAATTCTACGCCCTGCCGCAGTCGCCCCAGACCTTCAAGCAGCTGCTGATGGTGTCGGGCTTCGACCGCTATTACCAGATCGTGAAGTGTTTCCGCGACGAAGACCTGCGGGCCGACCGCCAGCCGGAGTTTACCCAGATCGACTGCGAAATGGCGTTCATCGAGCAGGAAGACATTCTGAACATGTTCGAAGGGCTAGTCCGGCACCTGTTCCGGAACGTAAAAGGCATCGACCTGCCCGAAGTGCCGCGCATGACCTATGCCGACGCCATGAAGCTGTACGGCTCCGACAAGCCGGATATCCGCTTTGGCATGCCCTTCATCGAACTGAAAGGTTCGTTCGATACCGTCGACCTGACGTCGGGGAAAAACTTCCCGGTCTTCGACGCGGCCGAACTGGTAGTGGGTGTCAACGCCAAAGGCTGCGCGGGTTATACGCGTAAGCAGCTCGACGAGCTGACCGAATGGGTGAAGCGCCCGCAGATCGGGGCCAAGGGGCTGGTGTACGTGCGGTATAATTCCGACGGCACCATCAAATCCTCGGTCGACAAATTCTATTCCGAAGAGGACCTGAAGCACTGGGTGGCCCAGTTCCACGCCGAGCCGGGCGACCTGCTGCTGATTCTGGCGGGCGAGGCCAACAAAACGCGCAAGCAGCTTAATGAACTGCGTCTGGAGATGGGCAACCGCCTGGGCCTGCGTAATCCGGACGATTATAAGGTGCTCTGGGTGCTGGACTTTCCGCTGCTGGAGTGGGGCGAAGAAGAAAACCGCTGGTTCGCCATGCACCACCCCTTCACCTCGCCCAAGCCCGAGGACATTCCGCTGCTGGAAACCGACCCGGGCTCGGTCCGGGCCAATGCCTACGATATGGTCATTAACGGTACGGAAGTCGGCGGCGGCTCGATCCGGATCTTCCAGCGCGAGCTGCAGGCCCGGATGTTCGATCTGCTGGGCTTTTCGCCCGAGGAGGCCAAGGCGCAGTTCGGCTTCCTGATGGACGCCTTCGAGTTCGGGGCGCCGCCGCATGGGGGTATTGCCTTTGGGTTCGACCGCCTCTGCTCGCTCTTCGGCGGGGCCGACTCCATCCGCGACTTCATCGCCTTCCCGAAAAACAATTCCGGCCGCGACGTGATGATCGATTCGCCCTCGCCTATCGCCGGCAAGCAGCTCGATGAGTTGAAAATAAAAACCGTTGCCTGACGAACCGCGAAAAGCCCGCCACCCGGTGGGCTTTTTCACGCAGCCAGCCCTACGATGAAAGGAAGCAAGCTCGACCTGTACCTGAGCTACGGCTATTTCCGGATGCACCAGAACCTGTTCACCTGCCGGGTGCTGCAGTTTGACGACCGGCTTTACACGGCCCATTGGCTCCGGCTGGTCCTGGATGAGGTGCAGTACGGAAAAAAGCAGCTGCAGGTCCTGAAACGCAATGCTGCGTTTACGGTAACCGTTAAGCCGCTGATGCTGACGGTCGAGCTGGAAAGCCTCTACGCTACCTACCGCCGGTCGATTGATTTCGATGCCTCGGAGTCGGTGGAGGCCTGCCTGTTTACGGGGGATACGTTTACGGTATTTGAGACCTACGTGGTCGAAGTCCGGGATGGGCGTCGGCTCATCGCTGCGGGAATCTTTGATGAAGGCGAGGAGAGCATCGCCGGCATCCTGAATTTTTACGATCCGGCCTACCGGCGCTACAGTCTCGGCAAATTCCTGATGCTGCAGAAAATCGAGCACGCCCGCCGACTCGGCAAAGTCTTCTACTACCCGGGCTACCTCGTTCACGAATACCCCAAGTTTGACTACAAACTATTCCCCTGCGAAGCCGCCACCGAAGTTTTCGACGTCGGCATCAACCAATGGATTCCGTTTTCCTGGGAAGCCGTGGCGGAGCAGTCGCGGGGGATATTGGGATTGGGTGAATGAGAGAAAGAGTGAAAGAGCGAAAGAGTGAATGGCTCCGCTAGCCAGAAACTCCAGCGATATTCTTCGCACCACAGGCCACTAATTCGCTCTTTCACTCTTTCGCTCTTTCACTCTTTGATTAACTTTCACTCCCCCTCCGGCAATTCCCATACATAACCTCCAGCGTCTGCCGCATTTGTTCGATGGCTTCCCCGGAGAGGCCGGCGAGGGCGGTACTGCGGTTCTGGGCGATGATGGGCCGGACGCGGTTGAGCAGTTCCTCGCCTTTGGGGGTGATTGTCCGGTCGATGCGGCGGCGATCGTGGGGGTTTGGCGCCTGGGCCAGGAGTTCTTTCCTGACCAGTAAGTCGATGATGCGGGCTACGGACGCCTGGTCCTTAAAAACCCGCTCGGCAATTTCGGTCTGCCCCAAGGCCGAATTTTCCTGAATGATATTCAAAATCAGCCACTGGTCGATGGTGATGTCGATGCCCACCCGGTCGATGTTGCCCTGGGCGAATTGCCGGTATTGTTTGATGGTTTTTTCCAGTACGTAGAAGATCGTTTCGTGCAGCATGGTGGCGCAGGTTGGTGGGGGAAGGGCAACGGACAAACGACTATAGCGCCATTCGGCGGGCTTCCTTCTGCTTTCATCCCGCTATTTAGCCATTCTTCCCAAACTACGCTAGTCTTGAACCCCTTTTATGGCATATCATATATTTTTGTTCAGGGAAAGCTAGCCGAGCGATGAGCGACATTCCCCGGGAACAACAAATACCAACAGCACGATGAACAAGAACCTCTACCATGGCCCCGGGTGGGTCCTGACTTTGATTTGCCTGGCAGCCAGTCTGGCGGTTCAGGCGCAGACGGCCGGCATCCGCGGCCGTGTTCAATCGGCGGAGGGCCAGCCCCTCGAATTTGCAACCGTCACCCTGCACCGGGAAGCCGATTCGGTGGTGGTAAAAGCGGAGTTTTCCGACGCGGCGGGCCAGTTTGTGCTGCCCCCGTCGCCGGCCGGTCGGTACCGGGTGGCCGCTTCCCAGGTGGGTTACGAACGGGCCTGGTCGGCGGTGATCACCCTCGGCAGTGAGACGCTTCAGCTGCCCGCGCTGGTGCTTCGGGCCAGCCAGGCGACCCAACTGAAGGAAGTTAAGGTGGTCGGGCAGAAGCCGCTCTTTGAACGGCAGGTCGACCGGACGGTCGTCAACGTAGAAGGCAGCGCCCTGGCGGCGGGAAATACGTCCCTCGACGTCCTGGCCCGTTCGCCGGGGGTGACCGTCGATAACAACGACAACCTGGCCCTGCTCGGGCGGCAGAACGTGCTGGTGCTCATCGACGGCCGGCGTCAGCCCATGAGCGGGCGGGAACTGGCCGACTACCTCCGCGCCCTGCCCGCCGAGCAGCTCAAAAGCATCGAACTCATCACCAATCCCCCCGCCAAGTACGATGCCCAGGGTACGGCGGGAATCATCGCCATCAACCTGCGCAAGGACCAGCGGCTGGGTACCAACGGATCCGTCCAGGCCAGCTACGGCCGCAGCCAGTACAACAAATACACGGCCGGACTGACGCTCAACAACCGGGGCCGGGATCTGAACCTGTTCGGTTCGTATAATTTCACCGACCGCGACGGCATCGGCATGCTCGACATCCACCGCGACTTCTTCTCGGTGGCTCCGGGGCGCGCGCCCATCCAGACCGGCAGCAGCGACCAGATTAACCGCATGCGCGGCGGATTCGTGGGCCATACCGCCCGCGCCGGCTTCGACTATAACCTCAGCACACGGACCGTGCTGGGCGGGGTCGTAAGCGGCCAGCACAACCGGGTACCCAACCAGCCGGGTTTCAACCAGACCACCCTGTACGACGCCGCCGGCAAGCCGACGGATGTGTACGCCGCCCGCAACCTGCGGAATTTTACCTCGCCCAACGGCGCCGTGAACCTCAACCTGCGCCATACGTTCTCCGATTCGGCCAACAGCCCCGAACTGACGGCCGATGCCGACTACGCCCGCTACCGGACCGACCGGTTGCAGCAGCTGAGTACCGACTACGCCCTGACCAACCGGACGACCTCACTGCTGACCGGCGACCAGCAGGGCGATCTGAGCATTCTTTCGGCCAAGGCGGATTACGTCCGGCCGCTTGGCCCGAAGGGGCGGTTTGAAGCGGGCGCCAAGTTTAGCCGGGTTTCGTCGGACAACGACGTGGTGTTCAAGCTGACCGAAGGTTCGCTGACGATCATTGACCGCAACCGCTCGAACCGCTTCCGCTACGACGAAAACATTTCGGCGGGCTACGTGAACTGGAACCGGGCCTACGCCAAAACGAGCCTGCAGGCCGGGCTTCGCTACGAACATACGCTGGCGGTAGGTCGCCAGGCGGTCGGCGACAGCAGCTTTACCCGCCGCTACGGGCAGTTGTTCCCCAGTCTGGCCGTGAAACGGACCCTGAGCAAAAAGCACGAACTGAACCTCACTCTGAGCCGGCGCATCAACCGGCCGACCTACAACGCGCTCAATCCGTTCCGGACGATCATCGATCCGACTACCGCCGGGGCCGGGAACCCCAACCTGCGGCCGGAGACGAGCTACAACCTGGAACTGACCCATACCTTCAAGGGCAATTACAGCACCGGCCTGAGCTACGCCCGGACCAGCCTGCCCATGATCGGGGTGGTGCAGCCTGAGACGGATTCTACCGTGCTCTCGACGCTGGTGAATCTCAAGCGCCAGGATTATCTGGCCCTGAACCTGACGGCTCCGGTTCAGCCCGCCAAATGGTGGCAGATCTACAACAATGCCGTGTTCTTCTACGCCCATTTCGTGGGGGATCTGGCGGGTACGTCGATCAACAAGGGGCGTCCGGCCTTCAACCTGAGCAGCAACCACACCTTCCAGTTCGGTAACGGCTGGTCGGGGGAACTGAACGGCCGTTTCCAGTCGGGTGAGCAATACGCCTTCCTGCGGGTACGGCCCCTGGGCCAGCTGTCGCTGGGCGTGCAGAAAAACCTCTGGGAGCGCAAAGGTTCGCTCAAGCTGAACCTCTCCGATGCGCTCTACACCGACAAGGTCCGGGCCGTTTCGGCCTACAACAACTACATCGAGCGCTTCTACCAGCGCCGCGACTCCCGGGTGCTGACGATTTCGTTCTCCTACCGCTTCGGCAACGACAAGGTAGCCCCGGCCCGCCGCCGGTCCGGTGGGGCCGAGGAGGAGAAGCGCCGGGCGGGGTGAGAAAGGGAATTAACAATTAAAGTGTAGTGGTTCCATGGATTGGCTACAGTTGGAAAGGAGTAAAAATTGTACGAAGCTACTTATTTGCCTGCTTTTGTAGGCAGGTTCGCCGGATCGGTCCTGAAGTCCTCCTGGCGCCTGAGCCAACGCTGAAGCGTAGAACGGGCAATTTTCCCAAACCCATCAGCTTATCTGTTTGGCAACCAGGGGACACGGGAAATCAGAAATTGGCTAAAAGCGCTACACCTGGCAACAACGCGCCGAGGAGGCTTACCAATTGATTCGGAGCCTTACGCCGGATAGAGTGTTGGTGTTGGGAGTCAGCGATGGGGCTTTTGCGGGGTATAAACTGGCGGCCATGTATCCCCAGACGGTCAGAAAACGCATTGCCATTGGGGCCGGGGATTTGCCCCTGGGTGCCCGAAGCGACAAGGCTAACTATTCGCCGGATAATTGCCCCGTGCTGATCATGAGCGGAGACCGGAACGCTTATCATACGATTGACCGGGTAACGCAGGCCGCCAAACTAATTCCGAAAAGTCAGCTTCGCATCAACCCTGGTCGCCGCCTTGTGGTCCTGTTTTGCAATTTCCCCGCTGTATGGGAGTTAATACCTCCGTTTATTTAGCAAAGGATAACCATTGACCCAACTGCATCTCCGACTTTAAGGTCCGTACGTTTGTTAAGTTTCCAACGCCTGTTCATTCTATTTCAGGTCTTACCTGTCCGTGATCGTACGGAACCTGTCCGTTTTTGGACATAGAGCAATTTCATCCCTATCTGGAAAGGCTTAAATAGCCTCTAAAGAAGCATTTCCTTCACTGGCAAGACATTTGTTTAGCAAATTATAAGCAAATAAGACAAGCCGGATAGACTCCATGGCCAGATCCTACTTAGGCGAGTTTGAAGAACTGGTTCTACTGACTGTAGCCGTGCTGGAAGGCCAGGCTTACGGTGTCACCATAGGGGCCGAACTTAAAAGGCGGACAAGCCGCACCATCAGCCTTAGCGGAGTTCACATCGCGCTTTACCGCCTGGAAGAGAAGGGTTTTGTGCGGTCGGAATTGGGTGGCGCTACAGCTGCCCGCGGTGGTCGGCGCAAGCGATTGTTCGTCATCACGTCCGCCGGTAAGCAAACACTGGCCGACATGCGCCAGGTACGCAATGAGCTCTGGAACGCAATTCCTAACCCTTCCTGGTCGTGACCCATGTCAAAGCCCTTCACAAGCCCTCAATCAAATCGTCGCGCCAACCCACCCCGCTGGGCTGATCGCCTACTGAAGCGACTCATTCCAGAAGACCTGCTGGAAGAATTGCTGGGCGATCTGCACGAGCAGTTTGCTCAGCATGTGACTGAGGTTGGCGAGGCCAAAGCCCGGCGCAATTACGTACTGGAAGTGCTTAAATTCTGTCGGCCTTATTTCATAAAACGACGAGCAGAGCAGCACAAGCCTAAAAACCAGCCCTTTAATTACTATCCTGAACCCTATTCCCTAAGCCCCGATATGATTCGTAACTATGTCAAAATCGCCCTACGTACGCTGCTCAAACACCGGGCGTATAGTGTGCTCAACATCGCTGGCTTAGCTGTGGGTTTGGCCACCACTATGCTTATTTTGTTGTGGGTCAAGGACGAACTGAGTCACAACCAGTTCCATGCGAACCACAACCGAATTTATCAGGTGGTGATCCAGGTACCTCTTCCCGAGGGAACTTCAACGTATGAAACCGTAGCCGCACCTATCGCCGGTGCGCTGAAACGGGAGGTACCCGGCGTGGCAGGAGCCAGCCTTTCTTCCTTTGCCGAATCAGCGCTGGTTTCCTATAAAAATCAGACAACCGAAGAGCAAGGCATAAAGACGGATGCTGACTTTCTGAAGATGTTCAGCTTCCCCTTGATCAAGGGCAACGTAGCCTCTGCATTGACGGAGCCTAACACCATCCTGATTACCCAAAAGCTGGCAGATAAGTACTTTCCGAATGAAGAGCCGCTGGGCAAGTTTTTACGGATTAATCAAAAAACAGATGTCAAGGTTGTCGGCGTGTTAGCCAATGTGCCGGCTAATTCATCGATCCAATTTGATTATTTGATGCCTTATGAGGAGGCCCGCATCAAGCAGAGTAGCTGGGATGACAACAGTGATCAGGTTTTTGTTATGCTGGACGAAAGCAAAGCAAGCTCGCCCGACGCTGCGGCCGAAATGAATGGACACCTGAAGCAGTTGCTTGGCAGGTACTTGCCCGACAAGCATGATCGGTATTACACCGTATTTGCCATGGACGACTGGTATCTGCGCCGGGATTGGAAAAATGGTCAATACGGGGGTGGTGGACGCATCGTTTACGTGCGTTTGTTTGGCATCGTCGCCTTGTTTGTGCTCCTGATTGCCTGCATCAACTTCATGAACCTCTCAACGGCCCGAGCTACCCAACGGGCCAAAGAGGTGGGCGTCCGCAAGGCCGTTGGGGCCAACAAACAGTCGCTGGTTGGTCAATTCCTGGGCGAATCCTTACTCTTAACGGTCATTGCGGGACTGCTGGCCTTGGGACTGCTGGCAATCATCCTGCCGTTCTTTAACGATCTGCTGGATAAGCGCATCGCCATTGATTTTACCAATCCGCTCTACCTTAGCATTTACCTGGGCATTCTCCTGCTCACCAGTTTACTGGCAGGCATCTATCCGGCGTTTGTGCTCTCGGGTTTCCAGCCCGTGAAGGTCTTGAAAGGACTGCGTGACCGCATGGCCGGGGGAGCCGTCTGGCTGCGCCAGTCGCTGGTGGTGGTGCAGTTCACCGTCTCGATTCTGCTGATCGTCGGTACCATCATCGTCTATCAGCAGATAGGCTTTATTCGCAATAAAAACATCGGTTATCAGAAAGAAAACTTGGTCATCTTCGAAGCCAAGGGCCTCAACTTCCAACGCTATGAGCAAACTCGCAACACCTTGGCGGCAATACCGGGTGTCCGAGCGATAGCCGCAGCAAACACCAATTTCCGGGGAGCGAACTGGCGAGACTTTCCTTCCTGGCCCGGCAAACCGGCTGACAAACAGGTTCTGTTTTCCATTGTGGTTGGCGACTATGATCTGCTACCGACTACGGGTCTGCAACTCAAAGGCGGTCGTAATTTCTCCCGTGCGTTTGGTCGCGATTCGGCCAACGTTATCATCAACGAAACGGCGGCCCGGATGATGAACCTCCAGCAGCCACTGGGCCATGAGATGACGGTGGACGGCCGGAAAGGCACTATAATCGGCGTCGTCAAGGACTTTAACCTGATGTCCATTCACTCCGCCGTCGAACCGACCGTAATCGTCTGTCGTCCCAATAACACCTTTCTGTATCTGGCCCGTATCGACGGTCGTGACGTGCCCAACACGCTGAGCAGATTGGGAGCCGCGTACAAAACGTTGCTGCCGGGCTATACGTTTAGCTTCCAGTTTGCTGATCAGGAGTACGAAAAGATGTACCGCAGTGAGATGCAGATTGGTACGTTGGCTAACTGGTTTTCCGCGCTGGCCATCTTCATCTCCTGCTTAGGGCTGTTCGGCTTGGCCTCTTTCACGGTTGAACGACGCACCAAAGAGATTGGCGTACGTAAAGTACTGGGTGCGTCACTGGCCCACATCTTTGGGCTCATCTCTATGGAGTTTGTCGTGCTGGTGGTGATTGCCCTGGCGCTGGCCATTTTCCCAGCCTGGTATTTGATGAATAACTGGCTGCATAAGTTCGCCTATTCCATTGCTATTGAGTGGTGGGTATTTGCCATAGCGGGCTCGGTGACCGTCGGCATCGCCCTGCTGACGGTCAGCTTCCAGAGCATCAAAGCCGCCTTGATGAACCCCGTTAAATCGTTACGGACTGAGTAAATGGCTTAGGGCTTTAGGCGTGGGGCAAAGGGTAACCCCACTCCCCGCGCTTAGCCCAAGCGCTATGCTACAAGCTATGAATACAAACTCGCCCCGACCTCCTGCCTGGGCCGACCGCCTGCTCAGGCGATTCATTCCAGCCGATCTGGTGGAAGAATTGCTGGGGGATCTGCACGAGCAGTTCACCCAGCAAGTAGTTGATCTGGGCGAGGCCAAAGCCCGACGATTGTACGTGTTTGAAGTGCTCTGGTTCTGTCGGCCTTATTTCTGGCAACGACGGGCAGCCACTAAAAGACAAAAGGCTCAACAAGTCAATGCGTATCCACAACCTCATTTCCTTGGCCCTGCTATGCTACGCAACTACGTCAAAATTGCTTTTCGAAAATTGTCGAGGGACCGTCAGTTCACGATCCTTAACTTAGCGGGTCTTTCCACGGGTTTGGCCTGCACCCTGTTGATTTTGCTATGGGTCAACAACGAATTAAGCATCGATAAGTTCCACCAAAACGATAGCCAGTTGTACCGGGTGCTTGGCAACCTGCCCCTGGAGAATGAGCTGCTTACGTTGGAACAAACCCCTTATCCATTGGCTCAGGCTCTGCTTCAGCAAATGCCCGAAGTGGAGCGAGCCGTCTCGGTGAATTACACGATGGATTGGTTTGCCGGCAAGGGCGTCGCTTCGGTTGGCCAGAATAGCGTGAAAGCTCAGGGCATCTTCGCCAGCAAAGACTTTTTCAATGTGTTTACTTACCCATTGATTGAGGGCAACAAGGACCTGGTGTTGTCGGCCAAAAATGGGGTGGTCATCTCCGAGAAGTTAGCCCAGAAACTGTTCAATACGACTAAGAATCTTGTTGGGAGACCTTTAGGGTGGGATCACCGCATGAAGTTCAAGGCGCCGCTTGTCATTTCGGGCGTTATGAATAATTCACCGGCTACTGCCTCCGACCAATTCGACCTGGTCTTTCCCTTTGATTTGCTCCTGGAAGGCGATCAATCCGCTAAGGAATGGTCAGGCTCTTATTCCAACACCATTTTAGTGCTAAAGCATGGAACTGATATCGCTCAGTTCAATAGCAAAATAGCCAGCTTCCTAAAATCGATAGATCCTAATTCGGCCCAGACGCTGTTTGTGGAGCCTTTCTCAGACAGGTACCTCTACGGCAATTTCAAGAACGGCGTACAGGCGGGAGGCCAAATCGAGTATGTGCGGCTGTTTTCGTTTATCGCCTTGTTTATCCTGCTCATTGCCTGCATCAACTTCATGAACCTGGTGACGGCTCAGGCTGCCCAAAAAGCCAAAGAGATCGGCGTTAAAAAGACGCTGGGCGCCAGCCGCAAGTCCTTGGTGGCGCAGTTCTTTGGTGAATCGTTGTTGCTAACCATTTTGTCGACGGTCCTTGCGCTGGGATTGGTGTTTGCCTTCCTGCCGCTGTTTAATGGGATTACCGCCAAACAAATTCAAATCGATTTCACAGTCCATTCTGTCTTGGGTCTGGTCCTGGTTGTCTTAGTCACTGCCTTTCTGGCGGGTGTTTACCCAGCCTTCTATCTGTCGGGCTTCAATCCGGTCACGATGTTGAAAGGAAAGCTACCGGCTACGTTGGGCAATTTGTTTGTGCGTCAGGGCCTGGTAGTCTTTCAGTTCGGCATATCGGTGGTGTTTATCATCGGTTTTTTGGTCATCCATCAGCAGATTGACTACACCCAGACCCGGCACCTGGGCTACAACCGCAGCCACGTCCTTACGTTCGCCAGAGAAGGGGCTGTAAAGGAAAATACCGAGGCTTTTCTGACCGAAGTAAGGAAGATTGCCGGTATAGAAGGAGTTGCCACCATGCCAGGAAGTATTCTGGACGGTACGGATCGTCAGGCGGGTTTCTCGTGGCGGGGACATCAATCGGATATGAGCTATCTGTTTAAGTCGCCCCGAATCAGCTACGATGTTATCGAAACGTTAGGAATGACCCTGGTGGCCGGGCGTTCTTTCTCCAAAGAGTTCAATGACGATGACTCAAGAATAATCCTGAATGAGTCGGCTGTGAAACTGATGAACCTGAAAGATCCGGTCGGAATGACCATCAAACACGGTGATACGTTCAGTCAGATTATTGGCATAGTGAAGGACTTTCAATATGGGTCCATGCACCAACCCATCGAACCGCTCATTTTTCGCTTCCGGGCTCCCGAGATAAGTCCTCACGTTTTGTTGCGTATAAAGGCGGGTACGGAGAAAGCGGTGATTGCTCAAGTGGAAGCGGTATATAAAAAATTCCATCCAAAGTATGCTTTGGAGTACTCATTCTTGGATGACGATTACCAGAAACTGTACGCTGCCGAGCAACGCACAGGGGTTTTAGCCAGCATCTTTGCCGGTTTAGCAATTCTTCTTTCCTGCCTGGGTCTGTTTGGCCTGGCTGCTTTCACCGCCCAGAAACGGCAAAAAGAAATTGGCATTCGTAAAGTGGTCGGCGCAACGACTCCGCAGATTGTGACGTTGCTTTCGCAGGACTTTCTCAAGCTGGTGGTGATTGCTTTTGTACTAGCCGCGCCTATTGCCTGGTACGCTATGCACCTGTGGCTACAAAATTTCGCCTACCAGATTCATATCGAGTGGTGGGTCTTTGCCCTAACCGGGACATTGGCCACGTTAGTCGCCCTGTTAACCATCAGCTTCCAGAGTATCAAAGCGGCCTTAATGAATCCGGTGAAAAGCCTTCGGGCTGAATAAATTAATCCATCACCGCTGATTCATCGAGAGCGGTAATAGTGTGTCTCTTGAACATAATCCCCCTCATGAATGGAAAAATGTTCTCCCCGACGCTGCTCGTTGTTAGGCTGGCCAGCCTTGGGGCTACTGCTTAACATGTGCTATCCCCCGTATAGTATGCCAGTAGCGGCCAGCGCTTAAGCCGCTTGTTTGTACTCCATCGGTCCGGGCCGCCGGGCGGTAAAAAAGCCAAAGGCCTGGTGGGGATGTTTGGTGCGGTCCGCCGCTGCGAGCCTTACCGCGCGGCGGCCCCTTTGTGAAAAGTTAACAAGAATCCTCCGCAGCGGCGGACCGCTACTTTTCACTGGCCTACCTTCAGGGGAAGTTTACACCGTTAGGGGAAGCTTACATATAACTATTCACCGCTTACTTGTTTCCTCTATCAACGCCAGCGCCTTCCTCAACGTTTCGTCGTCATCTCCGGACGCGTAGTGATCCGGTAATACCCCTCGGCCTGCCGGAACATCATCACCCACGGCCATCACGTAGCGGGCAAGGGGTACAAACACTTCAACGCCCGTCGCTGGTAGGGTGAGTTTAAACTCAGAACCACTGTTGTTACCGGCATAAGCCCCACCCGTCTCTTCTCCAATAAAGATAGTTTTACCCCAGCGGCCGTTGTCTGGCTGCTGCCGACGATCATGCGCAATTGCCGCGAATTCAGCCGCAGCCGAGAAAGTATCCCCGTCAATCAGGATGTACACATCTCCAACAAGGCTTGGCGAACGTGGCTGCTGAACCGATAACCCAGGGTGATCCAGGAAGCGATAACCTGCATCGGTCAGCCGAACAGCCTTTGCCAACTCATCATTGAACGAAGCCGGCAGATTCGTGTGTGATAGAAATGAAAGGCGGTTTGTGGCAGCTCCAATGGATTGGTAATACCGAAACGGCTTGCTCGTTAGATACGCATACAACAAGGCTCCATAATCGTCGCGTCCTCCTTGATTGCCGCGGAGGTCAACAATCAAATGCTGAATATGCCGATGGTGCAAGTCAGTAAAGGCAGCGGATAAAAAAGTAGGTAGGTCCCGGCCCGATGAATCACGGGCTTTGGCACCAAACGACCGCAAGGTCAGCAATGCCGTCGATGGTGTAGACAAGTAACGCAAAGCCAGTTCAGGACCCGAAGGCGCCGGAGAAGCTAACCTCAGACTGTCGAGAGGAACACCTTGTACCCGCAACGTCATGAGTTCCTCCCGCCGACGTAGTGTTAACGTATACTCTGATGCGTTGCGTAGGTAAGAGGAGTATAATCCAGCAAAGTGACGTTCAAGTAGCTTGCGTTTAGACGTTTCAATATAACCGTCGGCGGGTAAGTACCCGACTAGTTGTCTTACAATCTGCTGAATCGGTTGACCATCAAGGTCAACCAGTTCGAGGTCTGGTTCGTTGGGAATCTGACTTCCAACCGACGAGTTGATAAATACCCGTTCCCCACGGAACGTCAGCCGGACCGGTGCCACGCGTGCGGTCGTTCGCCAGGCTTGCCACGTTGATTTTGAGAGGGCCACTCCTGTGTGACCGCAGTGAACATGAGCCACCACCTTACTCAGCAAACAAAAGAATTGCCTCTCCGACCGGGGGTGTTGCAGTTGAACGGCCACACTGTCGAGTAAACGATCAAAGGCGGGTTTGGTGGTGTACCGGTAGAGGCCCGGATGCGCTTCCTCTAAGGCTTTCCGGAAACATTGAAAATCAGCTTGTAGCTGCGCAGGTGAATATAAGCGGACCGTATCGGGCGCTACCATACTGGTAATCGCCGGCTGGATAGTATGCGAACCTGGCGATTCCAGCGTACTTAAATCGGCCTGCACACGCCGGAACAGGTCCGTATCAACAGCCTCTTGATAGGTATGCCAAAACTCGGGATTGAACTGCAGGGATGCTTGCTGAAACTGCTCATCGGAGAGCGACTTTACCTGGCGAGGCAGGCGCTGATAACGCATCGACGAAAAGATAACTTCCTGGCTACGCTCGAAATCCATAATTTTCGTCTTGTCTCGCTTACGCAAGACGTCACCGCCCAGCACAATGACGCAGGAGTGCAGGCGCATTTTGTGGTCCTGTTCGCGGTAGCGAAGGCTGATCCAGTCGCGGGTCATCTTCGTCACAGTCGTGTCCGTGTCGACCCAGTCAGGCCGGGGAATATTGTAGTCCCGATCTACCTGCAGAATTGCCAGATCGGACCGGCGCACATAAAATACGGCCGAATAGTTGGCCCAGGCAGTTTCCGGGCGCGGGCGGGCCGTAATGACGTACACATCCTGGCCGTCGTAGGAGGTATAACCTGTAAGTTCATACGAGAAGCCCTTTGTAAAGCCGTTTTCGTGCGTGGCTCGGGTGGGTCGCTTGATGAAATCGACCTGCAATACCCCTTCAACCCGTTTAAAATCGTCTCGTTGGTTATGCCAGCGGTAACGCCGGTAATCTTTACTGTGCCGAAAACCCAGGTATTCAACTACACGGCTATCTTTCTTTATCCAATCCTGGTCGTACACGGCAATCGCAGCTTCAGTGAGCCGAACATACCTGCCGTTCTCCCGGTCAGCTATTCGGTAAAGCCCTTCCAGTTTGTGGGGTTCGATGAGATAGGTGTTCTGGCGATTCGCCATCGCCTGGCGGATGATATCAACCGCTGGCGGAGGGGCTTTCACCACCACGTCAGGCAAACTCAGGACCGTATCTTTCAAGAGAATTACCGGCGATAAACCAACGTTTTGCCAGGCACGTACGGCAATCGAGGCCGACTGGTAGCCGATTGCCGACACGCGAACCGTATCGTGCCTGTGTGTTCCACCAAGCCGTAAACGGAAGTGGCCATCGGCATCCGTGTTGGTACCAATGGAAGCTCCTTTCAGCGTCACGGTAGCATAGGAAACACCCTGTTTTGTCCCCTTGTCAACGATCTGTCCTTGCAATAAGCGGATCGTGTCGCTGGGTAATGAAGCGGTAGTCAATCTTTGGCCTTTGGCCGATAAACTGATGAGCAGACTCAACCAAATGTAACTTTTTAGCATCTTCTAAGCTTGCTTGCTAACTAACCCAATGCAAGATGGATGATCGAGGTTGCCTACCTAGTAAATTTTAACAGTTGTTGGAAGCAACTTCTAGTAAAACGACTAGCTATTTACCGACCCTATGCCACGAACTGGAGCTAACAGTAATTGAAAAAAGCGTCTCGAAAAAGCTCGTTTTCTTTTGACGGCGTGTTTCAAGAGCCGGACGTTTCTTCTGTCGGCTGGTTAATAAGATCAGGACTTATGTTGATCCTTGCTCATGATTTCCTAAATATTGGGGACTAAATCGCATCCGGTTCGCCGGTACGAGGCGAACCGCCGCAGTGGCGGACCATCTGTTTTCACAAGCGATCGGCATCGGCCGTCCGACGTCGCCCCGGTTTGTCGAGCTATTCAGGGGCTAAGGCAGTAGGGTACCCCACTAGCACTGGCTTACTCTCATTTTGGGAGTCTTCCTAGATAGGCTATTCTTGGAATCCGGCGGCAGGGTGAATCGTAAGGCCGAAGCGGTTGAAAATAAACTTGAAAAACAAGGCCTTTGGAAGACTGGAGGAACTAACCATAGCCGTTCTTGGGCAAACCAAGCGGTTATAAATGACCTTAAGTCAGTAAAGGCTTTCTTCAAAAGAAAATCGCTTTTATTACAAGCTAGTTCACAAATCAATAAAGCTTGAGTCGACGTAAAAAGTCTTCCTTATAATGGCTGCCAATCGGAATTTCCGTTTTATCAATGAAGACTCGGTTCCCCTCCAGGTGCGTTATTTTTGATTTATTAACAATATAGGAACGGTGAACCTGAAGGAACAACCAATCGGGTAATAAACTGACCAGACTTGAAAAAGTCATAGCCGGGGTAAGAATTTGCTGTTGGGTTACTAGCCTAGTATTATTCCCCTGGGCTTCGGCAAAGAGCAGGTTGTGATGAAGGACCTTGTAGATTTTACTGTCTGATTTGATGAACAGGTAATCGTCTGGTTGATCCTTGGACAGGATAGCGGGTGCTCCGCCCCGCGCCTGCAGATGGTCAATAGCTTTGTCAACGGCGACAATAAACCGCTCCAGTGAAAAGGGCTTGACCAGGTAATCACAGGCCGACAACTCAAACGCATCAACGGCGTACTCCTTATAAGCCGTCGTGAAAATAACCTGGGGTGGTCGTTTAAGGGTTCGTAAAAAAGCAATACCGTCCAGAATCGGCATGTTTATGTCCAGAAACACAAGATCAACCTTATGTTGCAGCAGGGCGTCTTTGGCAGCCAAGGCACTACTACAGGAGCCTACTACCTCCAGTATAGCCAGGTGCGAACAATACGTTTGAAGGATGGCCCGGGCGATCGGTTCATCATCGACAATCAAACAGGTGACTTTATCCATATTAAGCTAAGCTAAGTCGTAAGCTGACACGATACTCGTGCTCAGGTCGCTCAATAACTAATTCATAGGCGTTTTGATAAAGTAGCTCCAGCCTCTTTTGCACATTGGGAAGGCCAAGGCCACTGCATGGGTCCAGCGCAGGAGACGGGGAATGAATGTCTCCCAGCGAGTTGTTGATGCGGAACAATAACGTGTTGCCTGATACTTCCATGTTGATATCGATGGTGATCTGCTCAGCCGTAGTATGCTTAGCGTGTTTGAAGGCGTTCTCCACGAAGACAATCAGCAGCATAGGCGCAATCCGCAGATGAGTCGGGAACCTGTTCTCAACTCGGTACGTAAGGGCTAGTCGGTCGCCCATGCGTAATTGTTCAAAGGCGATGTAGTTGCTGACATAGTTTACTTCGCTTTGCAAAGGGACAAAAAGTTCTCGGGTCTCGTACACCGAATAGCGCAGCAGCTCCGACAGTTTGAGTAACAAAGGAGGAATTTTATCGGGTTCGAGCAGGGATATGCCATATACATTGTTAAGGGTATTGAACAAAAAATGCGGGCTCAACTGCGACTGGAGCAATTCCAGTTCCCGTTGGCTGTGCTGGGTCAGGGTGTTGGCCAGCTGTAGCTGGTAGTGAACGCTCATCCGGAACAGTCTAATTAGTGTGCCCCCCGTTATACTGGCCAACAAGAGGGGAAAACCAATCATTAATACATTGACTAAGCTGGGGTGGCCGGCGTACCACTCAGCCTGATAGAAAAGCCAGATCAACCACCCAGTTAAGCTGCTCACCAAAACAACGTAGCTACCAGCTGCTAAGGATTTAGCTGGTGTAGCCCATAAGGGGGTAAGGTAACTGCCCGCGTAGACCCCCGCCAGTACATAGACCGTTCCCAGCAGTGCAGCCAGTTCCTGATCCTGCATCATGACTGAATGCGTGTACAACTGTATCCCTAGGTATAGCAACCCAAAAGCGGCCGTAACAACCACTGCGTTAACCAGTCGATGGTTCGAAACCGAACGAACTGATTGTTCTGGTATGGATTTCATGCTTACATTTTTTTGCAGGGCGAAAGCCCACTCCGACAAAGGTGCAGACTAACCCGTCGAATAGTATCCGGTTTGGGTTCAACACCGGCCTTTTCCTGACCAAAAGCCAATACAGGCTGACCAAGTTGTTCAACCGCTAAAATTAGGCTTCTGTCCATCTAGCTGACCATCTGGTCCGGTTTGTTTGTCCTCGCTCGGCAACCGGTTCATCTTCACTTCCAGAAGCGTGTCGACTCCAAAACGAATAACCCTGACAATGATGAAAACCCTGTCCATGTTCTTTCCACTGTCCCTGGCCTGCTGGCTTGTTTCAACCCACTGCGTTGGCCAAGACCTGTCAGCCGCATTTGATTCGTTGCTCCTTCGGCGCTTCACGCACACTGAACCGGGCGCCAGCGTGTTGATCATCAAGGAGGGCAAACCCCTTTACCGAAAGGCCTTCGGCCAGGCGAATTTGGAGTTGAAGGTGGCTATGAAACCTGACCAGCTATTTGCTATCGGGTCGATCACAAAACAGATCACTGCTTCGGCCATTCTCAAACTTGCCCGGGAAGGCCGGTTTTCACTGCAAGATCCGATCACTAAATTCATTCCGGATTATCCTACCCATGGTCATACCATTACGGTTGAACACTTACTGACCCACAGTTCGGGCATTAAAAATATTACGGAAATACCCAGGTGGACGCCTGAGGTACAAAAGAAAACGTTTACACCCCAAGAACTTGTAGACTATTTTAAGCAGGAGCCGGTTGATTTTGTGCCCGGCGAGCAGTTTCACTACAGCAACTCGGGGTATATATTATTGGGGTATATCATTGAACTGGTGACGGGTAAGCCTTTTGGTAAATATATTCAGGAGACGTTCCTGGGTCCCCTGGGGCTGACAAGGACCTATTATAGTGACCACTCTCGGCTGCTGAGTGATCGGGCGAGTGGGTACCAGCAAGATAAGGGCTACTTTGAGAATGCCGATTACCTAAGTGTGACCCAGCCTTATGCGGCCGGTTCTGTTCTCTCAACCGTGGATGACCTTTACCGCTGGTACGAGGCTGTCATGAGTGGCCGGGTTCTCCACTGGGAAGATCGGCAAAAAGCCCACACGCCTTACCAATTAAAGAACGGCACGCTGGCTCCATATGGCTACGGCTGGCGGCTGGGTAACATCCAGGGCAGCCCCAGCGTTAGCCATGGCGGACTGGTCAATGGCTACGCCGGTTTTACGCTTTATCTGCCCAACGAACAAGTCTTTGTAGCCTTGTTGACCAGCTGTGACTGTAACACCGACTTGCCCGAGCTTACCGCGCAGTTGGCGGCCTTAGCGATCGGTAGGCCGTACGCCTGGAACCGCCATCCACTTAATGGCCATCAGTTAGCCGCTTACCAGGGTGTTTATGAATCCCTGGCTGGTTCGCAGCAGATTGTCAGTTATGAAGCCGATAGGCTGGTTATCTACCGGCCAAAGAACCGAAAAGAAGAACTGATTCCGCTGGGGAATAACCATTTTGCCGTAGGTAACTCACTGATTCGAATCGAATTTAGCCGTGGTAAGGGTGGGCAGGAAGCCTTCCTAGTCGAGCATAGCACTGGGCTGCCCACCAAATGGGTCCGAACCAGCAAGCTCCATTTGTCACGTCCTGTGTTAAAGGTAACTGTGCCAGTTTTACAAGCTTACGTGGGTAGCTACCAGTTCAAACCCGGCCTGACCTTCGAGGTCAGTCGTCAGGGAGACAAACTTTACGGTAGACTGTCGGGTGCAGGTCAGCGTCAACAGGAGATCATTCCCTACGAAGCGCATAAATTCTTTGCCCGGGAAGTCGATGCTACCCTGGAGTTTAGCCTTGATCAACAGGGAATCGTTACGGGCCTAGTTTTGCGACAAAATGGCACGAAAACAGCCCAAAAATTAAACTAAAATTCTGTAGTCGTAACCTGCCAATATTGCCGCGGCAGCCTGTCACGGAGCGTAACCGCCTAACACTTGTGAGCAATTCACAACACTTTACATTTCGTTTACATTGTTTAACAAATTTTGCCGCTGACTTCCTAGCTCAACAAGTAAATTTGGTCAATGGCAAACCTGGTGAGTACTCCACCGCTCGATACTTAAGTCCAATTTCATTGCTATATTATATCATATGATAGGTAGTTACCTTACCATTGCCTGGCGCAGCATGCTTAAACGCAAAGCGTTTAATGCTATCAATGTCCTGGGATTAATGGCAGCCATGATCGTTTTTCTGTTGGTTAGCCAATACGTCATCTACGAACGCGGCTACGACACCGATCGGAAAGACCTCTACCGGGTTTTCTTAACCCGTACCCCGACCGGACAAGCCACCACGCGCCATGCTATGACGTTTGGGGCGCTGGGGACTCACCTAAAGGAGGACATACCGGGCGTAAAGGCCACCCTGCGATTAGCGCCCAAGTTTGGCAATCCTATTTTCAGTTATCAGACTACACATGTGGCGATACCGAATTGGATGTTTGCTGAAGCACAAATCTTTCCGCTGATGAACGTGCTTCTAACGAAGGGCGATCCAACAACGGCTTTAAAACGGCCCTACACCATCGTGATCAGCCAGCGGTTGGCCACTCAATTTTTCGGCACCAGCAACCCAATTGGAAAAATTATCCGCTTGGGTGACCTACGTGTTCGGCGGGAGTTTGAAGTGACGGGTGTGTTAGCCCCTCGAACCGGGCAGTCTCACCTGCAATTTGACGCCTTACTTTCGTTCGCCACCATCGCTAAGTTTATGTTTGCCGGGGTAGATCAGGACTGGAATTGGGACAACTTCTACACCTATGTTCAACTCGACCCGTCGGCTTCTCCAGCGCAGGTTGAACAGAAGATGTCCGGTGTGCTGGCTGTGCACAAAGGCGTTGATCTACAGAAACAGGGTATGCAGGAAGGTTTACGGCTACAATCCGTACCGGATATTCATCTGCATTCGCAGCTTCAGGGCGAAGCGGGCGAGAACGGTAATGCCCGCCTAACGACCATGCTGCTGTTAGTAGCGGGCTTGGTGCTGTTACTGGCCTGGCTGAACTATCTTAATCTGACTACGGCCACCTACAACGAACGGGCCCGCGAGATTGGCGTACGGAAAGTAGTCGGTGCCGGTCCGCTCAATCTGGTGGGCCAGTTTCTGCTGGAAACTTTCTTAGTTTTCGGCATAAGTTGCTTGCTGGCATTGGGATTGGCCGAAGCGCTGTTGGGGGTATTCGCTCTCATCATGAACAAACCACTACCATCGTTGTTGTGGAGCACGGCCAACCGGTGGGATGTTGTGCTTGGCTTTGTCAGCGTGGGAACGTTACTGGCGGGTTTGTACCCGGCGTTTGTCTTATCATCCTTTAACCCAGTCAGCATTTTGAAAAGTAGCACTCATTCGCTGTCAACAGGTGGTCGGTTCAGGCAGACGTTAGTTGTGTTTCAGTTTGCGGTATCAATTCTATTCGTGATCGGCACCTGCGTAGTTTATCGGCAGCTTGAGTTTCTAAGAAACAAAGATATCGGCATCCAATCCGACGGCTTGTTAGTCATCAATGCACCGTCTACACAGGAGTCAGACTCCACGTATCAACAAGGTGTCGCCTTCTTTAAGGAAAGAGCCCAACGCCGGTTAAGCATCAGCAGCGTTGCGGCTTCACAATCCGTTCCGGGCAAGGAGATGAATTTGGTCGATTGGCGTAAGGAATCCGACGATTCCAAGCAAGCCGTTCGGTTCCGGGTAAATCATATTGATGCTGACTATGCCCCGACGTACGAGTTATCTTTCCTGGCTGGTAAGAATTTTGCACCTCCCGCCACGGGAACCTACCGCGCTGTCCTGCTCAACGAAGTAGCCTTGCGTCAATTAGGCTACAGCAAGCCCAAGGATATCATCAACGAGCGCTTGCATTTCAACGGCGAGTTATACACCGTCGCTGGGGTGGTGCGCAATTTTCATTACGCTTCACTCAGGGAGTTGATTGAGCCGCTGGCGATGGTCTACGCTCCAAGGACTCAGGCCTATTTTTCGGTCCGCATCAGCGGCAGCAATCTGCCCGCTACGCTGACTCACCTACAGACCATGTTTACCGAAGCGTTCCCGGGCAATCCGTTCAGTTATACGTTTTTGGACGAATCACTGCAAGGCCAGTATAAAGCGGAGATTCGGTTTGGCCAACTCATTGGCGCTTTGTCGGTCCTTGCGATTCTGATTGCTTGTATGGGCTTGTTTGGCTTAACCGCCTACAGCTTCAGCAAACGCACGAAGGAGATTGGTATGCGGAAGGTGCTGGGGGCGTCGGTTAGCAGCATAGTGCTGCTGCTCAGCCAAGACTTTCTCAAACTGGTCGTAATCTCCATTGTTATTGCGTCGCCCCTGGCGTGGTATGCCATGGATTGGTGGTTGCAGGACTTCGCCTACAAAGTTGGCATTGATTGGTGGCTGTTTTTGCTGGCTGGAGGGCTGGCGGTGGGCATCTCTCTATTGACGGTCAGTTTCCAAAGCCTCAAAGCCGCCCTAATGAATCCGGTCAAGAGTCTACGAACCGAATAAAGCCGTTGTAAGGGTTGCCTAATTATAATACTCCCCAAAATGAAGATCACTAGCTAGGTTCCGCAGCTATACTTAGGCGGTGTTAATCACCCTGCGGTATGGATCAGAACCCAATCAATATCCCCCGCTAGCTTGACAAGTTGCTAAGCGAACTCATTCCTTCGAAAATACCCGAGGGGATGCTGGGTGACCTCCACGAGTGTTACGCCTTGCGAGCTAAGCGGCTGGGTGAGCGCAGGGCTCCACGGTCGTACTGGCTAGTATACGACCTGAGATCATTAAACCTGAACTCAACGAGGATCCAAACTTCTTGTTTACCGAAATGCTACATAACTAAATAAAAATTGCCTGGCGGAATATTAGCCGCAGCAAATTGTTAACGGTCATAAATGTGTCCGGGTTGGCGCTGGGTCTAACTTGCAGTTTGTTCATTTATTTATAGGTAGTCGATGAGCCACAGGTAGACGCCTATCACGCGAACGGTTCCCAGTTGTACCGAATCATGGAGCGGATGATAGCCGACGGTAAAGGTGAGGCTTATCTGGAAACGCGTTGGCCAATCTCTCTGGAGCTGCCGAAAAATTTTCCTGAAATTGTCCATGCGGCTGGCTTTGCCGCTAACCAGGTGCAATTGACCTTCTCGGCCGGCCAAAAAACAAATAAGGAAACCAGCGACTGGGCCGGAAAAGATTGGTTCACCAGGTTCATTGTACCGCTGCTGGCAAACCGCCGTATTTGAAGACTTACCTACCAGCAGCACGTTAAAGTACGATTTTCTGCATTCCTGGGAGGATATCAAAAAACGTAACGGTTGGGCCATCTATTGAGAAGCGAACAATCCTCAGGCCTTTGTTCAACTGCAGCCGGACGCCGACGTAGCTACCTTGCAGTCTAAGATTAAGCACTTCACGCGGCTACATCATCGGGGTATTAACCCGAACCACCTGAACCGGTACGATAGCCAAGATTCCGTTCTCTTAGCCTTTATCTCAATCCCGCCTGGCAAAGGCTAATCCCACACCTACATTATCTAATTGCATGTCTACAACGGATCAAAATAAACCTACAATGATCCGTTGTAGATGTATTTTGCTTCATTGTAGGTTTACAATGCTTCATTGTAGACTTACATTAAACCGTTGTAGACCTACAATGACTCATTGTAAACATACATTAAAGCATTGTAGGTATACAACGAAGCGTTGCAGACATACAATGATCCATTGTAGATCTACAACGCTTCGTTTCTTTCTGACAACCTCAGAAAAATAGGCCGATTCCGTGGCCTGCCGATTAGTCCTTAGTCACGACCTTCTCGGCATCCTTCGTTTTGTCCTTAGCCTTGGCTTTCATGGCCTTGGCGTCGCTCTTCATTTCCTTCTTCACGGCCTTTTCCTGCTTTTTCTCGGCTTTTGCCAGCTTGGTTTTCGGGCTGGTGATGCCATTGAGGCCGTCATTGTCTTTCATGTTGGCCAGCTTCTTCTGGGCCTTTTCCTGTTTCTTTTCGGCCTTCTGTTCCTTTTTGGCCTCTTTGGCTTCCTGAACGGCCTGAGCCAGAGACGCGTGATAGCCCAACAGAGCAACGCAGCAGGCCGCGATCATCATCTTTTTCATCGTCATAACGTTTAGCGCGAACTTACCCCTGTGGTAAATTCCAAAGTAACTTACCAACATAGGTAGGAACCGGAGTGTTTGTTTGGCCACAGAAGAGTTATCTAGTGACCTGAGGGAAGGGGTGAAGGAGTGAAGGATTGAAGCGGTCCGCCGCTGCTGGATTGAGGGAGTGAAATACTTGCCCGCCAGGAGTACGATAGACAGAAATTTAAAAACAAGGCAAAGAAGGCAGGGTTTACCTTGCCTTTGATCAGCTTATTCAGAAACCGCCGAAAGTCAACGGGATCTTTGCTAAACCGCTCAATCCCTCAATCGCTCAATCACTCAATTCTTTCTTCAGCAGGTAATGCACAACCTGGTCCTGGTGTTCTTTCCGCACTTCGGCGGCTAGATAGTGGCCGATCTCTTCGGGGAAGTACCAGTCATCCTGACCATGCCCGTGTTTGAGCCGGTCGCGGGTTTTGATAGGCCCCAGAATAAACTCGTACACGCGGATGCCGGTTCGGCGAACTTCTTCGGCCAGGGAAAGAATCAGCGATTTCTGGGCGGCGGCCGTCATGGCTACCGGCGCCGCCAGAGGATAGGCCTCCTCGGCACTGAAGCCGTTGATGTGCACGTAAACGCCCCGCTGGGGATGCAGCAGCGGAACGGTTGTCTTGATGGCCAGAAAATGCGAAGTCAGGTTATCGTTCAGCACCCGCGTCCATTGGTCAAACGGGTAGCTGTAGAGAGGATGGCCCTGTTGCCAGCCGCCCAGCGAGGCAACGACCAGATCAAGGTGAGCGTAGCGGTCGTGCAGCCAGGCGTTGAGTTCGCTGGCGCTGGCTTCGGTGTTTACGCTACCGAGGTACGGCACTAGGGCACCCGCCGTCGGCAGGTCGGCCACGTATTCCTTGAGGCGATCGAGTTTGTAGGGGCTGCGGGACGGAACCACCACGGTCATGCCTTCCTGCAGCAGGACCCGGACGATTCCTTCCCCGACCCCACCGGTACCGCCGAAGACGATGGCTGTAGGGGAGGACATGGAGAGGAAGGATTGAAGGAGTGAAGGAGTGAGGGAGTGAAGAATTGAAGAGGACCACCTCACTCCCTCAATCCCTCAATCCTTCACTCCTTCAATCCTTGTTTAAAAAAGCTTCTCGTTCGGCGGCGTGATGCCCTTCATGCGGATGTAGATCGTGGTCTGGCCGCGGTGGTGGGTCTGGTGCTCAAAGGCCTTGGCAAAGGCGGTTTCGCGGGTCATGTCGCGGCCAAAAAGCTTGATGGATTCGCCCATCTGGCTGTCGTTCATGCCTTTCAGGGCCTCCAGCACAAAGTCGTAACTTTCGTTGACGACCTTCGTCAGGCCCGCCTTGGTCTTGAATTCCTCCATTTTCTCCAGGTTCTTGCCCTGGTAGGGATTGGCCTTTCCGCTGGCGGCGGCCGCAAAGTTGAAGTTACCACCGGCCAGGTGCAGCATCTGCTCGGCAAAGCTGCGAATTTCGGGCGTCGGCTTGTAGCCCACTCCGTCCTCGGGCATTTTGTCCAGGTACTCCTGGGTGTAGGCCTTGGCGCGCTGCCAGTCGGCCATCATCTGGGAAAGAGCACCCGGCGCCGCGGCGGTGAAACTGCTGAAGCTAAAGGCCAGCAAAGCCAGCAGGAAGGTTGGGTAGGGGAAATTGGTTTTCATGGGGAGAATTTGGTTTGAAGGAGTGAAGGATTGGAGGAGTGAAGGATTGAAGGAGTGATGGACCCGCAGCGGCGGACCGCTTCACTCCATCACTCCATCACTCCCTCACTCCTTGCCCTCCCAAGGTATAAACTTGCCCCAACGTTTGCAACGCCTGCTTCTGACCCGCTTCCGGGTACAGAAAATAAATTGGACTTTGGTTGTGCGGGGAATATGAAATCTTCGTTGTAAACTGTGACAAAATGCGCCTAGCCGATCGAGATTATGTTACAGCCCGTTGAATCCGCTCGTTACCAGAAACACCTGAACCTGCCCGAGTTCGGGCTTGAAGGCCAGCTGAAACTGAAACAGGCCCGCGTGCTGGTCGTGGGCGCGGGCGGACTGGGCTGCCCGGTCCTGCAATACCTGGCGGCGGCGGGCGTGGGCAACCTCGGCATCATCGATCCCGACGTGGTGGACCTGAGCAACCTCCAGCGGCAGGTGCTCTACACCACCGATCAGGTAGGCGAACCCAAAGCCGTACTGGCGGCGAACCACCTCCGCAAACTCAATCCCGAAATCCGGCTCAAAGCCTATTCCCAGGCGCTCGACCGCGCCAACGCGCCGGCTCTGATCGGGGAATATGACCTGGTCGTGGACTGTACCGACAACTTCGCCGTGCGGTACCTGGTCAACGACGTTTGCGTGATACAGGAAAAGCCGTTTGTCTACGGCGCCATCCACCGCTTTGAAGGGCAGGTGGCCGTCCTGAACGCACCCCTGGGCGACGGCCGCCGCGGACCGACCTACCGCTGCCTTTTCCCCGAACACCCGAACCAGATGGAAATTCCCAACTGCGCCGAAACGGGGGTGCTGGGCGTTTTACCGGGGGTAATCGGTACCTACCAGGCCAGCGAGGCGGTCAAACTGCTGACGGGCATCGGCCAGCCGCTGACCGAACAGCTGCTGATGGTGGATCTGCTGAGCATGAGCTTTCAGAAAATCAAGATACGCCGTCGCCTCGACGCGGAAGCCGTCGCCCAGCAGGGCTGGGACGAGTTGAACCGCCGCCTCGACGCCTGCGCGACCAACAACGGTACCATCACGCCCGTCGAACTGGCCGAGCGCCTCGAGCTGGGCGATAATCTCTTCCTGCTCGACGTGCGCGAACGCCCTGAATTCAACATTTGCCACCTCGAAAACGCGGTGCTGATTCCGGTGAACCTGATCGCCAACAACGTCAAGCGCATTCCGACCGACCGCCCCGTGGTCGTCTACTGCCACCACGGCATCCGCAGCGCCTACGTGGTCGACTACCTCCGCAAGGAACACGGCCTGACAAACCTCATGAACCTCCAGGGCGGTATCCACGCCTGGGCCCGGGATGTGGCGCCGGAGATGGGGGTTTATTAGGGATTGAAGGATTGATGGATTGATGGATTGAGGTTGCTTCGCTAGTTCAGGCTGAAACAACTATAGATCTCGCAGCGGCGGACCGCTTCAGTCCCTCAATCCTTCAATCCCTCAATCCTTGATAATCCGAAACATCCCCTTAGCCCTAACCCGCGACACCGCGTTAAAATGCCACCATTCGTACTCAATGGGCATGTAGCCGGCGCGTTGCATGACGGAGCGGAGCAGGCGGCGGTTGCGGACCTGCTCGGCCGTGAGCTGGCCGGATTTTAGTAGTTTGTCTTCGGCTTTGGGATAGGCCCGCTCGCCGAAAAAATCGAAGGGCGTGCCCATGTCGAGGGGCTGGACCCGGCCGTTGCGCACGCGGGCCAGCGTGAGGTCGACCGCGCAGCCGTAATTGTGGATGGAACCTTCGCGCGGGTCGGCCACGTAAGTTTTCCGTTGTTTTTCCGGGAGTTTCAGCGCGTTCCAGAGCTTCCACTGGGCCGAACGGGGACGGGCCGCGTCGTAAACCAGCAAGCGGAGCTCCGGCTGCTGCTGGCGCAGGTAAGTGCTGGCTTTGACCAGTCGTTCGGCAGCCATGGGTTGGAGGTAGGCTTTCCGCAGCGTGCCGTAAACGTTGGTTTTGACGAAATTATCCGTAGTCGCGTACTTGAGTTCAACCAGAATGGTCGGATCCAGCGTCTGGACGTCAACCAGCCCCTGGCGGAGCATGGCGGCTTCGGGGGTTTGGGCGAAGGTGTGATTGAGCGGTTGAGTGATTGAGTGAATGAGCGATAATGTAACAGCGCGAAGGAGAAATAGGGAAGATGGAGATTGTATTTTGAAGCGCATGGCACGGGTGATTGAATGGGTAAACTTAAGCAGATCGAAAAAATAAGCCGGAAGCACAGGACCGTGTTTATTGCATAACGGTTAATTTCGCTCGTTCACACCGCAACTGTCGCATACCCTGATGAGTTCGAAAGCTCCATCCCTGCGACGGCGAACCACTCACTCAATCACTCAATCGCCCAATCACTCAATCCCCAATGGCCCTAAACTACATCTGGGTAGCCTTTTTTCTGATTGCTTTCCTGATTGCGCTGTTCAAGCTCATTTTTCTGGGGGATACCGAAATCTTCAAGCTGATCGTCGAGGGCCTGTTCGATTCGTCGAAGGTCGCCGTCATGGACATTGCCCTGCCGCTGGCGGGGGTGATGACGTTTTTTCTGGGCATCCTGAATCTGGCTGAGAAAATCGGGGCGATCGACGCCATTGCCCGGGTCATCGGGCCGTTTTTCAACAAACTGTTTCCGGAAGTCCCCCGGGATCATCCCGCCAACGGGCAGATGATCATGAACTTTTCGGCCAACATGCTCGGGCTGGACAATGCCGCTACGCCTTTCGGCCTCAAGGCCATGCAGAGCCTCCAGGAACTGAACCCCGTCAAGGATACGGCCTCCAACGCCCAGATCATGTTCCTGGTCCTGCACCCCTCGGGCCTGACCATCATTCCGCTGTCCATCATGGCCCAGCGGGCGATTCTGGGCGCGCAGGACCCCTCGGATATCTTCATTCCCTGCCTGATCGGTACCTACGTGACTACGGTCTGCAGCGTGGCCATCGTGGCCATCAAACAGCGGCTGAACCTGCTGAACGGCCTGGTGCTGGGCTGGCTGGGCGGGATCACGGCCTTTCTCGGCCTGGCGCTCTGGTACCTCTCGGGTCTGCCGAAGGAGCAGATCGAGCAGGTGTCCAAAGTGGTGGGGAATGTGCTGCTGCTGGGCATCATCGTCACCTTCCTGACCGGGGCGATCCGCAAAAAAGTGGACGTGTTCGATACCTTTATCGAAGGGGCGAAGGCCGGCTTCGAAACTTCCGTGCGCATCATTCCCTACCTGGTCGGGATGCTGGTCGCCATCGGTGCCTTCCGGAACGCCGGGGCCATGGATTACCTGGTCGGGGGGCTGAAATACCTGTTCGGGTTAACGGGAATGAATACCGATTTCACCGACGCCCTGCCCGTGGCCCTGATGAAACCCCTGAGCGGTTCCGGCGCACGGGCGCTGATGATCGACGCCATGAAGCAGTTCGGACCGGATTCGTTCGTCGGGCGGCTGGTGTGTATCTTTCAGGGATCCGCAGACACGACCTTCTATATTGTTGCCCTTTATTTCGGCTCCGTCGGCATCAAGAAAACGCGCTACGCCATTGTGGCGGGACTAATCGCGGACTTTTTTGGGGTCCTGGCGGGAATTGGGTTGGGGTATTTGTTTTTTCATTAATAGCTTTCTTAACCACAGAGTGGCGCAGAGTATAGCACTGAGTTACACAGCTTATTTGCCATGAAGCCTTAAGTCTTCTTTGTTATTAATAAAGCCGACTAAATGAAGAATTAATGCTATTGTGATGGGGGTCGACTTTCTTCTAGTTTTACATTAAAAGTTCCTTTGTCAAAGCGAACCAGTTTGTCAGTGCTGTCAGGAGAAACGGAATTATAATTGGCTTTTAACCTTAACCGAAAGCTGCCTTTTATGGTATGGTTTATGGAGTCGTACTTATTTACCCTTATCCAATTGCTCTTTCTATTTTGGGGTACATAAGACTTTGCCACGCCACCGCTTTTGATCAATAAATTATAGTGTGAGCCGTCTTTATTTAGGGTTCCATATTGGTCCAGGTCCAGGATTTTGTACGTTCCTTTTTTTAACGGTACATTATAAAAGGAAACACCTTGCGTTGGGTTACAGGCCTCCATGCAGCCAGTTACCGTGTCTCGTTTTCCAATGTACCGACTCCCGGTAATAGGCAGGTCAGTCTGAATAAATAACATGAAGCGTTTGTTAGAGCAAGGATCATTATTGATCATCCTCAATTTAACCGCTTTGCCGTTTCCGTACCAGGTCTCACCATTGAGTAAACTGCTTACCGGATAGCGATTATTCACTGGACGAAAATTATTTGAGCAGGATAGACTGGTAACGGATAGCAGTATGACTAAAACAAAGCTTATGGCTCTCATATTTAGGTGGGCGTTAAATCAAAGGCTTCTCTGTTTTTGGTCGACTCTAAAATATAGAAAAAGCGTTTTATCGGCTTAGAACTGATGATGTATTTTTCGATTGTGTTATTTTCAAACCTTCGCCTTGGTCCCTATGTTCAGCGTAGACTTGAGTCTACGCTGTGGTGTTAGCCGGTCTCCTGACCGGCGTCCGTCAACCAAGTTTCTTAATCAGCGTAGTATAACGCACATAAGCATAGATAACAACTACTTGATAATTAATTTATTGCGTGTGTTGGCTACGGCTTCGGCGAATCGCTTAGTTGTAAGAATTCCGGTCAGAGACCGGCTAACGCTACAGCGTAGACTGGAGTCTACGCTGAACATAAAGCGCTCCGCGAAACTCTGCGTTAGCATCTCCGCATCTCTGCGTTTACATCAAAAGCACAAAAGATTATGAACATAAATCAAGTCCGAGAACAGCTTCACCGCCTGATCGACGAAATCGACGATCTCTACGTCCTCAACGGCCTCTACCGCAGCCTCCTGGCCGAGAAGCGGTCGCTGGACGTTTTCAAGGAGAAGGAAGCCGGGAAGGGGAAGAGAAGGAAGGTTTAAGGTTTAACGTTGAACGCGCTTCGCCCGGGCTTGTCGCCGGGCCAAAGTCATTGCATCGGAGGGGCACCTTAACCTTTAAACCTTAAACGTTAAACGAACAAATGATCACCCCCAAACTCACCGCCTTCGACCTGACCATGATCGTCGTCAGCCTTGTCATCGGGGTAGGCATTTTCCGCACGCCCGCGATTGTGGCGGGGGCGGCCCAGACGCCGGCCATCTTTTTCGGCGCCTGGATCGCCGGCGGGATCATCAGCCTCTGCGGAGCGCTGACCTTCGCCGAGATCGGCGCCCGGCACCAGTTTCCGGGCGGGTTTTACAAGCTCATTTCGACGGCTTTTCACCCCTTGTTTGCCTTCATGCTGAACTGGGTGATCGTGCTCACCTACGGGGCCGGTAACGTGGGCGTCGCCCTGATCGGGGCGGAATACATTAACCCACTGCTGCCCGAAGCGCTGCAAGGCCGGGCGGGTATCAACGGGACGGCCATTGCGACGGTCCTGTTCTTTTACGTGGTCAACCTGCTCGGCATTCGCTCGGGGGCCCGGACCCAGAACGTGCTCAGCAGCCTCAAAATCGCCCTGATGGCCCTGCTCTGCCTGGGAATTTTCTGGACGACACGATCCGGCCCGGCTCCCGGTGTAGCCCCAACAGCCTCCCAGTCTTCCGGCCTGGCCGCCTTCTTCACCGCCCTGATCGCCGTTTTCTACACCTACGGCGGCTACCAGCAGACGCTGAATTTCGGAGCCGACATCAAGGATCCGGTCCGGAACACGCCCCGGGGAATTCTGGGCGGAATGGCCCTGGTGATCCTGCTCTACCTGGGCCTGAACTACGCCTACTACCGGCAGCTCGGTTTTGTCGGCCTGACGGAGTCGAAGCTGGTGGCGGCGGATGTAGCAGAGGCCATGTTCGGTCCCTGGGGGCGAACGCTGGCTTCGGTGGCCATTTTCGTCTCGGTGCTGGGCTACCTCAACGCCAGCCTGCTCTCGCTACCGCGGGTGTATTACGCCATGGCCGACGACGGCATTCTGCCGCCCATTTTCAAGCGAGTCAACGCCCGGACCCAGGCCCAGGAGTTTGCCCTGACGTTCCTGGTGGCCGTCATGCTGCTGTCGCTGCTGGTACTGGGGGCGTTTGAAACGATTGTGAGCTACGTGATGTCCGTGGACAGCATTGCCCTGGCCAGCGCGGCCGCCACGCTGTTCGTGTTCCGGCGGCGTGTGCGGGGCAGCGATCCGCATACGGGCTACCGGGTCGGGCTGTATCCCTGGATCCCCTTGCTGTTCATCGGTTTTCTGACCGTGGTAGCGCTGAACGTCATCCTCAGCGACCCTCTTCCCGCCGCCATCGGCTGGAGCCTTTTCCTGAGCGGCGCGCCGCTTTATTTTGTGCTGAGGAGGCTGGTGGGATAATGGTTTAGGGTTTATGGTTTATGGTTTATGGTTTAGGGCGGTCCGCCGCTGCGGTTGCTCCGCTGAATAGCTTGCTGTACGGCGAAGCACACCATAAACCATAAACCATAAACTCTAAACCGCCCTAGGCTGGAAAATAGACAGAAAACGTAGCCCCCTCGCCGGGCTCGCTGCGGGCGGTGATGGCGCCGCCGTGGTTGGTGGCCACTTTCTCGCAGATGGCCAGGCCGATGCCCGTGCCGGCGTACTGGCTTTTGCCGTGTAGTCGCTGAAAGACCTGAAAGATGCGGTCGATGTACTTCTCGTCGAAGCCGATGCCGTTATCGGATACCTCCAGGCAGTGGTAGGCCTCGGCCAACCGGGTTGGCCGGACGGAAGCGGGAAGGTCTGCCGCCGGGACCCACTGGGCCTTGATCCGGATGTGCGGCGGAACCCCGTCCCGGCGAAACTTCAGGGCGTTACCCAGCAGGTTCTGGAACAACTGCCCCAGTTGGGAGGCGTCGCCCCGGATGGTGGGCAGGGGGTCGACCTCGACGCGGGCGGCCGTTTCCCCGATGACCAGGTCCAGGTTGCTGAGGACCGATTCAACGACCTGGTTGAGCGAAACAATGGCCGACGTATCCTGGCGGGTCGAGATCCGGGAAAAACTAAGCAGGTCTTTGATGAGCGTGGACATGCGCCAGGCCGCCGACTGCATCCGCTTCAGGTAATCCACTCCTTCCCCGAGCCGGTCGCCGTAATCGTCAATCAGCAGATCCCCGAACGACTGGATCTTCCGCAGGGGTTCCTGCAGGTCGTGGCTGGCTACGTAGGCAAACTGCTGCAGGTTCTCGTTCGAGCGGCGCAGGTCAGCCACCGAGGCCTGCAGTTCCTGGGTTCGCTGGGCCACTTGGCGCTCCAGTTCCTGCTGCTGGCGCCGCTGGGTCGTCACGTCCTGGGCCGTGCCGCTGATTCGCAGGGGCTTTCCCTGATCATCGTAGTACACAAGTCCCTGGGAATGAATGATGCGTTCGACGCCCGTAATGAGGTTGATCAGCCGGTATTCTTCTTCGTAGAGCCCGTCCGAGCCTGGCTGCAGCGCCTGGATGAGAGCGGTTTTTACCCGCTCCCGGTCGTCGGGGTGAATCGGGTCGAGCACTAGCTGGGAGTCGTTGCCGGCCTTGGTAATGCCGAACCATTCCTTCACCCGGTCGGAGTAGGTAACCTGACCCGTCGCCGCGTCAAATTCCCAGGTACCCAGTTCGGCCAGTTCAATGGCTACCCGCAGGGCCGCCTCCACGTTTTCCACCTGCTGTTTGGCCAGGGCCAGATCGGTAATGTCCGCAGCCGTGTTGCCTACGCCATAAACCTGTCCCTGGGCATCGTGGAGCGGGGTGAAACTATAGTGGAAATAAAAAGGCTTCAGTTCACCGTCGATTTGCAGATCGACGCGCTGGTTTTTTGCGTGGAAAGGCTGGCCGGTCGTGTAAACCTGGTCCAATTGCGCGAAGATCTGCTGATTTTCCAGTTCGGGCAGGACTTCCGCGTACCGCCGGCCGATCACATCGTTCCCTTTTCCCCAGATATCCATAATGGCCTGGTTGGCGAACTGGATGCGCATCTCCCGCCCGACGTACACCCCGATGGGGAAGGGCGCGCCTTCGACCAGCGAACGCAGTTGCTGTTCGCTTTCGACGACTTTCTGCCGGGCCAGCACCTGATCGGTAATTTCCAGGCAGGCGACGGTAACGCCGGAAATGGTCCCGTCGGATTCGCGGAACGGTTCGTAGACAAAGTCGATGTAGGTGCGTTCGTGCCGGCCTTTGCGCTTCAGGGTAACCGAAAGCTCCTTGGCGACATACGGCTTGCCGGTACGGTAAACCCCCATCAGCAATTCGTCAAAACCCTGGCTCTGGAATTCAGGCAGCGCCTCGAAAAGCGGTTTGTTCATGACTTCGTCCCGCTGGCGATCCCAGAGCTCCAGCACCCGCTCGTTGGCCAGGGAAATGACAAACCGGGGACCGCTGAAAAAGGCCATCGGGATCGGGGCCTGTTCGACCATCATCCGGAAGCGGCTTTCGCTCTGGGCCAGCTTGCGGTCCGCCTGCTGGTTTTCTTCATAGAGCCGGACCTGTTCGGTGATGTCCTCGACGGTATGAATGATGTAGCGCAGACGGCCGAGGCTGTCCAGGACCGGCTTGTTCTCCGGCTTCCAGATCTTCTCTTCGAAACGGCCGGTCCGGGGATTGTGGACGGCGTAGCGCTGAATGGCCATCTGGTGCGGCTTCAGGTGTTCGACCACGTAGTGCAGGGAAGCACTGAGGTTAACGACGCCGGTGGCCTGCATATTCCCGGTATCATCCGTAAACACCTCGAAAACACCTTTCCCCTGGATGGACCCGCGCGAGGTATAGGTGATGCCCAGGTAAGAATCCGTGGCGCCTACGATGGTGAAACGGGGCGCGTCGGGCAGAAGAATGAGATGGTTGCCGGGTATGGCATTGAGAATGGGTATGGCATCAATAAGCTGGGTACTCATCCTGGAAGCTGACTATAAATGATTCACTTGCATAAACAGGGCCATCCGAAGCGGGTAGCGGCCGCTGCCTATGCCGGTAGAAACGTTAAGTCAAAGCCTCTTCATTAACTTCTACCAATCCCTTAAAATTAGTCCGTTTACGCCCAAACCGGGTGAGAGCCGGACCGTATTTCTCCTGAAATTTTATTCATCGGCCCAATCCGTCGGGGTGACGCTGCCGGGTAACGGTTAGGCGGAAAGCCGCTTCGGCCGTGGCTTTGTTTCCCTTCTTTTTGGCCTTCCGGCCCGGATCTTCTGTGATTCCCCGTCCGACTGCCTTATTTTGCAGCCGGGACAACGGTAGACCCTTCACCCGGCTGAACGCTATCGCCCGCAGGAATAACCCGCTACTTATGGACTTATCGTACATCCTGAACGAACTCGGCGAAGACCGGGAGCAGTATTTCAACGCCATTGCCCCACCGATTGTACAGACTTCGAATTTTACCTTTCCCAACGTAGCCGCCATGCGGCGGGATCTGCAGCGGGAACACCAGGTGCCGTTTTATACGCGTGGCGTAAACCCGACGGTTTCCATCCTTAGGAAGAAGCTGGCGGCCCTGGAAGGGGCGGAGGATGCCCTGGTGCTGGCCAGCGGCAGCGCGGCCATCGGGGCAGCGGTCCTGGCCAATGTCGGGCAGGGCGATCACATCGTTTCCGTAGCCCGGCCGTATTCCTGGACGGCCCGCCTGATGCAGCAGTTCCTGCCCCGCTTCGGCGTCACGACCACCTTCGTCGACGGTACGGATGTCCGGAATTTCGCCGCGGCCATCCAGCCCAATACCCGCATTATTTACCTGGAATCGCCCAATTCGTTTACGTTTGAGCTCCAGGACCTGGCGGCGGTCGCCCAGCTGGCGCGCGAACGCAGGGCGGCGGGCCAGGAAATTGTCACGATGATTGACAACAGCTACTGCACGCCCCTCTACCAGCAGCCCCTTGCGCTTGGGATCGACCTGAGCCTGCATTCGGCCTCGAAGTATTTCGGCGGGCATAGCGACCTGGTAGCCGGGGTGATCTGCGGGACGGAGGCCATGATCAAGAAGATATTCTATTCCGAATACATGACCCTGGGCGGGATCGTGTCGCCCATGAACGCCTGGCTGATGATCCGGGGGTTGCGGACGCTGCCGCTGCGGCTGGAGCGCTCGGACCGGAGCGCGGCCGAAGTGGCGGCTTTCCTGGAGCAGCATCCGAAGGTGGAACAACTGTATTATCCCTTTGCGAAAACAAACCCGCAGTACGAACTCGCCCGGCGGCAGATGCAGGGCTGCGGCGGGCTGCTGACCATTACCCTGAAGACCGACCAGATCGCCTCGGTCGATGCGTTCGCCAACGCCCTGAAACGCTTCCTGCTCGGCGTTTCCTGGGGCGGTCACGAATCCCTGGTTTTTCCGGCCAGTGTCGTCAATCCCGAGCGCGGGCCGGTGGATCCATTGGACCGGAATTTCCGGAAAGTCAGGCTTTATATCGGTCTGGAAGACCCCGCTCTGTTGATCGAGGACCTGGAGCAGGCGCTGGCCATTGTGCACTGATTTTTGTTCGATAATTCATTCCGTTTTTCGAAGCGGTACCTGCGTCGGGTACCGCTTTTTTTCTGCGAAATGCCGATTGCGAATAGCATTATCACTGGTTTTTATGAAATTAAGCAAATACTGTGGACAAGTAATAGGTACATATTATAATTATATAATCTATATTTTTAATAGAATTTAAATCGGCCCGAAGGTTGGCTAACGGAAATGGTACTTAGCTTTGTGTCCGGTAAATGCAAAAAAACTTCATAAGAAGCGCATTTCTCTTCACTCACATAAAGCGTACCTAACCGTAACGGCATGAAAAACTGTTTAACGATGACCGCCCGGTCATGCTGGAAACTATTTGCCTGTTCAGTCCTAGTACTCAACGTTGCTCTCACAGCAATCGCCGGTGGTGGGTTCCCGATGCCGGCAGTCTCTGGGCCCCAGAAAACCGCATTCGCCGGTTCACAACGCTACATCGGCATTGTGCTTTACAACTACGACGAAGCCCCTGGCTACGGTCTGGACCAGATCGACAATGCGATCCGAAACGGAAGTAATCTGATTGAAATCTGCGTACACTGGGATAAAATTTACGCTAACCGGAGCAGCAGCGCGAACTGGAGCAACATCGACGCCCAGATTCAGCGGGCCCGGCAGATGGGAGCAAAAGTAGCCATTCGAATTGCCACGGCCCGGGAATTTGACCGGGTAGGAGGCTTCTGGACCGACCAGGAGCGGCAGATGTCGTCGGATTACCGCCTGCTGTACCGCGGCCGCATGACGCACTTCAGCTTTGCCGCCGGCGGTCCCATGCAACTGGCCCGGAATTTCTGCCAGGAAGTAACCAATCGCTATCAGTACCTGCGTAACGACGGAAGCCTGCTGTTCATGTCGGTGGTACCGTCTCCCATCCTCGAAGGGGAATATTCAACCCTGAACACCGACGATTCGGGTCGGGAATACTTCATCCCCGGCGATTACAGCCCCATCGCCATCCAGGCTTTCCGCCAGTGGTTGCAGGGTCGCTTCTCCCTTCAGCAACTGAACGCCCGCTGGGGCAGCGCTTTTGGCCGCTGGGAAGATGTAGGACCGCTGTTCGTCGGCCGCGATAACTACTACGCCGCCTTCAGTGGCCAGCGGGGCCAGGACTGGTGGGTTTTCCGGAACATGATGATCAAGCGGTACTTCGATACGATGAACTCGGCCATCAAAGGCGTCAACGGAAGCATCGACATCATTAACCAGCACGGTTCTTCCTGGGACAGCATGAGCAGCCTGCGCGGTACGCTGGCCTTCAAGAGCCTGCAAACCTTCGCCGACGGCGTAAAACTGAACGACGCACCGGAATACAACCACCGCTGGTCGATGGACCTGGTCCGGAGCAATGTCAAACCCGGCGGCTGGGTGGGTACCGAAATCGACGGACTTTATTATCAGTCGGTTCCTACGGAAGAGTTTTTCAATCAGATCGCGGCCAGCTTCGAGCACGGCGCCCAGATTGTCTTGTTTGCCAACTTTGCCTCGGTCGCTCAGCAGGGTAAAATGAACCAGATACTGGCCCGTGTCAACAGCTCGGGCCTCATGAGGCAGTCGGTTCCGTCCATTAATCCCAGTACGACCATGTACTGCTCACTTGGAACGGTTCTGCGGGTGGGTTATGCCGAAGGCGGCTTCACGGGCCAGTGGAACACGAATTACCAGAACAGCGGCCGCCAGCCGGTACGGGTAATCCTCAACGAAGACATCCTCAGCGACGCGCCTGCGGCCCCGGAAAATAATACGCAACCGGCACCTGCCCCGGCACCCGCGCCTGCTCCGACTCCCGTTGCCAGCAGCCCGGCACCGGCCCCCAGCAGTGGCTCCTTCGCCATTACGACCCCGACCTACGACTGTAACAGCGGTTCGCTGCGCATGAATGTATCCGGTGGCAACGGCACAACCCAGTACATGATTCCGGGTCTGCGGGGCTGGAGCTCTTCGCCGGACTTTAACCTGCCCAGCTGGCAGCGTAACGGGACGACCTTCACGCTGTTTGCCCAGCAGAACGGCCAGGAGGTGAGCTTCTCCTACACGACTTCCTGCTCTAACAGCGCTCCGGCTCCGACGCCGGTGGCCAGCAGC